>ERZ827490.33-NODE-33-length-203410-cov-7.536235_pt1 | contig 203410 bp, 196 predicted proteins | sample MGYA00519770_ERZ827490 | MGnify/ENA primary metagenome ERZ827490 (study PRJEB31778, sample SAMEA3449324) | human gut metagenome | biome: human gut; feature: human-associated habitat; material: faeces | place: United Kingdom | collected 2010/2012 ... | reverse complement strand
TAGTCGAGAGTGACCTGATTGAGATACCATCCTCCTGCCACAGCACATAAAGAATGCGCCCCTGGGCTCCATTGAACGCATCAATATTCTTTTCGCTGAGAATCTTCTCAAAAATCCGGTCTCCAAGTTGTTTTATTTTGGTGACAAGAAACCCGCCATTTGTTTTCATGCAAAAGCTCCTATATAGTAGTTTATTAAATCATACTATATAGGAGCTTTGTTGTCAACAGTTTGTATGTCTTAATAGGTAAATTCCGTTTTTTTCAATTCTCCAAATAGGAATTTGATGAGCCAACAGACTATTATTTTTCGCTGACTTTAAGTTCAAGGATATCCGGACGTGCATAATGTCCAATCACATCATGCTCCATCTTACAGGCGGCAGGCAGGCTCATATCGAGCTCTGCATAGATGATGGTTTCTTCATCCCAAACCGGCTTTGTCAAATAATGACCATACGGATCAATGATGCAGCTTCCGCCTCTGCACACAAATTCCGGAAGTTCCGATACGATATTGCGCTCACACAAGTCAGAAGGATACGAACTGCGTCTGATAATCATATCAGCATTTACAAAGAAACATTTCCCCTCGATTGCAATGTGCTGAATAGTGGCTTGCCATTCTGGATTGTCATTGGTGTTTGGCGAAATATAAATGGTGATTCCCTTTTGATAGAGTGCTACCCGAGCAAGCGGCATATAGCTTTCCCAACAGATCATGCTGCCGATTGGTCCCCACGGTGTTTCAGTAACAGGGAAATAATCCTTATTCGCATCTCCCCATACAACACGCTCAGAGCCTGTGGGCTTCAACTTTCTGTGTACCTTATATGACCCGTTCGGTTCAAAAATGACATTGCTGTTGTAGAGCGTTCCACTAACAGCGTCTCGCTCAGAAAATCCGAGGCTGATGTATGCCTCCGCTTTTTTGGCTGCCTCTGCGAGTTGTTGGAACTCCGAATCTCCGGCAACAACAGAGGCATCATAGTATCGTTTCCAGTCTTTTCGACCCTCCTCGCTTCGTTTTCCCATGCTAAAACCGAAATTCATCCCAACAGGGTATCCCGGAATAAACAGTTCTGGGAAAACAATCAAATCCGGTTTTTGGCTTGCAGCTTCACGAATATATTGAAGTGCCTTTTTCAGCGATGCACTTTTGTTGAACATAACAGGCTCGGCCTGCACTAATGCGATCTTACAATTGGTTTTGATATCCTTCATAACGACAATTTCACTCCTTTACAAATTCCGATTTGTCGAAATCATAGTACCATAATGCAGACTCTCAAACAAGAAAAGTCCACCGTAATTTTCATCAAAATTACGGTGGACTTATGGTGGAGACGAAGAGATTCGAACTCTCGACCTCTCGGATGCGAACCGAACGCTCTCCCAGCTGAGCTACGCCCCCACAGCGCGAATGTGATTATAACACATATTTCGGATTTGTAAAGCACTTTTTTCAAAAAAATCGTTCCCACTTGTAAACAGGGGAAAATCGTGGTAAAATTAATTGTTAAAGAATATACTTTTCTATCATACTCTATTCTCTGCTGCTGCCGTCCGGCGGCAGAACCGTGAAACCAATCCACGCAAAAGGAGGAGAATCTTTTGTCGATCCTTAACGCGATATTTCTCGGCTTCGTTCAGGGCGTGGCGGAATTTCTGCCCATCTCCAGCTCCGGCCATCTCGCGGTGCTCCAGAATGTTTTCAACCTGCAGACTGCGGAAGAGGGTCATATGTTCTTCGACGTGCTGCTGCATTTCGGCACACTGATCTCCATTATGATCGTTTACTGGAAGGATATTGTCTACATCGTATCCGACACCGTCGGCCTTGTCCGCTCGTCACACGATACCTTCCCGGAGCAGCGCACGGAGCGCCCCGGCGCGCGGATGCTGCTGATGCTCTTTTTCGGCACGCTGCCGCTTTTTATCATTCTTCCATTCCACGATTCTCTGGAGCAGCTCTATTATAAGACCGGCTTCATCGGCGCGGCGTTCCTGCTCAACGGCTGTTTGCTCTATGTTTCCGACCGCATTGTTCCGGGCCGCGGCAACGAGCGCTCGATGCGCATCCGCGATGCGCTGCTGATCGGCTGTGCGCAGGCTGTCGCCACCATCCCCGGCATTTCCCGCTCCGGCAGTACGATCACCGCCGGCATCGCCACTGGGCAGTCCCGTCCGTTCGCAATGAAATACTCTCTGCTCATGAGCATTCCCGCCGTGCTCGGTGCGAATCTCCTTTCGCTCATCAAGGCGCTCAAGGCGGGCGTGGAGTGGTCCAATTTCCCTGCGTATCTGATCGGCATGATCGTTTCGATCGTCGTCGGCTATTTCAGCATCATCCTTCTGCAGCGGCTGCTCAAGAAGGGCAAGTTCGGCAATTTCGCTTATTACATGTGGGGCGTCGGCGTGGTCACGCTTATTGCCTCGCTTTTCTGAGGAGAACAATATGGCGCAATCAAGATCCGCGTCCGGAACAAAAAAGAATACGTCCGCGAAGAAAAAAGCCAGAAAGCCGATCCGCCGCGAGGTCGGTTCGGTCGTGTGTCTGGCCCTTGGCCTATTCACGCTGCTTGGCTATTTGCCTTTTTCCGAGGATTATTGGCTGATAGATTGGCTGTGTCATTATACATTCGGAGGATTATTTGGTTACGGTTTTTATGTCGTTCCATTTTGCTTTTTCTGGGCGGCAGCTATTCTTGGCTTCCACCGTGGACGACCGGTTGTCGGGCGTCTTATCGCCATTGCGTTCATTCCGTTGCTCTTCGGCGCAGCGGTGCATCTACTCAAGTGCAAGGAAGATTATGGCTTCGACTGGCTTTCAATCCGCAGTTTGTACCAGGGCGGCGTGAATCTTGAGACCGGCGGCGTCGTTTCGGGACTGCTGTCCATCTTCCTTGAGCGGGCCGTGAGCGTATACGGCGCGCTGCCGGTGTTCATCATTGCGCTCTTCAGCGTTATCTGTGTTGCGGGAAAGGTCTCTCTCCGCGAGAGAGTGGAGGATATGAAGAATCGCCCGCGTGCGGAGTACGAACCGATGCCGGAGCCCGTTCCGGAAAAGCCCCGTGCGAAAAAGGAACGCAGTGCGCCGCGCGAGCGCGCACAGGAGCTTCCCGCTTCGGAGATCTTTGCCGTGCCGGAACTGGCGAATGCTTCGGCACAGCCGCAGGAGGGAAGCTCCGGCGGCATCTTCTCCCGCCGCCGGAAGAAAGCGGCGATCGACATCCCCATCGAGGACGAACCTCTGCCCGAAGAACCGATCCCGGATATGCCGCAGGGCATCCTCTATCAGGGACAGCCGGATATGGCAGCGGTAGCGGACTGTATCCGCCGCGGCGAGGAAAAACGCGCAAAGAACCGCCGTTCGACCGAGGAAGACCCGTTCATCGAAAACGCGGCTCCGGCCGAAGAAGAGCCGTTCATCGAGAACGCTGTGTCGGCCGAAGAGGAACCCTTTATCGAGGAAACGGCTCCGGCGGAGGATCTTTCGCTGGAGGACGGTTCTGCCGAGATCGGCATTGAGTCCGTCCGAGAGCCCGTGCCGTTTGTAAAGCCCGAAAAGCTCCGCCGCGAGGATGTGGATGCCGCCGCGGACGAGATCGCGCAGACGATCGAGGAGACGGAGCAGATGCCGGAATACCAGTATCCGCCGGTAACGCTCCTCAAAGCCGGAGACGGGATCACGTCTGACGGCAGGGAGGAGGTATCGCTCAACCGCGAGCGGCTGGAAACGACGCTCCACAGCTTCGGCATCGGCGCCTCGGTGACCGAGATCACCCGCGGGCCAACGGTCACGCGCTACGATCTTGAGCTCGAAGCCGGCGTGAAGCTCAGCAAGCTCACGAACCTTGCGGGCGATCTGGCGCTCTCGCTCGGCGTTGTCAGCGTGCGCATTGCCCCGATCCCCGATAAGATCTCCACGGTCGGCGTGGAAGTGCCGAACAAAGTTGTCAGCACCGTTTACCTGCGTGACATCATCGATTCGCCCGCGTTCCAGAACGCCGCTTCAAAGCTCAGCTTTGCCATCGGCAAGGACATCGGGGGCAACTGTATCGTCGGCAACATTGCCAAGCTCCCGCATATGCTCATCGCCGGTACGACCGGCAGCGGCAAGAGCGTGTGCATGAACAGCCTTATTCTCTCGCTGCTCTATAAGGCGACGCCGGACGAGGTGCGCCTTATCATGATCGACCCGAAAATGGTCGAGCTCGGCATCTATAACGGTATCCCGCATCTGTACATCCCGGTCGTGACAGACCCGAAAAAAGCGGCGGGCTCGCTGCAGTGGGCAGTCGTGGAAATGATGAAGCGCTACCGCCTCTTCTCGGAGATCGGCGTGCGCGATCTCAAGGGCTATAATACCTACAAGACCCGCCTCGGCGAGCCGACGATACCGAGTGTTGTCATCGTGATCGACGAGCTGGCCGACCTTATGATGACCGCCGCCAAAGAGGTGGAAGAGAGCATCTGCCGCATCGCCCAGATGGGCCGCGCTGCCGGTATGCACCTCATTATTGCCACGCAGCGCCCGTCCGCCGATGTCATCACCGGCCTTATGAAGGCCAACATCCCGAGCCGCATCGCGTTTGCCGTTTCGAGTGCGCTTGAATCGCGCATCATTCTCGATAACCCGGGCGCGGAAAAGCTCATCGGCATGGGCGATATGCTCTATGCGCCGCTTGGCGTCGGAAAGCCGCTTCGTGTGCAGGGCGCTTTCGTCTCCGACGAGGAGCGCGAGCAGGTCATCGACTTTATCAAACAGGGGACGACGCCGGAGTACGACGATGAGATCCTCCGCCAGATCGAAAAGGCCGCCGCCGGAAAGGACGCGCCGGAGGAGAAAGATGAGGACGGGCATTCCGCCGCGCTCGACGATAATCCGTTCAGCGGCTGCGATGAGCTGCTGCCGCAGGCGGTGGACGTTATTCTCGATACGAAGCAGGCGTCCGTCTCCATGCTGCAGCGGCGGCTGAAGCTCGGCTATTCCCGCGCTGCACGTCTGGTTGACCAGATGGAAGAGCTCGGCATCGTCGGGCCGTTTGAAGGCTCCAAGCCCCGCCAGCTTCTCATCACCCGCGAGCAGTGGCAGGAGATGAGCATGTCCGGCCGCACGCCGATGGAGCAGCTCATCGAGGAGCAGAAGGATGATTTCTCCGCGGAGGAACGTCTATGATCCTTTCGGACGGTGAAGTGCGCGCCATGAGCGCGCTGGCGCTCGCCCACATGGGCGACGCCGTGTATGAGATCCTTGCCCGGCGGGAGGTTTGCCGCTCCGGTAAGCTGACCGCCGGTGAGCTGCACCGGCAGACCATCCGGTATGTATCCGCCCCGGCGCAGGCGCGCGCGGCGGAAAAGATCCGCCCGCATCTCACGGGCGAGGAGGAGGCCGTATATCGCCGCGGGCGCAACGCGCACAGCCATGCCGCGCCCCGCGCCGCGACGGAGGCCGAGTACCACGCCGCTTCCGGGCTGGAGGCGCTGTTCGGGTGGCTCTATCTCCGCGGACAAAACGAGCGGATCGAAGAACTCTTTGCTATCATTTTGGAGGAAAACAATGCCTCTGGACGCCATACTGCTGACGGCGCTGCGCCGTGAGCTGGAAAACTCCCTTCTGGGAGCAAAGATCGACAGGATCAGCATGCCGGAAAAGGACGTGCTGATCCTGTCCGTGCATTCCCGCGAGCAGGGAAGCCGCCGTGTGCTGATCTCCGTTCGGCCGGGCAGCGCCCGCATTTCTCTCACGGAGCAGACCATGGAAAACCCGCCGCAGCCGCCGATGTTCTGCATGCTGCTGCGCAAATATCTGATCGGAGCGCGCATCACGGCGCTGGAACAGCCCCTCGGCGAGCGGCTGCTTATCCTGCGGCTGGATACCGTGGACGAGCTGAACTGCCGCGGGGAGAAAACGCTTGTGCTTGAACTCATGGGCAAAGGGCTGAATCTCCTTCTGCTGGATGGCGACGGGCATATATTGGACTGCATCCGCCGTGTGGACTATGAGGACCCGAATCGCCGCGCGCTGCTGCCGGGACTTTTCTACACGCTGCCGCCGCAGCAGGAGAAACCGTCGTTTTTCCGGACGGAGAGGGAAGAATGCGAGCGGCTGCTCGCACACGCCGACCGGACGCAGCCGCCGGATAAGTGGCTGCTCGATACGTTCGGCGGACTCTCGCCGCTTCTCTGCCGCGAGCTCTCGCTCGGCGGCTGGGAAGGCCTGGGCGCCGCACTCGACGCGCTTCGAGCGCGGATCGATACCGGGGACTTCACACCGGTGATGATCTCCATTGACGGCATGTCGAAGGATTACACGTTCCAGCCGGTGTATCAGTACGGCAGCCGCGCCGAGCTGACGGAGTTTTCGTCGTTCAGCGAGCTTCTGGATACGTTTTACCGCAAAAAGGATCAGCAGGAAAATCTGCGCCGCCGCAGCGCCGATCTCACGCGCACGGCGAAAACGGCGCGGGACCGCCTCCTGCGCAAGATCGCGGCGCGCGAGCAGGAACTGCTCGAAACGGAAAAACGCGAGGAATACCGCCGCCGGGGTGATCTCATCACAGCGAATATGTACCGCCTGAAGCGCGGCATGCGCTCCTTTGAGGCGCAGGATTACTATGAGCCGGACTGCCCGACGGTCACCGTGCCGCTGGACGAGCGCAAAACGCCGCAGCAGAACGCCGCTTACAATTATAAACTCTACAACAAAGCGAAAACCGCAAACCGGATGCTCACGGAGCTGATCGCCGCAGCGCGCGAGGACGAGGCGTATCTGGAGAGCGTGCTCGACGAGCTCTCCCGCGCCGAGTGTGACCGCGATCTTGCCGACATCCGCCGCGAGCTGGTGAACGCCGGATATATCAAAGAGAAGACGCAGAGCAAGCGGCAGAAGCAGCCCGCAGCGCGAAAGCCGCTGCGGTTCGTATCCGACAGCGGCACGGAGATCCTTGTCGGCCGCGGCAACGTGCAGAACGACGAGCTCACGCTCCATATTGCCCGCCGCACCGATCTATGGCTGCATGTGCAGAAGCTCCCCGGAAGCCATGTGATCGTGTCGCAGGCGGAGGGCGAGGCGGACGAGGAAACGATCCGGCAGGCTGCGGCGCTCGCTGCAACGTATTCGCTGGCGAAAACCGGCGGCAAGGTCGCTGTAGACTGCACGCAGGTGCGCTTTGTGAAAAAGCCCTCCGGCGCAAAGCCGGGGCGGGTGATCTACACGGATTACCGTACGATCATCACCGCTGCAGACGAAGCGCTGGCCGAACGGCTGCGAAAAGACTGAAATACAGAAAAACCGGCAGGGGAGACCCTGCCGGTAAGCGTTTCAGCAAGTATGTTTCTGAAAATCATTCTTGCGTATATTCGTGAATTCGTGTTCGCACTTTTTCCAATTTGGCGTGATCCGGGACATACGCTTTGCGGGGCTTTACAAAGTTTTGGCTGCCTCGCTTCTCGTCCGGGTAGCGGGGAATAAGCTGGATGTGATAATGATTGTTGAGACCGTCGCACATGGTGCACAGGTAGACCCGCTCACACCCATAAACCTCGCAAAGGATCTGCATGAACCGCTTCGCAAATCGAATGATCTTCTCATTGATGTGATCGGGAGCTTCGCTCATGTCGTGATAGTGTTCCATAGTGGAAATGCACATATGACCGGCCGCTCTCGGATTGCCGACAAAGAAGCATTCAATATCTTCATCCTCATAGAGCATCTTATCCGAGTTGTCGCCATAAAGCGCACCGCCGTTTTCCCGGTTGAAACAGGTCGGGCAGATGCCAAGATCAACCAGTTCGGCAGGCGAGAGCTTCAATAATTTTTCCTTGTCCATAATCTGTTTCCCGTTTTTCAGTCTTAGTACTTTCTACAAAAAATAATAACACATCGGCCCGGCTGTTATCAAGACATTCTGTATCGAAAAACTGCTTCTGTAATACCATCATATAGAAAGAATAAACGGCATCCAGCCGAAGCCAGACGCCGTTTATCCGTGTATTTCCGATTTTGTCAGCCGCGCTGTTCCAGAAGATCGAGCGCCTTTAGGAAAAGCTCCGCCGCCTGACCGCGCGTGAGCGACGCTTCCGCATCCATTCCGACCGGCAGAAGACCGCACGCCACCAGCTCCTGTATGGCGCGCGCTGCGGCGCTCTCTTCGCCGCTCGCGGACGAGAGCGGCGTGATGCGCAGCGCTTTGGAGAGTGTATGCGCCGCGGCGCCGAGCGTTACCGGCGCGTCCGCGTCGAAGGAGGCTCCGCCAAACGTCGGCACGGGGCAGCCCTCGGACACGGCGGCATCGACATACTGCTGTATCCACACGGGGGCGGCGGTGGCGCTGCTTTCTGCGGAAACAGTCGTTTCCACCGGCTCGATGCCTGCCGTTTCCATGCAGAGCGACAGAAACTCGCCGCAGGAGACCGGCTCCTCCGGCTCAAAGAGATATTGTCCGCACACGCACCGGCCGGTGAAGAGTCCTTCTTCCGCGAGGACGCACGCGGCGTACTCGCAGGAGAGACCGGCGGTATCGGCGTAGCCGGCGCCTTTCCCGGCCTTGCGGATCGTGATGACGACGGTAGCTTCCTGCGAAACATTGCCTTTCGGATCCGAGACGCAGTAGCCGAAGTAATCTCGCCCGCGCTTGCCTTCGGCGGGGGTGTAGACAAATTCGCCGTTTTCTTCAAGCGTCAGCGTGCCCTTTCTCGGCTCGGTCGTAATGCGGAAGTGTACCTCTTCGCCCTCCGGATCAAACGCTTTGAGCTGCCCGCCGACGGATATGCCGCGGTAGGTCATGATCTCCAGATTCTCCGCGATGGGAGCGCCGTCCGCTGCCGCCGCGGTGAGCGAGCCGGAAAACAGCAGTACGCAAAGCGAAAATAGCAGAATTTCTCGTATTTTTTTCATGGTTTTCCCTCCGGTAAAGAAGTCATTTCCTATTCTGCCGGATTTCGGGTGAAATATGCGCAGCCGGTCGGAAAAGGCTGTGAAAAAATGCTTGCAAAACCGGACAGGATATGGTATCCTTTTATGGCTCGTGCCTTGGGCACGGCATATCAAGGCGGTCCGCTGCCGCAGTGCTTACGCGGTAAGAACGTCTCATGTAAAGGAAGGATCATCATGGATCTCATCAAAACTCTCACCGCGAACTACATGAAGCCGGAGCTTCCGCAGATGAACGTCGGCGATACCGTGCGTGTCACTCTGCGCGTCAAGGAAGGCTCCCGCGAGCGCAACCAGGTGTTTGAAGGCACCATCATTGCCAGAAAGCATGGCGGCATCAACGAAACCATCACTGTCCGCCGCATTTCCTACGGCGTCGGCTGCGAGAAGGTTTTCCCCGTGCATTCTCCCAGCATCGTCTCTGTGGAGACCATCCGGCGCGGCAAAGTCCGTCGGGCGAAGCTGTACTACCTGCGCGACCGCGTGGGCAAGGCTGCGAAGGTCAAGGGCCTCATCAACTGAAGTCCGGCCGCATAGAAAAAGGACGCCTCATCGAGGCGTCCTTTTTCCCTATTGCTGACAATTGCATTATGTAGTATAATGCCTGTAATTACAATACCGGAAGTGTGCTCTTTATGAATGAAACCTGGCCTGAGATCAAAAAGAGAAAACTGAAAGAACGCCGCGGCGAGACGTTTGACTGGATCCAGTCGCTCGTGGTGGCGCTGTTTGCCTGTGTTCTGATTTTCACGTTTCTTGTCCGCGTGGTCGGCGTTGTCGGCACCTCCATGCTCAACACGCTGCACCCCGGCGACCGCATTCTCGTCTCCAATCTTTTCTATACGCCGAAGCGCGGCGACATTATCGTGCTGCGCAAGGAGAGCTTCAACAGCGAGCCGATCGTAAAGCGTGTGATCGCCACCGAGGGCGAAACGGTCACGATCGACTTTGAAGGCGGCATCGTGTATGTGGACGGCGTGGCGCTCGATGAGCCTTATACGCTTGAGCCGACACATCGCCGCATCGATTTCGGTGATTCCGTCACCGTGCCGGAGGGATGTCTCTTTGTCATGGGCGACAACCGCAACGGCTCTACCGACAGCCGTGATGACCGCATCGGCTGTGTGGATGAGCGCCTTGTCATCGGGCGGGCGTTTTTCCTGCTCGTTCCGGGCGGCGATTCCCAGCACGGAGAGAGCCGTGACTGGAGCCGCATAGGAGTGATCGACTGATGGCCAACGAAACGATCAACTGGTATCCCGGTCACATGAAAAAGGCGACCCGCATGATGGAGGACAGCCTCCGTCTTGTGGATGCCGTGGTGGAGCTGCGCGACGCGCGCATCCCGAATTCCAGCCGCAACCCGGATGTGGAGCGCATCGTCGGCAGCAAGCCGCGGCTGATCGTGCTCAACCGCGCGGATCAGGCGGACACCGCCGCGACGGCGCTCTGGAAAAAAGCGTTGACCGGCGAGGGGGCGCTCGCGCTGGAAATGGACTGCAAAAGCGGGCGCGGCGTAAACGCCTTTCCCGCCGCGGCACGCTCTCTTCTGAAGGACAAGATCGAGCGCGCCGAGGCAAAGGGACAGGTGGGCAAGGCCCTCCGGTTCATGGTTCTCGGCGTCCCAAACGTGGGAAAATCGAGCTTTATCAACCGGCTGGCCGGGCGGAAGGCCGCCGAAACGAGCGACCGCCCCGGCGTTACGCGCGGCAAGCAGTGGATCACGCTCAACGGCGGCATCCTTCTGCTGGATACGCCCGGCATCCTCTGGCCGAAGTTTGAGTCGCCCGAGGTCGGGTATTCGCTTGCCTGGACGGGCGCGATCAACGATAACATCCTTGACGTGGAGCTTGTCGCCTGCCGGCTGCTCGAGCGGCTGCGCGAGCTTTACCCCGGCGCGATCGAGGCGCGCTATAAATTCACGCCCGACCCGGAAGCGCCCGGCTACGAGCTGCTCGAAGCCGCGGCGAGAAAGCGCGGCTTTCTCATTTCCGGCGGCGAAGTCAATACCGAGCGCATGGCGCACGTCCTGCTCGATGAATTCCGCGAGGGCAAGCTCGGGCGCATGACGCTGGAAAGGCCGTGACGATGGAACACCCCGAAATGGATATGTATGCCTACGAGCGTTTTCTCGCGGACGGCAAGACGCCGTTCTGCGGTGTGGACGAGGCGGGGCGCGGCCCGCTGGCCGGGCCGGTGTGCGCTGCGGCGGTCCTTCTGCCGGAGGGGCTCGTGATCCCGGGGCTGAACGACTCGAAAAAGCTCACGGCGAAAAAGCGCGACGCGCTCTACGACATCATCTGCGAGAGCGCCGTGGCGTTCGGCATCGCATTTGCTACGGTCGAAGAGATCGAAGCGCTGAATATTAAAGGCGCAACGTATCTCGCCATGAACCGCGCCATTGCGGATATGGAGCCTGCGCCCGTACTCGCGCTCGTGGACGGAAATGATAAAAACGAGCTTGACATCCCGGCGATCAAGGTAGTCAAGGGCGACAGTCTGTGCGCTTCGATCGCGGCGGCCTCGGTGCTCGCCAAGGTCACGCGAGACCGGTATATGGATGATATGGACGCACTCTATCCCCAGTACGGCTTTGCCAGGCATAAGGGCTACGGCACGGCGGCGCACTATGCCGCGCTGCGTGAATACGGCCCGTCGCCGATCCACCGCCCGACGTATCTGAGGAAGATGCATTGAGCGGCACGATGCTGCTCGGCCGCTACGGCGAGGCGCTCGCGGCGGAATACCTGCGGAAAAAGGGCTGCCGCATTCTTGCCATGAATTACCGTACCCGCCTCGGCGAGCTGGATGTGATCGCCGCCGACCGGCGATATGTGATCTTTGCAGAGGTGAAGCTGCGCAAAAACGCCACATTCGCCGAGGCGCGTGAGTTTGTGACCTTTGCCAAGCGGCAGAAACTGGCCGCCGCCGCGGAGGAATGGCTGCAAAAGAATCCGCAGAAGCTGCAGCCGCGGTTCGATGTGATCGAAATATACGCCCCGGACGGGGTGGACACGATAAAACCCGACATCCGCCACTGGGAGAACGCTTTCACGCTGGATTAAAAAAATATGTACGGGGCGAAAGCCCCGTCCGGTCAGCAATTGCAGCGGTTCTCGAACGTGGCGCAGAACGTCTCTGCCTTGCGCTGGGCGTCCTCGTTGGAAACGTTGATGTGAGAAGCGGTGCACTGGTCCGCCGCGGTGTGATACTTGCAGTCTTTTACGCAGCAGTCGATCTTGCAGTTCGTTTTTTCGTTCATGTTTTTATCCTCCCTTGTTGGATTACGGGGAGTAGTTTCTGCGTAAATTCCCGCTTTATTCGGAGAAGGGAGGGAATATGTCCCTTTTTGCCATTGGAGATCTGCATCTCGCCATCGGCGAACCGGACAAGACCATGGAAGCCTTCGGCGGACGCTGGGTCGGCTATGTGGACAAGATCCGCCGCGGCTTTGATCTGCTGCATGAGGACGATACCTGCGTCATCTGCGGCGATTTCTGCTGGGCAATGAGTCTTGCCGAGGCGCTGCCGGATTTTCAATTCCTCAACAGTCTGCCCGGCAAAAAGCTGATGGTAAAGGGCAATCACGACTACTGGTGGACGACCGCGGCAAAAATGAACGCTTTTTTTGCGCAAAACGGTTTGGACACCATCTCTTTGCTGCATAATAACTCTGCGGAATGGGAAAATCTGGCGCTGTGCGGCACGCGCGGCTGGTTTAAAGACGAAGAGACCGGCACGGAGCATGACGCCAAAGTCCTCCGGCGCGAGGTCGGGCGGCTGGAAACATCGCTCAAATGCGCCGGCGAGCGGGAAAAGCTCGTCTTTCTCCATTATCCGCCGCTGTATCTTCATTATACCTGTCCGGAGATACTGCATGTGCTCTCCGAATACGGTGTGCATGAGTGCTGTTACGGCCATATCCACGGCTACGGCTGCCGCAGCGCGTTCATCGGCGAGAGCGATGGCGTCCGGTACCGTCTTGTTTCCGCAGATTTTCTTGATTTTGTTCCGTATAAGCTCAGATAATCCGTTGCAATTTGCATTTTGATTTGCTATAATGTATCGGCTTGAAATTTGCATATTCAGTCCCGGCTGAAATATAGAGAGGAGTAACCCCCACATGATTGTCAAGAACAGCAAGAAAGAAAAAAACACCGTTACCTTTGATGTCGAGCTCGACGCCGCCGAGTTTGAAAAGTATGTCAACGGTGCATATCTGAAGGCTCGCAGCCGCATCATGGTCCCCGGCTTCCGCAAGGGCAAGGCGCCCCGCATGGTCATTGAGGGCATGTACGGCAAGGACGTGTTCTATGATGACGCCTTTGATAACGCCGCGAACGACGCTTTTGCGTTTGGCGTCGCCGAGGGCAAGCTCGAGACCGTCGGCCGTCCGACCATGACCGATTCCAAGGTCACCGAGGAGAACGGCGCGCTTCTGAGCTTCAGCACTGACGTTTACCCCGAGGTCACCCTCGGTCAGTATAAGGGCCTTGAGGCGGAGAAGCCCTCCGTTGAAGTCACCGATGAAGAGGTTGACGGCCACATCGAGCGCCTGCGCAAGCAGAACGCCCGCCTCATCACCGTGGAGCGTCCCGCGCAGGACGGCGACACCGTGAACATCAACTACGCCGGCATGCTCGACGGCATCCCGTTCGACGGCGGCACGGCGGAGAACCAGAATCTCGTTCTCGGCTCCAACACCTTCGTTCCCGGCTTTGAGAGCCAGCTCGTCGGCATTTCCGCCGGTGAGGAGCGCGATCTTGACATCACCTTCCCGGAGAACTACGGCCACGATCTCGGCGGCAAGGCCGTCGTGTTCCACGTCAAGTGCAACGAGGTCAAGTTTGAAGAGCTGCCCGAGCTGGACGACGAGTTCGCGAAGGACAACGACTTTGACACGCTCGCCGATCTCAAGGCCGACATCCGCGCCAAGTCCGTTGAGGAGAAGGAAAAGGCTGCGAAGAACGCTTTTGACGACGCCCTCGTCGATCAGGCTGTGGAGAACATGACCGTTGATATGCCCGAAGGCATGATCGAAGAGCGTATGGACGGCATTGTCCGCGAGTACGCCCAGTACATGGCCAACCAGGGCATCCGCATCGACGATTATCTCAAGATGATCGGCACCGATATGAAGACCTTCCGCGAGAGCATGCGCGCCACCGCCGAAAAGCAGGCCCGCACCGAGGTCCTTCTCGCCGCCGTCGCCGAAGCCGAGAATGTCCAGATCTCTGAAGAGGATCTGCAGGCCGAGTATGAGAAGCTCGGTGAAGCCTACGGCATGAAGGCCGAGGACGTGGCGAAGGCCATCGATGTCGCCGGTCTGACCGCTGACCTGCGCCGTGAGCGCGCTATGAGCATCATCTCCGAGAGCGGCGTTGCCGTGGAGAAGAAGGCCGAGGAGCCCGCCAAGACGGAAGAGGCGCCCAAGGCCAAGAAGAAGCCCGCTGCGAAGAAGGCCGCCAAGACCGAAGAGACCGAGGGCGAGGAAGCTCCCAAGGCCAAGAAGACCACCCGCAAGAGCACCAAAACCGAGGAGAAGACGGAGGAGTAATCCGTTTCCCCGCTATCCGCTGACATACACGGGAAAGGGCATACCGCCCTTTCCCGTATCATCGCATTTTAACCCCGCAAAGGAGGATTTATATCATGAGTCTCGTACCGTATGTTGTAGAACAGACGTCCAGAGGAGAACGCTCCTATGACATTTTTTCCCGCCTGCTGAACGACCGCATCGTATTTCTCGGTGAGGAAGTCAACAGCACGTCCGCCAGTCTCGTCGTGGCACAGCTTCTGTATCTCGAAGCGCAGGACCCCGACAAGGACATCCAGATGTATATCAACAGCCCCGGCGGCTCCATCACGGACGGTATGGCGATCTACGACACGATGCAGTATATCAAGTGCGACGTGTCTACCATCTGCGTCGGTATGGCGGCGTCGATGGGCGCGTTTCTGCTGTCCTCCGGCGCGAAGGGTAAGCGCATCGCGCTGCCCAATGCCGAGATCATGATCCACCAGCCCGCCGCCGGAACGCAGGGCAAGGTCACCGATATGGAGATCGATGTGGAACGTTTTCTCAAGATCAAGGCGCGCATGAACCGGATCATGGCGGAGAACACCGGCAAAACGCCGGAGCAGATCAAAGCCGACTCCGAGCGCGACCACTGGCTTCTGGCGGAAGAGGCGCGCGAATACGGCCTCATCGACAAGGTCATTTATAAAAGATAATTCAGGGAGATCGAATGGCAAGATCAGACGATAGAAAGATCCGCTGCGCTTTCTGCGGTCGGACACAGGATCAGGTGGACAAGCTGATCGCCGGCAACGGCGCCTACATCTGCAGCGACTGCGTGCGTCTTTGCATGAACATCGTGGATGAGGACCTGCCGCAGCGCACCGATCCGGGAAAGAGCGCGCCGAGCGCGCCGTCCGTGGACGACCTTCCGAAGCCGGCAGAGATCAAGAAATTCCTCGACGAATACATCGTCGGGCAGGAGACGGCGAAGATCGCGCTTTCCGTCGCCGTTTACAACCACTATAAGCGCATTTATTACAACCAGCAGTCCGATGTGGAGCTGCAGAAGTCCAATATTCTGCTCATCGGCCCCACCGGCAGCGGCAAAACGCTCTTTGCGCAGACGCTCGCGCGCGTGCTAGATGTGCCGTTCGCCATTGCCGACGCCACCACGCTCACCGAGGCGGGCTATGTCGGCGAAGATGTGGAGAACATCCTTCTCCGCCTTCTGCAGGCGGCGGATTTTGATGTGGAACGCGCCCAGCGCGGCATCATCTATATCGACGAGCTGGACAAGATATCCCGCAAAAGCGAGAACGTTTCGATCACGCGTGATGTCTCCGGCGAGGGTGTGCAGCAGGCGCTGCTGAAGATCCTGGAAGGGACGATCGCCGCGGTCCCGCCGCAGGGCGGACGCAAACACCCGCAGCAGGAGTTCATCCATATCGATACGACGAACATTCTTTTTATTTGCGGCGGCGCGTTCGACGGTCTGGACAAGATCATCGAAAACCGCATGGACCGCAAGAGCATGGGCTTCGGCGCGGAGATCACGAGCAAGAAGGAAAAGAACCTCGGCGAGATCCTCGCGCAGGCGCAGCAGCACGATGTTATCAAATATGGCATCATCCCCGAGCTGGTCGGCCGTCTGCCGGTCATTACGCCGCTCAACTCGCTCGACAGGGAAGCGCTTGAGCGCATCCTCACCGAGCCGAAAAACGCCATTACCAAGCAGTATACAGCGCTCATGGCGCTCGACGGCGTCAAGCTTGAGTTTGACCACGCAGCCATCGAGGCCATCGCCGATAAGGCACTCGAAATGGAGATCGGCGCGCGCGGCCTGCGCAGCATTCTCGAAAAGATCATGACCGATATCATGTTCCGTGTCCCCTCGGACAAGAGCATCAAGCGCGTCATCATCACCGCTGACTGCGTGAAGGACGGCAAGCCGCCCGTAGCGCTGCGGAACGATAATTCAGACAGTGTGTAACCAAACGGAACACATGGCAGACAGCGGGGCACGTCCCCGCTCGTTTGCTATGGAGGACAACATATGAGCGAAAATACCAGCCGAATCATGACATTGCCGACGCTCGCGCTCCGCGGCGTTTCAGTATTTCCCGGAACGGTGCTGCACTTTGATGTGGAGCGCCCGATGAGCATTGCCGCGCTCAACGCCGCCATCGGCACCGACCGGATGATCTTTCTTGTAGCGCAGCGTGACATCGCCTGCGACACGCCCCGCGCAGACGATCTCTACACGGTCGGCACGATCTGCCGCCTGAGCCAGATCCTGCGCGCGCCCGGCGGCGGAAACGTCAAATGCATCGTTGACGGGCTATACCGCGCGAAGCTCCTGCGCCTCACGGCCGAGACCCCGGCGCTTTGGGCAAATGTCCGGGTGCTTGCCGATAAGCCGGTCGATGCGGACACGCTCGAATGCACGGCGCTTATCCGTTCGTGCAACGACCTCTTTGCCGAGTACGCCTCCGCGTCGGGAACGATCGGACCGGAGACTCTGCTTCGTGTAGCGGACCGGAAGGAGCCGGGCTTCGTCTCGGATTACATTGCACAGAACATCTTTCTGCAGCCGGCGGAAAAGCAGCTGCTTCTGGAAGAGTGCTCACCGCTTCAGCGGCTCACCATGCTCTGCGATATGCTGCACCGCGAGCTGGAGATCATGGATATCCAGCAGAATCTCCAGTCCACGGCGGCGGAGCGCGTGGCGAAAAATCAGAAGGACTATTTCCTGCGCGAGCAGATGCGCGTGATCCAGGAGGAACTGGGGGAAGCGTCCGAAACGGACGATCTCGACGAATACCGCCGGAAGATCCTTGATCTCGGACTCGATGCGGAGATCGAGAAAAAACTTCTCAAGGAGCTCTCCCGTCTCGCCAAGCAGCCGTTCGGGTCGGCGGAAGGCGCGGTGCTGCGGACCTATCTTGACGTCTGCCTTGAGCTTCCGTGGAACGAGAGGACGAAGGACGTCACCGATATCGCCCACGCGAAAAAGGTTCTGGATGAGGATCACTACGGTCTTACGAAGGTCAAGGACCGTATATTGGAGTATCTTGCCGTGCGGCAGCTCTCCGCGCAGGTCAAGGGCGGGGTGCTCTGTCTCGTAGGGCCTCCGGGCGTCGGCAAAACGAGCATCGCCATGAGCATTGCCCGCGCAACGAACCGGAAATGCGCCCGCATCTCCCTCGGCGGCGTGCACGACGAAGCGGAGATCCGCGGCCACCGGAAGACCTATGTCGGCGCGATGCCGGGGCGGATCATCGCCGGCATTCAGCAGGCCGGCTCCCGGAATCCCGTGCTCGTGCTCGACGAGATCGATAAGCTCGGCTCGGACTACCGGGGCGACCCGTCCGCCGCACTGCTCGAAGCGCTTGACGGTGAGCAGAACGGCTCCTTCCGCGATCATTTTCTGGAGATCCCGTTCGACCTCTCCGAGGTCTTGTTCATCACGACGGCCAACACCGCCGACACCATCCCCCGCGCCCTGCTCGACCGTATGGAGGTCATTTCCCTCGGCAGCTATACCGACGAGGAAAAGCTCCAGATCGCCAAGCAGCATCTGCTGCCGAAGCAGCGGACGAAGCACGGCCTTTCCGGAAACCAGCTACGGGTTTCGGACGATGCCATCCGCGAGAGCATAGCGCTCTATACCCGCGAGTCGGGTGTGCGCATGCTCGAGCGCGAGCTGGCCGCGCTCTGCCGGAAGGCGGCCCGCGGTATTGCCTCCGGGGAGAGAAGGTCTCTGCGGCTGCGTGCGGGCGAGCTTGAGCCATGGCTCGGCCCCGTCAAATTCAAGCTGGAGGTCAATTTCTCGACCGATTCCGTGGGGCTTGTCCATGGTCTTGCTTGGACAAGTGTCGGCGGCGAGGTGCTCGATGTGGAGTGCTCCGTCGTGCCGGGCAACGGAAAACTCGAACTGACCGGCAATCTCGGCGATGTGATGAAGGAATCGTGCCAGGCGGCGGTAACATACATCCGCAGCCGCACCTCCGAGCTCGGCATCGATCCGGATTTTCATAAGAATACCGACATCCATCTCCATTTCCCGGAGGGAGCCGTCCCGAAGGATGGTCCGAGCGCCGGCGCCGCGATCTGTCTGTGCGTCGTTTCGGCGCTCACGAACCGTCCGGTCCGCGCCGATATCGCCATGACGGGCGAGATCACGTTGCGCGGTCGCGTGCTGCCGATCGGCGGCATTCAGGAAAAGACGATGGCAGCGCTCCGCGCCGGGATCCACGAGGTGCTTCTGCCGGAGGACAACGTGAGCGATCTTGCTGAGATGGATCCGAACGTGCGCAACGCCGTGAACTTTACGGCAGTCTCGCACATGGATCAAGTGCTGAAAAAGGCGCTGCGCCCGGCGGGGGAGAAGGAGGCGGAATGAACACACAGAAAGTCGAATTTGTCAAATCCGCTGCAAATAAAAAGGCGTTTCTGCGCGACGGCCGTCATGCCGTCGCGTTCGCCGGGCGCTCCAATGTCGGCAAGTCCTCCGTGATCAACAGCCTGCTCAACCGGAAGAACTACGCCCGTGTCGGCGCAACGCCGGGAAAAACGGTGCAGGTCAACTATTTCCTCGTGGACGGGACATATTTCATCGACCTGCCCGGCTACGGCTACGCCCGTGTATCCGGCGATGAGCGGCGGCGCTGGGGCGCGCTCATGGAAGACTTCTTTCAGGAACCGAACCTCTTTACCATGGGCGTTCTGATCGTCGATTCCCGCCATGCGCCCACGGCGGACGATGTAACGATGGCGGAGTATTTCTTCGACGCCGGACGGCCGTTCGTCGTTGTCGCAAACAAGTGTGACAAGCTGAAAAAAAGTGAGATCGAACCGAATCTGGAGCGCATTCGGGACGTGCTGGGACTGGACGACGATTTTCCGCTGCTTCTCTATTCCTGCACAGCAAAGGTCGGCCGCCGTGAACTGCTCGGATTCATCGAAAATAATATTTAGTGTTGTATTTGCTGTTGTAATTCGCCGTAGTTTTTGGTAATATTAACTTATCTATGAGTGACTTTGTAAATATCTGGAAGAATTTGGACTGGACGGTTCCGGTGCAGATCGTGATGAACATTCTCCCGTCGCTTCTGTGCATCACGCTGCACGAGCTGAGCCACGGGTATGTGGCCTACCGGCTCGGCGACACGACGGCAAAGGATGCCGGCCGGTTGACGCTCAACCCCATAAAGCACATTGACATTATGGGTCTTCTCATGATGGTGGTGTTTCGCTTCGGCTGGGCAAAGCCGGTGCCGGTCAACATGTACCGGTTCAAAAACCCGAAAAAGGGCATGGCGGTGACGGCGCTGGCGGGGCCGGCGTGCAATTTTCTGCTCGCGCTGCTCTTTCTCTTCCTGTACGGCCTGCTGTATTACCCGCTGTATGTTCACGGGGGAGCGGTCGCCGAAACGGTTCTTCAGCTCGTTTATACAACGGCATATCTCAGCCTCGCGCTGGCGGTGTTCAATCTCATCCCGATCCCGCCGCTTGACGGGAGCAAGGTGCTTTTCTCCTTTATTCCGGATGAGAGCTATTTCAAGCTCATGCGCTACGAGCGTTATGGCATGATATTGCTCCTCGTACTGGTCTCCACAAAGATCCTCGGCGGGCCGCTCTCCACGGCAACATCCTGGCTCTTTGATAAACTTCTCGTCTTTGCCGAATTCGGCTTTCGGCTTGTGACGCATTTCGTGTAAAGGCATACGGTATACCCATGATCCAAGAACCGAGCTATCATCTGGAAGGCGTCGTGCATGCGCGCGACGAGCTGGAGGATTTTACCGGCCCGCTCGACCTCATACTGATGCTGCTCGCCAAAGATAAGATCGAAATACGCGATATCCAGATCTCCCAGCTGCTTGACCAGTATCTGGCCTATCTTCAGAAGATGCAGGAGATGGATCTGGAAATCGCGAGCGAGTTTGTCCAGATGGCGTCGCATCTCATGTACATCAAAACCAAAATGCTCCTGACGGAGGAGAAAGAGCCGACGGAACTCGAAGTGCTCGTCTCAGCGCTCGAGCAGCTCAAAAACCGTGATGCGATCGCCGCCGTGCGGGAGATCGCCCCGGAGATCGGACAGCTTGCCGAGGTGGGCATGAAAATGCAGACCCGCGGCCCGCTTCCGCTGCCGGAGCGTCCGTATGACTACCGCCATACGCCGGCGGAACTGCTCAGCGCGCTCGCGCAGATTCTGCTCCGCGGCACCGGCGAATCGGCTCCGGAGGAAAATGAAACGCTGCGCCGTGCCGCGCCGAAGCCGATCATATTCAGCGTTCGGGAAAAGAGCGAACAGCTGCTCGGCCTTCTCCGGAAAAACGGGCATATGTCGCTTGGCTCCATGTTCGGCATCTGCAAAAGCCGCAGCGAGCTTGTTGCAACATTTCTGTCCGTGCTGGAGCTCTGCTCCGACGGGCATATCCGCGTCAGCGGGGAAGAAGGAAATTACGATGTGAGCCGTGCGCTCACGGATACGGAAGAATAGATGGTAGGAATCAATGAGATCCGCCCGGCGCTGGAAGCGATCCTCTTCGCCGCCGGAGACAGCGTGGAAACAGAACGCATTGCCAAGGTCCTCGGCGCGGAGCCGTGGGACGTCCGGCAGGCTGCGGAACAGCTTGCCAGAGAATACGAGGAAAACGGCCGCGGTTTTCGTCTGGCAAGAATGGAAAACCGGCTGCAGCTCGTTACGGCGGGCGAATACAGCGACGTGGTCAGCCGCACGCTCGAAAAGCGCGCGCAGCCGAAGCTCTCGCCGACGGCGCTGGAGGTTTTGGCGATCGTCGCGTACTATCAGCCCGTGACACGCTCTTACATAGAGCAGCTTCGCGGTACCGACAGCTCCTATACCGTCGCGCTCCTCTCCGAACGTGGGCTGATCGCTCCCTGCGGACGTCTGGAGGCACCGGGACGGCCGGTTCTCTTCGGGACGACCGATCAGTTTCTCCGCGTTGTCGGCATTTCCTCTATCGAGGAGCTGCCGCCGCTGCCGAATGTCGCCACGGGCGAGGGAATACAGGAACTCCAGGCCGCCATTGACGCGGCAAGCGATAAAGACGAACAGCTCAAAATCACGGAGATCGAATGACTCCGGACGAGGTGATGTGATTGGTTGGATGGATCATACTGGCGGTACTGGCGATTTTGATCCTGCTTGTGTTTTTCCTGCCGTACGGCGTGGACGTCGGCTATGCGGATGAGGTGCTGCGCGTGGGGATCAAGGCCGGACCGCTACGCATCTGGCTGCTGCCGAAAAAGCCGCTCACGGAAAAGCAGCGGCTGAAAGCCGAGGCGAAAAAAGCCAAAAAGGAAGCGCGCCGCGCTGCCAGGGCCGCAAAGAAGGCCGCCGCTGCCAAGGAAAAGGAGATCAACGACAGCGTGACCGTCAAGCCGAAGCCCAAGCTCGACTTTGACACCATCGTTGCCCTGCTCCGGATGGGCTCGCATGCGATCCGTCGCTTTTTCCGCAGCTTCACCGTGAACTTCTTCCAGCTGCACTATACCGTCGCCTGCCGGGACCCCTATGATACGGCGATCCAGTACGGCATGGCGTGCGCCGCGGCGGAGACTCTCCCGGCGCTGGCGGGAAAGAAGATCCGTGTTCTCCGGCGTGACATCGAGATCGGCGCGGACTATACATCGGAAGAGCCGACGGTCTCTGCGCGCATCGTTCTCTCGCTGCAGCTGTTCCGGCTGGTGCATCTGGCCGTGGCGCTCGGCGTGGAGTTCTTGAAATGGAAAATAAACAGCCGTCCGGAGGATAAACCTGCCGCGGCGACGAATGAAAGGAAAGACGACAATGGAAGAGAATAAGATCAACGCTCTCATGGACATGACGGTCAGTAAGATCCGGCAGCTGGTTGACGCAGACACCATTATCGGCAAACCCATCAGCACGCCCGACGGCATTACCGTCATTCCTGTCTCGCGCATGAGCTTCGGCATCGGCACCGGCGGCACGACAGGCAGCAAGGGCATTTCCTTTACCGGCGGCAACGGCGCGGGCGTCAAGGTCGAGCCGGTCGGCTTCTTTGTCATCAAGGACGGCACCTGCCGCATGATCAGCGTTTCCTCCAATCCGCTTTCGACGATGGACCGCGTTGTGGAGATGATGCCCGATGTGCTCGACCGCATCGACAACATCGTAAATAAGAAGAACAAGGAATAATTTCCCCGGCATAACGGTCATACTAAGCACCGCCCGAATCAATCCATGGGTGGTGCTTATTTATGAAGAAAACGGTAATTCTGGCTCTGGCAGCGGCGATCCTGTTCTCCGCCTCCGCTCCGGCGGTATTCTCGCCGCCCGGCACTTCGGCGGAAGCGATGATCGTGCTCCACGCAGGATCCGGCGCGGTACTTGCAGAGAAAAATGCCGATACGCCGATGCTCATTGCGAGCACAACAAAACTTATGACGGCGCTTACCGCGCTCGATCTCGCCTCGCCGGAACGCAGCGTTACGGTGCAGAGCGAGTGGACAACGGTAGAGGGCTCGTCCATGTACCTTCGTGCCGGGGAGAGCTATACGCTCCGCGAACTTTTAGAGGGGCTGCTGCTCGCTTCCGGCAACGACGCCGCGCTTGCTATTGCCGGTTCGCTCGGCGGCGATGCATTCATTGAGAAGATGAACCGCAAAGCGGAGGAACTTGGCCTTACCGGCTCACATTTTGCCAATCCTCACGGGCTTGATGCCGACGGACACCGCGCCTCCGCGCACGATCTCGGCCTCATTATGGCTGCGGCGCTTCAAAACGACGTGCTCGCGGAGATCCTCTCCATGCGCAGCAGCTGTATCCACGGTGTAACGTATGTGAACCACAACAAGCTGCTCTGGAGCTGCCACGGCGTGAACGGCGGCAAGACCGGGTACACGAAAGCCGCGGGCCGATGCCTCGTCACGAGCTGTGAGCGCGATGGTATGCAGCTCATCTGCGTAACGCTTTCCGATCCAAACGACTGGAAGGATCATGCCGCGCTCTACGACTGGGCGTTTGATGCCTACGCGGAGTTCAGACTCCCGGAAGGGAAGCCGGTGGAGCATGTGCCGGTCATTGGCGGTCCGGAAGCGGAAAGTGCTGCCGTGCTCGATCACAGCGTCTGCCTGTGCCTTCCGAAGAGCGCGGAAATTGAGCTTGCCGTCCGTCTGCCGCATTTTATTTTTGCGCCGGTTCCGGCGGGGGCCGCAGCGGGCGAACTTGTTATTTGGGCAGATGGAGAGGCCGTATGTACGGCGGCGCTCCGATGGGCCGGGGAGAAAAGCGCGCGTGAATCGTTTTTTTCGGCATATACCCGGCATAACCGATCAGCAAAGGAAGAAAGAGAATGAGACTTCAAAAATACATTGCCGCGGCGGGCGTTTGCTCCCGCCGCGAGGCGGAGGAATATATCCGGCAGGGGAGAGTCACGGTCAACGGTGTGACCGCCTCTCTCGGATCGGGCGCAGAAGAAGGCGACGTTGTCTTATTGAACGGCAAGCGTCTTTCGCTGCCGGAGGAGCATACATATATTCTTCTCCACAAGCCCCGCGGATATGTTACAACGCTGCGCGACACGCACGGCCGCCCGACGGTCGCCGAGCTTGTGCAGGACGCCGGTGTGCGCCTTTTCCCGGTCGGTCGGCTCGACTGCATGTCGGAAGGACTGCTGCTCTTCACCGATGACGGCGAGATGGCGAACCGTCTGGCGCATCCGTCGCACGGCGTGAGCAAAACATACCGCGTATGGGTGAGCGGCCCGGACGCGGCGGAAGCCGCCGGAGCGCTGCGCTGCCCAATCGTATATGAGGGGGTGCGGTACCGCGCAGCGGAGGTGCGCGTTCTTCGCTCCACGGAGGATCGGGCACTTATCGATGTCACGATCCGCGAAGGGAAAAACCGCGAGGTGCGAAACATGTGCGCCGCCGCGGGGCTCAAGGTGCAGCGGCTTCTCCGCATCCGGCAGGGGGAGATTTCCCTTTGCGATCTGCCCGCCGGACAGTGGCGGTATTTGACGGCAAAAGAGCTGGAATACTTGCAAAGTCTGCGCTGATGGCTTCTTTTTGCAGGATTTATCAACATGAATTGCAAAATTAGCTTGCATTTGCAGGAAAATAGGTCTAAAATGAAACTCCCGGATATCATCCGGGAGATTTTTTGTAAAGGAATTATGAGGGGCCTGCCATGGAACGCGATATTCTGGCGCTTATCAATAAAGAGAATCATAAATTTTCCAAGGGCCAGCGGATGATCTGCCGGTACATTTCGGAAAACTACGACAAAGCTGCCTTTATGACGGCGGGAAAGCTTGGGCAGACGGTCGGCGTTTCGGAATCGACGGTCGTCCGCTTTGCTACGGAGCTTGGGTATGACGGGTACCCGGGTATGCGGCGCGCCATGCAGGAGATGATCCGCAACCGTCTAACGGCGGTGCAGCGCATTGAGGTCGCTAAGGAACAGATCGACCGCGGCAACATTCTCGACGCCGTGCTCTCCGCGGATATGGACAAGCTCCGCAGCACGATCGACGAGGTGAGCAAAGAAGACTTCAACCGCGCGGTCGATGCGATCCTCAAGGCCGAGACCGTCTACATCGTCGGCATGCGCTCGTCTACATCGCTTGCAAGCTTTCTCGGATTTTATCTCAATCTTCTGCTCGACAATGTGCGGCTGATCCATGATACGTCCGTGAGCGAGGTCTATGAGCAGGTGTTCCGCATTCATGAAGGGGACGTTTTTCTCGGCATCAGCTTCCCGCGCTATTCCTCGCGCACGATCAAGGCAATGCAGTTTGCCAAATCCACCGGCGCAACGGCGATCGGCATTACGGACGGCCAGTCCTCGCCGTTCGTCGGCGTGGCGGATATCAATCTTTTTGCTAAGAGCGATATGGTTTCGTTCCTGGATTCGCTTGTAGCGCCGATGAGTCTCATCAATGCGCTCATTGTTGCCATCGGCTACCAGCGTCCCGACAACCTCTCCGATACGTTCCGGAAGCTCGAAGGGATCTGGAGCGAATATGAGGTATACGAAAATCTCAATGACTGATGTGATAATTGCCGGCGCCGGAGCCGCCGGGCTTATGACGGCGATCACGGCGGCACGGCGCGGACTTTTGGTAACGGTCCTCGAGCCGAACGGAAAAACGGGGAAGAAGCTCCGCATCACCGGAAAGGGCCGGTGCAATGTTACGAATGACAGCGCGCCGCAGGAATTTCTGCAGAAGGTGTGCACCAATGCGCGCTTCCTCAAAAGCTCGCTGTACGCCTTTCCGCCGGAGGCCGCGAAGGATTTTTTTGAAGAGGCGGGCGTGCCGCTCAAAACCGAGCGCGGCGAGCGCGTGTTTCCCGTTTCCGATAACGCCAACGACATTGCCGATACGCTGGAGCGCATGGCAAAAAGCGCCGGCGTTCGCTTTGTCCGGGAACGTCTTGCTGACATCCGAACAGAGAGCGGACACGTTTCCGCAGCGGTAACAGACCGCGATGAATATCCCTGCCGGGCGGTCGTTTTATGCACCGGCGGCATATCGTATCCCGCGACCGGCTCCACCGGCGACGGTTACCGCATTGCCTCGAAGCTGGGCCACACCATCGTTCCGACGCGCGCGTCACTCGTGCCGTTGGAGGCGGAGGCGGACTGCGCCCGGATGCAGGGGCTTTCTCTGCGGAACGTCGGACTGACGCTTTTCTCCGGCGATAAGGTCCTGTACCGGGAGCAGGGGGAAATGCTGTTCACACATTTCGGCGTATCGGGGCCGCTCGTGCTTTCGGCGAGCGCTCATCTTCCGGAAAAAGTCTCTTCCTGCCGTCTGGAGATCGATCTCAAGCCGGGCCTCACGGCGGAAAAGCTCGATGAGCGGCTGCTGCGGGACTTTTCCGAGAACATCAACCGCGATTTTACGAACGCGCTCGACGCTCTCCTGCCACAGAAGCTCATCCCGGTCGTGATCGAGCGATCCGGCATCCCGGCACGGCTCAAGGTGAACAGCATCCGCCGTGAGCAGCGTCTCGCGCTGCGCGATACGATCAAGCGCTTTACGATCCGGCTCACCGCCCGCCGCCCGGTGGAGGAAGCCATCGTGACCGCCGGAGGCGTGGATGTGCGGGAGGTGAATCCCCGCACTATGGAATCGAAGATCGTTTCCGGACTGTATTTTGCCGGGGAGATCCTTGATCTGGACGCCTGCACCGGCGGATACAATCTGCAGATCGCCTGGAGCACCGGCTATGCGGCCGGACGGGCGATACCGGAAAAGGAGATTACGGAATGAAACCCATATCCATTGCCATCGACGGGCCCTCCGGCGCTGGCAAGAGCACGATCGCCCGCAAAAGCGCGGAAAAATTCGGTTTTATCTATGTAGATACCGGCGCTATCTACCGCACGGTCGGTCTCGCGGCGTACCGGCGCGGCATCGCCTCCAAAGACAGCGCCGCGGTTATTGCCATGCTGCCGGAGCTGCACATTGAACTGCGCCACGGCGCCGACGGTCTCCAGCGGATGTTTCTTGACGGGGAAGATGTTTCGGATGCCATCCGCATGCCGGAGATATCCATTTATGCTTCCGACGTGTCCGCTGTTCCGGAAGTCCGCGCGTTTCTCATGGAGATGCAGCGTTCGTTTGCGCGCACGCAGAACGTCATCATGGACGGACGCGATATCGGCACCGTCGTGCTGCCGGACGCGGGGCTGAAGATCTTTCTTACGGCGTCCGTGGAGGCGCGCGCCAAACGCCGCCAGCTGGAGCTGGAGAAGAAGGGGAAGATCCTCCCCTTTGAAGAAGTACTGCGCGATATGGAATACCGCGACAAAAACGATTCCTCCCGCGCTGCGGCGCCTCTCCGCCCGGCGGAGGATGCGGTGCGTTTGGATACGACGCAGCTCGATTTTGACGAGAGCTGCGCGGCGGTGGAATCCTTGATTCGGGAGCGTTTTGCACTATGACAAAAGAGAAATGGTACCGTCTTGTTTATGATGTTCTTCGTCCCATCGGGGCGCTGCTGTATCCGCAGAAATTTTATGGGCTGGAAAATATTCCGGAGGGGCCGGCGATCCTTTGCGCACCGCATTCCAATGTCGCCGACCCGATCCTCATTTCCTTCGCGCTGGGACGCAAGACCTATGTGCATCACCTTGCCAAGGCGGAGTCGAAAACGATGTTTATTTTCGGCTGGCTCATGAAAACAGGCGGGTCGATCTTCGTCAAGCGCGGCGAGCGCGACATTGATTCCTTCAAGCAGTGCATGCGCGTGCTCAAGGCGGGGGAGAAGCTCATCGTATTCCCGGAGGGGACGCGTGTGCACGGTGATGCCGTCGTAGAACCGAAATCCGGCGTGATCCATATGGCTGTGCGTATGCATGTGCCGATCGTACCGGTATATATCCCGCGCGACAAGAAGATCTTTCACGAGGTGCCGACCGTGATCGGCGAGCCGTATTATCCGGAGCTGGGCGACCACCGTGATTATGACCGGCTGGCGCGCGAGCTGATGGAACGCATCTGGGCACTCAAGCCGGAGGAATGAGCGCGTGGCAGCAAAGTATATTCTGGCCCGCAGCGCGGGTTTCTGCTTCGGCGTAGAGCGGTCGATCCGCATGGCGGAGGAAGCGCTTGCTTCCGGCGCGTGCCGGTGTCTCGGTGAGCTGATCCACAACCGCGACGCCGTGACCGCGCTGGAGAAAAAAGGGCTTTCGGTCATCGAGAAGGTTTCGGAGCTGCCGGAGGGGGAACGGGTCATTATCCGTGCCCACGGCGTTTCCCGCGCGGTATATACCGAACTGAAAAACCGCCGCGCCGGAGTGATCGACGCGACCTGTCCGCTGGTCGAGCGCATCCATAAGATCGTTCGTGAGGAATCCGAAAAAGGGCGGCAGATCGTTGTCATCGGCGACGCGGAGCACCCGGAGATTCGGGGCATTTGCGGCTGGTGTACCGGCGCTGTCGTGCTGCCGGACGCCGCGGCGCTGGACGAATGGCTCTCGGAGTCCGTGGAAATGCCCGAAAAACCCCTCTCCGTTGTATTTCAGACTACACAAATTCAAGCAAATCACATTTTGGCAGAAAAAATATTAAAAAAAAGATGTACAAATTTCAAAATATTTGATACTATATGCGGAGCAACGTCCAAGAGGCAGAGAGAAGCAACCTCTCTTGCCGGGATATGCGACGCAATGATCGTCATCGGCGGTGCGCACAGCGCGAACAGCCTGCATCTGGCAGAGCTTTGCCGCGAAAAATGTGCGAGCGTTTTCTTTGTCGCCGACGCGTCGGAGCTGGACACATCCCGGTTGCCGGGCGAGGGCCGTATCGGAATTACGGCGGGAGCCTCGGTGCCGTCCTGGATCATTAAGGAGGTAGTAAAAAAAATGAGCGACGAGATCAAGGTAGAACAGACCACGGCAGAGGAAGTCGCTGCGACCGCGGCCGAAGAGACCGCACACGTTGAAGCCGAGCCCGCTGCGGAGAATGCCGCCGGGAAGCCCGACTCCGAAAAGACGTTTGATGAGCTGCTGGAAGATTCCATCAGAACGATATATAACGGAGACACCGTCTCCGGTTATGTTGTCAGCATCACGCCCACGGAAGTCACCGTCGATCTTGGCACCAAACATTCCGGCTATATCCCCGTGACCGAGTTCACCGAGGATGGCGCTGCCAAGGTGGAAGACGTTATCCACGTTGGCGACAAGATCGAGGCCTGCGTTGTGCGCGTGAACGATGTGGAAGGCACTGTGATGCTCTCCAAGAAGCGCCTGGACACCATCAAGTCCTGGGCCGACATTGAAAACGCTGCCGCCGACGGCACCGTTGTCGAAGGCAAGGTCACCGAAGAGAACAAGGGCGGCGTCGTTGTTTCCGTGCACGGTGTGCGTGTGTTTGTTCCCGCTTCCCAGACCGGTCTGCCGCGCGAAGCCGCCATGTCCGAGCTGGTCGGTCAGACCGTCCGTCTGAAGATCACCGAGGTCAACCGCGGCCGCAAGCGTGTTGTCGGCTCCATCCGCGCCGTGGCCAACCGCGAGCGCAAGGAGCGTGCCGAGAAGATCTGGAACGAGATCGAGGTCGGTAAGCATTACGAGGGCGTGGTCAAGTCCATGACCTCTTACGGCGCTTTCGTTGATATCGGCGGCATCGACGGCATGGTCCACGTGTCTGAGATCAGCTGGAACCGCATCAACAAGCCTTCGGATGTCCTGAACGTCGGCGACAAGATCGACGTTTACGTCATCAACTTCGATAAGGAGAACCACAAGATCTCTCTCGGCCACCGCGACCCGAACCTGAACCCCTGGAAGGTGTTCACGGAGACCTACTCCGTCGGCGATATCGCGAAGGTCAAGATCGTTAAGCTGATGCCCTTCGGCGCTTTCGCGGAAGTGCTGCCCGGCACCGACGGCCTGATCCACATCTCCCAGATCGCCAACCGCCGCATTGGCCAGCCCTCCGAGGTGCTGAGCGTCGGCGATGTGGTCGAAGCGAAGATCACCAACATCGACAACGAGAAGCAGAAGATCTCCCTGTCGATCCGCGCTCTCTCCGAGCCCGCTCCCGCCGCCTCCCGCGAGGAGACCGAGGACGAGCCCCGCGAGGACGCGCTGGTCTACTCCGTTTCTTCCGACGGCACCGCCTCCGGCGAGGCCCCCGAAGTGGAGTAATTCCGAACTAAAAAATCCCTCTGTCGTTGACAGAGGGATTTTTTGCATATATCCGCCGCCGGAAAGCCTTGCAAAATCAGCATTTTTGTGTATAATTACATTTGTAGGATTTTTCACCTTTCGGAAGTGCCGCCGCATAAGGCAGGAGGATCGCGATGAGTTTCCAGATCGGGGATCGCATTGCCCATCCGCTTCACGGAGCAGGGGTGATCGATCGCATTGAAAGCCGGCGTATCGGCAGGGAATCAAGGGAATACTTCGTTCTCAAGTTGCAGGGGAGCGGCATGGTCGTCATGGTGCCGAAAAACGCCTGTGATGAGGTCGGTGTGCGCCCGATCGTCGATGCGGACACGGCATATGACCTACTCCGGCGTATTCCGGACATGGACGTTTCCATGGCGGACAACTGGAATAAGCGCTACCGCGAAAACATGCAGCGCATTAAAAGCGGCGACCTTACCGAGCTTGCCGCCGTGATCAAGGCGCTTACGCAGCGCGATGAAAAACGCCCTCTATCCACCGGCGAGCGCCGGATGCTCAATCAGGCGCGGCAGATCCTGCTCTCGGAGATATCCCTCTCTGTGAATTGTCCGTATGACTTCGCGGAGGCTCAGCTGGATCAGTGCCTGCGCAAACCGAATAAACGGAGTGTATTAAACCGATGAGTCGCTTTTCTGATTTTCTTCGCCGAGCCAAAAACACCTCCTGCAGCGTTGTTGTCGTTGCAGCCGGAGCTTCTACACGGATGGGCGAGGACAAGCTCTTTATGGATCTCGCCGGAAAGCCGGTGCTTGCAAGAACGCTTACCGCGCTGAACGCCTGCAGCTGTGTGGACGAGATCGTTGTGGTAACGCGTCTTGAATCGCTCGAAAAGGTCGCCGCGCTCTGCCGCGAATACCGTGTCGATAAGGTTGGGAAGGTCGTTGTCGGCGGCGCTTCGCGCACCGAATCCGCATTGGCCGGTCTCGTACAGATCCGGCGCAATGCAAAATATGTACTCATCCACGATGGCGCCCGTCCGCTTGTAACGGAGGAGATTGTGTACGATGCGATGCACAGCGCCGCGCTCTATAAATGCGCCGCTCCGGCCGTGCCTGTTACCGATACGGTCAAAGAGACCGATCACGACACCGTTGTGCGAACGCTAAACCGCAGCGCGCTTGCCGCCATCCAGACGCCGCAGGCGTTTGTTCCGGAGATCATCAAGGCCGCTCTCACGCGCGCTATCGCGGAAAAGAAAGAATATACGGACGACTGCGCCGCAGTGGAGGCGATGGGTGTGAAAGTCCATCTCTCCAAGGGCTCGCCCGAAAACATCAAGATCACCGGACCGGTCGATATCCCGACGGCAGCGGCGATCTTAAAAACGCGCGGGGAGTAAGCGGATGCGGATCGGACAGGGTTACGATGTTCACCGGCTGACCGAGGGACGAAAGCTCATTCTCGGCGGCGTGGATATTCCATATGACAAAGGGCTGTTTGGTCATTCGGATGCCGATGTGCTTTCCCATGCGATCATGGATGCGCTGCTCGGCGCGGCGGCGCTCGGCGATATCGGGCAGCTATTTCCGGATACGGACGAGCGGTACGCCGGAGCGGACAGTCTGAAGCTCCTATCCGCTGTGTGCGCTCATCTGCGCTCTCACGGCTGGGAGATCGTTAATACAGATGCTACGATCGTTGCGCAGCGGCCCAAACTCATGCCGTACATTCCGGAGATGCGCTTTCGTCTGGCGGCGGCAATGGGTGTTCCGGAAGGCTGTGTGAGCGTGAAGGCTACGACGGAGGAGCACCTCGGCTTCACCGGCCGCGGCGAGGGCATTTCCACCATGGCCGTGGCGTTGATCTCGGAGAAATAAACCATAGTTTTTCCCTCTGCATAGAATGGGGTGCCATCTCGTATGCAGGGGGATTTATTATGTATGCGATCATTTTGTTCCGCTCGCTGACATATGCGCAGCGGGGGAGCCGGGCGTTAAGTCTGGCCGGAATTCCGTCGTACGTTATGAAAGCACCGCAGGGACTCACCGAAAAAGGCTGCGGCTACGGTGTGCGGCTGAACGAAGCAAAGCTGCGCCGGGCGGTCGCGCTGCTCGATGAGCGCGGCATCAACCGCAGCAGGGCGTTCTTGCTCTCCCGCCTTACCGGGGAATACCGGGAGGTGCCGCTGTGATCTATCTGGACAGCGCGGCGACATCGCTCCAGAAGCCGCCGGAAGTAGCGCGCGCCGTGGTGCGCGCCATGCAGAGCTGCGCGAGCCCCGGCCGCGGCGACCACGCCGCCGCCATGCACGCCGCGGAAACGGTTTTTGCCTGCCGGGAGGAAGCGGCGGCACTCTTTCACATGACGCAGCCCGAAAACGTGGTCTTTACGATGAACGCCACACACGCACTCAACATTGCTGTCCATTCTCTGGTGCGGGAAGGAATGCGCGTTGCGGTGTCCGGCTTTGAGCACAACGCTGTTATGCGTCCGCTCTACGCTTCCGGCGCGAGCATTCTGACTTCGGATACGCCGCTTTTCGATTCAGCGGCGCTGATCGACTGGTTTGAGCGGCATCTCCCGGAGTGTGACGCTGCCGTCTGCACCTGCGTGTCCAATGTGTTCGGCTTTATTCTGCCGGTGCGGGAGATCGCGGCGCTCTGCCGGCGATTCGGTGTGCCGCTGATCGTGGACGCATCGCAGAGCGCCGGTATCCTGGATCTCGATTTTCCGAGGCTCGGCGCGGCGTTTGCCGCCATGCCGGGGCACAAGGGACTTCTCGGCCCGCAGGGAACAGGGATCCTGCTCTGCCGGGACACGGGGATGCCGCTTTTGTCCGGCGGGACCGGCGGCGACAGCCGCAGCCATTTTATGCCCGAAACGCTGCCCGAACGGCTGGAAGCCGGAACGCACAACGTCTGCGGCATTGCCGGTCTGCGTGAAGGCATCCGTTATATACGACGGAGGACAACGCAGCGCATTTATGCCGAAGAAGAGCGGCTTATGCGCCGCCTTGCCGCGCGACTGAACATTCTGCCGGAGCTGCGCGTCTATTATTCGGATAAGAATGACCAGACCGGCGTGCTCTCCGTCGTGCCGGAGAAGATGAGCTGTGATGCGCTCTCCGAACGGCTCGGCGCGGCGGGGATCGCCGTCCGGTCCGGGCTGCACTGCGCGCCGCTCGCGCATGATACGGCGGGCACGCTCCAAACCGGAACGGTCCGGCTGAGCGTTTCGCCGTTCAATACGCCGCGGGAGATTGACCGCGCGGCGGACGTTATCGAAAATATTTTAAAAAATAGCTACAAATTGTAACCAATTATTTGCTATAATCCGTTAAATCCAGTATAATGTAATTTACACAGCAAAAACCAAGGAAGGGACAGTCCTATGGATAATTTCTGGTCATCGCTGAGACAGGCGTTCGGTCATCTCGGCACGATCCGCGTGATGGATATCGTCGATATCCTTCTTGTCGCAGCGTTCTTCTATTTCCTGATCACGCTGGTCCACCGCACGAAGACGAACAAGCTGTTTCAGGGTATCGTATATATACTCCTTGCGCTCTGGCTGTCCGGCGAGATGCAGCTCTACACTGTGAACTATATTCTCCGCAACGCCGTGCAGGTAGGCCTTCTCGCGCTGGTCGTGCTGTTCCAGCCGGAGATCCGCCGGTTTTTGGAAAAGCTCGGCACAGGGTCGATTTTCTCCCGACTTTTGGGCGCGCCGCACACACTGAATGCCGACGCCGCCATTACGCAGACGGTGCTTGCCTGCGTGGATATGTCCGCAACGCGTACCGGTGCGCTCATCATCTTTGAGCGCGATAACCGTCTCGACGACCAGATCCGCACCGGCACGATCCTCGACGCGGAAACGACGGCGGAGCTTCTGAAAAACATTTTCTATCCCAAAGCGCCTCTGCACGACGGCGCTGCGATCATCCGCAGCGGACGGATCCAGGCGGCCGGATGCATGCTTCCGCTCTCCAACAACCCCAACCTGAGCAAGGAACTCGGCATGCGCCACCGCGCCGGCATCGGCATGAGCGAAGCGTCAGACGCCGTTGTTGTGATCGTATCGGAAGAGACCGGCGCGATCTCCGTGGCGGTCAACGGAATGCTCAAGCGGCATCTTACAAAGGACACCTTTGAAAAGATCCTCCGCAATGAGCTGATTCCCGAAGTGAAAGAGGAACCGACGGGCGCATTCCGCTTCCTCCGCCGGAAAGAAAAGGACAAAGCCGATGAATAATTCAAACGAAACGAAAGAAAGGAAAAAGCTGGATCTCAAACGAATCACGGACAGCCGTGTTTTCTGGATGATCCTCTCGCTGCTTGCGGCGTCGCTTCTCTGGATGTATGTGACGACGACCGAGGGCGTTGAGGTGGAAAAAACGCTCACCGGCGTAAAGATCGAGTTTCTCGGCGCGGACGCGATGCGCGCGTCGAGCGATCTCATCGTCACCGAGCAGGACCGCACCACCGTTAACCTGACGCTCTCCGGCACGCGCCGCGTGCTCTCCAAGCTCACGAACTCCAACGTGACGGCAACGGTGAATCTCAGCAACGTTGCGGCGGACGGACGGTATTCGGTTTCTTACGATATCGCCTATCCCGCCGGCGTGAACGCGAACGAAATAACGCTCGTCCACACGTCATCGGACGTCGTGAATTTCTATGTGGACAAGCTAGCCCGCAAGACCATTGAGGTCAAGGGCGCGTTCACCGGCAACACGGCGGACGGATATCTTGCCGACGAGAGTATGGTGTTCGATCCCCTGGTCGTTGCCATCAGCGGGCCGAAGACGGTCATCTCCAAAGTCGACCATGCGTTTGTGGCCATTACGCGTGAGGACGTGGACCGCACGCTGAGCTATTCCACGACGTATTCTCTCGTCGATTCCGACGATAACCCGATCGAAGACTCTTCCATCCAGCGTGAAACGGAAGAAGTCACCGTGACGCTGAACGTGCTTTCCACGAAGGAAGTTCCTCTTGACGTAACGATCATCGACGGCGGCGGCGCAACGCGCGACGCCAACACCCGCATTGACATTGAACCGAAGACGATCATGCTCGCGGGAGATGCCTCTGCCATCGACAGCACGACGAAGCTCATTCTCGGCACAATCAATCTTTCGAGCTTCGCCACGGACTTCTCCGCCACCTACACCATCATCCCGCCGAACGGCACCGAGAATATGACCGGCGTTACCGAGGCAACGGTGAGAGTATCCATCACGGGCGTTGCTACGAAGTCCTTTTCCGTGAATCCGGAAAATATCGTCTGCATCAACGTTCCCGACGGCTACACCGCGGAGAACATCACGCAGGCGCTCAACGTTACGGTCCGCGCCCCGCAGGAGGTCCTTGACCAGATCAGCGAGGTGAATCTCCGCGCTGTGGCCGATCTCTCCAATCTCGGCACGAACGCCTCCGGCGTTTTCACCCCGACGGTCGAGATCAAGATCGACGGCTTCCCCGAAGCGGGCTGCGTCGGCGAATATAAGATCTATATCACGCTCAAGGAAAAGCATTAAGAGAGTATGTACGGCTACATTCGACCGGATATCGGCGAGCTTCGCATAAATGAATACCGCCGGTTCCGCTCGGCGTACTGCGGTCTCTGTGAGGCGCTCCGGCAGCGGTACGGGGTGTTGGCCCGCTTTCTCATCGGGTACGACATGACGTTTCTCGCTCTGCTCTCACTATCGCCGGAGACGGCGATCGAGCAGCGCCGCTGCGTAGTCCATCCGCTGCGAAAGCAGCCCTGCATCTGCGGCATGACGGAGCTTTTCGACGCCGCAGATTACACGGTCATCCTCGCTTATCAAAAAATGCAGGACGATGCCGCCGACGAAAAGAGCTTTCGGTCGATACGCGCCCGACTTGCTCTCCGTCTCCTGCGAAGCCGCTGCCGCAAAGCGGCGGCCCGACAGCCGAAATTTGCCGAGAACGTCCGGCAGTGCCTTTCTCAGCTCGCGGCAGTAGAGGAGCGCGGCAGCGCGTCTCTCGACGAGGCGGCGGACTGCTTCGCCCGTCTTATGGCGTTTCCGGCGGACCGGCTGGCGGACGAGATGCAGCGGCGGCTGCAAAGCGAGATACTTTATCATGTCGGACGCGCCGTATATATTCTGGACGCGGCGGACGATTACTCCGACGATCGGAAAAACGGCCGGTACAACCCGCTCTGCCTGCGCTTCGGCTCCGAAGTCATGACGGCGGAGGAAAAAGCGGAGATTCGCGCCACGCTGAATCTCTCCCTTTCCCGCGCGATGAGCGCCGCGGCGCTCCTGCCGGAGAGCGCGTGGACGCCCATCATCGAAAACATCCTATCCCGCGGTGTTCCGCATGTTGCCGATGCGGTGTTTGCCGGAACATGGAAGAAAAACAGAAAAAATACGGAGGATCTCTGATCCGTCCGACAGGGAGTAAGTGAATGACAGATCCTTACGTTGTTCTGGGTGTTTCCCGAACGGCATCCGATGAGGAGATAAAAAAGAAATACCGCGAGCTTGCCCGGAAATACCACCCGGACAACTACGCCAACAACCCCCTCGCCGATCTCGCGCAGGAGAAGATGAAGCAGATCAACGAGGCATACGACGCGATCACGAAGGAACGCGCAGGCGGTGGGGCGCAGTATAAGACCTATACGCAGCCCGGCAGCACATCCTCCGGCAGCGCGAGCGGCCCCTACCGGGATGTTCGCTCGGCGATCATGGCGGGCGATCTCGCCCGCGCGGAGATGATCCTCGGCTCGATTGTGGATCGGAATGCGGAATGGCATTTTCTTATGGGTGCGGTGGCATATCACCGCGGCTGGATGGACGAGGCGTCCAAATACTTCCGCCAGGCGGCGTCGATGGATCCCGGCAATGCGGAATACCGTCAGGCGGTCGCTCAGATGGAAAGTCAGGCGAACGGCCCGTTTGCGGGCGGAAGCGCCGTTGGAATGAACACGCTCGACTGCGGCGCGTTCTGCCCATGCATGGCGCTGATGGCCACCTCCGGCGGCTGCGCGCCGTTTATTTGCTGCTGTTGATAACATTTTGATTCACATATTTGGGGAGATGGGAAGAAATGGGAAAACTGCTCAGTATGACCGGTTACGGAAGCGCCAAGGGCTCCGTAGAGGGTCAGGAGATCACCGTTGAGCTGAAAAGCGTGAACAACCGCTATCTGGACTGTTCGGTCCGGCTGCCGCGTAATTTCCTTTTTGCCGAGGATACGGTAAAGCAGGCGGTCTCCGCCGGCGTTTCGCGCGGCAAGGTGGATGTTTTTGTATCGGCGCAGGCTTCGCAGGATTCCGGGACGGTCGTTTCGGTGAATGAGGAACTTGCCCGCGGCTACCGCGACGCGGTCGCGCGCATCGCCGAAACGCTCGGACTCGAAAGCGGACTCAATGCATTCAGCCTTGCCCGGTTCCCGGATGTGCTCACGGTCGAGCGGCGCGAGCTGGATAAAGACAAAGCCGCCGCGGCGCTCTCGGAGATCACGGCAAAAGCCGTGGAGGAATTCAACGCCATGCGCGAGCGCGAAGGCGAACGGCTGCGCCGGGACATGCTCGGAAAGCTCGAAACCATTGAGGAGCTTGTTTCCGTTGTGGAGGAGCGATCCCCGCAGACGGTGAAGGAATACCGCGAACGTCTCGAAGCGCGTCTGCGCGACATTCTGGCCGACCGCTCGCTCGATGAGCAGCGTGTCATCACCGAAGCTGCGATCTTCGCCGACCGTACCGCCGTGGACGAGGAGACGGTCCGGCTCCGCAGCCACATTGCGCAGTTCCGCACCATGCTGGAGGAAGGCTCTCCGATCGGCCGGAAGATGGACTTCCTTGTGCAGGAATTCAACCGCGAATCCAACACCATCGGCTCCAAGTGCAGCGACGCATCTCTCGCCAAGGTCGTGGTCGATCTCAAATCCGAGATCGAGAAGATCCGCGAGCAGCTGCAGAACGTGGAATGAGGTACGGATATGAAGCTTATTAACATCGGTTTCGGCAATCTCGTTTCCGCCTCGCGTCTGATCGCTATCGTCAGCCCGGAATCCGCGCCGATCAAGCGCATCGTTCAGGATGTCCGCGAGCGCGGCGAGCTGATCGACGCGACCTATGGCCGCCGCACGCGCGCGGTCATCATCATGGACAGCGGCCATGTGATCCTCTCGGCGCTCCAGCCCGAAACGGTCAGCGCCCGCATGATCGGCCGCAGCGAAGAGCCTTCGGCGGAAGAGAGTGACGAGGAATGAAACGCGGTAAGCTGCTGGTGATTTCCGGGCCGTCCGGCTGCGGAAAATCCACCGTGATCGGAAAGATGATGGCGGGGCGGGAGAATGTGGAGTTCTCCGTATCCGCCACAACACGCCGCCCGCGCCCCGGAGAGAGGGAGGGCGTCGATTACTTTTTCGTTTCCCGAGAGCGCTTTGAGGAAATGCTCCGAAATGACGAGCTGTTAGAGCATGCCGAGTTTGTCGGCAATTGCTACGGTACGCCGAAGTCGCAGGTCTGTGCGCGGCTGGAAAGCGGCGTGTCCGTGATTCTGGATATTGAGGTCCAGGGAGCGGCGCAGGTGAAGCGGAAGCTGCCCGAAGCCGTTACCGTGTTCCTTGCTCCTCCGGGGCTGGATGCGCTGGAACGCCGTCTCCGCGGCCGCGGGACGGAATCGGAAGAGACGATCCGCGCGCGGCTCGACACAGCACGGCGCGAGATGGCGCTGGCTCCAACCTATGATTATACTGTGATCAACGATGACCCGGACCGCGCATCCCGCGAGCTCGGAGCCATCCTCGACAAATAAATCGCATACAATGTTTTGCACCGGTAAACGCCGGATCAGAAAGGAATGGAATCTGTTATGATGCTTTATCCCCCGATGGCGAGCCTTGTTGATAAGGTCGGCAGCCGCTACCTTCTCGTGAACCTTGTTGCGCGCCGCGCCCGTCAGATCGCGAACGAAGCCGAGGAAAACGGCGAGATCCTTGATAAGAAGCCGGTCTCCATGGCGATCGACGAAGTGTATTCCGGCAAACTGACGCTGGAAAAGACGGATGACTGATTCGCCGGCAACGGCAAAAATCGCTGTCGCCGCCGCGACATACTGGGTAGACCGACCGTTTGACTACCGCATTCCGCCAGCGCTCGCAGATAAGGTCGTGCCGGGCGTGCGTGTCGTTGTCCCGTTCGGCGGCGGCAACCGCCGCACGGAGGGGATCGTTCTGTCTCTCGGTACGGCGCAGCCCGGTATGCGGCTGAAAAGCATTGCCTCGGTGCTGGACGCGTCGCCCGTGCTCTCTCTGGAGATGATCCGCTTGGCGGTCTGGCTGCGCGAGCGGTATTTCTGCACGGTATACGATGCCGTACATGCGATGCTGCCCGCCGGACTCTGGTACCAGATGGAGTCGGTATATACGCTCTCCGCCGGTTTTGACCGGGAGAGAGCGTATGCCGCGGCGGGAAAGTCTGCGCAGGAGCAGCTTGTTCTCGATGCCGTTTTTGCCCATGGCGGAAGCTGTCCGCTGGTCGATCTGGAGCGGCTTTTTGAGAATGTAAGCCCGGCACGGGCGCTGCAGTCGCTTGTGCGCAAGGGCGTTCTGGAAACGGACAGCCGCGAAAAGCGCCGCGTCGGCGATAAAAAGATCCGCATGGTCTCTCTGACTGTTTCGGCGGAGGATGCGCAGGTCGCGGCGGACCGCCGCGAGAAGCGCGCGCCGCTGCAAAGCGCGTGTCTGCGTCTTTTGTGTACGCTGGATCGGGTTTCCTTTTCCGAGCTCTGCTATTTCACAGGCGCTTCGTCCTCGTCCGTCAATGCGCTGGTAAAAGCGGGACTTGCGGAGATCACGCAGGACGAGGTGTTCCGCCGCTCCGTTCTCCGCAGCGAGGAGCAGTCCCCGCTGCCGGTGCTCAACGAGGAGCAGCGCGCGGCGTTTGAGGGCATCCTATCGCTGTACGACGGCGAGCATGCATCGGCGTCACTCCTCTATGGCGTCACCGGAAGCGGCAAGACATCCGTGTACGTCCATCTGATCGACGCCATGCGCCGAAAAGGGAAGGCGTCCATCCTGCTCGTGCCGGAGATCGCGCTCACGCCGCAGATGATCCGCATTTTCTCCTCATACTTCGGAGATGACGTCGCGGTACTCCACAGCTCTCTCGCCGTTGGCGAGCGCTACGATGAGTGGAAGCGCATCAAGACCGGAAGAGCGCGCGTTGTGATCGGAACGAGAAGCGCCGTCTTCGCCCCGTGCAGCGATCTTGGACTCATCATCATGGATGAGGAGCAGGAGTATACCTACAAATCCGAAAATTCCCCGCGCTACCACGCCCGCGACGCCGCCAAGTTCCGATGCGCATCTTCCAATGCACTTCTGGTTCTCGGCAGCGCGACGCCGGATGTGGAAAGCCGTTACCGCGCCGAAAAGGGCGTGTATCATCTGTTTACCCTGAAAAACCGCTTCAACGCCCGTCAGCTGCCCTCCGTCCGCATCGTAGATATGCGGCAGGAGCTTCGCGGCGGAAACGGCAGCGAAGTAAGCGGTGTGCTGCTGCACGAACTGCGGGAAAACATTTCCCGCGGCGAGCAGAGCATCCTGTTTTTGAACCGCCGCGGCGCGGCAAGCCTTGTCGCCTGCGGTGAGTGCGGCTATACCTACAGCTGTCCGCATTGCAGCGTGAATCTCACATGGCACAGCGTCACCCGGCGGCTCGTCTGCCATCACTGCGGCTATACGCGAGCGCTCGACGATGCCTGTCCCGAATGCGGCGGCTTGCTCAACCAGTTCGGCACCGGCACGCAGAAGCTCGAGGAGCATCTGCGCGAGGCACTGCCGGATGTGGAGATACTGCGTATGGACGCGGATTCCGTTTCCCCTGCGGGTTCGCATGAGAAGATACTCTCCCAGTTTCGGGAGAAGAAGGTGCCGATCCTCATCGGCACGCAAATGGTCACAAAGGGTCTGGATTTTGAGAATGTGACGCTCGTCGGCGTTATTTCCGCCGACCAGCTCCTGTATTGCGGCGATTACCGCGCGGGAGAGCGCTGCTTTTCTCTGATCACGCAGGTTGTCGGTCGCTCGGGACGCGGCGCGAAGCCCGGACGGGCGATCATCCAGACGTTCACGCCGCAGAATCCCGTGATCGGCATGGCGTCCCGGCAGGACTACGAGGGCTTTTATGCCGAAGAGATCGAGCTGCGGCGGCTGCAGAACTGTCCGCCGTTTTCGGATATCGTGACCGTCACGGTGTCGGCGGAGGATGAATCTGCCGTCCTCCGGTGCTGCACCTACATCCGCGACCGGATAAGATCGGAGCTTCGCGGACGAAAGGACGCCGCTGTGCTCGGCCCCGCGCCGCTGCCGGTCGTGCGCGTCAGCAACCGCTACCGCTACCGTGTAACGCTGCATTGCCGGTTTGACAAGGAGATCCGGACACTTGTATCCGGTCTTCTCATTCAATGCAATACCGCAAAAGAATACAAGGGTGTGTTGGTCTTTGCCGACTATAACCCAATGGAGTGAATACTATGGCGCTTAGAAATATTCTGACTGAGGAAAACCCTGCGCTGCGGAAGGTCTGCCGTCCGTATATGGCCTTCGACGAGCGGCTGCATCAGCTGCTGGACGATATGAAGGAGACACTTTCGCAGGCGAACGGTGTCGGCCTCGCCGCGCCGCAGGTCGGCATTATCCGCCGCGCCTGCATTGTGATGGAAACCAACGTTCCGGAAGGGGAGAACGAGTATTTTATCGAGCTCGTGAACCCCGAGATCATCGAACGGGACGGCGAGCAGGAGGGCGGCGAGGGCTGCTTGAGCCTGCCAGAACGGTACGGCGTTGTCAAGCGCCCGAACCACGTCAAGGTCCGCGCGCAGGATCGGAACGGCGACACGTTTGAGGTCGAAGGTACCGGTCTTACCGCCCGCTGCTTCTGCCACGAGATCGACCATCTCGACGGCATCCTCTTTACCGACCGCGCGACCCATATGTATACGGACGAGGAAATGGAAGAACTCTACGGCGGAGACGATAAAGAATGAGAATTGTGTTTATGGGCACGCCGGACTTTGCGGAAGAATCGCTGCGCGCGCTTCTCGAGGCCGGTGAGGACGTTGCCGCGGTTTTCACGCAGCCGGACAAGCCGCGGGGCCGCGGCATGCAGGAGAGCTTTTCTCCGGTGAAAACGCTGGCCGTGGAGCGCGGCATTCCCGTATATCAGCCCGTAACCTTCAAGGACGGCGCGGCAACGGAGCTTTTGCGCACGCTCGCGCCGGAGCTTCTTGTGGTCGTGGCTTACGGCCGTATTCTGCCGCAGACGTTTCTTGACGTGGCAAAATACGGCAGCATCAATGTCCATGGCTCGCTCCTGCCGAAATACCGCGGCGCTGCGCCCATTCAATGGGCGGTGCTCAACGGGGACAAGACGACCGGCGTTTCCGTGCAGTACATGGCTGCGGCGATGGACGCCGGGGACGTGATCGCTTCGCGCGAAACGGAGATCGGCGAGTTTGAAACGTCCGGGGAGCTCTTTGACCGCCTCAAAACTCTCGGCGCAGAGCTTCTTGTGGAAACCGTGCGGAAGATCGCTTCTGGTGATGTTGTCCGCGTACCGCAGAACGAGGCGGACGCCACCTACACGAAAATGCTCCATAAGGAAATGTGTCCGATCGACTGGAACAAATCGCCGCGTGAGATCGTGAAGCACATCTGCGGTTTGGATCCGTGGCCGGTGGCCACGGCGGAGCTCGGCGGCGTATCGTTTCGCGTGTTCGGCGCGGAATACACCGATACGAAAACAGCGCTTGTGCCCGGAAAGATCGTATCCGCCGGAAAAGCGGGCATTGAAGTCGCCTGCGGCGGCGGCCAGACTCTTCGCATCACCGAGATACAGGCGGCAGGGAAGAAGCGCATGAGCGCAGCGGCTTTTCTGCTCGGCCACCCGATGAAGGCCGATGGCTAACGGCACGGCGGGCGCCCGCGAGGCGGCGCTGTATGTCCTCGCCCGCTGCCGGAGGTTTGACGCCTGGTCGCAGCAGACGATCCAGACGGCGGCGGAAAAGTTTTCTCTGGATGAGCGCGACACGGCACTCTGCACAAAGCTCTGTCTGGACGTGCTGCAGAACGCGGCGCTCTGCGATTATTACATCGGCTGCTATTCCAGCGTTCCGGCCGCAAAGCTCGAGCCGAACCTTCTGGATATTCTCCGGCTCGGTGTCTGCCAGCTCCTGTTTATGGATAAAATACCCGTATCGGCGGCGGTCAACGAAGCGGTCGAACAGACGAAACGCTCTGGCTCCCGTGCCGCAGGTCTGGTGAATGCCGTGCTGCGCCGCGTTGCGGAAAACAGGGAAAACCTCCCGGAGATTCCAAACATCGGAACAGCCCAGGAGCTCTCCGTCCGGTTCAGCCACCCACTGTGGCTCTGTGAGCGGATGGTTTCCGAGCTTGGCTATGACGGGGCGCACGCCTTTTTCGCGGCAAGTAACCGCGCGCCGCAGCTCACAGTCTCGGTGAACACCCGCTACGGCGACGCGCCGTCACTTGTGGAGCGTTTTTCCTTGGCGGGCGTTCGCGCGCACGTCAGCGAGCTTTCCTCCGTGTCCGTGTGCGTGGAGGATAAAGGCAGCGCTGCCGCGCTCCCCGGCTTTGCTGCGGGCGAGTTCTTTGTACAGGATGCTGCCGCAGCGATGAGTGTTTTGTGCGCCGCGCCGAAAAAAGGGATGCGCGTGCTGGATGCCTGCTCCGCGCCCGGCGGAAAGAGCCTTCTCTGCGCGTCGCTGATGGAAAACGAAGGGGAAATTCTCGCCTGTGATCTTCACGAAAAAAAGCTCCGGCTTGTAGAGGAAAACGCCGAGAGACTCGGTTTTTCCATCATCCGCACTGCGCCGATGGACGCTTCCAAGCCGTATGAAGCGCTCCGCGGGAGCTTCGATCTTGTCATTGCGGACGTTCCGTGCTCCGGCATGGGCGTTATCCGCAAAAAGCCGGAGATCCGCTATAAGGACCCCAAAGCGCTTGCCGGTCTCCCGGCAATACAGAAGCGGATCGCGGATGGGCTTGCCGCGTGCGTCCGGCCGGGTGGGATTCTTCTTTATTCCACCTGCACCGTTTTCCATGAGGAAAACGAGGATGTTGCGGAACGATTTCTTCACGATCATCCGGACTTTGTCCGCGAGGAGCAGCGGCTCATATTGCCGCAGGAATATGATACGGACGGCTTTTTCTATTGCCGTATGAGACGAAATGGCTGAACTGACCGAAAAAATCGATATAAAATCCATGCTTCCGGAAGAGCTGGCGGAGTATCTCCGCTCGCTCGGACAGCCGGCGTATCGGGCAAAGCAGCTCTTTCGCTGGTTTTCCGCCGGCTGCGGCTCGTGGGATGAAATGACGAATCTCCCCCGTGCGCTCCGGCAGGAGCTTTCCGAGCATTGCACTCTCTCCGCGCCGCGGGTGCTTAAAAAGCAGCAGTCCGCCGAGGACGGCACGATCAAGTTCCTCTGGGAGCTGCAGGACGGAAACGCCGTGGAAACGGTCGTCATGCGGTATCACTACGGGAATACGGTCTGCATCTCCTCGCAGGTCGGCTGCCGGCAGGGATGCGCGTTCTGTGCTTCGACCATTGGCGGCCTTGTGCGGAATCTCACGCCGTCGGAAATGCTTGACGAGGTGCTGTTTTCCGAAAAGGAATCCGGTCTGCCGGTTTCTCACATCGTTCTGATGGGCATTGGCGAACCGCTGGATAATTTTGATACCGTCATGCGGTTTTTGGAGCTCATCAACCACCCGGAGGGACGCAACATCAGCATGCGTCATATATCGCTCTCCACCTGCGGGCTGACGGAGCGCTTCGACGATCTGGCGGAGCGCGATCTCCAGATCACGCTTTCCGTATCGCTGCACGCGCCAGACGACGAAACGCGCAGCCGCATCATGCCGGCCAACCGCGGCCGCGGCGTGGACGAGCTTTTCCGCAAATGCAAAGCCTATTATGACAAAACCGGACGGCGCATATCGTTTGAATATGCGATGATCGACGGCGTGAACGATTCCCCGGAGCAGGCGGAGCTGCTTGCCCGACGGGTAAAGCCGCTCGCGGCGCATGTCAATCTCATTCCGCTCAATCATGTGGATGAGCGCAGCTTTGAGCCATCCAAACCGGAGAATCTCAAACGGTTTGTGAATATACTTACGAAGAACGGAGTCAACACGACCATACGGCGGCGTCTCGGCAGCGATGTGGACGCATCCTGCGGACAGCTGCGCCGCAAAATGACGAGGGAAGCAAAATGAACGCTTTCGGCATTACCGACAAGGGAAAAGTACGTTCCGCCAATCAGGACGCCTACCGCCTGAGCCTTTCGCCGGATGGCGAATATGTTCTTGCGGCGCTGTGCGACGGCATGGGCGGCGTGCATGGCGGCGAGATCGCCTCGGCGGTCGCCGCGGACTCATTCATGCAGTATGCGGAAGATATGCTGCGCCGTAAACCGAAATCCGATGCGGCGCAGGTCCTGCGCGAAGCGGCGGCATATGCCAATCTGAAGGTATATGACCGCGCCTTCCGCGACGAGAGCTGCCGGGGTATGGGTACGACGCTTGTGGCCGCGCTTGTGCGTCCGGAAGACGCTGCCGTCGTCAACATCGGCGACAGCCGGTGTTACTGGCTGGCGGACGGCCAGCTCCAGCAGGTCACGCGGGATCATTCGCTCGTGCAGAGTATGGTCGACCGCGGGCTGATCACCGAGGATGAAACCCGTTCCCATCCGCGAAAGAACGTGATCATGCGGGCCGTCGGATTGGAACGAACCATTCGCAGCGATATTTTCCGACTGGACATCCGTCCCGGCGACGCGCTGCTGCTCTGCTCCGACGGGCTCAGCAATCTTGTTGACGCCGGGGAGATGGAATCCCTTCTTCTGGCGTCCTCGGATGACGATGCGGTCTGCCGTGAGCTTCTGCGCATGGCGCTCGACCGCGGCGCGCCGGACAACGTCACGCTGGCGCTCGTGCGCCGATGAACCTACGGGGGAATGATATGGATACGAAAAATCAGGATAAATACCGCGGCATGATGCTCGATGGCCGGTATGAGCTCGTAGAGCTGATCGGCAGCGGCGGCATGGCGGTCGTATATAAAGCGATGTGCCACCGGCTGAACCGCTATGTGGCGGTGAAGATCATGCGTCCGGAGCTTGCGAAGAACGAAAAGTTCCGCCGCCGCTTCCAGACGGAATCGCAGGCAATCGCAAAGCTCAGCCACCCGAACATCGTCGGCGTGTACGACGTGAGCCGCACCGATCATGTGGAATACATCGTTATGGAGCTCGTGGACGGCATCACGCTCAAACTGTATCTGCAGGACCACGGCCCGCTTGACGCGGTGCAGGCAGTGGATTTCTCGCTGCAGATCGCGCGGGCGCTTGCCCACGCGCACGGGAAAGGCATTGTTCACCGTGATATCAAGCCGCAGAACATCCTTGTCGTCAATGACGGCGTCATCAAGGTCGCGGACTTCGGCATCGCCAACCTTCAGTCCGAAGTGCCGGACGTGGAGAACGAAGCCATCGGCTCGGTGCATTATATCTCGCCGGAGCAGGCCAGGGGCCTTCCGGTGGACGGACGGAGCGATATCTATTCGCTTGGCATCGTCATGTACGAAATGCTCTCCGGAAAGCTGCCGTTTGATGGCGACGATGACCGGACGGTAGCGCTCAAGCACCTCTCGGCGGTCCCGACGCCTCTGCGCGAGATCGCGCCGTCGGTGCCGGAAGCGCTCGAAAAGATCGTGATGAAGGCAATGGAAGCCTCGCTCGATAACCGGTATCAGACGGCGGACGCGCTTGCCGCCGATCTCGAGGCGCTGCAGAAATCGCTCACCGGCTCACTTGACAGGATCGAGGGCAACGTTGCGCCGCTGAGCACGGCGGGCGAGCTTGGCAGGGAGGACTATGTCCGCCGCCGCCGCCGCGCCCACCGCGTCAGCATGCTCTCCGGCTTTTTCGGCGTGATGGCCGCCATTTTGATCATTGCTGTCTTTCTCTGGAACTATTTTCTGAGCGATATATTCGTTGTTAACCAGCGTGTTGCCATCCCGAACTTTGTCGGCAGCAACTACGAGACCATCATCAACAGCAAAGAATTCAAGGGGAAATACAACTTTGATCTCATTTACGAGATCGACCCGAACGTCGAGCGCGGCATCATCATCGGCCAGTCGCCCGACGCGGGAAAGAGCTATATGCTGACTTCGGACGGCATCCATGTGACGCTTACGGTGAGCACTGGCGTTATGTTAACCGAAATCCCGAACCTTCTCAACTACGATTATCGCGAAGCGACGAGCGAGCTGGAAAAGCTCGGCTTTGTTGTGGACAAAACGTTTGCCGATTCCGACGATGTCGCGGCGGACTGCGTAATGCAGATCAGCCCCTCGCCGGGGGAGAAGCTCCCCGCGGGCTCGACGATCTATCTCACGATCAGCCAGGGAGCCAAGACTGAAACGGTCATCATGCCGTATCTCGTCGGCAAGGACTATGCCACAGCGGAAGCAGAGCTTGCCGCGGCGCGGCTGACGCTCGTTTCCGTGAGCTACGTTTACAACAACACGATCCCCGTGGACTATGTTGTCAGCCAGACTGTCGAGGCCGGGACGGAGATCCCCGCGTACTCCAAGATCTATCTGCAGATCTCGCTCGGACCCGAAACGACGCCGACACCCTCGCCCTCGCCGGTCCCGACGCAGGATCCGAACGCCGAGTGACGCGCATGGAAGGACGGATCATCAAGGCGCTGAGCGGCTACTACTATGTCGATACCGGCGCGGAGCTCGTCACCTGCCGCGCCCGGGGAAAGTTCCGTCTCGACGGAACGAGCCCGCTCGTCGGCGACCGTGTGCGTCTGGATGTGTCATCGGACGGCACAGGCAGTGTGCGGGAGATTCTCCCGCGGCGGAATTATTTCATTCGTCCGGCTGTCGCCAACATCGATCTCATGGTGATGCTCGCTGCGGCGGTCAATCCGGTCACGGACCCGTTCCTCATCGACCGCGTATCCGCGCTCGCGGCACATCATTCCTGCGACTTTCTTCTCTGCATCAATAAGGCCGATCTCGATTCCGGCGACGAGCTTTTCTCCATTTACTCCGCCTCAGGCATCCCCGTGCTGCGGACGAGCGCCGTCACCGGCGAGGGGCTCCCGGAGCTTTCCGAGCGGCTTGCCGGAAGAGTCTGTGCATTTACGGGCAACTCCGGCGTCGGAAAATCCAGCCTTTTGAACGCGCTTTCGCCGGAGCTTTCCCTGCTTACCGGCGAGGTGAGCCAGAAGCTTGGCCGCGGCCGCCACACGACGCGCCACGTGGAGCTTTTTGCCCTGCCGAACGGCGGGTACGTCGCCGATACGCCGGGCTTTGGCTCCTTTGATATCGAGCAGATGGAATCCATCCGCCCGGCGGAGCTCCAATACTGCTTCCCAGAGTTTGAGCCCTATCTCGGGGCGTGCCGATTCACGGACTGCACGCATCGGAACGAGCCCGACTGCGCCGTGAACGCCGCGGCGGACGAGGGGGCGATTCATCCCTCGCGGCTCGACTCCTACCGCCGTCTGTGGGAGCAGGCGAACCGGAAAAAGGACTGGGAAGTCCGCCAAACGGAATAAGAACATATGGTCCCCCGGTGCGTACTATGTAATAAACAAGGTGCGCATCGGGGGACTGTTTATGCGGCGCGGAAATCGGCGAAAAAAACCGGTAGGGTGGATCATCGTAACGGTGGGGGTCATCGTCCTGCTCTCACAGATCCTGCCGGAGGGTTTCTGGTGGTTTTTGCTCGGCGCGTGTCTGATCGGCGTCGGCATATGTATCAATCGAAATTGCTGTTGAGGAGGATCGTATATGTATATGAAGGTCATTTATATCCGGCTTCCGGGATTTTTGTATCGGATGCTTTCGAAGCTGTGACATATTTTTCGGGCGTTCCTCATACGGTATATTGAAAACGGACAAGGAGAGGAATGTCTATGGAAGTCAATCTGAAACGGGAAGCCATTCAATACTGTACTCCTGTTTATTCCGATACACTCAGCCGCGAGGAGACGCTCGAAACGGTCGTTTCCGATACGCTGCCGGACATCGCCCGTATTCTGGACGTGGATGCCGCGGTGTATCTGCGCTCCAAAACGCTGCTGCAGGGGAGCATCCGGATCGAGGGAAGTATCCGCGGAACGGTTCTCTATATCGGCGAGGATTCGGAGCGGCTGCAAAGGATCGACGCGGAGCTTCCGGTCAGCTTTTCCGCGGAGGCAGACGGCACGGAGGATACCGATATACTTGCCGCGAATCTCTGCGTATCGTCGGCGGACGCCAGGCTTTTGAACCCGCGGAAGATCCAGTTTCGCGTCGGGGTCTGTGCCGCGGTCGCGGCGTATCGCAGCGTGACGGCGGAGCTCCCGACAGAGGCGGAGCCGACGCCGGGACTTTATACGCTGACCGACACAAAGACGGTCAGCTTTCTCTCCGGCATCGAGGAGAAGAGCTTTCTTGTATCCGACGAGGCAGAGCTTCCCGCCGGATGCCCGCCGATGGAAAAACTGCTCTGCTATTCGCATACGGAGACCGTGGAGGAGCTCAAGCAGGTCGGCGGAAAGATGATATTGCAGGGAACGGTTCGGCTCGATACGCTGTATCTGACGGCCGGAGACGATGCGCCGCAGCAGCAGAGCTTTCGCATCCCATTCTCCCAGATCCTTGACATAGCGAACGGAAAAGCGGAGCTTTCCACCGTGATATTGACCTCCGGCGGGTGCTATCTGGAACCGCTCTCCGGCAGCAACGGCATAACCTCGCTGCATTTGGAGCTGCACCTGTGCGCGCAGACGCTCTGCCGCAGCGAAACGGAGATCCGGTATATCGCGGACGCCTACAGTCTCAAAAACGCCTGCCGCCTGAAAACAGACGTCATCCGCACGCTGAATACGGCGCGAGCGTCGATCCTTCGGCAGTCGGTGCGTGAGACGCTGGAAGCACCGGATTCCCCGAAGGAGATCGTGTATACCCGCGTGACGGCGGCGTTTCCTGTCCGGACGGAGAACGGCGCTTCGGAAAACATCTGCGTCCGCGTGCTCTACCGCACCCAGCGCGGCAGTCTCTCGTCCATGAGCCGTGTTCTCACGCTCACGTTTGAGGGCGGCGGGACAACCGGGATGACGCTGCCGGAAACAGCACGCTTCGGCGAGGTGTACGCCGCCGCCGGAGACGGAGCTGTGGAGCTGCGCTGCCCGGTCGAACTCTCACTCGACGCGGCGGACGTTTCCGAGCTCAACTATGTGAGTCAAATGGAACTGGAGGAACGGGAGACCGCGGACGAGACCGAGCGTCCGTCCCTGATCGTGATCCGGCTCGGCGAGGAATCGCTCTGGACGGTCGCAAAGAAATTCGGCTCTACGCGCGAGCTGATCGAATCGGCTAATCCCGGGCCGGTGAACCCGGGGGATCTGATCCTTATTCCGCACGGGAGATAAGGAACCCCCTTGTCATCCGGCAACGAAAGTGCTATAATTTCTTTAAACGTATTTTTGTTTGGGGGAATTACAGCATGTCCGGACATTCCAAGTGGCATAACATACAGAAAACCAAAGGCGCCCAGGACGCCAAGCGCGCACAGGCGTTCACCAAGATCGCCCGTGAAATGATCGTTGCCGTTAAGGAAGGCGGAAGCGGCGATCCGGCGAACAACTCCCGTCTCGCGGCGGTCATCGCCAAGGCGAAGGCGACCAATATGCCGAACGACAACATCAAGCGCACCATTGAAAAGGCGCTCGGCAGCGGCGCGACCGATAACTACGAAAGAGTTACCTACGAAGGCTACGGCCCCTCCGGCGTCGCCATCATTGTGGACGCCATGACCGATAACCGCAACCGCACCGCGTCCGATGTTCGCCATTACTTTGACAAGTACGGCGGAAACATGGGTGCCGCCGGCTGCGTTTCGTGGTCGTTCGATAAGAAGGGCGTCATCGTGATCGATAACGAGGACGAGGATCTTGACGAGGAAGCCGTTTTTGAATCGGCGCTGGAGGCCGGCGCGGACGATCTCGAAGCGGAAGAGGGCATCTTCACGGTCTATACCCAGCCGGACGATGTTGCCGCCGTCGCCGAGGCGCTCTCCGCCAAGTACCGTCTGCTCTCCGCGCAGGTGGAAATGGTTCCGCAGAACTACATCACCCTCACCGACGAGGGCGATATCAAGAACATGTCCAAGATGCTCGAGATGTTCGACGATAACGAGGATGTTCAGAACGTCTGGCACAACTGGGAGAACGAAGAGTAATTCCCGCCATATAACAAAACCCCGACTGTCTGCGGACAGTCGGGGTTTTGGCTTATGTGTGCCGTTTCAGGTATTCTACGATCTCCGGATACCGGTCCGACTGGATGTGGATTCCGTCGCCGGAGTTGAAGCTGTTGAGAAAATATCCGGCCTTGTCGCACATCATGCGGAAAAGATCAATGTATTCCGTGTCATATTCACGGGAGAGCGTTTTGACGAGCTGGGAATAAAACACCGTACTGTCAGGATTGTAGAGCTCGTTCATTGGTGTGTAGCGCCCGACGGGAACGAGCGAGAGAAGATAGATCTTCGCGCCCGGCTGCGTTTCTTTTACAAGATCGAGGATCGTCCGCATGGGGTTCATGAACCGTTCCACACGGTCGTCACGCAGCGAGCTGTCGTTGATACCGAGCATTATGTAAACTTTTTCGTAGGACTTGGCGTGCAGCGCGTCGCTGAGCGTGCCGTATCGTGCATCGGGCAGCTCATAGAATTCGTAATCTACAACGGCCTGTGCCGTGTGGCCGACGACGGCGTAGTAATCCGGACCGGATAGGCCGGAGTATTTCTGCATGCCGACGATCTGCGAATGGCCGATGAAGCACACATCGTTAAACCAATCGTCCGATACCGGCTCGCTCTCCGCAACGGTGGAGACGGGGAGCGCGGTCAGGATATCCCGCTGGGAGCCGAGAAAGCGGAGGATGATCTCCTCGCCATCGGCGAGCGGCACGGCGTCGCGATAGTGGAAGTATCCGTCCGTATCCTCGATCATCACACCGGCGCGCTGGATGGTGAAGGCGGCGGTCTGCGCCTCCGGTGTCATCAGGCCGCCGTCGAGGAACGAGTACCAGGCGTTGATCGCGGGGAGAGACACGCCGTAGACGTTAGCGCAACGGTAGAGCGTGATGAGAAATGCCTCGCGCGTGATCGGCATATCGGGGCTGAATGTACCGTTTCCGTCGTTCGGGATGATGTTTTTCTTCAGCGCCCACGCCGTTCCGGCGGCGTACCACTGGGAAGCGTCCACGTCCGAGGGGATCGTTTCCGCGTCCTCCGCGCTGCCGAAAATGTTATAAAGAATACCGGCGAGCATCGCGCGCGTCATGTCTCGGTCCATCCCGCCGCTTTCCGCGTCGCGGAAGAGCTCGCGATAGTCGGACATTGAGGCGGCCTCGCAGTATTCGGATACGCGCCGGTTGGGTTCTTCCTCGCCGTCGGCACGGGCCGGCAGACACAGCGCGGAAAGAAGAACGGCGGTCAGCAGCAGTGATAATACTCGCTTCATGGGTACACTCGCTTTCGTAATCTAAAAAATCAGAGAAGCTGCAGGCTCTCCAAACAGTTTTGCAGTTTTGCGGCGTTCCCCTCCGCCATCGGGCAGAGCGGCAGACGAAGCCGGCCGGAATCCCAGCCGAGCATCTGCATCGCGTTTTTTACCGGGATAGGATTGACCTCGTAAAAGAGTGCGTCGAAAAGTCCGGCGTACGCCTCGTGGATGGCGCGGGCGGTGAAAAAATCACCGCTGAGCGCTGCGGCGCAGAGCGTCGCCATGACCTGCGGCACGATGTTTGACGCTACCGAGATCACACCCTTTGCTCCGAGCGCGAGCATGGGCAGCGTCTGGTCGTCATTTCCGCTCCAGATGTTCAGCGCATCGCCGCAGAGATACCTCGTTCGGGAGACAAGGGAAATGTCACCGGAGGCTTCCTTTACGCCGTTGATGCGCAGTATCTCCGCCAGACGCGCGTAGTGCTCCGGTGTACAGGATACGCCGGTCCGGCCGGGGACGTTGTAAACGATGAGCGGCAACTCAGAATGCTCCGCGACGTAGGCAAAGTGCCGGACGATCCCTTCGGAGCTCGCTTTGTTGTAGTAAGGCGTTGTGAGAAGAAGCGCGTCCGCCCCGAGCCGTTCGGCGCGCCGCGCGGCGTTTGCCGCGGCGAGCGTGTCGTTCCCGCCGATCCCGGCGATGACTTTCATACGGGAACGGGTGTAAACCGCGGTGAACTCGATAATGGAAGCGCGTTCCGCCTCCGAAAGCGTCGCGGCCTCGCCGGTCGTGCCGCACACGACAACGGCGGCGGTGCCGCCTTCGGCCTGCCGGTCGAGCGCTGCGGCAAGACGGTCGTAGTCTACGCCCCGGTCGGTGAATGGGGTAACAAGCGCAGCTGCGCTGCCAGAGAAAACAGGTTTTTTCATGTTCCGTCCTTTCTGCCGGTCCGTGCCGCACGGCGTGCGGCAGGGAAGGGAACGGCAAAAAATACTCCCGTGCCATTGTATGCAGCGGGACGGGCCGCGGTGAGCGGAAGTTCGGCGCTTTTGCGGTTGCAAAGGGAGCGGAACATGTATATAATATTTTAAAGTATAATAACACTCCGCCGTACTCCCGTCAAGGTGAGCACGGCGGCAAAACACAGCAGCCGGACATACCGGCAGATGGAGCAGTTTTGAAAAAATCGGACTTTTACTATGATCTCCCTCCGGAGCTTATCGCCCAGACGCCGCTCGAGAGGCGCGACGCCTCGCGCCTTCTGACGCTGGACAAGCGCACGGGGGCAACCGAGCACCACATTTTCCACGAGCTCCCGGACTTTCTCAACGAGGGCGACTGCCTTGTAATGAACGATTCCCGCGTGATCCCTGCGCGTCTCTTCGGTACGCGGCCGACGGGCGGCAGCGTGGAGGTCGTGCTGCTGCGCGATCTCGGCGGCGGGGACTGGGAATGCCTTACCCGCCCGGGGCGCAAAACGCAGCCCGGAACGCATATCTCCTTCGGCAACGGAGAGCTGACGGCAGAGGTCATCCGCGCGGAAGCGGACGGCAACAAGGTGCTGCATTTTACCTATGACGGCATCTTTCTCGAGTTATTGGACAAGCTCGGCAAAATGCCGCTGCCGCCGTACATCAAAGAAGAGCTGGCGGATAAGGAGCGTTACCAAACGGTATATTCCCGCGACCCCGGTTCCGCGGCGGCGCCGACGGCGGGGCTGCACTTCACGCCGGAGCTTCTGCAGCGCATCGCCGATAAAGGCGTTTCGCTCGCCTATGTTACGCTGCACGTCGGACTCGGCACATTCCGTCCGGTCAAGGAGGACAATATCGAGGATCACCCGATGCACGCGGAATTCTGTATAGTGAGTCAGGAGACGGCGGACATCGTAAACCGCACACACGCAAACGGCGGGCGAGTGATCTCTGTCGGAACAACCTCCTGCCGGACGCTCGAGAGCTTTACCGGCGAAGACGGCATATTGCAGCCGAAAAGCGGCTGGACGGACATTTTCATCTATCCGGGCTACCGCTTCAAGGCCATTGACGCGCTTGTGACCAATTTCCACCTGCCGGAGAGTACGCTCATCATGCTCGTCTCCGCGCTGGCCGGGCGCGAAAACGTCCTGCGCGCTTATGAGGAGGCGGTAAAGGAACGCTACCGCTTCTTTTCCTTCGGCGACGCGATGTTTATCCATTAACGATAAGGGGAGTACAAATGTATAAAAGAATCAAGCTCGAAGGACACGCCCGACGGGGCGAATACACCACGCCGCACGGTATGGTGCAGACGCCGGTATTCATGAACGTCGGCACGCAGGCGGCAATCAAGGGCGGCCTCTCCGCGGATGATCTGCGCGAGATCGGCTGCCAGGTCGAGCTTTCCAACACCTATCATCTCCACGTCCGCCCGGGCGACGAGCTGATCCGCGATATGGGCGGGCTGCATAAGTTCATGCGCTGGGACGGACCGATCCTGACCGACTCCGGCGGATTTCAGATCTTTTCCCTTGCGCAGCTGCGCAAGATCAAGGAAGAGGGCGTATACTTCAATTCCCATGTGGACGGTCGGCATATCTTCATGGGACCCGAGGAGAGCATGCGCATTCAGGCTAATCTCGGCTCGGATATCGCCATGGCGTTTGACGAGTGCGTCGGCATTCCCGCGCCGCGGGAGTACTGCGAAGCGTCGTGCGACCGCACGGTGCGCTGGCTCGCCCGCTGCAAGGAGGCTCTCGCGCGCTATACCTCGGAGGACAACGCCGTCAATCCCGGACAGGTGCTCTGGGGCATCAATCAGGGGGCAGTGTACCACGATCTCCGCGTCCGCCATATGCAGCAGATCGCGGAGCTTGATCTCCCCGGTTATGCCATCGGCGGACTCGCGGTAGGGGAGACCGCCGCGGAAATGTACGATACCATTTCTGCGGTCGAGGAATATATGCCGCAGGATAAGCCGCGCTATCTCATGGGCGTCGGAACGCCGGGAAATATCATCGAGGCAGTCTACCGCGGCGTGGACTTCTTTGACTGCGTGATGCCCGCCCGCAACGGCCGCCACGGGCATCTCTATACCTGGGAAGGCGTCATCAATATCAAAAACGAGAAGTACGCGCGCGACGAGCGCCCCATTGATCCCGAGTGCCATTGCCCCGTCTGCCGCAAGTACAGCCGCGCGTATCTCCGCCATCTGATGAAGGCGGAGGAGATCCTGGCGCTTCGCTTCTGCGTGATGCACAATCTCTATTTCTATAATTCCCTGATGGAAAAGATCCGCGCAGCGCTCGACGAGGGGCAGTATCAGGCGTTCCACGACCGGTATGTCGAAAAGTTGGATAAGCGGATATAATTTTCTTGCTTTTATCGGAAAACACCGGTATAATCAATACTTGTAATTCACATTGGAGGGTTAACCCATGAAAAAAATCCTTGCAACTGTTCTTGGCGTAGTTTTTGCCATGTTCGCGTTTGCCGGCTGCAATATGGCTGCGGCGGACGGAACCGCTACCGGCGCCAGCGGCATTACGAGCATCGTTATGATGGTCGTCATCATCGCTGTGTTCTACTTCCTGATGATCGTCCCCGAAAAGAAGCGCAAGAAGAAAGCGCAGGAGATGCGTGACAGCATCGAAGTCGGCGACAAGATCGTCACCATCGGCGGCATGGTCGGCAAGGTCGTCCACGTCACCGGCGACAAGCTCACCTTCGAGACCGGCGAAGACCGCGTCCGCATCGAGATCACCAAGTGGGCGGTCTCCAGCAATGAGGGCAAGGGCGCCAACAAGGAGACCTCCGATTCCGAGGAGTCTCTGGGCAACTGATCGCACCGGACACAGGCGTATAAAAACACCCCCGCAGGAATAAGTATGAACGTACTTATCTGCGGGGGTGTTTTTATGGTCAAACAACAGCCGAACCGGAAAGGGCAGGCTGCGGACGCCGTGCGGTCGGGAAGCGTTATGGCAGGAGCGTCGCTTCTGTTTGCGCTTCCGGCGGCGCTGCTGATTCGCGAGGGAGTGCTGCCGGAAACGTCGGTGCAGCTTACTGCGCTTATATGCGCCGGTCTTGCGGCGCTATTGTCCGAGTGCCTTTGTTTCGGGAAGCGAAGGGGAGGGTATGCGTATATCCCGCTTTCCGCGCTGGCCGCGGCGCTCATTTTGCTTCTTGTCGGAGCCTGCCTTCCGATGAATGGCTGGGATATCGGTTGCGTTTTGAAAACGCTGTGCGTTATGACGGCGATGATGACGGGCGTGTATTTCATAAAAATGAACAAAAATAACAAAAAATCACGAAAAAGCCGCGCGGGCTATTACAAATAGGAATCAAATAACAGAGTTGACATAAGCGGAGCTGTTTCACCGATATCTTGGGGGTATTACAAAGCGTAATCGCAAAATACGGTGAAAAATCCTTGATTTTCAATGGTTTTTCGGTATCTGGTTGCGTTAGATAACATAATATAGTTGACATAAAAACTGGACATAATTCACAAAATTCTAAAAACGCGGAAAAAGGGATTGATAACTTTATGAATCTGCGGTATAGTGTGCGTACAACAGATTATGTAAATTATTGTTTTATGTTGTTTCTTTTGTCGCGAGGCGAGGTGACGACATGAACGTTTCACCGGATGACGCGGCGATCTCAGCGCCGCGCATTTTACGCCTTGCGCGGCCGGCCCGCCGTGTTTTGCCGCTGGCGATGCTTTTCGGCGCGTCGCTCGGGACGCTTGCCGGATCACGCATTTTCCCGCCGGTTCCGGAGTCCGTCGCGTCGCTTGCCGACGCCTCTCTTTCGGGCTCGGCCGGATACCTCCGGCTCCTCTGGACATATTCCGCGCCGTGTTTCATCGCGGTGTTTCTTTCCGCCGTTTTATTCGGCTTTCTGCTTCTCCCGATCCTTTTTCTTTTTCGGGGGTTCCTTCTTTCCTATAGCGTGTCGGTGCTGCTTGCGGGCGGCGTCCCCGTGGGAAGGGCCTGTCTCATCGTAGGGCTCCCGGCTCTCTTTTCTCTTACGGCTTTGTTTTTGCTTGGCGAGGAGGCGTTCTGCTCCTCTCTGGATATATACCGAACCTGCCGCGGCTATCCGACCGTCCGGTTTTCGTTCGTTTCCGCAGACCGGCTTCTGATCGCCGCGCTGCTCGTGTCTGCCGCGGCATTCGTCCGGCAGCTTTTGATCCCGTTACTACTATAAAGCACAGCATAGAGAGTAGAGAAAGAAAAGAGGAAGGAGGGCGTTGCTATGGATAATTCCGTATGCTTTGAAAAATTCAAAGACTACCTTACGAATGTGAAAAAGGCTTCCAGCAACACCCTGAGTTCGTATCTCCGCGATATCCGTCAGTTCGGAGAATACCTTGACTCACACGAAACTGTCGGATACACCGAGGCGGACGAGGAGGTCCTGAACGGATACATTTCCTGGCTGCGCGGAATGGGGAAATCGGTAGCGACCGTTTCCCGCTCCATCGCGTCGCTGAAATGCTTTTATACCTTCCTCATTCTCCAGCGCATCGTGAGCGAAAACCCGACCGGCAAGCTGGTCCCGGATAAGTGCGAGCAGAAGCTCCCTCAGATCCTCACGAGCAGCGAGGTCGAGCTGCTGCTTGAGCAGCCGGAGTGTACCGACTTCAAGGGCTACCGCGACAAGGCAATGCTGGAATTGCTGTATGCCACCGGCATCCGTGTGAGCGAGCTCATTTCGCTCAATGTGACGGACGTGAATCTGACAGCCGGCGCGATCCGCTGCATCAGTCACGACAAGGAACGGTTTATCCCGCTCTATCCGGCGGCGATCCGGGCGTTGAGCGAGTATATGGAGTTTGTCCGCCCGCAGATGCTGGCGCGAAAGGATGAGACCTCTCTCTTTGTGAATGTCAGCGGCGAGCGCATGTCCCGGCAGGGCTTTTGGAAGATCATCAAGTCCTATCAGGCCAAGGCGCACATCGAGAAGGACATCACGCCGCACACACTGCGCCATTCCTTTGCTGCGCATCTGCTGGAAAACGGCGCGGATATCCGTGCGATCCAGGAAATGCTCGGCCATGCGGATATCAGCTCCACGCAGGTCTATTCGCAGCTCGTCAAAAAGCAGCTCAAGGACGTGTACCAGAAATCGCATCCGCGTGCCTGATTTCGAGCCGCTTCAACTATATCGGCAGCGAGGCGTTCCAAAAGTTTTTTGGGACGCCTCTTTATTTTTTGTAATCGTTGTGTTACAATGACGTGAATACATTGGGAGGTTAGCAGCTATGCCTGAAAACTATATCACCAGCCAGACGGAAAAAGGAAATATCAGCATTTCGGAGGACGTTATCCAGGTGATGGTCAACGCCGCTGTTTCGGAGATCGAAGGCGTTGCAGGGCTTTCGTCCGTGCCCGGCGCGGACATCGCCGAGTTCCTCGGCATTAAGAGCGCGACCACGCCGCCGAGTGTGAAGATCGCCGCGGAGAACGGACAGGCCGTCATTGACATCCTCATCATGGTCCGCTACGGCTACGGCGTCACGGTCGTTGCCAAGAAGGTGCAGGACCAGGTCGCCGTGAGCGTGGAGGACATGACCGGACTCAAGACCGTCGTCAACGTGCATATCACGGGCATTGCCTTTGATAAGACCGATATGAAGGGGTAAGTCCTCTATGACGAGAACGAATGCACGGCAGCTGGCGCTTCAGCTTAGCTTTGCCGTTAGTGCCGGCAGCGACGTCGGACCGGACGCCTTTTTTGACGAGGACTATTTCCGTGCCCTTCCGGCGGAGGATGCTCTTTTCACGGAGATCCCCGGCGAGGAGGAGCGCGCTTACATCAACGCCCTTGTGACCGGTGTGCGCGACCACCGCGAGGAGCTGGACGATCTCATCGAGCAGTTCTCCCACGGCTGGAAGCTCTCTCGCATTTCGCGTACGGCTCTCGCCGTGCTGCGCGTTGCGCTTTATGAGATCCTTTATATGCCGGATATTCCGGCGGCGGCGTCCATCAACGAGGCCGTTGAGCTGGCCAAGGGGTACGATGAGCCGGAGACCGTCCGCTTTATCAACGGCATCCTCGGCAGCTTCATGCGCTCGCGCGGCGAGACCGTGGAGGAACAGCCGGCGGAGACGGAGCCCGCGGAAGACGCGGCAGCGGCGGAGAACGGACCCACGACGGAAGAATGACGGAGATTTCGCCGCTCTCCGTATCGGAGATCACGGAGCACATACGCGCCATCGTAGAAAGCGACGGCGCGCTGCGCCGCGTTTATGTCCGCGGCGAGCTTTCCAATTATAAGATCTATCCCTCGGGACATCATTATTTCACGCTCAAGGATGCGGGCGCGTCGATCCGGTGCGTCATGTTCCGCGCCGACGCTTCGCGGCTGCGTTTCCGCCCGGAAAACGGCATGGCGGTGATCTGCTCCGGGCGCGTCGCCGTCTATCCACGGGACGGAGTCTATCAGCTCTATGTCACCGCCGTTCAGCCGGAAGGTCTGGGCGATCTTCACGCGGCGTATGAGCAGCTCAAGGCAAAGCTGCTCGCGGAGGGGCTGTTTGCGCAGGAGCACAAAAAACCGCTTCCCGCCATGCCGGAGAAGATCGCGCTCATCACCTCCGGGGCCGGCGCCGCTGTACGGGATATGATCCGTATTCTCGGCAGGCGCTGGCCGCTCACAAAGATCCTTGTGATGCCGGTGCGCGTGCAGGGAACGGAAGCCCCCGCGGAGATCGCCGGTGCGATCCGGTACGCGAACCGGTGGAATGTGGCCGATCTTATCATCACCGGCCGCGGCGGCGGCTCCATCGAGGATCTCTGGGCGTTCAACGACGAGCGCGTTGCCCGCGCGATTTTTGCGTCCGAGATACCGGTCATCTCCGCCGTCGGGCATGAACCCGATGTGACCATCGCCGACTTTGTCGCCGATGTACGCGCGGCAACGCCGTCAAACGGTGCGGAGATCGCCGTACCGGAGCAGGCCGATGTTCGCGCGCTTCTCCTCTCGCTGGAAAACCGGCTCGGTCAGGCGGAGCGGAAGCGGCTGGATGTTCTCGCCTCGCGGCTGAACGAGCTTTCGGCACGGCCGGTGCTGCAGAGCCCGACGGGCTTTCTTCAGAACCGGCGGCTGGATGTGGATCGCCTTTCGGACCGTCTGAATGCGGCGGAAAAGCATCTCCTGCTTGCCAAACGGCAGGAATATGTCCGGCTCGTATCGTCGCTCGAGGCGATGAGTCCGCTCAGGGTGCTCGCGCGCGGCTTTTCCGTGGCGACCGACGCGTCCGGCGCGATCCTCAGAGACGCCAAGGCTGTCGCACCCGGCGACAGCGTCCATATACGGCTTGAACACGGCGCGCTTGACTGCCGTGTGGAGCATCAATCGGAGGTACAATGATGAAAAAGCTATATCGCATGGTTGCGCTTGCTCTGGCAGCAGCGGCTCTTTGCTTTTCTCTGACGGGCTGCGGCATCTCCGACTTTTTCAAAAACAAGGACAACAAAACGCAGGATGACCCGAACGCGTCTCCCTCGGCGGCTTCGACAGCGACACCCGAAGCGGCGACGTCTGTTCCGGAAGTCTCCGCAACACCGGAGGCAACGAAGGAGCCGGTCAAGGTCGAGATATTCTATGAAAACAAGGCCGTGACGGAGCTGAGCTTCCAGACCTCCACGGTCATCCGTCTGCAGGCTGTTGCGAGCGACGGTTCCACCGGCGGCATCTGGACCTCCAGCGACGCGTCCTCTGCCAGTGTGGACGAAAACGGCATCGTCACCTGCTGGAAGGTCGGCAATCCCAAGATCACCTATACCATCGGCGATGCGTCCGCGTCGCTCTCACTGACCGTTACGGAGCCGACGATCAAGATCTGCTACGGCGGTGTGGAAAAGACCGACATCAGCCTCAGCGGTCAGTGGGGATATGAGATCCAGCTCACCGCCGCCGTTACGCCGGAGGGAAGCGAGGTCACATGGTCCTCGGAAGACCCCGCCATCGCGACGGTATCCGAGACCGGTCTCGTCACCGGTAAGAAGATGGGCTATACGAACATCGTCTGCAAGTCCGGCACGGCCAAAGCGGTCTGCATCATTCGCGTGGCCGATAATCCGCCCGCGGCAGCCGCTGCCGCGCCGCAGGCGACGCCTGACCCAAACGATAAGACGCCGCGCGTCGTCATCACCTGCTTCGGCCTGCCGAATTCCGACTTTACCATTACTGTCGGACAATCGGTCGATCTCAACTGCACGATGTACAACATCGATCCAAGCACGAACAAGGAGACATGGACGATCGAGGATACCGCCATCGCCACTGTCAACGAAAATGGCGTCGTCACCGGCGTGAAGGCGGGAACGACCAAGGTCATCTGCACCGTCGGCGACGTGAAATGCGAAACCATTGTCCGCGTTACCGATAAAAAGAGCTGATCGAAACGGACAGGAGGATCACCATGGCTGAACGGAAAACCGCAAAACCGAAGACCTTTGAGCAGATGCTTGCCCGTCTGGACGAGATCGTCCGCTCGCTCGAAAAGGGTGACGCTCCGCTCGAGGAGTCTCTTTCGCTGTATACCGAGGGCGCGGAGCTGATCCGCACCTGTACAAAGCAGCTCGACGAGGCCGAGCAGACCGTTGTGAAGCTGCAAAAGGGCGCGGACGGCGCACCGGTCGAAACATCCTTTGAATCGGAGAACGAATGACCATGGATCATTTCAGCGAATATAAAGCCATCCAGAATGAGATCAACGCCGCGCTGGAGACGTATTTCACGGCAGACTGCCCGCAGAAGGAGCTTCTGGACGCCATGCGCTATTCTCTCCTCGCCGGAGGAAAGCGCATCCGCCCACTGCTGCTCGTGAAGTTCTGCGAGATCTCCGGCGGAGACCGCGCCGCGGCACTGCCTGCGGCCTGCGGCATCGAAATGCTGCATACCTATTCGCTGATCCACGACGATCTTCCGTGCATGGATAACGACGATCTCCGCCGCGGAAAGCCCACCTGCCACAAGATGTTCGGCGAGACCAATGCCGTTCTCGCCGGAGACGCGCTGCAGTCGGCGGCATACTGCGCCGTGTTGTCCGCGCCGACTGCGCCGGAGCGTACCGCGGCGATGGCCAAAACGCTGGCCTTTGCCGCAGCCGAGCAGGGCATGTGCGGCGGACAATATCTGGACACGAGCAAAGAGGGACTTCCGGTCACGGAGGCGGAGCTCTACGAGATCCACCGCCTGAAAACCGGAGCGCTGCTCCGCGCCGCGTGCGTCATGGGCGTGCAGTGCGCCGGAGGTACACCGGAGCAGGTGGCGGCTGCGGAAGAGTACGCGATGAATCTCGGTCTCGCTTTCCAGATCCGCGACGATGTGCTCGACACGATCTCTACGGAGGACGAGCTGGGCAAGACCATCGGTTCAGACGCTGCAGAGAAAAAGACAACGTTCGTTTCGCTTCTCGGCATCGAGGAGTGCGGCCGGCTCGTACATCTCCATACGGAGAAGGCAAAAGCCGCCGCTGCCGGACATTTTGCGGATACGGAATTTCTCTGCTGGCTCGCCGACCTTCTGGCGGACCGCAGGAAGTGAATATTTTCCGGATAAAATGTGAATATTTTTTGTCAAAACACCCTTTGCTCTTGTAAAGGGTGTTTGTTTTTGTTATTATACTTAAGTTAAGAGTATGAGGGGATGCAGTTGTGTTGAACCAGAACGAAAAAGAACTTTTATATAGAATAAACAGCAATGCCGATCTCCGTGCCGTACCGGAACGGGACATTCCGGAGCTTTGCCGGGACATCCGCGAGTTTCTTGTCGAAAACGTGTCGCACACCGGTGGGCATCTTGCCTCGAATCTCGGCAGTGTGGAGCTGACGGTGGCGCTGCACCGCGTCTATGACCCGATGAAGGACCGCATCCTGTTCGATGTCGGGCATCAGTCCTATGTCCACAAGATTTTGACCGGTCGGAGAGATTCCTTCGATACGCTGCGCCAGCTCGACGGTGTTTCCGGCTTTCCCAAGCCGTGCGAGAGCAACGCCGATCCGTTTCTTGCCGGACACGCCTCCGATTCCGTGTCGCTGGCCGCGGGGATGGCACGAGCCCGAACGCTCATGCACGGAAATTACGACGTTGTCGCCGTCGTGGGCGACGGCGCGATGACCGGCGGCCTGTGCTTTGAGGGACTGAGCGATCTCGGTGCGAGCCGCGAGGCTGCCGTGGTCGTTCTCAACGACAACGGCATGTCCATCAACGAAAATGTCGGCGGCGTGGCGAGATTGCTCCGCCGCGCACGCACGCGCCCCGGATATCTCCGCTTCAAGCGGACGTACCGCCGCGTTATGAAAAAGCACCCGCACGCCTATGAAGAGCTGCACCGGCTCAAGGAGCGCATCAAAGCGCGTCTTCTGCCGTCCGGTATATTTGACGATCTCGGGTTTTACTATATTGGGCCGGTGGACGGCCACGATGAAAAGGCGCTCGAAACGACGCTGCGCTGGGCGAAGGATCTTCATCGCCCGGTCGTTGTGCATGTGGTGACGGTGAAGGGAAAGGGCTATGCTCCCGCGGAGGCGGACCCGCAGACGTACCACGGCGTCAACCCGTTCGATCGGAAGACCGGCGTCACGACCGTTCCGGCCAACGATTTTTCTGCGGCATTCGGCGCATCGGCGATTGCGCTTGCGGAAAAGGATCCGACGGTATGTGCCGTTACCGCGGCGATGGAACACGGCACGGGGCTGTCCGAATTTGCCCGCCGTTTTCCGAACCGGTATTTTGAACTCGGCATTGCCGAGGAGCATGCCGCCGCGATGTGCGCCGGCATGGCAAAGCAGGGGTTGACGCCCATTTTTGCCGTTTACTCCACCTTTCTCCAGCGCTCTTACGATATGCTCATCGAGAACATCGGGCTCATGGGGCTGCATGTTGTGCTTGCCGTGGACCGCGCGGGGCTTGTCGGGCGCGACGGCGTCACGCATCAGGGCTCTTTTGATATCGCGTATCTCGGCTCCGTGCCGAATATGACCGTATATGCTCCGGCGAGCTTCTGCGAACTGGACTCCATGCTATCCATCGCCGTGCGTGAAAAATCCGGTCCCGTAGCGCTCCGGTATCCCCGCGGGGGAGAGGGCGCATATACTGACGACCACTCCCGCGAGGATTCGACCGTTCTGCGCAGCGGCGGCGATGTAACGATCGTCACCTACGGCATCAGCGTCAACGCAGCGCTCGCCGCGGCGGAGACGCTTTCTGCCGACCGCATCCGCGCCGAGGTCATCAAGCTCAACCGGCTGCTGCCGCTCGCCCCGGAGACCGTCCGTGAGTCGCTGCGGAAAACCGGACGGTTTATTATGGTGGAGGAAGCCTGCCGTTCCGGAAGTCTTGGTACGCTTCTTCTTGCAGACGCCGCGGCAAACGGCATTTCGCTGCGCGGCGCCCGGCTGCTGGATCTCGGCAGCGGCGTTATTAAGCACGCTTCGGTCCGTGAACTGCAGCACTGCCTGCATCTGGATGCGGATGGCATTGCCGCCGCAGCAAAGGAGATACTGCATGAAAAAGATCCGGCTTGATCAGCTTGTATTCGATAAAGGTCTCGCTGATAGCCGTGAACGCGCCAAGGCGTATATCATGGCGGGCAGCGTCTATGTGAACGGCCAGAAGGAGACAAAGCCCGGCACCTCCGTAGCGGAGGACGCCGCTGTGGAGATGCGGGGTGAAACGCTGCCGTATGTCAGCCGCGGCGGGTGGAAGCTCGAAAAGGCGCTGCGTGTGTTTCCCATCGATGTGAAAGACGCCGTGTGCATCGACTGCGGCGCTTCCACCGGCGGATTCACGGACGTTCTGCTGCAAAGCGGCGCGGCCAAGGTCTATGCCGTCGATGTCGGCTACGGTCAGCTTGCCTGGAGCCTCCGCACCGATCCGCGCGTCGTCTGCATGGAGCGGACGAACATCCGCTATGTTACGCATGAACAGATCCCGGAGGAGATGGACGTTGCCGTTGCCGATCTAAGCTTCATTTCGCTCCGTCTCATTCTGGGCGCGGTCGGCGCGCTTTTGAAGCCGGAGGGCGAGATGGTATGCCTTGTCAAGCCGCAGTTTGAAGCGGGCAAGGACAAGGTAGGGAAAAAGGGCGTGGTGCGCGACCCTGCCGTTCACGCAGAGGTGCTGCGCGAATTTCTGCACTATGCACCGGAATGCGGCTTCGGCGTGCGGGGGCTGGATTTCTCGCCCATCCGCGGCCCGGAGGGAAATATAGAGTATCTTGCCTGGCTCAAAAAGGGTGCGGAGAGCATTCCGGAGCCGGACATCGACGCGCTCGTCGCCGCGTCTCACGCGGCACATGGAAAGGACTCCGAAAAATGAAAGACGGATATGTTCTGCTCTGTCCGAACGCCCACCGCGACCACGGCCTTGCTTCCACGCTCGCCATTGCCGAGGCGCTGCGCGAGCACGGACATGAAGTGCGCATCTCGCCCTTCCTCAGCGACGGGCTGGAAAACACCTGGCCGCGCGATATCCCGACCGCTGCTCTTCCGATAGCGCTGCCCGGCGCGAGGCTCGTCGTCTCCCTCGGCGGCGACGGTACGATTTTGCAGCTTTCCCGGTATCTCGCCGGTTCCGGCGTTCCGATCCTCGGCGTCAATCTTGGCAACAAGGGCTTTCTCGCCGAACTGGAGCAGACAGAGACGGACTGCATACTGGAAGTGGCCGACGGCCATTACACGGTACAGACGCGCATGATGCTCGATCTCAAGCTCTTCCGTAAGGGCGAGCTGGTCTATGAGGGAAGCGCTCTCAACGAAGCGGTCGTCCGTGCCTCGGTGAGCGTTGTGAAGCTTGAAGCATTCAGCGACGGAAGAGAAGTTACGGCGTTTTCCGGCGACGGAATGATCGCCTCCACGCCGACCGGGTCTACCGCTTACTCCATGGCGGCGGGCGGGCCGATCGTCGAGCCGTGCGCCGACTGCATCATTCTCACACCGATCTGCACGTTCCGCCTTGCGGCGCGCTCGTATGTACTGAAAGCGGACCGCGAAGTATCCATCCGCACCGTGGAGCAGGGAGACAAAGAGGTCTTTCTTTCCGTGGACGGCGTGGCCGTTCCGTTCCTTGACGGGGACGAGCTCGTCGTGGCGCGCTCCGATAAAACGCTTCTTATGGCGCGCGTTAAAGATCGCAGCTTCTTTGACATTGTTTTTGAAAAATTAGTCGATAAATGAAAGAGGTGAACGCCCCGTGAAATCAAAGCGACAGGAAGAGATTCTTGCGTTGATTCAGGAGCAGAACATTGAGACCCAGAACCAGCTGATCGAAGCGCTGCGCAAGCGCGGCGTGAAAAGCACGCAGGCGACGCTTTCGCGCGATATCCGCGAGCTTCGACTGGTAAAGGAGCTTTCCCCGGATGGCGGCTACCGCTATACCGTCCCCGCGCGGGAGGATTCCGGCGATCAGCTCGACCGGCTGCGCAAGATCTTCCGCGAATGTGTCGTGAGCTTTGATACGGCGCAGAACATCGTCGTCATCCACACACTGCCCGGCCTCGCCAACGCCGCGGCGTCCATGCTCGACAATCTGGATGTTCCGAATCTCGTCGGTACGCTCGCCGGGGACGATACCGCGTTCCTTGCCATGCGCGATGTCGGTACGGCACTGGACTTCTGTCGGGAAATCGAGGCTATGCTGTAATGCTCAAAACACTCCACATTGAAAATATCGCCGTGATTGAGCGCGCAGATGTGGAATTTTCTGCCGGACTGAGCGTACTGACCGGCGAAACGGGCGCGGGCAAATCGATCATCATCGACTCGCTCAACGCTGTACTCGGCAACCGCGTCAGCCGCGAGCTTGTCCGCTCCGGCGCGGATCGCGCGTCCGTCACGGCGTCCTTTGAATCGGCGCAGGCGGAGCGCTGGTGTGCCGATAACGAGATCGACGCGGACGACGGCGAGATCATATTGCAGCGCCGCATTTCGACGGACGGCAAAAGCACCGGCCGTGTGAACGGCGTGCCCGTCACGGCGTCGCAGCTGCGCGAGCTGGGGGCGCTTCTGCTCGATATCCACGGGCAGAACGACGGCCGTCAGCTTCTCGACGAGCGGCGGCATCTCGACTATCTGGATGCCTTCGGCGAGTGCGGTGAAGCGCTCGCGGCCTATCGCGAGACGTATGATGCCTACCGCGCCCTCGTTCGCGAGAGCGAACGGCTCTCCATGGACGAAGCGGAAAAACAGCGTCTGGAAGAGAGCCTGCGCTACCGGATCGCCGAGCTCTCCAAGGCGGAGATCCGCCCCGGCGAGGAAGCGGAACTCACGGAGCGGCGTGATCTTCTCCGCAACAGCGAAAAGCTGACGGAGCACATTTCCGCCGCCCTTGCCGCGCTCTACGATTCAGACAGCAGCGCTGTTGCACAGTGCGGCGATGCGGAGTATAATGTTTCCCGTGCCGGTGCGTGGAGCGCCGATCTTGCGGAGACCGAAGAGATCATCCGCTCTGCGCGGCTCGCGCTGGAGGACGCTTCCGAGCGGCTGCGCGAAAAGCAGCAGCTTCTGGACTTTTCCCCGGAGGAATATGACCGGCTGGAGGAAAGGCTTGCCCAGCTGCGGCGTCTGGAAAAGAAATATTCCACAGACGAAGAAGGGCTCGCTGCGCTTCTTGCGGATTCCGAGCGCCGTCTCGACGAGCTGGAATACGCGGGCGACCGGCTCGCGCAGCTGGAAAAGGAAACGGCGAAGGCGTATGCGCTTGCCGAAAAGAAGGCATGCGCGCTCACCGATATCCGGCAAGCTGCGGCAAAGCGGCTCGAGGAGCGCGTCGTCGGCGAGCTTCGTGATCTCAGCATGCCGTCGGTCCGCTTTGAGGTGCGGCTTCTTTCCCGCGAAGGGAAAAACGCCCTGTCCGCCTCCGGTGCGGATGAGGTCAGCTTCGTCATGTCGGCGAACGCCGGTGAAGCGCTTGGCCCGATCAGCCGCATTGCTTCCGGCGGCGAGCTTTCGCGCATCATGCTTGCGCTCAAGAACGTCTTTGCCGAAAAGGACGGCGTAGACGCGCTGATCTTTGACGAGATCGACACCGGCGTATCCGGCGTTGCGGCGCAGCGGGTGGCAGAAAAGCTCGCTTCCCTCGGCCGGACGAAGCAGGTGCTCTGCGTGACCCATCTCCCGCAGATCGCGGCGATGGCGCAGCAGCAGTATCTGGTGGAAAAGGCCGAGCACGGCGGGCGCACATATACGAACATCCGCCTTCTCGACCGTGAGGGCCGCCGGTATGAACTGGCACGCCTGAGCGGCGGCGACATGATCACCGATATACAGCTTGCGGGAGCCGAGGAGCTTCTCGCACGGGATGAGCGGTTCCGCGCGTCCCTGTCATAAGGAATTTATCCGTATTACGCGGAAAAAGAATAAAAAGGAGACAGATTGATGCAGATTTACGAAGAGCTTGTCCGGCGCGGCCTTATCGCGCAGGTCACCGATGAACAGGAGATCCACGACCTGATCAACAACGGAAAGGCTCGCTTTTATATCGGCTTTGACTGCACGGCGGACAGCCTGACGGCCGGTCACTTCATGGCGCTCACGCTCATGAAACGCCTGCAGATGGCCGGCAACCAGCCGGTCGCGCTCATCGGCGGGGGTACCACGATGATCGGCGATCCCTCGGGCCGCACCGATATGCGTAAGATGCTCACCAAGGCGGATATCGACCACAACGCCGAGTGCTTCCGCCGCCAGATGGAACGCTTCATTGAATTCGGCGAGGACAAGGCCATCATGGTCAACAACGCCGACTGGCTGCTCGATCTCAATTATATTGAGCTTCTGCGCGAGGTCGGTACATGCTTCAGCGTGAACAACATGCTCCGTGCCGAGTGCTACAAGCAGCGCATGGAAAAGGGGCTGAGCTTCTTTGAGTTCAACTACATGATCATGCAGAGCTACGATTTCTACCATCTTTTCAAGGAATATGGCTGCAACATGCAGTTTGGCGGCGACGATCAGTGGAGCAACATGCTTGGCGGCACGGAGCTCATCCGCAAGAAGCTCGGCAAGGACGCCTACGCCATGACCATTACGCTCCTGACCGACTCGCAGGGCAAGAAGATGGGCAAAACGGCGGGCAACGCCGTCTGGCTTGACGCGAACAAGACCTCTCCGTTCGATTTCTACCAGTACTGGCGCAACGTGGACGACGCGGACGTTATGAAGTGCATCCGTATGCTCACGTTCCTCCCGCTCGAGCAGATCGACGAAATGGCGACGTGGAAGGACGCGCAGCTCAACACCGCCAAGGAAACTCTGGCCTACGAGCTTACCAAAATGGTTCACGGTGAGGACGAGGCCGGCGCCGCGCAGGAAAAAGCGCGCGCCATTTTCGGCGGCGGCAGCACCGAGCATGTGCCGGAAGCCGTCATTTCCGAGAGTGACCTCGTAGACGGCAAGTCCGACATTATGAGCCTCCTCGTGCTGAGCGGTCTCTGCGCTTCCCGCAGCGACGCGCGGCGCAACATCCAGCAGGGCGGCATCCTGTGCGGAGAGGAAAAGGTCACCGACATCGCCAAAGCGTTTGACGGTGAGGAACTGCGCAAGGGCGTTGTCCTGCGCCGCGGCAAGAAGAACTTCAAGCGAGTGATTTTGAAATAATGGCAGAAAAACGCTTTACCGCGGGCATCGGCGCGGCCAACATGGATCTGCACGGCCGCAGCCGTGCCGCGCTGATCCTGCATGATTCCAACCCCGGCTTTCTCCACACGTCGCCCGGCGGCGTCACGCGGAACATTCTCGAAAATCTCTCCCGCATGGGCGAGAGGACGGCTCTGTTCTCCGCCATCGGCAACGATCTATACGGCCGCGAGATCCTCGCCTCCGGCGAGGCGGTCGGCATGGATATGTCGCACATGCTGCGCTGCCCGGACTGCGGCAGCTCCAGCTATATGGCGCTCATCGACCCCGAGGGCGACATGTTCATCGGCATGTCCGATATGCGCATTCTGGAGCACATCACCCCCGACTGGCTGGAAGGGCAAAAGGATATGCTGCGGAAAGCGGACGCGATCGTCTGCGACCCCTGCCTGACGCCGGAGGCTCTGGAATGGATCACCTCCGACGCGCTCGCAGGCGTGCCGATCTTTTCCGACCCGGTTTCCACAACGTATGCCCGTCGTCTTGCCCCGTTTGCCGGAAAGCTCCACTGCCTGAAGCCCAATGTGCTGGAGCTCGCGGCTATGACCGGCTGCGAGATCACCGGCGACGCCGATATGGAGCGCGCTGCGGATGTGCTTCTCGAGCGCGGTACGCACTGCATCGTCGTCAGCATGGGACAGCGCGGCTGCTACTGGGCCGACCGCAGCGGCGCAAAATTCCATGCCGCTCTCCGTCCCGTGAGCCAGATGGTAGATGCCACCGGCGCGGGAGATGCCTTTATGGCCGGACTTTTATATGCTTACCTGCACCGCTTTCCCCCCGAACGGGCGGCTCGCTGGGCTCTCGCGGCGGGCATCATCGCCGTCACCAGCGCCGGTACCGTCAGTCCGGGGATGAGCGCGGAGCTCGTCAATAAAATTCTGGAGGAAAATGAACTATGAACAGCTTTGAAAAGTATCTGGACGTTCTTCCCGAGATCCAGCAGGCGCTGGATGAGAATAAGCCCGTCGTCGCGCTCGAGAGCACGATCCTCAGCCACGGCATGCCGTATCCGGAAAATCTGGATTTTGCGCACCGCGTGGAAGAGGTCATCCGCTCGCTCGGCGCCATTCCGGCGACCTGCGCGATCGTCAAGGGCCGGCTCAAGGTCGGTCTCACGGCGGAGGAGCTGGAGATCATGTGCCGCGCCGAGAACATCGGCAAGGTCAGCCGCCGCGACGTGGCGGTGTATGTTGCTCTCGGCCGCACCGGCGCGACGACCGTCGCTTCTACGATGATCATCGCGGCCATGGCGGGCATCCCCGTGTTTGCTACCGGCGGCATCGGCGGTGTGCACCGCGGCGGTCAGGATTCCATGGATATTTCTGCCGACCTGCAGGAGCTTGCTCACACGCCTGTTACGGTCGTCTGCGCCGGCGCCAAGCAGATCCTCGACATCGGACGCACGCTCGAGTATCTTGAGACGATGGGCGTTCCCGTCATCGGCAACCAGACCGCCGATTTTCCGGCGTTCTTCTGCCGCAAGAGCGGCTTCGGCGTGGACTACGCGGCGCAGAGCGAAGCGGAGATCGCCTCGATCATCCATGCGCAGCGCGGCATCGGCTTCACCGCCGGCATCCTCGTCGGCAACCCTGTGCCGGAGGAATATGCGCTCGATCATGAATATATGGAGCGCATCATTAACGTGGCGCTGCAGGCCGCGGACGAGGCGAATGTCCACGGTAAGAATATCACGCCGTTCCTGCTTGCCAAGGTCAAGGAACTGACCGGCGGCGAGAGCTTTGAAACGAACGTGCAGCTTGCGCTGAATAACGCGCGCTGCGCTGCGCGCATTGCTGCGGCGCTTTGCGAGCTGAAAAAAGCGGAATAAAAAATCAGCCAAAGAACTGCCTTTCGGCGGTTCTTTGGCCATATCTGGGCATACTACGAAACGGAAAATACGCTTTGTAAAGGAGTAGAAAAAATGTCGGAAAAGAACAAGTATTCCGGGACAAAGACCGAGCAGAACCTCCGCGCCGCATTCTCCGGGGAATCGGAAGCCCGCAACAAGTATACGTTTTTCGCCAGCAAAGCAAAGAAGGAGGGCTATGAGCAGATCGCCGCTCTCTTCCTGAAAACCGCGGACAACGAAAAGGAGCATGCGAAGCTCTGGTTCAAGGAGCTCAACGGCATCGGCGATACGGCGGAGAATCTTCTGAACGCTGCCGAGGGCGAAAACTACGAGTGGACGGATATGTACGAAGGCTTCGCCAAAACCGCCGAGGAAGAGGGCTTCCGCGAGCTTGCGCAGAAATTCCGTCTTGTCGGCGCGATCGAAAAGCACCATGAGGAGCGCTACCGCGCACTGCTGCACAACGTGGAAGCTGCCGAAGTGTTTGCCAAGAGCGAGGTCAAGGTCTGGGAATGCCGCAACTGCGGACACATTGTTGTCGGCACGAGCGCGCCGGAGATCTGCCCAACGTGCGCCCATCCGCAGAGCTATTTTGAGATCCACGCCGAAAACTATTAATACTTCATCGAAAGGAGCGATCTACCATGTCGGAAATTACCATTACAAAAGCCAACTTTGAAGAAGAGGTTCTGCACGCCGATAAACCTGTCCTCGTGGACTTCTGGGCGAGCTGGTGCGGACCCTGCAAAATGCTCGCGCCGGTGCTGCACGAGTTTGCGGACGAGCATGCCGAAGTGAAGGTCGGCAAGGTCAATGTGGATGAGGAAATGGATCTTGCCATGCGCTTCGGCGTATCGAGCATCCCGACGCTCATCCTCTTCAAAAACGGCGAAGCCGTCAAAACCTCCGTCGGCTTTGTGCCGAAAGCACAGCTGGAGAGCTTCGTTCTCTGAAATATGTCAAACCGCCCGCGGCAGGTACCGCGGGCGGTTTTTGTATATGCGAAAAAGGTACAAATATTTTGCTGCCGTATGGCTATTCAGCCTACCGCGTCCGCGTGGAGATCATAGATCGTGATCGCTCCGGCAGAGAACGCAACGGGATAATTTTCCGTCAGATAATCGGTGATAACACCGGTAAGCGCGCGCTCGTGGTAGCCGATGTACACATAGTCCAGTCCTTCGCTTTCGCGGTTTGCTTCAAACACCTCCGCGTTAGTGAGCATCTGTTCGGCAAGCCGCTGCTGCCCCTGGTAATTCAGGCCGTGGAAGTAGAGATAGGAGCCGCTTCCGCAGACGATGTTGCGCCCGGTGAGGGCTGCTACAGTGTTGTCGTGGTTATCCCTTGTCAGGAAAAGAGCGTCCGGCTCAGTGTTCTCAATAATGTACTCCGCCGCGGCGGCCTCATCGCGGGAGAAAAGCTCATAACCGTATTTCGGGATACCGGAGGCAACCTCACGTCCAAGGGTAAACACGGCGGCATTGGTGCTGATAAAGAGTGTGAGAGCGAGAAGCACACCCTGCGCTGCCGGGCTCCGGAGCCGTCCGAGCCAACCGGCCAGCGCGTCGGCGCACACAAAGCATCCGAATGCATAGGCAACGTACAGGAGCTTGTTGTTATCGTATTCGTTCGGCTGAAATACGAGCAGCTCGCACACAACGAAAATAAATACCGCGCCGGAGAACGCCGCGCGCTGCTCCTTAGAGACAGCAAAGAAAGCAAACGGCGTCAGAACGAATATGAGCCCGACATTTTTGATCCAGAACCAGAGCCAGGGCTCTTTTCCGTTATTCACCCAGTCGATCACGACACGGACGAAGTGTTCATTTCCGCCGACGGAAGGAAATGTCCAGAGAAAAAGCTGCGGCAGCGCCAGCAGTACCGCCGGAAGCCCAAACCAGAGCCAACGGAGAAACCATTCGCGGGAAAGCCGGTCACGCACAGCGGAATACACGAGCCAGCATGCCGCCATCAGGCCAAGGGCAAAGTAGGAATGTGTGTGGACCATCGGCAAAAGCCCGCCGAGAATGCCCGCCGGGAGATACAGCCGCGTATCGCCGCGAAATACCGCCCGGAAAAGCAGGTACAAAACAGCGAACAGCGCCGCCCAGCCGAAGAGCGTCGCCCGCTGCGGCAGCAGCATGTCCGCAATGACGTTGACCCAGCGTATGCCCTTTTCGGTGAGATTCGTAGGCGTTTTGTAAAACGCGGTGAAGAGATCATGCAGGGAGTACTCACCGTTGAGAAAATAGATCATGCCGAGCCCGCCGTTGAGGAAGAAGAGCAGAAAAGCGAGCACCGGCGCGTACTTTCTCCGGCAAAATTCCCGGGCAAGAAACCATACGCCGCAGAACGCCTGAGCAAAGGCAAAGAACATCGGGATCATATACGCCCAGCGAAGCGGCGTTCCGAGAAGGTACAGGCTTGAGGAGACGCTGTCACAGAGGAACGGATAGCTCACCGGCGTTCCGGGAAGAAGATTATACTCCGGCGGGAACGTTTGCTGCCCGGCGATGGATGTGATGAAGCTCAAATGCATCGCCATATCGCCGTAGGTGCACTGTCCGGTATAGAGCGCTCCGTCCACGTTTTGCAGCGTATGCGAGCCTACAAGATAGATTGCAAGCACCATAAAGGGAACAAGCAGATAGGGGAGAGGGCGGTCTATCGCGGCATCCTCCGCGCAGGGAACGGTTTTCCCCCGCCGCGCGAACCACAGTGCGTGCAGCGCCAAGGCAAAGATCGCCGCGGCAATGTGCGCCGTGATGCCGAAGCCCCGGAGAAACGCAAACGGGATCGGCGCCCACACAGAGAGAAGCGTTCCGATCACGCTGCCGAGCCAGAGCCGGACAGCGATCCTCTTTTCGGGAAACAGATAATACGAAACGGCGATCCCTGCGCTTTGCCACAGGAAAACCCATAAAATTCCAAGCATACCGTTGTCATCCTTTTTCTCGTGGATATAATCCTATTATACCGGATTATGACCCGTTTGCAATAGCGGACGCTCTGTGTTAAAATGCAATTAATCAATAATCCAGGAAACAGTCCTTTCGGGAGGCCATTCCATGAAGCAGCGAAAACCGATTCTTTCTCTAATATTTCTATTGATCCTCTGTGTGGTGCTGCAAAGCGCCGCCTTTGCCGACGGCTCACTTTTATCCAATGCGGATTTCTCTTTGCCGGAGCTTCCGGACGGGTGGGATACCGTGGCATACGAAGCGGAGAATTATTCCGTTTATACGCAGAATGGCGCACTTGTCATTGCTTCCGCTGCGGAAAACGATGTGCGCGTCTGCCAAATGGTCCAAGTCGAGCCGAATACGGTATACCGCCTTTCGGCGGAGATCTCCGCCGATGGCGTCCACGGCGGGCGTGGCGTGTGTCTTTCGGTCGATAATTACACGCTTGACGGCGCTTATGCCGTCAGCGCCGGACGTACCGGCAGCTTTGACTGGACGCGCGAAACACTGATCGTCCGTACCGGCGCAAAGCAGAGCTATATCAATTTCGCCCTCCGGCTCGGCTCCTACAGTGAGACATCCGCCGGTACGGCGCGGTTCCGCGCAGCGGAGCTTGTCCAAACCAACGATCCGGAGGAGATAGCGTCGGCGGTCTCGCTCGATGAACCGGCGCAGCCGGCCGTAAAAACCGTCAACGAATCGGACGAGGCCCGTGCGATCCGTCTCCGGTCGTATCTGCATCTGTTTATCGTCTGCGCCATCGTCCTCGCATGTGTCCTCCTCTGGGGCTTTTACCGGAATCGCGAGCGTTTTTATTCGCTTTCCGCGGATCCGAAAACAGTAAAACGCTGCTTCATCCTCCTTGTCCTGACCGGCGCGGCGCTTCGTCTGGTTCTGACGCTTTTGTTCGGCGGCCATGATTACGATATAACCTGCTGGCAGGCATGGGGACGCGATATCGTGCAGAACGGCACCGCACAGTTTTATACCGCCCCCGGCCACGAGTGGTACGATTATCCGCCGGGATATATGCTCGTTCTCGCTGCTGTCACTTGGCTGCTGGACCTTTTCCGTATTCCTTCCGGATCTGCTGCGGCGGTGTTTGCCTATATGCTCCCGGCCTACGCTGCGGATGTCGGCATCGCGATCCTTCTCATGCGCTTTGCCCGCAAGCGGGGCTTTTCCGAAAGCGCGTGTCTGTATCTCGGCGGCCTGGCGGTCTTTAACCCCGCCGCGGTCATTCTCTCCGGCGCCTGGGGGCAGATCGACTCGATTTTAACGCTGTTTCTCCTTTTGAGCTTTTCCGAACTTTTCGAGGGACGCCGTATTTCCGCCGGAGCGATCTACGGCCTTGCTATTATGACAAAGTGGCAAGCGCTTATCTATGGTCCCGTGCTTGCGGCGGAGTATCTCCTTTCCATCCGGAAAAAGGAGGATGCTCTGCGCACGGCCGGCGGCGTTGCGGCGGCGCTTCTCGTGATCTTCGCCGTTTCGCTTCCGTTCCGGGGCGATCAGGGCTTTTTCTGGGTCGTCGGACGGTTTTTGAATTCCGCGGGCGGGTACGATTATGCGAGCGTGGAAGCATACAATTTCCTTGCGCTCTGCGGCGGGAACTGGAAATCCGCCGAGCTTTCCCTTGTGCCGGGGATCGCGTATAAAGCCTTCGGCATGGTCATGATCGTGCTTGCTGTCGTACTCTCCATTGCGATGCAGGTCGTTTCGCGCCGGAGAGAAGGCGGAGAGACGCTTCGCGCTCGTCCCGAGCGGCTGCTGATCCCAGCGGCGTTCTGCATGTTCATGATCTTCACGTTTGGCCACTACATGCATGAACGGTATGTGTTCCCCGTGATGGCTCTGCTGGCATTCGCTTATGCTGCCACACTGGATAATAGGCTTCTCGTTTCGTCCATGCTTTTGAGCGTTGTTCTTGCGCTCAACGAGACGACGGCGATGTACGTTGTATCCAACGCTGCCTCGGCAGCCGTCCGCGGCACGCAGCAGCACCAGATCGTGATCGGCGTATGCTCGCTTTTTGAAGTATTGACGTTTTTCTATACAGCCAAGGTCTGTCTGGAACGCGGTTTCGGGCAGAAGGATCGGAGGTGACGAGCCGTGCAGGAAATTTTTTCTTCCAAGGAGCGCAGTACCCGCTTAGACCGTGGGGATAAGCGCCTGATGTGGGCGCTGACTCTCATTTATACTGTATTCACGCTTCTGAATCTCGGCACGCTCTCGTTCCCGACAAGCATGTGGACAGCGCAGAGCGGTGCGGCAGTACGCATCGATCTCGGTGCGGAATATGATGTTGCCGAAATATGGACGAACGGGAACATTGCCGAGGGCTCGGCGGTGTTCACCGGCGACGACGGCTCCACGGCGGAGTATACGCAGAAATACGCGACCATGTTTACCTGGCGCACGCAGACCGCCGCCATGCACACGCGGTATATAACACTGCAATGCACGGCGGGAAAGGTCTCTCTCAACGAGATCGCCTTCTTCGATGCCGCCGGCGAATGCCTTCCGGCTGTGATCGCCGCCGGAACAACGGAGGGCGCGGCGCTTCTCGATGAGCCGGACACGGTACCGGATGAGCCAAGCTATCTGAACGGCATGTACTTTGACGAGATCTACCATGCCCGCACGGCGTATGAGTTTCTCCATACGATGAGCGTATACGAATGGACGCATCCGCCGCTCGGCAAGATCCTCATCATGCTCGGCGTTGTGCTCTTCGGCATGAAGCCGTTCGGGTGGCGCGTCGTTCCGGCGCTTTTCGGCGCGGCAATGCTGCCGGTGTTTTTTACGCTGGCAAAACGGCTGTTCCGCCGGAGAGATCTGGCGTTTCTGGCCGCGGCGCTCCTTGCGCTGGACACGATGCACTTTACACAGACGCGTATTGCCACGGTCGATGTGTTCATCCTGTTTTTCATTCTGCTCATGGTTCTGTTCATGACAGACTATATCCAGATGGATTACATGAAAGAGCCGCTCAAAAAGCTCTTTCTTCCGCTCGGCGCGTGCGGCGTAAGCTTCGGTCTCGGCGTGGCATCCAAATGGACGGGTCTGTACGCCGGAGCCGGGCTTGCCGTGATGTTCTTCGCGCACATGATACGCACCGGTATTGCCTGCCGGAAGGATACTGCGGCGCGCAAAGAGTTCTGGCGCAGGACATGGGCGACGGTCGGTTTCTGCTGCGTGTTCTTCCTCGCGATCCCGGCGCTTATCTACTATCTTTCGTATATTCCGTTTTTCCGTTATGAAGCAACAAAGCCGAACGGCGTCGGCAGCATAGCGCTTGTGCTGCAGCAGCAGGAGTCCATGTATCATTACCATCACGATCTGACTGCAACGCACACCTGTCAGTCGGCATGGTATGAATGGCCGTTCACATCCCGCTCCGTGTGGTTTTACTTCCGGTCGCTTGGAGAAAACCGCGTTTCCAGCATCTCTTCAACCGGCAGTCCAGCTGTGTGGTGGGTCTCCGCTATCGGAGCCATTCTGCTGGCCGTAGAAGCATTGTTCCGTCGGACAAAGAAAGAGTCTGCACACTGGAAGCAGGCCGGATATATCCTGCTCATTGCGATCGCGGCAAACTATCTGCCGTGGACGCTCGTGCCGCGCTGCACATTCCAGTATCATTTCTTTACCACGTTCCCGTTTGTCGTGCTCGCCGCCATTCTTTTTTTGCAGCACATGGAAGAGAGTGGGGAAGTGTCCGGAAAGGTCAAGTGGATCTGGCTCATCGTCGCCGCTGCGTATTTTGTCCTCATGTATCCGGCAGCCTCGGGGCTCCCGATGCCGCGGCTCTACGCGCAGTTCCTTGAATATGTACTCCCGTGTGGGCAGCTTTTCTTCGGCGCGGTTTGACCGACAAAAAGATGCAATGCGGCAGCGATCTCGATGGGATCGCTGCCGCATTTTCATATGCATTGACTTCAAAAAATTCGGAAGCTGGAATCGGAGCAGAAGTTGTCGGTACTGTAGAGCAAAAGCACCCGGTCGATGGCATTTTCTGCAATATATTCCTTGACGGAGCCGGTATAATACCGGAGATCGATCAAGTGGATCTCGGAAAAGGCATCTGTAAGGAACGGCACGAGCGAATCGGCGTAGGAATCGCGCAGAATGAGCAGGGAAGAGGCATTTTCCGTCCCGGTATGCACAACGGCGCGGGGAATGTTTCCGCCGAGGAAGAAGGTATATTTGTCCTTGATCGTGAGCTTGTCATAATTGTAGAGCGGCAGCGTCTCTTCGGTCCCGTTTGTTTCGTATCGGGTAACGGACGAATTCTCCGGCGCTGCGGTCAGCGTTTCCATCTCGTCCGGAGCGATCCAGAAAAAACCGGAGGAGGAATAGAGTGTTCCGCAGAAGTCCTCAGAGACGGTTTCTGGTGAGAGTGTATTTTTATCGATCTCCGGCAACCCCCAGGAGGAACGCAGGGCATTGGCGGCATAATAGGCGCCGAGGGACGTCCAGTGGTGGTCGGTGCGATAGAAAATGTATTCGCTGCTGTGTGCCGTGAGAGTGGAGGAAAGATCGATCGTTTCCAGAGCCGTCTGCGCATAGGCGCTGTTGATCACCGCTTGCTGATCGTCGTTCGGAGCACCGTCCGGCAGGATATCCGCATAAAGCTGCGCCGTCGTGGGGATCAGGGCGAGCGAGACCGGAACACCGGTGTCCGTGAGTAAATCCGCTACCTGCACGGCGCGCGCGAGCGCGTCTTCCTCCGGCGCTTCGAACGGCTCGATCAGACGGCCGCCGTCGCAGAGAAACACGCCGTTATTCTGCTGCTTTCCCTGCGCAAGCTCTGCGCCCGCTTTTGTTTCGATCCATGTATCCCGTCCGGCAAATTGGTCGCTGCAATAAGATTCAAAACGAGTGGCAAAAGAGCCGGAGAAAAGGGAAGAGAAGCTGAATTTCGGCAGCGTCTGCAGCTGCCGGTTTTCCTTTTCCGAAAAGTCCTTGTCCGGCAGAAGAAGATTCAGCAGAAAAAATCCGCCGATAAACACGGAAAAGAGGGCGGTAATAATTCGATTGGTCGTTTTTGACATCAATTTTGGCCTCCTTCCGTCAGAACCGGAAGTACAGGAACGGATTGTACGTCGCGTCCACGAGATATGCCGTGGAGATCACCAGACAAAGCGCGACAAGCACCGGCGTGAGTACATTTTGTACTCTCTGCGGAATACGCTGAAAGAGCTTTTTGGGAACGGGTGTCGCTGCGATGGCTGCGATAAAAAGAATGACGGCATAGCTCCGCGCGTAAAATGCGTCGGCTGTCGTGGCCGCAGCGCCGCTTGCGCCAAACATCGCGCCCCAATAGTGCACGACCTCGCCGACGGAGTTGAGCTGGAAGAGCATCCACCCGACGACGGCAACGAGCAGCGCGTAGATGTGTGCCAGAACCGGCACTTTTTCGAGCTTTTTGAGAAGGAAAACCTTTTCCAGAATCAGAAACACTGCATAGTACAGTCCCCAAAGCAGAAATGTCCAGTTTGCGCCGTGCCAGAGGCCGGTGAGTGCCCAGACGATGAGAATATTCAATATCTGCCGGGGCAGGCCGCGGCGGTTGCCGCCGAGGGGGATATAGAGATAATCACGGAACCATGTGCCGAGCGACATATGCCAGCGCCGCCAGAATTCCGTGACGCTCTTCGAGATGTACGGATAATTGAAGTTCTCCAGAAACTCAAAGCCGAGCATCCGTCCGAGACCGATGGCCATATCCGAGTAGCCGGAAAAATCAAAGTAGAGCTGGAGAGAAAAGGCGAGCGCGCCGAGCCACGCTCCGGCAAAGCTCAGCTCCGGAGCAGCGGCATAGATATCCCAGAGCGCGCCGATGTTGTTGGCGAGCAGTACCTTCTTCCCGAGACCAATGGCAAACCGCTGCACGCCGGAGGAAAACTGTTCGGAGCTGAGACGCCGCGTGCCAAGCTGGGAGGCCACGTCCTTATACCGGACGATCGGCCCGGCGATCAGCTGCGGGAAGAGGGCGACAAATGTGCCGAAGCGGATAAAGTTTTTCTGTTCCTCCGTGTCGCCGCGGTAAACGTCGATCGGATAGGACATCGTCTGGAACGTGTAGAAGGAAATGCCGATCGGCAGCGTGAGCCCGAGCGCGGGGATGCTTATGCCGGGAATGCGGCTGAGCGTCGCGGCGAGCAGATCGAAGTATTTGAAGAAAATGAGCAGCGCGAGGTTGACAACGGTATTGACCGTCAGAACGGCTCGCGCTTTTTTATCGTCGGTCAGCCTATAGCGGGCGATGAGGAGTCCGGCAGCATAGTTCAGCGCGATGGAGAATACCATCAGCAGGATGTACACCGGCTCGCCCCAGCCGTAAAACACGAGATTTACGATAAAAAGCCAGAGATTCCGATACCGCGCCGGCACGATATAATATACCGCCAGCACGACCGGCAGATAAACAAACAGGAAAAGAATGCTTGAAAAGACCATAGGTGTACAACTCTCCGTAATGCGTTATCTATTTATCGGATTTCTCCGGGGAAAATTTGCCGAGAGGATTGGCCTGCGCCGCAATGCGCAGCTCGGAATTATCCACATGCGTATAGATTTGCGTGGTGTTCAGATTTTCATGGCCCAGAAGCTCCTGCAATGTACGCACGTCTACACCGTTCGAGAGCATCAGCGTTGCCGCCGTATGGCGCAGCTTGTGTGCGGAATACTTGTCGGCGTCCAGACCGGCACGCAGGAGAGATTTCTTCACCATGGCGTGCAGCGCTTCGCGGGTAATGCGCGTGCGGCGGCTGGAAAGGAACAAAGCGTTCCGATCAATGGCGGCAATATCCCGGCGGACGATCAGATAATCGTTGATTGCCTGCGCCGTGGCGTCGTTGAGATAGACGACGCGCTCTTTGTTGCCCTTGCCGAGCACGCGGATATGATCGCTCCGAATGTCTGAGAGATTCATCCCGGCGATTTCGGAAATACGAAGGCCACAGTTGAGGAATATCGTTAAAATGCAGAAATCGCGTTCCTTGTGCATCCCGTCCACGCTGTTTAGTAAACGCTCGCTTTCCTCCAGCGTCAGATAGCGGGGGAGAGACCGCTTGGAGCGCGGGGAGTCAAGATCCTGCAAAGGGTTCTCGTCAAGGAGCTTGGCTTTTGTCGTGAGATACTTATAAAAGCCGCGGATACTGGAGACCTTTCGGGCGCGGGACGCGGCGTTAAGGCCGAATTCCTCGCTGCGGGCGCGGGTGAATTTGGCTTTGTCACGGGAAAGAAACGCCAGATAATCATAAACCTCCGCAAGCGTAACGCGGGAGACAAAGTCCAGATCCACATCGAGGATCGAAACTTCGGAAAGCTCCGCGGCACGGGGAACGAGCCCGCGCTCGATCTTCAAAAAGCGGAAGAAATTCCGCAGATCGAGAAAATACTCATCGACCGTAGCGCGGGAGTGACCCTTGATTGATTCATGGTATATTAAATAGTCCCGCAGAATGGGGGGCGCTTCATAGCGGTAGTCCATAGATGAACCTCACAGCAAAAAACCGCCGGACAGGGGAAGACATTTCCGGCTATACATAAAATTAAACAAAATAAAGATTTTGTTTAATTTAGGGGAGCCCTTTTTAAATGAATATGGCGGTAACGGCATCGCGGACGTTTTTTGCCGGCAACAGCTGCATGTCCTTTGGGAGCTTTATGTCATCCTTGCAATGCGCCGGTATAACGCAGCGCTTGAATCCAAGCCGTGCAAGCTCCTGCAAACGCTGGTTGATCGACGGAACGGATCGTATTTCCCCCGTGAGTCCGATCTCACCGATTGCGGCAAGATCTTCCCCGATGGGCTTGTCCCGAAGACTCGAAGCGATCGCAAGCGCGATCGCAAGGTCCGCCGCGGGCTCGTCCAGCTCCAGACCGCCGACAACATTTACGTAGGCGTCGCATCCGGCGACGTGTACGCCGCCGCGTTTTTCCAGTACGGCAAGCAAAAGCATCAGCCGGTTGAAGTCCACGCCGTTTGCCGTGCGGCGGGACTGATTAGCATTCGACGGCGAAAGCAGCGCCTGAACCTCGGCGAGGATCGGCCGCGAGCCCTGCATCACACAGGAAACGCATGTACCGGGCGCGTTGACCGGACGGCCGGACAGCATGACCTCGGACGGATTCGGAACTTCACGCAGCCCCGTATCGCACATTTCAAATACGCCGATCTCGTTTGTGGAACCGAAACGGTTTTTTGCGGCGCGCAAAATGCGGTAATTGAGCGAACGGTCGCCTTCAAAATACAGCACGCAGTCCACCATGTGTTCTAGAACCTTCGGTCCGGCGATCGCGCCTTCCTTATTGACGTGGCCGATGACAAATGCGGTGATATTCATGGTTTTCGCAAGCTGCATCACCGCCATGGTGCAGTCCTTTACCTGACCGATGCTGCCGGGCGCGGAGGCGATGTCGTTATTGTACATCGTTTGTACCGAGTCAATGATCAGAATATCCGGTTTCAGATCCTCCACGCTCTGTGTAACGGCGTTGATATCCGTTTCTGCAAGGACGAAAAGATCGTCACTCGATACGCCGAGCCGCTGTGAGCGCATTTTAAGCTGGCGCTGGCTTTCCTCACCGGTCACATACAGGATCTTCGCGTCCGGGATATTGCCGCATATTTGCAGCAGCAGCGTGGATTTTCCGATGCCGGGCGCGCCGCCGACCAGTACGAGCGAGCCGCGAACAGCGCCGCCGCCGAGAACGCGGTCCATTTCCGCCATACCGGTGGAAAAACGAATTTCTTCCTCGTCGTCAAGCTGTGCAACGGGCTTCGGGACGCTCCGGCGCGTTCCGGCGATCTTTACGGCGGCGCTTTTGGCCGCAGCGCTGCCGGACGGCGCGGAGGGTGCTTCCACGATCGTGTTCCACGCGCCGCACGCCGGGCAGCGGCCGAACCATTTTCCGGTTTCATTGCCGCATTCCGTGCAGAAAAACACACTTTTGGCTTTCATAAAACGCCTTTCTCTGTAAACTGGAGATAGCACGCCGTCAAGACGGACGCGATCTTTTTCTGATAGTCCGTGCTTTGCAGAAGCGATAACTCCTGCGGATGCGAAAGAAATCCGCACTCGACCAGCACGGCGGTACACTGAACGTGGGACATAATGTAAATGTCCTTCCCTGCCGGCACCGGGACGCGCCGGTTTTCCGGCAGCAGCGCCGCGGTGAGCCGGGATTGGATAAGCCCGGCCAAAGCGCGGCTGGGTTCATTCTGCGCGTATAAAACTTGGGAGCCGCGCGGCCCGGATGAGGGATAGATGTTCTGATGGATGCTCAAAAAAACCGGAGAATCCACGCTTTCGGCGATCTCTACCCGCCGCCGTGTATCCCATTTTTTCATGGCGGCAATGGTTTTTGCCTCCGACGGATAGGTGATCTCCTCGGTATCGCGCGTCATAACGGTATCAACGCCGAGAAAAGCGCATAGATCCCGTACGCGCAGCGCCACGGAAAGATTCAAAGCACTTTCCGCCGTCCCGTCCGGCGCTACAGCGCCGCCGTCCGCGCCGCCGTGACCGGGATCAAGGATCAGCACAGGCGGCGAGCCTGCGGCCTGTGCCGACACGGATCGGGTATCCCTACCCGATAAAAACACACATTGTATTATGACACAAATCCAAAGGAATGACAAGGTGAAAAGCGCGGCATCTTCCGCGCGGACGCTTTTATACAGCTTTTTAACAAACAAAATGCATCGCCTCCCTCAAGCTATGCTATGAGAGCGGCGATGCATTTTATGAGCGGAAGGACTCAGCCTTCCTTCAGGAATTTCTCCAGCCGGTCAAGGCCCTCTTTGATGGTCTCGAGCGACGTGGCATACGTCCAGCGGACAAAGTTCGGCGCGTCAAACGCGCAGCAGGATACGACCGCGACAAGGCCCTTTTCCAGAAATGCCATGGCGAAATCGTCGGCGTTATGGATCACACGCCCGCCGAGCGTGCGGCCGATGAGCTTTTCAAGATTCATCATCACATAAAAAGCGCCGTCTGGCTTCAGGCAGCTCACACCGTCGATCTGGTTCATGCGCTCTACAAGATAATTCCGGCGCTCCTCGAACACCTTGCGCATTTCCTCCACGCTGTCCTGCGGGCCGCGCATGGCCTCCGCCATCGCCGCCTGGTTCATGGCGCCGATGTTGCCGAGCGCGTGGCTCAGGCAGTTCGTCATAACTTTGGCAATGCGCTTGTCGCCGCAGGCGGCAAAGCCGCAGCGCCAGCCGGTCATGGAATAGCTCTTGGATACGCCGTTGATGATGATCGTGTGCTTCTTTACTTCTTCGCCGAGCGCTGCGACGCTGGTGAATTTGCGTCCGTCGTAGCAGAGACGGTAATAGATCTCGTCAGCGATGATGTAAATATCGTGACGCAGGCAGACCTCCGCAAGCGCTTCCAGCTCTTCTTTGGAGTAGATCATACCGGTCGGGTTGGACGGGTTGTTGAGCACGAGCGCCTTTGTTTTATCCGTAATGGCGGCTTCAAGCTGTGCCGGCGTCATTTTGAAATGCTGCGCCTCCGTCGTCGGGACGATTACCGGAACGCCCCCGACCATGCGGATCTGCTCGGTATAGCTGACCCAGTACGGCGCGGGTACAATAACCTCGTCGCCGGTATCGAGCAGCGTGAAAAAAGTGGCGTACAGGCACGCCTTGGCGCCGTTGGAGATAACAATGGCGTCATAATCAAAGTCCACGCCGAGGTCTTCCTTCATGCGGTACGCGACCGCCTTACGCGCTTCGATCGTGCCGGGCGTCGGCGTATACTTTGTCTGCCCTTCCTGAATGGCACGGATCCCCGCTTCCTTGATATGGTCGGGCGTATCAAAATCCGGCTCCCCTGCCCCAAAGCCTACGACAGGGATACCCTCCGCCTTCATCTGCTTGAATTTCGAGTTGACCGCCAGCGTTGCGGACGGAGCAACGGCGGAACGGATCTTGGATAATTCTTTCATGGCAAAGCCCTCCATACAAGTATGGCGTCATTATATGGCATAGATAACAAAAATGCAAGACCTAATTTAGTAAAAAATGCGCAGCCGAGGCGGTTTTTTCGCCTCGGCGTGCAATTTTGCTTATATGATTATGCAAATCAGGGATCCGCCGCCTTCATTGACGATGCGTGTAAGCGTCTGCTGCAGCTTTGCCTGTGCATTGACGGGCATCTGCCGAAGCTTTGTGATAACGCCTTCGCTCGCAATATCATACAGCGATTTGCCGAAGATGTTCGATTCCCAGATGCGGCTCGTATCGCCCTCAAAGCCCTGCAGGAGGAAGTTGATGATCTGCTCCGAGGCTTTTTCCCCGCCGAGCGCAGGGCTGACCTCGGTTTCGATGTTCGCCATGATCATATGGATGGACGGCGCAGATGCCTTGAGCCGCACGCCGTAGCGTCCTCCCTGCCGGACGATCTCCGGCTCTTCGAGCTTGAGCTCATCCGGCGATGGAACGACGATCCCGTACCCGGTTTCCCGGACGTCCTTCAAGGCGCTGCTGATGCGGTCATACTCATTTTTGATGCCGCGCATTTCGGTCAGAAGCGCCATCAGATCGCCGTCATCGCGGATAGCAAAGCCGGACTGCTCGCTGATCGTCTGATAATAGAGCGCTCTCGGCAGGTCAACCCGGATATCCGCGATGCCGCGCCCCATCTGCAGCGCCGCAACAGATACGGAGAGAATGTTATCCTCCGCCCGCAGCGTGTCCGCCATCGGATAGACGTCACGGATACGGTGAATGCTCTGCGCCGAGGCGCGCACGCCGTTATAGAGCGATGTACGCAGCGGGTGCTCGATCGGCAGCGCATCCACCCAACTTGGCAGGAAAACGTCCAGCTCGGAAAGCGGAAATTCACACAGCGCCGATTTGAGGATCTCGCCGATATCGTTTTCCGACAGCTCCAGACAGTTTACGCAGACGCAGCCCGTGCCGTATTTCTCCCGGATCGATCGGCACAGAGCTTTTGCGCTTTCCGCGTTTGGTTCGGCGCTGTTGAGAACAACGGTGAACGGCTTTCCGATCTCCTGCAGCTCGCGGATCACGCGCTCCTCCGCCGGGACATAATCCTCACGGGGAATCTCGCAGATCGTGCCGTCGCAGGTGACGACCAGCCCGATCGTCGAATGCTCGGCGATGACCTTATAGGTTCCCTGCTCCGCTGCTTCGGTCAGAGATATCTCCTTATCGAACCACGGCGTTGTCACCATGCGTTCAACACCGTCTTCAAACTGGCCGGAAGCGCCCTTGACCATGTAGCCGACGCAGTCGATCAGCCGGACGGAAAGATCGGTATCTTCGCCGAGACGGATCGTCACCGCCTCTTCCGGAATGAATTTCGGTTCCGCTGTCATAATGGTGCGTCCGGAGCCGCTCTGCGGCAGCTCATCGCGGGCACGCTCCTTCCGGTAGACATTATCTATGCGCGGAATAACGAGCGTTTCCATGAAGCGCTTGATGAAGGTGGACTTGCCCGTCCGAACCGGACCCACCACACCAAGATATATATCTCCGTCCGTGCGGAGAGCGATGTCCTCGTAAATCGTTGATTCAGACACGGTCAGACCCCCTGTACATGATTTCAATGCATCCTATGGGGATAAGCCCGCAAATATGCTTGTTTTAGAATCCGAATCCGCGCGAGAGCGGCCCCTGCAGCCGTGAAAGACATACGTCGATCTCCGGGAAGCCCTGCCGCAGCATTTCTGCGAGGGACGGCATGACAACGTTTTCGGTGGCGAAGTGGCCTCCTTCCAGGAGATTCAGCCCCAGCTCCGCGCCGTCGATCCACTGGTGGTGTTTGATCTCACCGGTCAGTACCGTGTCGCAGCCGCGCTGTGCTGCTTCATAGAGTATGTCCCCGCCCGCGCCGCCGCAGAGCGCCAGATAATCTACACGGCGTCCGGCGTCGTAATATCGCATATCGGGCGCGGAGAGCGCTGTGCGCGTCTGGGTGAGGAACTCTGAAAGCGGCATCGCCTCCGGTAGACGGCAGAAGCAGCCGATGTCCGGCGTATACTCCAGCTCTTCCCCGCCGATGGCGTTGGCAAGAGCCGTATTTACGCCGCCCTCAAGCGCATCGAGATTCGTGTGCAGGCAGATGGCCGAGAGATTCCCCTGCAAAAGGGCAATGACGCGCTTTGCGTCCGGTGTGTCCGTGCAGACGCGGCGCAGCGGTGTAAAGATAACCGGATGATGGGAGACGATCAGCTCCGCATGAAGCGACAGCGCCTCCTCGATGGCCTGCTGCGTGATATCCAGCACGACGAGCACACGGCTCACCTCGCGTTCCGGAAAGCCGCAGAGCAGCCCAACATTATCAAAATCCAGTTTGAGCGAGGATGGTACACGCTTTTCCAGATAACCGGCTATTTCACGAACCGTCGCCATGGTATTTCCTCCTCATTTCCGCAATGTCCGCCGCGGCAAGGCGCAGCGCGTTCAGCCTCTCGCGGTCGCTCTCCCGTCCGGAGCATTCCAGACCGCGAACGGCGATATCGAGCCGTTTGTCCTGTTCCGCGAGGACATCGGAGAACAGCGTGTCGTTCGAGACCAGCGAATACTTCCCGCAATACAGCTCTCCTGCCGAAAGAGCCTCCGGAGCACCGGCGCGCACGGCGAGAACGGAATAGAGCCGTCCGGCGTCACGCACAAGCCGCTCTGCGCGGATCGTAAGCCCGAGCGACGGCAGCGCGGCGCGAAGCTCCTCCGGCCTTGACATCGGCTGCAGAATGCAAAGGGCGTTCCGGCACGCCCACGGCGCGGCGCGAAGGATCGCCGCGATATTCTCCCCGCCCATACCGGCGATCACGACCGTATCGACACTGTCCGGCGAGATGCCGGTCAGCCCGTCGCAGAGGACGCAGGAAAGGTCCTGCACGCCGGCAGCATAGGCATTTTCCTTCGCGCGGGAGAGCGGACCGGGCCGGATATCCGTAGCCACGGCACTTTGGATCTTTCCGTCCAGCAAAAGACGGATGGGAAGCAGCGCGTGGTCTGTCCCGACGTCGGCAAGGCGCGCGCCGTCCGGAACGAGCGCGGCGATGGCCGCAAGGCGCGGCGGTAATTTAAATGTATGATCCATAAGCCTTATGAAAAACGGCGAGGACGCTATATGCCCTCGCCGTTTTTACTCCTTTGAATTTCAGCCCTGAGCCGCGATAAACTCGTTGACCTTCTCGACAAACTTATCGACATCGACGCCGTGCGCAGCGCAGGCTTCCTCGACGTTCTCGCCGCTCGCCATGGCGCAGCCCATGCAGTGCATGCCGATCGCCTGGAACATCGGCGCGACGAACGGAGCGTTCTCCATGATCTCGGCGATCAGAGTAGTCTTTTCAATCTGGTACATTGTTTGACCTCCTAAGAAGTATATAGACGTATTATACCCATGCTGTTCCTATTTTTCAACCGGTTTCGACGAAATCGGGAAAAAGAAAACGGGAGCGGATGATCCGCTCCCATTTCCTGTGTCAGATGACCCAAAATGCAAATTACTGGTTCGCCTTGATCTTGGCGAAGCAATCGCTGCAGTAGACCGGGCGGTCAGACTTGGGCTCAAACGGCACGCGAGCCTCGCCGCCGCAGGCGGCGCAGGTAGCCGTGAAGTACTCACGGGGACCGCGAGCGGAGTTCTTACGCGCGTCACGGCAGGCCTTGCAGCGCTGGGGCTCGTTCTGGAAGCCGCGCTCCGCATAAAACTCCTGCTCACCGGCGGTGAAAACGAACTCGTTGCCGCACTCTTTGCATACCAGGGTCTTGTCCTCGTACATTTGCTGATCCTCTCTTTGATTCTGCCCTTGGGCTTGATATTGCGTTCAGCTTTCGCTGTTGTCGCCTGAAGAAATTATCCGGGAGAGCTTGCGCCGGATCCGCTGTATGGCGTTGTCTACCGCTTTTTCGGTTCGTCCGCTGGCCGCGGCCATGTAAGAATAAGAATATCCCGCTAAATACAACGGCAGGATCTTCTGTTCAAAGGGTGACAAGCACCGGGAAAATGTCTGGAAAAATTCGTCTGTGCGCTCTCTCGCCAAAACCTGTTCTTCCGGGGAGTTCCGTAAATCAAGGGCCGCATACATACCGGGACGGATGCCTTCGCTGCCGAACGCATCCTCCAGCGATACGCCGCTGTTGAGAGGGATATGCTTCAAACAAGACGCCGATTTGATCGCACTGAAGATCCGCCGCCGGATGCACAACTCCGCATACGCCTTGAAAGGGACGCCCTGCGCGGGTCTGTACTCCCGGATCGCGGAGAGAAGGCCGAGCATTCCCTCCTGCGTGAGATCTTCGCTGTCCCCTCCGGCAAGAAAATACGGTCTTGCGCAGATCCGGACAAGCTGATTGTACCGAGCCGCTAACGCATCTTCCGCCCCGACCGAGCCGGAAACAGACATTTGCTGAAGCTGCTCATCGCTGAAGCACTGAAAATCTTCCATAAAAAAACCATTTTATAAACGGATTATATTTGTTTTTACCAAGAAAGTCAAGAGAAATATGAAGGAATTATGAAGTTTTTTCCAAATTCCCCGGTAAAATCACAGATCGAGCTGCTGCTGACCGTGAAACGGGATGCCGAGATGCTCATATGCCTTCTGCGTAACGCACCGGCCGCGCGGGGTACGGGTGAGAAAACCCTGCTGCAGAAGATAGGGTTCGTAGACATCCTCGAGCGTAACGGACTCCTCGTTGATCGTGGCGGCGAGCGTTTCCACGCCGACCGGACCGCCGGAATAATACTCGATGATGCTGCGGAGCATGCGCCGGTCAAGAGAGTCGAGCCCGAGATGGTCGATCTCCAGCCGGTTGAGCGCCTCGTCCGCCACTTGCCTTGTGATAACGCCGTCTGCCGTCACCTGCGCAAAATCACGCACGCGGCGAAGGATGCGGTTGGCGATACGCGGCGTGCAGCGGCTGCGGCGGGCAATCTCCTCCGCCCCGTCGTGCTCAATGCTTATGCCGAGGATACCGGCGCTGCGCTCAACGATGCGGCGGAGTTCCTCCGGCGTATACAGCTCCAGACGGAGAATGACGCCGAAGCGGTCGCGCAGCGGCGCGGAAAGCTGGCCGGAGCGTGTTGTCGCGCCGATGAGCGTAAATTTCGGCAGATCGAGTCGAATGGAGTTCGCGGAAGGTCCCTTGCCGATGATGATGTCGATGGCGAAGTCCTCCATCGCGGGATAAAGGATCTCCTCGACCGCGCGGTTCATGCGGTGGATCTCGTCCACGAAGAGAATGTCGTTCTCCTGCAGATTTGTGAGAAGCGCCGCAAGATCGCCGGGTTTTTCAATGGTCGGCCCGGAGGTGATGCGCATATTTACGCCCATCTCGTTGGCGATAACGGCGGCGAGCGTCGTTTTGCCGAGTCCGGGAGGGCCGTGGAGAAGGACGTGGTCGAGCGCTTCCCCGCGCATCTTTGCCGCCTGAATGAAAATGCGGAGGTTTTCCTTTGCGCGCTCCTGCCCGATATATTCGTTCAGATACCGCGGGCGGAGCGAGCCCTCGCCGGCATCCTCCGGCAGAGCCGTGGATCGGGTTATCAATTCATTTTCCTGCTCCGCATCCGAAAAGCTGATCGCCAAGCTGCTCCGCCTCCTTTTACTTCATCAGTTTCTTCAGCCCCTGCCGCACGATATCCTCGACGGACAGATTCTGAATATCCAGTCCTTTGAGCGCTGCGGCGATCTCGTTTCCGCCGTAGCCGAGCACGCCGAGCGCCGCCGCCGCATCGGAGAGCTTGTCTCCGCCGGATGCCGCCGCGGGCGCATAAGCGCCGGATGAGCCGAAAGAACCGTCCCCGACGGCGCCGCCGGAGAATTTATCTTTCAGCTCCATGATCACGCGCTGCGCGATCTTTTTTCCGATACCGGGGGCTGCCGTCAGCGCCTTCTCGTTGCCGGACATAATAGCAAGAGAGAGGGATTCCGGCGTGTTCGCGGAGAGGATCGCCTGCGCGGCCTTCGCGCCGACGCCGGAAACGCCGATCAGCAGCTCAAAGCAGCGCTTTTCATCCGCTGTCGCGAAGCCGTAAATGTCAAAGCAGTCCTCACGGATGATCGTGCAGGTATAAAACCGGGCCTTCTCGCCGATGCGTACCCGCGAGAGCGAGTTGACCGTGGTATTGACAGCATATCCCACACCGCCGCAGTCCACGACGGCGACGGGGCCGTCGATCAGGGAAACGACGCCTTCTATATAGTAGAACACAGATCCCGGTCTCCTTCCCTTGTTAAAAGCGATGTAGCGCTGCGGGCGTGGCAGAGCGCGATAGCGACCGCATCCGCCGCGTCATCCGGCCGTGGAACGGCGGTCAGATGTAAAATGCGGCGGACCATGTCCATAACCTGCCGTTTTTCCGCCATGCCGTATCCCACGACGGCCTGCTTCACCTGCATGGGCGTATACTCATACACCGGCACGCCGCAGCGAAACGCGCAGAGCAATATGACGCCGCGGGCATGCGCAACAGGGATGCCTGTCGTGATGTTTTTACTGAAGAAAAGCTCCTCAATGGAGATAGCATCCGGATCGCAGGAGCGGATCAGCTCCTCGAGATCCGAATAGATCCGGTCAAGGCGTGATGAGAGCGGGGTATGCGCCGGAGTCGTGATGACGCCGCAGGAAATCATCCTCTGATGCATGCCGGAGGATTCCACCAGCCCAAAGCCGACGGTAGCGACGCCGGGGTCAATGCCGAGAATTTTCATACCGCTCCCCTTTCTTATCCTATTGATTCTACCATAAAACCGCTCCCATGGCAATGCTTTTCCGAGAGAGGAAAAACGGGTTGGAGCAATTCCAACCCGTTTGAGCTTGTAAAAAAGTTTTTGACAAGCTCTCAAACGAGACCCACTTCGTTGGGCTCTCGTTTGAAAAGGTTTCGGCTCGCCGCAGCGCACTCGCTTACGCGCGCACGTTTGCGAGCCGAAAAGCATTTTTGCCGACGCACATGCCGCCGCAAAAATGTTTTTCACTTTATTTGCGCCTGCGGGCGCAAACTCTGCGAGGCTTTTTCGACAGGCTGAAACGGGTTGGAGCAATTCCAACCCGTTTCAAAAGTTTATGGAAAACTTATTTCTGCTCAGACCAGATGCGGGAGGAATAGAGAATGCCCGCAATACCGGCAACCGTATCGACCATGGCCGCGAACCAAAGCTGATAGGTAACGCCGAGGAGCGCCAGAACGAGGAGCACGGCCTTGACGGCGAGAACGGCAAGGATCAGCTGCCGCACTGTGGAGCGCGTGGCCTTTGCCGCGTCGATCGCGCCGGCGATGGGCGCAGCCGTCTTATCCATGATAACGGCGCTGCCCGTCTGCATGGAGGCCTCGGACGCGAGACCGTCGATGCACACGCCGATATCCGCCGCATTGAAGCACGCGGTATCGCCGTTTGCCTCGCCCATATACAAAACGCTGTTGACCGGGAAGCGTTCCTTGATCTCCTGGATTTTTTCCAGACGGTCCATCGGCATGCATTGCGCGTAATACTCGCGCACACCGGCGGAAACGGCAGCGGTACGGGTCTTTTCGGGACTGTCCGCCGAGAGCATGATGCATTCGCATCCCGCGCCGGACACGGCGCTGAAGGAGGCTCTGGCATCGTCGCGGATCGTATCGGAGAGATAGATGCAGCCGGCATACTGGTCGTTGACGGCCATATACACGGTAATGCTGTCCCCGACAGGGTCGGTAACAGTGACGCCGTTTTTCTCCATATAGGCCGCGTCGCCCATGCGGATGTCGATCCCGTCGATCACGGCAGTGATACCGTCGGGCTCTTCGGTGAATTCTTCAATGAGAGAGGCGTCGATCGCCTGTCCGTACGCCTTGGCGATGGATGCGGCAACGGCGGTGGAAGAGCCGGATTCGGCGTGCGCGGCAACCTTGAGCAGCACCGCGGGGTCGAGCCGCTCCGACTTCACGGAGGCCACACGGTAAAAGCCGGTGGAGAGCATTTCGTCCTTATCGAACACAACCGCGCCTGCGCGGGAAAGGCCGTCCAGAACGAAGGCGTCCTTCACGACAACGCCGCTTTGCAGCGAACGGAAGAGCCCGGCAAGGTACATAAACGGCAGCGGTGCAAGGAATGCCGTCGGGCAGGAAATGATGAGGAGAACGAGCGCGCGGTGAATGGCTTCCTCGGTCGGGACCGTGGAGAAGATCAGAAGGAGAAGCGCGATCAGGACGCTCACACCGAGAGCGAACGGGGCGTAAACTCTCGCATAGCGTTCCACCGAATCGGCCTCGGGGCCATAGACAGCCTCCGGATCGGAAACGGTGTCGATCTCGCGGGCGAAAACGGAATCGGAGGCGGGGGCGAGCACCGTGCAGCGCACGGCAGCGCTGCTGTTGACAGCGCCCGCAGGGATCTTTTGTCCGGCCGTGACTTCGCGGCGGGCGGTATGTCCGAAGATCGGGGCGAGATCGAGCGTGACGGAGCCTTCCAGAATTTCGAGATCGGCCGGAGCGCGCTGGCCGCGTTCGAGAATAAGGATATCGCCCAGCTGGACATTCTCCGGCGGAATGGAGGTCTTTTCCTCACCGCGGAGAACGGTGACGCTCGCCACATAGGGGTCCACACGGTCGCGGAAGCTGGACTTCGTAAGAGCGGAGGCGTACGCGCGGACGATACACCCGGCCTGATAGATCAGCATGACGGCGGCAGCCTCATAGCCCTCGTTGATCGTAAAGGCGAGGATCGCTGCAATGGAAACGAGCAGCTCCTCCCCGAGACGGTGTTCCCGGACGAGCCGGACGCAGGCCTGATACAGCACGTCAAAACCGCTGATGAGCGTACTGAGCAGCAGCAGGAGAAGCGTTATGCCGTCTCCCAGCTGCAGAAAGAGACCGAGACAGAGCAAAACGGCGGCAATGCCGATCCGGACAAATAACAGCTTGTCCACACCGTACCATGTTGTCCCGCCGAGAGGCGCAGAACCGGCGCCGCTCTCTTCCGTTTTCTTCTTGAAAATCTCTTTCATATCGTTAACCCCATTCCATGGTTCCGTAATATTCCACTTTACATAATAGTATAACATTTACATGCCAAAAAGCAACCGTGATTTTATGTTTTTCAAAAAAACGGTCACGGCGTTTCCTTTCGGCATACGATGGGCTGAGAGCTGAGCTCTCTATCCGGTTTTTTGGAGGAATCGTTTTGAATAGTAAGGGATCCGCGGAGGCCGTCTGCGGATATAAATGCGGCGCTTTGCCGTCCTGTGCGCCGCTGGCAGCTGCATTCGTCCCTGCGCAGGAAAACGCGCAGGCGCAGTATGAGCCGGGCAAAGCGCTTGCACGCGGCACGCTTTTCCCGGGGCTCGATCTGCCGTTCGGGAACATGCTCAACGACGCCGCGCCGAACGTTCCGCTTGCCGAGCTCATGGCGATCGATTTTGCCGCGCACGATCTTTCCCTGTATCTCGACACGCACGCCGGCGACGCGGAGGCGTTTGCTGCCTATCAGGATCTGCTCCGGCTTGCCGAGGAAGGCGCGCAGCGCTATGCAAAGCTCTATGGGCCGATCACCAAACGCGATCTTCTCAACGCGGAAACGTATACCTGGCTGAAAAGTCCCTGGCCGTGGGAATACCGCGGCGGCACGGAGGGTTGACGCATGTTTATTTATAAGAAGAATCTTCAGTATCCTGTCCGAATTGCCAATCCGAACCCGGCGCTTGCCAAGGTCATCATCTCCCAGTACGGCGGACCGAACGGCGAACTGGGGGCATCGCTTCGCTATCTGAGCCAGCGCTTTGCCATGCCGAGCGATGAAGTCAAGGGGATCCTTACCGACATCGGCACGGAAGAACTCGGACATCTGGAAATGGTCGGCTCGATCGTCCACCAGCTCACGCGGAATCTGACGCCGGAGGAGATCAAGGCGCAGGGCTTTGACGCTTACTTCGTCGATCATACGCTCGGCGTATTTCCGCAGGCCGCGGCGGGCGTGCCGTGGAACGCCATCAGCATCGGCGTCAGCGGCGATGTGATCGCCGATCTCACCGAGGACCTTGCCGCCGAACAGAAGGCGCGCGCCACCTACGATAACATTCTCCGGCTCTCGGACGATCCCGACGTAAATAACGTGATTCGATTCCTGCGTGAGCGGGAGGTCGTCCATTTCCAGCGCTTCGGTGAGGCGCTGGGTCTCGTGACGGAAAAGCTCAACCAGAACAACGTCTACTATATGAATCCGGCGTTCCCCGGACGCTGAAGCAGAGAGAAAACGGCGGCGGAAGCATCATTCCGCTGCCGTTTTTCCCGCAAGCCGGAGCCGGGCGAGGATCTCTTCGTCCGCCGGGCAGAAATCGTAGCCGCCGATCTCCTCCGGCGTGATCCAGTCCATGGCACAGTGCTCCAGAAGCTGCGGCACGCCGTCCGTGATCTCTGCATGGAACAGCGTTAAATGGATGGTGAGATCGGGATAAACATGCGTCAGCTCCATATAGACATCACCGACCGAGACTGCGACGCCAAGCTCCTCCCGGCATTCGCGCGCGAGGGCTTCCCTCTTCGTTTCCCCGGGCTCGACCTTGCCGCCGACAAATTCCCAGAGCAGTCCTCTCGCCTTATACGCCGGGCGCTGACAGATGAGAAAGCGCCGCGGGTTTTCCGTATCGTGGACAAGCGCTGCAACGACTTCAACCATGGTCATATCCTCAATGTTTTTTATTTTATGGTAGACTCTTCCGCGCAAAAAGTCAAGGAACCGGACGAGTGCGCCCGAATAGAATACAGAGGAAAGACATTACCGGAAAGGGCGGAATTTGCCATGGAATCAATCATTTCTCTGAGAGATATGGAGCCCGGTACGCAGGGAATTATCACGGATATATTGCCGGAGTGTGCCTTAAGCCGCCGCCTTCTCGATCTCGGGTTCGCGGAGGGCGCGGGAATACGATGCCTCTTCCGCAGCATGTTCGGTGATCCGACGGCCTACGAAATTTGCGGAACGGTGATCGCACTCCGCGCCGGGGACAGCGCCTCCGTGTTCGTCCGCCTGCCGCATGAGGCGAAAACGTAATGGCGGAGACATACCGTTTTGCGCTGGTGGGGAACCCGAACGTTGGGAAAAGCTCGCTTTTCAACGCGCTGACCGGCTTGCACCAGCATACCGGAAACTGGCCGGGGAAAACGGTCGCGACGGCGGCGGGAACATGCAGCATCGACGGGGCGGCCGTTGAGCTCATTGATCTGCCGGGAACGTATTCTCTCTCCGCCCGTTCTCCGGAAGAGGAGGTCGCGGCGGAATATATCTCCTTCGGCTGCGCCGACGCGGTGATCGTTGTCTGCGACGCCACGGCGCTCGAGCGGAATCTCTATCTTGCCCTGCAGGTCATGGAGATCACGAACCGCGTTGTTATATGCGTGAATCTGATGGACGAGGCCGGAAAGCGCGGCATCACCGTGGATCTTCCGCGGCTATCGCAGCTGCTCGGCGTGCGCGTTGTCGGAACGAGCGCACGGCAGAAAAAAACGCTCCCTCCCCTGCTGCGTGCAGCGGTGGCCGCCGCGCAGGAGAGACACCGCAAGCCGGTTCCGGTGCGCTATGGCGAAGCGATCGAGGCGGGGCTTTTTTCGATCGAGGCGCGGCTGGATGAGCTGCTTCCCGGGTCTATGCCAAATCACCGGTGGATAGCAATGCAGCTTCTGACCGGCGGCGATACTGCGATTCGCGCGTTGGAGAAAAAGCTCGGAAGGCCGCTGGAGGAGGATCCTTTTCTTTCGGAAGCTGTCCGTCTCGGGAGAGAGCGCATCGACCGCGCCGGGGAAACCGCGGCAGCGGCGGCAACGGTGCTTCTCCGCCGTGCAGCCGATATTGCAGCGGAGGTCGTTTCAGCGGCGCATCAAAACGGCTTTTCCCGTGACCGGAGGGCTGACCGCATCCTGACCGGAAAAAAATTCGGCATTCCGATCATGCTGCTGTTACTGCTGACCCTCTTTTATCTGACGGTGCAGGGCGCAAACTACCCTTCGGCGTTTCTTTCCTCCATGCTTTTCGCCTTTGGCGATATTCTCTCACGCTGGCTTCTCGCCGCCGGAATCCCGCTCTGGCTGCATGATGCGCTGATCCTTGGCGTATACCGGGTGACTGCATGGGTCGTATCCGTCATGCTGCCGCCGATGGCTATCTTCTTTCCGCTGTTCACGTTCCTTGAAGACGTCGGCTATCTGCCGCGCATGGCGTTCAATCTCGATAAGCCGTTCGAGAGCTGCCGCGCGTGCGGCAAACAGGCGCTTACAATGGCGATGGGCTTTGGCTGCAATGCCGCCGGCGTTGTCGGCTGCCGCATCATCGATTCGCCGCGCGAGCGGCTGCTTGCCATACTCACGAACAGCTTCGTCCCGTGCAATGGGCGCTTTCCGATTTTGATTTTCCTGCTCGGCGCTTTCTTTTCCTCGCGTAATCCTATTGTGTCCGCGCTTATGCTGACGGGTGTCGTATGTCTCGGCATTGCCGCTACGTTTGGCGCGACACGGCTTTTATCCGCCACGGTTCTGTGCGGGAAGACGTCCTCTTATGTTCTGGAGCTGCCGCCGTACCGAAAGCCGCAGCTCGGAAAGATCCTTGTCCGCTCGCTCCTTGACCGGACGATATTCGTCCTTGGGCGGGCCGCCGCCGTTGCCGCGCCCGCCGGTCTGGTTCTCTGGCTGCTGGGAAATTTTTCCGTCGGAAATGTCTCCTTACTACGGTATCTGTCGGACGTGAGCGATCCAATCGGAAAATTTCTCGGTATGGACGGCGTGATCCTGCTGGCCTTCATTCTGGGATTCCCTGCCAATGAAACGGTGATCCCCATCGCCATGATGATCTATATGGCGGAGGGCGCGCTCAACCGGACGCTTTCTGCCGCAGCCATGAGCGGAATATTGCTCGCCAACGGCTGGACTGGAAAGACAGCAGCGTGCGTCATTGTGTTTACACTGATGCACTGGCCGTGCTCTACAACGCTTCTCTCCATAAAAAAAGAGACCGGCAGCCGGATATGGACGGCGCTCGCCGCCGTGCTGCCGACGCTCTGCGGCGCGCTGCTGTGTATGCTCATCAATCTTGTTTTTCACTGACTGCGGTGCTTTACAGAGGCAGTAAAAAAATCAGCCTACGGCGGTGCATCGCTGTAAGCTGATTTCTTTATTCGGTTATTTGCTTCGGTGATCTCGTCCGTTATGTCGCCCTCGGCCTGTTTGCCTACGGCTTCAAGCGCCCGCAGCTTATGCCGAGTAAAACCCGCTCTCCTCGTCCCGCGTCTCGGTCTGCTCGCGGATCGATGCGTCCTTCGGTAGCTTCATTTTGCTGTGCGCGCAAACCGGCACCGGTTCTGTGTATACCGGCTTTTCCAGTCCGCGGCTCGGATGGAATTTCTTTTTGCCCTCCTCGCCCTTGGCGTTGGAGATCATGTAGCGGGCGATTCCGGTATAGTCCCCGCTCCCGTCCAGCCGGCGGTAGGTAACGCCCTGCTCCGGCCAGAGTGCGCATATGCTCTCATAGTCAATCGCCGCGAGGACGATGTGAAAATGCGGCCGGGCATTCCCGATCTCATTTTTCCGGCCGTGTGAGTAGACGTACTTGAGATTCGCCCCTTGTTCCTTCCGATACAACGCGCGGAGCTTGCGCAAAAACCGGTCGAACACCGCTTGAGCGTCCTCCCAGGAGATTTCTCCCTCCCCGAAGGAGAGCGTGAGCCATACGTCGCCCGTGCCGAAATTGCAGTTGAGCGTTCGGGCAAGACTTTTCACGGCGTTGATCTCGTTTCGCATAATCTTTCGGATGCTGGACTTCTTGGCTCTCGTTCCCCGCCGGATACGCTGGCCGCCTTTCTTTGTCGGCATCCAGACGCGGCGGATCTCCTCGGTCCTGCCGGAGATGATCTTGTACTCCATGATCTCGAACACTCCTTTTTCCTCCCTGGTCGTAAAGTTATCCTTTTAACAAGTCCGTAAAAATTCGCGCACGCGCACGCGAATTACATAAAGTATCGCCGTTCTTTTCTCCTGCCTCCCTCCCCGAGGGAGGTGTCAGCCAAAGGCTGACGGAGGGAGTCTTTCCGCCCTCATTTCCGCCGCCGTACCCCGGCAGCAGAAATCAAACCGGAAATTTCCTCGTTTTTCCTCTTGCAAATGTCACGGTATCGTGATATAATATAGTCAGAAACGAAAGGAGGCAATATCATGCCGGTAATCGCCCGATTTTATGGGATCATCGTGAAGATGTATCTTCTCGGCGGGGAGCATAATCCCCCGCACGTCCACATTCTCTATGGGGAAAAGAACGGTGTCCTTGATCTCAATACGCTCACGTTCAAAGAATGCGACCTCCCCGCAAAGGCCCGCGCGCTCGTCCTCGAATGGGCTTCCGCGTACCAGCAGGAGCTTCTCACCATGTGGAAAACGCAGTCGTTCCGCGTGCTCCCGCCTCTGGAATGAGGCCGGGAGCTTTCCGTAAAGGAGGTATCTCATGTTTCACAAGCTCAAATCCGTCACGCCGCTTCCGGACTATACGCTCCTCGCCAATTTCTCTGACGGCTCCGTGAAATCCTACGACTTCCGCCCGCTCCTCGACCGCATGGAGGTCTATGCCCCGCTGCGGGAGTCTCCCGCGTTCTGGGCATCCGCCGCCGTCGATCCAGGCGGCTACGGCGTTTCATGGTCGGACGAGATCGACATCTCTGCCGAAGAGCTGTGGGAGCACGGCGTCGCCGCCGAAAGCCCGTTCTCCGGTCTTCTCTCGTTCGCCGACGCCACCGGCCTATGGGGTCTCAGCGAAAGCGCCCTGCGCAAAGCCGTGGAATACCGTAAGCTCACCGTCGGCGTCGATGTCCAGAAATTCGGCAAGCAATGGGTCGTCACCCGCTCCGCCATGGAACGTGAGTACGGCCGTCCCTCTCATTAACTCCCGTCATACGCCGCCGCCCGCCGGTCTCCCGGCGGGCTTTTTGTTGTCCGTTTATTCCTCCGGCGCGTCCCAATCGCACCAGCTCATCACCTCCAGATGCCGCCGCTTCCCGAGCGTCGCCTCGCTGTCCGTGTCCTCTCGCGGGCGATAGCCGCGGCGGTACAGCCGTTCGCCGGTGTCGCCGTCCTCCTGCTGGACGATCCCGCCCGGCGTGATCGCATACCGGTGCACGTCCAGATTTGCCCCGCGCGGCACCACGGCGACGATCTCGCCGTTTCTTTTCTGCATCAGGAAGTTCGGCCCCATCCGCAGCCCGGTCGGACAGATCTCCTCGGTGTATGTTTCTCCGGCATATCCGTTGATCTCCTCGCCGACCGTCTCCGGCAACTCCGGCTGTACGAGATAGCCGCCCTTGTTGCGCACGATCCGCACCGTGTCGTTCTCCGGGATGTAGCCGAGCATCTCCACCAGCGCGCCAAGCGTCCCGCGCAACCGTTCCCGCAGGCCGTCCATCGGCACGACCGCCATCCACTTATATCCGAGCGCCGTGAGCGTCTCCCCGTTGCAGTAGAGCGTCAGCCCGTGCTTCGTCTCCGCCCGCAGCGCCCGCTCCAGCGCCGCATCATCAAACGCCATTATCCGCACCTCCCGATCAGCGTTTCCAAAATCTTCCTCGTCCCCGCGAGCAGCTTGTCCGCCGTCTCGCCGTCCGTGCTCTTCATCACTTGCAGCTTTTCCACAGCCAGATTGAAGTTCTCCTGCGCGAGCTTCACGAGCAAAATCACCTCGTTTGCCCCGCTCTGCGCAGCCGCAAGCCGTTTCCGCAGCTCCTCGGCCTCCGCCCGTGCCTTTTCCGCCGCCGCGCCCGCGCTCTTTCCGGCGTCCCTCGCGGCGCTCTCCGCGTCCTTCAGCTTCTTTTCGAGCTCCGCCACGGCCTTTTTCTTTTCCTCCGCGGCGGCGGCCTTCGCCTCCTCCACGGCCCTCTGCACCGCCGTCTCGTCGACGGCTACCTCCACCGGGCGGCTCTCCGCCTCGCGCAGCATCGCCTCCATCTTCTGCGCCGCGTCCTTCGTCTCGGCAAGCTCGGCCTCGGTGTCCCGGAGCGCCTTCTGCGCCTCTCCGAGCTCCCTGTCCGCCGTCTCGAGATGCTTTCGCGCCTCGTCTCGCTCGCGGATCGCCTCCTCCAGATCGCGGGCCGAAATGTGCTCGGGCGTCCACCTCGCGGGCGAAGTCCTCCCGCTCCTCCTCCGGCACGGCAAGAAGCCGCAAAGTGTAGGCGAACGCCCGGGGTAGCCGTGCCACAGACCCGCCCCGGACGTCTGCCGCAGGGCATCCCGCTCGCCCTGCTGTGACTGCATCGTAACAGACCGGTGCAAGATCTGAAACCGAACGCTTTGCGGGCGAGCCGGAGTTCAGCTTTTTCGACAAGAGTATATCCCGGTTCACCCTGAAAATATTGAAAGGACGGAGAACATGAACGAAATGGACGCGCTGAAAAACCGCTGGCGGGAGGCCAAGGGCACACGCACCTTCCCGGACATTGCCGAAGCCGCCGATCTGTCGCCGAGCACCGTGGAGTACGCCTTTTCCCCGAAATCCACGAACCCCAGCATGGATACGGTCGTGCGCATCTCCCGGGAGCTGCACGTCTCGCTCGATGAAACCTTCGGCATTCTCTCCCCGAGCGGCCGCGCGGAAACGGAGCTTGCCCGGCAGGACGCCTCCCACTGGAAGTCTCGGTGCGAATCCGCCGTCCGGGATATCGAATTTCTCCGCACCGTCATTCTGATGCTCGCCGTGTTCTTCTTTGTCGTTGTCATCTGGTGTGTTACGCTGGACGTTCGGTGCGCGGATGCCGGCTTCTTCCGCGGCGAGTGGAACTTCGTCGCGGTGCTCTCGATGGTCTGTTTTGCGATCGCCGCGCTTATGGTCGTCCTCGTCATCATCCGTGTATACCGCCGCCACCGGCAGCGCAAAGGAGAAAATGAATGAAGTGCTGCAACTGCTCCCGCGATATCCCGGAAAACTCGCTGTACTGCAACTGGTGCGGAAAGAAGCAGCTCCGCGAAAAGGAAAAGAAGCTCAAGATCCCTGCTCCCCGGCAGCTCCCCTCCGGCAGCTGGACGGTACAGCTCCACCGCGAGGGCGTGAACGTCACCGAACCCACGGAGGAAGCCTGCCGCACCAAAGCCCTCGCCATCCGCGCCGGGTTTCTGGAAGCGGAGAAGGCGCTCCCCCGGCTCACGCTCGGGCAGCTCCTTGATAAGTATCTGGAGGACCGTCCCATGCTTTCGCCGTCTACCAGGCGAAGCTATCAATGCATCCGCAACAGCGCTTTTCCCGGCTGCATGGATAAGGATATCCGCTCTATAAACTGGCCGCGCGCCGTTGCGTCAGAATCACAGCGCGTCGCAAAGAAAACCCTGAAGAATGAGCTCGGCTTTGTTGCCGCCGCCTACAAGGAGCAGAAGATACCGTTTGACCCCGTGGATCTCGGCGTCGTCCCAAAGGCCGATACTCCGTGGCTGGACTATGCGCAGATACTAACCTTCGTGGACGCGATCCGCGACACTCCCGTCGAGCTTCCCGCGCTCCTTGCGCTGCACTCTCTCCGCCGCTCGGAGATCTTCGCGCTCCGCCCGGAGGACATCGATCTCAAAGCCGAGACGATCTCCGTCTCCGGCGCTACGGTCTATACATCCTCCGCCGAATGGATACGCCGGGAAGAGAACAAGAGCGCCCGCTCGCAGCGCGTCGTCCCCATCGTGATACCCCGGCTTTTTGAAATCCTGCAAGATCACAACGGTGATATATGCGCGCTCGGCGACGGCGTGCGGCGGCAGATCAACCGGATCTGTGCCGCAAACGATCTCCCGGAGGTCGGCCTGCACGGTCTGCGACGCAGCTTCGCTTCCCTCGCCTATCATCTCGGATGGTCGGAGGAAGAAACCATGCGGCACGGCGGCTGGAGCGACTGGAAAACCGTCCATGATTTTTATCTTCGTCTTTCGGAAAAAGATCTTTCCAAGGCCGCGAAGAAAATGCGCCGGTTCTATTCCGTTAGTAAATCCGTTAGTAAAAAAGGGTCATAAAACGCTCCAAAACGTACATCCGCCATACCATCCAGCGCAGAATAACAGCACGCCAAAACGCCGAAAACCCCTTGAAATTGCTCGTTTTTCGAGCATTTCAAGGGGTTTTCCCATGGAGCGGATAATGGGAATCGAACCCACCTCTACGGCTTGGGAAGCCGTCGTTCTACCGATGAACTATATCCGCGTATTTTGTTTACTGATGTACTCTACCAAAATATGCCTGAAAAGTCAAGCGACAAAAAAGGATTCATAGCTTGTGACTCGTCCGAATACGCTTTGGCAGGAGTGTGATTTGGAATGAAACGTGCAAAACGCGCAACCATCTATGTGGCAGCGGGACTGTTTGTTGCGGCGGCCGCCGCGAAGCTGCTCTTCCCTGCCCGCACATCCGAAACGATCCGTACAGTCGAAGAATCTTTCCACAGAGCAGACTATAGGACGGAGGAAACCGTTGCAGGTGTGACGGAAGCGGCGGACGATGCTGCGATGCCGGTCACGGTCACGATCAACGCCGCGGAGTTTCTCGGACTTACGGAACCAGCCGGCACGGAAGAGCTGTCCCCCGCCGTTGAAGAGGCGATGGCGGCGTTTATGGAAGAGCAGCAGCCGTTCGTCGATCTCGGCGTTCCGGCCAATGTCTCCTACGACGCGCCCATGCCGAAGTTCTCCTTCGTTCAGCCGCTTTCCGCCAGAGTATCCTCCGATTTCGGCTACCGGCTGCACCCGATCGACAACGAGACAAAGTTCCACTACGGCATGGATCTCGCGGCAAACTCCGGCGACGATATCGTCTGCTTTGCGTCCGGAACGGTGACGGAAGTCGGCGAGAACGGCACGAGCGGCAAGTTTCTCCGCGTAGAGCACGAGGATGGCTACGCGACGATGTACGCCCATTGCAGCCAGATCTATGTTGAAGAGGGGCAGAAGGTCAATGCGGGGGAAAAGATCGCGCTTGTCGGCGCGACAGGCAAGGTTACCGGCCCGAATCTCCATTTTGAACTTACGCACGACGGCGTTTATCTGAATCCGGCGTTCTACATGGCGGCGATTTGAGCCGCTGCCGGGTAGAGATCACCGCCGGAGCTGCCGTTGTCTTCCCCCTGCTCTTTTATCTGGACGATTCCGGCATTTTCTCCGCGGTTCTGCCCGCTGTGTTCTTTCACGAGATCGGCCATTGTATTTCCGCATGGATGTACGGTGGCCGGATCCTTTCTCTCCGCATGAGTCTGAGCGGGCTGTGCCTCGATACGACACCGTTTTCGTCGCCGCTTCCGGAGGCAGTGTGCGCGGCGGCAGGGCCGGTGTGCGGTTTGCTGTGGGCGGCGCTTTGCTCACGCTTTCCCGGCGAGTGGTGGGCGCAATGCCGGGGCATATCGCTGTATTTTTCGGTGTGCAATCTGCTTCCGGCGCAGCCGCTCGACGGCGGACGGATCCTCTATGCGCTCTGCGGCGACCGCAAGGCCGTTCGGATCGTTTCGGCGTGTACCGGGGCAATATGTCTTGCTGCGGCAATGCTCACGCACCGCTGGGGTCTTGCACTTCCGGCGGCATGCATTCTTGCCGCACAGCTCAGAGCATAACGGCGCGCAGATTTTCCATTGCCCGGCGTTCGAGGCGCGATACCTGTACCTGCGATACGGAGAGGATCCGCGCGCAGTCGCTTTGCGTCAGGCCATGGAAAAAGCGGAGATTGATCACCTGCTGCTCCTGTTCCGGCAAACGCTCGATCGCCGTACGGAGCGCGACGCTCTCCAGTACGCGATCCTCCTGCCCATAGTCACCGAGCACGTGCTCAAGCGTGAAGCCTTCGTCTCCGCTCTCGCGCTGCAGACTCTCCGCCGGAGCGGCCGCGGTCTCCGCCTCGGCGATCTCTTCCACGCTCACGCCACATTCCGCGGCGATCTCGGAAAGCGCCGGCTCCCTGCCGAGCGTCTGCTCCAGACGGCGCCGTGCCGCATGGATCTGCTGCGCGCGCTCTTTGAGCCCGCGGCTGACCTTTACCGCGCCGTCGTCGCGCAGAAAGCGACGGATCTCCCCGGCGATCTTCGGCACGGCATAGGTAGAAAACTGTGTGCCGAACCGCTCGTCAAAGCCCTCAATGGCCTTGAGAAAACCGAGACAGCCAAGCTGATAGAGATCGTCCGCATCGACCCCGCGTCCAAAATACCGGCGGGCGACGCTCCAGATGAGGCCGGTATTTTCCTCGATCATCTGCTGCACGGCATCCCGGTCGCCGGAGTGCGCGCGGGAAAGAAGCTGCGCGCGGCTTTCCATCAGCGGTCGCGCACGCGGCGCGGGAGCGTGCGGAGCATGATGACGCTTGTCCCCTCGCCCGGCGTGGAACGGACGGTGAGCTTATCCATAAAGCTCTCCATGATCGTAAAGCCCATACCGCTGCGTTCCTCGCCGCCGGTCGTATACAACGGTTTTCTCGCCTTGCCGATATCTTCGATGCCGCGGCCCCAGTCGCGGATGACGATCTCCAGCCGGTTATCCTCAAGGATCCGGCAGCGCATGAGGATCTTGCCGATGCAGTCCGGGTAAGCGTGGACGATACAGTTCGTCACGGCCTCGCTGACCGCTGTTTTGATATCGCCGAGCTCCTCCATCGTCGGGTCCATCTGCGAGGCGAACACGCCTGCTACCGACCGCGCCAGTGCCTCGTTGCAGCTTTTGCTGGGGAATTCCAGCTTTATGTAGTTTTCGTATTTCATCTTGCGGCCTTTCCCTCCGTAAATTTGATTGCGACAAAACGTTCGATCCCGGACGTGCGAAGAACTCTTGCGCATTGCGGCGCCGGATCAAGCAGAAAGACATCCCCGTCCGTTTCCTCCATCCGTTTTTTCACGCGGAGCACAACGGCAATGCCGGAGCTGTCCATAAACGAAACGCCGGAGAAATCGAGAATGCACCGCCGCGGCAGGAAACGGTCGATAAACGCTTCTGTTTCGCGAAACGCCGCGCGCGCCGCGTGATGATCGAGATCTCCGGTATATCGGATACAAAGGCAGCCGTCGGTATAGGCGCTCTCCAATTGCATGATACTCATCCCCCTGAAAAAGATATGGCGCTGTGGTTGTCCACAGCGCCATTTTAACGGGCGTATTATGAAAAGATTGCCGAAGCGGGGCGGTCAGAACAGAAAAGATGCGGCGCTTTCGAGCGTGTCCGGCAGATAGACGAACGCCTCGCGGCGATCCGCGATGCAGAGATAGCCATTCTGTTCAAAAGCGCGGGCGTTCCAGGCCCAGTCGGTCAGGAATACGCTCAGGCAGTATTCGATCTCTCCGTTGTTTTCGGCATACAGGCAATAGCTGTCGTCGGCGGCAAAGCCGAGAAGGTTTTTCTCCGGCAGGACGATATAGCTTTGCAGACTTTCGAGTGTGCTGCTGTAGTCGCTGCCGAACGTGCGCTCCGCGGTTTTCTTCAGAGATGAATCATAGAGCGCAATCGCCATTTGTCCGGCGCTCTCATGCCGGAAGGCGGCATAGCCGCCGTTTTTCCACGGAAGCAGCGCATCCGCCAGGATCACATCGCCGCCTGGCACGGCGGTGATCGTGCCGGGAACGGAGAGATCGGCGGTGCAGGATCCGTTCTCGCCGGAGAGCAGCACGGTTTCCGGCGTGAAGCCCGCCCAGAGGATACTGTCGCCATTCGGAAGCGCGGAGAGCCTTGCCGTGACGGTAAGAGCGGCGTCGAGCGTATAAAGCGCGCTGCCGGTCTGTTCCGCGGCCGGAGCGGGACCGCCCTTGCCAACATACATATTTGTATAAGAGCCCGAGACTTCCGAAAGACAGACATACCCGGAACCAAACGGCGCAATGGCGCTCTTTTCCGGAAGAAGTCCGCTCACGACGCCGGAGGCCGCCGGACAGATGCCGGAAGCATCAAAGTCAAAGCGGAAAAGATCGGTGCAGAGGAGCTCAACGTATTCCGTATAATCACCCACACTGTCGCTCATGCGGCGGGATTCGGCAGATACGGAGCGTGTGTCGGTCAGGAAAAGACCGCCGGGTACAGGGTATACGTTTTTCGCTTCGATGCCGTAGACGGCCACGGCATTTTTCTGCGCCGCCTCGTCGAGCGAGTAGCCGCCGAGCACGGTGCAGCCCTCGCCGCCGTTCGGCAGCGCGTAAAGGCTTTCAGTCTCAAGCAGGCGGCTATCCGCGGCGGTATGTACGCGCGGAACGAACTTGTCCGTATCTGCGGCGTCGGAGGCGTCCAGCACGGAGAAGTCCGTCGCAACGCAGAGAGCGCCGCCGCTCATCCACGCATCGGAGTATACGCCGCTCTGACCGGCGCTCGCGAGGAGCACGGGCGTGTGCGGATCGGAAACGTCGTAGAAATCGACACCGACATATTCCGAATAGCGTATCTCGCCCCCGAAGCTCTCGTACCCGTATACGTCCAGAAGAACGGCGAGCCGTGAGCCGCGAAGGAACAGCGCGAGCGGCGTACGTTCGCTTCCGGCAAAGCTGCCGGAACCGTCTCCGGAGCTGCTCCAGGCGGTACCGACCGGCGTAGTGGAAATAAGCTCCCCCGCCTCGCCGCTCAGATGAAAGATCGTGAGATTTTTGTCCGTAAGCGTATAGATATACTCACCGTCAATACGGAGAATGTCGCTTTCCGTAAGCTCCTCCGGCGACGCTGCGGCGCGCAGTGCGGAGGAATGCGTCGGAACGTCCGCGCCGTCTCCCTCGGCTTTGCTCTCCTGCACGGCGGAAAAAACACTGCCGTAATCCGAAAACGTGCGCAGCTCCGCGCGATTCGCCTCAGCCGCAGCCTCGAATGAGATCGGCGCGGGCGTGGCTGTCGGAGAGGGCGTCGCGGTCGGTGCTTCTGTGGCGGCGATCTCCGGCGCGGGTGCGGAAGCGCAGCCGGCCAGAAGAGCCAAAGCGACGAAAAAGGTGCAGACGATCAAAAATTTTTTGAGATTTCTCATGGCAACTCCTGCAAAATGTGCTTTTTTTGACTGACGCAAATAGAAAAATTGCAAAAATCGAAAATTAAATCTTTACAGACAAACGGTATTGTAGCATAATATCGGCGAAAATCCAATACTTCGGAGGTTATTTCGTTATGAGAACTGTTGGTGCTGTTGTTCGCGGCATCCGTACCCCCATCGTCCGGGAGGGCGACGATCTTGTCACGCTGGTGTGCGACAGCGTCATGGCCGCCTCCGAGACGGAGCATATCACCTTCCACGACCGCGACATCGTCGCCGTGACGGAGTCCGTTGTGGCCCGCGCCGCCGGCAACTATGCGACGGTGCAGAACATTGCCGATGACGTGAAAGCAAAATTCGGCTGCGACCATATCGGCGTCATTTTCCCGATCCTCTCCCGGAACCGATTTGCCATCGTGCTGCGCGGCATCGCCACCGGCATGAAAAAGATCACGCTCATGCTCAGCTACCCTTCGGACGAAGTCGGAAACCATCTCTTTGACGAGGAACTGCTGGAGGATTCCGGTATCAATCCGTACAGCGACGTACTGACCGAGGAAGAATACCGCAAGGCGTTCGGCTACGCGCTGCATCCGTTCACCGGCGTGGACTATGTGGACTATTATAAAAAACTCATCGAGGAATGCGGCTGCGAGGCCGAGATCCTCTTCGCCAATCAGGCGGAAGCCGTCCTCACGCGCGTAAAGAATGTCCTCTGCTGCGATATCCACACCCGGTTCCGCACAAAGCGCCGTCTTGCCAAAGCGGGCGCGGAGAAGGTCCTCGCGCTGGATGATCTTCTCACCGCAAGCGTCAACGGCAGCGGCTATAACGAGAAATACGGCCTGCTCGGCTCCAACAAGTCCTCCGAGGACAAGGTGAAGCTCTTCCCGCGCAACGGAGCGGAGTTTGTTGACGCACTCGCTGCGGCCATGCGCAAGGCAACCGGAAAGAACATCGAGTGCATGATCTACGGCGACGGTGCCTTCAGGGATCCCGTCGGCAAGATCTGGGAGCTCGCCGATCCCGTGGTCTCTCCTGCCTGCACCGCCGGTCTCGTCGGCAAGCCGAACGAGCTGAAAATCAAGTATCTCGCCGACAACGATTTTGCCGGTCTCAACGGCGAAGAGCTGCGCTCCGCCGTGGAGGATTCCATCCGCCACAAGGATGCTGATCTCAAAGGCAGTATGGCAAGTCAGGGCACCACGCCCCGCCAGCTCACCGATCTCATCGGCTCGCTCTGCGATCTTACGAGCGGCAGCGGCGACAAGGGTACGCCGGTCGTGTTCATTCAGGGTTACTTCGACACTTACGCCGAAGAGAAATAAGCAAATGACAAAATACCGTCGGATGGGTGAGCCCCATTCGACGGTGTTTTCTGTTATGCACAAAATATCGAAATATATTTCTCCGAAATTCACAAGATATATGCATTGCAAAACCGGAACAAATTCGATAAGATGAAATCAAGTTAAGCCGTGGGGGTGATACGGATGCAGCTCCTCGAAGATAGGATCCGCCGCGATGGTGTAGTTCGTGACGGCGCCGTTTTGAAGGTGGACAGTTTTCTGAACCATCAGATGGACGTCGTGTTCTTCTCCGAACTTGCCAAAGAGTTTGAGCGCCTGTACCATAACTGCGGTGTCAATAAGATTCTTACGATCGAGGCATCCGGTATCGGTATTGCGTGCATAACGGCGCAGACCTTCGGGTGTCCTCTTGTTTTTGCCAAGAAAAGCAAGACGCTGAATATCGCAGGAGATGTATGGACGTCGAAAGTCCGCTCCTACACTCACCAGAGAGTATATGATATCATCGTTTCCAAGGATTTTCTCGGCCCGAACGACCGCGTACTCGTCATTGACGATTTTCTTGCCAACGGCGCTGCGCTCAGCGGTCTCATCGAGCTGGTGGAGCAGTCCGGCGCAACGCTCGTCGGCTGCGGCATCTGTATTGAAAAAGCGTTTCAGCCCGGCGGAGACATGCTCCGCAGCAAGGGCGTCCGTGTGGAATCTCTGGCCCGTGTAAAATCCATGAGCGAGGAAAACGGCATCGAGTTCTGCTGACGGCGCTTTCCTTACAATTTCATATCCGTCGATATAAATCAAATGATACGGTTTTGAAGTCTCTACCCGGTCACCGTAAAGGACCGGACTATCGACGAGGGACAAAGCAGCGTTTTCTTCTGCTTTGTTTTTCGTTCGTTTGCGGAGGCCGTTGACCGGTTCCCGCAATTTCTTTTTGCTTTCTTCCGGCTTGCCGGCGGAAATAAACAGTAACAGTAAAAAAACAAAAAAATTACTGGAGGAAAGAAAACATGAAAAAGTTCGTTGCTTTGCTGCTCGCTCTGACGCTGTGCATCGGCCTGTGCGCCTGCGGTGCTCAGCCCGAAGCCCCCGCGGCCACCGATGCTCCCGCGGCCACCGATGCTCCCGCTGCCGAAGCCCCCGCGGAAGAGACTCCTGCCGCCACCAGCGAGACCGAAACCACTACCGCTTCCAAGGACATCAAGGTCGGTTTCATCTTCCTGCACGATGAAAACTCCACCTACGACCTCAACTTCATCAACGCTGCGAAAGCCGCTTGCGCCGAGGTCGGTCTCTCCGACGATCAGGTCATGATGAAGACCAACATCTCCGAGTCCCAGGCCTGCTACGACGCCGCTGCCGAGCTGGTTGACGCCGGCTGCGATCTCATCATCACCGACAGCTTCGGCCATGAGTCCTTCGCTCTTGCCGCTGCCAAGGAGTTCCCCGAAGTGCACTTTGTTTCCTGCACCGGTGTCAAGGCCCACACCGAGGGTCTAAGCAACTTCCACAACGCTTTCGCCTCCATCTATGAAGGCCGCTACCTCGCCGGTGTCGCTGCCGGTCTCAAGCTCAACGAGATGATCGAAAACGGCGACATCACCGCCGAGGAAGCCAAGATGGGCTATGTCGGTGCGTTCCCCTATGCCGAAGTCAAGTCCGGCTACACCTCCTTCTTCCTCGGCGCCCGCAGCGTCTGCCCCAGCGTCACGATGGAAGTGACCTTCACCAGCTCCTGGTATGACGAGGCTCTCGAGAAGGAAGCCGCCAACAAGCTCATCAACAACGGCTGCGTCCTTATCAGCCAGCACGCCGACTCCATGGGCGCTCCCACGGCCTGCGAGACCGCCGGTGTCCCCAACGTTTCCTACAACGGCAGCACCGTTGCCGCCTGCCCCAACACCTTCATCGTTTCCTCCCGCATTGACTGGACTCCGTTCTTTGTCTACGCCATCAACTGCGTCGCTTCCGGTGAGGACATCGGCTACGATTGGACCGGCACTCTTGCTACCGGCTCCGTCGTTCTGACTGACGTCAACGAGCAGGCCGCTGCTGCCGGCACTGCCGAGAAGATCGCCGAAGTCATGAAGGCTCTGGAAGACGGCTCCGTCAAGGTGTTCGACACCGCCACCTTCACCGTCAACGGCGAGACCGTTACGACTTACCTCGCCGACGTTGACGATCTCGGCGACTACGTCGGTGAGACCGAGGCCATTTCCGACGGTGTGTTCCTCGAGTCCTTCTACCGCTCCGCTCCGTACTTCGATCTCGACATCGACGGCATCACCAACCTCGACGCCTGATTTTTATCTGATCCTGCTTAGGGGAAGGCCCGATTTCCGGGCCTTCCCCATATGTACTGTAAAGGGCAGCACAGCAGCTCGCGGCCGCCGCGCCGCCCTTTACAGTACAGTCTGCCGAAATCCATACAATCTGTCAGGGAGTGAAAGAATGGAAACAAAGACCGCAGCAATTGAAATGCGCAACATTACCAAGCGCTTTGGCCCGGTTTTGGCCAACGATAAGGTATGGCTGAATATTTACCGCGGAGAGATCCTCGCGCTGCTCGGCGAAAACGGCAGCGGCAAAACGACGCTTATGAATATGCTCTCCGGCATCTATTTCCCGGATGAGGGCGAGATCAAGATCGACGGAAAAGAAGTCGTCATCCGCTCCCCCAAGGACGCCTTTGACAACGGCATCGGCATGATCCATCAGCATTTCAAGCTCGTGGATGTGCTGACGGCGGCGGAAAATATCGTTCTCGGTCTGCCCGGCAAGCTCGATCTTAAAGCAGCCTCGGCAAAGATCCGCGAGATCTGCGACAAATACGGCTTCAGCGTCGATCCCGCGCAGAAGATCTACGATATGTCCGTCTCCCAGAAACAGACGGTCGAGATCGTAAAGGTTCTCTACCGCGGCGCGGACATTCTCATCCTTGATGAGCCGACCGCCGTTCTCACACCGCAGGAGACCGACAAGCTCTTCGCCGTACTGCGCAACATGCGCAATGACGGAAAGGCGATCGTCATCATCACGCACAAGATGCATGAGGTCGAGGCGCTCTCCGACCGCGTGGCGATCCTCCGCCACGGCCAGTTCATCGGCGATATGCTCACGGCGCACACGAACGCGCAGGAAATGACGAACATGATGGTCGGCCATGCAGTATCGCTGAACATTGAGCGTCCGGACCCGGTCGATCCCAAGCCCCGCATTGAGGTCAAGGGACTCACGGTACGCAGCGTGGACGGCATCGTCAAGCTGGACGACGTTTCCTTCACCGCCAACAGCGGCGAGATCCTCGGTATCGCCGGTATTTCCGGCTGCGGCCAGAAGGAGCTTCTCGAGGCGATCGCCGGTTTGCAGACCGTTGAATCCGGCAGCATTTCCTATATTGAAGATGACGGTTCCCGCGACGAGCTCATCGGAAAAGATCCCCTGAGCATTGCCGAGCTCGGCGTCTCCCTTTCCTTTGTTCCGGAGGACCGCCTCGGCATGGGACTCGTCGGCAACATGAATCTTGCCGACAATATGATGCTCCGTTCCTTCCGCCGCGGCAAATCGATCTTTACCGACCGCCGCTCGCCCCGCGCACTGGCAGAATCCGTGGTGCAGGAGCTGAGCGTGAGCACGCCGAGCGTGGATACGCCCGTGCGCCGTCTCTCCGGCGGCAACGTGCAGAAGGTGCTTGTCGGCCGCGAGATCGCAAGCGCGCCGACCGTGCTGCTCACGGCGTATGCCGTGCGGGGTCTGGATATCCATTCGTCGTATACGATCTATGACCTTATCAACCGCCAGAAGAAAGCCGGTGTCGCCGTTATCTTCGTCGGCGAGGATCTGGACGTGCTGCTGGAGCTGTGCGACCGTATCCTTGTTCTGTGCGGCGGCAAGGTCAGCGGCATTGTCTCCGGCCGCGGCGCGGAAAAGCGCGAGGTCGGCATGATGATGACTAAGCTGGGAGGACAGAGCCATGAATAAGAAAACAAGATCGCCTCTCTTCCACATTACGAAGCGGGACGCTCTCCCCTGGTACAAGTCCTGGGGCATCCGCGCGGCGGCGATCCTGCTCGCGCTCATCGTATGCTCCATTATTACAACGACGATGACCGGCGAAAATCCGCTGAAGGTGTATGCGACCATCTTTAACGGCTCATTCGGCTCGCCCCGCAAGGTCTGGGTGCTGCTGCAGAATATCGCGATGCTTCTCTGTATCGCGCTCGCCGTGACGCCGGCCTTCAAAATGCGCTTCTGGAACATCGGCGGCGAAGGTCAGGTGCTTGCCGGTGCGCTCGCAGCGGCGGCGTGCATGATCTGCCTGCGCAACACGCTGCCGAACGCCCTTGTTATCGTGTGCATGTGCGTGAGCAGCATCCTGGCCGGTGCGCTCTGGGGCTTCATTCCGGCGTATTTCAAGGCAAAATACAATACGAATGAAACGCTTTTCACGCTGATGATGAACTACGTTGCAACGCAGCTTGTGGCCTATTTCGTCATCGTCTGGGAAAACCCCAAGGGCTCCGGCCAGATCGGCATCATCAACCAGTCCACGGAGATCGGCTGGTTCCCGCAGATCGGCAGCTACAAATATCTTTTGAATATTCTCATCGTCGCTGTTGTCACGATTTTGATGTATTTCTATCTGAATTACACCAAGCACGGCTACGAGATCACCGTTGTCGGCGAGAGTGAACGCACCGCGCGCTACGTCGGTATCAAGGTGGACAAGGTCATTATCCGCACCATGATCCTCTCCGGCGCGGTATGCGGCCTTTGCGGACTGCTGCTCGTCGGCAGCACCAACCACACTCTCACCACCTCCATCGCCGGCGGGCGCGGCTTTACCGCCGTTATGGTCTCGTGGCTCGCCAAATTCAACCCCATCTGGATGATCTTTACGAGCTTCCTGCTCGTGTTCCTCAGCCGCGGCGCGGGCGAAATCTCCACAGCGTTCGCTCTGAATCAGTCGTTCTCCGATATTCTCACCGGCATTATCCTCTTCTTCATCATCGGATCGGAGTTCTTTATCACCTATAAGATCAACTTCCGCAAGAGCGCCGGAAAGGAGGACGCCAGCCATGTTTGATTTTGTTTCGTTCATTCCCCGTGCCATTGTGCAGGGCATTCCTCTCCTTTTCGGCAGCACCGGCGAAACGCTCACGGAAAAATCCGGCAACCTCAATCTCGGCATTCCCGGCATCATGTACGTCGGCGGTATCTGCGGCGTCATCGGCGCATTTCTGTATGAGCATGCCGTTCCCGCGCCGGGCGCGCTCAACCCGTTCCTTGCCATTCTCATTCCCCTGCTGAGCTCGCTTCTCGGGTCGCTGCTGATGGGGCTGCTCTACTGCTTCCTCACGGTAACGCTCCGCGCAAACCAGAACGTCACCGGCCTTGCCATGACGACGTTCGGCGTCGGCTTTGGCAACTTCTTCGGCGGCTCGCTCATCAAGCTCTCCGGCGCGGATGTCCCCTCCATTGCTCTTTCGCGCACGAGCGCCTTTTTCAGCGCATCGCTCCCGTTTTCCGGCAAGCTCGGCTGGTTCGGCAAGATTTTTCTCTCCTACGGTTTCCTTGCCTACGCCGCCGTTATTATTGCGTTTATCTGCGCATATATCCTGCGCCGCACGCGCATCGGCCTCCAGCTTCGTGCCGTGGGCGAAAACCCCAACACGGCGGACGCGGCGGGCATCAACGTCACAAAATATAAGTATGTCGCCACCTGCGCCGGCAGCATGATCGCCGGTCTCGGCGGACTCTATTACGTGATGGACTATGCCTGCGGCGTATGGTCCAATAACGGCTTCGGTGACCGCGGCTGGCTTGCTATCGCGCTCGTTATCTTCACCGTGTGGCGTCCGAACATCGGCGTTTTCGCTTCGTTCCTCTTCGGCGGACTGTACATTCTCCATATGTTCATCCCGTCCGGCATGAATCTCGCGGTGAAGGAGCTTTACAAAATGCTCCCCTACGTGATCACGATCCTTGTTCTTGTCATCGTTTCCATGCAGAAAAAACGGGAGAACGATCCTCCGGCAAGTCTCGGCCTTTCGTACTTCCGGGAGGAGCGCTGAATGAAGTACTCCACCGTGCTCTTCGATCTGGACGGAACGCTGACCGATCCAGTGCAGGGCATCTGCGGCAGCGTCCGCTATGCGCTGGAAAAGGCCGGCCGCCCGGTCGGCCCGATCGAGAGCTACCATAAGTACATCGGACCTCCCCTGCTCCGCTCGTTTGAGGTTTATGCGAACGCGACACCGGAGGAGGCGCAGGAGCTTCTCGGCTATTACCGCGAGCGCTTTTCGACCGTCGGTCTTTTTGAAAACGAGGTATATCCGGGCATTCCGGAGCTGCTGCGCGATCTAAAGGCGTCCGGCGTCCGCATTGCCGTTGCAACCGGAAAGCCGACGGTTTTCTCCGAGCAGATCCTCGAACACTTTGGTCTCCGCCAGTATATCGACGTTGTTTCCGGCATTCCGCTCGACCGCGAGCCGCCGGATAAGTGCGAGGTGATCCTGCACGCGCTGTACGAAATGGGCATTTCCGATCGCTCCGGCTGCGTCATGGTCGGAGACCGGTCACACGACGCTATCGGCGCAAAAATGGCGCGGATCGATTTCATCGGCGTGCTTTACGGCTACGGCAGCCGCGAAGAGCTGGAAGCCGAAGGAACCGACGCCATCGCAGACAGCGTTGCAGCGCTGCGAAGCCTCCTGTTTTCATAAAATAATTCAACCCCCCGCCTGTCCGACGGCATCGACCGTTCGGCAGGCGGGGTGTGTTTGTTATCGGAGTCTGCTTTTTTATTCTATGGTCACTTCCGCGTTTGGAAACCAGCTGATGGCTTCCTTGATTGCGCGCTGTGCCGGAAGCCCGTTGCCGAAGAGGACGACAAGCGTATTTTCCTCCCCGGCCGGAGCGTTTTTAAATTCCCTGAGCTCGACCATGGGGCCGACGCAGTCAACCACAAACCGTCCCTCCGGCGTACTTGCAAAGCCCTTGATCCGATACGTTTCCTCGGCAAACATCCGAAGGAAAGACGTCAGGTCCTTTTTGCTGAAGCCCGAAACGTGCAGCAGGAGCTTGCGGAGCGTGATATCTCTCGTGTGGACCTGTCCGTCTGCGGAATCCTCGGCGGGCTGCTCTTCCATCGCCGTCAGCCATTCCGGTCGGATCTGGCCAAACGTTGTCTCAAAGGTCGGGCGGTTCGGCTTCTGCGCGCGGACGATGGTATTGATCTCATCCAGCTGCTCGCGGGAGGCGATGTCGCACTTGTTGATGATGATCATATCGCTGATGGCAAGCTGCATACGGCAGACGCGGGCGGTCTTATAAACGGTCATAAACCGTGCGCCGTCCACAAGGCAGATCGCGCCCGCGTATTCCAGATCAGGGAATTTATCCCGCTGCCGGAGGATCGTACCGACAGCGGTCGGGTCGGACAGACCAGAGGCTTCCACAAAGATCACGTCAAAATTCTCCTGCTGCAGACGGAGAAGCGCGTCCTCAAACTGTTCGATCTTACAGGCGCAGAAAATGGAACCGTTGTTGATCTCTTCCATCTTGATATCGAGATCCTCCAGCAGCGTTCCGTCTACGCCCTGCTTGCCGAACTCGTTGACGACGATGGCTGTGCGCCGATCCGGAAACAGACGTACAAACTGGTGCAGGAACGTCGTCTTCCCCGCCCCGAGAAATCCGGTGATAAGATACAGCTTTGTCATGATAACAGTCCCCTTTTCAGTGCCACCGCACAAGACGTGTTTCAAGCGCCGTTACCGCGCGGTTGAGCAGCGTGATGACCAGCGCTACGAGCAGGATGCCCGCAAGAACGTTGGTATAATTAGCGTAATCGGCAAAGTTACGGATGAAATAGCCGAGACCGCTGTGCGCACCCATCATTTCAGCGAGCGTCAGCAGCATAAAGGCCGAGGAGAGCGAGCCGCGCAGACCGGTGAGTATGCCGGGCATGACCCACGGCAGGAGCACCTCCCATAACAGCTCTCGCTGTTTCAGACCCAATACTCTGGCGCTGTCGAGAATGCGCTGATCCAGCGCGCCGACGCGCGCTGCCATCTGCAGAAACGTCGGCCAGAAAATGCCGATGATCAAAACCATGGCGGAAGCCGAGCGGAACGACGGCATGATCGCGATAAGATACGGCGCATAGATGATGGCCGGTATTGGCGACAGCACGCGTGCGATCGGCACGACGGTATCGCGCAGACGAGAGTTCCAACCGGCGATCAGCCCGAGAGCCACGCCGAGCGGCAGCGACACGCCGAAGCCGATAAGAAGCAGCGAGAGCGAGGAGAATACGCCAAGGATCATTCGCTCGCGCATGGTATAGAAGACCGAGAAAACGGCTTCCGGCGTCGGCACGAGGATGATATGTCCGCGGCCAAGGCGCGTTGTATACACCTGCCAGAACAGCAGAACAAAAAAGACGATCGCGCCGATATCTCCGGCGGTACGTGCTTTTTTCCGACGAATCAGCTGATAGATCACGGCAAGCTCGATGAGAACGCACGCCACGGTCATACACACGGGGCTTGCCTTGACCTTGGTGTTTCCAGGCAGATACATGGAGAGCATCAGCGCGGCAAAGAGAATGTGAACAGCGAGAATCGGGCGCCTTTTTGCTTCGCGCTTTGTCATGGGTTCACCTCCGCCGCTTCGCCCCACTTATAGAAGAGCGAGATCATGTCCCGCCGCAGCGCGCAGCACTCGCTGGAAATAAGCAGCATTTCCCGCTGGCGCGGGCGTGAAAACGGGATCTTGTGCCGGAAGACGATCCGTCCCGGCTCCATAAATGCTACGCGGTCGCCGAGCAGGATCGCCTCGTCCATATCATGTGTCACGAACAGGACCGTTTTTCTGTCCTCTTCCCAGAGCTTGAGCAAAAGCTCCTGGAGAGCGAAGCGGTTTTTGGGGTCCAGCGCAGAAAACGGCTCGTCCAACAGCAGCGTAGGGCAGCCCATACCGAGCACTCTTGCAATAGCAACGCGCTGCTGCATGCCGCCGGAAAGCTGGTTTGGCAGCATGCTCATGGAATCGGCAAGTCCGACACGGCACAGCGCCTCCTCAGCGCGGAAGCGCGCTTCCGCCTTGGAGAGTGAATGGTCGCTTTTTCGGACGGCAAAGGATACATTATCCCGCGCCGTCATCCATGGAAACAGGGCGGGGCTCTGGAAGACAACGCCGCGGTCACTGCCGGGGCCGGTTATCGGAACACCGCCGCAGAAAAGGCTGCCGCTTTCCGGCCGTTCCAATCCGGCGAGCAGCCGAAGGAGCGTGGACTTTCCGCAGCCCGAGGGCCCAATGAGCGAAAGAAATTCTCCCTCGCCGACAGAAAGATCCACGCCCCGGAGCGTCTCGGAAGACGTCCCGGGGTAAGTGAAAACCAGATCTTTGACTTCAATGCCGCCCATATCAGAGGTTATTTTCCTCGTAGGCCTCCATCATGGCCGTCCACCCGTCGAAATCGGGATAACGTTCCATAACGGTAGTCAAAGCATCGTAATAAATGCCGGAATCTACATGGTCGGTCATGTCGTACTCGGAATCGGCGGCAATATCGCCGTTTGCCTGCATGATCTCGTAGAACTCCTGCACGCGGTTGGCGGAGGGATCCATGGAGATCTTCATAACGCCGTCGTAAATGCAGTTGTAAACATACTGCTCATCAAGACCGGAGAACTCGACCAGTTTGGCAATGGTCGTCTCCTTGTCGGTCAGCATGAGCATCATGGCGCGCAGATTGGCGATCTCAAAGCGGACGTAGGCGTCACGATTCGCTTCCACATTGCTCTTGAGCGCAGTCTGGCGGCAGCAGACAGCGTTCGGCGCATATTCACCGACGAGGAACGGCACTTCAAGGCCCTGCGTCTTGGCGTTCTGGCCGAAGCCGCTGTTCACGAAGCCAACGTCCGCCTCGCCCTTGAGCACAGCTTCAACAACAGACTGGAAGCCGTCAAGCTCCACAAACTTCACGGTCGTCATATCAACACCGGCCTGCGCGATCTTCTGCATCATGATCATATGGCCGGTCTCCGGACGGACGCAGGCGACGGTCTTGCCGGCAAACCAGGTCAAATCGCCGTCGGTGTAGGTCGCGGCGTTTTCCGGCGTCATAACGCATTCGCTGCCCTCGGCGATCGTGCCGCCGATGACGGTGAGATCGGCGCCCTGCGCAACGAAGGTGCAGGTGGGGATCACGCCGAACGGAAGAATGTCGAGACTGCCGCCCAGAATGGCGGTGATGCCGTCGTTCAGGTTGTTGATCGGCTCAAACGTGACATCAAGACCTTCCTCGGCATAGTAGCCCATTTCGTTGGCAAGAACGACCATGGCCGCCTTGATGCTGGTGCCCATCTGCGCAACGCGCAGAGAATAATCAACATTGGAATTATCCGGTTCCGCAGACGATTCCTCCTCGGCAGGAGCTTCCGCAGGAACTTCGGTCGCTGTGGGTTCGGCGGGCTGCGCGGTCTGTCCGCAGGCAGCGAGAGACAGGAGCAAAATGGCAGCGAGCAGCAGTGCAATGGTTTTTTTCATGGTTTTATCCTCCGTTAATTATTCCGCTTTTTTCTTTTTTGGGAAGAACGGGCAGGCGCTTCCCCGGCATTCCCGGCTTTGGCTGAAATGATGGCAGGTGTGCTCCGGTATCTCGCCGAGATCGAGACCGAGAAGCTCCTTTGCTGCGGGAAGCGCCGCCGAGAGTGTAAGATACGTCACTCTCTTACAGCAGCGGGGGCCTTCCACCGAAGCGATCGCAGAGAGGCAGCGGGCGGTCATCTCATTCCCTGCCGCCCAGCCGATTTTGGAGAGCGGCGTTGAGCCCTGCCAAACGCAGGCAAAAATCCCCGTGCCCACAGCGGCGCCGCAGCAGCCGAACTGTCCGCAGCAGCCTCCCGGCACCGTCCCGGCGCGCTCCCGCGCCGTTTTGAGCCGTTTCTGCAGCATTTCCTCCGTTTCACCGCTTATTTTGCCGGCGACCGTGAGCAATACGGCAGGGATCAGATAGTGGTGATACGGGCAATGCATGGGGAGCTTCGGATCGTCCATAATATTTTCGCAAAGCGAAAATACGCTGACCGGCTCTTCCGCCTCAAAGGCAGAAATGCACGCCTTATCGATGATGTCCATGTGCGCCGGATCAGGAAGCATCGGCATGTTTATCACCTCGAAATTCGTTCATATTGGCTTCGTCTTATATTGGACGTGGTCTACTAAATATGTAAAAAAAACAAGCACAGGCCGCGGGGTGACCGTCCGGAGCGAAAACGCTCCGGACGGCCGCGCTTGGTTACATGACTTCGCGGATCGCAGCCTCCAGTTCGTCCTTGGAGGGGATAATGGAACGGAACTTCATCTTGCCGTTGATGTAAACGGACGGCAGATTGGGAACGCCCATCTTTTTCATGCGGGCAATGTCTTCCTTGACGGTATACTTATAAACGTTATAGTCGATGGCATCGCCGAAAGTCCGCTTCGCCTCATCCGTGGCCGCGACCATGTAGGTGCAGGCGGCGCAGGTGGCGGGGTCAAGCGTAAAGGCTTCCACCAGGGGCTTGGTGAGATGCTCATAGTCGGGCAGCTCAACTTCGATGTCGCTATCGTCTTCCGCAACATAGTCCTTGACCATTTTGCGGACCTCGTCCGTCTGCAGCACCGCCTGCATGCAGCCGATCGTGTTTTCAAACGGTACGCCGTACGGCATATCGCAGCCGGTGGCAACGATGAGACCGTTCTTGTTCTCAATGCTGTCGATCAGGTCAACGCAGTACTTCATGTTGTCCATCTGCGTGCCATGAAGCATGATGGTCGTAAGCGGGATGTTGCCGCCGAAAGCTACGCTGTACTTGTCGCAGATCTCTTTTGCGGGCTTGAAGTTGACGTTCTCGTCGACCGAAATGGAGTCGCAGCCGGTCTTGCACATGACTTCGATGTTTCTCGTGGCATCGCCGCACACGAAGAACGAGGAGTAAGCGCCCTTTTCACGAATATGATCGAAGAGCTTCGTGAACGGCTCGGAGCAGAACTCTTCAAAGTGCTCGGTGGAGATCTGAGAAATCAGCGGGTCAACAACAGCGATAACGTCCATACCGGCGTCGATGAAGTATTCCGCCATCTTGCACGCGGCCTTGTAGCAGTAGTCGAGCAGGTCATGGACAAACTGGTCGTCCAGAAGCATGTCGAGGAAAATGTCGGTGCCGCGCAGATGCGATGCCAGCGTGAACGGACCGGTAATCAGGCCGTACAGAGCGGTGGTATCGCCGATTTCTTTCTTGACACGGCGCATGGCTTCGCACACGAGCGGGATGCGTCCGTCGTTCGGGCCGGGGAGCGTGCATTCGCAGGGGACAACGGGAGTATCTCCCATTTCGGTAGCCAGAGGATGGGATGCAACGCTGGGAGGGCCGTCATCCGCCCACATCAGGTCGCAGCCAAGGACTTCCGCTTCGATCTGAAGATCGAAAATGCAGCACTCGCCGTCCGGCTTGAACATGCGGTTGACCTCGAGAAGGCATTCCGTCAACTTATCGGCGCTCTGGAACATCTCCGTCGCGGTATAGCCTTTCAGACGGGAGGCATAAGCGCCGGCAAACGGGATCCATGCGGGGCGCGGCGTCGGCTTACACTTAAGCGTTGCCAGCAGTAATTCTTTGGGAGTCATGATCTGTTCTCCTTTGCATGAATTAAAAATAAAACCGTGTGTATCTCCGTCTTAACGCCGGATCGTCTGAGTTAGTTAACGCAGACAAATAAATACTGCCGAAGCGTTAATATACATTGATGTTTCTGTTTCATTTTCGGACAAAGTATAACATATGCAGTAATTGATAAAATAGAAAGATTTTGGACAATATTAGGAAAAATCCGCAAAGATTCTCTAGCCGGGCCAACCCGCAGTGCAGCACACGAGCGAGGCATATTGACTTTCCTGCGTTGTATGCGCTATGATTTTAACGGAACAAATACATGCGGAAAAGGGGCGTCATTTTATGGATGCGTGTTTGGAAAAGTGTGCCTGTCGGGGCTCCTATCTCGATAAATTTCTTCAGCCTGCCATACTGGTCGTTCTGCAGCGCGGCAGCAGCCACGGGTTTCAAATGATCAGCGATCTGGAAAAAAGCGGTATGGTCTCCGGCAACGGACTTGACCCGGCCGGACTGTACCGCACGCTTAAACGGATGGAGACGGCCGGACTTGTCACATCTTACTGGGACACCGAATCTGCCAGCAAGCCGAGACGCGTTTACTCCATCACGGACGAGGGGCGGCACTGTCTTTCCGCATGGGAGAAAACGCTTCTCGAATATCGGAACAACATTGATGCTATTCTCCGCGGCATATTATCCGCCAAAGAGCTTTGAGACTGTCAAATATTACATTTCTTTCTTTCGCATAACCGCGGCTGTCAAGGCCAAAATAGGCTCGGACACAGCAAAAACGTGTTCGATTCGAGAGAAAGGAGTTGCAATCAGATGTCTACCAACAAGAGCAATCATCTTGTCAATCCTCAGGCCCGCGAAGCGATGGATCGCTTTAAGATGGAGGCTGCCAGCCAGGTCGGTGTGAACCTTACGAATGGCTATAACGGCGAGCTTACCTCCCGCCAGGCCGGCAGCATCGGCGGCCAGATGGTCAAGAAAATGATCGAGGCCTACGAAAACGGCATGAAGTAATCATTCCCCATAGAAAAAGCGCGAAGGGATCTTCCCTCCGCGCTTTTTTCAGTTCCTCACCTCAATCACATTGATCGCAGCGGCCGTCATCTCGGTGTTGGAGAGAACGGCATCGGTGATCTGGGCGACCTGCGTTTCGGTCAGGCCGTCCGCACCGGACGGGACTGCGACCGTGCAGCCCTGCGAGGAGAGATACACCACACAGTCGGCAAAATCTTTGGCAAGAAGCTCGTTTTCGATCTTGCTTTCCAGCAGAGACCAGTTCGCCATAACGGTGATCTCGTTCATGGCGCTGTCGATGACATCCTGCGAAGCGGACTCGGCACAGGCCGCCGTTTCAAGCAGCGAAAGCGCCTGATCTCTTGACTGCTGGCGTGTGAGCCGCGCTTCCGAGAAATACCCGGACACGGACGCGGGGAGCGCTGCGGATACGGTTTCCTCCGGCGCGCCGTCCGCGGCGTTTACGGCGGTCGTCATTTCGTCCTCCGCGTCGGCCATGGCACTGTTGCCGTCGCCCCAGCGCTGGTTGTACGACCAGTTGAGGAATGCCGCCGCGCACACGAGCAGCAGCACCGCTGCAATGAGAATGTTTCGCTTGAGATGGGGACGCAGATTTACCGTCTTCATATAATCATCCTCCTAAGATATCAATTCTTCCACAATGATCCGGTTGCTGCCGAGACCGGTGAAGGCGCTCACGGCCTGTATGACGCGGAGCCGTATATCCGATGACCTTGCGCCGGAACAGACGACCACCGCCCCGGTATACTCGCCTCGGCGGTTTGGCTCTTCGGAGAGCAGCGCGTATACCTCTCCGACGCCGTCGATTTTTGAGAGCACCGCACAGAGCCGCTTTTCCTCTGTAGTTGACACATCCTCGTTCTTTCCTGCTGTGCCGCTGCCGGACGATCTGGGCCAGAGCAGAAGCAGCAGCCCCGCGGCAAGCAGAACGATCAGCACGCTTTTCTTTTGCAGCATAGCGCTTAACAAAGATTTCCGCTCACTCATCGGTCCAGTGCTGCCTTTCCGCCGGAATGCCCAGCTCCGCGGCAAGATAAGCGCTCAGGCGGTATCGCTGTTCGGCGGTAATCTCTCCGCGTATCGTAACTTCACAGGGCACCCAGCTCTCATCCCCCCATTTCACCTTCACCGAAACCGACGGTTCCGGCATCCCTATGGATCGTGCCTCGTCCAATATGTATGCCGCGGTCTTCTGTTCTATGTATGTTCGCAGCAGTTGATTTTCCTGCTCCTCCAGATCATCCGTTAGCTCGGCAACGGTCCGCCGGTAGTCGTTTAGCGCGAGCGAGAACGATGTCTCGTCCGTCCGCAGCACAGGCGACAGGAGCGTACACGCAAGGAGAATGCCGCAGGTAAAGCGTGTTACACGCTTTACGCTCCCCTCCGGCGTGAGCTGGAGAGCCAGCGCGGAGAGAAGCGACGCCGCGACCAGCGAACGGATCCACGAAAACAGCCATTCCGTCATGCGTTTACACCACCGTCTGTATCAGAGAATAAAGGGAGAGGAAGAGCATCATCGCCCCTGCGCCGTTTATCGCAAGCAGCAGCGCAAACGCCGTGCCAAGATTCGATATTAGCTCCGAAAACCGCTTGTCCGCCACACACTCGCACACAGCGGCCGTCAGCTTATAAACGAAAAACCGCACGCCGAGCGTCAAAACGGGCGGCAGGCAGATCGCCGCCACCGCGAGAAGCCCGAAGATCCCGATCGTTGCCTTGAGCGTCCCGGCCGCGGCTGCGAGCGTTGAGGCCGCGTCCGACAAAATGCTCCCGACGACCGGAAGCGCCGCGGAAACTGCCGTTTTCGTCACCCGCGCGGCGAGCGCGTCCGCCGTACCGGTAACGACGCCGGTGAGCGATAGCCACGCGGTAAACGCCACGCATACGGCGCTCAAAAGAGCGGTGCAGACTGTTTTCATGATCTTCTTTGCGGTTTTCAATATTTCATTTCCTACAGCGGCGTCGGCAACGGACAGCGCGGCATACCCGCACACGCACGGAACGAGAACGCTCCGCGCAACGGACAGAAGCACGTCCATGCATACAGCTGTTGCGGCGTACTTTGCCGCTGCGCTTCCCGCCGCCCCGGACGCTGCGGCGGCGGACGAGAGCACCGGCAGAAGGACGTGGGAATAGTCCGAGAGTGTCTGGAGCGTCTCCGTTCCCAGCGAGAGGTACGAGCGGAGATCCGAGATCGTCGCCGTACCGATCACCGCGACGGCGGCAAATGTGATATACGGCGGGGCCCGGCTGCCGAGATCAAGCGTATCCGTGAGCGATACAAGCACGCACACGCAAAGGAGTATCCCTCCCGTGCGGCAGATATCCGCGGCGGAAGAACGTACTTTTTCCCATACCGTTCGCAGGAGCGTTCGCCATACGCTCTCCTGCGGCAGTTCCTCCGGCGAAACGCCGGAAAGAATAGGCGCCGCTTCCTCCGGGAGAGCTTCGGTCAGCTCGTCCATCCCGGGGAGCGGAACATCTGAAGCGGCAAGCGCCCTCCCTGGGCAGACGGCGAGCGCCAGTACGAGCAGCGTCAAAGCAGTTGCTCCACAATGGCGAGGAGCGAGCGGATGAGCGGCAGGGATATATATAAGGCGCAAAGCGTTCCGCAAAGCTCCACAGCGGAGGCAATGCTCCCCTGCTGTGCGTCCCGGCAGACCTGCGCCGCCAGATGCGTGATCATCCCGATCCCGATGCATTTGAGCACCGGGGAGAGATACACCGCGTCGATGCCGCCCTTCTCGGCGATCTCGCGCAGAAGATCGGAAATACGCGAAGCCACCGCTGCCGCGAGCCATACGATGATCACCCCTGCGAGGATCGTCACCGTGAGCGACAGCTCCGGCGTATATTTGCGAAGCAGCAGCGCCAGAATGCTGCCGATCACCGCCGCAGCCGCGGCGCGAATCACAATTTCCATTCATTCCCTAAAACCCGAACAGATCGCGGATCAGATCAAAAAGTTCACTGATCTCCTGCACCACGATCACCAGAACGACCACGAGACCGGTGATGCTCGTCATAAGCGCCTGATCCTCCCTGCCCGACCGCGTGAGCAGAATGTTCAGCACAGCAACAAGGATTCCGACGGCTGCAATTTTAAATATCAGATCCACATCCATAGGGCGCTCTCCTTTGCGGGGTTGTCCACTGTCAAGGTATGAGCGCGTACGGCCGTATATGCGAAAACCTCCGGGACGATGTCCCAGAGGTTTACATAACAATATAGCAGCCTGCCGTATCAAATGAGTCCGAAATGCTCCAGCGCCAGAGCGAGTCCGTCTTTCGTGATAGGTGCGGTCACATAGTCCGCCTCTTTCCAAAGAAATTTCGGAGCGTTGCCCATGAGAACGCTCGTCCCCGCCTCGCGCAGCATGGGGAGATCGTTCGGTCCGTCGCCGAAGGCAAAGGACTCCTTGGGAGCAAAGCCGAGGTACTGCATCACGGTTTTCATGCCGCCCGCTTTGGATAGGCCTTTCAAAATGACCTCGCGCATAGAATGCTCGCGGCGGATGAAATCGAGCCGGTCGGAAAACGCGCGCTCAAAACGCTCGGGATCGGCGCACGCCTGCGGCCAGCAGACAAACTTGTCAAAAGCAAAGTCCGGCACAGCAGTGTCGGTAAAGGCGGGCACTCCAATGCTCTTGAGCCACGCAAATTCACGCCGCGCGATGGCGGATGTGCATCGCTCATCCATCCATACCCCCTGCTCGGATTCAAACAGCATATCCATGCCGCACACATAGCCGGTGTCGCGGATCTGCACAGACTCTGTGTGCGGGATCGATCGGTACAGCAGGTCTTTTCCATCCAGAAGGATGTGTCCGCCGATGGAGCAGATGTATCCGTCAAAGCCGAGAGCACGGATCTGCGGCTCAATGTGCCGAAACGGGCGGCCGGTGTTGATTATGAGGATGTGTCCTGCGCTCTGCGCTTTTTTCAGCGCGGCACGCGCGCTTTCGGGAACGACGTGGTCCGATGTCACGATCGTCCCGTCCACATCAAAAAAGAGGATCTTTCTATTCATATTTCTATTATCACCCGCCGACAGTTTGCCACAAAGCCGCCGAAATGTAAAGGCTAAAGAAGTAAAACGGCAAGAAGGCAGCCCGCGGCAAGGCCCAGCGACGGATAAAGCCGAACGGCGGCACGGTCCTTTTCGCGCAGCGCATCGCGCACGAGCCGGACCGAAGCGTCCAACGTATCGAGCGCCTGCTCCGGCTCCGTGCCGGAGCAGAGCTGCGCCCCCAGCCGAAGAAGCGGCTCTTCCAGCGGTTTGGGCAGCGCGGCACAGCGAATGCTCGCCGTCCAGACCGAGAGAAACGAGAACTCCCGAACGAGCATGCATGCGTTTTCTGCATCCGGGAAAAGACGCGGATACCGCGCCCCCAGTCGCTCCAGCAGCTGCGGAAGGGGTGTCCGGTGACAGAGTATTTCCGTTCGCATATCGCGTGATGCGTCGAGGATCGTTTCGGCACTTCGGAGGGCCGTCCGCAGGTGTTCCAGTGCGGAGAAACCGGCGTAACCTCCCGCCGCGATGAGCAGGATCGCCCCAAATGCGGATATCACAGCATAACCTCCTCATACCTCCGGCAGCCATCGGCACAGCGGATAACGATGGCGCGGAAAAACACCTTGCCGCGCAGCAGTCTCTGATAAACGTCCCGTTGGGAGAGTTCTTCGGCGTCTGAGGCATGCGCCGTGGCGAGGAGCGATACGCCGCAGTATGCCGCGCTGCGGCAGGCGCCGGCGTCCTCCAGCTCGGATATCTCATCCATTGCGATGAGCTCCGGCGACATGCAGCGCAGAAGAATCATGGCCGCGCGCGACTTCGGGCAGTCAGACAGCACGTCCGTCCGCTCTCCGATATCAAATCCGCAGCTGCCGGCAGACAGCGCTGCGATCTCTCCGCGCTCGTCGCAAAGACCGACACGCATTCCCCCATCGGAGAGCGTCCGCACCATATCACGCAGCAGCGTTGTTTTCCCGCCGCCCGGCGGGGAGAGGATCAATGTGGAGGGAAACGGACGTGCGCAGAATCTCTTCCCGATCCCTTTTACCTCTCGCGGAATACGGATACACACGGAAAAGAGATCGTCCCGATTCCAAAGACCGCGCTCGCCGCCCGGAAACCGCCCGCAGAATCCAACACGGACACCGCCCTCCGCCGTAATGAAACCGCGGCGTAGACAGTCCGACGCCGCATAGGGGGATGCGCCGCTCGCAAGCTCCAGAACGCGGGCGAGATCAGCCGCCGTTACGGCGGACGTATCAAGAAGCGGATGTTCTCCGTCCGGCAGAGTTATCGCCGGAAGCCTTCCGCGGCGGAGCCGAATTTCACAAACTTCTGAGGCTGAATTCTCCGGCAGATGACGCAGCGTATTCCGAAGCTCCCCCGGCAGCAGCCACAAGGAATTTTCCAAGGCAGAGATGGTTACCGCCTCCCTTCCCTGCATGACTATGCGGCCATGGTGCGAATTATTTTGAATTGTTCTTCTCGCCGCCGCAGGGCAAAGCGGCGGTATTTTTCAAAACCGGGTTTGACTTACCCGCCGCCGTATGCTATCATCAAAAAGCTATAAGCGGGTATGATGGAATTGGCAGACATGCGAGATTTAGGTTCTCGTGTCGTGAGACGTGCAGGTTCGACCCCTGTTACCCGCACCAAAAAACCAGCACCTTCCGTCAGGAGGTGCTGGTTTTTGCATATTTGAAACGCTCAAGACGGGCAGACACAGCTTGTGCCTGCCCGCCTGTATGGATTTTGAGCTTTCGCTTACGGCTTGGTGAGAATGGCGCTCACGTCGGTCATTTTTTCGCCGAGGGTGAATGTGACGGCCTTGCCGTCGTGGGTGAGCTTGTAGATATCTCCGCTTTCGCCCTTTTCCAACAGATCAGAGAGCAGGAACGCTGACGCTGCGCCCTTGGTGACAAAAATGATTTTCTCCACGCCCTGCGCCTTGAGAGTGCGGATGCCGCTGAGTCTGCCCGTGAGAATGGCGAGGTCCTCGTCAACGGTGACGGTCAGCACGCCGCCCTTTTGCTCGGCCGTGTAGGCAATGTCCCTGCCGTCCTTATCGGTCACGCGGTAGAGGGGAGGAGCTATTAACCGGCTTCCCTCATCCGGCATGGTGTGGGTCTCCCCGCACTGGTCATACCGCACGCACTTTGCCGTCTTGGTGCCGTCGTGTGCATAGGTCGCATCGTTGTTGGAAACATAGTCCTCAAAGAGATGCCCGAGCTTGCTGTCCGTGTCCGTTACCGTGTCTGTTGCCATACAGCCGCCCGTGCCGTAGCGCACGCACCTTGCCGTCTTTGTTCCGTCCTGCTCGCAGGTCGCATCGTTGTTGGAAACATAGTCCTCAAATAGATGCCCGAGCTTGCTGCCCGTGTCCGTTACCGTGTCTGTTTCCATACAGCCGCCTGTGCCGTAGCGCACGCACTTAGCCGTCTTGGTGCCGTCCTGCTGGCAGGTGGCATCGTTGTTGGAAACATAGTCCTGCCCTGCAAAGCTGTGGTTCAGGGCGGGGATATCCTCGGTTCTTGTATGGGTGGAGCTGGTGCAGGTGTAAGTCCTAACTCCCTTTTCCGTGCAGGTGGCGGGCTTCGTCACCGTGCCACTGTTCCATACATGGTCTCCGGTGGGATTGGCGACCGTTTTGCTGGGAGTTCCCGTCTTGTCACTGCCGGGGGCGTAATATTCGATTTTTCCACTGGGGTTCAGCTCGCAAATATCCGGCTCCACCTCTGCGCCGTTGGGGCCGCCGTGGTTGCCATACTTGCCGCCGTTGCCGATGCCTGCGCCCGCTCCGTAATGTTTGTCTTTAACGCCGCCCTGCACCTTCAGCTTCGCATCGCCGGAAACGGTGATATTATTTCCATCTCCATAACAGCCGCCGCCGATGCCTGCGCCTGTTACGCCGCCGATGGCATTGACCTCGCCGCCGGAGATGGTAATGTCCTTGCCGATGCGGTAGTTGCCGCCGCCGATGCCTGCGCCTCTTCTGCCGCCGGTGGCCTTGACCTCGCCGCCGGTGATGGTGATGTCGCTGCCATTTCCATGGTCGCCGCCGCCGATGCCTGCGCCGTATTCGCCGCCGGTGGCCTTGACCTCGCCGCCGGTGATGGTGATGTCGCTGCCATTTTCATAGTAGCCGCCACCGATGCCTGCGCCGTACTTGCCGCCCTCTGCGGTCAGCTTGCCGTCCTTGTTCTCGTCCCCAATGGTCAGGCTGCCGCCGTTGTTCTTTTCAAGGCCGGCATGCTCATAGCCACTCCTGAGCGTGCTTCCGCCGTTCAGCTCGATGCTGACATTGCCCTCGCCGGTGGTGGAAACGGCGGCCTTACCCTTACCGCTCACGTCGATGTCTGCACCGGAGAGGGTGACGCTTGCGGTCTGGTCCTTCTCTGCGTTGATGGTGACGGTGTTTTCCGTGGAGCTTCCCGTAATGACGGGCGCGCTGTCCTCTACAGCGGCTCCGTCTCCCTGCGTGACCGTCTGCCCGCCGCTTCCGGCGTTTACTGTGATGTCGCCCTTGCCGATGTCCCACTCCGCCGCCAGCGCCGACACGGGCAGACTGGCGAGAAGCAGCAGCACAAGGAGCGTTGATACGATTTTCTTTCCCTTCATGTGTGAAAGCCTCCTTCTTTGTTCTGGTTGATCGCCTCAATTCCTTTTAGTGCTTAGACACAGTAACTTTACCAGACAATACGGAGATTTTCAAGAGCTTGTTCGGACAATGACCTGCTTTTGTGCATCACAAAAACAAGGCTACAAAAAAGCTTCGTGATTTTTATAACCACGAAGCTTCTTTAATTTGATGTATCAGTCGGTAAGGTCGCTCATGGCGGACAGACGCTTCTCCTCCATCTTGATCTCCCAATGGATGAGAATGCTCATAGCCGCGTGGAGGAAAATGATCGCACCGAGCACGAGAAGTTCGCTCCACTCGCGCACGATCACCGTGCGCAGCACCTCGCCGCCGAGCTTGAAGCACAGCGCGAGCGCAATGCCCTGCGCCATGGAGAGTCGTGCATGCGGCTGATTTTTACAAAGTCGGACAACGCTCTTCGCGCCGGAAAACAGGAGAATGACCGCTCCCGTTCCCTCCAGAAGAATGATCCCGAACTGCACAAGGTACTTTAATACACTCTCCGCCCAATGAAGTAATTCCACTCTCATTTCACCTTTCTGCTTTACAAAATACGTCTCCCCGGCGGATTGTGCGGACGTACCGCCGGAGAGAATACATATAAAGCATACAGGGAAATAAAGAATTCGTCAAGAACTTGTTAAGTCTTTTTTCTTCTTTTTCGCACGATAACCAGGACGACTGCCGCAGCGGCTGCGGCGCCGCCCGCAATGCCGCCAATGATCCAGCCGGTACGGAAGGTTTCCTGCGCAAGGTACACGATCGATGCGCCGTTGTCCAGCCGGAAAACAATATAGCTGCCGTCTCGGGTGAACGAAAGCGGCGTGAGCGTGCCTTCTGAGAGTGTATAGAGACTTCCGGACGCCGAGGTAAGCATGCGCACGGTGAGGGGCTCGGAATAGCCGGAAACGCGCACCGTGTATGCCGCAAGAATGGACGCCGCATCGATGCCGAGCGTTTCCGCATCCGGCACAAAGGGGACAGCAAGAAGCGTCTGCCCGTCGCGGAAAGTGCCCTCCGCAAGGAACAGCGGCTCGTCCTCGCCGGTCGAGATCGTTGTGACCGGCCGGATATACTCCCCCTCGACGGTCCGGCTGTAGTATACGGCCTCGTTGGGATCAAAGTCGTTCCACTGCCAGTACATTCCGTCCTCGTCCGCGACCGAGGGGATCGAGGCGATCCTGCCGCCGAACGGCACTTCGACCGTCTCCACCGTCACGCCGTCCTTTACAAACGTCACACCGATGCTGCGGAAAAAGTCCGGCGTGTCCGGAAGGGCCGCAAAATCCTCATAGTCCATATAGTCCGACTGACCGGTGAAGCTGAAGCCGTCCACACCGCCGACCGTGGAGTCGGAATAGAGATTTTCGGCGATCGTACCGTCGGCATAGCCCGCCACGGAGCCGCAGAGCTCCGCACGATTCTCAAAGTGCGGCATGACGCTGCACGAGGAGATGTCCTTGCCGAGCCCGGCAATGCCGCCGACATACCGTTTGCCCGAGAGATTGACGCGTGCGCGGCAATTCCTCACGGCGGCAGAGCTGTGTCCGACGATGCCTCCGGCATACTCCTCCGCCGTTGTCACCTCGCCGAGCGCGGAGCAGCCGACCGCGAGACCGTAATCCATTCGTCCGGCGATACCGCCGGCGCAGGACTTGGAGGCCGCGACGGAAGCGCTGTTTTCGCAGGACGAAATGCGCGCAAAAATCTCATATTTTCCGCTGCCGATCAGCGTGGAGGAAATGTTGAGCTGATCCTCTCGGTCAAAGGAGATATCGAGCGACACGTTTCCCGCGATGCCGCCGACATTCGTATCGGCAGTAATGGACGCCGTATTGGCGCACTGCGCGATGAGGCAGAGCGCTTCATCGTCATCGTCGGTGTCGGAAATGTCCTCAAGCTGAACCGAAGCATTGCCGAGACTGTACGCCATGCTCATGATCGCCGAAGAGACGTTCATGAGCTGGGAGAGGACGTTCTGCATATCCTCGATCACGGCGTCGCTCGTAAAGACGTCCGTCATCTGGCCGAGAAGACGTACAATCTGCTGAAGATTATCGGAGAGATCGTCCATTGAGCCGCTGTCCGGATCGATCCATCCGCCGGTGGTGTCATCGCCGCTGCCGGCGTCTCCGTTGTCGCTCCCCCCGCCGGCATCTCCGGTATCGCTGCCGCCGTCGCCGCCGGGTGTCGGCCACGGAATGTCGGGATACATTCCGCCGATGATATCGCTGCAGTTTCCGAGCAGCTCAAGGATCTGCTGCATCAGCGCACGGGCTTCGGCCTGCGAATCGCCGAAATCGCCGAGCGTAGTGCGCAGCAGACTCTCCAGCCGGTAAAGCTGGGACTGCACTTCGCCGAGACCTGTGCCGGTAACGTTCCACGAGGTATACGGCTCCACCTGCCCGACGATGCCGCCGACGTCCTTGCGTGCAGTGACCTCTCCGGCGTTTGTGCAGCCAAGAACACGGCCGCTCTGGCGTCCGGCAATGCCGCCGACGTTATAACCCGTGTGAGGGTATCCCACGTCGCCGTAGTTGTCGCAGTACTTGATAACGGAGGTATTCAGCCCGGCGATACCGCCGAGATCCGTGATATCAATGATGGTTTCCTCGTTCAGGGTAAGCGTGGAAATATCAAACGATTTTTTCTGATCGGGCTTCTCGACTGCGATATAATCCGTATTAACGCTCATGCGGTTTTCGCACTCGCTGAGCACGCCGCGGTTCTCGCCCGCAATGCCGCCGGCACGGTGGTAGGCCGAAATGGAGCCGGTAGTTTTACACTCGCTCACGAGAGCGCCCTCTTGGTTCAGCCCGACGATGCCGCCCGCCGCAGCCTGCGCGAGAATATCCCCGTCAAAACGGCAATTTTCGATCGCTCCGTAGTTCACCCCGGCGATACCGCCGATATTTTCGCCGTTTCCGGTCGCGCGGAGCGTGCCGGAGACCGTGAGATTTTTCACGACGCCGGTTTTCAGCACCATGCGGAAAAGTCCCTGTGTCGAGGCGTCGCCGTCAAGGGATATGCCGAGTATGCTGTGGCCGCGGCCGTCAAACGTTCCGGACAGCAGCGGGATGGGGGAAAAATCGCAGCCGGTGAGACTGATGTCGCGCGTGAGCACGATCGTCTTCCCTTCCGACCATGCGTCCGACGTGCACAACGCGGAAAGCTCCGCGAGATCCTCGGCAGAGGATATCTCAACGGTATCCGGGTCGGCGGCGAGCGCCGCGCCGGACACGGAAAGAAGCAGCACCGCGCTCAGCAGCGCTGCGATCCATCGTTTCATTCCACGGCACCTCCCGTCGTCGTTTTTTTCCGAAATGTTGTTTTTTCAATGACCTTATCGAGCAGCACGATGAGCTGCGGCAGAACGCTCAAAACGAGGATGACCGATATAAGCGCGCCGCGGCCAACGGCGAGACCGATGTGGCCGATGTATACGTCCGACACGCGGTATGCGATCAGAATGCCCGCAACGGTCATGATGGTGCCGGAGGTCATAACGGTCGGAAAGCTCTCGTTGACCGCCCGCGCCATCGCCTCCTGCGGCGTATGGAGCTTTTTGAGATCCAGATACCGGCTCATGATAACAATGGCATAGTCGATCGTCGCACCCATCTGAATGGCGGAGACGATCATATTCGTGACGAATGACGCGCGGGTATGTGTCAGGTACGGAAACGTAAAGTTGATCCAGATGCTGCCCTGAATAACGAACACGAGGAGCGCCGCGCCCACCACGGAGCGGAAGGTAAAAATCAGGATGATGAAAACAAAGGCGATGGTGAGCAGATTGATGAGCAGCGAATCGCCGTTGAAGGTATCCGCCAGCTCCTTGGCGCTCGTCACGTCGCCGATGACGAGGCACGCTCCTTCACCGTAGCGTCCGTCGGCCAGCGAGCGCAGTGCGTTTACGAGCGCGACGCTCTCGTCACCCTCGATGGGTACGTCCGCCGTGATGACCATACGGTCCCAGTTTTCGCCGCGAAGCTGCGCTTCGCCGCGTTCCAGCTCGCCGCGGAGGCTGTCCAGCGTCTCCTGCGAATCGGCGTCGAGTGTCACGATGCCCTGATCGATCTTTTCAAAGAGGAACAGAAACATATCGATGAGCGGCACGGAATAGGTCTCGGCATTGCCGAAGATCGGCTGATACTGCCCGTTCTCCACGCCGTAGGCGGCATAGAGCATTTCCGCCTCTTCAAAATCGATGTTCAGCAGCATGGAGAACATGCGCGGCGTGTAAGAATCTGTCAGTACTTTCTCGTCCTCGATCTCGATATTCGCAAGCCCGGTGACGGTCTTCACATTGTCGAGCTCCGCGGCGTCGCGCAGGAACTGCTTTTCCGCTTCGTAGTTTCCGCTCGGAACGAGTACGGCGATGGTCGTGTCGTTCGCAAAGGTGCCGGTGATCTTCCGCGCCGCCGCGCGGCTCTCGGAGTATTTGAGTTCGTCGATCCCCGCGTCGTTGAACGCGTATTCCGTCCGGCTCGAGCACCAGATGGCAAGCGGAAGGATAACAACAAACACCGCGACAAAGCCGAAGTGTGTTTTCATGAGGAACCGTCCCCAGCCGGTGATATCCGGCACATGGGACTTGTGCGTCGTTCTGCGCAGCGGGCGGAAAAAGGAAGCGATCAGTCCCGGCATCAGAAGAAATACCGTGATAAGGCTGCAAAGTATACCCTTGGAGAGCACCAGACCGAGGTCATAGCCCAGCCGGAACTGCATGAGCATCAGCGCAACAAGACCGGAGATCGTCGTAAGGCTCGAGGAAGAAATTTCAACGATGGATTTGGAAAGCGCTTCGATCAGCGCCTCGCGTTCCGTTGGGAAGCGGTCGATCTCATCCTGATAGCGATGGGAGAAAATAATGGCATAGTCGATGGCGAGCGCGAGCTGCAAAATAACGGCAATGGAATTGGTGATGGAGGATATCTCGCCCAGCCAGAAGTTTGTGCCCATATTGAGCAGCGCCGCAACAGAAAAGACGATAAGAAAAATGACGACCTCGAAATAGCTGCGCGACGTAAAGAGCAGCACTGCCATGATGACCACCGCCGCCAGCGCCACGACACCGACCATCTGCTGCGCGATCTCCCCAAGGAGGTCCGCGCCGATGTCCGAGGAGGTATATGTATCAAAGCCTGCTGTGAGCGAACGGATCTCATTCATCGCCGCAATGACGTTTTCATCATCGCTTGTGCCGTCAAAGGAGATCGTGAGCAGCGCTGCGGAATCCACAAAATGCGCCGGAGAATTATCAAACGTCACGCCGGTCACATGCTCGAGCGTCTCGATCTTCTCCGCAGCGGCACTCGCGCGCTCATAGGTCGTATTGGCAAGCATAACGTTGGCGCTTGCATACGTCGTGAACTCGTTCTCCATGATCGTGAGCCCGCGGCGGGTATCGGTATCCGGCGGAAGAAACGAGGTTATATCGTTATTCACATGCACGCGGCTGATGGAAAGCGCGCAGTAAACGCATGCGGCCAGAAACGCGATCATGATGATCACGCGCTTATCCACGATCTGCCGCGATATTTTTTTCAGAATGTTGTTCTCCAAAAGAGGTCCCCCAGGCTCGGTTAAAGTCGCTTTCAGATTATCCGACTTTGCGGAAAAAAGCAATATTTTCGGATAATACTATACAAAACAATTATAAGAAAAATATGAGAAGAGTCTTAAAGTTTTAAAATAAGCAGCAGGACAAACTGCGCCTGAAGCAAAGACGGCAAGCCTCCGCATGAGTTCTCATGCGGAGGTTATGCATCGTTATCGCTTCGTCTTTTGGCAGATATACAGCAGATGGTTGGACCCGCCCAAAAGCTCCCGCTTTTCGGCAAACGCAAGATGCCACTTAACAAACGCGTCAAAATTCTCGTCCGAAATAAAGAAATCCGGACGTTTCTCCAGCGCCTCCAGCGGACCGTCCATGGCAGCGGTTGTGACGCGCTCTACCGGTTTTTCATCGAACAGGCGCTCAAACTCGCATACATCGTAACCGGTGAACAGCTGTTCCTGAAAGTGCCTTACCTTGAAATCCTTCGTGAAGTTTTCTTCCTGATAAGGCGCCCAGCTGCCGTAGAGGGCATTGGAGTACATAAGGGCGTATATCGAAAGAAACGCGAAATGGAGCGTGCCGCCCGGCTTCGTGACCCGGATCGCCTCGTCAATTGCCCGGTTCACGTCTTCCGGAGCAAACAGATGATACATGGGGCCGAGAACAAGGGTCATATCAAAGGAGTCATCGTCAAACAGACAAAGATCCGTAGCATCGCCTTGATAGGAACGGATCAAATCAACTCCGCAGCTATTTTCTCTAAGAGCGGCAAGGTTGCTTTCAACAAATTCCACCGCGGTCACATCGAAACCTTCTTTAGCCAACGCAATGGAATACCGACCAGTCCCCGCGCCGACCTCCAAAACCCTGGCTCCGGGGTTCAAATAGCGGTGGATGTAGGCCATCGTGATCGCGTACTCGAGCTGACCGTGCCTGCTTTTCTCCAGCCGGCCGTTCTCGTCGCTCCGGTCGTAGAACTCGGTTATCATTTCTTTTCTCGTGCTCATACTTTTCTCTCCATGAAAAGGGGCTGCTGTTATGTTTCAGCGGATCATCTCTTCAAACTCATCCTCCGTGATGACGGGGATGCCAAGCGTACGCGCCTTGTCCAGCTTGCTCCCGGCGGCCTCCCCCGCGAGGACGTACGAAGTCTTTTTGGAGACCGAGGATGACGCCTTGCCGCCGAAGGATTCAACGATGGCGCTCGCCTCGTCGCGCGTGTACTTCGTGAGCGTGCCGGTAAGAACGAACGTTTTGCCAAGAAAGCGGTTGTCACGGCGCTCCTCGCGGCTGAGCATGTTGACGCCTGCCTCGCGCAGCATGCGGATCTGATGCTGCGTCTGCGGGTTCTGCGCCCAGGAGACAACGCTCTCGGCGGTGATGGGGCCGATATCGTCCACGGCAGTCAGCTCCAGCGGCGTGGCATTTTCGATGGCGTCCATAGAGCCGAACGTGCGCGCAAGAACCTTGGCCGCCTTCTGCCCCACCTGTCGGATACCGAACGCGCACAGGAGACGGGAGAGATCCTGCTGCTTGCTCTTTTCGATCTCGTTTATGAGGTTTTCCGCGGACTTTTTTCCCATGCGGTCGAGCGTCGCAACGGTCTGTGCGTCGAGCCGGTAGAGATCTGCCGGAGTATTCACCATACCGCTGTTCACCAGCGCCTCGGCAAGCGAGAAGCCGAGCCCTTCAATGTCCATTGCCTCGCGGGAAGCGAAATGGACGAGATTGCGGAGCCTCTGCGCCGGACATTCCACGCCCGTACAGCGCACCGCTGCGCCGTCCGGGTCGCGCTCCACCGGCGAGCCGCACTCCGGGCAGGTATCCGGCAGGCGGAACGGTACGGTTCCCTCCGGCCGCTTCGTGAGATCGACGCGGAGGACTTCCGGAATGATCTCCCCTGCCTTGCGCACGATGACCGTATCGCCGATGCGAACATCGAGCTTATCAATAAAATCCTGATTGTGGAGCGTCGCCGCCGTGACGGTCGTGCCGGCAAGACGCACCGGCTCCACAATGGCTTTCGGCGTCAAAACGCCGGTCCGGCCAACCTGCACGACAATGTCGTGCACCACAGAGGGCTTCTCCTCCGGCGGGTATTTATACGCCACCGCCCAGCGCGGCGCCTTGGCGGTGCTGCCGAGAATTTCGCGCTGCGCAAGGTCGTTGATCTTGATGACAGCGCCGTCAATATCAAAGGGATAGCTCTCGCGCGTATCGCCGATGCGCCGAACCTCCTCGCAGCACTCCTCCACGGTGCGGAACACCTTATGCGGCACCGTATAAAATCCGAGCTTTTCCAGCATGTCCAGCGATTCCGCGTGTGTTTTCGGCTGTTCGCCGGAGGTGAGCTGGACATTGAAAACGATGATGTCGAGCTGGCGCTCCTTCGTCACCCTCGGGTCCAGCTGACGCATGGACCCGGCCGCGGCGTTGCGCGGATTGGCGAGGAGCGTTTCGCCCTCGATCTCGCGGCGGCGGTTATGCTCAAGAAAGACCTCCCGAGCCATATATACCTCGCCCCGGACGATCAGCCGCTCGGGCGCGTTTTCCAGCTTGAGCGGTATATTGCGCAGGACGCGAAGATTCTCCGTTACGTCCTCGCCCGTAACACCGTCGCCGCGCGTTGCGCCCTGATAGAAGACGCCGTTCCGGTATTCCAGCGCCATAGAAAGACCGTCGATTTTCGGCTCGACCGTATAGAGCGGTTCGCCGCCAAGCGTTTCGTTCGTCTTGCGGATGAAGTCGGTCAGCTCCTCATAGGAAAAAACGTCGCTGAGCGATTCAAGCGGAACGGCGTGGTGCACGGGCGAGAATTTCTCCGAACGGTGACCGCCGACGTGCTGCGTCGGCGAGTCCGGCGTAACAGTCTCCGGGTGCTCCGCTTCCAGATTTTCCAGACGGCGCATCATCGCGTCATACTCAAAGTCCGAAATCGTGGGGGCATCCTTGTCGTAATAGGCTATGCTGTGGCGGCGCAGCTCTTCGCGGAGCTCTGCGATCTCCTGTAAATAGTCCATCATGTCTCTCCCGTATAGAAATAGGTTTGCGGAACACGTCCGACGATGATCGTTTCAGCAACCAGCACTTCCGTGACGATCTGCGTAGAGCGGATCTCCCACGGCAGCAGGACGTCCGCATCAACACAAACCTCCAAAAGAAGCTGGTGTTTCGTCTGGTTGATGCCGGCATCCGTCAGCACATTGCGGAAATCCACCCGTGAAGATGTGAGCATCGTGATCTTGACCGGTACGGTCGGCCCGCGGCCAAGGAAAAAGCTGATGCCAAGCAGGTTCCCGAAGGGGATTGAAAGATCAAGATCTCCCCGGTCGGAAGCCTCCACGATGGCGTTGAGAAGCTCGGCGGAGAGGATATTCACCCGCGACGTATCGGTTACAATAGCGCTGATCTGCCCGTCGCCGTCTTTTTCAAAGGATACGAATTTTCCGCCGTCCGGCCCAAGCAGGCGCATTTCGTTCTCCACAATGTTGCTCACGGTCTGCGTGATGAGATCCGATGCATTGGATACCGCCATAGCGCCGGTAAGCGTCCGAAAATAGCGCACGGCGGGGATCAGAAACGCGATAAGTGCGCCGGTGAGCGCAAGGAGCAGCAGCACAGTCGTCTGCTGCGGTGTGATTTTTCGCGGAAACGGCATACGGGAACACCCCCTTATGCTCAAAAGTATATGCGTCAGGCGAGCATTTCAGACAAGGCGCTCAGCACGCCGAGCTTGCCGGATTCATACGTAAGCCCGCCCTGCAAAAAGCCGAGATACGGCTCGCGCACCGGGCCGTCGCACGAAAGCTCGAGCGATGCGCCCTGAATGAACGTTCCCGCCGCCATGACGACCGGGCTTTCATACCCCGGCATCGGCGCCGGGACGGGCAGGGCGAAGCTGTCCACGGGCGAGCCCTTCTGGATACCCTGACAGAATTTTACAAGGTTGTCCGCCGTTTTCAGGCGGATGGTCTGAATGATGTCCGACCGCTTTTCATCGGATGCCGGGAAGCTCTCAAAGCCCAGCTCTTCAAACATTCCGGCGGCGAAGGCCATCGTTTTGAGCGCCTGTGACACGGTGTGCGGCGCAAAGAAGAAGCCTTGGAAGAGCGTCCGGTTCACGCCGAGCGAAGCGCCGCACTCGCTGCCGATGCCCGGAAGCGTCAGACGTTCCGCCGCCTGCTCCACGAGATCGGCGCGGCCGGCAACATACCCGCCCATGGGGGCGAGTCCGCCGCCGGGGTTCTTTATGAGCGATCCGGCGATGAGGTCCGCGCCGAGCGCCGTTGGCTCACATTCCTCGGTGAACTCCCCATAGCAGTTATCCACGATGACCGCCGTATCGGGGCAGCCTGCCTTTACTGCGCGGACGATCTCCCCGATCTCCGCGACCGAAAGCGCGCGCCGGGGCGCATATCCGCGGCTGCGCTGCACGAACGCCGCTGCCGGGCGCAGCTCCGATACGCGCTGCGTGATCGCGGCATAGTCCGGCCCGCCGTCGGAAGCAAGCTCCAGCTGCTCATACCGGATGCCGAGCGAGGCGAGCGAGCCGCGGCCGGAGCCGGTGATGGCGGTGTGGAGCGTATCGTACGGCGCTCCCGTAACGGCAAGGATCGTGTCGCCCGGCTGGAGAGCGCCGTAAAGCGCGCAGGCGATCGCGTGCGTGCCGTTCACAAACGTGGTGCGCACGAGCGCCGCCTCCGCGCCGAACACCTCGGCATAGACCTTTTCCAGCGTTTCGCGTCCGAGATCATCGTAGCCATAGCCGGTCGTTCCGGCAAAGCACGGCTCGGACACGCGGTGCGTGCGGAAGGCATCCAGCACGCGCTTCGTATTCTTCTCCGCCGTGCGTTCAAATCCGCGGAAAATGGGCTGGAGCCGTTCCTCCACCTGGGCGGCCAGTGTATAAAGCTCTTCGTAATTCATGGCAGTATATCCTTTATTTCAGTTCGTTAACGATGGAGCGGAAAGTTTCGCCGCGTTCCACAAAGTTTTTGAAATGGTCAAACGACGCGCAGGCCGGAGAAAGCAGCACGAGATCCCCCTCCTCCGCGCTCCCGGCGGCGGCAAGCACCGCCTCACGGAAATCGTCGATCTTCCGGATCGGCAGCGCCTTGGGGTCATACAGCGGCGATTTTGTCACGGCATCGTAAATTTTCTCCGCGGTAAAACCGGTAAGGAACAGTGCCTTGACATGGCGGCAGAGCTCGTCGCCGAGCTTGTCGAACGGGATATGCTTATCGTACCCGCCCGCAATAAGGATGGGCTTCTGCCGCAGCGCGTGAAGTCCCGCGATCGTGCGCGTGGGGCTGGATGCAATGGAATCGTTGCAGTAGGTAACGCCATGCAGCGTCCGGATCATTTCAAGCCGGTGCGCAACGCCGCGGAAGCTCTCCGCCACGGCGCGGCAGGTATCGTCCGAGACGATGCCGTCGGTGGCGGCAAACGCCGCCATATAGTTTTCAACGTTATGTAAACCCGGGAGCAGAATGCTTTCTGCGTCCATGAGCTTGGTCTTTTCCCCGTTGTGAGACCGGTAAATGACGCCTTCGCGCAGGAACACGCCGTTTTCCGGTGCGGTCTCACGGCTGAAAAACCGGACTTTGCCGGGGCAATCCTTCGCAAAGGCGCGTGTGATGGCGTTGTCGGCATTGAGCACCGTGACGCCGGCACAGCCCTGCGAAAGGAAAATCTGCTTTTTGGCGGTCTGATAGTCCTCATAGCTCGGATGAATGTCCAGATGGTTCGGCGAAACGTTGGTAACGACCGCGATATCCGGCCGGCAGTTCATGCTGTGGAGCTGGAAGGAGCTGAGCTCGAGCACCGCCCAGTCTGTGCTTGTCATTTCCGGCGCTTTGTCAAGCAGCGGCGTGCCGATGTTGCCGCCGAGAAATACGCGGTGTCCCTGCGCCTTCAGGAGCTCGGAAATAATGGTGGTAGTCGTCGTCTTTCCGTCCGAGCCGGTCACGGCGATGATGCGGCACGGGCAGACGGTAAAGAAGGCTTCCATTTCCGACGTAAGAAGCGCTCCGCGCGCTTTGGCCGCGGCGAGCTCCGGCGTAAAGGGGTGAAGCCCCGGCGTGCGGAAAATCACGTCCTCGGTGATACCGGCAAGATACCCATCGCCCAGCACGAGACGGCAGCCCGCCGCTTCCAGCGCTGCGGCCTCGTCCTCGCCGAACGCTTCGCGCGTGCGTTTATCGCGCACCGTGACGGTATACCCCGCATCGAGCAGAAGCCGCAGCAGCGGCCGGTTGCTCACGCCGAGACCGATTACCGCAATGCTTTTTCCGCGTAGAGACTGTATATAAGAGTCGAGTGTCATAATTGCCTCCTGAATATCTTCTTTAACTTATATATTATATTCGCTTTCCGGCAGAAATTCAACACCTATCGCCGTTGACAAGCGCGCTTTGAACAGGTAAAATACCTGTGCGAGAAAGCCAAGCAGCCGCGGGCATAAGGCGAAAGCCTGTGCGTGAGGAAAGTCCGGGCTCCACAGGGCAAGGATAACGGGTAACGCCCGCCGGGGGTGACCCCAGGACAAGTGCAACAGAGATATACCGCCTGCCTTCGGGCAGGTAAGGGTGGAAAGGCGAGGTAAGAGCTCACCCACCGTCCGGAGACGGAACGGTGCTGTAAACTCTATCCGGAGCAACGCCGTGGAGGGACATACGACCGGCCCGGTCGTCCCGAGGAGGCGGCTGGAACGCATCGGCAACGGTGCGTCTAGATAGATGGCTGCGCAGACAGAACCCGGCTTACAGGCTTTCTCGCTTTACAAAACGCCCCGCCGGTCCATTTCGGACCCGGCGGGGTGTTTTTCACTTTTTTGCTGCGCCATCCGTCGCCTGCGCAGAGGCAGACGGTTTGGCCGACGTGTCCGCCATCGGCGTCTGCGTGGGCACAACGCCGGTATCGTTGTCGGTGATGATGCCGTCATCGTCGTTTACGATCCCGTCGTTCATGTCCGGCGTCGCGGTCATCGGTGTACCCGACGGCCTCGGCGCGTTCGTCGCCGCGGGCTTTTCCGCCGTGCCGCACGCGCATAGCGAAACAACCAGTGCCGTGAGCGAAAGAATATATACGACCCACTTTTTCATGCGAAATCCTCCTAAACAAGAAATCCGCCGTTAGTATGCCGTATTATTCCGGATTTATTACAAAAAGCAATGCGCCCGAAGTTTTTTCGGGCGCATTGCTTTTAAAAATTATTTCTTCGGTTTGAGGATGAAGTTGATGAGCTTGTTGGGGACGTTGATCGTCTTGACGATCTCCATGCCCTCCATACAGCCCGCGATCTTCTTATCCGCGAGAGCCGCAGCGGAAACGACCTCCACCGTGCTGTCCGCCGGGACAACAACGGTGCTGCGGAGCTTGCCGTTGATCTGCACGGCGATGGTCTTTTCGGTATCGACCATCTTCGCCTCGTCGTGCTCCGGCCACTCAGCCTCGCTCGCAAGACCCTCAAAGCCTTGGATCTGCCAAAGTTCCTCGCAGATATGCGGCGCAAACGGAGAGAGAAGCTGCAGCAGCGCGCGGATATCGCCGCGGGTCGGTTTCTTGGAGTAGAACTGATTGACGAGCGACATGAGCTGCGCGATGGCAGTGTTGAACTTCATCTCGTCGATATCAGAGCTCACCTTCTGGATGGCGCGGTGGATCTCCTTCTCGTTGTCGCGGGAGATCTCGTCGCCGGTGAGAGGCTCGCTTGCAAGATTCCACACGCGGTCAAGGAAGCGGCGGCAGCCCGCCACAGCGTTGCTCGACCATGCGGCGGCTTTCGTGAAATCGCCGATGAACATGATGTACACGCGCAGCGTATCCGCGCCGTACTGCTCAACGATGTCGTTCGGGTTCACGACGTTGCCGCGGGACTTGGACATCTTTTCGCCGCCCTCGCCGAGGATCATGCCGTGGCTCGTGCGCTTGGCGTACGGCTCCTTCGTCGGGACAAGGCCCTCGTCGTAGAGGAACTTGTGCCAGAAGCGGGAGTACAGGAGATGGAGCGTCGTGTGCTCCATGCCGCCGTTGTACCAGTCCACGGGAGACCAGTACTTGAGAGCTTCCGAACTTGCGAACGCCTCTTTATTGTGGGGGTCCATATAGCGCAGGAAATACCACGAGGAGCCCGCCCACTGCGGCATGGTGTCGGTCTCGCGCTGAGCCGCGCCGCCGCACTTCGGGCAGGTCGTGTTGACCCAGTCGGTGATCTTGGAGATGGGCGATTCACCGTCGTCTGTCGGCTCGTAGCTCTCGACCTGCGGGAGCAGGAGCGGAAGCTGATCCTCCGGCAGCGGTACCCAGCCGCACGTCGGGCACTTTACCATCGGGATGGGCTCGCCCCAGTAGCGCTGGCGGGAGAACACCCAGTCGCGCAGCTTGAAGTTTGTCTTGGGATGGCCGATGCCCTCGTCCGTCACCCACTTCTTCATGGCGGGGATAGCGTCCTTCACGGTCATGCCGTTCAGGAAGCCGGAATTCACCATGATGCCGGTGTCGTCCTTGAGCGTAAAGGCTTCCTTCGTAATATCGCCGCCCTGCACGACTTCAATGATCGGCAGGCCGAACTTCGTGGCAAACTCCCAGTCGCGCTGGTCGTGGCCCGGAACGCCCATAACAGCGCCGGTGCCGTAGCTCATAAGAACATAGTCCGAGACAAAGATGGGGATCTCTTCCTTCGTTGCGGGGTTAACGGCACAGACGCCTTCCAGCCGCACGCCGGTCTTGTCCTTGTTGAGCTCGCTGCGCTCAAAATCGGACTTGTGCGCGGCTTCCTCGCGGTAGGCCGCCACGGCGTCCCAGTTCGTGAGCTTGTCCTTCCATGTGTCGAGGATCGGGTGCTCCGGAGAGAGGACCATATACGTCACGCCGAAGAGCGTATCGCAGCGGGTGGTGTAAACGGTGAGAGAGTCGCCGAGCGTCGTACCGAAGGTGAGCTCCGCGCCCTCGCTGCGGCCGATCCAGTTGCGCTGCTGGATCTTTACGCGGGGGATGAAGTCCACATCGTCCAGATCGTCGATCAGGCGGTCGGCGTATTTTGTGATGGCGAGCATCCACTGGCTCTTCTCGCGGCGGACGACCGGGCTGCCGCAGCGCTCGCACACGCCGTCCACAACTTCCTCGTTCGCAAGCACGCACTTGCAGCTTGTGCACCAGTTGACCGGCATGGAGGCCTTGTACGCAAGACCCTTTTTATACATCCGCAGGAAAATCCACTGCGTCCACTTGTAATACTCCGGGTCGGTCGTATCCACGACACGGTCCCAGTCGAACGAGTAGCCGAGCATGTGGAGCTGCTTTTCAAAGTTGGCAATGTTCTGCTTTGTCACAATCGACGGATGCACATGGTTCTTGATGGCATAGTTCTCCGTCGGCAGGCCGAAGGCGTCATAGCCGATGGGGAAAAGAACGTTGTAGCCCTGCATCCGCTTGCGGCGGCAGATGACATCCATCGCCGTGAACGGACGCGTATGGCCGACATGCAGTCCCTGTCCGGACGGATACGGGAACTCGATCAGGCCGTAAAACTTCGGCTTGTCCGAGCCGGTGACGGCGCGGCCGCTCTTATGCTCGACCCAGTATTTCTGCCATTTCTTTTCAATTTCTGCGTAATTGTACTCCATGACGGTATGTCCCCTGCTCTCTCATTTATTTAAAGGAAGTCTTTATAGTCGATCTTTTCCGCATCGGACCACAGGCGGTCGAGCGAGTAGAACGAGCGCATTTCCTCGGAGAAAATGTGAACGACGACGCAGCCGAAGTCCAGCAGCGTCCAGCCGCCGGAGCGGTAGCCCTCGCGGCGCAGCGGCTGCTCCCCGGCCTGCGAGAGGACTTTGTCCACTTCGTCGGCCAGCGTCTTCCCGTGCGTGGAGTTGCCGGCGGTGCAGAGAATGAAGTAATCTGCCAGCACCGTTACCTTATCGGTTTTTAAGATCTGAATATCGCGGGCGAGCTTGTCGTCCAGCGCTTTTACCGCGAGATGAGCGATTTCCTTGGAAGTGAGCATATGCCGCATCCTTTCTCTTTTGTTGTATGCGCCGGGCGTCAGCCGGCGAAGTAGTCATAGAAGCTGTAAATGTCCGGAATGTTGCCGGTCGTGGAGCTGAAGTTTGCCCCGTCAAAGCAGAGCACATCCAGATTCGCTGCGGTGACATCCATGTTGAACGGGTTGAGATAGGTGTTTATCATATCGAGCCACGCCTCGAGCTGGATGCTGACATACGAGCCGCCGCGAATATAGACGGTATCGTACGGAAGCGTGTAGAAGCTGATATCGTCCATGCCCATTTTCAGGAACTCCTGCGCATAGAACGCGATGTTGCCGCTCGAAAGGTTCGTGTCGGTGTTGTCGATAACAAGACTGATGATCTGCGGCAGGTTGGAGATGTTTCCGAGCTGGAGCACCTGTCCGGCCAGTGCCGCAAAGAAGGCGTGCTGCGTTTCGATACGGCCAAGATCACCGTTCGGATAGCCGGTGCCGTCGTTGTTCTGGCGGAAGCGCACGACCTGCTCGCACTGATACCCGTTCAGAAGCTGGTAGCCGGGCGCGAGCGAGATATGAAGATCCTGTTCGGGGTCGTCGTAGTACATATAGATCGGGACATCGAAATATACGCCGCCGATGCAGTCGATGATCTGCTGGAACACATAAGTGTTCACGACAGCATAGCTGTCGATCCCGAAGCCGACAAGATCCTCGATCTCCGTGACGAGCCCGTCGATACCGGCGCTGCCGTAAACAGAATTGACCTTTTTCACCGCCCAGGGGACGTTGACGAGCGTATCGCGGGGAATACTCACGATGTTGGCCGTATGGTCGTTGCAGTCAAAGCGCGCGACCATGATGGTATCGGTGTTCAGACCGACGCGGTCGCGGCCGACGACGAGGAGCGTGTAAACGTTGTCCTTTCGTCCGGCGGGCTCAGCTGTAGGCTTCGGCGTCGGAGACGCCGTAGGCGTTGCGCTTGGCTGCGCCGTCGCTCCGGCAGGCGTGGCGGACGCTGTGGGCATATCCGGCGTCGCCGTCGTCTGCGTCTTCAGACCGGAATCGTCGGTCTCGGGCGCCGTGGACCAGATGCTGTAAGCAAGGAGCAGCAGAAGAAGAAGCGCAAGCACACCGGCGATCACGATGAGCACCACGGTGAGCGTGCGGGTTTTCTGCTTTGGGGACGGTTTTTTTCTGCCGTCCGTTCCCCCGGAGAGTGTTTCCATGCGATGGGCAAAGTTCTCCTCTTTTGTCTCTTTCTTTTTTGCGGCGTTTTCGTGAGCGCCGCCTTTGTGGGAAAAATTACTCATAGCTTTCTTCTCAATTCTGTGTTTGTAGCCAGCGGAGAGCCTCCGCCGACCTTGGATGCGGCGAAGCGCCGCGGTGTTTGACCTCGTCCATACTCATTTGCAGCGCCCGGATCATGGCGGCGTTCAGATCTGCAAAAGCAAGCGTTCGGACATCCTGTACACCGGGAAAGTCGCGTGTCGGCTCGATAAAATCCGCAAGGTAGACGATTTTCTCGAGTGCTGCCATCCCGGCACGGCCCGTGGTGTGCCATTCGATCGCGGAAAAAATGTTGTCCGGCACGCCGAAATGTTCACGGGCGAACCATGCACCGGTGAGGGCATGCAGCGTTTTTGGCGCGGCGAGATCGGCAGCATTCAACACAATACCATATTTTTCCGCCAGACGCAACTGCTCGTCGTCCGACAGCCTTTTGGTAATGTCGTGCAAAATACCCGCCTCGGCGGCATCCTCCGGGTCTTCGCCCCAGCGCAGCGCCAGCCGCGCCGCCGTTTCCTCGCAGCCGCGCACATGCGGTATGCGCGTGGGTTTGAGGTAAGCGTCCGTCTTTCCCCGCAGCCATGCAAGATCCGGTTTGGCACCGTACAGCCGGCAGCGGATGATCTCGGAATACACGGCGTCGCAGAGCCGTTCCGTACCGCCGCGCCGCGGCAGTGCCGCGCGAAGCGCCGTAGAATCCATCGGCAGAGGCGTTTTCGCTATGATCTCGATCCGCGCGCCGTACGTTTTGCGCAGATACGCCGCATACCGTTCGATCTCCGCCAGATCACCGTCGGCACGAGGAAGCGCCGCGAGCGTGCAGAGCGAAAAGAGAGCGCGAAACTCATACCACTGCTCCATATAGAGAAGCATGTCCGTTCCGACGAGAAAATATAGCTCCGCCCCCGGGTTGCCGCGGGATATCTCCCGCAGTGTATCCACGGTGTAGCTCTTCCCTTCGCGCCGCAGCTCCATGGGCGTGACGTCCGCGTCCGGAAACGCCAGTTCGCACAGCCGGAGCCGTTCCTCCGCCGTCGGGCTGCCCTCCGCAAGCGCCTTGTGCGGCGGGATGCCTGCCGGGACGACAATGCATCGATCCGCGCTGAGAGACACCGCGGCGCAGGAGAGCGCGTCAATGTGGCCGAGATGCGGCGGATTGAACGTCCCGCCGTAGATCAAAAGACGCATAGATGTTACTTCTTTCCTTTGCGATCGTTTATTAGGACGATCTTGGGATCCTTTTCGTTCTGTTTGAAAAGAACAAATTTGCTGCCGATGACCTGCACGCCGTCGGCGCCGCACGCCTCGCACAGCGCATCGCACGCCTCGCGCGCGGAGAGGAGTGAATTATCGAGCACACGGCCCTTGATAAGCTCGCGGGCGGCGAGCGCTTCCTCCGCCTGACGGACAACGTTTTCGGTGATGCCGCTCTTGCCGATCTGCAGCTCGGTATTCAGCGCCGCCGCCATGCCGCGCAGCTGCGCTCTCTGTTTACTGGTGATCATAGTATTTCTCCCATTTCTGTCTGAATTGCGCCAGCGCTTTTCCCCGGTGGGAAATGGCGTTTTTTTCCTCCATCGTCAGCTCCGCCATGGAGCAGTCAAATCCGTCCGGGCGGAAAACCGGATCATAGCCGAAGCCGTTCTCGCCGCGGGGCGCAGAAAGGATCGTTCCCTCGCACGTCCCCTCAGCGGTAAGTATGTCGCCGTTCGGGAAAGCGCAGCAGAGCGAGCAGACAAACCGCGCCGCGCGGTCATCTCTCCCGCCGAGATTCCGAAGCAGGAGGTTATAGCGGTCGGCGTCGGAATCGGCATGGTTTCCGGTATAGCGCGCGGAATGCACGCCCGGCGCGCCGCCGAGCGCGTCCACACAGAGGCCGGAATCGTCCGCGATGGCGGCAAGCCCCGTGGTGCGCATGACGGCTTCGGCCTTGATGCGGGCGTTTTCCGCAAACGTTTCGCCGGTCTCCTCGACTTCTTCCGTAAAGCCGGACTCGGCTTTGCTTATAAGCTCTACGCCGAAGTTTTCAAAAAGCGTGCGGAACTCCCGCAGCTTGTTCTTATTGTCGGATGCCAAAACCAGCTTCATTCGAGCAGCGCCTCCGCAAATTCTTCCGGTACGAAGGGCTTGAGATCGTTCACGCCCTCGCCCACGCCGATGAACTTTACCGGCAGACCGAGCTCCCGCTTGATGGCGAACACGATGCCGCCCTTGGCGGTGCCGTCGAGCTTCGTGAGGACGATGCCGGTGAGCCCCGCCGACTCGCCGAAGACCTTCGCCTGGATGAGACCGTTCTGACCGGTCGTAGCGTCAAGCACCATCAGGCATTCCACGCTCGCATCCGGCAGCTCGCGGTCGATGACGCGGCGGATCTTGGAGAGCTCATTCATAAGATTGGCCTTATTGTGCAGCCGTCCGGCGGTATCCACGATGATGACGTCGCGGCCGCGCGCCTTCGCCGCGGCGATCGCGTCGAACACGACAGCGGCGGGGTCGCTCCCCTCTTCGTGGCGCACGATATCGCATCCCGCGCGATCTGCCCACACGGTGAGCTGTTCGGCAGCGGCGGCGCGGAACGTGTCGCCCGCGCAGAGAAGAACGGATTTTCCTTCCGCCGTCAGCCGGGAGGCGAGTTTGCCGATGGTCGTCGTTTTGCCGACGCCGTTGACGCCGACAACGAGAATGACGGACGGTTTTGTGTCGAGATGCAGTGCGTTATCCCCGGCGTCCATCGTATCGGTCAGAATGGACGCGAGCATTTTGCGGAGCTGCTCCTCGCCGCGGCAGCCCTCGTCGCGGACGCGGCGGCGCAGCTTTTCCATAATATCCTCCGTCGTATCCATACCGGCGTCGGACAGAATGAGCATTTCCTCCAGTGTTTCGTAGGCTTCCTCGTTTTCTCCGGTGAAGTCCGCCATTGCGTTGTTGAACGCGGCTTTCATTTTATCAAAGAATCCCATGGCTGTTTTCTCCTTTCAGCGAATGGTTTGGAGCGCTTCTTCCATATCCATCGCCAGCACGGTGCTGACGCCTTTTTCCTGCATGGTGACGCCATAGAGCTGATCGGCCTCTTCCATCGTGCCGCGGCGGTGCGTAATGGCAATGAACTGCGTTTTTCCGCACATGCGGCGCATGTACGCCGCGTACCGGGCAACGTTTTCCTCGTCAAGCGCCGATTCGATCTCGTCCATAATGCAGAACGGCGTCGGGCGGACACGCATGATGGCAAAATACAGCGCGATGGCAACGAACGCCTTTTCGCCGCCGGAGAGCAGGCTGATGTTGGAAACCGCTTTTCCGGGCGGCTGGATGCGGATATCGATGCCGCAGTTGAGCACATCGTTCATATCCTCCAGCGAGAGAGACGCCTTGCCGCCGCCGAAGAGCTCTACAAATATCTGGCGGAACGCCTCGTCGATCTCCTGGATCTCGCGGACAAAGATTTCTTCCATCTGCGCGGTGATATCGGCGATGATCTTCAAAATCTCATCCTTGGATTTCTGCACATCGTCGCGCTGCTCGGAAAGGAAGGTGTACCGCTCGCTCACGCGCTTATATTCCTCGATCGCGCCGAGGTTCGGCGTACCGAGCGCGGACATGCTCCGGCGCAGTTCGCTGACCTGCCGCCCGGCCTTGGCAAGGCTTTCGACGGGCTGACGGACTTTTTCTGCTTCCGTGCGGCTGAGCTCGTAGCTGTCCCAGAGTTTTTCAACGATCTGGCGCTCTTCCATCTCCGCCGCCATTTTCTTCTGTTCGAGCTGGGCGCTGCTGCGTTCGAGATCGAGCAGGGCGCGGTTCTTCTCCTGCGCGGCTTTGTCAGCGGCGCTGCGGCGGCCTTCCAGCTCCATTTTATTTGCGGTGAGCTGCGTGAGCGCGTCCTTTTCCTGCTGCGCCTGTGCGCGCAGCGTTTCCAAACGCTCCGCGAGCGTAGTCTGCTGCTCTTCGAGCTCCGCTTTCTGCTGCTCCAGGGCACTCATAGCGCTGCGGCGCGCGCCGGAATCACTCTCCAACTCGGCGCGCAGGCGTTCGAGCTGTTCGATGGCGAGAAGCACGGTGCTGCGCTCGGCGTCGAGCGACGCCTGCTGCGCGCGAATGGCGCTGAAGCTCTCCTCGAGCTCCCGCCGGCGCGCTTCAAAGCTCTCGATGCCGGCGGATTCCTTTTCCATGTCCGCGCGGAGCGAGGCAAGCTCCTTTTCCGCCGCGGCGCACGTTTCCTGCAGTGCCGCCGTGCGGCTCTCGTTTTCGCGCCGCCGCGCGGAGGCGGAGCGGATCTCCTCGTCGAGCGCGTCGAGAGCGTCCGCCGCGGCCGTGCGCAGAAGCTGTGCCTGCGCAACGAGGCCCTCCTGCCGCGCCGTTTCCTGCCGCGCCGCAGCGTGTTCTTCGCGGGCCGTTTCAAGATCGTAGCGCGCGCTCTGCAGCTCGCGCTCGGCTTCCCGCCGCTGCGATTCCGTCTGCGAGAGCTGCGCTTCCAGATCGCCGCGTTTTTCGCGGAGACGCTTGAGCTCGTTGGCGCGCGAGAGGATGCCGGTGTTTTTCCCGGCGCTGCCGCCGGTCATCGAGCCGCCGGCGTTCAAAATCTGTCCGTCCAGCGTCACGATGCGGAAGCTGTTATTGTGCCGGCGTGCAATGGCGATGGCGTCGGTGAGCGTTTCCGCAACGGCCGTGCGCCCAAGAAGGCTCGCAATGACGGCGCTGTAGCGTTTATCGCAGTTTACAAGATCGGAGCACACGCCGACGTAGCCCGCCTCGCCTCTCGGCTCACCGTTCAGCCGCGCCGGACGGATCACATCCATCGGCTGGAGCGTTACGCGCCCGCCGTCGCGCCGTTTCAAGAGCGCGAATATATCCTTGCCGTTATCCTGCGTATCAACAATAATATCGCCGACGTGCGCGCCGAGCGCCGTTTCCACGGCAAGCGCGTACCGGTCCTCGGTGCGGATCATTTTGCCGACCGGCCCGTGCACACCGCGCAGCGTGCCGCGCTCCGACTCCTGCATGACGATCTTCGCGGCCTTGCTGAAGCCCTCCAGCTCCTTTTCCAGTTCCGAAAGGAGGTGGATGCGCGAATCGCAGGAGCGCAGCTCCACGGTGAGCTTTGTCTGCCGTTCGGCGGCCTCCGCCGCCTTCTGCTCACGCCCTGCCATGAGCATGGAGTGGCCGGAGATCACGTTGGCAAGGCTCTGTTCTTTTTCCTTTATCTCATTCAGGCGCTTCTTCTCTTCCGTGAGACGCGCCGAGGCTTCCTCGTCCTTCCGCTCCGCAGCGGCGAGCTCTTCCTTTGCCTGCACAGCGCGCTCTTCCATCGTCTCGCGGTTTTCCGCAAGAAGCGTGATCGCCGTACGGCTCTCGGTGAGCGTACCGGTGAGCTCACTCTCATGCGCGAGCATGGCGGAGAGACGCTTGTTCTGTTCGTCCATGCCGGAGGCGTTTTCCGCCTCGCTGCGTCGGAGTTCCTCTGCGCGGTCGGCCAGCGCGCGCCGCTCGGCGGCGATGCTCTCGATGCGTGCGCGGTGCTCCCCGACCTGACGGGATAGCCCTCCGGCGCGCTCCTTCTGCTCGCCGATCTCGCGCTGCAGACGCAAAAGCGTTTCAGCGTTGTTCGCAAGCTGCGTGCGTACCACGGCAGCGCCGCTCTCGGCGTCTGCGGCCGCAGCCTCCGTCGTGCGAAGCTTTTCCCGAAGATCCTCGGACTTCACGTCCATTTCGCGCATGCGCGCGGCAAGGCGCTCACTCTCGGCATACAAACGGTCCTGCTCCGAGCGTGCCGCCGTACACTCCACGACCGAGCGCTCATAGTCCGAGCGCAGCAGCTCCGACTGCTCGTGCAGCCGATCGAGGTTCGCCATCCAGAGCGATACCTCCTGTTCGCGGAGCTGGTCGCGCAGAACAAGGTACTTCTGCGCCGTTTCCGACTGCTTGCGCAGCGGTTCGACCTGTATTTCAAGCTCCGAGATCTTATCGCCGATGCGCAGGAGGTTGTCCTCGGTGCGTGCGAGCTTGCGCTCGGACTCGTCCTTGCGGTGGCGGAAGCGGGCAATGCCCGCAGCTTCTTCAAATATCTCGCGCCGGTCGGTAGATTTGGCGGAGACGATCTCGCTGATACGCCCCTGCCCGATGATCGAGTAGCCGTCGCAGCCGAGACCGGTATCCATCAGCAGTTCCGTTACGTCACGCAGGCGTACCTGCTCGCGGTTGATGTAATATTCGCTCTCGCCGCTGCGGTAGTAGCGCCGGGCGATGCTGACCTCGTCGGTATCGAGCGGCAGGATGCGCGTCGTATTATCCAGCACGAGCGTCACCTGCGCAAAGCCCATGGCGCCGCGCTTTTCTGTGCCGCCGAAAATGACATCCTCCATTTTCCCGCCGCGCAGCATCCGCGTTTTCTGCTCGCCCATGACCCACAGCAGCGCGTCCGACAAATTGGATTTGCCGCTGCCGTTGGGCCCGACGATCACGGTTATATCTTTTTCAAAGCTCAGCCGCGTCTTTTCGGGAAACGACTTGAAGCCCTGGAGTTCCAGCGCTTTTAAATACACGGTTTCTTCTCCTCAGCAATTAAAGATGCATCAAAACAATTTATTATATACTAAATCGTCTTTTATTGCAACTTATATCCGGACGATCTCCCCGTCCGGTACGTCGGACGCGCAAACGCACACCGACCGGAGCGAGAATCGCTCCTGAAGATACGATAGATTAGCACGATGCTGCCCTGTCATCACGGAAATACGGTTCGCCGAAACACCGAAAACGACGTCCGATCTCTGCTCGATGCCGGAGAGGATCGCCTCGGCCTTATCGCGCCAGAGCCGCGAACGCACCAGCTCGCCAAGCGCGGGATGATACGCTCCGCCGACGGCGGCGCCGCCGGAGAGCTCGTCCGAGGGGTTCAGCCCCAGACGGATGACCGGGATCCCGGCATTCTCAAATATGGGCAGAATACGCGCGCATACGCGCACGGCATCCTCCACGGTATGCTCCAGGTACTTCCCCGCCTGCCAGAGGTCACAGAGCGGCGTATCGCGGAGAATGACCGTCGGATAAATGCGCACGCCGTCCGGGTGAAGCGCGGCGATAGAGCGTGCCGTCTGGATATCGCGCGCATCGTCGCTGCCGGGAAGGCCGGTCATCATCTGCAGAATCAGCGTGAAGCCGGCGTCCTTCACAAGTTTTGCCGCCTTCACGGTATCCTCGCTCATATGCCCGCGCCCGCTGCGTAAAAGCACCTCATCGCACATGGACTGCGCGCCGAGCTCCACCGTCTCGACACCGTACCGGCGCAGGCGCGCCAGTTTCTCCTCCGTCACGGCGTCCGGCCGTGTCGATACGCGAAGCGCTGAAACCGCGCCGGATTCCCGCGCCGGGATCGCCGCGGCAAGGAGCGCTTCCTGCTCGGCTTCGGGTATGGCGGTAAAGCTGCCGCCGTAAAACGCCAGCTCATATCCGCTGCCCGGCTCGAGCACGGAAACGGCGGCACGCACCGTTTCCGCAGAAGCCGGAAGCAGGCTGCCGGAGATGCGTTTCTGGTTGCAGAAAACGCAGTCATTCGGGCAGCCTGCATGAGGGACAAATATGGGAAGAATACGGCGGCGCGGCGTCACTTCCGCAGCGCCTCCAGCGCGCTGGCAGCCGCCGTCTGCTCCGCTTCCTTTTTGGTGCGTCCGGTTCCGAGTCCGACCGGCTCGCCGTTCAGACAGACCTGCATGCGGAACGTCTTTGCGTGATCCGGCCCCTCCTCGCCGACAAGCTCGTAGGAGAGCACCTGCCCGCTTTGACGCTGCACAAGCTCCTGCAGGGCGGTTTTATAGTCGGTGAAGGACGGCGTTTCGATGGTGCGGACATCGTCCAGCAGGCAGCGATGGATAAATCCCGCCGCTGTTTCCATGCCGGCGTCGAGATACATAGCGGCAATGACAGCCTCCACAGCGTCGGAAAGGATCGACGCGCGCTCCCGCCCGCCGTTGTGCTCCTCACCCTTGCCGAGACGGAGATAGTCGCCCAGATGCAGCTCCAGCGCCACACGATGGAGCGACTGCTCGCAGACGAGCTCCGCGCGGAGCCGCGTCATGCGGCCCTCCGGCATATCGGGAAAATGCCGGTACAGGAAATCCGCGACCGTAACGCCGAGAACGGAATCACCCAAAAACTCCAGCCGTTCGTTGCAGACGATACCGGAAGCGCGGTTCTCGTTGGCATAGGAACTGTGCGTTACCGCCGTTTCGAGCAGCGCCCGGTTTCGGAACGAATAGCCCAATCTCTCTTCCAGAGCGGTCATGTGCTTATTCCTGCGTTGCGCGGGACACGTAATCGGCAAGGTCGCCGACGGTGTGGATGTTGGTCAGCTCGTCTTCCGGCGTGTCGGGCAGCGAGAAGGTCTCTTCGAGCGCCATCGTAAGCTCCACGACGTCGAGAGAGTCCGCGCCGAGATCGTCCACAAAGGACGTATCCGCGCTGATTTCGTTTTCGTCGATCATAAACTGCTCGGCGACCATTTTGATGATTTGTTCGAGTACCATGTCTTTTTATTCTCCTTCGTTCGGTGAAATACGCATATATGCAACATTCTTCTCGATGCTGCCGATCACGTCAGAATCGATGAATGTGATTGCCTGCCGGACGGCGCTGCGGATAGCGCGAGCATCCGAAGAGCCGTGCGCCTTAATGACGGGCTTGGAAATGCCGAGCAGCGCCGTGCCGCCGACCTCGCTCGGATCAAAGAGCGACTTGAGCGCGTACACATCCTTTTTGAGCACGGCAGCCGCGAGCTTATTGGCGGTGTTTTTATAAAAAATGCCTTTGAGACGCTTCATAAGCATCATAGCTGTGCCCTCAATGCACTTGAGCAGCACGTTTCCGGAGAAACCGTCACACACAAGGACATCCACATTTCCGGAGAAAACGTCGCGCGCTTCCACGTTGCCGACAAAGTTAAGCCGCCCAGCTTCGTGAGCTTCCTTCAGAAGAGCATAGGTCTGCTTCTGAAGCTCCGTTCCCTTCGTCTCCTCCGCGCCGATATTCAAAAGACCGATGCGGGGATCTTCGCACCCGAGAAGATCGTGCGTGTAGAACTTGCCCATATAGGCAAACTGCAGCAGATACTCCGCCGTGCATTCCACATTCGCGCCGCAGTCGATCAGAAGCGTACCTTTGCCGCCGTTCGGAATCACCGGGCCAAAGCAGGCACGGCGGATGCCGCGGATGCGGCGCACCGTGAGCGTAGCGCCGCTCAACAGAGCGCCGGTGCTTCCGGCGGAAATGACGGCGTCGCCCTCGCCGCGGTGAAGCATCTGGAGCGCAACGGACATCGAAGACTCCGGCTTTTTGCGCGTGGCTGTGCTCGGGTCATCCTCCATGGAAATGACGTCCGGCGCGTTCACGATCTGAATATGTTCGCCGGGCATGACATCCATCTCGTTCAGACAAGCGAGGATCTCTGCCTCTCGGCCCACAAGCGCCACATCCACATGAAACTCGCGCGAGGCTTCCACCGCGCCGCGGACGATCTCGCCGGGCGCGTTATCGCCGCCCATGGCGTCAATGAGAATACGCATTCCAAAGGTCTCCTTTCACCAGCTCGTCGATCTGCGCCAGCGAACGTGCCGAGATCTCCGCATTTTTATTTCTTTTCCCCTTGACCCGGTAGGTCAGCGGGGAAATGATGCCGAAATTGATGTTCATCGGCTGGAAATCGCCGATGCTGCCGTGGGAAATATACAGCCCCAGCGCGCCGATGGCCGTTTCCTGCGAGAAATCGACCGGCGGCAGCCCCAAAAGCCGCGACGCCATTTCAAGCGAAGCGAGCATGCCGGAGGCGCAGGATTCCACATACCCCTCGACACCGGTAATCTGTCCGGCGAAGGCAATACGCGGCTCAGCGATCAGCCGGTAATACCGGTCGAGCTTTCCGGGCGACTGCAAATAGGTATTCCGGTGCATCACGCCGTAGCGGACAAACTCCGCCTCGCGCAGCGCCGGGATCATCGAGAAAACCCGCCGCTGCTCCGGAAACGCCAGATGCGTCTGGAAGCCGACAAGGTTATAGAGCGTACCGTCGGCATTGTCCTGCCGGAGCTGTACGATGGCGTACGCCTCGCGCCCCGTGTGCGGGTCGCGCAGCCCGACCGGCTTCATCGGCCCATAGCGCAGCGTGTCAAATCCGCGGCGCGCCATGACCTCCACCGGCATGCAGCCTTCAAACACGCCGCCGTCGTCAAAGCCGTGAACGGCGGCCTCGCGGGCGGTCGTCAGTTCTTTCCAGAAGGCGGTATATTCCTCTTCGGTCATCGGGCAGTTTACATAATCTGCCGTTCCTTTGTCGTACCGGGAAGCGCGGAACGCGCTTTCCATATCGACGGAATCCAATGAGACGATCGGCGCAACGGCGTCGTAGAAATGCAGCCCTTCGCTGCCGGTGCGGCGGAGGATATTCTCCGCAAGCGCATCCGAGGTAAGCGGACCGCTCGCAATGATAACTTCCCCATCGGGAATGTCCGTCGCCTCTTCCTCAACAATCTCTACATTGGGCAGAGCCCGGACGGCATCGGTCACGGCGCGGGCAAATCCTTCGCGATCCACTGCCAGCGCGCCGCCGGCGGCCACGCGGTGCTCGTCCGCGCAGCGCATCACAACGCTGCCGAGCCGCCGCAGCTCTTCTTTCAAAAGCCCCACGGCGTTGGTGAGTTCGTCGCTGCGCAGCGAATTGGAGCACACGAGCTCCGCAAAATACGGAGATACGTGCGCCGGAGTCATTTTTTTCGGCTTCATTTCAATCAGCCGGACCGAGATGCCCCGGATGGCCAGCTGATAAGCCGCTTCGGAACCGGCAAGGCCGGCGCCAACAACCGTTACAGCGTTCATTTATCCTCTTTCGATGTCTCTTTTGTTTCTTTGCTGTCCGCGGCGAACTCCTGCGGCTTTTCCACCGACTTATCCGCGGCGGTTTTGCGGCGGTAGCCGCGTTTCTCCTCCGGCACGAACATGTCGCACTCGGGATTGACACAGAACGGCTTTCTCGCGCCCTTGCCCGAGAGCTTGAAGAGCGTTTTGCCGCAGGACGGGCAAACGTCCTTGACCGGAACGTCCCACGTCATAAAGCCGCACTCCGCGCCGCGCTCGCAGGCGTAATACGTATAGCCCTTCTTGGATGTGCGCTTGAAGATACGTCCGCCGCACTTCGGACACCGGCCGGGCATTTCGATGACGATGGGTTTTGTAAAGTTGCACTCCGGGAAGCCGGGGCAGGCAAGGAAGCGGCCAAACCGACCGCTCTTTACGACAAGATGACGGCCGCACTTGTCGCACACCTCGTCGGATACCTCGTCAGGCACTTTGATATGCACGCCCTCGAGCGCCTTTTCCGCTTCGGTCAGTTCCTTATCAAAATCGCCGTAGAAATCTTCCAGAACGTTTTTCCAGTCGATCTTGCCGTTTTCGATCTCGTCGAGCCGGTCTTCCATATGCGCGGTGAACTTGAGATCGACGATATCGGGGAAACGCTCCTCCATGAGTCCCGTGACGACTTCGCCGAGGGACGTCGGCTTGAGGTACTTCCCTTCCTTGGCAACATACTCGCGCCCGGTGATGGTGCTGATGGTCGGGGCATATGTGCTCGGACGGCCGATGCCCTTTTCCTCCATGGCGCGGATGAGCGTCGCTTCCGTATAACGCGCCGGAGGCTCGGTGAAGCGCTGCTCCTTGTCGAGCTTTTTAAGCGTTACGATCTCGCCCTCGGCAAGATCGGGCAGCGGCTTTTTCCCGCCGGTCTCCTCGTCCTCGTTCGGATCCTCGTATACCGCGGTATATCCCGGGAAACGCAGCGAGGAATGATTCGCCTTGAAGCAGTGTCCGGCGCTGAGAGCATCGATCACCACGTTATCATAGACGGCGTTTGCCATCTGGCTCGCCGTAAAGCGGCCCCAGATCAGGCGGTACAGGCGGTACTGCTCCGCCGTGAGATCCTTTTTCACGCGCTCCGGCGTGAGATTCACGTTGCTCGGGCGGATGGCTTCGTGCGCGTCCTGCGCTCCAGCCTTGGTCTTATAGCGGCGGGGCTTGCCGTAATAGTACTCCTCGCCGTAAAAGCTGCGGATAAAGCTGCCCGCGGCGGCCATGGCTTCCTCGGAAAGGCGCAGAGAGTCGGTACGCATATAGGTGATAAGACCGACCGTGCCCTCGCCGGTGATATCCACGCCTTCGTAGAGCTGCTGCGCGATGCTCATCGTGCGCCGCGGCGTGAGCCCCAGACGGCGGCTCGCCTCCTGCTGCAGCGTGGAGGTGATGAACGGAGGCGACGGGCTGCGCTGGCGCTCGCCGCGCTTGACGGAGCCGATCTCCCACGCCGCCTTTTCCACGGCGGCGATGACGTCCTCCACTTCTTTTTCACTGTGAAGCTCTTTTTTCTTGTCTGCCGTGCCGTAATAGCGGGCGACAAAGCCGCCCTTCTTCCCGGCGCGGTCGAGATGCGCATCCAGATACCAGTATTCCTCCGGCTGGAACGCCCGGATCTCGTTTTCCCGGTCCACAACCATGCGGATGGCAACGGACTGCACGCGGCCCGCGGAGAGACCTCGGCGCACCTTGCGCCAGAGGAGCGGGCTGAGCTTATAGCCGACGATGCGGTCCAGAATGCGGCGCGCCTGCTGCGCGTCCACCAGATCCTGATCGATATCGCGTGGGTTGGCAATGCTCTCCTGCACGACCTTTTTCGTGATCTCGTTAAAGGTAACACGGCGGGCCTTCTCGTCGGGGATCTTCAGAAGCTCCTTGAGATGCCAGCTGATCGCTTCGCCCTCGCGGTCCGGGTCGGTGGCGAGATACACCGTTCCGGCCTCTTTGGAACGCTTTTTCAGCTCGTTGATAACGTCCGACCGCGCGGCGACCGGAATATACTCCGGCGTAAAGCCGTGTTCAATGTCCACGCCGAGCTTGCTCTTCGGCAAGTCGCGGAGGTGGCCCATGGATGCAATAACTTTATAGTCGCCGCCGAGGTACTTTTCGATCGTCCGTGCCTTGGCGGGAGACTCCACAATGACAAGATCCTTTTTTGCTTGCGCCATAATATACTATCGTCCTTACTTCAGGTTCAAAGAATATCGTTTTCCCGGCAGGGGTTTCACTGCGCCGCGGATGGTGAGCACCGTCATGCACGCGAGCACCTTTGCCGCGGAAAAGCCGGTCGAAGCAGCCATTTCGTCCACATGGGTCTCGCCCCGCGAAATGCAGCGCAGAAGTGCCCGGTGGTCCTCCGTGTACTCCGTCAGACGGCTTTCGAGGTCACTATACGGTATCGTCTGCGGCTTGTCAATCTCTGTTTTTGCCGAAACCGATACCTTTTCCGCTCTTTTCGGCGGGGAATACAGCTCCGTATCGTATTGGATGCGGCCGGGATAGAGCCCTTCATACTCCGAAAGGATATCCTGTGCGCCGGTGATCGCCTTGGCGCCGTCGCGGATGAGCGCGTTGGTCCCGGTGCTGTTCGGGCTGTCGATATTACCCGGAACGGCGAACACATCGCGCCCCTGCTCCAGCGCAAGATTGGCGGTGATGAGCGCGCCGCTGCGCGCCGGCGCTTCCACGATGCACACGCCGCAGGAAAGGCCGCTGATAATGCGGTTGCGGCGGGGAAAGTTCTCCGGCTTCGTCGGATAGAGCGGAGGAAACTCGCTGACGACAGCCCCGGCAGATGCTACATCGTCGATAAGCAGCGAATTGGCCGCAGGATAATTGACGTCGATCGCCGTGCCCAGCACACCGACGCACGGCTTGCCCGCGAGCAGCGCGCCCCGGGCGGCGGCGCCGTCCACGCCGAGCGCCATGCCGGTAACAACGCAGCCGCCGTAAGAAGTAATCTCCTGCCCAAGGCGGGTCGCCACATTGATCCCGTAGGCGCTTGCCTTTCGCGTGCCCACGATCGCGATCGTAGGCAGCTCATCGAGAAACGGAAGATTCCCGCGGACGTATAATACGAGCGGCGGATCGGCAATCTGCCGCAGACGGTCGGGATAAGCGGCATCGTGCAGCGTAAGAATACGGATATTTTTCTCCTGGCAGAGAGCAAGGATCTGTTCGGTGCGCTCAAGGCTCCGGTCAGAGAGGGCGCGCCGCTCCTGCGGTGAAAGATCCTCGAGCTCCGAAAGCCGCTCTTCGGGCGCAAAATAGGCTTCCATCGCCCCACCGAAGTGCTCCAGAACTCGGCAGAGCGAGATCGTGCGCACTCCGTCCACGGAGGCAAGCCATACCCAGTACCGAAGCTGCGACATTTCCCTTCTCCCTTCCTCAGATTATCCGCGCTGTGTCCACATCTCCCACATAAGGATGGAGGCCGCGACCGCCGCATTGAGCGACTCGCTGCCGGGCGTCATGGGGAGAATGATCTTCGTATCACACTTTTCCAGAAGCGCGTCGGTGAGCCCCCGTCCCTCATTGCCGACGGCGATGGCCGCGCGGCGGAGCGAAACGCATTTTACATCAACGCTCTCTGCCCGGAGCGCCGCGCCGCAGAGCGGAAGCTCCCATTCGCGGAGCTTCGCGCAGAGCGTGGCAAGATCGGTCTCCCAGAGCCGCTGGCGGAAAAGCGCCCCCATGGCAGCGCGGACGGTTTTCGGGTTGTAGGGATCGGCGCAATCGCCGAGGAGCACCACGAGCTCCGTGCCGAGCGCCGCCGCGGTGCGAAGCACTGTACCCACGTTGCCGGGGTCCTGCACGTTTTCCAAAACGATGACCCGATCGGGCCGGACTCTCTCCGGAAGCGGCTTTGCGCGAACGGTGAAAAGCGGGCCTGGGCTGTGCTCCAGCGGAGAGGCATAGTCGAACACATCCTCGGAGAGCGAATACACCGGAACCTCCGGCATATTCCCTGCCGGCTTTGCGCCGCGCAGGTATATCTCCGCGATATCCGCGCCGTTTGCGAGCGCTTCGGAGAGCAGCTTCTCTCCGTCGCAGAGGAAAAGCCCCTGCTCGCGGCGATATGCCTTGTTTCTGCCGAGCGCGCGCAGCGTCTGCACGCGGGAATTTTTCCGGGATGTGATCGTTTCCATAGAAAAAGGCGAAACGCCTGTCCTTTCCTCTTCGCCGGCCGGTGGAGCCGGTTTTCGTTTTATCATATCGTCACGCAGAAGAAAAATCAATACAATATTTTATATATTTCCAAAGAGTTAACGAATAAAATTCGTTCCAACGCGCTCTTCCTTCTCCGGAAGACCGTATTTTGCCTTTCCGAGAGCGATGCTTTTCATCAGGAACGTCATGTTCCGCGCAAGAGTTCGCATCGTCTGGAGACCTTCGGCGTCCTGCGCCGCCTCGCCCGGCTGACAGCCATGGACACTGTTCCAGTACTGGCTCGATACGACCGGCATACCGCTGATGGTGAAGTATTTGTTGAGCTCGTCAAACGTTGCGCTCGTCCCGCCGCGGCGCGCCACGGCGACCGAGGCGCCGACCTTCATCGTGAGATCGTACGGTGCAGAGTAGAAAAGCCGGTCCAAAAACGACACAACCGTGCCGTTCGCGGAGGCGTAGTACACCGGCGTGCCGACAACGAGCCCGTCGCAGTCGCGGAGGATATCGGCGGCGCGGTTCACCACATCGTCAAAGCCGCATTTTCCTGTGCGGTGGCATGCATTGCAGGCAACGCAGCCGTGGATCATCTGCGTGCCGATGTTCAGCCGCTTCGTCTCCACTCCCTCTTCGGCGAAGACCTTTTCCATTTCGCGCAGCGCGATGTCCGTATTGCCGTTTGCACGGGGGCTGCCGTTGATGATGAGAACTTTCATGGATCGTTTTCTCCTTTGTTTTATTCGGTTATGATCTCCGCGCGGCTCGCGCCGTCCTTCGAGCGTTTGACGACGATCTGCCGGTCGATCTCGCGGCGGAGCTCGGAAACGTGGGATATGATGCCGATGAGCCGGTCGCCCTCGGAGAGCTCACGCAGCGCGCGCATGGCCTGCCGGAGCGTTTCCTCGTCGAGCGAGCCGAAGCCCTCATCTACGAAGAGCGTGTCCATCTGCACGCCGCCGGCGCTCGACTGGATCTCCTCCGAAAGCCCGAGCGCGAGCGAGAGTGAGGCAAGAAACGTTTCGCCGCCGGAGAGTGATTTTACGCTGCGCTCGCTGCCGTTGTAGTGGTCGATGACGTCAAGGTCAAGACCGTTTTGGCCGCCATTCTTCGCTGCGCCCTCGCGCCGCTTGAGATCGTACTTCCCGCCGGACATCTGCATCAGGTGCGCATTGGCGCGCGCAAGGATGCGGTCAAAATACGTCATCTGCACATACGTTTCCAGCGAGATATGATCCTTGAGTCCGCCGTTCGCCGTTTCCGAGAGCGGCTTCATCCATGTCCAGCGCTCCTCGAGCGCGCGGCGCTCTCCGGCTTTTTTGTCGATTCCCTTTTTGGCGCTGTCGTTTGCCGTGATGCGCCGGTCAAGAGCGCGGCGGCGGTTTGTCAGGTCGTCCTTCCGCTGTGTGAGACAATTTTTCTCTTCGGCAATTGCCGCGAGATCAACGGAAGGCGTATCGGAAACAAGCTCTTCGAGCTTCTCCACCTTTCCCTGCTCTGCGGAGCGCCGTTCCTTGGCAGCGATGAGCGCTTCCTCTGCTCTTTTCCGCGCATGCTCCATCTCGCCCTGACGGGCAAGGACTTGCCGCTTTTCCTTTTCGACCTCCGCCGCATTTTCGTATTTCAGCCCCGCACGAAGCTTGTCCGCGGTCTGACGGAGAGACGTGAGCGCGCTCTGCGTGTCGGCAGCCGTCTTCTGCGCCTCGGTGATCGGCGCGTCCATTTCGGCAAGACGCTTTTCCTCTTCCGGAATTTTCCGTCCGAGAGTCTCGAAACGCGCGGCGTTTTCCGATTCTTTTCGGATCTCGCCGTCTTTTTCGGCGCAGCGGCGCTCAGCGGCCCTCTTTTCGGCTTCGAGATCGATCATCTCTTTCCCGCCGAAGAGCTTTTCTCTCTGTTCCGCTTCCTCTTTCTGCGCGGTCTCAAAAGCGTTTTTCGCAATGCCGGAAGCTTCGCTCGCCTTATTTACTCGCTCCCACGCCGCTTTGGCCTTTTTCTCGGCGTCCTTCACTTTCTTCTCGTCGGGCGCGTCCGGCGTACACTGTGCGGGGTGCGGATGCGTCAGCGCGCCGCAGACGGGGCAGGGTTCGCCCTCGTGAAGCGTGGAGGCCAGCACCCCCGCCTGCTCGTCGTTGAATCTCCGGCGCAGCTCCTGCGCCTCGGCGGAGCGATGCTCTTCTTCGCTCAGCGCCCTCGTATAGGCATCGCGCGCGGCGTCCGCCGCATCTTTGCGCTTTGCAAGCGTCTGAAGGGCCGTTTCGTATTTCCGGAGGTCGTCGAGATATTGGGAGAGAACGGTCTTTTCCTGTTTGAGCTTCGCGAGATTCTCCGCAGAGGCGGCAAGCGCATGGTATTCCTCCCGCTCCCGCGAAAGGTGCTCCCGCAGCTCATCGCGCGATACTTCGAGCCGGGAAAGGCGTGCCGCCGCGTCGTCCGCCGTTTTCTTCGCCTCGGCGGCCTTTTTTTCCGTGTCCATCAGCTCGTCGTGCGCCTTCCGCTCATCTTCCAGCGCCTTGAGCGCTTCCGCGAGCTTCACGAGCTCCGGCTCGCACGCCTTTTCCTTTTCCAGCGCGATGCCGGACTCACTCACCGCCTTTTCGGCTTCAGCGAGGAAGAGCTTTGCTTTCCGAAGTTCGCTGCGGTTTTCTTCGTCCACCGCCGCTTTGGCCGCATCGGCGGTCAGCGTATCGAGCTTTTTCCCGATCTCCGCGAGCTCTTTCTCCCATGCGTCATCCTGCGCGCGGTCGGCTTTCAGCAGACCGGCGAGAAATTCAGAGAGCTCATTTCCCGGCGGGAGCTCGGTATCCTCCGGCAGGACGACCCCTGCGGCGTACTGTTTAAAGGAGTTTTCCGCCTCCTTCAGCTCGCGACCGATCGCAAAGAAATCTTCTTTTACCTCCTTCTGGAAGAGTGAATACAGATTAGTGTTGAATATCTTCTGGAATATCTTCCGGCGGGTCTCCGTATCCGCCAGCAGCAGCTCGCGGAATTCGCCCTGCGCTATCATGGCGATCTGACAGAACTGATCCTTATCCACTCCAAGGATATCGCGGATCTTCTCATCCACCTCTTTCGTACCCGTGATGATCTTGCCATCCGGCATCAGGAGTTCCGCGTCCGCCTTTTTTTCGGTCGTTCCGGTGCCGCGGAGCTTGGTGCGCTCATACGTCGGATTGCGCTTGATCTTATAGGTCTTTCCCCCGTTGGAGAAGGTGAGCTCCACTTCCGTCGGCGTTTCCGGCGAGGCATACTTTGAGCGGAGCATGGATACATCGCGCCCGCCCTTGCCGCCGCTCGGTTTACCGAACAGCGCAAAAGCGATCGCGTCAAAGATCGTCGTTTTCCCTGCGCCGGTATCGCCCGTGATGAGATACAGTCCGCGTTCGCCGAGCTCCCGGAGATCAAGCTCCGTTTTGCCCGCATACGCGCCGAAGGCGCTGAGCGTAAGATTCAGCGGTCTCATAGCATTTCCTCCCGAAGCGCGGCAAACACGGCCTTTACATAGCCGCTCTGCTCGGCACTCATCTTCTGTCCGTTCAGCTTTTCAAAGAACTCGGCAAAAAGCTCCGTATCGGTCATCGTCCGGCGACGTTCTTCCGCAGCGATCACGACGGAGGTTCGCGTGCGCCGGTTATCGTAATCGAGCTTCATCAGCTGCGGATAAATGCTTTGCAGCCGCGAAAACGCGTTCGGAATGTCGTTTTCGTCCGTGAGAACGGCGTGGATGTAATCGTCAGTATTCGTTCCGGCGTAATTTCCGCGGAGCGTCAGCTCGTCATAGGTGCCGCGCACTTCGCGCATATCGCGCTGCGGTGTGAGCGGCAGCGTCGAGATCGACACGCTTCCCTTCTCTCCCATCTCCACGACCGTTATGCTCTTCTCCTGATCCTTTTCCGAGAAAGAGTATTTGAGCGGCGTGCCGGAATAGCGGAGCGTTTCGCGCCCGATGCTCTGCGCGCCGTGGAGATGGCCGAGCGCGACATAGTCAAAGCCGTCGAACACCGCGGCATCCACGTTGTCCGTGCCGCCTACCGTGATATCCTCTGACTCCGAGCGCACGCCGCCGGTGACGAACTGATGCGTTACGAGCACGTTCCGCGCCGACGGGTCGATATCCATATGCTCCGCGGCGCAGCGGAGCGCGTCGGTATAGCTCTCGATGACTGCGTCCGGATAAAAGCGGCGGACGGGCGCGGGCTTGATGAACGGGAGCAGATAAAAGCGCACCTCGCCATAGGCGTCCGAGAGTGTCACCGGCTCCACGCGCCCATTATAGACCGGCGAGAGATACACGCCGCTCGGCGCCATGAGCCCCGCGCCGAACGCGATGCGCTCCGGCGAATCGTGGTTGCCGGCAATGGCGAGCACCGGAATGTGCCGCCCGGCCAGCTCGGTAAGAAAAGAATCGAAAAGCTCGACCGCCTCGGCGCTCGGCACGGCGCGGTCGTAAATATCGCCCGCGATCACGACCGCGTCGGGGTGCTCCTCGTCCGTCCGGCGGAGGATCTCTTTGAGAATGTATTTCTGGTCATCGATCAGGGAAAACTCATAGATACGTCTCCCGAGATGGAGATCGGACAAATGAAAGAATTTCAATTTCGGCCTCCTGCTCTATATTATTACTTTATCTTACCCCCGCGGTTCCCTCTTTTCAACCTTTTTCCCGTTTTTCGGCGTGAATGCGGAAAAGGACAAAAAGACTCCGGCTGATTTTCAGCCGGAGTCTTTTGCTATATCGTATGAATCAAATCTCGTGCCACGTGGCATCGATGATCTGCTGGTGTCCGGAAGAGCGGAACACCTTGGAGATGCAGACGATAGCGTAGATGCTCTCAACGCCCGTCACAAGCAGCGAAATGCCGGTGAAGATCATCAGCGCCTTTGCGCCATTAAAGGGATCAAAGATCATCAGCACGCCGAGAACCGCGCCTGCAATGCCGAGCAGCAGCGCGCCCCACCAGCCGGAGAAGCCGAAATGACGGGCTTCCGTCGAGATCTGGATAGAGAACACGCTCGCAAGAATGATATAAAAGCCGAGAATGACCGGCAAAATGACAAGCGCTCCGTTCGGGTGCAGAAGCAGCAGCACGCCGGCAAGCACGCTCATAATGCCGAGAAACAGGTCGTACCGGAACAGTACGCCGATGAGACCGAGATCAAAATACCGGATGATCTCATAGATACCGGCGGCGATGCAGACCGCGCCCATCAGATAGCAGATCGCGACCGCCGAAATGCCCGGCCAGAATATCATGATGAGACCGAGTACCATGGTAACAACGGCGAGTAAGATCGCCCATGTTTTATAGGTTTTCAGAGATTTCTTTTCCATGACCATTCACCTTTCTTGGGAATCATAAATATACGTACACGGATGCGGCAGTTTACCGCATCCGTATACAGGGTTTCCGATTTACTTTGCGTCATGCTCCGCACGGTTTTCCGCCCAGAGCTTATCCGCTGTGGGCTTCCACTCGGCGGCATACCGGTCGCACTTGGCGCAGAGGTGATCGACAGTCTCCGGGGACTGCAAATCCGTGGAATGCGCGCCGGAGGACTTCACCATAGCGCGCAGCTTCTCCGGGTTTTCGAGCATCGGGCAGGGCCGGAGCATGTTGTCGTTGAACGGCTGTCCGTCGTGGTAGGCCATAAAGAGCGGGGATTTCATTGTCTCGAGCAGCGTCTTCTCGCGGATGTTCGAGTCGGAATAGTGGATGAACACGCAGGGGTCCACGTCGCCGTTGGCGTTGATGTGCAGATAGGTGCGTCCGCCAGCGATGCAGCCGCCGACGAACTCGGCGTCATTCTGGAAGTCCATCGCGAAGAGCGGCTTCTCGGCGCGGTAGCGGCGGATGCGGCGGTACACCTCGGTGCGCTGCTCCGGCGTCGGGAGAAGCTCAGGCGAAGCGTCGTTTCCGACGGGCATGTAGTGGAAGTACCAGATGAAGTACGCGCCCATCCGGATGAGGCTGTCATAGTACTCCTCCGAGGTGATGGACTCAAAGTTCGCTCTCGTATAGCACGAAGAAATGCCGTAGAGCAGCTTGCGCTCGCGGAGAAGGTTCATCGCGTGCGTCGCCTTGCCGTAAACGCCGTCACCGCGGCGGGAATCGGTCGCTTCCTCAAACCCCTCGAGAGAGATGGCCGGGACAAAGTTCTTCACGCGCAGCATATCGTCGGCGAACTTTTCGTCGATGAGCGTGCCGTTCGTAAAGGCGAGGAAGATGCAGTCGTCGTGCTTTTCGCAGAGCTTGATGAGATCGGCCTTGCGGACGAGAGGTTCGCCGCCGGTGTAGATGTACATGTAAACGCCCATGTCCTTGCCCTGACGGATGATGTCATCGATCTCGTCAAAGGTGAGATTGAGCTTGTTGCCGTATTCCGCAGCCCAGCAGCCGGTACAGTGGAGATTGCAGGCGCTGGTGGGATCAAGAAGGATCGCCCAGGGGATGTTGCAGTTATGCTCCTCGCGGAGCTTTTCCTGCTTTTCGCAGCCGACCATGTTGGCGTTGATGAAGAAATTCACCACGATCGTCGTGAGAACATCGTGATCGACCTCATTCATCATGTGGCGGATGAAGTCATAGTACGGATACGTCGGATCCTCGATGGCGCGGCGGATCGCGGCGCGCTGACCCGGGAAGCGTCCCTTGCAGAACGTGTCCGCCCAGTCCATCAGCTTGGGCAGATTCTTCTCGGGGTCCTTGTACATGAATTTGATCGCCTGTTCGATGCCGTACTTCTTCACGGTCGTCGATACGCTCATTAAAAACACGCTCCTTTATAGGATTTTTCTTAGTGCTTTCATTTTATATCGAATCGTACCGGCTTTTCCACGGACAAACTGACGCCGTTGTCGTAATTTCTAACACATCCGGAAAAGTGCCCCATTTGTGATATTTTCGCGTTTATGCGCAAAAACTTTTTCACATAAAAGCGTAAAAGAGACCGGCTATTTTTTACAGCGGGTCTCTTTCCATTTGCGCCGCGGCGCTGTCAATAAAGGCGTTGAATACTTTCTCGAGCCGGTCCACGCTTTCATCCACATCGGTCTGCATCTTCTCCCAGGTAAATTTCAGGAAGAAACCGATAAAAGAGTAACGGTAGAACTGCGCAATGTACCGGATCGATTCCTCCGAAAGCGGCATACCGGCGGTTCGTTCCCGAACATAATCGTAAAAGAAAATGTCCGATTCCGTAAAAATGCACTGCTCCAGATGACTGCGGGAGGTGGAGGAGAGAAGATTCGTGACGAGCTTTGGATGGCTCTGGCAGTATTTGAGAAATACACGCACCTCTTCCTTCCAGCCCTTGCTTTCGGGGACGGACTTCTTCAGCATGCCGAGCCGCGTGCTCATCCATACGTCAAAAAGATCGTAGATATCCTGATAATGATAGTAAAAGGTGTTGGAGCTCACGCCGCACCGCCGGACGAGAGCCGATACGGTGATCTTGTCAAACGGCATTTCCTCCAGCATCTCTTCAAAGGTCGAGAGGATCGCCTTTTGCGTTAACAGCGCCATGAAAGTATTCCTTTCCCCTCTTATTTTTCAAACATGTCCGAGCTCAAAAGAACGGCGTATATATCGCGGACCAGAGCGCGCGTTTCCGCCTCCGAGAGGTGATCCGCTACGCAGCTGTTGATAACGCCGAACAGGCCGTTGCATATGAGCGCCGCCGTCTGGTGGAACGGGAAACGCGGTTTCAGGTAAGTATGACGGCGGAGATAGTCATCCACGCTGGCATTCATCCGGTTAAAGTACGAAGAAAAAAGATAGGGATTTTCGCTTGAGGTTGTATGGGAAAAGAAGGTGTAGTTATCGTAATACAGGCACAAAATGGCATCCAGAAGATTCTGATAGCCGATGAAGCCGTTGTTTTTCGGATTATTCTCCGCCTGCAGCATGTGGTATTTGTCTTGGGCTTCCTGCACATGATCGGAAAATATCTCCTCGGCGAGAGCATACTTATCCTCATAGTGCGCGTAAAAGGTGATCCGGCTGATATCCCCGCGGCGGCAGATCTCTGCAACGGAGATTTTCTCAAATGGAATTTCCTGCAAAAGGGCTGTCAGCGTCGCTTTGATATTGCGTTTCGTTTTGGTGATACGTTTATCTTCCAATCGGTTCGCTCCGCCTTTCCGAAGAATTGTTCGCCAGGATTATCCAAATACTTGGTGTAGTGTTTACTTATTTTAACAGATGTACAAAATTTTGTCAATTTCATCCGCTGAAAAAATACTGAAAAGCCCGCTGACCGAAATCAGCGGGCTTAAATCACAGGAACGTTTTTTTACGCATTTCGGGCGTAAACTCGAAGTAAATTGGCGTAAGTTGTGGCGTAAGCGCCGCCAATTTTGGGACAATCAATAGAGCTTTGCGCCTGCCGGAATGTGAGGATCGACCATCAGCAAATGGAGCTTTTCCTCGCCGTTTTCGTGATGCACGGCGGAGATGAGCATACCGCAAGAGTCAATGCCCATCATCGCTCTCGGAGGCAGATTGGTGATTGCAATGCAGGTCTTACCAACCAGTTCTTCCGGCTCATAATATTCGTGAATACCACTCAAAATGACCCTATCTGTGCCGGTTCCGTCGTCCAAAACGAACTTTAAGAGCTTTTTGGACTTCTTCACGGCTTCGCATTCCTTGACCTTCACGGCACGGAAATCGCTCTTGGAGAAGGTGTCAAAATCCACCTGATCCTGGAACAGCGGCTCGATCTGAACATTGGAAAAATCGATTTTTTCCTCCACAACCGGAGCCGCCTGAGCAGCCTCCGCAGGAGCCGAAACTTCCTTGGAAGCCTTCTTGTCGGAGTCAAGCGGCTTCATTGTCGGGAAGAGCAGCACGTCGCGTATGCTGGTTTCTCCGGTGAGCAGCATGACCATGCGGTCTATGCCTATGCCTATGCCGCCGGTGGGGGGCATGCCGTATTCAAGCGCCTGGCAGAAGTCCTCGTCTATCATCATGGCCTCGTCGTCGCCCTTGGCGCGCTCCATAGCCTGCTGCACAAAGCGGCCGCGCTGGTCTATGGGGTCGTTCAGCTCGCTGAAGGCGTTTGCGTATTCGTGGCCGGCAATGAACAGCTCAAAGCGTTCCGTTATGCCGCTTACGCCCTTCTTGCGCTTGGAAAGCGGGGAGTTTTCCACGGGATAGTCTATTATGAACGTGGGCTGGATAAGCTTATCCTCAACGAATTCGTCGAACGCCAGCGCCAGCAGCTTGCCCTTGGTGGCTGTTTTGTCGTCAAAGGGCAGCTTTATCTTCTTTGCAAGCTCGCGCGCCTCTTCGTCCGTTGCGCAGCCAAGGAAGTCAGCATTTGCGTATTTCTTCACGGCGTCGTTCATGCTCAGCCGCGCAAACGGCGGGGTAAGGTCAATATCGTACTCGCCGTATTTTATCTTGGTGGTGCCGTTTACCAGCATGCAGCAGCGGGAGAACAGATCCTCGCACAGCTCCATCATTCCGTGGTAATCGGTATACGCCTGATATATCTCAATCGTGGTGAACTCGGGGTTATGCGTAGCGTCCATGCCCTCGTTGCGGAAAAGGCGGCCTATTTCATAAACTCTTTCAAGTCCGCCAACTATGCAGCGCTTGAGGTGCAGCTCCGTGGCGATGCGCAGATACATGTCTATATCCAGCGTATTGTGGTGCGTTATGAACGGCCTTGCGCTCGCGCCGGAGGCGGCGGAGTTGAGCACGGGGGTCTCGACCTCTATAAAGTCAAGCTCGTTCAGCCTCCTGCGTATCTCGGCCTCTATCTTGGCGCGCTTTATGAAGGTGTTTCGCACCTCGGGATTTACTATAAGGTCAACACTGCGCTGGCGGTATCTCAGTTCCTGATCCTTCAGCCCGTGGAACTTTTCGGGCAGGGGACGGAGGGACTTTGAAAGCAGGGTAACGCTCGTTGCATGGATTGAAACCTCGCCCGTGCGGGTTTTGAATACCGTGCCGGTAACGCCGATTATGTCGCCTATATCCATGGCCTTAAAGTCGGCATAGGATTCTTCGCCAACATCGTCGCGCTTTATGTAAACCTGAATATCGCCCTTGTAATCCAAAATGTGCGCAAAGGAAGCCTTGCCCATTATTCGCTTGGACATCATTCTGCCTGCAACGGTAACGGTTTTGCCTTCCATGGCGTCGTAATTTTCAATTATCTCTGTGCTGTAAGCATCGCGGTCGAACTTGACTATTTCAAAGGGATCCTTGCCGCGTTCCTGCAATGCCTTCAGCTTGTCCCGCCTTATCTGGAGCAGCTCGTTAAGTTCCTCGGCGGTTTGTTCGCGCTCCACCACGGGAGCCTTAATGTTGTTTTCTTCCATTTATGCGCCTGTCTCCTGCGTTTGAAGATTATTTGCCTATGGCTGTTATTTCAAATTCGCTCACTCCGTCGGGAGTCTGAATTTCAACAAGCTCACCCACCTTGTGGCCAAGCAGGGTCTTGCCGACGGGGGATTCGTTGGAAATGCGGTTCTCGTAGGGGTTGGCCTCCGCACTGCCGACTATCTGGAACGTGCGCTCCTCGCCGCCGGCGGACAGCATCTTTACCGTAACGTTTGAACCAACGTCAACAACGTTTGTGTTCAGCGTGTCCTCGTCTATGAGCACCACGTTCTTGAGCATGGCCTCTATTTCAACTATTTCGTATTCTATGCGCGCCTGCTCAATTTTTGCCGCGTCGTATTCGGCGTTTTCGCTCAGGTCGCCGAAGGCCCTTGCCGTTTTTATCTGCTCCGCAATTTCGGTGCGCGCTGTGGTTTTCAGGTACTCCAATCTTTTCTCATACTTTTCCACGCCTTCGGCGGTAAGCCTTACTTCAGCCATGTTCTTTCTCCTTCGTTAAGCCGCGTGCGTGCGGCATTATTTTTCATAATTCTTATATGAAAACACGGCAAAATAACGCTATGCTCCCATATTGATGTAATTATATTTTAGCCTGTTTCGCTTGTCAAGGCGCGGCGGGAATATATTACTGTTCGCCCGCCAGCTCGCGCACGTAGTCCAGCGCGGCCCAAAGCTGCGCGTCCTGCTCTTGATCAAGCTGATTTATGGGCGTGCCCTTCATCTCCTCCGGCAGATCAACTTCAATGTCCGGCGTAACGCCCGTGCCGTTTATGCTTTCGCCGCTGGGCGTGTAATATGCGCTGACGGTCATTTTAAGCCATGCGCCGTTTGAGCTGATGCGCTTTGTGTTCTGCACAACGCCCTTGCCGAAGGTTGTCATGCCGACAACGACGCCGGCCTCGTTGTCCTGCACGGCGGCGGCAAGTATTTCGCTTGCGCTTGCGCTGTTTTCATTAACTATTATTGCAACCGGCACGCTTACGCCTTTTTTATTAGATGTGTATGTTTCCTCGCCGCCCTTGCCGTCGCGCACGGTAACTATAGTGCATTCGCCGAGCAATGTGTCCGCAACGCTTACAACGTCCTTCAGCAGCCCGCCGGGATTGTTCCTAAGGTCTACAACAAGGCTTGTCATGTTCCTGTCGGTAAGATCCTTTATAGCCTCGCGGAATTCCTCCGCGCAGTTGCCGCTGAACATGCTTATGCGTATGTATCCCGTGTGATGATTATAAAGGAAATGCTCAACGTGCTTCACGTTTATGCGTGCAGATGTAAGCTCAACGGTGAAATCGTCCTCGCCTTCGCGGTGAATCGTGAGTTCTGTGCTTTCCTCCCCGCTTTTAACAACCAGCGTGCTCAGCTCTTCAAGCTCCATGTTGGCTGTGGGCGTGCCGTCAACGGCTGTAACAATGTCTCCCGCTTTAAGGCCGGCTTCGCTTGCGGGCGTATTTTCATATACGTCCAGTATCTCCGCGCCCTGCTCCGTGGGCTGGCCCAGCAGCACGCCTATGCCGTCGTAAGAGCCGCTTATGCTGGTAAGATACTTTTGGTATTCCTCATCCGTAAAATACTGGGCATACGGGTCGTTAAGCTCGCTTACCATGCCGCGGGCCGCCGCAGTTATAAGCGCTTCGCGCGAGGGTGCGTCGTAATAATAATCGCTCTGTATATCGCTTATTATTTCGTCAAGCGCCAGTATGTCCGTAAGGGCGGCGTATTCATCGGTTGAAAGCATCACCGCGTCCTTTCGGTTTTGATTATATAGCTGCATGGTAACGCCGGCGGATATGAGCGCCGCTATTATTATGGCGCCCGCAAAATACAGCGCCGTTCTAAGCTTTGGCTTCATGCATGACCTCCTTGAAGAAAATTATTATGCAACATTCTACCAAACTTAGCCTTATGCGTCAAATGAACGAATTATGTTCGGCAGAAGTAGACGCTTTTTGCGCGGCATCTTTTATGAAATGAACATATCTGATATAATAAATCAGCACAAGTTAAGGAGGGCATTTGCCATGGCAGAATATATTATGGCGCTGGACGCGGGCACAACGTCCAACCGCTGCATATTGTTTGACCGCTATGCGCGCGTGTGCGCCGTAGCGCAGAAGGAGTTTACGCAGATATACCCCAAAAGCGGCTATGTTGAGCACAATGCCAACGAAATATGGGCCACGCAGCTGAGCGTTGCCGTGGAAGCGATGCAGAAGCTTGGCATAGGGGCGGAGGATATAGCCGCCATAGGCATAACAAACCAGCGCGAAACAACAATAGTATGGGACAGGCAAACGGGAGAGCCGGTATATAACGCGATAGTGTGGCAATGCCGCCGCACGAGCAAATTCTGCGACGAATTGAAGGCGCGCGGCCTTGCGGAGACGATACGGCAAAAGACCGGCCTTGTTATAGACGCATATTTTTCGGCCACAAAGCTGAAATGGATACTGGATAACGTATCCGGCGCGCGGGAGAGGGCGGAGCGCGGGGAACTGTGCTTCGGCACGGTGGACACATGGCTCATGTGGAAGCTTTCCGGCGGCAGAATATTTGCAACGGATTATTCCAACGCATCGCGCACGATGCTTTTTAACATAAATACGCTCAAATGGGACGAAGATATATTGAAGGAGCTTGATATCCCCGCGTGCATGCTGCCGGAGGTGAAGCCCTCAAGCGGAATATTCGGCCATGCGGACGCGAAGTTTTTGGGCGGAGAGATACCCATTGCGGGCGTTGCGGGGGATCAGCAGTCGGCATTGTTCGGGCAGACCTGCTTTGAGGCGGGCGAAGCCAAAAACACATACGGCACGGGCTGCTTCCTTTTGATGAATACGGGCGAAAGGCCGGTTTATTCAAATAACGGCCTTGTTACCACCGTTGCATGGGGCAGAAACGGGAAGGTGAATTACGCGCTTGAGGGCAGCATATTCGTTGCGGGCGCGGCGATACAGTGGCTCAGGGACGAGATGAAGTTGATAGAAAGCGCGGCGGATTCGGAATACATGGCGCAGAAGGTGCGCGATACCAACGGCTGCTATGTCGTTCCGGCGTTCACGGGGCTTGGCGCGCCGCATTGGGACCAGTACGCGCGCGGTACGATAGTTGGCCTTAGCCGCGGCTGCAATAAATATCACATTATCCGCGCCACGCTTGACAGCATATGCTATCAGGTGAACGATGTTCTTGCCGCCATGCAGGCGGATTCGGGCATTCCGCTGAACACGCTGCGCGTGGACGGCGGGGCGAGCGCAAACAATTACCTTATGCAGACCCAGGCGGACATTATAAACGCGCCGGTCGCGCGGCCGCGCTGCGTTGAAACAACGGCAATGGGCGCGGCGTTCCTGGCGGGGCTTGCGGTAAAATACTGGGCCGATACGGAGGAAATAAAGCACAGCCGCGAAACGGAACGCGAGTTCTATCCATCAATAAGCGAAGCGGAGCGCGGCGCAAGAACGGCGGGCTGGAACCGCGCGGTAAAGTGCGCCTACGGCTGGGCGAAGGAGGATGAATAAACGGATGAATAAGCAATACGATGTTGTTATAATAGGTGCGGGCGTTACGGGCTGCGCCGCGGCAAGATATCTGAGCCGCTATAAAGTTCATGCGGCGGTGATAGAGCGGGCGGAGGACGTATGCGCATTCGGCGCGAGCAAGGCCAACAGCGCAATCGTCCATGCCGGGTTCGATGCGCCCACGGGCAGCCTTATGGCAAAGCTGAACGTTGAGGGCAGCCGCATTATGCCAAGGCTTGCAAAGGAGCTTGACTTCAGCTACATGAACAACGGCAGCCTTGTTGTATGCATGGATGAAAACGACTTCGGCAAGCTTGAGCAACTTTATAAAAACGGGCTTGCAAACGGCGTTGAGGGACTTGAAATAGTGCGCGGGGAAAGGCTTAGGGAGATAGAGCCCGCCGTGCGCAGGGAAGCCTATGCCGCGCTGTGGGCGCCCACGGGGGCCATAATATGCCCGTTTGGGCTTACGATAGCGCTTGCGGAAAACGCGGCGGCAAACGGAGTTGAGTTCATATTCAATACTGCCGTTACCGCGCTCAGGCACGAGCAGGGCGCATGGAGCGTGCAGACGGATAAGGAACTGATACGCGCGGACGCGGTCATAAACGCGGCGGGAACATATGCGGACGTGCTGCACAACATGGTAAGCACAAAAAAGATACACATAACCCCGCGAAAGGGCGAATATATGCTGCTGGATCACGCGGCGGGCGATTTTGTTAAGCGTACCGTGTTCCAGCTGCCCACAAAGTTCGGCAAGGGTGTGCTGGTAAGCCCCACGGTGCACGGCAATATAATAGCAGGCCCCACGGCGGAGGACATATTTGATCGCGACGGCGTGAATACCACGCAGGCGGGGCTTGACGCGGTTATGACAAGGGCGGATATTGCGGTTGAGGGCTTGCCGCTAAAGCAGGTGATAACCAGCTTTGCCGGCCTTCGCGCGCACGAGGACGGGCACGAATTCATAATAGGCAGGGCCGAAGGGACAGAGAATTTCTTCGACTGCGCGGGCATAGAATCCCCCGGGCTTTCAGGCGCGCCGGCAATAGGCAGAATGATATCCGAAATAGTGGCGGAGGAATTGAAGCTTGATGAGAACAAGTCCTTTATACCCACGCGGCAGGGCATAACGGAGCTGAAAAAGCTGAGCATTGACGAGCAGAACGCGCTCATACGGCAAAACAGCGCATACGGGCGCATAGTCTGCCGCTGCGAAAGCATAACCGAGGGCGAGATTGTGGACGCGATACGCCGTCCAGTGGGCGCAAGGAGCCTGGACGGGGTAAAGCGGCGCGTGCGCGCGGGCATGGGGCGCTGCCAGGGCGGATTTTGCAGCACAAGGGTGATGGAGATACTGGCGCGGGAGCTGAAGGCGAGCCTTGCGGACATAACGAAAAGCGGCGGAGAGGCGAAGCTTATAACCGGCCTTGCCAAGCAGGAGGCGGAAAAATATGAAACAATATGATATTGCAATAATCGGCGCGGGCCCGGCGGGACTTGCCGCGGCGGCCGCCGCATACGACGCGGGCGCGAAGAACATTATTATAATAGAAAGGGAAGACGCACCGGGCGGCATACTGAACCAATGCATACACGCAGGATTCGGCCTGCATACGTTTAACGAGGAGCTGACGGGCCCCGAATACGCGGCGCGCTTCATTGCGCGGGTGAAGGAGCGGGGCATAGATATGCTGCTTTCCACAATGGTGCTGAGCATTGCGCGGGATAAGACAATTACCGCCATGAACCGCACACAGGGCGTGTTTACAATCCGGCCCAAGGCGATTGTGCTTTGCATGGGCTGCCGCGAAAGGAGCCGCGGCGCGCTGAACATACCCGGCTTCCGCCCCGCGGGCATATATTCGGCGGGCACGGCGCAGAAGCTTGTGAACATAATGGGATACATGCCCGGGCGCGAGGTCGTTATACTGGGCAGCGGGGACATCGGCCTTATAATGGCGCGGCGGATGACGCTTGAAGGCGCGCATGTTAAGCTTGTTGCGGAGCTGATGCCGTATTCGGGCGGGCTGAAGCGCAACATTGTGCAGTGCCTTGACGATTTCGGCATACCGCTGAAACTCAGCCATACGGTTGTGGATATACACGGGCGCGAAAGGGTGGAAGGCGTTACGATAGCCGAGGTGGGCGCCGATTTGAAGCCCATAGCGGGCACGGAAGAATACTATCCGTGCGACACGCTGCTTTTATCCTGCGGGCTGATACCGGAAAATGAGCTTTCGCGCGGCATGGGCGTGGGCATACACCCCGTAACGGGCGGGCCGATGGTAAACGAATCGCTTGAAACGGATATAGCGGGCGTGTTCAGCGCGGGAAATGCGCTGCATGTGCACGATTTGGTGGACTATGTAAGCGAAGAGGCTGCTACCGCCGGGCGCAACGCCGCGCAATTCGCCCTTGCAGGAAATGCAAATGAAGTATGCACGCAAAGAATATGCATAGAGCTCTCCGGCGGCATACGCTATGCCGTTCCTTCCGCCATTGCGCCGGACAGGATACAGAGTAGTCTGACAATACGCATGCGTGTAGGAAGCGTTATGAAAAATAAACGACTGAATGTAATTATTAACGGGGAGAAAATAATCAGCCGTCCGCGCCCGGTGATGGCCCCGGGGGAGATGGAGCAGATGGTCATAATGAAGGATATGCTGGATAAGTATGCAAAAGTTGAAAGCATACTTATAACCACGGAGGATATGTGAAATGGAGAGAAAAACGCTTACCTGCATATGCTGCCCGATAGGCTGCATGATAGAGGCCGAGCTTGAAGGAAACCATGTTTTAAGCGTGCGCGGCAACTCCTGTCCAAGGGGAGAAAAGTACGCAAAATCGGAACTTTCGAACCCTGTGCGCACGCTGACCAGCACCGTTGGGCTCACGGGAAGCGCAACGGGCGCGGCCGTTGCTCCGGTGCGTTCGGCACGGGAAATACCCAAGGGCAAAATGCTTGACTGCATGAAGGAATTGAGCCGCGTGAGCGTAGCGGCACCGGTGCATATAGGCGATATTGCACTTAAAAACGCGGCGGGAACGGGCGTGGACATAGTTATTACGCGGGATATGCAATAAGTAAATTATAAACAAGCAGGACGGTGCGCTTTGCCGTCCTGCAGTATTATATATAATCCCAAATTATGAACATATTATTTGACATTTGAGCCATATTCTTTTATAGTATAACCAATATCTGCGCAAGATCATGCGCACAGTTGTCTCAGAAAACCAAATAATAAGGAGGAGTACAATGAAAAAGCTGCTTGCTATTCTGTTGACCGTATGCTTCATGCTTGGCGTATTTGCCGCATGCACAAACGACAACACGCCTGCCAACACCAATGAGCCGGCGAGCAACAACAACAATGAGAACCCCGGACAGACCCAGACAAACACCCCGGTGTCTGAAGGTCTTGACCTGAGCGTGAGCAAAGAGCCCAAAAAGGATTGGGTAACTTACCTCACCCTGGCTAACGAAATGGAGACTTTCAACATTCTCTATAGCCAGAACAACAAGGAACTGCGTGTTCTGACCAGCTGCATAGACGGCCTGCTGTCCAACGACAATCGTGGTAACCTCGTTCCCGCCATCGCGGAAACCTGGGGCACCGAAGACGGCGGCAAGACCTGGACCTTCAACCTCCGCAAGGGCGTTCAGTGGGTAAACATGAACGGCGAACCCATGCAGGAAGTTAAGGCCGAGGACTGGCTGGTTGGCCTTGAGTGGGTACTGAACTTCTATAAGAACGAAGCTGCCAACACCTCCATGCCTACCGAAATGATCGAAGGCGCCGCCGATTACTATGCCTATGTGGCCGGCTATCAGGATCTTGAAATCCCTGCGGATGCCGACGCCGCTACCAAGGAAAAGCTGACCAAGGATTACGAGAAAGCCAAGGCTAAGTTCGAAGCCGTCTGCGAAAAGTACGATCTTGAGCCCGTCCGTCTGACTGCTGACGAAGCCAAGAGCATGGATCTGACCGTATTCAAGAAGATGGTCGGCATCGAAGCTCCCGATGACTACACCCTGATTTATCACTGCGTAGCCGAGCTGCCCTACTTTGCCACCGTTGCTACCTACAACTGCCTCTATCCCGCGCCCCAGGCCCTGATAGACCAGCTTGGCGTTGATGGCTTCTATGCCTGCACCAACGAGAACATGTGGTACAATGGCTGCTACACCATCACCCATTACATCAACGGCAATGAAAAGGTTCTGACCAAGAACCCCCTGTACTGGGATACCGACTGCACCCTGTTCGATACCGTCACCTACAAGATGGTCGAATCCGGCGATGTTGCGTTCCAGATGTTCCAGGCCGGCGAGCTTGATTACATCGAGCTGACCGAATCCAACCTGCGCACCATCTACAACAGCGAGTCCAACGAGTTCCATGATTACATCGTTGAAGCCCGCCCCACCAAGTATTCCTATCAGCTGCATCTTTGCTGGGATAAGCGCGACGAGAACGGCGATCCCGACGTGAACTGGAATACCGCCATTGCTAACGAGAACTTCCGTCTGGCTTGGTACTATGGCCTTGACGCCACCGCCTACCTTGCCCGTACGAACTTCATCTATCCGCAGCACTGCGCTAACTATTGCTACACCATGTCCAACCTGGTCTCCTTCTCCGACGGTACCGATTATACCGATCGCGTTATGGAGAAGCTGGGCATCAGCCCCGATGGCGAGAACTATGCCCGCGTAGACGCCGCCAAGGCTGCCGAGTACAAGGCCAAGGCCATGGAAGAGCTCACCGCTAAGGGCGTGACCTTCCCTGTGGTTGTTGACTATTACATTCAGGGCTCCAGCCAGACCGCTCTGGACACCGCGAACGTTCTCAAGCAGATGTTCTCTGACTGCCTGGGCGACGATTTCGTAACCCTGAACATCAAGACCTATATCTCTTCTGTGAACAAGGAAGTCCGTAATCCTCAGCTCGCCTCCTTCTACATTAATGGTTGGGGCGCTGACTACGCCGATCCTCAGAACTACCTGGGTCAGGAAACCTACGGCATGGACAACGCTTACTACAGCGTATCCTACTCCAAGGCTAATAACATTACCGACGAAAACCTGATTGCCGTTTACGAGGAGTTCACCAATATGGTCAACGCGGCTAACGCCATCGTAGACGATATGGACGCCCGTTACGAAGCCTATGCCGAGGCTGAAAAGTACATGCTTGAGCATGCGCTCGTAATCCCTTGGTACAAGAACGTTCTGTGGCAGGTAACCCATGTTAACGACTATTCCAAGATATATGCTCCTTACGGCATACAGGGCGAAAAGTTCAAGAACTGGGAAACCTCTGTTGATCCTTACACCACCGAGGACTATGCAAAGCTGGCCGAAGCTTATGCCGCCGGCGCTGGCAAATAAGGTTAAAGGTAAGTAAGATTAAATGTTTAAGTATACCATAAAAAGAGTACTTCAGTCCTTAGGGACCGTGCTCATCGTGGTATCTATCGTGTCATTGCTGCTCAGCCTGATGCCGACTGATTATTACTTCACTGAGGAACAGCTTATAAAGCTGACCGATAAGCAGAAGGAAGATCAGTTGGCAGCAGCTGGGCTGCTGGACAGCCCAATCGTACAATTATTCCACTTCCTAGAAAACGTAATTCTTAAATTCGATCTTGGAACCTCACGCAGAATACAGGCCGGCGTGCCTGTAATTAAGGTAATAGGAGACAAGTTCGCTATCTCAATGAGATTGGGCTGTATCGCTTTGGTCATTTCGCTGATACTTGGCGTGCCTATGGGCATACTTCAGGCAAGACATAAGGACCATCTGTTCGATCATATCGGCGCCGCATATACGATATTCGTAAACGCAGTACCGCGTTTGGTATCATATTCGCTGGTGCTGGTGATCGGCGTAAAGCTTTTTGGTTTGCCTACCATGTATTCCACGCGACATGCCGCGCGTTCCAGCATATTGCCGATAATATGCCTTGCGATGGGTTCTACTGCAAGCTACGCGCTGTGGATGCGCCGTTATATGGTTGACGAGCTTACGAAGGACTATATAAAGCTCGCCCGTATAAAGGGTCTTTCCACCCGCCAAATAATGTTTAAGCATGTTCTCAGGAACGCATTCGTGCCTATGGTACAGAATCTGCCCACTTCCTTCATGCTTACTATCGGCGGTTCTCTGCTGGTGGAGCGTTTCTTCTCCATTCCCGGCATGGGCCCGCTGCTCACAGACTCGATTACCCGATACGACTTAAACATGGTCCGCGGACTGGTGCTGCTTTATGCCCTGCTTGGCATATTCGGCCTGTTCCTGGGCGACGTGCTTATGACCGTATGCGATCCGAGAATCAGACTTACCGGAAAGGGCGGTGACACTCGATAATGGAAACCAAAGCTGTAAATACCACGGCGGAGCTTGAAAAAGAGCTTGGCATGAGCGAACAGGAACTGTTTTCATTCGTTGAGTATCATGCCGAGGATGCCGAAAGAATAGGCTACAGCGAATATTCATATTGGAAGAGCGTTTTCCGCAACTTCCTCAAGAATAAGGCCGCCGTGGTCATGATAATCGTTTTCTTTGCAATATTCATATTCTCCTTCGTGGCGCTGTGGATAGGCAAATACGACTATCAGCATCTGATACCGGATACGAATCTGTGCTTCCAAAGCCCCAATAGTGAATATTGGTTCGGTACCGATAACCTTGGCCGCGACTACTGGTGCCAGGTTTGGTACGCCACGCAGACTTCCATAAAGCTGGCGGCTATAGTTGCCCTGGGCGAATGCCTTATGGGCGTTACCATCGGCTGCATATGGGGTTATGTGCGCAAGGCGGACAGGTTCTTCACCGAACTTTACAACATATTCGACAGCGTGCCTACCATGATTTACATGACGCTTATCGCGCTGTTCATCGGCCAGACCTTCTGGATAATGTGCGCAAGCATAATACTGTTCCATTGGATGTATATGGCCAAGAACGTGCGTAATCTGGTGTTCATGTATCGCGACAGGGAGTATAACCTTGCTTCCCGCTGCCTGGGCACAAACCTGTTCCGTATACTGACCAAGAATATTCTGCCCTATCTTATAAGCGTTATAATACTTAGGGTGGCGCTGAGCATACCGAGCACCATAGCGCTCGAAACCACGCTGAGCTATCTTGGCCTTGGTCTTGACGTGAACACGCCCAGCCTTGGCATACTGCTGCGCAATTCAAGGACGTTCTTCCTTGATTACCCGTATCTTCTGATATTCCCGGCGGTAATAGTTTCGCTGGTAACTATCACTTTCTATCTCGCCGGCAACGCCTTCAGCGACGCGGCCGACCCGAGAAACCATGTTTAAGCGGAGGATAGCATAAATGGAAGCATTGAACAAAAAAACTATCCTCAGCGCCAGGGACGTGGAAATACAGTTCAGCCTGCGCGGAGACAAGCTGACGGCCATACGCGGCTGCTCACTTGACCTTTACGAGGGCGAGACGCTTGCCATAGTCGGCGAATCCGGCTCCGGCAAGTCTGTTTTCACCAAATCCTTCCTGGGCATGCTTGACCAGAACGGTTCCATAACCGGCGGCAGCATAATGTATGAAGGCAACGACCTTGCCAAGTACACCACTGAGAAGGAATGGCGCACCATCCGCGGCAAGAAGATATCCATGGTAATGCAGGACCCGATGACGAGCCTTAACCCGCTCAAAAAGGTAGGCATGCAGATACAGGAATCCATAGAGCTGCATCAGGGGCTGGATAAGGCGGCCGCAAAGGCGGAAGCCATAAGGATGCTGGACATAGTCGGTATCCCCAATCCCGAGGTACGCTATAATCAATATCCGCATGAGTTTTCCGGCGGTATGCGGCAAAGGGCTGTTATAGCCATTGCTGTTGCCTGCCATCCGGACATTCTTATTTGCGACGAGCCCACCACCGCGCTTGACGTTACCATTCAGGCACAGATACTGGACCTGATACGCAAGCTGCAGAAGAATCTGGGCATGACCATAATATACATAACGCACGACCTTGGCGTTGTTGCAAACGTTGCGGACAGGGTAGCGGTTATGTATGCAGGCCAGATAGTCGAAATAGGCATGGCTGAGGAAATATTCTATGATGCGTGGCATCCCTATACATGGGCGCTGCTTTCGGCACTGCCGCAGCTTGGTATAAAGGGCGAAAAGCTGCCCACGATAGACGGCACCCCGCCGAACCTGTTCAACAAAATAACGGGCGATGCTTTTGCTCCCCGCAACAGGCAGGCGCTGGCGATAGACTTCAAAAAGGAACCCCCGTTCTTTGATGTTTCGCCCACGCATAAGGCAAAAACCTGGTATCTTGACCCCCGCGCGCCCAAGGTGACGCAGCCCGAATCCATAAAGAGGCTTGCGCAGCGCATGAACGAGGACTTCGGCTCCAACCTGAAGCATCCTCACGAGGATCCCAACAGGGAAGCCGTTATACAGGTCAAGGACCTTCAGGTAACGTTCGGCACGGGCCGCAAAAAGTTCGTTGCCGTAGACAACGTAAACTTCGAGATCTACCGCGGAGAGACCTTCTCGCTGGTTGGCGAATCCGGTTCCGGCAAAACCACCATAGGCCGCGCTATAACCAGGATAAACCCGACCACCGCCGGCGAAATACTCTACAAGGGCCGCAAGATAAACGGAAAAATATCCAAGGAGCTTGACCTTGAGGTCATAAAGGGCTGCCAGATGATATTCCAGGACCCGCTTGCTTCGCTCAACGAGCGCGCAAAGGTAGACTATATAGTCAGCGAAGGTATACTGAACCATCATCTTTATAAGGATGAGCAGGACCGCGAGGATAAGGTTCAGCAGGCACTCAAGGAAGTTGGCCTTCTGCCCGAGTTTGCATCCCGCTTCCCGCATGAGTTCAGCGGCGGACAGCGCCAGCGCATAGGCATAGCCCGCGCGCTGATAATGCAGCCCGAGTTCATAGTTGCGGACGAACCGATAAGCGCGCTGGATGTTTCCATCCGTGCGCAGGTGCTCAATCTGCTCAACGATCTGAAGAAGAGCCGCGGACTGACCTACCTGTTCATCGCTCACGACCTGAGCGTGGTTCGCTTCATATCTGACCGTATCGCGGTTATACATAAGGGCCGCATAGTGGAGCTGAGCGAAGCGGAAGAACTTTTCCGCCACCCGCTGCATCCGTATACGAAGAGCCTGCTTTCCGCCGTGCCCAATCCCGATCCGGCGATAGAGCGCAACAAGAAGCTGGTTGTATACGATCCCAGCATACATGATTACAGCACCGATAAGCCCCAGTGGGTTGAAATCATTCCCGGACACTTTGTGTACGGTAATGAAAAGGAGCTGGACGGCTACCGCGAGGAGCTGGCAAAGAAAGCATAAATCAAAGCCATGGCCTTACGCGCCGGGGGCAGCAAAAAGCCTCCGGCGCAGCTGTTTATGAGGATATAATATGAAACGGTTCTTTCAGTTCATAAGGAATAAGGATGTTCGCCACGCCGCGCTGCAAAAAACTTTTCCGCGCGTGGTGATAGGGCTGCTCATCTGCTTTTTGTGGGACAGGTTCCTAAACAGCGGCGGCAGGCTGAACGTATACGGCCATGCGTTTATGGCGGTGGGGCTGATTTACGCCGCGTTGTCGTGGCTCAATTACCTCAGCCTGGATGGTGTTAACGCGCCGGAGATATTCAAAAAGAAGCTTTTCAAAAAGCCGCCAAAGCGCAAAATGGGGGACATGATAGACTACGTTGACGAAAAGGTGGTCTCCTTTGAAGAACTGGACGACGACGAGCGCACGGCGGCAAGCTTTGTTGCAAATCTGCTTGCGGCGGTGCTGTTCCTTATACCGTGCATCATTTTTACACTATCAAAATAGCAAAAAAGGCGGCCTGAGCCGCCGTTTTCTTATATATATTACGCCTTCCAAAGCCCATGCAGATTGCAGTATGCGTACGCGGCAACCACCTCGTCCCCTTCGCAAAGGGCAAAGCTTGCTTCGGGCTTTTCGCCGGGCTTGAGCGCCTTACGCTGCACGCCCTGCCTGGTTTGCAGCGCTATCCATTCAATGTAATGCACATCCTGCATGGGATGCTCAACCGCGCCAACGCGTACCAGCACGGCATTGCCGTTCACTTCGTATACCGGAACGTGCTTTTCCCGCGCGGCATCCACCGTGCCGGGAATAATTTCAGTCATTTTCTGCCCGCAGCACATCATAGGCACGCCGCTGCTCTTTACCATTTCAACCATGTTGCCGCAATGCTCGCAAACGAAAAACCTGAGTTCCATATTCTTTCAAACCTCCATGAATAAGATTAACATCAATTCTTAATCTTATTATACTGATAATATTTTGTTTGTCAAGGGGGAAAATAAAACGTGGGGGAGTTTTATTTATGATGCTTTAATACTGCCTGGCAGCTTCGAGCCGCTCCCTTTGTTCGTTTTACTCCCCCCTACACATCTGCGTCACTTGCGTCACATCGTCACAAACAGGCTAATTGTCTACGTTTTTTGTGTGACGCAAGGTGTGACGATAAATTCTGCGTCACACGGCGGGCTGACGTGCTACCGCTAACCAAAAGCTGTCCCCGTTTACGGGGGATTCGAGCCGAGCGCGCCCAGTGGGCGATGCAGCGAGGGGAGAATCGGGCGGAATAGGGAGTATTGCAAGCGGCAGCGTAGCAAGACGACCATATTCCAACCAGCGTTCGTGGCTGCGAATGTAATGAGCAGCCGAAAGGGGAACGGTTTGGAGATGCTAACTGCCGCGAGTTATTCCCCCCTCAGCTTCGCTTACGCTCAGCAGCTCCCCCGCACGCGGTGGCGCCTTTTGGTGCGCTTTACAAACTTATACATAAACAACAACGGGGACGCATCGCGTCCCCTTATCTTCACAATCTATTATGCTCACCCGCCGCAAGGCGGATCTCACATTGTGCAAGCAATATTTCACTGCGCATTAGCGCAATTTCACCCGTTCGCAAGAACGGATTTCACCGCGGGCGTAAGCCCGCTTACCTCACCCTTCTTGCCTGGACAACAAAGCGGGAGCCGTCGTCCTCCTCGGTGCAGGTGGTAAGGGTGAGCACCTGGTCGGCCTGGCCGATGGATATGGCATCCGATACGTTGGAGCTGGGCGCTGTGCGGGCATAGGCCGCCATGTCCGCCATGTAGCTTTCAAAGGCGGCGTTGTCGGCAAAGCGCGTTTCGACATAGTTTATCATGTGGCCGTCAACAAGCGGTATCACCGCCGCAAGGTATATTTCCCACATGGTGTCCGTCCCGTCCCAGTTGAAGGAAATTATGCGATTCTCGGAAAAGAAGCTTTTCTGCTTGAAATTTAGTAGGCCGTGGAACATGGTGCCGTTCTTCATGTCGTGCCCGTAAAGTATTATGTGCTTCTGCTGGCCGCGGTCGGCATTGCGGAAGTCCATGAATATTGCGCCGTGCTTGCTCTCCTCTTTAAGTATGTTGTGGTTAAGGTAAAATTCGTTGTCGTCCGTGCGCACAACGGGGTAATCTATGCTGGTTCCGGGTATGCTTATCCAGCCGATAACGTCGCGGTTTTGCTGCCGCGCCTCATCGTATGTCAAAATGGGCAGCACATCCCCCGGCTCCGCCACGCCGTCCAGCGAAGAATAGTCCGTGCCGGAATTTATGGCGTTGTCCACTCCCGGCGCGGGTGTACGCTCGGGCCGGGCAGCGGTATCGTTTCCGGGCAGGGTGACCGTAACAACGGGCAGCGCATCGGTAGGCGCGGGCGAAAGAACGTTTCCCGTGAGCGAGCAGCCGCCAAGCAGCAGCACCGCCGCAAGCATAATGGCCGCCGTAATTTTATTCCGCATAGAAAAGTCCCTCCCTGCACGTGTGTAATGCCTTAATTATAGCCTAACACGGCCTTCCAAACAAGCTTCTTGGCGCCCAAAAGGCAAATATGGCGCACCTTTCGCGCAATTTTTATAATTTGTTCAAAAATTGCTGATGCACGCTTGGCCGTATTGTGGTAGAATACTATTATTATTGGGATACGGTTAGTTTTCCCGCCGGAGGGAGTTAATTATATGGGCCTGTTTGAGTTTAACGACGTAGGCATAGACCTTGGCACGGCAAGCATTTTGGTATATGTTCGCGGCAAGGGCATTGTGTTGAGGGAGCCGAGCGTGGTCGCCGTGGAAAAAATCACGGGACGCATACTGGCAATAGGTGAAGAGGCGCGCAGGATGCTTGGCCGCACGCCGGGCAACATAACCGCCATAAGGCCGCTGAGGGACGGCGTTATATCCAATTACGACATTACCGAAAGGCTGCTGCACCACTTCCTTAAAAAGGTGGTCGGCACGCATGTGTTCTTCAAGCCGCGCGTTGTTGTCTGCGTACCGAGCGGCGTTACCGAGGTTGAAAAGCGCAGCGTTATAGACGCCACCGAGGAAGCCGGCGCGCGCCATACATATCTGATAGAGGAACCCATCGCCGCGGCAATAGGCGCGGGCATAGACATTGCGGAGCCGCGCGGCAACATGGTGCTGGACATAGGCGGCGGCACGAGCGACATAGCCCTAATATCCTTAGGCGGCGCGGTGCTGTCCACCTCAATAAAGATAGCGGGCGATAAGTTTGACGAAGCCATAGTGCGCTACATGCGCAAAAAGCACAACCTGCTGATAGGCGAGCGCACGGCGGAAGAAATGAAGATACGCATAGGCTCGGCCTATCCGCGCAAGGAGCAGCTTTTCATAGACGTTAAGGGCCGCAACCTTATATCCGGCCTGCCGCAGACGATAGTAGTGAGCAGCAACGAAATGATAGACGCGCTCGAGGAGCCGCTTCAGGCCATACTTGAAAGCGTAAGGAGCATGTTTGAGCGCACCCCGCCCGAGCTTGCCAGCGACGTTGCGGAAAACGGCATATGCATAACCGGCGGCGGCGCGCTGCTTTACGGCATAGACAAGTTCATTGCCGAGCACACCAAGGTGCCCTGCTACATTGCGGAAGATCCCATCTCCTGCGTGGCAATAGGCACGGGCAAGGTGCTGGAAAGCATAGACGACTTTACCCGCGGTGCGGTATACGATTACCGCCGCGGCGAATACTATCTGGACAGCTGATAAAAATACGCATATATCCTCCCCGACAGATGTTGGGGAGGTTTTTGTATCATTTGATTTTCATGACTTTATATAGAATTTGTCTAACCGGTTTAAGGGCGCACTTCCATACACCTTTCGGTGTACCGTGCGGGCGTCCCTTGCCTCTCCTTTCGGGAGAAGTGGCCGAGCGCAGCGAGGACGGAGAGGGCAAACAATGAGCATAACACCCAATTAGAAAATGCCCGGCGGCTTTGCAGGGAGATGACACCCCCACGAGTGTAAGCTCCAAGACCCTCTCAGTCACCTGCGGTGACAGCTCTCCCAAAGGGAGAGCCAAGGGGGCTGTACACCGTTGCGTAGCAGCCCTTTTACCTCAGCCTTTTTTCCATCACTATTTCATCCTCCTCGGCTTCGCCCGTATAGAAAGCAAAGGAGAACAACCACACGGCCAAAGCAATGGCCCCTCACCGACCCAAGGATAGCGCGCGTAAGACTTCAACCTCCGTCAATCTCGACATAAGGCTTGTGCGGCATAAGGTTTCGGTGGCATTTCTCATATTACTGCCTATTTCAAGGCTCTATCTGCATATATTTCAAAAGAATATGTGCATATCGATTTCCGACAGAGCGACATTCTGCGGCTGCACGAAATAATGATGAGCTTTGCGGGCTATGAGTACGGCGGGCAGTACAAGACAGACGATAATGTGATTTTGGAAATTGACGCAGACGGAAATCGTCGTGTCCGCTTCCGTCCTACCCCTGCGAGCGAAACACCGAAGGCAATGGAGCAGTTGGAGCTTGCCTATTTGGATGCCAAAGGCAACTCAAATATCAATCAGCTTCTATTGATACCCTGCGTAATTTTAGACTTTCTCTGCATCCATCCGTTCCGGGACGGCAATGGCAGGATGTCCCGCCTGCTGTCGCTGCTATTGCTGTACAAAAATGGCTTTGATGCCGGTAAATATGTGTCCTTTGAGGAGCAAATCAACAACTATAAGACGTATTATTACGAAGCACTGCGGCAGTCCTCGGCTGGGTGGGAAACGAATGAGAATTCTTATTTCCCCTTTATTGAGAGTTTCCTATCCACACTTTATATGTGCTATAAGGAACTGGATAAGCGGTTTGCGGTGGTGCATGGCAAGAAGATTACGAAGAAAGCCCGCATTGAAGCAACTGTTCTGAACAGCCTAACCCCGCTTTCCAAAGCAGAGATTTGCAAGATTCTCCCTGATGTCAGCCCCACTACCGTTGAAGCCGTTCTCGGAGTAATGGTCAAAACGGGCTCGATAAAAAGAATCGGCGCGGGACGGATGACAAAGTACATTAAAGCATAGTAAAAAAATATGGTGAAATAGCGCAGCTTCATCGTGAGGAAACCAAGAACAAACAGGAAGAGCAAAGTCGTGGGAGAATCATATAGAAAGAGGCAACTCGGAATGGAATTGCCTCTTTGCTGTATTGCTATTTCAGGTTACAAACACTTTCCCGATTATCGCAGAGGTGTTTACAGTTCCAGCGAATTTTCATTCAGAAGGAACTCATATAAGCCAAGATGCAGGATACCATAATCATCCGTCCAAGGCTTCATGGAAGATTTGCTGATGATAATCTTTTTGAAGAAATCCTTTGTATTCTTCAAGGGTCGAAGTTCTGTCTCCATTTTGGCCGGATCACTCACGTTCAAAGCGGATTGAATATAGTATTTTTTAGGGCCGCAATTAACAACGAAATCAATCTCGCATTGTTTTCTTGATTGCTTGTTTTCGGAATACTCCGATATTTCCACCACACCAACGTCTACGGAGTAATCTCTGCATAGAAGTTCGTTGTATATGATGTTTTCCATGATGTGCGTTTCCTCCTGCTGACGGAAGTTCAGCCTAGCATTGCGGAGCCCGATGTCGGTGCAGTAATACTTTGATGGGTATTCAAAGTATTTCTTTCCTTTTACATCATAGCGTTTGGCGTTGCTGAACAGGAAGGATTCCAACAAGTAATTCAAATAGTTGGAAATGGTCGTGCTTGAAACGGAGATATTCTTTACCGTTCCCAAGGTATTAGCAATCTTCCTGGCATTGGTAAGCGAACCGATGGACGAACATAAATCGTCAGTCAATTCCGCAAGCACATCCTGAAGAGCGATGTCATATCGTTCAGTAATATCCTTGAAGTATACCTCCGTAAAAAGGCTTTGCAGATATGCCATCTTATCAGCGTCTGTTTTTCTTGATAAAACCAGCGGCATCCCGCCATACAAAGCGTACTCCTCGTATGCATCAAGCTTGTCTCCGCCAATGGCGGCATAGTATTCCTTGAACGAGATTGGATAGACACGAACTTCATCACCACGTCCACGGAAAACGGTCAGAACATCCTTTGTCAGCATCTTTGAGTTGCTGCCGGTCACATATATATCCACGTTGCGAAGCCGCAGAAGGCCGTTCAGCACGTTATACAGCCGGATGGAATCAGGATTTTTCAGTTCATCCTTGGCAATGGCATACTGCACCTCATCAATGAGAATGTAATATGTTTCTTTTGAGGTGATTTTTGAGCGGATAAATTTAGACAGTTCCTCAGGGTCGCGGTACTTGATGAAGGTATCGTCATCCAATGCAATCGAGATGATCTGTTCCTCCTTGACGCCACTCTCAATCAGATAATCATAGAACAGGTTAAAAAGAAGAAAGCTCTTGCCGCAGCGGCGAATACCAGTGATGACCTTCACCAGACCGTTTTCTCTTCGGTCGATGAGCTTTTGCAGATAATGATTTCTTTGGATTATTTGATTCAAATAGCAGCCCTCCATTCACTTGAAACTTAGTGCTTATTATGGCCAACTTTCAACAGAATTATACCGCCATATCCATTCAAAAGCAACATCCGTTTGAAACTTAGTGCTAAAAAGCAGTAACTTTCAATGGTAGAATGGGGCGCATGTGGAATACTTTGTTATTGTATAAATGGAAACCCATATTTGCATGGCTTCCGATAGAAACGCTGATTCGGGAGAGACGGGACGCTTACTATGCCGCACTTGGGCAAGCAGATATATCGGCAGACGCAACACCGTTTGTTGAATTTCTGCTGTCTGTTATCTTATGACCGAGGCTGGCTTCACCGGCTTTGAGCGTGGCGTATTAGGCAGCACAGCGGAGAATTTGAGCAGTCCGATCTGCTCGTGCAGAAGAAGCTCGATTATGCGGCGCTTTCCAAGGCGCGTGACGAAGCGAAGCGGCTCCGGATTTATAAAGCCAACGCCGAGATGCTCCTGCGCACGGATGCCGACGACCAGCGGCAGAAAAGAGAGCATCAACAGGAAAAATAGCACTGCAATGCAGGGCGCAGCCGAACGGGAACCGTTCGATCAATCAGGGGGTTGGGGAGAGTTTCCCCAACAAGCAGCAGGGGAGATTTCCGGTGACGGAAATCTCCCTGTTCGTCAAGTTTGTATAAACGCAGGCATTGCTTGCCAAGTATAACGTCTCAGACGCGGCTTCTTCTTTTCAATAAATGCCTGTGGCTGTACAAGCAGAAAATCAAATCCCATCACTCTTCCGCCAAATCGGCAACCAGCTTGACGTCGCTGACCGCCAGAGCAAGCTGGAGCTTGTTTTCCAGCCCGGTTTTTTGCAGCATGTTTGCCACATGGAATTTGACCGTTGACATCTCGCAGCCCATCTCTGCCGCGATGCGCGTGTAGGACAAGCCCCGCAGCAGATGCCGCAAAACCTTCAGCTCCGTCCTTGTAAATTCCGTGCTTTTTGCCATGCCGATTTCAACCGTCGGAGGCGCATCCGGAAAGATGTGCTCACCGGCCATCGTCTGCCGGACAACGTCCATCAACCGCTTCTCGGTGGAGTCCTTGTACCACAGGCTGTCAGCCCCGGCCTTCTTTGCCTCTTCCAGAACCGCGCAGTCGATCAGCGAGGTCACAACAATTATTTTGGTATTTGGCCGTATGGCTTTGATTCGGTGAACGGCGGTCAACCCGTTCTCGCGGTTCTCTGTTTGCACATCCATCAAAATCAGATCGACAGAGCTTGCCCGGCACACCTCAACCGCTTGCTTTGCGCCGGGAATGGACGCTACGATACGGTATCCGTCCTCAGCGCGGAAATAGCTTTCCAGCAGGCTGCGGATCATGGTCTGGTCTTCAACGATCATCACTCTCATATACTGCTTCCTCCTGTTCCGGTAGACTGAGCATCAGCTTAAAGCGGGGGATGCTCTGAACCTCCATTTTGCCGTCTGCTTCTTTTATGCGTTGACGCAGCATGGAAAGGCCTCCGCCCTCCGTGATTTTCTCCTTCGGCGCCGCGCCGTTGTTGGTCAGGGCAACCTCCGTGCAGCCCGGCTTCCGCCAAAAGCGTACATACAATTCTGTGCCGTCTGCGTGGCGGACACAGTTCGCCGCGCATTCGCAGATCGCCAGTGCGCTCAGCGCGCGTATCCGCTGCGTTTGCGGCTCATCCCCTGTCAGCAGAACCCTGACGCCCAGTTCTTCCGCTCGTTTTTTTGCAGCCTCCAGCGGTTCGGATTGCGCCGTTATCTGGCTGGAGCGGTAAAGCACTGAAATTGACTGTTCCCACAGTGCCGCGTTTGCGCGAATTTCCTTCTGGTCCGCGTGCTGGAGCAGCACCCGGCGCGCCGCAAGAATGCTGTGCCCAAAGTCGTCATGCACACGCAGCTTCATCGCCAGCGTTTCTTCCTCCCGAATAATCTCCGGTATCTGCGCGAACAGCAGCCGCAGCCGCTCGTTCGCCTCCTCCAGCTTCGCATTTTCCGCCTTCAGCTGGTTCTGCTTCCGTATCAGCTCCGTAACGTCTGCGGCGGTAATCTGCGTATACCGGACGCCGGTTTTTGTTGTGATCCGCTCTTGCGCAAAGCGCAGCGCCTTCCCGTCCGGAAAACGGTAAATCCGAAGGCGCATATCCAGGCAGCGCACGTTCGCGGGCGGCGCTTGCAGTACGCTCTGCATCTCTGCAAGCGACTGTATGCCGCCTTTTCGCAGACAGTTCGCAATGGCAAGCATCCGGCGGTTGATGAGCCGCACCACGCCGTTTTTATCGAAGAAGCAGGCCGCGATAGGCAGACTGTCGAAGCTTTCTTTGATCCTGTCCATACGCCTTTACCCCCCTCTATCTCTCCAGCTTCCGCGTCACATATTGCAGTCCGTCCTCATCCTGCTCCCATTCCAGACCCGGAAACCGCGCGCGCAGGGCGCAGAGCGGCTCCGCCGCTGAAACGCAGAGAGTAACCTCCACCTGCTTTCCAACCTCTATGGAAGTCAGCAACGCACGCAGCGATTCCAGCCCCATCTCCACGACCGCCTCAAACAGGTCATAGATCTGCGTCGCCTGTTCAACGGTAAGCTGGCCTTCCCCCTTGACGATCATCTTGCAGTCGGCGCCATAGACACTGATGTTTTCGGAGGATTCATTAAGGCACAGCCGAAGCTCCTGCACGCTGATTGCACCGCGCTGCACGCCGACAAAAATCAGGTTGCTTCTGCGCTTGATATAGGTCCCTATAATGATGATCTGTCCGAGCAGGCGTATGGCTCTGTCCGAATCCTCGGTCCTTTGCAGTTCGGCCAGAAGATCCCTAAGCATCGCAATCTGCCGGGCGGTCTGCGCCTCCATCATGTCATACAGGCGGTTTTCCTCCGTCAGCTTCAGCCATCTTGCGCGCTGTGCATTCTCCGCCGCCAGAACATCGCCGGTATCACGCAGCTCATCCCTTGTCAGCTCCAGCTCCTTTCGGATCTGATTCAGCGCGGAGATGTCCTCCTTCCAGAACACCCAGCCGCTGCGCAGCCGGTGCCGCTTCAAAAGCGTATCGTCGTCCAATTGTACGGTATCCTGCTGCATATGCCGCAGTTCGCTTTGCGGCAACGGCTTCTGCATCGCAATCGAAGCATATTTGGTACATAGCGCATGATCCGTGATCTGAACCGGCAGACTCGTCGCCTCAAAAAGCTCGTCGTATCCAAGATTGGACTGGATCAGCCCGCACTGGATGCAGCATTCAAAGATGCTTGCAAAGATCAGGCACTGAGACACCGTCATATCGCCCGCAAGCACCCATACCCAATAGACCTTTTTGACATAAGCATAAGCATAGGCCAGCGAAAGCGCGAAGGGGACCAGCGGCAGCCAGCGAATTCTCCTGCTGTGCGGGATCCGGCAGCTCCTCACCATCAAAACAAGCGAGAACGCCGCACACAGGGCCTCCCAGCCCAGCACGAAGTAATAGCCTTTCTCATACCGATACTCCCCATCCGACAAAACGCCGGATGGAAAGGAAAACACCTGCCGGTGCAGATCATTGGTCAGAACGAGCAGAAGCAGAAGCAGTGTAGGGATATACAAAAGCTTTGTCCATCGCGGCAGGCGAAAAGCCTCGTCCTTCCCCAACGACTGGGAAACAAAGACCGACAGCATGGGAATAAACAGCATTGGAAAATAGTAGAAATACCACAGCCGGCGCTCCGCGTCCGTATTGCCAATTGAAAACTTGATCGAGCGCAGCAGGATCCACAGTACCATCAGCGCCGATATCGCCAGCAGATAGCGCCGCACCTGCACCTGCACGATGCGGAGCCAAAGGGTATAGCACCACGCGCTGAACAAAAACACATAGATCCCGCTTCGCAGATGATTGACTATCGGAGCGTGTAAAATATGCCGGCTGGCATATCGGAGCAGCATGGCAAGCACAATGAGCCCCAGCGCGGCCAGCGCACACAAAAGGCTGATTTTTGTTGCTTTGCTCATGCTGTACTCCTTCCGCCTCCGCAGAATAAAATATTATTATAAGTATACCATGCATAGAGAAAAAGGCAACACGGGTTTGACCTGTTTGCAGAGAGGAAAGGAGCGGAAATGGCTTTTGAATAAAAAAATATTGCAAAACCTATCTAATCGGCGGGGGCGGGAAGGAGAGACAGCTGTTAGAATATATATAGTACATTCAAAAGAGGAGAAAGGCGGTGGGAAAGCACATATGCGAAGAATTGTGCTGGATATGAAAGGCGGGCTCCTGGCGGAGGCAGTCATGCAATCGCTTGCGGGATACGACCCGGATTTTCTCGTCTACCGTTCTTCAAAACCGGAGGAAACGCTTGCCTTGTGCCGAACCTGCCGTGCCAACGTGTTGGTGATGGAGGTCATCCGGCAGGGCACATGGAAGCTGAGCGAACGGCTAAGGCTATGCGGTGCCGTAAAGCAGCTCGGCTGGGTCTGCAAGACCCTGCTTCTGGTAGATGAGAACGCGGACGAACTGCTTGCCTCCGAGGTACGGCAGGCGGTGAAGGATCAGTTGGTAGACAATTTTATTTATGCGTCGGTATCGCCGACTTACCTCGCCGGTGTGATCGACACGCTTTAGAAAGGAGTGGTTATATTGCAGGTCGTTATACAGAAAATTCCTGAGAATTTGCAGGAATTTGAAACACTCGCCGCCAAAGGGCGGCAGCCGGAGCACATATGCGCGCTGTTCCTGTGTGCGCTATCACTGTTTGACAGGGATAAAGATGCGGGCACTGCCGCAATGGATCTTCTGCGCGGCCCTAAGCCAATGTCGCCGTATGACTGCCAGTTCCTGCGCGACCGGCTGCGCGGCAAAGCCTATCTGCCGCTTGCATATTTTGAAGGTGCAGCGCCGGAAAACGGTTATCAGCCGCGCGTGCCGTACACGCTGAACGTGCTATCAGACCCAAGGCCTCAGGATATGGAGCCGGGCTATATGCGCGTATTCCTTAAAACGGCGGGCGCGGATTCGCCGCGGCCTATGAAGCTGCGGCAGAAGGCCTCTACCGGCGAATGGTTCCTATGGGAATACTCCAGCATTCTCAGCGGCATCCGTATCCCTGCGGCGGAAGACCCATGGGCATGATTATGGCGGAGCAGGTGGGCGGTATGAGCGCACAGGCTCTCCGGAGTTTTTGCCATGAGTGCACAGACCCGTTCGACAACAGGGGACAGAAGTGAGAAGAGCGTTGAAAATTGCACTGATCGTTGTATCGGCGGTTGCGCTTATCGCACTGGCAGGCGTATGGCTGTATCGGTATTTTATCGATAGCCGTATCCGGGACGGAGGCAGAATGGAAAATCCGGATGCATACAGAGCAGGTAAGGACTTGATCGAACTCACTTGGCAGCAAAATCATATGAATTCCTGCAAATGCTTTTCGCTGAAGTTTTACCGGGAGAACGATATGCCTCTGCTGACCGGACGTTTTTTGAGCCGGGAGAACGGCGAAACGAGGGAAAGCGGGACGGATGCGTTTTCCAACCCGGTTCCCTGGCAGCTTACATGGGTACAGTGGTTTGATCTTCAGAATATGCTGGCAGAGTCGAATCTGCCCGAGTATCGAAAGCCGTCCCCCGCTGTCCAGGACGAGACCGACAGCGAAATCCTAGTCATTTGGCGCACCGATGACGGGAGCGAGACCCAAAAGCTCGGCGGCGGCCATGCAGAAGCGCTGGAGACCTTGGTGCTGGATATTGCCGAGGAAGCATATGCTGCGTCAAAGCTTGAGCCGAAGCAGTATGCGGTGCGCGAAACAGCGGCGCTGATCGGAATTTACTGGGATCAAAACGCACCGTCGGCGCGTGACTGCTTCAGCTTCCTTCTCGATGAGCGGACGCTGCTGTCCGGGCCGGAAAAGCAAGTTTATTTCTCTTATCGGTATCAGGATAGCGACGGTAATACCGTTTTCAGAAAGAATACCGCCATAGAGCCGGAGAAGGCGCAGGAATGGTTCGGCAGCATTGCCAAGGAGCTTAGAATGCTGGATCTTCCGGCATACCGGCCCGGTACGCATATGCATGGCACAACGGATAGCTGCATCACCGCAACATGGACGGACGGAGATACACCGTTTATCAATTGCTATGATGCGCAGGCCGCGCAGGCCGTATACGCTCTGCTGGCGGAATTTGCCGAAGAGACGGAGGCATGGGTATTCTCAAGACCCGTTCCGGAAAACGGGTGGAGGTGCCCATCGTGCGGAATGCCGAACGGCAGTAATGTATTTTGCGCAGAGTGCGGAACCGGCCGCCCTGCGGAATAAGAAACAATAAAAAACAAATAACAAGGAGAAGAGGAGAATTTATCATGGAAGGTCATAAGTTTTTGAAGGTCACCGGGATTCTGATGATTATCGCCGCAGTATTTTCCATAATTGCGGGCGTGTTTGTCGGCGGACTGGGAGCGTTGGCGGCAGGATTCGGCGCAGCATCAGGACTGACGTTTGCCTATTGGGCGGCGCTGTTCCTGACATTGGTCGGCGGAATTTTCCAGCTGATTGCCAGAATCAAGGGCGTCAAGCACAGCAAGCGCAGCGAAAAAGCAGGCAAGCTCATCATATGGGGCGCGATCGTAGCCGGGTTCAGCGTTTTGAGCATCGTTATGAATCTGGTCAACGGCGGCGAGTTTAATGTCATAAGCGTTCTGACGGGAATAGCTGTTCCGGCATTATACATCTACGGCGCGATACTCAATTCCAAGGCAGACGAACAGGCCGCCGCATAATAAAGAGCGATACGCGTATGGGATTGTTTGATAAGAAATATTGCGATATTTGCGGGGAGAAGATTGGCTTGCTCGGTAACCGCAAGCTGGAAAACGGAAATCTCTGCAAAAACTGTGCCAAAAAGCTCTCCCCGTGGTTCTCCGACCGGCGCAACAGCACCGTTGATGAGATCAAGGCGCAGCTTGCCTACCGGGAAGAAAATCAGGGAAAGGTCGCGGCATTCCACACGACCAGAACGCTCGGCACGGACACCAAGGTGCTTTTTGACGAGGACGCAGGGAAATTTATGGTGACACGGGCCAGAAATCTCGTGGAGGCCAACCCGGATGTTTTGGACTTTGCAGACGTGACAGGCTGCAATCTTGATATTGATGAGAGACGCTCGGAGCTCAAGCGCGAGGATAAGGATGGCAAGGAGATTAGCAACAATCCGCCGCGCTATGAATACTCCTATGATTTCTACATCACCATATTCGTCAACAACCCCTACTTTGACGAAATGCGCTTCAAGATCAACTCCGACTCCGTGGACGTCACTCCGCCGCCCGCAATGCGCCCGGGCATGGCAACACGGTACGATCCGGAGAGCAATGTAGAGTACCGCAATTGCAAAAAGCTCGGCGAGGAGATACGGCAGATGCTGACGCAGGTCCGCAAGGATGTGCGTGAAAAGATTGAGCAGGCAGCCGCACCCAAAGCGGCAATCACCTGCCCGTATTGCTGCGCAACCACCACGCCCGATGCAAGCGGCCGCTGTGAATACTGCGGCGGCGCGCTGAACGGCTGAACCATATATCAAATGAATAAATAGAAAGAAGGACTTAAAAAATGAAAAAGTATGTAGCATTACTCCTGAGCGTGGTTACGCTCCTGACGCTTGCCGCCTGCGGCAGCAAAGATGCGCTGGCCGGCACATGGTCTGCCGAGCTTGGCGCAGACGGCGTAATCACATGGACATTCAACGGGAAAGGCGAATGCACCATGGAAAATGCTTATATGAAGCAGAAGGGCACCTATACCATTGACGGCGACCAGCTTACGGTGATGCTGGAGGCATGGAGCGAGCCGTCTACCTACACGTTCTCCGTGGATGGCGACAGCCTTACCATGAATGAGAACTCCGGCTACGGCATCAGCGGCGTTTTTACGAAAAAATAAGCCGCATAAAAAACAATACTTATCATCCACCGGGCTTTAGAAAGGAGAAAAATTATGGATAACCTTACTGGCAGCATTAAAGACGCCGCATTTGCGACCAACCCCCGTGAATTTGATCTTTCCTATTCCACCACGCTTGAAGAGATCATGGAGAAGCTCAATGCCCGCAGGGCAGCTTTCCAGATGCCTTTCCAGATCAAGGGTGGCATTCCCGGTCAGCGCATATCGTTTGAAAAGGAACCGAACCTGGACGTTGGCCTTTGGCTTTTCCTCAAAGATGGCACGCATATCCGTATGCAGCCTGTGATCACGGAGGCGAAGATGTCTGTAGGCGGCATGCGCGTTGATAAGAACAGCGTGCTGCGCAAGGGCCTCAAGGGTGCTACGGTCGGCCTTGCAACGGAGCGCGGCAGCTATATAGACACCGTGACCGAAACCGTAAAGAAGATCCTGAACGGCGAGGAAGTAGCGGACTATATCGCGCCGGAGGCTCCGGTCGAAACCAAGGACTGGATGACAACGTTCCTGCTTTGCCTCTTCTGTGGTGGGCTTGGCATCCACCGCTACTATGTCGGCAAGATCGGCACGGGCATTCTGTATACGCTGACGCTCGGCCTGTTCGGCATAGGATATCTTGTTGACTTTATCAAGATCCTTTGCGGCAAGTTCACCGATAAAAACGGTAATTACATCCAGCGCGCAAAGAAATAACCGGAACAAAAGGCTTCAGGTATGCACCCCTGTTTTTCTGCCGGAATTACATGTAATTTCATGGTAATCAGCAGCTCTGTGCATACCTGAAGGAGAATGGGAGGGAATTATGAAACAGACGAAGACCAAACTTCTATGCCTGCTTATTGCGGTGCTGATGCTGCTCAGCCTTGCCGCCTGCGGCAAGGAGACGGCGACGGAGCCCAATTTGATCAAGTTGGGCGATTGTGAACTGCTCTACAAGGGCGCATGCATAATGGAAGATTCAAGCGGAAACGATGCTGTGGTTCTTACGCTGGACTTTACAAACAACGGTAAGGAAAATGCCTCGTATCTTTGGAGCGTTGATGAAACGGTTATGCAGAACGGCGTAGAGCTGGAGGTTGCATCTATCATTACCAACTACGATACGTTTGAGACCGTGATAGACAACCAGTTTAAGGAAGTTGCTCCCGGCGCAACGCTGGAGGTGAAAACAGCCTTCGTGCTTAGTGATACTACCAGCGAGATCAAGGCCACCTTTGAAGAGCTGCTCGGCAGCAAAAACGGCACGATCACCATCGATCCGTCCACGCTCAAGCGGGAAACGGCCGCCAATACGGAGCCGGAGGCCACGCTGCCTGCCGCCGCCGCGACCGGCGACGCACTGCTTGATTGGTGGAACGGAGAATGGTACGGCTGGTGGCAAATGACCGGCTGCTCGGGCTATTATGAGAGCATGGAAGGCCGGTGGTGGGATGTCTGCGGCGTGATCGATATCGGCACGGACTATACGGGCACCGTCACGCTGTGGGATGAGGACTACACCAGATCCGAGCCCATGGCTTTGGCTTCCGTCAGCCTGAATGAAGCCGGAACCGGCGAGCACGGCACGCTGATGTCCGAGGGCGGCTGGTTCACAAATGTGGCGCTGGAGCATTCAGACTGGATCGTTGATCCCGGAATCAAAACAGACGGCATGATGGAAAGGGAAAACATTATCTGCATAGACGGCTGGTATGAAGACGGCGATGATGAATATCACTATGAAATCTATCTGCGCCCGTGGGGACTCCGCTGGGATGATGCGGGAGAGGACTTTCTGCCCAACTCCTATGAGGATTGGTATCTGCCTTTGATCGAGGCCGGCAAGCCTATGCCGGACGCCATCGGTGCGGACGCCGTCGGAGGCGACGCTCCTGTGGGCAGCGACAACACCGGCGCTGCGACCACGGATCCGGGCCAGACAGCATCCGGAGGGGACGGCATAGTGACCGAGGAACAGGTGCAAAAGGGCTACGTCTGGATGAACGAGGTCAACAGGAATATTTTCGATGCAACTTACGATGATATTGTTGCTTACTTCGGCGTGGAAGGTCAGTTCGTCAAGGAAGAGTACAGCGACCACATGAAGG
>ERZ827490.31-NODE-31-length-208670-cov-5.771852_pt1 | contig 208670 bp, 190 predicted proteins | sample MGYA00519770_ERZ827490 | MGnify/ENA primary metagenome ERZ827490 (study PRJEB31778, sample SAMEA3449324) | human gut metagenome | biome: human gut; feature: human-associated habitat; material: faeces | place: United Kingdom | collected 2010/2012 ... | reverse complement strand
TGTGGGTTCAGGCAGGTAACACCTGCATATCAGGTCCGTGATACTCGGGTAATACGCGTTGCCATAAGTTCCGTATGGTCCGCAGCGGGCAAGGAAGCGGAAGTAAAAATCTACCGGACGCCGGTAGCTCGTCTGTATCTTGGTTTTCAGCAGGCGGTAGGCGTACCCGTCAGAATTTTCCACCTTGACCTTGCGCCCGTTGAAATAGTAGTTTCCCTCCCCGTCCGAGGAGAACAGCACCTCTTTCTTCGCGGGACGTTCGTCGGCAACCGCCCGGAAGAACTCCCCGAGGGAGCGGCAGTCCTGGTATTCTATCGGGATCGTGTCGCCCTCTTTCAGTTTCCTGTCGAGCTTGTCGAGCAGTGCCTTGATGGCGGGCGTGTAGATGTTCTCCGATTGGAAACATCCCGTGCCGCGCCAGTGTCTCTCAAAAAGCCTGCTGGTTTCAAGGAGCAGGGATAGGGTTTCCCGGGCGGTTTGGGGCTTGTCTGCCAGGTATGGAATATGCTCGGTTGCCAGTACGGGGAGCGACAGGTAATCTTCCGCCTGTAGTTCGCTCTTCTGGTGCAGGTTGCAGTGCCTCTCGAGCAGGGAGTCGATGTCGGCCTCCCGCAAGCTCCCGTCCGTCCATGCCAGGCAGCCCTCTTTCCTGCAGGTGGGACATTTGTCCGCTCCATACGGCAGGAGCATTACCTTGCCGCAGTTGGAACAGGTGACCAGGTCGCCACGTTCCGTATAAACATCTATCGTCTCCATCCTCAATCCTCCACGTAAGGCCATTCGAGATGGCAGTCATTACAAATCGCCACGCCCTCGTCGTCCAGAATATCGATGTCGGTACACCCGCATTCGGGGCATACCGGTGTCTCTTTTTCTTTCATGTGTCTTTTTTTTAGGTTTTACATTTTCTTAATCACTGCTAGCGGGACCCAGTATGCGGACGTCCCGAAATCACGCATCCCGTCCTCGTCTTGGATGAGTTCGTACTCTTCCTTCCCGATATACTTCTGGGAGTCCGGCCAGCACACGGCACGGTAACACTTCTCCGGCTCGGGAGATTTACCGAATACCCGGATGTATTCCTCCTCGGGGACATAGCGTGCCCCGTTGTCCCCGCTGTTCCACGAGGGGTAACCGGTTCCGCTTTCCTCGAAAGAGGAGGCATCCTCGGGAAATTCGACCAGCACGTACAGCCTGTCGTCCCATGTCAGGGAACACCTCTCACAGTGGAAGAGGCTTTCGTGGATATCGTAACGGACTTTTTCCGAACCACATTTCGGGCAGGTTACATCCTTGCTTTTGAGAAACTCCAGGATTTCTCCGGCAATGACGTCCAGACTGTCCCAGTAGAGTTGTTCCTTGTAATCCTTTGACATTCTGGCGGCCAGTTCCATCATCTGTCCGTCGTCTATCTTTCGGGTGTCGTACCCTTTAGCCGCCAGGTCGTCCCGGTGCACGGAAGAGATCGGGAAATACCCTCCGGACAGCCGTTTTTGTAACCGACGTTCCTCTTCCGTGGGATTTTCCTTGGCGTCAAAATACGCTTTTACTTCGTCTAAAATTGTTTGAACCATATTCTATATGTATTATATGTCCGCTGTTTTTTCCTTGTAGAATCCGTCGACGGCAAGCAGGTAATCCTCCGTGCCCCAGTCGGTACCCGTGTGCCTCGTCTCGAACTCTCCCGCCCAGCGGATGATGTCCGATACCACGGCCCGGGAATCCCTGCCTTCCCAGAGATTCTCCGCCCCGGCGTTATAGGCCAGGTCCACGACTGTTTCCAGCAGTTTCCGGTTGCCGTTGCACTCCCTGCCGAGGGACGAGAGCCACAGTTTCACGTCCACGGCATCTTCCTCGACGGTCTCGTTGTGCAGGCACGAGCACTGCCCCTGACCGTCGTGGCAGACCAGTACCGGGTGTCCGGTATCCGGGCAGACGCGCACCAGCACCTCGCTTGGTGCCAGCAGTTCCGCGTCACGGTCCCTGCGCGTATGCGGCAGGGCGAGAAGTATCCTGTCAAGGATTTTCCCTTCCTCCGCCGTCCGAGGTACTTTAGCCTCCAGACAGTGGCGGATGTCTTCAAGTAACTTGTATAGCATGATTATTCTTCGTTATGAAATTTTTTCCAGATTATCCTTTTCTCGTCATAACTTTTCCCGTTCCACCATTTTTCACAGACGTCTACAAATTCCCGGCAGCCGTCTTCCGGGGAGAAAGTGGCTTGACGGAAACCTGTTACCTGCTCCATTTCCTTGAATTCAAGCCCTTGCCACCATTCCTGCATGCGCTCCTTGAACTCTTTGAGCGTGCAGAACGGAAGGTGTTCCTCGCACTCGTCGCACCAGTTGTCATCGCGGTCGATACCGGTGGTACCGATAAATGCATGGGTATTCGGGTCTACCCATGCCTGAGTCTGGATATTGTCTGAACCGCATTCTTCACATACGGTAATCTTGTTGTCATCAACATCGGCGGCGATGAACCCGTACTCTTCCAGCCAATGGGCGATCTCGAATAACCCCTCGATTTGTACATTCTCGACGGGTTCGTCAAAATCTTCCCCGCCTTCACCATTGAGCGTGCAGAGCAGTTTTCCCGTCCCGTCGATGAAAAGTTCATAAACCGTGGCGCTCTCGTAGCCGCCGTAACCGTAATTCCCGGTATTGTGGATGACCACGATTGGGGAGGTCTCGTACTCGGCAGGTTCTCCATCCCGGTAATGTACGCCCCGGTTACGGTAGAACGTGCCGATGATGTTGTTCTCTCTTTCTACCGCGTGACGGATTTTCTCCAATAGTGATTTCCTGATGGAGATGGCGCCGAGTTGCGTGTAATCCTTGCGGATACGCCTGTATATTTCCTGCTCGATGTCATCACGGACAAAGTCGAAAGGGGATACCCCGGCATACTCTTCAATATGCCTGTCCTCGTCAAAACCGTATTCACGGCAGATGATGTCCCTGATGCGGACGAACTCCCCGCCGGCAAATTCGTGGATGGCATCCTCTCCCAACGAGGTCGGGAAATAACAATTCGGCATGTATGCCGTCATTTCCCGGTAAAGCGTGTCGTTATCTTCAGGAAATGTGCGTTCTGTATTCATTATCGGTTGTTCGGTTTTCATATTTGTTCGATATTGGTTTTACTTCGTTTGTATATCGGACATCGTGCCCGATACCTGCATTGGCCACGGGCGGCATTGAGATGCTCCCCATGCCACTCCTCCCAGGCTTTCACCCCGTCGGCTATCAGGAAGGCGATCAGTTTCATGCAACAGAAACCCCGTTCCCGGTGGTTCACGTCGTGGAGGTTGGCCAGCCCGTTATCTCTGGTTCTCATGATGAACCGGTATTTTAAAACCACGATACATGCACATAGGCATCGCTCTGGTCACTGTCATTGATTAGAGAATCAAGTACTTCTATAAACTTCTCCCTGCCTATTCCGATTTTCGTCAGTTCTGCGCTGAATTTTCCCGCGTGTTCCCGGAACACCCCGTCACGCTCCGCGATATGCAGACGCAATTCCTGCAAGTCGGAACGTCTCACCACGAACTCTTTCGTACAGATGTCTTCTGCCGAGTTGTCAACATTGAACATTCGCAGAATACGGTAAAGGGCATCCTGCCCGGCACCTCCACTCATTCCCGAGCGCTTGTATTCGATTTGCCAAACTTTGGCTACATGTAAACAGGCCATTATCTTTTCGTTTTTCGGATTTGTTGTCTTACGCGGTATAGCATCGCTTCGATACCGCGGATGTTCACCTCGTTCTCCTTCAGTTTGTAATAGTAGGCGTTTGCCTCGTTGTAGTCTTCCCGTGCCTTGCGCAGTCTGCTCTCTTTGGCATCACAGACTTGTTCATAGGTCAAGTCGTAACCGATGAACTCGTCCATAAAGAGGGAAACCGTACGCCCGTGGTAGTCGTCTGCGCGGGTCTCCACCGCGGTATGGATGATGTCATCGCACCGCTTGCCGAGCGTCCGGAGCACGTCGCTGATATGCCGGTCGCGGTACTCGTAGGCGAAGAAACGGGCGTAACCTTCGTGTTCCTGCCGGTCTGTCTTTCCCGCGTAATACTCGTACCACCGGGCGTCGCACTTGGTATGCCGCCGGGTGACCTTGAATATGGCGTACTCTTCACCGATCCATGTAAAACGCGAGAGCACCTCGCTTGCCTCCTCCTCATGGTAGCAATCACGCCAGTTCAGCTCCTCGGTCTGGCTGAGCGGAAGGAATGACTGTTTGGTGATCCACTGCCCGAAACCTTTGCGTGTGACATGTGGAAGCCCTTTCACGACCTTGTCCCATGCCTCGTTGCATGCCTCGTCCAGTGAAGGGAAACTTTCAGGGAAACGTTCCCTGTCCATACCGTCCCGAAGCACCTCGTTCCACTCTTTGTCGCAGATGACAAGCGTGACATCTTCCCTTACATGGCAGTCGCGCTCGCAATACCCGTAGGGGGCGTCGCATAACGTGTACCACTCCTTCGGGCCATAGCCGTCATCACGTCCCAGATAGCGTCCGGGCCTGCCTTCCTCCGTCTGTACTTCCCACACTTCCGTGCAGTTTCCGCTGTCGATATGGTGCAGGCGCACCTTAATTTCCTTATAATCCCGTTTTTCTTCCATGTCATTCATTTTTAGGATGGCCCGTCTTTTCCTTTTCGAGCATCGCGTAGATTTCTTCGAGGTCGCACTCGTTGTCTATCGGCTGCCCGTACTCCGCGTCCACGGCAATCACCCCGGCGTTGGCGAGGTGGCATCCGGCGACCTTCTTATCGTAATCGCTCCAGTCGGGGTCGATTTCTGTTACCGTGTTGAATTCAAGTCCGTATGATGTCTTCATTTTCTGTAGATTTTTGATGTTCATATTCCGTTTTTTATGCCGCCTTGTCCAGACCGTCTATAATGTGCCGGCATTCGGCTTCCATCTCTTTCAAGCATTCCGTGCCGTAAAACTCCCAGCAACTGTCGAGTTCGTCGTCGTTGTCTCCTTCCGGCGTGATGCGGTACCCGAAGACCTCCCCGGTGTAATAGCTGTCGAGGGTCTCGATCTCGCCTTGCAGGTATCTTTCAATCTGTGCCCTGCGCTTGGCCGTGACGTGTTTCCAGCCGTATTCTTCGCGTACCTTGTCCAACGATACCGCGATGATGCCGAAAAAGCCGGAATCCCACGGACAGCTGAACGGGGTGGTGGAAACCGTGATGCCGCTGTGGTCGTAGAGGTAGACCGGCAGGGCGACATATTTCTTCAGGAACGACTCCCGGAAATTCCTGATACGCCCCTCGAAGACCTCGCCGATATCGAAGTGGTCGTCGAATTCCTTCTCAGGGCAGTAGCGGCGGTGTGCCGTGTACAGCGTGCCGAGGTTGTCATACGCCTCACGCGGGCTTCGGGCATCATCATCGTAGTAAATGTCGATGTGGTGTCCCTTGTAGTCTATCCGTTCATACAGGTTCATCTCTTTATGTATTAAGTCCGGTTATCTGTCCGTTTACTTTGGTCACCAGGGAGTCCACGCTCTCCACGGGAGTGCTGACGTTGTTCATGCCGTTGATTTCCCCGAGCGTGCCCGGTGCGAAACGTCGGGTAACCTCTCCGGTATCGTAATGGAGCGTGTCATCATTAAAGGAGAAGGTCAGCCCGACCGTTTCCCCGTTTCCGGTCCTCCCGAAAACGGAACAGGCAGCCCTCAGCCCGTGGATGTTCAGCCGTTCGGGATACTCCCATGTTACCCCGGGAGTGAGACGGGCCACCTCGGTCATGACCGGTACCACGATTTCATCCGTCCACCGGGGCCTTTGTATCTTCCCGTACAACTCCAAAAGCCGCGATATCCGTTTCTCGTGCCAGGCGATTTTCCGGCGGGCGGCGTCTATTTTCGCCTGCAGTTCCGTCCTCTGCCGTTTGGCGCCGTCCGTTTTTCGCAGGTAGTCCGCGACGCATTTCCGTACTATATCTGTTTCCATTTTTATCTTCTGTTACAAAGTCTTACAAATTCTTCTGTCAGCTCGGCCCGCTCGAACTCGTCGCAGTCCAGGTCGAAGAATATGCCCGAGGCGGCAAGTATGTCACGGGCTTCCTCGTGGGTGATGTCGTTCCCGCGTCGGTATTTGTCCACCATGTCCCGGTGCTCGGCCTCCGCCCTCTCGCGGAGTCCCTTCCTGTACCGGCTGTACCACGCGGGGAATTTTTCCTTGGGAACCATGTGTTCCATCTGCAGGTCACGGTATCTGCCCGGTGCCAGCAGGATGTGCCTGTCGATATGGGATTTCGCCTCGGCTATGATTCCTTCCCTGGTAAAGGGACGGTGGGAACGTGCCGTGAAACATGCCCATCCGTCATGCAGCGGGTGGTCGATTTCAATCTGCACACCCCATTGCCTGACGTGTACCACGACATAGGCGGCCTGGCGGGGGGACATATCGTCCTTGAGGCTCACTTCCCGGCAGGTCAGCGGGTCAACATGGATGTAATGGTCCTGCCTCGCGCCCCCGAGGAACCTTTCAAGCTGCCGCATCGACTGGCAGTAGATGAATGTCCCCAAACGACACTGGCCGCGGCGAATGTCGCCGTAATAGTACTTTCTTGCCCTTGCTCCGGTGATGCGGGACTCGTCCGATGCGTCGAAATAGCTCCGGTAGGTATCGTCCGTACGACAGAAGTCATAGATTTCCTGAAAAGTCCTTGTTTTCATTTGTTACTCCTGATGTTTTATGCGTTGTCTTCTTCCGGCGGGGGAAATTCCCCCGTCTTGTAAAATATCTCTCCGAGACGGTCTGCCTGTTCCGCCAGACCTCTCTTCCTGACAGCTGAAACGGCGTCGCGTACGGCCTTTTCGTACATGCCCAACAGCACCGCCTCGGGCAGGCGTTTCGTCCGCCATACCTCCTGTGCCGTGGCGAGCATTTTTACCTTGCAGCCTAAATGGGCGGCCGTGATAAGGATAAGGGCGTAGGCGATGTAATTGGGAATGCCTTGAACCGGTACGGGGGACAGGATATCCAGCTCCGAGGCATAGACCTCCGCTTCGCTCGTACCGTTCCCGATAACTATCATGCGTTCGTCGAAGTCCGCGGTATCTTCTTCGGTGAAATCCTTGTTGTACTCGTCTTTGGGATCTATGACCGTGTATTCGCCGGATGTTTCCCCGGCAGGGTCGTTCCAGTAGACCCGCTGTCCTTTTTTGAATGTTCTCATTGTTCTTCAATTTAGATATTATGCCCATCGGTTTTAGTGGCGCGGACGATTATTGATGGATTTTCCTCAATCGTCCGGTTCAAACTCGTCTTCGTAAACTTCAATCTCTTTTCCGCTCCCGCAAATTCGTACCAGCCACGTGTACTGGAGCCGTTCCACCAGCTCTATGCGGCGGTATCCCTTGTAAGGTACCTTCAGCGTGGCGATGTCTCCGGGTTGCATGTCAGGCCACGATTTCGAACTGGACATGGAAATGGAACTCGCTCATCAGACAGCGGATATACGGTACCGATTTCGGGTCTTCCCCGTAGGGGTAGAAGATGGTGCGGCAGCGTGTCAGGCACCGGATGCCCTGTTTACGCAGCCGGTGCAGCAGGTAGGCCCTGCGCCGTAGTTGTTTTTTGCTCATTGTATAAAAGTTTTAGTTACAAATTAGAATAGGGGCGTGATTGCCGAACAGGGGTATTTCTCTATCGTCCCGATGTGGCCACCTCGGGGAAGATGCTCGTATCGTGCTCACGGAAGATGAGCATCATATCCCGAAGTTGGCTGGTGATTTTTTCGGCCCCTCACGCCATACCGCTTACCAGGCGGGAGGAAAAGGACCGGATTATTTCTTTCTCCACTGGGCCATCTTCTTCCGGATGTCGATATTGTTGTCGTCGAGCATCTTCTTCAGCACGGCCAGCAGGCGCCAGCCCTCGCCGTCCTTATAGGCTTCGGCCTTTGCCGTGAGAAACGCCAGCGACTGGTACTTGTCCAGACGTCTTCCCTGGTCGTTGACGGCCGTGCAGCCGTGGAAACGGATCAGGTTCTGCATGGTGAAGAACGCGCCCGCTCCCTTGTAGGCGTTGACCCATTCCTTGCACTGGGGCGTACCATACGGCATTTTGAAACGCTGCCCGTCGAACCTCTTCGCGGCGGCGTACAACCGGGCGGCGTCCTTCGCCTTCCGGATACCGTACACGAGCGCTTGCAGCGGACGGTAGACCTTGACTTCAAGGTCCTCCACGAAGATGTTGCGGCTGCCGACACGCTTGTATGGGACACCCTTACATTTCCTCGTTTTCTGGGAATCCACGCGCTTTTTAAGCTGCTTTATATGGTCCTCGGCCATCTGCGTTACCACCTTGACATTGAACCAGCGGTTGCGGTCTGTAAAGTTCTCCATGTCCCGCCCCTCCATCTTCATCTGGGCGTGCAGCTCTTTCAGGAGCATCTTCCACTGGTACTCGTAGCCCAGGTGGTGGATCATCTCCGTCACGCCCACCAGCTCGCCGGAACGGTAGTCCGTGCTGGCCATCATGCGGAACATCTGCGCCATGACCCAGCGGCGGAACAGGCGGCGGTTCGGGACATCGCCCTGGGCGGCAATCAGCCTGAAAAGCGGGTCGTCGTCATCCAGCACGGTTAGCCGCCCGTCCTTGTTGGAGGCGACGCACTCGCCGCCGTTGGCACCCTGCATGGCAAAGAGGTTACTCACGTCCACGCCGACAGCACGGAGCGCCTCGATACGCTCCCTCGCGGTCTTGGGCAGTTTCTTCGCCTGTCGGGGCGGCGTGTCCTGCCCGGCGACCTCCGGGTACACGATGCCCAGCCCGGAATCTTTCCCGATAACGGTTGCCATGACTGTCTTTTCCTTGTCCGCGATGGCGAACTCCGTCCCGCACCTCGGGCACAGGACTTTCGTTTCTTTCTTCTTGTAGCTCATTTTCTGATGTTGTTAGTTGTTGAATTACAGTCCGGTTCCACCCAACGCCTGAGTATCACCAGATCCTTGTCCGTTTTTCCCTGCCAGAACCAGCTGCCCATCGTTTCGGGGTTCCACACCAACCCGTTGATAAGCTGGCAGAGCAGGTACACCTCCAGTTCCGCCTGCGCCTTGTCGCGGCGCTCGCCGTAAAGCATGTCCCCGTCGTCGAGGTCCGCCTCCGGCAAGGCCCTGAAATATTGCCGCGCCTTGCTCTGGCTGCGTTCCGAGGGAACGGAGTGCTTGTAACGGCGGTAGAGTTCCTCCACCGTCGAGAGCACCTCGTCCGCCGTGCAGGGCGCGACACCCAGTTCCCCGTCGTACCGTCCCTCACGGATAATGTACCTGCCGTCGATTCTCAGGCTCCGGCGGGTAAGGTCCACCTTGAACCTCGCGCCGCCCTCGACAGCCCGGACGGCCTCATGGTAAATATTCTCCATTGTACTTCTGTTTGTCTGTTAATCGCACTCGAACCGCCGGCGCGTGGCTTTATATTTCCGATGAATACAGTCTTGCAGTCGGTCCTGAACCAGGTGATCGCCTGGTTCAGGACCACGATTGAAGACTGTATGCTGAATTCCGGTTCCTCGTGCGACACCCGGTCGCGCTACCGTTTCCGGTCCCATCCGGGGAGGGCACATTGCTTTACTTGTCCGATATGGGCAGCTCTTGCCGCTGGCCCGTGACTCCGCCGGCTGGTAAGCGGGCGGAAGGAACTGGCCGCAGGTTATAGAGCTGCGCGATTGAAATCCCGGCCTCGACCGGCCATACCCTGTGCTTGGGGGATGCATGGTTCTCCGAACATGCCGGCACATTGCTTTAAGTCCTTGATGTCTCCCGTGGCGGAAGCCTTCGTGGCGTCGTCGTATGACGTTAGGGATACGACGACGCGACAGAGGGTGATTGGACACGGGACGCTGAATGTCATTCCTTGAACCATGCTCCTGTGCTGGAAAAGAGGAAAGTTCTCATAATACCGACACATGTCTTTATGTTTCCGATGTTGCCCGCGTGTGCGTCTTCTGCCGAAGTCCGAAGGCGGTGGTCTGCCGCCTTCAGACTCGGAAGGAAGACGTTCGGCACGCGGGATGCTAAAACCTATTCCTCGAACTTTCCCGATGTGCTTCGTTCCGTGACGGGTGTCAGGCCGTCGACACGTGACTTTACTTTCCTGATATTTACAGGTATGAACCAGAACAGGATGTGACTCACCGGTTGGTAGACCGGTGAGTCACATCTCCTATTCTGGTCTGCTTTACCTGTAACATTGAATTCGGCCTTTTCACCCGTCTGCCGCGTGTTCGGCGCATGATTTACAGTGAAGCCACCAGCGTGTTGTACACGGCCCGGCCCGTTTGCAGGGCGTTCCGCATGCAGCCCAGCGTGAGGTAACCGGTGATATCACCGCCGGCTTTGGCACGGTTGGCCCTGACATTGCGCCCCCGTCCCCGGACGATACAGCCGCCGGGGCGGTCACGGACATACCCCAGACCGCCGACCTTGCGCTTGCCGGTCTTCACGGCCCTGAGACAGTCCATCACGAACTTGTTCAGCTCGTCAAGATCCCCACGGACATTGCATACCGGAAGTATCTGGGTCGCCCAGCTGAACTCGCCCTTGTAGAGGTAGCGGTTCACGGCGTTGACGGCCCTGGCCGGTGTCGTATCCCGACGGCGGATCGTCCGCCGTTCAATTTCTCTCTGGAAGGTCTTGATGCGGGACGGGGAGAGCGAGACCATGCTGCCCTTGATGCTGAAACCGAGGAACTTGAACCATCGGTCAGCCGTCAGGTATTCCACCTTCTTCGGGTTGAGTTTCATGGTTTTCTCTTCCAGCCGCATTCGGAGCACTTCCATCGCTTTCCCGTAATCCTCACCGATGAAGAGCATGTCGTCCGAGTAGCGGACGTAATAGCCGTTCATCCGGGAGAGCTCCTCGTCGAGCTCGTAGAGCAGCACGTCTGCCAGCCAGCTGGCCACGGCGCAGCCCTGTTTCAATGACTGGAATTTGCGTTGCAGGACATTGTCCTCATCGAAATAGAGGTCGTTGTGGTAGTATTTCCGCAAGACGTCGATGAGCGCGGAATGCCCGTGTCTGGCCTCCACCTTGTCGAACGCCCCGTCGATGTGGCACAGCGGGACGCTGTCGAAATACTTGCTCAGGTCGGCTTTCCACCCGAGGCAGCCGTCGCCCGCGGCATCCGCCATCCTGCGGCTGACCTCGGCAACGACCTTACCGCAGCTGATACCCTTCTGGTAGGACTTGCAAGAGCCATGCAGCATCCCGGGCATCAGATCGAACAACAAGTCGTTGGCGATGCCCAATACCACACGGTCGATGGGTTCGTTCACATATACGGTGCGGAACTCGCCGTTTTCCTTCGGTATCTGCGCGGTATGCGGCGGGGAGATTTCATACTTGCCCTGCATCATGGCGTCGGCCATCGCCATATGGGTATGCTCGTCGGTCAGCCGGATAAGCTGGTCCTTGCGGATGTCTTTCAGGACACCTTTTTCAATCGCTTTCGACCACCGGTCTATGTCGAAGAACATCTGTAATATCTTGTCTGACATGGTTCGTCTGTTTTTATTGTAAAGCGTTGAAGATTATGACTTTGTAAGCATTCAGTAAAGTCCATATTCTATTCTGTTAATCGTACCATTTCCCTGTCTCACCCCCTTTCTACAAATGCGGTGAGGCCTTCTTGCGGGAGGAGGAACTCCTTTTCCTGTTCGCAGTAATAATAAATACCCTCGTCGACCTTTCCCGCGGCCTTTGAAACGGGGGTGCCGCTCCTGCGTCCGATGAGCTTCCTCTGCAATGCGGTGACCGATACGGCTGTCTCCATTTCCTGTTCCGTCCCCCGGAACAGTGTCAGCTTCCTTACGGGGTATTCCTGTCCCTGCCACTCGATGACGTCGAGCAGGCTTCCCTCTTCGGGATATACCCTGCAGAATGCGGCGTGCACGCTTGCCGACGCCCTGCCGCAGAACAGGCATATCTGTTCTCCCAGGCCCAGACAGCCGTTCCTGATCATCGCCTCGAGCAGGTCCGTGCCTGCCCCGTTCTCCGCCGCCTGTGTGAGGGCCTCCCAGTATCCCCTACCGAAGTGGCTTATGAAGGGCACGAGCTGCGAGGCCCTAACCGTCTTTTCCGACACGCGTCCCGGTTGCAGCGCCTCCATTCCGGCGGATACCAGCTGTACCCTCGTGTCGCCTTGCACGGGGGGATATACGGGGCAGCACACCTGCATGGTCTCCATCAGGTCCTCGCTTTCGTCGTACCAGCGTACCTGTTCCCCGAATCTTATGAAATCATATCTGTCCATTTTTCTTTGTTTTTTTATTGTCCGTTGTAGGTCGTTTACAATTCTTCCGGCTCTCCGTCATCGACAACCCGGTAAAAACGGTCGCCGTCCGCCCATTTTTTGGCGGCGACACTCAGTTCGAACGCGTCTTCTATCGAAAGCCCGTCGGCGGGCATGGAAAGCAGCATTTCCCCCATGCACACGTCGCTGTCCCGGTATTCCTCCTTCAGCTTTTCGAGCGTCATCCTGCCTTTGTCCGTCCTTTTGCGGCGCAAAAGTGTCTGTTGTATCCAATTTATCATGCGGTTCTTCTATTAAAGGAAATCTTTGGCGTAACTGCGGGCATCATTGAAAGTGCTGAACCCGATTCCACTCACGCAGGAGATTGCCCAGTATCTCAATTTCCTGCTTTCGGCACGGGCAAGATAGATTTGCCCGATACAAGTCCCGTCTTTGAAGATGCCATGCCACTTGTCTTTCGTAATCCGTATCATGTTCCGGCATTTATTCGTCCCTGTCCATTTTCCAAAACCCGTAATCGGAGCCGTCGCCGGGGTGGGCACCGAAATAATGTTCTTCCGGGGAGTAGCCGTCGAGCGTGTCGAACAGCGATTCCAGCAGCCCGGCCGCCTCGTCGCTGTCCCACCATTCGGCAGCCTCGTCATCCATGGCATGGGCGGGGACGGCGTTCATCACCTGCACGTACTCCGGCGTGTCAAGGATAACATCCATGAATGCCGGGATCAGGTCCTGTGTACGCATCGTGCCATGGGAGATGCTCTCTCCCGGATTGGCATGAATGCGGTTTTGTGTCCTCTCGTCTATGAACATGGCCTGTTAGATAAAGGGAAGTCTGGTATCCTGTAACATGGGGGCCAACATCCGGCACATCTCATAGGAAGCCTTGTTGCGTCCGTCAATACGGCAGGAATCACGCTCTGCCATGGAGAGGATGGAGGCTTTTACCGTCCGGAAGAAATTCTGTTCCAGTGTTCTGTGAAAAAATGCAAGGGATTCGGCAAAACGTTCCGGCTTGAACCCCATATCATTCAACGCCCATTCCAGCTGCTTGGCGGCCTTGTACTCGCGGCTGTTTTCCAGGCTTTCCGGAATATCACCGAACTGTGCGGCCCGGAGCTGGCGCTCCAGTTCGATGACCGCCACCGAAAGCAGCAGCCTGATGGCTTCCGGGTTGCCGATACCGTGTTTCTGTCCGCCAGCGGTATGGAACTCGATCAGGTTTACACTGTTATTCTCCTGTAATTCTTTGTAGTGCGCGAGGATTTCGCCGAGCGCTTTTGCTTTTTCTTTGTCCATAATTTTTATCTGATTTGATTGTTGTTGCATACAAGTACGTCCCCGACGATGAAGTCTTCCGACGCCGGGTGATGGGCACAGAATATCCTGCTCGCTTCAAGGTTGAAGGAGAGGGGGATGAGCTTGCCCTCCTCGTTGACGACCATCGCCGTGTCCCCGTCCAGTTCCACCAGTTCGATACAGCCGCCGACAACCGTTTGCAGTTCCCCGAGGGTGAAGTGCGTGCCATTGGCAGGCTGCACCGGATAGCGTGTTCCGTCCGTTTTGATGATTTCTGTCATGGCTGCTTTGAAATTTTAAGATTCATGACTCGCCAGTATATCCAGAATCTGTTGCAAGGGGAATTTTTCAGTCCAGAACCGCTCGTCGGTATGCTTGCCGTACGCCCGGTATCTGGCTTCCCCGTTTGCGAATACCGCCAAGATATGGCTGTCCAGCACATTGTCAGGCGGCACCAATCTTTCCAGTTCCGTTTCGGTCAATTCCACGAAGCACCAATTGCTGTTTTCCGGCAGATCCTCACTGCCCGGCATCCCGTCCTCGTCCGGCTGGTAAAAATCAGCCGACATGTCATAGAAGTTCAAAGACTGGAAACAGATGTCATCCTTGAACGGCTTGGCGGCTTCCAACCTGCCGGACTGTGTCAGTCTCCACTCTTTCGACAGGTACACGATTGCAAAGTCGCAACAGTCCCATGCACTGTCCGTTCCCGCTTTGAGCAGGAGGTACGGGGTAGGTTCATTCGAGATTTTCATCGTGTTTCCCTCCTTTTACGCCATGCATGATGCCGTTTCACGGTGCGAAGCTGGTCGATGATATGGCTGAAAAGTTCGCGTGAATAGATTCGGTACAGGAACACGGCAGAATACTCGCACACGTTGCCGTGAAAGTCCACGTGGGAACGGTCATCCGCGAAGTCGAACAGCCCGCCCTGGATTTCCAGCGTGTACTTGTTCTGCCGGAGCCAGTCGAAAAACTCGAGGATGTCCTTCTTTACCGAGTGGAACGTGCAGTACTCGTAGTGGTTTGCGCGCAGGTTGCGCAGCAACGCCGCCATTTCGCCACGGTTACGGCGGTCATCGACAGCCGACCCCGTCCGCGTGGCGAGATTCCGTAGGAGCAGCTTTTTCCCGTCCATGACGAACGAATACGGGACATAAGCCACATTCGTATTGTACCATCTCATATACTGCCGGAACGGTTCTCCTTTGACAATCTTCGGGTGGCGGTACAGTTTCTCCATGTGTCCCCTTATCTGGCCGCTTATTTCCCGGTCGGTAAGGCGGACGGAACGTTCTGCCATAAAGAACCTGCCGCCCGAGCGGAAGCAGAGGGGATACAGGTTGCCGTAGTAAGGTTCACCGACGAAGAACCAGTCCCTTCCCATGCGTGCCGGCGGCAGGCATTCGAAAAGGTCATGGTAGCGTTCCTCCGTGATTTCCCGGAAGGGCCGGCTGAGTGCCCGGCTATAACGTTTCACCAGCAGTGCCATGCGGTCGGGCGACACGGCGGCCAGGTGCGGGTTCTTCTCCTCCTGGCGCAGTTCTTCCAGTGTCTTGCCGCTGTAATCGCTGCGCGTGTCGTCCGACATGGACGTGAGGCATGCCCCGTCGAAATAACGTGAATCGATGATGTATTTCATAAGCAGCCGGGTTAAATGGTTATTTTCAACACCTGGCCGGCGGCATATTCGGCATTGCGGGTGAGCTGCCGCTGCCATGCCTGGTTGCGCGGCGACCACTTGAAGGCGTTGCGTTTCAGGGTCGTGCGCATATCGGCATCGGGTATCTTGTCAAAAAGGATTTGCAGGCGGTCTTCCTCGAAGTTGTAGACCACCTTGCCGCCGTCGAAGGGAACTTCCTTGTTCTCGCGGCTCGCCCGTTCCTGCTGCTTTTCCTGTACCTTGCGGACGAGTTCGGGATACTTGAAGATCGAGTGGCGTGCCGTGACGATGGGTTTCTTGACCTTGTCGTTCCATTCCCGCAGATAAGCGACGGCACGGTCGATGATTTCCACGTTGCCATGATTGACGTAGGTGGAGAGCCGCCCGGCGAGGTTGCTGACGAAAAGAGCGCGGCTATAGCCTCGTACCGTACCCGTATCGATACCGTGAATGGTCGAGGCGGCATCGTCGATAAGGGCTTTGACCCTCTGCCACTCCTCCTCGAGACGCTGCTCCTCGGGCTTGGCCGCTTCGGTAGCCTTGCGAATCGCTTCGAGTGCACGTTCCCGCCATTCCCGGAACGCCGTGACGCTCTTGGCGTGGCTGTTGCAGGCCTTCTCGTTACGGGAGGTGTTGAAGCGTGCAGGCCCCGTGATCATCGCGCTGGCACAGCGGCCGTTCGCGGCAATCATGGCAGAGAAATACCGCTTGTAGTTCTCCGTGTAACGTTCCCTCTGGTTCTCTGGCATTGCCGTCAGGTCCCCGTGCAGTTCCTTCTCGTGGGTGGCGATGTCCGTTTCGCCGCGTTCTTCGGGCGAGAAGGAGGTAAGATTGTAGGAGTCGCACGCCTGCTTGAAATATTCTTCCAGGTAGCCCGGGTGCGCCACTTTCACGACTTCCCAGTCCTTGAAATTCGCCGGGGCAAGGATTTCCTCCCTGGCAGGGTCACCCAGCAGGTGGGCGTAGCTGCAGTACCCGTATCTCTTTCCCCTGAAATGGAACGCCACCGGTTCGCTGCCCGGGGCGTCCACGCGCCGCACCATGGTCACACGGTGGGCATTTTTCTTTGTCAATAATGTTGTTTCCATACCTTTCGTCTTGATTGTTGTTTGATTGTTCTCGATTTTTATTGTTGTTTCATCCGGGCGGCATGACCCATTACGGAGGCGAACCCCACCTCGATACCTATCCGGTATCCGCCCTCGATGGCCGATTCCAGATCCGCCTCGCTTTCGATCAGGGATTCCGAGTCATCCGCGTAAAGCCTGTACAGGGCGAAAACATCCGCCTCCCATAGCTTCCGGGCTTTTTCCGCCGGTACAAGCAGCCACACGAAACCGTCTTCACGGGTTACCTTGATGGCGGCTTCGCCATGGCGCAGAGTACGCCGTTCCCTGATGTCCAGTGCCGCCATCCACACGATATACATCAGGGCGTCGTGGCGGCTGCGTATGTCAGGCGTGTCGCACAGGCTGTTTACGGCCTCCTTGAGTGTGGGGAAGGAATCCGTCCGGAACTGCTCCGCGACGTATGCCTTTTCCGCTATGGCGGCACAGGCATCGTCCGCCCGCCCGCTTTCCGGCACGGCCTGAATATCCTCCTCTTCAAGGAAGATTTCACGGTGCAGGCAGTCCAGGTAGTAATATGATTTCATTCCGCTTGTTCTTTGGGGGTGAAAGTGATTCTCGTCTGCCCGTCATAACTGAAGGACGGTTTCAGTCCGAAGGCTTCGGCATCGCTGCTGATGCAGCAGATGTCCCAGATCTCCAGCTCTCCGGCGCAGACTATGACGGTATTGTTTTCAGAAATTCGCGGCGACTTGTCTCTCAGCGCGGCGCCGCCGCAGATGCCGCGCAGGATCACGCCCCGCTGGTGGGTGGATAAATTATTCATCTCCATTCCGCTCCTGTATTTTCTGTCTGAATTCTTCGCGTTCTCGTTCGGGGAGCATCTCGCACACCAGCTCGTCCGTGACCAGCTCCGTCACCCCGCACAGCCGGTTCATCATCCGTTTCGGGAAAGCCTTGTCCCTGAACACGTGGAACTTCCCCAGCCCGTGGCTGTGCCAGCAACTTTCCCCGGGAGCCTTCTCCCATACCGAGCAGTGCAGCTGCGGCACCACGTTTCCGGTACGGGCCGACACGATACAGCCGTGCTTGTTCGTGTATTTCACTGTTTCATTCTGCCACCCGAGGGTGAGTTTCACCTCCTTGCCGTCTTCCACGAGCGTGACGCTCCTCGAAAGGCGCTTTTCGCCCAGCACCGTGAAACCGTATCGGTCGAAACTGAACCCGTTCCGGCACGCGGCATCGATGGCATCCACCTGTTTCTTCGTTATTTTCGCCATGTTTCTTCCTTCCTGTTTATAAAAGCATAGGGGCATGAAGCCCCCATAGTTGATATTGGTTCGTATTATTTTGCATGAATTTTCCTTTCTCCCTACTCGGAGAGGGTGTACTTGAGTTTCGGCACCCCGTTCTGGAGCACGGTGAAGGAGTTTCCCTCCACCTTCACGTCCTTTGCCTTGGGCCACCACAACCACGAGAGTTTCCCGTCGGGTTTGAGGAACGCCACGGCATTACCCTGCACCTTGCCGATTTCACGCACGCCGAGGTCCTGTCCGCCCTCGAACAACTGGACGCACCGCCACTTCGAGCCGGGCGTCATTTTCCGTTTCACGTCTGCCAATGTTTTCATGTCCATTACCATTTTACTATTGCATATAGATTCTGCACTTACGGTTGCACCGTCTCAGGCTGTCCGCCGAGAGCGGGTAGCTGCGGTTCAGGTGGTCGGGGAACCCCTCGCGGAACATCAGCTCCGCCGTGGCGTACTCCTTGCACCATTTCCTGCGGCATCTTCCGCCCGTGGGCTTCATCTCCGGCATCCGCTTTTCCGGCGCTTTCGGCACGTGCCATTTGCCACCGGCACGCACGGCGTCATATTCCCTTTGCAACGTCCCGCCCCGGTACGCCGACACGCTGACGGCGGGCACCCTTCCGAGCTGTCCCGCGATGGCAAGGCTGTCAAGCGTGTCCGTGGCAGCCCTGAAACTGGCGAAGCACCCGTAACTGCGGGTACGTTTCACGTCGAATACTTCTATCATATATCGTCCTGTTTATTTCTGGCATATCCGTTTCCCCGCTTCTCCTCACGGATAACAGCGGAAGCACGGCAGGTTGTTCCGCTGAACGCCTGACCGCGCTTAACCGTGTTATGTACAAGGTGGGCACAACGCCTCACGGCGTGAAGAAGTAAGTTGGGAATTGAATTTGAAAAGTGCGGGCATTCCGGGGTACAGTCCCGGCATAGTGTATATCAATGCCCGGAAAAGCGTGCACGCCCCGCAGTTTCCGCGGCACGTGTGCGCTTTATGCCGTTACTCACCATCGTCCCCGCTGTCAATTCCGGCGGTGATGTTGCATATCTCCTGCAATGCCGATTCTATCTGCACAAGGTCGTCGATGTCGAACTGGATGGCGTCGCTGTCCAGTTCCCACACCTTGCGGGCAATGAAGACAGCCTCATGCAGGGAACGCTCGGACTCCTCCAGAGCGGTTTTCAGGTCATCAACGGTGTACTCCGCGTCCTGCGCGGGCACACCCCCGGCAGCGTTTCCCGCCGGGAAATTCTTTTCCTCTTTCATGTTACGACTGTTTTACCCGGAACGAAAAGGGCGTATTTCCGGCAGGTACCCGGAGAAGCGCCCCACACGGTGGCAGATACGAAAAAGGCAGGCACACGCCGCTTTCACGGCACCATGCCTGCCCGTATCCGCCTGTTCCGGCAGATTGTTCACCCTGTCCGCACGTTACGCGGCTTCCTTCACCGGTTCGGTTGCGGTTGTGGCTTCAGCCGTCACGGTTGCCGCACTTTCGGCATTTTCCGCTGCCTTGCCGCCTTTCTTGCCGTTTTTCTTGTCTGCCTTTTCAGCTTTTGCGAGGCTGGCGAGGTTCGGGGCGAAGTTCATGGCATTGCGGATAGCCTTTGCAGCCGCATGGATGGTCTTGGCAAAGTCACGGTTCGATTTCTCCAGATCCACTCTGGTAGGTACAAGCCCGATACGTGCCCACACGCTGTCCGTCAGGTCATAGTGCTTGATGCGGTTACGGTTCTTGTCGCAGATGATAATCTCCGCCGGAGTTGTGGCACGGAATTTCGAGCGGATACCGTCGGCATCCTGCCGCAGCCGCTTTTCCTCGGCAATGGTGTGCCACATCGTTGCGACCACGTTTTTAATCACACGGAAAATCTCGTCGTCCGAGTTGTCGGCAGGCTCGAAGTCCTTGCCTAAGAAATGCTGTGCGGTCTGCACCGTTTCACCGTCACGGTTGGTCGAGCTGTAAACCAGCATTACACCTGCAAACGCGCTGAGGTTTGCATACTGTTCCTTGTTCAATTTAGAAGTTGCCATAATGATTTGAATTAAACAATTGCTGCGCAAAATCACGCATTGCGGGCACCCGGGGAATCGAACCCCGACCTTTGCACGCTGTACAAAGTGTGGCATTTCCCGCCACGTGCCCAAAAAATTGCCGTGCATTTCACCCTGCACGGCAAATTTTTTCGTAACTTTGTCGCACCTTATAACGTACCCCATAGCAGAGCTATCCAAATGAGCGCACTTTCGGCATATCGTGTATCGGCTTACTCACGCATCACTCGTGTCGTGGCACTGCGCTGCTTTACTCCAATTTCGGCAAGACGCTTCTCTGGCACGTCCCGGATCTTTCCCAATCCGGCAGCTAACTGTAAGGTGAGGCATTTAGGCGTTATCGCCGAGCTGGGTATTGGGTATAGCATTGGCATATACATTTACCGGCGTCCTCTATGCGGATAGTTTTTACCGCTATCGTGTATTTTATTCCGAGCGCACAAGGGCGCAATTATGGCATTATTCTTACACGTCCTTTTTCCATACAACTCTCGCACTCCCAAAATTTAGCGTGCTTTGTGTATGCGGACTAAAAACACGTTTTTAGACCGTTCCAACTTGCTACATTGGTTTGTAGTCTTGCTCGGTGTGGTTATTTAACACCCTATTTAATCGCTCCAAAGCGAACAAGCGAATTTTTGATTTTCCAAGCCTCAAAAATAGGTTTCCCACAAAAAGGGCTTTTTGTTTCTCGCTCTCGACGGACTGTTTTTTCTGTTTCTTGAATCTGTTTTTTAGTTATCTATTTTTTTTCTCTTTTTTCTCCGTACTTGTCTGCCGTTCTGTTTGGCTTTCGAGTACACTGCATTATAAAACCGTTTTTCCAATCTCCAAAACTTTTTCAAAAAAAATTTTTTAGACCGCCTTAAAAATCCCCTTTTTCCAAACATGGAACGCACGCGCGCGAGGAATGGTTTTAAACGATTGAATATCAACTATTTATAAAAAGATGAAAATTTTTTTTCTTTGCAAAAATCAAAAAAAGCCCGTTTCAAAGTGTGTAATAAAATGAAATTTTACATAAATGGCTGTTTTACAGCGTTTTAACAAGACGGTTTTCTTTTTTATAGTTGTGTATCATGAAAAAAAATTTTTTATTGCTTTCAATTTGTAAGCAATAACGGACAAAAAAGCGGTTTCAGGTTTACTTTATACAAAAGTAAAACAAATAAAGCATTGATAATCAATGTAGTAATAATTTGAAAAAGAACGGGGAGGGTATGCCTGCGGGTGCGGATTCGGTTTCTGTCCTCGGGCCATTTTTTCAAGTCCCGTTTTTGAAAAGGGCTCCGGAACGCCTTCCGGCACTGAAACTGTAAGCAAGGGGCAGAATATATACGTCCGAAGGGCGCTGTTTTGCAGGCTATCCCCGTGTCCTGCCAGCAGTTTGCAATTTTCAAAAATATACAGGTTTTCGAGCTCTTTTGGTGCCTCCGGCTTCCGGCATGGCCTCTTCAAGGGGCGTTTATATACAGTCTTCCCGCCCGTTTCCTTACCCGGGGAATGCCGTCATGTGCGAGGACTTTCGTTGTACGGGTCTGGGTATCAGGATGCAGCATTTCAGTTCTCTTTTATCCGGTGTCCGGGAGGCTGTCTATCAACCTTCTACACGATATACAGGGTATTTCCATTGCGTAAGAATCTGACATATTTGCTCGGTTTTTGCTTATTTATATTAAAAGACGAGGTTTTGGCTGCCGCCTTCCCGTTTATTTATCTAATAATGTATATATTTGTCAAACCGTCCTTTTTGTGTATATGCACGCATGAATGACGGACGGGAAAGTGAACATGGAATCGAGATCAGAAAAACAGATAAAATCCGAGGCAACCTGTGCCTCCTCGTACGAGCGGATTCGTAAAGGGAGCACCGTAGTGAACCGTACGACATCGGAAATAGGTGTCGTAGGCGGCATTTCAGGGAATTGCGTAGCCGTAGCCGCGCGGTGTACCGTGGACGGGGAATTATGCGTGGAGGAGGTCGTGATGCGTTTGGACGATTGCCGTCCGGCCTCGCAGGAAGAGAAAAGGGTGTTACAACGTTTGCTGAATGGCAGCCGTTTGCTTTGGGATATGCGCCAATGCCGGCTGAAAAAGAACGATTACATACCCCGGAAGGGAGCGCGTGTGCAACTCAGCACACTCGGCGAGGATGTAATTATCGGGGTTTTCAAGGAGATCGACGCCGGAGGACATATTGTCATGTACTGCATGATGCGTCAGGGAGAGCGCCCCATGTACTCGATGTACGAGGTGGCCGGTGTCGCTGCCGACTTCCAGATACAGCCTGTCGGTTCCACGGCCCGCGTGAAGTTCGACCGTGCGCTTGCAGCCGAGGGTGTCGTCTGGAACGGCCACCTGCGCAGTGTGGAAGTAGTGGGAAACCGCCCGTCACGGGGGCAGGTCTACTACTATCTGGATGAATACCTAGAAATTCGCAAAGCCCGGGATGCTTACAAGCCTCGGGACCGTAAGCGCCGGGCGGCCGGAAACTATTTCGTGTCCCCGGAGGCAATCAGGAACGTGCGGGAATGTTTCGTATCGGTCCTGCGTGTGCAGCACGGGGCAGAGGCGGAAGGTCGATGCGTCGGGAAAAGCGACGTTGAAGGCAGAGGCAAGAAGAAATGACGGTTATTGTTCCTTCATTTTCTTATCTGGGTTCCAGAGAAAAAGATACCCTGTCGTTCTATGTTCGGGTAGCACAATATCCTTTCTTAATAAAGCCAAAAATTCCCCAGACGGCGTATGCCGTCTGTCCATTATCGTTTCTTTTTTGGTATCTTTTTTCTTTGCTTCAAAGAAAAAAGTACAACTATCTGTTCTTGTTATCTTATACTATATCTTGTACTCATTGTATTTTCGTACAACCTCCCGTTCAGGATATTTGTACAAAAGTACAGGGTATCTGAACATTTGAACAAGATACGTTTCTGATGCCGCCTTTCGCGGGAATCCAGGCTCGAAACCGCGGGGCACAAAAAAAAACGCCGAAGACTCGGCGTTTCCATACGGCGGTATCCCCGGCATTCATTGTCTATCGCCCCTCGGAAAAGGGGTATTCCTCAATATTCTCACCTCACGGTCGGTAACGGACGACACCTCCCTGCCTTCGGCCTCGAACACCCTGTCGCAGAACTCCCGCAAGACCACGTAGCTTGTGTTGGTTGAGACGATCTCCACCAGTCTGGCGTATGCCGTGCTGTTCCACACGTAGTCGTACCTGCCGTCGACGGGTATCTTTTCCAGCAGCCCCATGCGGACGGCTTTCCGAGCACACCGCTCGAAAGACCTCCGGCCCATTCCGGTAGCGCCCAGATGCGCGTTCAGCCCGGAAAGGGTATCCGCTCCCGACCTCCTGAGCCGGTCGAGGTCCGCCATGTATGCCATGAAGACCGCCTCGCACATGCCGAACCCCATGACAAGGCCCTTGTAGACCTGATAAAAATAAGCCTGCTCCCTTTTCATTTTTTCTCCTCCTTCGCATCTTTCCGTTCAACCTCTTCCGACTCTTCCCGTATCGCCTCGTTGAGATAGCAATGCCGGATTTTCCCCTTGATCATCGGTTTATAGACGGAGTACCCTAATTTTCTGGCGTAGCGTCCCACGGTTACCCGGTTCGCCACCTTGCCTGTGTTCTCGACAAGATGCGCTGCCATCTCGTCGAATGTCATTCTCTTTTTCAGTTTCATACTCGTACTGTTGGTTATCAAATAGTTCTTTGGATAAGGATAGCCCCAACCGGTATGAATTGTTTGTAACCAGTACGAATTAAAACAGACCCGGAAGGCAGATGTCCGGCGGTGAGGAATTAACGGGTTAATACTGTCATGCGTCTGCCTGCCGGGTTCTTGTCTATTCCGCCATCAGGCGGGTGATCTCGCCGATGACCGCGTCATTCCTCCCGTTCAGCCACTCCCGGGCGACGTTCCATGAGAGCGAACGCCCGAACTTGAGGTTCTCCACGGTGATGGTGTGATACGAGAGCCTGCCCTCGGTGGGTTTCAGTCCGGCCTCGTGCAGCTCGCACAGCCCGTCCCGGAAGAAGGTGCAATACCCGTTCTCCCGTCGGGCCTGTACCATCAGCACCGCGTAGGGAAGCCGCCCGAGCAGCAATCCCACACCCCAGAGCGTTGGCGCGAGCCGTCGCCTGTGGCCGGCCTTGAGCAGACGAAGGATATCCTCCGGCGTGCCGAGACACGGGGTACGGCACTGTGCCCTGCACGCGGCGCACCGGCATTCCACGGGCTTGCGTCCCGTTTTCCGGATGATTCGTTGTAATGCTGTCTCCATACTCAACGGTATTCGGGGTGTTTCCTCCACCACAGTTCGATGATACACTCACGTCCCACCGGAGTCCAGCGCTTGCGGGAACCGAAGGTGAAGACCTCGCCCCGGTCGTTCTCCCAAGTGTAAGGAACGTCGCACTGCCAGGAGCGGTATGCCGGGAGCACGACCCACTGCTGCTTGCTGTACATGCAGATGCCTTCCTCGTGGAGAAAGCGATGCAGGTCACGCGGCGAGGTGTTGAGCTCATCGGCGATACGCGTGCTCTTGAACCACTCGCGCCTCTCGACGAACTCGTCGTAAAAGGCTGCCTTGGGCAGGAACTCCCGTACGGTCTTACGCAGCTCGTCGACTTGCGAGAGTGCCTCCTCCATGTTCGCCGGAAGGGGACGGTCCAGACATGGCAGGCTGCCGGTTTCCGCCCCGCGCGGCACCGGCCGGTGCCGTACCCGACCTGCCGCCAGCATCACGAGTTGCTCCTCACACCATTCGGCCAGTCCCGTATCGGGCGCTATCCAACGCGCCAGCGGGACAAGCAGCGGCGACTCTATCCACGTGGCGCCCTTGCCGCGTCCCCGCGTGGTGAAGAGCTGGAACTCGTAACGGTCCGTTTGTCCGGTGCGTGCCAGCTCGCGGCGCAGGTGGTCCGTGGCAGCTATACGGAGCCACTCGGACGGGATTTTGTCGTAGCGCATCGTGATCTGCGTGGCGTTGACCATCAGCTTGTCGCCGACGCGTCGGAATGTCACGGGAAAATCCTCCGCGAAATGGCAGACGGTGTCCGCCTGCCGTTGCGGGTGCAGGTTTCCGGCCTCCAGTTCGAAAAGCTGGTTGCCCCATGTTTCCAGATCGTCGAACAGGTCACGGGGTAGAATACTCTCCTTGCGGACGTACTGCAGGAGCCGCCTCATGTCCAAGGGACGGAACACCCACAACTCATGTCCGCCCTTGCGCAGCGGCATCCGGATGGCGGACGGGCAGATTTTCGCGATGCCGCCCTTTTTGAGCAGCTCGTCGCGTTTGAGGATTCCGCACACGTCGTCCGCCGACACGTGCAGCATCCCGTCATGGTTCCGCGATACGCGAATGGTCGTGTCGCGGAACGGAACCTTTCTGTTTTCTCTCATAGTCATCTCTCTTTTTCGTCGTTATCGTTTTTCTTCTGGCGTGATACACGTTTGCGGGCCATCTGCCGTACCGAGTAGTAGGTGCGCTTCTCCCCGCACAGGGCGTCGTACTCCTGTAACTGCAGGTTGTCGAGGTCGTCGAGCCCCACCTCGACATCGGGGTGCAGGTGCCGGAAGTAAAGCCCGCCGCTGCAGACATACTTGCCCGTGCAGCAGAATGAAATAGCCTGTAAGTTACCTTTCGTCAGTTCCGCCGCGCTATGGAGCGAGCGAATGACAGCGACGAGGACCTGTGCCCCGTTGAAGACGAGTACCGTCTTCGGCCGCTTAAAATTGCTACGTCTCATAATTCTCTAAAATTTGTGTTAATTCCTCGCGCGTAAATCTAAGGCCGGCCGCTTTGGCCAGCCACGTGTCCGAAACAGAAAAGCCGTCGATCAGCATCTCCGAAAGGCGCTCCAACATGTAGGCACCGAAAGAAGGTTCGATGTAGACGACGAACAGCAAAGCCAGACATTCATCAATTAACAGGTGCCCCGACGCTTCGTCGCGGACGACAAGGTCTTCCGTATCTATTCCGTACGCCCCGGAGAGCGCCTCTATCCAGTGATGGAAAGCCAGGCGGAACTCCCGCACGTTGTGCCGCTGCCCGTTGCCCCGGGCGCGGATGAAATGCGTGGCGTCGAAATAGTACGGACCGTCGCCGTCCCGCGACGTTCCGAAAAGCAGTTCGGGAAATTCCTTGTACCGGATCTGCCGGCAAGGAATCGAAACGGTTTTCATTTTCTATTTTCCATGACGTAAGTTGTTGAAAATTGAACGCAAATTTATATATTCCAATCATAAATATAGTAATAAAATGGCATTTATTTTCAGATTTTGCCTGAATTATTTTCGTTGATTATTAGCTATTTAATGCGTAAAATAGGCGCAAAATCTATATATTTTGATAACGCATTTTTCTCTGACTCTCAAACCTTAAATCCTCTCTGTTCCATATACTTTTTTTCGGGAAAAACCTTCGCCGGGAAACGCCGCTACTCTTTAGGTAAAACCGCCTGCAAATGACGACATCCGACCACGCATTCAACGGGTCCCTTTTGGAGAGCATATTCCGGACCTCGAAGAAGACCATACAGGAATACGTCCGCGAGATCGAGCGCGACAACCGCTACCGCTCCTCGCGTCAGGACGTGCTGCTCGGGTGCATCCTCGACGACCGGGCGCGCCTGATCGACCTGTACGAAGCCTGCCTTCAGCAGGATGCCCATATCCGCGCCGTCATCGAGACGCTCGAAAGCCAGATACTGGGTGACCGCTACATGCTCGCCCGCATGAACGAGAAGGGCAAGTACATCAAGGATGTGGAGCAGACGCAGAAAATTCAGGGTTCGCAGTTCGACAAAATCATCAAGGGCATCGTGGAATCCAAGCTCTATGGCTACACCCTGTTGGAAATCATGCCCGCCATCGACGCGAAGACGGGCAAGCTCGCCGAGGTGAACAGCATCGAGCGGCGCAACGTGCTGGCGGACCAGCGTATCGTCCTCAAACGTCAGGGCATCTGGGAGCCGCACTGGGATTTGCGTCACGCGACCTACGCGAAGAACTATATTCTCGTCAATTCCGGGGATTTAGGGCTCTTTTCGGCCACGACGCCGCTCATCCTGGCCAAGAAATTCACCGTCGCCAACTATGTCAACTTCTCGCACACGTACGGGCAGCCCATCATACATGGCAAGACCGTTTCGGAGAGCAACGCGGACCGCAAGCGCCTGGCCAACGAGATCGCCAACGCCGCGCAGAACAAGGTGGTCGTTACGGGCATCGAGGACGAGGTGGACATCAAGACCTTCACCATGTCCAACTCGGAGAAGATCTACACGGGACTTATCGAGTTCGTCAACAAGGAGGTCTCGAACCTCGTGCTGGGAAGCGAGTCGATGGCGGGCGGCATGCAGTCGTACGTGGGTTCCACGAAAGCCCACCAGGATATTTTCCGGGACCGCATCGAGGTTTACCGCAGGTATATCGAGAACGTGATGAACGAGGAGGTCGTTCCCCGTCTGGTGGCCATGGGCTACATTCCCGACGGCCTGGAGTTCAAGTACTCGAACCGTATCGAGATGAACAACGAGGACCGTATCAAGCTCTACTCGCTCATCACGGACAAGTACGAGGTGGCGGCGGACGAGATCGAGAAGGAGTTTGGCATCAATGTCGGCAAACAGCTCAACGTGATTCCGGACGGCGCCTACGGCGGTACGGGCGGAGTGTCTGTCGGCGGCAGCAGCAATGACCGCCATATCATGTCCGACGAGGAGTATTACAAGCGATACGGCCATCCGCGGGGCGTGAAGGTCGCAAATTTTCTGCGGGGAACGGAGTAACGGCCCGGCTTCCGCTCCCCGGTATCCTTGCCGCAAGGGCCGAGAAGACAGACACGCGGAAAGAGTACGAGGTGATACGGGAGGCGTTCCGCCGGCTGATGCTGTTCTGGGAGAACAGCGCCGAACGCAAGGATATTATCGAGGATATCATCACGCTGCGTGCCTCGTTCCTCGTGGACCGTGCCCTGACCGGCCTGCGGCTGGACCTTGACCGGGCACTGGATATCCTGCGCGGTCATAATGAATTCACCACGGAGCGGGAACGCCGGCAGCGGGACATCCTTCTGGCTGCCGTCGACAATCTCGTGGACTTCGCCGCCGCCGAGGAGACCGCCCTGCTGGAAGAGCTTCCCGGAGAGCCGCGGGTCGAAGAGATTGCCGCATACGAAACCCTATGCGAGCGTTACAACCTGACCTACGCCGCCCGGGAGAACGACCAGGTGCTGTTTGCCGCCTCGATGGCGGCGTGGTGGCTGACCATAAGCCCCGAAACCGTCGTGACCTACATGACGCAGGGGGACGAGCGCGTGCGGCCATGGCACCTCTCGCTCGAAGGTCTGTCATACCGCAAGTCCGAGTTCCCGCCGGAGCTGATACCGCCCATCGAATGGGGCTGCCGCTGCTTTCTCGTCGCGGACGGCTTCGCGTCGGTGCACGGGGCACTTCCTGCCGGTGAAGAATACCGCGGGCGGGTGGACCCCGTCTTCCGGGAGAGCCTGGCCACGGGCGGCAGGATATTCTCTTCGGCGCACGCCTATTTCTCCAAGCCGCTGCCGGAGGAAGTACAACAAATCGTGAAACGCTTAAAAGAAAGGTTCTACCATGTCCAAGATCACGCTCGATGAATTCTGTGCCCAGTGGGTACCGGGAAAGTGGACGACGGCGATGGCCAGCCGTCTCGAGAACAACGCCTTCGACTTCGCAACGGTGGCCGGGGAGTACGCCAAGGAGCAGTTTCAGGCCTCCTTCGCCGTCGGCGGGTTCAACGGGAAGAGGTGGGCCCCGCGCACTTCCCGCTGGGGCAGGAAATTCACCCATCCGGTGATGAACGATACGGGAGCATTGGCCCGGGGCATCGAGGGCGAGGCTGGGCGTGTCGATATCGTCGGACGGAGGGCCGACCGCACGCGGATATTCCGGAAAGGCGCCTATTACTGGATTCACACCACGGAGAAGAGCACGCCGGAACGGGGGAAACGGGGACGGAAGAAGGGGCGGTACCAGAACTACGCCGCCGTCCACAACACGGACCCGAAATTCGGACTCTACACCGTGAACCAGTACTCCTCGCGGCGTCCCGTGCACCGTCCCTTCATCGGATTCTCACCGAAGATAGACGGGCATGTCGCCTCGCGTTTCACCGACATGATTTTTAATGGATTCCCGGGCGTATGATAAAAGACAAGCATCCTGTAGAACCACCCCGGCAACAAACTCCGGTGACAAACTACCAGCCGGAAGAAGTCGCGGAGAACCCGTTCGTGAACATGTACCATGCCGTGCGTCGCGCCATCCTCACCGTCCGCGAGGACCCGGACAACCCGCTCTCGCCGCCGCTGTTCAAGACCGTCGCCATCGACAACGGGCAGTTCGCCCGTATCGTGCGCGGCGAGAACACGGAGTACGAGACGGCGTTCCCCGCCGTGTTCATCCACTTCATCAACGTCCGTTACCTCGTGCAACAACAGCGTATCGGGGAAGGCCGCGCCACGATGCGCGTGCGCTTCATCCTCGACACGCTCAACAACTCCGACCCGGAACGCGAGTGCGACCCGTTCATCGTCTTCCAGCGCCTGAACGTGGCTATCCAAGATGCCAAGGACCGGGAGCCGGCACTTAGCGAGCGCTGTAACCTCACGTACTTCGACATGCCGCTCACGACCAACATGCTGCAGGCCTACTGGATCGATTACGAGGTGTGGTTCCGCGAGTCCTCGGCATGGCGCTACCGGAACTGGGTGGAACGTTATCTCGTTATGCCTCCGTTCACACAACACAGCGACGCCCCGCAACATGACAGCCAGGGACACGGGCATCACGCGGAGCCGGCGTATGACGAAGCGACCGGGTTCGAGCCGTCGGTGGAGATGGACACGCCGGCAGACACGGACGGGGACGAAGGCGACGACGAAAATCCATAAAAAACAGGGCCGGGGACAATCTTTTTTACCGGATGGGTCCTACGCTTACAGAAAAGACATTCAAAACGGAAAAGATGAAAACTACATTGCGGACATTCGATTACAACGACTACCCGGTAACTTTCGGAATCGGGGAACGTCAAGTGACGGTCAACGCCTCCGAGATGGCCAAACCATTCCGCAAGCAGCCCAGCGACTGGACCCGGTTAAAACAGACGGAAGAGTTTATCACCTCGTTATCAGCCGTTCGGGGAATTCCCCGAACGGAACTGGTACGGGTCATCCGGGGTGGTAACGGCATCCAGGGCACGTTCTTCCACGAGGACGTGGCACTGGAATTCGCTCGCTGGCTCTCGCCACTCTTCGCCATCTGGTGCAACGACCGCATCAAGGAGCTGTTGCGGTACGGCATGACCGCGACATCCGATACTGTCTCACGTGCTGCCGAAGACCCGCGGTTCGTCCTGAAAGTCGTGGAGCGCCTGCGCGACAGCTATGCGGAAAGCATCGCCCTACGGGAAGAGAACGACCGGCTGCTCGACACCTTGGAGTCCCAGATGCACAAAGTGGAGTTCTACGACAAGGTGCACGGCAGCCGCAACCCTGACGATAAACGGATTTACCGTATTTCGCAAATCGCCGCGGAGCTCGGCATGACGGGTGCGGAACTCAACCGCATCTTGCAGGAGAAGGGTATACAACGCCGTCGCGGGCATATCTGGGTGCCGACACCGGAGTACGACGGCAAGGGGTACACCTGCAAACGCACCTTCCAGAACGGATTCGACACCTCGAGGGAACCGCTCTATTGCACGTTCACGGTTTGGACACCCCAAGGGCGGGATTTTATCCTGAGCCTGTTCGAATGACTGGAAAACGGCAGGACAAAAACACACGGAACGGGAAGCGTACACCTCCCGCTTTTGTTTTCAACCTTTCGCGCATTCTTCCGCTACTCTTATCCAAAAGACAGTTCCCATGGACATAAATACACTTGAATACGTCGTCGGCGAGGCGAAAACGGGCGAGCCGGCCGTCATCCGCTTTTTCGGGCGCGTGACGGAAGAGACGACCTCCCGTTTCAACGACGAGTTCGACTTCCTGGAAAATATTGTCCGGCCCTCGTGCATCCGCGTGCTGATCAACTCCGAGGGCGGCAGCGTGCTTTACGGCATGTCCACCTATTCGACCATCGCCAACTCCAAAGTCGATACCGAGTGCGTCATCGAGGGTGTCGCGGCGTCGATGGCCTCCATTATCTGGGCGGCCGGCAAACGCTCCCTGATGCGCGACTACGCCATCCTGATGATCCACAACCCCATGCTGCCCGGTGATGACACGGATGACGGCGTGTCCGATATGGTGCGGGCCTTCACCCGGCAGATAGAGACCATTTACCGCAAGCGTTTCGGCCTGAAAGCGGAACACGTCCGCGCCATCATGGACGGCGAGGCGGGCAAGGACGGCACCTACTTCGATGCCCAGGCCGCCGTCAAGGCGGGCATCATCCCGGCGGAAAACGTCATCCGCACCTCGAAGCAGCTGTGCGAGAAGGTGCATGACGAGATAGCCGCGATGACCGACACGGCCTCCATACAGGAACTGATGAACCGCGTTGCGGCCGGGAATAAACTTTTCGACGCGGCGGTACCTACTCTTAATCAAACGGAAAACGATATGGCAAACGAAAACAAGACACAAGGTTTCGAGTACGGCGCCATTGCCGCCTCGCTCGGCATGAAAGATAAGGAGGTCAAGGATGTCATGGCCCGCATCTCGGAACTGGCGGCACTGGAACCCAAGTACAAGGAGCTGGAAAAGTCGCTCAGCGACGCCCAGACGGTCATCGCCGGCAAGGAAGCCGCGATCCAGAACCTGCAGAAAGACCTCTCGGAGGCTACGTCGCAGCTCTCCGACTACCGCAAGAAGGAGAAAGAGGAGCAGGCGTCCCGCATCGAGACACTGGTCGAAAACGCCATCACCGAAGGGAAAATCGACCGCGAGGCCAAAGCCCAGTGGGTGGAGATGGCCACCTCGAACTTCACTCTTGCCGAGAGCACGCTCTCTTCCATTCCCGCCCGGGAAAAGATCTCGCGGGCTATCGCCACCGACCCGGGGAACGTGCAGGCGGCAGCGGAGGCGGCCAGCACGGCCGAGCAACTGATGGCCGAGAAGGTCACCGAGGTCGTGGGCAAAAACTTCGAGTTCCGCAAGCTCGGGTAATCCCCGCCCAAGGGGAACCCCTGAACCTTATAAACTGACATGCCGGAGGCATCATGCCTCGCGCGGAAAAGTGTCCGCCAGTCGGCTGAGATTCATCTGTAAAACAAGCAAACTCATTCGACAATGGCAGATACTGTAAATTTCCTTCAAAACGGCTACTCCGGCGAGGTGCTGGAAGACCTTCTGAGTTATACCGTGCAGGGCAACGACACGGTGCGCGAGGGCCTTATCCACATCAAGACGGGAATCCAGCACCGCTACACGCTCCCGGCCATCAAGCTGGGGAACGTCATCCAGGACAATATCCCGACCCCGCAGCCCATCCACGGCGCCAAGGGTGAGGACGGCTTCAACGAGTACCAGCTCACCGAGCGCTACCTCGAACCCTCGGATTTCATGATTTACGTGGAGTTCAACCCCCGCGACTACGAGAAATACTGGAAATTCGCGCAGCCCGAGGGGAACCTTGTCTTCCGCGAGCTCGACCCGAAAATCCAGGCCACGATGCTGCGCCTTCTCATCGAGAAGAAGAACGAGTACATCGGCAACGCCATCTGGACAGCGGCAAGGGGCGGCGAGACGGCTGCCAAGGTCACGGAACCTGCCGGCTGCACGAAGATCGGCGCCAACCGCGAGAAGTATTTCGACGGGGTCATCAAGCGCATCATCGACAACGTGAACGCCACGGATGCCGAGACCATCGCCGGCGGGCAGTGCGTCGTCTCGGGAACGACCGAGCTGACGGACGGGGCCGCGGTGGAGGCGGCGCTCTATGCCATGTGGAAGAAGTGCCCCAAGCAGATACGCAAGAAGACCTCGCTGGCCTTCATCGTCGGTTGGGATGCCTGGGACGCCTACGACCAGTACATCTCGGACAAGCAGGTCAAGTACTCGGAGAACACCGAGGTGAACAAGTACCGCTTCAAGGGCAAGCGCATCATTCCCATCGTCGGTATCCCCGAGCACACGATGGTTCTGGGCGAGTTCTCCACGGGCATGGACTCCAACCTGTGGATGGGTGTCGATTACGCCAACGACACGGACATCCTGAAAATCGACCGCCTGCAGGCCAATTCCGAGCTTTTCTTCTTCCAGATGAGAATGAAGATGGACGTGAACATCGTCCGCCCGGGCGAGATCGTCGTGCATACCGCCTACAAGAAAACCGAATAAACGACATACACCACCTTTCATCTGATTTGAATGTCTCACCCGGGGAGCGGAGTCGAAACCCCGCTCCCCAAATTTTTACCCGACCATCATGGCAAAGAAAATCAACACGGAGGAAAAACCTCCGGTCACAACGGACGACACCCCGCAGGGAGGACCGGCAAATACGACAGAAACGACGGAAACGGCAAACGGTACGGAACCCGCGCATGCGGAAACGGCACCTCCGGCAAAGCCGGAAGAAAGGGAGCACGCAGAGGCACGGATGCCGGACGCCTTCGCGTCGGAACTGCTGAAGAAATTCCCGGGCTACCCCTCGCTCTACATCGACGCGCACGGCGGGACTTTTTCCCCGGACACGCCGGCCGCCATCCGGGGCAAGGCGGTGCTGTATGAGAATCCTTTTTATAACCAGCTTAAAGACCAATCATAACCTATGGCACTCGGAAATGTTTTCATCAAGGACGTGGATGGCAACATCCCGTACGATACGGGCTCCTCCAACGAGAAGGTGACGGGGCTGCTGTTCGACGTGTCGTTGCAGCCGACACTCTTCACGGAAGGATACGGCAAGACGAACGAGACGAAACTCAAACCGGGCGACGTGTGCTACATCACCTCCTTCAAGTCCGCCGTCAACGACTTCGGCATTATCGAACGCGTGGAGGCGACCGAGGAGGAAGAGGCGAACGTGAACTTCCTGCACGGTATTCCGGCCTACCATATCCGGGAGTTTTTCCGCATGTCGGGCAACGTGAACGGCACGGGCAGGCTCTACGTGATGTTCGCCGACTGTTCCTCCTCGTGGGAGGCCGTCGAGATCATGCAGCGCGCGGCCGGCGGCATGATCAACCAGATGGGCATCTGGACCGAGCAGCCGCTCTGGAAAGCCGCCAGCGCGGCGGAGAAGTACAGCCTGAACCTTGTCAAGGGGCTGAACGACGTGGCCGTCTCGCTGGCGGAGCTGAACCAGCCCCTGTCGCTCGTCCTCTCGGCCAACCCTTCCAACACGGGAGGAGACACCACCGAAGGCCGCCAGATCGACCTGAACAGGATTCCCTCATGCATCTGCGAGGCGAGCCGTGTCAGCTGCATCTTCGGGCAGGCGCACCACGAGACCGTCACGCTCATGCAGATGCGTAACGTGAACCACACGCCCGTCGGGTTCCTCGGGGCCGTGATGGGGGCCATCTCTAGGGCCGGCGTGCACGAGTCCGTCGCGTGGGTGAAGCAGTTCAACCTTTTCACGGACCACTTCCAGGAGATAGAGCTGGGATTCGGCGACATCAACCTTGACGAGGCGGAGGAGAATTTCCTGAGCCTGAACCGTTACGAGTCGCTCTCCCCCTCGCTGCTGGACGAGCTCGACGACAAGGGATACATCTTCCCGATCAAGTACGCCGGGCGTGAGAACGGCATCTACATCTCGAAAGACCAGACCTGCTCCACGGGGGACTACCGCACCATTGCCCGCAACCGTACCATCAACAAGAGCCGCCGTGCCGTGCGCGAGGCGCTCCTGCCGTACGTCAACTCGCCGCTGATGGTCAACCCCTCGACGGGCTACCTCGCCCCATCCAAGATAACCTCCTTCAAGACGCTTGTCGGCGATATCCTCGCCAAGATGCAGGCGGCGCAGGAGATCAGCGGCTATGCTGTCACCATCGACGCCAACCAGAACGTGCTGGTGGACGACACGCTCCGCATCTCCTACGTCATCGTGCCGGTCGGGGTAGCCGTGAAGATCTACGTCGAGGAGGGACTTTCATTAACCGCAAAATAATCGAATGACATGGCAGTAATCAATAACGTGGCATACAGCTGGTCGATGATCACCCTGGCATCGACCGCCCTCGGCATCGACGAGGGCTCCACCACGCTCGAGGGTGTGTCGGCCATCAAGTGGTCCAAGAAACGCAAGGTGGAAAGTAACTACGGCATGGGTGGAAAGCCCGTCAGCCGCGGCTTCGGGAACATCACCTACACGGCCTCGATTACCATGGACTACGCCACGCAGCAGACGCTGCGCTCTGTGTACGGCTCGCTGCTTGAAATCGGGGAGTTCGACCTGATCATCTCTTTTGCCAACCCCATGGCCTCGGACGACTGGACGACCACGACCGTGACGCTCAAGGGCTGCATCTTCACCGAGGACTGTCTCGAATCGCAGCAGGACGACACGAACATCACCCACGAGTTCGACCTCAATCCCTTTGACATCCAGATAGGTGACGGCGATACAATCTGAGGCTTATGGACGTGACCTTTGAAGGCAAATCCTCGACAGGGAAAAACGAGTGGCTCACGCCGCCCGCCATCCTGGGGCGGCTGGGCCCGTTTGATCTGGACCCCTGCGCTCCCGTGAAACGCCCGTGGGACACGGCCCGGCACCATTATACCATCGAGGATGACGGGCTCAGACAGCCGTGGTTCGGGCGCGTGTTCTGTAACCCGCCGTACGACACGGCGCTCATCGTGCAGTTCATCCGACGTTGCGCGCAGCACCGCAACGCCATAGCGCTGACTTTCGCCCGCACGGACACGAGGCTGTTTCATGAGCTGATATTCCCCGGTGCGGACTCCATACTCTTTATCAGGGGACGGCTCAGCTTCTTCCACGTTACGGGCGAGCAGGGAGGAACGGCCGGCGCCCCGTCATGCCTGATCGCTTTTGACAAAGGGAACACTTCCGTTCTGGAAACGTGCGGCATCGTGGGAAAACTGGTCAAACTGTAACGGGTGATTACAGCCCGAAGACGGATTGTAGTCTTGCAGCTTCCGAATACAGCTTTTGAGGATTCTGTTTTTTCAGTTTCTGCAAGTTCAACAGTTTCCATCGCACGGACGGGTATTCCTGGAATGCCTCGTACCCGCTTCCTTCCCAAACAGGTTCCGCTCTTTCGAATTCCAGCAGGAACCGCTTGTCTGCATCGGTCATCAGGGCGTTGACCGACTGTATCAAACCGGTACGGCTCTCCTCGAACTGCCTGTACGTGAACTCTGTCTCGGTCATGCCCGCGAACTGTTTCTCCATCGCGTCAGTCTGGTCCAACAGGTTTGGGGCGAATGATTCATGCAACGGCCGGTCGCTCCCGAGAAGGCAGAAAATGAACCCCTCCTTGATCTCTTCCAACGGTACATCCATGTACCGGACATCGAACAGGTCGCGTGGGTGCTGGCGCGAGAGGGCCGCCGCGACCTTTCCGCCGTACAGGAGCGTCGTCGGTACGATCCTCGCCTCGCAGTACATCCCGAATTCTTCCTGCGCCCTGTCACATAACGGCAGTACTTGCACGTGGCCACCGACAATCCCGCGTTTGGTCTGGTTGACCTCTATCTTTATCTGTCTTCCCCTATATTCGCACAGCAGCTTGCTGGTTGCCGGTACGGGAACGATATTCATGCCTTTGAATGCCCGTCTGGCTTTGGTGGCTATGGCATTCAGGTGCCTGTCTATGCTTGCCAGGCTCGTGGCGCGGTCTTCCAACGGCACGTATGTCAGGTCAATATCGACCGAATACCGGGGTAAGTTTTTAAGGAACAGGTTGATTGCCGTCCCGCCGTGGATGGCGAAACACTCGTCCTCGGCGATGAGGGGGATTATCCGGAGCAGCAGCTCCACTTTTTGGGCGTACACGTTATTCATAATTCGCAAGTTCTTCGGGTATTACCATGTTGTATTTACTTATATACGTACCGTTCTCCGCCAGGCACCTGTTTCCCGAGCCCAGGTCGATTCTTTCCACGTTCAGAGCCTTGAACCACTGGTGCCCGGCTTTCTCAGCCATGTAAAGGAACACCCGTTTTACCTTGACGGACGTGCAGGTTTCCAACAGCGCCTGTACCATTTTGGGACGGAGTGTCGTGAGCATCTCCATGATATAGAAAGAATCCATGAAAGAATAGTCCGTCGGGGCAAGCAGCAGACATTCCATGAACGCCCGTTCCGGGGAAGAGACGGGCATCCTGGCACCCCCTTCCGTTGTCATCTCCACTCCCAGGGAGTCATCCCCGAACACGGAGGTGGTGAAATACCGTATTGTCATGTCCCATTGCGCGTTCAACAGCCAGGAGGGCAGTCTCTCGTCCTTCAGCGTGAACAGGAAAGCCCGGGGCTTTCCCATCGAGGCGTAATGATAGAACCCCCTGATGTCAAGCGCCGAGGAAGCTCCCACGTGACACCGTTTTGAAAGCTGGCTGTTGTAGGAGGACAAGGCCGAATACAGCGTGGGGGTCGCCCCGGATATTTTGTATACCCCTTGCGCCACGCGTTCGAGCCATCCGCTTTTCACGTAGGAAGTCTGCTCTTTCCGGTCTATCCCGTTATCGGACATCCAGGAAGAGAACAGAAGCGCATCCTTCGGTACCTGCTGCAATATTTTGTTGATTTTTGTCGCCATTGTGGTATTATTTACCGCAAATATACACCAAAATAACGAAACAGGCAAATATTCCCACCTGTTTTCCCTGTCCGGACACGGGGATGCCGCCGCTTTTCCCTGTATATGGAACCGGTGGTAACCGGCTGGCCGTGTTCGGAATGGAAACGGCCAGCCGTATATTTATTTTTTTGGGTACACGAGGCGGACCGCCAAGAAAAACAGCCTTCTTACAACCTTCTGATAGGAGTCTTCCTACTCTTTTGATGAATTAAAAACCTATCGATATGGATGAAAAGATGCTCACGCTGAAACAGGAGTCTGAAATCAAGGAGAAGGCTCTCAAATTGAAGGAGGAGAAGAAACTCCGAAAAATCTACCCGATGGTGGTCTTCGGCGAGACCGATTGCGGTGAAAAGGAGGTGTACGTGGCCTACATGGGCGAGCCCACTTTCCCGCAGTTCTCGAAGTTCATGGCCGCCTCGAAGAAGGACGAGGTGACAGCCATGCGGACGCTGGCCCGTGACTGCTTCATTGACGGGGACAGGGAGCTCGTCGATAACGAGTCGCTCTTCCTCTTCGGCCTCATGGGGCAACTCTCCGAGCTTATCACCACGCGTCAGAGCCTGCTGGTAAACTTATAGACCGGTGGCGCGTCACGGACGAGCAGCGCATCCGCCAGCGGATGATCTACGTGCGCCACTACTTTCCCGGGGTGGATCTCGACACCGTCACGGACGAGGAGTTCGCCGTACTCTCGGAAGACGCCCTGTGGCTGCACGAGCAGATGCTTGCCGTCCGTATGCCGCTGCCGGTCTCCCTGCCGGAGAGGCCCCCCCGATAACCGCCGCAAGCCCGCAAGACTTGCGGCGGTTGCCTTTAATCCCGAGCCGTTTTACGGCACTAATCTTTTATAGCGGAAACACCCACTGACATGGCCCAGGAACAGAATTACCAGGTAAACTACACCATTAACGTCGATGCCTCGCAGGGCACCCGGCAGGTTATCGCGTTCGGCGAGGCCGTGGGCAAGCTGGTGCAGGCCAAGGCCTCGCTGACGCCGGCGGTCACGAACATCAAGAACATGATGGACGAGATAGACCGCGTGTTCCGCACCAAGAACGGCAAGAAACGTAATTTCGACTACCGCCTGACCATCGACACGCAAAAAAGCGAGGAAAAGCTGGAGCGTGTCAAGACCCTTCTGACTGAAATCGCGGGGCTCTCCAAGGGCATCAGCCTGACCATCAACGCCGGGCAGGCGCTCGACACGAAGCGAATCAAGGCCAACGCCAAGAGCCTTTACGAGAAGAAAGCCGCCGAGATACGGAAGGCGGACATCGAGAAGAACGCCGCCTCGTCCGTCACGACGATGACCGAGGCGCAGAAGCGCATCACCAAGTCCATCGGGAAAATCAACTCGGCACTGGTCGCGGTTACGCGGGGTCGGGAACTCGACATCAGGACCGACGTGGCCGAGAAACGCTTGCAAAACGTCCTTTCACTGCTCGGGCGTATCAAGAGTGCCTCCACGTTCACCCTGAATATCCGGGGCGGACTTCCCGGTACACCTGCCGCGTACATGCCGGATACTCCCGTACCGTTCGCCCCGCAACCCTTCGTCCTGCCGGACAAAGCGCGGCAGAAACTGATGGAGAAACTCTACTCCGACCAGCAGATGCACCGGCAGCGCATGGCCCAGGAGGAAGAGCGTTACGAGGCACAACAGCGTCGTAGGACAATCCTCGACACGGCAAAAAGAGAGGAGCGGCAACGCAAAAACGCCGCGCGGGAAGCGGAACGTGCCCGCAAGAAGGCGGAGGCCGCAGCGAGAAAGGAGGCGGCAGAGCTGCGCCGTGCCGAGGAGAGGCGGAACAGGGCCGAGCTGGCGGAGCGGAAACGCGCCGAGCAGGAAGCCACCCGGAGGGAACGGCGGAACGCCGTGCAGTCCCTGCGGCTGATGCAGCGGCAGGAGACCGCGGCGGGGACACTCTACCGCAGCAAGCGGCGTGCGGCCATCAACCGCATACAATACTCGAAGGCGCCTTCTCTGCGGAACCTGCCCTTCGCCTCGATGCTCAACGCCTACATGGGATACAGCCTCGTGCGCTCGGAGCTGGAGAAAGCCGTCGAATACTCCAACATCATGGAGTCGGCACACTCCATTCTGCGTGTCGCCGATACCGACCTGAAGACCTTCGAGACGCGGTTCGACGAGATGGCCCGGCACGTCCGCAAAATCGGTATCGACACGAAATACACCGCCGTCGAAGTGGCCGGAGCCGTGAAGTTCCTCACGATGGCCGGCATGAACATCGAGACCATCCACAAGTCCATCCGTCCGATCACGAACCTCGCGCTCATCGGCGACAACGACGTCAGCTACATCGCCGATCTGGCGACCAACATCATGGCCGGGTACGACATCAACAACGACAGCATGGACAGCGTAGCGGACATCATCGCCTCGACCATCTCGCGCTCGAACGTCAATATCGTCGAGGTAGCCGAGTCCTACAAGATGGCCGCCGGTTACCTGCGCATGGCGGGCGTGGACTTCACGGAGTCGACCGCTGCCATAGGTCTTCTTGGCAACATGGGACTGAAAGGCACGCTGGCCGGCACGTCGATGCGGGCCATGGCCACACGTTTCGCCAAGCCGACCAAGGAGGCCCAGAAGGTGCTCGACCGTCTGGGCGTGAAATTCACCGAGATGCGCAATATCGAGGGTGTCATGGTCGAGAAGCTGCGGCCTCTGGCCGACATCTTCGAGGAGTTGAACCGCAAGGGCGCGTCGATGGCCGACATGCAGGCCATCTTCGGCAAGATCGGCGGCAACGCCGCCATGATGTTCGTGCGCAACTACGATCAGTTGCGCTCCCTGACCGCCCATAACCGGGGTTCGCAGGGCATCTCCTCGGAGCTGGCGCTCGTCAAGCAGAACACGACCAAGGGACTTTGGGCACAAGTCACCTCGCAGCTTACCGAAAGCTTCATGCAGGCGTACCAGATACTCGAACCCGCCATCCGGGGCGTGCTGCGTACCCTGCTCGACAGGTTCAAGGCCCCGGAGTTCACGCGGGGGCTGGTCGCCATCGGGAATGCCCTGCTCGACATCTTCACCGTCATAGGCAACATCGGGGCATGGGTGACGCGCAACTTCCGCTGGATAGAACCGGTACTCTTCACCGGAGTCGTCGCCACCAGACTCTTCAAGATAGCCGGAGCCCTGACCAACATAGGCATCGCCGTGGGCTTCATCGGCAGGCAGTCCGCCGCCGCAGGGTCGATAGAGGCCGTGCAGGGACTGGTGGGACTGGGACGCTCCGGCAGCCTCTCCTTCGCGCAGAAACGCGCCATCGTCTCCACGATGCAGGCGGCAGGGGTCGCGGGACGCGGGGCAATGACACGGGCGTTGCTGGCCGGAAGCGGGACCATCGGCGCCAAAAGCGTCCTGCAGTCGCTCTTCGCCACGCAGGTGGCGACCGGAAGCGGTCTGACGGGCGCGGCGGCCTCGCTCAGCGCCATCAGCACAGGAGCCGTGGCCGCCACGGCGGGCATCGCGGCACTGGTAGGCGCTCTGGGATGGGTAGCCTACAAGACTTGGAAGGTCAAGGAGGCGAAGGACGCCGTGTTGGAAGAGATCGAGCAGAACCGCAAGTACCGGTATCCCTCCATCGAGGCCCTCCACGCCTCGCTCAGCGAGACCTACAACATGGCTCTGAGAACCAAGCAGGCCGTGGACGAGGTCGTCGCCGGTAAGACCATAGAGGAGGCGTCGGGACACAAGATCGGGGCTTTCACGGGTAACTGGTGGGCGGGCTTCCTCGGGGAGTTCTCCATCGCCTCGTCGGAGGGCATGGTCTCCCGCGACAACGTCTACAACATGGATGATGCCGCTCAGGACGACATCCGGGAAGCCCTGCTCACACTGGCCGAACGGGACAGCCAGACACGCATCAACGCCGCCTATGCCGAGTTCGGGAAGCTGGGGACCGTGCTGGAGATGGATGCCTTCCTGAAAACAGTCAGGGAACGTTACGGGCAGCAGGACAAGTATCTGGACCGGAGCCTGTGGCGCGAGGTGGACGGGAAGGTCGTCTATAACCGGGATATCGGAGATAAACCGGAATCCGTGGCCGCGCAGACCTACGACTACGCCCGGTACATGAACGAGAAGACCGTTCCGGAGATCATCCGTGCGGCGACGCTCTACCGGGACGCCATCGCCAGTCCCGCCGGGGCACGGGAACTGATGCGCAAGGGAGGCTTCGACTTCGGGCAGCTCTCCGACTGGGGTTTCTCGCTGGACAAGGAGGGGCATTGGGTGCAGCGGACACTGGACAGGAACGCCACCGACGCACAGCGGGTGGATAACATCGCGGATCGCAAGCTGGCTCATAACGCCTTGGTGCAGTTCTTCTCCTCGCTGCGCCGCACCTTCGGCGGTTCCGCCGAGGCAGCGGAGAACATCCTGCGCGTGGCGGGCTTTACCCCCGACCAGTACAGCAACGAGCCGGACTCCAACGACACACGCCCGTTCGCAAGCAATCCGATAACCAACTCCCATCTGGATGACGGCGGCGCGGGCGGCAATTATTCCGGGACGGGCAAGCTCTCCTCGACGGCACCCAAGCAGGTGATCGTCAACATCGACAGCCTGCTCAGCGTCCGTACCATCGACCTGATGAAATCCGAGGAGGGCCAACGTGAAGAGATACAGAACCTGAAACAACAACTCGCCGAGGCGCTGATCGATGTCGTGCATGACTTCGACGCCTCGTGGAACGCATAACGACATGTCAAGACTGGTTAAAATAGCCGCTTCGACCCTCTTGAGCGGCGGCATACTCAACAACGGCACGCTGGGAGGGTACATCAGCGACGCCACGCGCCGGGCCCTCGGCATGGGACTGGCGGAATTGCAGGACGGGCAGGTGCATTACTTCTCCAAGCACCATGACCTGCTGAAACGCGCCGCCATACAGGCTGTCTCGCAGGCGGCCTACGGACTGCTGCGTTCCTACCCGCGTTACATGAAGTATTGGGAGCAGCGTGTCCGGGACAAGTACCTCGAAACGCAGTCGCAGTCGAGTCTGGCCAACAAGACGGGGCAATATTACAAGCTCATCAGCGAGCAGCAGGCCGTGGCGCGGCAGAAGAACTACACGGACACCATTGTCGGCCGCACCGTGCAGGACTATCTGGAGCTCTCCATTCCCAAGGAGGGGAAATACTACGACAACAAGGAGGGCAAGGCGGAGCCCAACAGCAAGTACGGTCTGGTGACGTTCGTCGATCCGGGGCCGCAGGTGCAGGTGTCGAGCCGCAACAACATCCTGCTCACGCAGGTACAAGGGCGCGACTACACCCGCAAGGAGTTCATCTCGGGCGGAGACTTGGAAATTACCGTAAGCGGCAGGATCACCTCGAAATATCCGGACGTGTATCCCGAAGCCGAGGTGTCGAAATTCATCAGGCTGGTGCAGTACAAGGGTGTCATCGAGTGCGACAACACGGTGCTGAGGCAGTTCAACATCACGCGGCTCATCATCCAGAGCTACACCTTCCAGCCCACGGATTGCCGCAACGTGCAGCCTTATACGCTCACGTGTGTCGCCGTGGAGCCCTCGGAGGCTGTGGAGCTGAAACTCGCCGAGGCCGAAGTCGTCGACACGGCCATCAAGCATACCAACAAATGGATCAAGTGGGTAAAGTTCGGGACCGAGGTCGTCGATCCCGCCTCGCTGTTGAAATTCACATGGCTATGATGGACGTGCTCTGCTGCAGGATTACCGTCGGCGACGCCGACCCCTCCAACCCGATGAAAATAACGGACGGTGTGGAGATCACGGAAGTCCACACCCTTGAAATCAACGAGAGCTACAAGAAACTCATCGGCACGGCGAAAGTAGTATTTCCGAAAGGGACGGTGTGCCGTTCCACCATCATCGGGGCCGTGACGCTGGAAGGCCGTGACGCCTCACGCCTGACGGCCGAGGTCATGCAGGACGGGGTCGTCATCGAGAAACGCACGACCCAGCGCGTGGTTGACGGGACGGTCTTCAAGGTCGGCCAGCGCATCAACATCAAGCTGGGGTACAACGGCATATTAAAGAACATGTTCGACGGGTACATCACCGGCTACAACTCGGAAAGCATGCTGGAAATCCGGTGCGAGAACATGGCCTACAAGCTCAAGCTCAAAACTGCGCCGCATTTCGAGACCCCCGCAAAAGGAACGACCGTGAACGAGGTGCTGGAGGGAAAATACAACATTTTGAAAGATACGGGGTTCAAGATTCACTCCGACACGAAGAAGTGCGAGATACATATCGGCAAGGTCAAGGTGACGGACAACTTCACCGTGGCCGACATCCTCTCCGAGTGGTCGAAATACAAGGTCTACTGCTTCCTGAAATACGATGCCGAGGATGAAGGAGCGATGCCGGCGATTGCTGTGGGCCGCCCGTACTCGTCGAGCAAGGCGCAGCCGGTTTTCCCCGAGGACGAATCGACGGGCCCTTTCAAGATCCTGTTCAACGAGCACGTGGCGCAGAGCGACCTAAAAGTCGTCAAGACCGACCCGAAATTCCTCGCCGTCACGGGTAAGGCGCTCGGCACCGACGAGAAATTCTTCGAGGTGACCGTCCGCCTGAACCCCGAGTACGACCCGACGGTTGCCGGCAGCAGGCAGTACCAGACGGTGAATGCCACGCAGATCTCCAAGAAGACGCACAAGGTTACCGGGAACACGACCGCCAAGGGCGCCGCGACGAAGACGAAAGTCGATCTTTCGACCTACACCATCGTGCCGTACATGTCGCCGCACATCGGCATCACCTCCGATCAGCTTGTGGAAGAGACGACGGAGTATTTCCGCAACTACAACCTGAACGGTATCACCGGGACAGTGACCGTTTTCGGGGATTTCGGGTTGCAGCCTGCCGTGCAGGTGGAGCTCATCGACAACCGCAACCCCTCGAAAAACGGCGTTTATCTGGTGGAAGAGGTGACGACCACATTCGGCGTGGGCGGCTACCGTCAGCGGTTGAGCGTGCCGTATAAAATCAAGAAATAATAGTTATTTGACCTATAAAAAGGCATTATGATATATCCGATTGGGGATTTCCTGCAACTTTTTGTTTTTCTGACGGATGGTATTTCGACTTGTATTCCCACAAGTTAAAGTCTTCTATCGAGGCATAATGCCCCGATTGGCAGGCGGTATGTTTTTCATAGGTGTCCTTGTCCACCGGATAGCCGTTCTGGAAATATTTGACACGGGGTTCACCATACAGGTCCATGTACTCAATCATCACCATTGTATTCTTTTCGAAATATATTTTGGGTATATCGTGAGTATCCGGCAAATTACATGAATAGGCTAATAAACTATAATACTTAGCCAGATTCCTTCTTATTTTAGAATTTTTTGTCCTAAAAATCAAATCATTGTCGGATGTGCGTTGCGCATTGCCCCAATAATCGAAGAAATGGATATTATCAACAAAATGCTGGTTTGGATGGTCGTACGTCCAGACTAAAAATGTTTTCACTATGATGTTCTTAATCAGAAATGAGCGTGTACCATAGTTGTAAATTTCCAGCTCCTCGTATGATGAATCTTTCCCCTCTTCGTCATGTCCCGGATATTCCACATTTTTAATTATAAAATTGGGCTGATGCTCCAATTTTTGGTATTCCAGCAACCGGTCCTGCATTTTCTGCTGATCGAACATGATCCAAACCGTTATCAGGCCGACGACGATGGAAGCTATTGCTGTACATACCGTGGCAATTCCGACCCATCTGTCCATTTGGCTGTCCTCCGATGGCGTCGTTTCAAGTTGAAACCCTATAAAGAACACTGCCAGTGTGGTAACGAGTACACATACGAGCACTGTCATCCGTGATAATAAAAAGTTCTTGTTGTTTGTCATATTTAATCCCAGTCGTTGAAATTATCGGGTTCCATTTCGATACAGAATAACTCCGGGTATTGGGTTTCATACTGTTGGCAATGGCATTCGCATTCCCCGCCTTCTTTCTGACAGCAGCATTCTCCCTCATGACAATGGCAGCAATGTGCACCATTATCCTGACTCATTTCATTTTTATCGCTCATCGTTTCCATTTGCAGATTCATAATACGGACGCAAAAATAGGCAAAATCCGGATAGATTGGATATTGGAGGTTATAATGATTGTGAATAATATATGGAAACGTCGCGGCGGAATCTCCTTGACTACCAAAGGACCGAATCCGGCCCCTTCACAGGTTCCCCGGTATCGAACGGACATTTCCCCTTTCGACGACTTTGTCGAGAATTAGGGCGATTTTTTCCTGCGGGACCATGTAGCCGATCTCCTGCGAAATGGTGCGGATCAGTTCTTTCTTGTTCATCTTCGATTCGTATTAAACAGAATCCAAACCTGCGTAAGGTCTATATTTACTAAAATAACCCTCTGCCGGGAACAGGTCTCAACGGGTGCAACACATATCTGATGCAATAGACAAAAGCAATCAGAGCGATTATTCCCCCAACACAACCGATGTAGGCAATGGACGCATGCGTACACACCGCTCCCCCGATGGTAGTGCCGCAACCGATGCCGAGATTGAAGACCGCCGAATAGATGGTCATCGAAATGGTCGAAGCCTGCGGCAATACGGCCATGATGCGCACCTGAAGCGACAGGTTGAAGAGGGTATAAACTATTCCCCAAAAGAAACACAAGGCAAGTACCGAACCCATAAAACCGGAAAGCGGATAGAGCAACAGCAGGGAGACCGCCATGCCGAGGGAGGCCGCAAACAGAAGCAGGTCGGGCCTGCGGGCGGAATATCGGGAAAACAGGATGCTTCCTACAATGCCGGACAATCCTACCAACATCAGAACCAACGTGATGATATTTTCATCCAGCCGGGCAACCTGCGCCAGAAACGGCTCCACGTAACTGTACCCCGTATAATGTGCCGTAGTTGTCAGCAAGGTGAACACGTAAATGCTCATCAGAGCCTTGTTGCGGAACAGTACCGGCAACCGGTGCAGCGTCATCGGCCGGGTGTTGGGCAGCTTCGGGAAGACCATGCCCAGAAACAGAGCTATCAGTAACGCGGTCACAGCAATGCTGACGAAGGTCATCCGCCACGTCATATACAGACCGATGGTGCGTCCCAACGGGAGTCCAATTATCATGGCAATGGATGTACCCGTTACAATCATACCCAATGCGACAGCCCTCTTCCCTTCGGGGGCAACTTTGACGGCCAATGCCGCAGCGACACCCCAAAAGATGCAATGGCTGCAAGCCACACCCATACGGGCTGCCAATAGGACGATGTAACCGGGCGACAAGGCCGATAGGACGGAACAGGCGATGAATACGCCCAGCGTCCACAGCAACAGCCGGCGATAGTCCATCTTGACCACAGCCATCATCAGAGGCAGCGACAGTAGGGCGACCACCCACGCATACGAGGAAATCATTACCCCGGCCTCCGCTTCTGTGATATGAAACTCCGATGCGATGTCCGTCAACAGCCCGATAGGGATAAATTCCGAGGTGTTGATAATGAAGGCCGCAAGCGTCAGCGCAAAGACCGGCAACCATGCCTTTGCGCTTCGTAAACTTATCCGTTTCCGCATATCCGTTCCCTTTTCCTGCTGAACACCAGCGAAACAAGGCATCCAGCCAGTGCGAACACAACACCCATGAGTGCCGGATAATGGAAATCGTGTCCGGCTTCCAGAATCATACCGCTGCACGAAGCTCCTGCCGCACCGCCCACGGTGAACCCTATCTGCGCCATCGTCATTCCCAACAGTTCCCTTCCGCGCAGCAGGCGGAGATAGAGTACCTGTTCGGGACTTGTCAGCGCGGCGAAGCAGCCGATACCTACCACCGTCAGCACTACGCACAGCCACGGACAGTCAGCAAACAAAAAGATACAGACAAGCACCAGACAAATCAGCCCCTGCGCAGTGGAGACCACACGGGCGGAACCGAACTTGTCCGACAGCTTGCCGCTCGCGAAGTTTCCTGCCACCATGCCCAGCCCTGCCAACGCCATGAGGAGAGGCAAGCGAGAAGCGGAGAAGCCAGCCACTTCTGTCAGTAACGGCGTGATGTAGCTGTACCAGCCAAAAACCGCTGCATTGCCTAGGAACACCACCGCCAGCCACAGCCACACCTTCGGGTTCTTCAGCCCTGCCAACTGGTGGCCGATGGATGTCGTCTGCGTGTTCTCCAAAGAGGGGACGTACCGCCAGATAGCTGCCAGTACCAACAACGCCCAACAGCCTACCGCCACGAACACTAACCGCCATGAGACCATCGCCCCCAACGCCGTGGCGAGCGGCACTCCCACGAGATTCGCCATCATCATGCCGGTCATGACCACCGCCACGGCACGGTTGCTTCCTCCTTCATCGGCAAGCCTTCCGGCCACCACCGCTCCCGTGCCGTAGAACGCCCCATGGGGCAAGCCTGCCACAAAGCGGCACAGCAGCAAGGGCAGATAGTCCGTCGCCAGCGATGAGCAGAGATTGCCAAGAGCCACCAGCCCGATGAGCGTCAATAGGATTTGTTTCAACCCGAACCGCCCGGCAAAAGCCAGCAGCACCGCTCCCGTGCCCGTGCCGAGCAGGTAGGCGGACACGAATGTGCCCGCCGTCGGAATATCGATATGAATGTCTTGGGCGATGTAAGGCAGGATGGCCATCGTGGAGAACTCCGTGATGCCCAGCCCGAATGTGCCCAAAGCCAATGCAAGCAGACCTTTTTTCATACGCCGGAGATTTTATCTGTCAAACCATCCATGGGCAGCCATGTAGTCCACACTCTCGATGATCGTTTCCACATTCGTATGCGCAGGCACGTAGCCGAGCAGGTCGTGCTCCTTCGCTGTGGCGAAGAATCCGCTGCGCGACAGATGCAGGTAGCTTTCGGTGAGCTGGTGCTCTATTTCCTCGCGTGCTGCATAGGGAGCGCACTCCTGACGGACGTATTCCGTCCATTCGCGCCATGGGAGAAAGTCGATTTTCGGTTCCATGCCGTAATGCCGGTAGAGCAGGCAGGCATAACCGTAAAGCGTGATACTGCCGCCGCTCACGGCGTAGAACTTCTCGCCCAAAGCATTCTCTTTATGGGTAACGGCAAGGGTGAACAGCCGCGCCACGTCTTCGGCATGCACGTGATGAATGGTCTCCATGCCGAAATTTGGGAGCATGAGCGTTCCTCCGCTGCGGATAATTCCGTTGCAACGCATCAGCCGGTTGCCCCACGGATTGATAATCGTCCAGCCGGCACCCGATATTTGCCCCGGCATGATGACGGTCGAGGGGAAAGCGCGTTCTTTCCACTCCGCAGCCAGATATTGCTCCGAGGCGTATTTCTGCCGTCCGTACTCGCACAAGGGTTCTTTCGCCGTGTTATCGGGGTTGAAGGGCAGCACCTCGGCACGTCCTTCCGCCCAGCATGACGAACAATATACATATTGCGCCACCCGTCCGTCGAGGGCACGGCGCATGGCCTGCACGTCGTCCAGCCGGAAGTTGATAAGGTCTATCACCACGTCGGCTTTTAAGGCGGCAATCTTGCGCTCGAAAGCCCCGTCCGTCTCCTTGTCGCGGTCGAGGGCGATACATTCCACCTCGTTCCATGCCTTGTCTTCTTTGTATGGTTTGCTTATACCGCGGGATATGGAAACCGTCTCGTATCCCGCCTTGACCAATTGCGGAACGAGCCAACTGCCTATGTGCCCGCATCCGCCGATAACTGCTACTTTTGTCATAATCTGTTTCTTTTAGTTCGTTGATTATGTGGCAAAAGTATGGGTTTCCGGACAAAGGCGTAACGCAGTCCGCAGCAAAGCGAAAAAATCGTGAGGCAAGACGAATACACACGGTTATCCGCCCTGCATCATCCATTCCTTGAATGCTGCTGCGCGGTTCTTGCTAACGTAGAGGTGTTCGGGCGTGGTGGTGTCGAGGGTGACGAGCAGGCGGCTGTCGAACCAGACAGTAATATCCGCCACGCTGTCGCGGCGTATCAGAAACTGCTTGTTTGCCCGGAAAAAGTCGTCGGAGCCCAGTTCCTTGGTTATCTGTTCCAAGGTCTTGGCATAGGGATAGGTATGCCCGTCTTTCAGATAGACCGTCGTATTGCGGTCGTTTGTGTAGAAGAAAGAGATGTCTTTGAGCGCAACCGGCATCAACTTATCACGATACGGGATAAGTATTCGCTCCTTACCCCGCTTGGAAGGCGAAAGTTCTGTGAGTCGGGAGAGGTATCGGGATATGTCGGAACGGTCGAGCCTGCGGTATTTCTCTACTGCCCGCTTCACTTCCGCCGCTTTGACGGGTTTCAACAGGTAGTCGATACTGTTCACCCGGAATGCTTCGATGGCGTACTGGTCGTAAGCAGTGGTGAAGATGACGGGGGTGTCCACCTCCATCCGCTCGAACAGCGCAAATGCCGAGTCGTCGGAAAGGTGTATGTCCATGAAGAGCAAGTCCGGTTGCCCGTGTTCTTGCAGCCATTCTGCGGTTTTCGCCACGCTCTGGGTGTTGCCCGCTATTTCGATGTCAGGATACAAGTCCAGCAATATCGCTTTCAGGTTTTCGTAAGCGGAGGTCTCGTCTTCTACAATCAGTACTTTCATAAGGCGGAGGGTTATTTTGTCAATGGGAGATATACGGTGAACTCGGTTCCCGTCTGTTCCTTACGGATGTTTTTTCCTGTGAGCAGTCCGAATCTGTTAAAGAGATTGCGTAATCCCGTACCATTGCTCTTGGCCGGTGTCTGCCGAGGATATACGGGATTCGAGACGACCAGTTCCTCTCGGTCGTTTACGGAAACAGAGACTATCATTTTATGGTCGGTGTCGATTTGATTATGTACCACTACATTGTCTATCAGCGGCAGCAGGGAGAGGACGGGCAACTTGTATGTGTTCTTCGCCCGTTCGTCCACTCGCATGTCAAAGGAAAGCTTGTCCTCGAAACGCACCTCCATCACATAACGGAACGCTTCGACGAACTGCAATTCCTCGCCCAAGCCGACCATTCCCTTGCGTTCGCTTTGAAGAATGTAGCGGAAAATGTCCGAAAGCTCGTCCACGTAACGCAACGTGCGATTGTCATCTTTCTTGCGAATCAATGCCGATATGCCTCCCAAAGAGTTGAACAGGAAATGCGGATTTATCTGGCCCATGAGCGCATCGTAACGGCTTTGCAGGTTTTCCGATTTCAGACGTTGTATCTCCATCTCTTTCTGCCGCTGCTCTATGTACAGTTTGACGAAATGTCCCAGCACCGTACACAAGAAGCAGGTGACGAGGTATTGGAACACAAGCACGCTCCCCGTGTCCTCGCGTGCTCCGTAGGACTTGAACAGGAAATAGACGGCGAGGTTCACGGCATACACCCCGGACACCATCAGCAGGTTGGCCGCAAGTCTTCTGTTCAACGGCAGGGAGGTATGGTTCAGGTTGTACCGGATAAGCACGAAGAACATGCCCCAAAAGAGCAGAAATTTGACCAAAGTATAGAGTGCCAAACTCACAATCTGCATCGAGGCAACATCGGTAGTCCGCACAATATCCACACACAAGCACACGATGTTAGGATAAAAAATAACGAGTGTGCTAACCAATGCCGCTGTCGGCAGTTTACGGGCAATATAAGAGATTAACGGATTCATCGTTTTTTTTCTGCAAAAATAGCATAAAAAGCAGTATAATAGCAAAATAACAATATGAAAACGTCGCAGAACGGAATTGTATAACATGCTATGAATAATTGTTGTTAAATCAATACGAAACGCTACTACTTTGCATTCTGTCTCCAGCCGTCGTACTGTGCATTCATCCGTTGCCTCAATTCCTCCTGCTTCGTGTTCTTGTAGTAATGCTTCTCGATGGTGTAGGCACTGTTCAAATAAAAGGTCAGTAGCCCTTGATATTAAAAGATCTTAATCGGGCATTCATTTATCCCCAGCTAAATGCGGGAGAATTTCCGGAATAACGGGAAAAGAAGGAGTAAACACTCGCCCGGTGCAGGGGCTAATCTTAAAGAAACGAGAGATGTCAGAGTGTTCATATACAACAGACAACAGCCGTTATCTTATCCGCGAAGCCATCCGCAAGATCGCGCTTGGCCGGGGCATGGAACGTGTCGCGATGGCTCCCGGAGGCATGTCGGGCATCGGCACGGCGAGGATGGTCCACGGCTATGTGGCCAAGATCCACGACGACCCCTCGGACGAGGAGTTCGCGGAGTACGGCGGCACCGTCGACGTGGGCGAGTATCCCGACGAGACCGCCTCTCCGGAACCTGTCATCCACAAGGGGGTGCTGCTCGCCGCCGCTACAAATAACGAAGGCGGTTTCCTGCTCGTCCCCACGCTGTTCTCCGACGTGACGATCTTCATGGATTCGGCCACACGGTACGCCTACGTGGTGAACTTCTCACACGTAGACATCATCCGGCTCAATTCCCACACGGAAACGAGTATCGGTGTCACGGAAACGGAAGAGCTAGACCCTTCGGACGAGAACGGGCCGGACTATGACGAGCTGGAACCGACAGGGAACGAAACCTCCACCCGCTACACGGCAACCTCCGTAACTACAACTGTCAGGAACGACAAGGACAGGGAGGCGATGTCGGTCATCGACGCGGAGAGCATCACCCATACGGTCGATAAGTCGGAAGTCAGGCAAACGGCGGACAAGGTGGTCCAGAAGGTGAACTCGACATCGGTGGCGGTCAGTGACGGCAAGGTGACGCTCGGTGACGAGAACGCCACCGAACCGTTGGTACTGGGCAACGAGCTCGCGCGGCTGATGCTCGATTTCCTGACCGAGTGCTCTAAAATCATGACGCCGACGCTGATGGGGACGATGTCACCGATCAACATCCCGAACTTCACCTCGCTGACCTCGCGTATCCAGAAATTCCTCTCCAAGACCAGTTACACGAAATGAGCGTACAACTCCACCCCGATATAGATAACCTTGACAAGGGAAGCCTGTGTTATTCCATTTACGCGCAGCTGTACCATAACTTCTTCAACGCCCAGCAGAAAAAGGACGACGAGCATCCCTACGGCGTGGAAGAAGGCGACGAGACGAGCATCCGCCTGAAGAACACCGCGTACGGTTTCGCCTCCGCCATCGCTGGCGCCGTGGCGGGTGAAGGCGACAGCGGCGAAGGCGGTCTGCTGCTGGATTACCTCAAGAAGTCCGGCGGGGACATGACCGGAATGTTGCGTGCCGACTACGGTTTCGAGGCTGGCACGGGCAATACCCATGTTCTGGAAACCTACTCGGAAGAGAAGACCGACGCGGAAGGTGTCGTGACCGGTGTGGAGCACGGCGTGCGCATCACCGGCAACCTGCGCCTCGGCGGGAACGGCCTTTATCTCGGCGGCAGACAGGTACTGCGTTATGACGGCGGCGCATCTGCTGCCACGCTCGACGCCGCACATCTCGACATCGCTGCCGGGACGGTCCACTCTTTCGGGGAGTGGACGTTCGGGGACAGGGAGAGCGGCGTTTTCATCTCTCCCGTGCTGTTGCAGGTCGCGGGGCACGACGTCTACCACCGGGGCAACGCGAACCTTCCTACAGTGGACTGGACCATGCACGACGGGGAGGTACAGGGTGACCTCACCGTTGCCGGAGAGACGGCGCTCGGCGGCGCGTTGTCTGCGTTGCACGGCGTGCGGTTGGGTGATGGCGGGAAAACGCTGCTCTCTTTTTCCGGTGAGGACGTGATGTTGGGCGGTTACCTCTCGTTCGGTGAGGGATTCGGTATCCGTATCGGTGGGAAGGATGTCCTGATCCGGCAGGCGGGGGACAGAATCCGGCTGGGGAGTATCGGCGGCGACCTGCTTTTGGGCAGTGACGACACCCCGAAAATCAGGCTCTTCTCCGGCCTTTCCGACATCGACGGGGAGTACCTGCTCGTCTCGCCCTACGGCCATGCCAGCTTCCCCGGCTCGCTGACCGTACGCCACAACTACGGGTCGGAACTGCTGTCCTCTTACCGGGCGAACTCCACGGACGAGGGAATCATCATCCACAAAAGGCTGCGTATGGGCAGTGCCGACGGTTTCCTGGTCACGGGCGACAAGGAAGCCCTGTCTCTCTCTTCCCCCGTGTCCTACACTGAGAACGGCACGCGGACACTTGTCCCGCACACGACCCTTGCAGGGCACCGTGCATCGACCGGCCATTACGCGCCGCGGAACCGCAAGTCCGAGTCATTCTTCCTGTCCACCGACGCGGATTTCGTGACGGTCGGCGTACCCATGGAAGCTGCCGGACACGTCGGCATCGACGGTTCCGCCACCCGTTTGACGGACGGAACGCTATACTTTACGGAGGAGATACGCCTGCAAGCCGTCAACGGGGGTATCAAACACCACGGCGACAGCCTGTTCACGGGGTCGCTCTCCTCCGAATTCTTCTCCCCGGGCTTTGCCGGAAGCGGCTGGGCCGTCCGGACGAACCGCACGACGGGAAATGTCACCGCCACCTTCGACGAGGTCGTGGCACGCCGCAAGTTCCGCGCCTACGAGTTCGAGGTGATGAAGATTTCCGCCACGAACGGGTCGCTCTGGGTAAGCGACAGTTGCTCGGGCGATACCGTAGAAAAATTATGATACTATGGCCGTATTCCACTATTCAAAATACAAGATCCGAATCGACCCCGACTCAGGCAAGACACAGGGCTTGCGGGCCGGGGACATCGTCCGCCGTCAATACGCCGGACGCGACCACGCCGTCTATTCCCTGATGGCCGTTCTGGAAACGGGCGTGGAAACCGTCGGTGACAAGGAGGCTCCTTACTTTATCGGGGCGCTACTGGATGGTGACGCCCCGCAGAACGGAGAGCTGCTGGATTTCGTGCGGGTCACCAACCTTTTCGACAATTCCCGCAGCGGGGCCCTTTACCTGACGGCCTCGGACGACGCGGCCCCCTACATGGACGTCATCGACGGCATGGCCAGGGAACGCTCGCTCTGCTATCCCGAGATGACGGGAGGCATGGCGGGCGTCCCCGACAAGTCCAAATACACGATCCTGGGGGATTGCCTTGAAGGGGAGTATAGAAGTTCGGAGCAGGATGCCTCACGCATCATCCGCCTGACACGCACGGCACGGCCCTCCGACGGCACGGCATTCGGGTTGAAACAGACCCTCGAGGAGAGCGTCGAACACCCCGAACGGTTGCTTGTCTCCTTCAAGGCGCGGGCATCGAAGGCTCTGGCGGGTGTCCCCCTCTCTTTCGGGTACACGAACGGGGAAAAGACGGATGCCGAAGACACGGCCGACATGACGACCGCGTGGGAATACAGGCTGTGGGTGCTGACCGTCGAATACCCAGGACAATACGTCCGCAGCCTGCAGGTGGACCTCTCCGGCCATCTGACGGCGGAGGGCGACTGGTGCGAGGTGGCCGACCTGAACATCATCCGCCTCTCGTCGGTCTCGGCCTACGCGGAGGCGACGAAAGCCCGTGTCGGCAAGGTGTCGGGCATCGTCGATCCCGTCTTCGGGGTACTGGACGGGTACGGGGCCTATTTCCAGAACCTCTACGCCACACGTAACGTCAATATCGCCGGCACGCTGACCGCCGGGGATGAGAACGGTTTCTCCTCGACCTTCTACGTGGGCAAGATCCACAAGAACGTCATCCCGGACAGCCTGTCCTGTGCCTTCAGCGGAGCTACGGAGGCCGGAGCCGGAACGCCCGTGGGAATCGGACGGAGCGTGCGGGTAACGGCGGACAGCCGGCTGACGTTACAGGGCGCCGACTGGCGCAAAGCCCGCATAGGCCGCTACTACTGTTTCTCTCTCTGGATAAAGCCCGAAGAGGCGGGAACCGTCCGGCTCTACCAGGACGAGCACCTTGTCGGGGAGATCGCCGTTTCTGCCACCGGTGAATGGCGCCGTTACAAGACCGCCTTTCCCGTGCGGGACTCCGAAGCCCCGGCGATGACGCTGGGGATCACGACGTCGGTGCCGCTCCTGCTGACAGCGCCGCAGCTGGAAGCCGGACGGACGGCGACGCCCTACCAGGCAACGGACGGGGTGCTCTCCTACACGGAGGATTACGGTGCGTGGTTCTCGAAGGGCGGTATCGGCGGGACCATCCAGCACCCGCTGCTCCGCCTGAACGGGGACGGTTCCATCAGTTCACGAGACGACTCCTTCGTCATCAATCCCGACGGCACGGGGCATTTCGCCTCGGGACGTTTCAAATGGACCAGTGAGACCATCGAACTCCGGGACGTGACCATCCGCTGGGAAGATCTTGACGAGGAGGTGAAACAGGAACTCAAACCCCGTTCCGTGTCGCTGACCGGCGGCACGGCCTTTCATTACGCAGGAGCGTGGACGGAAGAGGCGGAACCCGCCAGCATCGACATCATCGCCACGGAATACAACTTCGAGCCGCGAGACCGCTTCTGGGAATACCTGGCCGCGGACGGGCAGTGGAAGGAGGCAGGGAACCGCTCGGCCCTGTTCCGTCTCCTGCCTTCCTTCCACGGCTGGGAAGGGCGTGAATTGCTCACGCTGCGCTACACGGCGACGGCATCCGACGGGACGAAATACGCGGCGACCCACACCGTTCTCAAACTTCATGACGGGGAAGCCTCCTATACTGTGTATATAGAATCGAAAAACGGCACGGTGTTCCGTAACGGTCTTGTCTCGACCGTCCTTGCAGCCCGTGTCTATCACGGCGGCGAGGAGATTACCTCCCGCATTCCCGACGGAAATTTCCACTGGAGGCGGACCAGTGAGGACAGTACGGGTGACGCGATCTGGAACTCAGTTCCCCGTAACGGGCAGGAACTGGAGATAACCGGGGAAGACGTGTGGCGCAGGGCCGTTTTTGATTGCGAGGTGGAACTAACAACAATAACAGAATAGAAAAATGGCAGTAAAAGTAGCACGCGGGCAGGTAACCATCATCGACCAGAACGATGCCGTTTCCCTGCAGGCATTCATCGGCTCGTCACAGCCGCTCACGCAAGTATTCAACAAGGACACGGACGCCTACGCCCCCTCGTGGGCGGCATCGCCGTATCTCGTCCTGACACCCTCGCTTTTCGTGAGCGGCAACGCCACGACCGACCGGATCACCTCCGTCGGCAATGCCTCGACACTCACGGCCGGCGTGAAAAGCGGGTCGGCCAAATGGTACAAGGACGGGGTGGCCATCACGTCGGGACAGGACAGCTGCACCATCGGGGAGGCTTCGGCAAAGTACGCCCTGACCGTCAAGGCCAACCACATGACTGTTTCGGCCCCGCAGGTGCGTTACACGTTCGAGGCCGTCTATATCGATGCCAACGGTCTGGAAATCCCTTTCCGCGCGGATATCCAGTTCACCCAGCACCTGAACGCGGGGGCGACCATCGTGGCCGTGGCGTATGCCCCCGACGGGGTGGTCTTCAAGAACGACGAGGTAGCGACGCTCAAGGCGCACTGCGATTTGTGGCGCGGGGCCTCCATCGACACGACCAACGTCACCTACGCATGGGGTATCAAGGATTCGGCCGTATTCGCCGGCACGACGCTGACGGCTGCCGCAGCCGCCGGGGCGACCACCGTCACGGTGGCTTCCGTCATGAACATGGAGGCGGGCGGCAAGATCCGTATCGGGTCCGCCGACTATACCATATCGTCGGTCAACGAATCGACAAAGGTCGTGACCCTGACAACGGCTTTAAGTGCCGCGGCGGCATCCGGGGCGACCGTTTCCTGCCCGTATTACAACCCGATGCTCGGGGCGGGCTGGGCCTGCCTGACCGCCGCCAACCCACGGGGCGTGACCGCCGGCTGGACGACCAACGAGATCACCATTACGGCGGACGCGGTGCTGAATTTCGAGACCTTCAAGTGCGCCATCAAGGATACCGACACCTCGGCGGGCAACGCTTCGGCGAACAAGGTGGTCTGCGACATCATCTCCTTCACGGACATGTCCGACCCCATCACGGTCGATCTGGTCAGCCAGAAAGGGTTCACCATCAAGAATAACGGCAACGATGTAGATGTCAGGGCCATGCTGTACCGCGGCGGCGAGGAGCTGGACACCTCCGGAACCGCCTACACCTACACGTGGAAACTCTGGAACTCGGCCGGCACCTCCGTGGTAAAGACCTATACCGGCAAATCCATTACCGTAGCCAAGACGGACGTGACGGGCAAGGGCGTGCTCATGTGCGAGGTCTCGAAGTGAGAAATACCCTTCAACACAAGGATAGTGGCGGACGATGATAACCTGCCACTTTTTTTTGCCCTATTCTTTCAGAAAAAAGGTATATGGCAAAAATTCCCGTCGCCCGGGGACAGGCGACCATCTATGTACAGAAGGACGGTTATACCCTTACCCAGTCGCTCAGCGAGTATGTCTTTCCCGCTGACGCCTCCGGGAATATCCTCTCGGAGATCACCCTTACCTCGACCGTCAGGGTGACCTGCGGTGACGAGGTTTTCACGGCGTTCACCATCGGGGCGGTGGACAAGCCAGCGGGATTCTCCTCGGTAACCGTCGACAACGGCACGAAGACCGTGACCTATGTTATTGCCGCAGGTACGACCACGCTCGCCGACCACGGTACGGCGGATATCCCCGTGTTGATTTCCGGCATCGTCTATCACCTGACGTTCGTCTGGTCGAAGGCCAGGGCCGGCACGCCGGGCAAGGACGGGATTGAGACTGCCATGCTCGACTGGGTGAAGGATTGGAACACGGGCAAAACACTCATCAATAACAACACGGTCATCACGCCCAAGCTTTTCGCGGGCACGAAAAACAGCGACGGCACCATCTCCGGTGTCGCCATGGGCTCCTTTGCCCTCGGCATGAAAACCGCCTCGGGAACGGTTGCCGTTGAGACGGTCAACGGGATCTACGGTTTCAAGGACGGCTACAAGACCTTTTACGTGGATAACGGGGGCAACGTGCAGCTGGGCTACGGTAACGAGTATGTCAAATACAACGCCTCGACCGGAAAGATAGAGTTCGGCCCCGCCGTGAGCCTGCAGTGGGCCGGCGCGACCTACATCGACAAGGACGGCATCTTCACCGGCACGCTCTCGACCGACACGGTCAAGGCCATAGAGGTCAACGCCTCGCAGATCACCTCGGGCACGATCTCCGCGGCGCGTATCGACACCGCGGCGTTGAAAGCCTCCCTTATCACCGCCGGGAACATCGAGGCGCTGACACTGAACGTCACCAGGGGCAAGATAGGCGGCTGGACGGTGGATGACGACTCGCTTTACCGGGGCACGAAGAACAACACGGCGGGGGCCTGCACGTCCGCCGCGGGGAGCGTCACCATCGGTTCGAACGGCATCCGCGGCTATAAATGGCGGCTTGACGCCTCGGGAGCCGGGGCTGTCGCCGGGGGCAACATCTCGTGGGATGCCGCGGGCAACGTCACCTTCGGCGCGTCGGTCAGCCTGCTGTGGACCAAGTCCATCGATGCCATCACCACGGCGCTGGGCGGGAATTCCTATCCCAAGCTGACAAAGATCGACGCCACGGGTATCTATACCGGGACGCTCGCCGCCTCGCAGATCACCGCCGGGACGCTCTCTGCCGACCGCATCGCCTCGGGGAGCATCAACGCCTCGAAACTGGACGCGGCCAGCATCAAATCATCTATCATCAACACGGATTACATCAACGGCCTGAGCTGCACGTTCACCAAAGGCAAAATCGGCGGCTGGACCATCGGGGCGTCATCGCTGGCCGGCACCCATATCGTCCTGGACAACGGCAACAAGCGTGTCGCGGTCTACGGGGCGAACAGCAGCGACACCAGCGGGCAACGCGTGCAACTCTACTACAACAGCGACACGGATTTCGGGCTTCACGCCACGAACAGCGCCGGGGCCTGCGTGGCCAGCCTCGGCTCCTCGAACCAGATTGCCGGGTGGGTGATCGGCACGGCCGCCATCACCAAGGGAAACGTCTCGCTGGGCAGTGACGGCTCCGTCACGAACGGCACGAAATGGAAGCTGAACAACGACGGCTCGGGGCAGATCGCATCAGGCAACATCGCGTGGGACGCCGCAGGGAAGGTCACCTTCGGCGCCTCCGTGTCCCTGCTGTGGAAGAACGACATCGAGGCGGCCAAGACGGCGAACTTCGGGTACCACTACTACTACAAGCTTGTCATGAAAGGCGACCAGGGCACCTATTACCCGGTCATTTTCAAGGGAGGCGAGCAGAACTTCAAACGTGACATCCTGATCAGAAGGGCTTACAGCGAACAGGCTCCCGACACGTGGAACACCTCCACGCACAAGGGCGGGCTTATCCTGCTCATCAAGACCAACTTCGGCGGCTGGGGCGGCATCAACTACTCGTGGGACCTTTACGAACTCTCGGAAACCTACTGCCGGATGTTCGCGGGGGCCGCGCACTGCGGGAACTACTGCATGTTCGCCGTCTTCCTGCGCGGTGGAGGGGACACGGGGGCGGTATATCATCTCTATTCCGACCAGCCCATCGAAAGCAGCTTCATGAGCCCGTCGCCCATCCCGGCGGCCCCGCAGATAGCCTACAACTCGGACCGGATTTTCCAGAGCGGAAGTTACACGGCCAACGCCCCGGCGCCCCGCACCCTCACGGCCGCCGTCGAGGAGGAGATCCGCCGCCACCGTTTCATCGTGCTGGCACAGGGCAACGACAGCACGCTCGCGGCGCACCCGCTGACCTATATAAGTTCGACGGGCATCTACACGGGCACGCTGACCGCAGCACAGGTGAACGCCGTCAACATCAGCGCGTCGAGCATCCAGTCGGGGACGCTCTCTGTAGACCGTATCGCGTCCGGGAGTATCAACTCCACCAAGCTGGACGCCGCGAGCATCAGGTCCAACATCATCAACACGGATTACATCAACGGCCTGAGCTGCACGTTCACCAAAGGCAAAATCGGCGGGTTCACCATCGGCGGCGACAACATGACCGTGGGGACCGTCGGGGCGACGGGTGCCACACCCCTGCAGATCCGCTCCGTCTCCACGGGCAGCGGCTACTGGTACACGGGCGGTTACAAGCCGCTGGGCGTCTGCCTGACGTGGCACCAGAGCAGCAACGCCGGGCATATCGTCTTCGGGCAGGTCGCCGCCTCGGGCAACACGGTCAAAACCGGGTTTATCGGTATCCAGATGATGTCGTGGGACCACCTTGAATATTTCTGCCTCTCGGCCAACTATACCAAGAGCGGCGGCAAGGAGATCTACAACCGTATCGCCGGGTGGGCCTTCGATCACAACCATATCTGGAAGAACAACATCTCGCTGGGCAGTGACGGCTCCATCACGAACGGCACGAAATGGAAGCTGAACAACGACGGCTCCGGACAGGTCGCCTCGGGCAACATCTCGTGGAATGCGTCCGGGACGGTCACTTTCGCCGCGTCCGTTTCCGCGCAATGGACAAGCGGGATCAACACGGCGCAGGAGCTCGCCTCGGCCATGGCCTTCGGGAAGATGCTTTACCGGGACCCCACGTTCTACAACGGGAACAACGGGATAAATGTCTATAACAATTCAGGCAACGGGACGGTCACCATCACCCGCCAGCAGGACTCGACGGCGCCCAATGACAGCAAATATGTCCTGCTCATAAAGAATACCGGAAGCTCGTCGCCCTATTGCGGCGGGTTCTATTTCGCGACCATGACAGCCTACCGGAAAGTGTTCATCGCGAGGATCATCGCGCGTATCCCGAGCGGGCGCGACATCACCTTCCATTCCAACAGCATGGGGACCGGCAGCTCGCAGAAGTGGCTGACCCCGACAGCCGGGACGGGAGACTGGAAAGAATACGTCTGCAAGGTGACATGCGGGACTTCGGGATTCTCGTCCACGTGCTTTTTCGCGCTGACCGGAAGTGTCGGTTCCTCCGCCAGCCCGGTCTCATGGAGCGTGGCCTACGCCACGGTGTTCGACGTGACCTCGGCGGAAAAGTATACCACGACCATTGACGCCAACGGGATCTACACGGGAACGGTGAAGGCGGGGCAGGTCATCGTGGACAGCGCCCTGGTCGTGGGCGGAAGCACCTACAACGGCAGCATATCGGTCCGGGATGCGAGCAACAACGTCAAGGTGACGCTCGACCGCACGGGCATCACGGCCGTGGCGGGAAAAATCGGCGGATGGATACTCGGGACAAGCTCCCTGACCGCCTCGGCCCCGGCCTCGGGGCACCGTATCGTCATGGGGGCCTCGGGATACATCTACCACGACAATCCCTCCACCGGGGTCAATTATTGGGCGCTGAACACGGACGGTTCGGCCACGTTCGGGGCGGGAAAGATTTCCTTCGCCAACGACGGGTCGGGTTATCTGGCAAGTCAGAATATCAAGTGGGACGCCTCGGGAAACGTCACGATGACAGGAACCATCAACGCCAACGCCGGCACCATCGGCGGCTTCACCATCGGCCAGGGACGTATCGGCTCCACGGCAACGGGAACCGGCTCTGGCGGCGGCCTTGCCATCTACGACGACCTCTTCCGCGTGGGCAACACGACCTCTTACGTCCTGCTGGGCAGCAATACCTTTCCCGCGTCAACGGGCGGGACCTGTGCCACGGGACGCGTCGTCAACAGCAAATCGAACAGCTACCTGAACAACTACGGGCTCTATATCGATGTCAGGAACGGCTACCGCAACTACGGGGTATGGTCCAACGCTTCCGTCGTCGCCCCGGCCTGCGTGGGCAACAAGATTAAGAACATCTATTTCACGGGCAGCGGCTACACGATTGATTTCTCGCAGTTCAACATCTTTTTCGTCTACGCGAACAGTACCTACAACATCACCCTGCCCTCGGCATCGTCCGTGGCCTCGATGTTCGGGTACTCGTCCCTGCCGTCGGACTTCGCCTGCGTGTTCACGCTCATTTACAACTACAACTGGGGCGGGCACATCAACATCATGAGCGTACGCAACCAGAACGGCGGAACCACGAACTACGGCATGGAAAAGGGTGATTCGCTGACGCTTCTCTGCGCCAACTATCCCAGTTTCCATTACCAGATGCTGAATTATTCCAGCTGATTCCAAACCACCGGGTACTTTTTTTACCTATGCTTTATAAAACGTAACGAACATGAATATCACCAACGTAACGGTAACCAAGATTGCCGAAGAGAGCACGGAGAACGCCGACTACCAGTTGGAATACTCCATCGTCAACGGCGTGCTGGCACGCGTCCACGCCTCCATCCGGAAGAAGGCTCCGGACGGCTCGGACGACGCCCCGCAAACAGGCATCATCTACATGGAGCAGGGGGTCGTCTCCTGCAGTATCCCCGATGGGGAGCCCCTCGCGCCTCTGTTCCGGGATTTCGACGCCATGGTCGGGGAAATCAAAAAAAGTAACGAACAAACCGTGTAAACAGTATGGAACTATCAGTCAAGGACCGCCTTTACCTGCCGTCTTTCCTTCCGGCACGCGGCAATTTCAAGGAATTCAACATCAAGAAGGAAATCCTGCGCAAGATCGCCATCGGCGACGAGGAGCGGGAAGAAATCGGCCTGCACGAGAACGCCGGTGACAAGCGTATCGAGTGGGACGTGGAGAAGGAAAAGCCGCTTCAGGTGGAGTTTTCCAAGGAAGAGGCGGAATATCTCCGGAAGGCTTGCGAGAGGATTTCCGACGAGGAACTCCCGGACGACATGTGGGCGACGGTCGAGCGCGTGTTCGACTTGTGTCAGGAAACCCTTTAATTACGGAACAGGTCTTGAAAGGCATTCAGGACCTGTTCCGTTTATGAACGTCATGCGGCTTATCACCCCGCGAAGGATATTTCCATCCCGTAAACACCACAAACCTGGAAAGGTGCGGCAACCTACTCTTTAAGAAAACCCGAATGGCAAGACAGGACATCCTCATGGACGCCGAATACGGCGAGGTGGAGACTTCCGGCAAGGTGGCCGGCAAGAGTTTCCATGACTTCCGCCTGCTCGGTGCCCTCGCCGGCGCGGACAACGACACGTTCCGCTACGGGGAGATTACCGTTCCCGCCGGTTTTGGCGGGCTGGACGGCGATGGCCGTGGCATCCATGTCCGGATTCCCTACACGCCCGACACGCGCCGTCTCGCGGTCCGTTTCGTCATCGAGCACGACTCGGGCGGCACGGAGTACCTGAAAAATCCCGCGACGGGCAGGCACTGGTTTCCCGTCATGGCGGAAACAGAGGGCGGCACGGCAGACATCGCCCTGGCCGCGTTTCCCACCCTCAATGCAGACGGCATCTACCGCTTGCAGCCGCGTGAGGGGTTCCTTGCCGTGTACAGCGGCGAGGATACCGATTTCAGGATCGGTACGGCCAAGTCCCAGAACGAGACTTTCCTGCTGAAAGCCTCCGCCGGCAACCTCTACCAGCACCCGACCACGGGCGTGGGACTTATCGACTACCTGCATTCTAATCTGGAAAACAACGGTCTTGCCGCCAAACTGCAGGCGGAGTTCTCCGCGGACAGGGTCATCATCAAAAACGCCTACATGGATTCCTCAACGGGCGAGCTGCTGCTGGAAACCGTGGAAAAGGAGGACAGCGATGGGTAGCTACAGGATCACAGCCGGGCAGAACCTCTACGATGTCGCCCTGCACCTGTACGGCAGCATCGAGGGGGTCGTGGACCTGCTGATCAACAACCCGGGGCTCTCTTTCTCCACGACGCTGGCAGCCGGGCAGGAACTCGTCTACACGGACGATTTCGTCATCCGTGCCGACGTGGTCGCCTACAACGAACTGCACGGCATAGTGCCCGCCAACGGGGAACGTCATGTCTATCCCAAGGCCTTTACCCGGCCGCTTACCGCCGTCATCACGCTTGACGCGGAAGCCGTCACCGTGCAATGTTCCCTTTCCGGGTCGGGAACCGTGGAAATAGACTGGGGCGATAACAGCGACACGGAGAGTGTTTCCCTGACGGACAGGCCGCGGCACCTTACCCACACCTTCGACAACAAGGTGCGGGAACGACGCACGGTACGGTGGTTTACCGATGCCCGTTTCAAGACCATCGACTGGAGCGCTTTGAAACCGCGGTCACTGGTGCTGTCGCGGACATTACCGGTGGAGGAACTGACGCTCGCGGGTGCCACGCTCTCCTTGGAAGCCCTGCGGCTGCTCTGCGGCACCTACCTGCTGAACCTCCCGGGCCTTTCCGCCTCCGACCTCACGCCGCTTGCCGAAAGCCGGGAACTGATGACGCTCGACCTCTCCGCCGCCCGCCTGAAACCGACGGTCATCGACACTTACCTGACCACCCTCGCGGAACATTACGGGGACCGTCGGAACTGCACGGTCATCCTATCCGTTGCACCGACGGGTGTCTACCGGGAACCGGAGCGGGACGCCGAAAGCGGTCGTTACCGCATCACCTCGGGCATGGAGGCGGTATGGGTCATCCTGCACGAGGAGGCATGGAACGAGGGCGGGGCATGGAAATTCATTATCAACGACATAACCTATACCGTGGAATGAGCAGGACTATCAAGGAAATATATAACGAGGCCGTGCAGGAGCGTAACCGGCGGCTGGAACTGACGGAGTTCGCCAGCGACTCGAAGCTGTCCGTAATGAACGGCATCCTGTGGGTCGTGGCGGCAGTCATCCACAGCTTCGAGACGCTGCTGGATGTCTTCGCCGTGGATATTTCGGAAGTCATCGACAACCGCATCAACGGCACGCCGGACTACTACGCCAACGCATTGCTGCAGTACCAGCAGGGCGACGAGCTGGTTGTCCGCGAGGACGGCCTCGCCTTCGGGTATGCCCAGGTGGACGAGACGAAACGTATCATCACGCAGGTATCCTACGTGGAGAGCACGGACGACAGCAATCTCGACAGCAAGCTGATCCTCAAAGTCGCTACCGGCACGAAGGGACACCTGGAAGCCCTCCCCGCCGCGGAGCTGGTGCCCGTCAACGCCTATATCGGCAAGTTGAAATTCGCCGGCACCCGCATCGAGGTGATCTCGACCAAGGGGGACGTGCTGGTTCCGCGCCTCACGGTCTTCTACGACGGGGCCGTCCCCGAGGAGGAGATGTACGACGCCATCGAGGAGCGTATCCGCGACTACATCACGGGCATCGACTTCGACGCGGCGGTCTACGTCTCCCGCCTGACGGATGGCATCCGTCAGGCGGAGCACGTCACCGACGTCTACATCGACGAGTCGGCCGTGCCCGAGCAGGGCGTGTTCATCGCCTGCCACGACGCGGACGGCGGGATACAACCCCTGCAACGTGTCGGCCGCGTGGCCTACACCGCTTCGGGTTACCTGAAGGAATCCTCGGGCAAGGACGAGGAGTCGGCCCTGCCGACTTTCCGGGAGGCCATCACGCTCAGAATCGAGAACCATGAGGTATAAACTTCCCATAGACCGTCTGGTGAACCAGCTCGTGCCGCACTATCTGTCGGGACGACGTTTCATCCTCTTCGTGCAGAGCTGCCTCTACCCGTTGCAGGGCCTGAACGAACGGTTCCGCACCTTCGCCCGCGAGCGGCACATCGAGGCCCGCATGACCTCGCAGGTCATCTACTTCGAGTGGTACCTGAACTACCGCTTCGGCAAGTACCTGAAAGACGGCAGGGACCGCATCTTCATCCGGGACAGCGAGAGCCTCGGCGTGGACCTCTACCACGAGAAGTCCGAATATCAGCGTCCCTGCACCCTCTGGTTCAACGGCGAGGAGATCACGGCCACGGACGAGGCGGAGCGCCCGCGCCCCTTTTACCGGCTCGCCGAGGAGAAAATCGTGAACAAGGTCAGCTTCATGGTCTGCGTGCCGCCGGTAACGGTAGCGGCCAGGGAGCTCGTCTACATGCTGTCGTTCGCGGTGAACCGTTACCGGATCGCGGGCAAGACCTACCTTATAAAGATTGATGAAGAAGAGTACGAACCCAATACCAACGCATAAGTCATGAAAGAATATGTAGCCGAACCCGGCGGACGATATACCTACTCGGACGACATCCTGAACCTGCAGGAGCTCGCGCTGAGCCTGAGCGCCATCTTCGACGGCTGTTCGGATTTCATCATCTCGGGCTGCGAGACGGACGGGCCGCGCGTCTCGCCCGGTTACGTCTGGCTCGGCGGCAAGGTCCGCCGTTTCGAGGGAGCCACGGATGCCGTCTATCCCTATTACATCCACGAGGTCAACCGCCACGAGTCGGTGGTCTACGCCAACGAGGTGAACAAAAGGGGCCGCACCTGCTACCTGTGCGCGGGCGGCACGGCGATTCCCGACACGACGGACGCCGTCACGGGCAAGCTCCCCGCCTTTATAGAAATCCGGGAGGACTACGCCCCGCGCTTTATCGACAGGTTCTTCGGCCGCTACGCCGTGCTGCTCGACACGCCTTTCGCCCGGCAGACCGTGAAGAAGGACCTGGTGCTGGCCGGGAGCGTCACCTCCGAGAAGGAGTTCCGCTCGAAGACGGCGGTATCCGTCGCCGGGGAGAACGGCTACACGCTCAAAGGCATCGTCAAGGCGGACGGCGACGCCTCGCTCGGTGCCTACCTCAGCGGGTTGCTCGTGAGCGAGATCGTGATCCGTACCGACGGGACTTTCTCGTTCATGAAGCAGGGCAAGGAGCTGGCACGGGTGACGGAGAACGGTATCTCGTACGGCACCTCGCTCAGCGACACCGCCTGTATCGGCGCCCTGCGCGTCCAGGGCGCCGACCTCTTCAACACGGCGGACGTCACCGACGCGGGATGTGTCCGCGTCAACTACTACGGTCAGGACGGCGGCGCGACCAGATACCGGGATTTCGCCGTCCATGACGGCAAGGCGTGCGGCACGCCGATCCTGAAAGTTACCGGCAAGAGCGCCACGGCGGAGGTCGGCGGGCTGCTCTCGGTACGGAGCGCCGGCCGCGGCATCGACCTGTACAACACGGCCTACACGAAAGAGGACCCGAAACTGACGAACCTGCTTTCCTGGCGGGACAGTGCCGGGGCGGGCATCGCCGCCGTCGGCTACGACACCGTGGAGGGTTTCCGCTTTGTCGTGCGCAACACGCTCGGGGAGATCGTCCTCGCGCCGCTGGGCGGTGTCGATATCATCGGGACCCTGAAAGTCAACGGCCGCCCCCTTGCCGAGACCTACGTCTCCATCACGGCCCACGAGGCGGGGATGAAAGGCAAGGTGGACAAGGTCGCCGGCAAGCAGCTCTCCACGGAGGATTTCACCACCGAGTACAAAAAGAAGCTCGACGCCATCACCACGGGCACGCTCGAGGCGGGAGGCACGGGCTACGTCACCTCGGGAGCCGTCGCCGAGGCGCTGAAGATGAAACTCTCGGCCAACGGGAACCTGCTGGACGTGATGGACAAGGCGGCCGCCCGCCGCAACCTCGACGTTTACTCCAAGGCGGATGCCGGGGGCGTGTTCCTGAAAATCTCCGAAGGCTTGCAGGAACTGGTGCGGCTCACGGCCGACGAAATCAACTCGCTCTCCGCGGAGGAAGCGGCGGCATTGAAGGCCGACAGGCAGGCCGCCGTGAGAGACACCCTTGACGCCGAGAAGAGAGGCACAGGGGAGCTGAAGCTCGCCAAGGCCTCGAACCTCTCCGACGTGGCGGACAAGGGCAAGGCCCGGGGGAACCTCGGGGTGTACTCCAAGACGGAAATAGACGACCTGCTGGCCGGGAAGCTCTCGACGGACTCCGCCTATGACGGAGTGGTCTTCACGGCGGAACTGCGGGACAAGCTGCTGGCGATAAAAACCGGCTCGTTCGCCTACTCGGACGAGGAGGGTAAGTCCTATGCCCAAGTCGAGGGCTACCTCACCACCTCGCAGGTCGTCAAACAGTTCAAGCTGAAAGCCGACCGCCTGATGGCGGGTTACAATACCTCGGAACAGGACACCATCGCCGCCAACCTGAACCTTTACACGAGAAGTACCGCGGACAGCCGGTTTGCCCGGGTGGAGAGCCTCCTTCAGGATTACATCACCTACCTCGTGTCGCAGGGAAAGACCACGGCACAGGCCCAGCAGCTGCTGCGCGAGAAGCTGAACCTGCTCTCCAAGGACGAGACGGTCCGTGACTACCTGCGCAAGGACGCCAGGCTGACGGACCTCGTGCTGGGGAGCACGGAGGCGCAGCGCCAGGTGTGCCGCACGCTGGGGGCCGCTTTCGCGGCGGACTACCAGCCCGTACTCGCGGATACAGGCTGGCTACAGATGGCGGGCAGCGGTTCGGGAACGGACACCAGGGGCTTTTTCGTCCGGCAGATCGGCAACATCGTGTCCATACAGGGGTACATCAACACGGCGCGGCGCGACGGCAGCAACTGGGGCGGCATCGTGGCCCTTATCCCCAACACCATACAGCCTCCCCGGTACAGCGTGCGCTGCACGGCCGCGAACTGGAACGACGACCACAAGTACAACCGGGGCTCCTCCTTTGTCATCTACGGCGGCAGTCGCAAGGTGCAGATTTTCGAGAGCGGCATGTATAACGCGGATGTAGAACTTAATTTTACCTATTTTGTATGATAAAACGAATCAACGTAAGCGGTGACATCGAGAGTCGCCAGAGAATCGCCCAAAGGCACGTGTCCCCCGCGGCACAACAGACCATTATCCGGAAACAGGATGAAAAGGAAAAAGAACACGAGGCAGACCCGGAGCATCCGGCAGACAGCACCCCGAAGACGCGAAGACGGAAGACCGAGGGGAACCCTTAAACGGTTCCCGTTCGACGAGACCCGCCTGGGTTTCATGCTCCGTTACGAGATGCCGGTGGTCTACCACCTGCTGCGGCACCTCTGTGCCGGGCAGCAGCCTTTCGAACCGGACTGGAGGGTCGTCGAATCCGTGGCCCGGGCCTCGAAAGACCCCTCGTACCGCAAGCCCAAGTTCCGCCGTTACCTGGAGGAGTACAGCCGGGAGGGGCTCTATTGCCGGCGGGGAAAGCGGCTCACACCCGGGCGCAAGGCCTATTACGAGGGTATCCGCCGCCGCAAGCTGGATGCCTTCATCCGGGCAAACCGCACACGGCTCGAGAGGAAGCGCGGGGAGCCGCCACACGGCGGGAGATTGCTGCGGGAAATGAAACATATCGTTAAAAAATAAATTGTAACACATTGATAAAAAGCGGTTTGTAAAACATCTAATTGCATTTATGGCTTTGGGGGATTGTTTGACTATCTTTGTAACCGGTCGATCAAGACCCCGCATATTGTAAAATGAGTATCCCGCCGGGATACGGTCAGCGAGACTTCTCTCCCAATTTTGTCAATTGAAACGGACGGTGCAACCGAACCCGTCCGCCCCGCATCCAGTTTCGGATGATACGGCACGGCCGTGTCATCCCTTCGGGCATTTTCAATCCATAACTATCCAATTATGATGCAAGAAGATTTGGAAAAGACGGGCGGCATGGAAGGCATGTCTGTCGAAGAGATGTTCCTCGGGATTCAGGAATCCTACGAGGCTGCGCAGCAACGGGCGCAGGAGGAGAACCGGGCTTTCGCCCGCACGGAGTTCTTCCGCATGGACAAGCTGGGCGTTTACAGGCTCCGCGTGTTGCCGCTGGCACCCAACGCGGACGGCACGGTCTCGCGTCCGGGTTACGAGTTCCCGGTACACCAGCTCCTTTTGGAGTTGGAGAAACCGACCACGGGAAGCAAGCCCCAGAAGATGTACGTCACCGTCACCCGCGCCACGGATGCCGGCTACTCGGTGGACCCCATCGAAACCTACCGCCGCCTGGCCGTGGCACGGGCCAGGGAAACGGGCGACGACAAGCTGGCCGAGAGGATTGACGGAGGCTCGTTCGGCGGCGGCCTGAAATACAGCTACGGCCACTGCCTCTACATTTTCGACCTGAACGAGCGCGGCAAGGGCATCCAGATGATGACCCTCTCGCATGCCCAGTTCAAGGACCTGGACGAGCGCAAGTTCAAGCTGTGGCAGAAAAAGCTGCAGAAGAACCCGGCATACCCGTGCCCGATCTCGTCGGTGCACGACGCCTACCCGGTGGAGATCGAGAAACGCAAGAACGGCTCGAAGACCGAGTACGTCATCTCCATCGACAACGAATCGGACCCCGTGTCCCTGACCCGCGAGGAACTGACGGCGCTGATGGGTGCGCCGCGCATTCCCGAGATCATCTACCGCTACACCCGCTACCACCTGGGAGCCACCGTGGAGTTCCTCAAACAATGCGACACGCTCTACGGCATGCCGCTCATGGAGAGCGACGACATGAAAGCGGTCATCGACACGCTGGAGGGCGAGCTGCCTAAGGAGGACACCTCGGCCTTCTCCTACGACCGCCGCACGAAGGCGGGCAGGGAGAACGGGCAGAACGGCGGCGGACGCATCTCGTACGACGACCTGAGCGACCGTTACGACGATTTGAACAGACGCTCGCTCGGGGACCGCACCGAGGAGGGACAGGAGCTGCGGGCGATGATCCGCGCCTTCATCGAACAGGAAGGGCTTGCCGTCCGCGTCACCCGTTCGACCTCGAACAGCGAACTGCTGGACCTGATTTACGACGAGATGATGGGGCCGGAACCGGAAAGCCACGAACCGGCAGCCCCCGAAGAGGAGGACGCGGGACAGGAAGACGTTCCGCAACCGGAAGAACGCGCGGAACGTCCCAGACGGCGCAGATAACCTTTCATAAGAAACAACAGAGAGTCACCCGACGGGAGATATTGTGCCTCCCGTCATAATCTTCACCATGCTTATGAAAGAGAGTTATCCCTGCCTGCTGCTACTGAACGACATACACGTGTCGAAAGACAATATCCCTGCATTTACGGCCAACTGGCAGGAGGCCATCGACATTTGCAGGAAACTGGACGTACGGGAGATCGCCGTGGGCGGCGACCTCTTCTTCTCGCGTGCCGCGCAGACGCTCGACGTGCTGCTGGCGGTACATGACGCCCTGCTTGCCGCCGCCGGGCACGGCATCCATGTCACGCTGGCGGAAGGTAATCATGACAAAATCAACCAGGAGGCCGTCAGGGGGTATTGCCATGTTTTCGACCGGCATCCCAACGTGCTGGTGTGCGACGAGTACGTGTCGCTGCCCGTGGGCGACGACTGCCGTTTCGTCCTTCACATGATGGGCTACTTCCCGGAGGACGGCTCGTTCTGCGCGCGCCTTGACCGTCTCAAGGAGGAAGCCCTCGACCCGGGGCGGCTCAACTTCCTCTATATCCACGAGGGTATCAACGGAGCGTTGGCCCGGCCTTCCGAAAAGGAGCTGCCGGCCAAGATATTCGAGGAATTCGACAAGGTCTTTGTCGGCCATTACCACAACCGCTGCATCATCCCCAAGACCCGTATCGAGTACATCGGCTCCTCTCGCCAGCACAACTTCGGCGAGGACGAGGAGAAGGGGTACACGCTCATCTATTCCGACGGCTCGCACGAGTTCATCAAGAACCGAGTGAACACCCGTTACCGCGTGTTGGATGTCCCCGTGGAACGTGCCGGGCTGCACCTCATGGACGAGCTGCGCGAGATCGGGGCCGACGGCCGTTACAAGGTCAAGGTACGGGTTCACGCGCCGCAAGCGGCCATGAAGTCGGTGGACAAGCCGGCGCTTTTAGAGGCGGGAGCCTCCAAGGTGGAACTTGTCGCCGACGATGAAGAGATGCTTGAAACCTGCTCCTCGTCGCTCTTCGAGAAATACGACAGCCGCCGCATCCGGGAGACCTACGAGGAATTCTGCCGCGAGAAGCGGATCGAGGATGTGGCCGTCGGACTGGAATACTTATCTAAAATAGAAAACATGCCATGTGGAAATTAAGGAACATAGAGGCGGAGAACCTGTGCGCTTTCCGCCACCTGTCGTACGCCCCGAGGCAAGGGGTCACGACGCTCATTTTCGGCGACAACCGGGACAACGACTCCCAGCAGTCGAACGGCGCCGGAAAGTCCGCCCTGCTGGAGTGCATCGCCATCGGCATCACGGGTAGCCCGCTTAGGAAGATACGCGCCGAGGAGATCATCAACGACGCCGCCGGGGAATGCCGCATCGGGCTGCACCTGACAAACGACGTTTCCAGGGAGGAACTTCTCATCTCGCGCCATATTCCCCGCAAAGGGGCGTCGACGGTTGCCTGCACGCTCTGGCGGGACGGCAAGAAAGTGGACACGGACGAGGCCGTGCAGCCCTCGGTCGATGCCTACAACCGCTATATCCTCGACAAGTTGGGCATCACGCGTGACGAACTGTTGAACAACTTCATCCTCTCGAAGTACCGCTACGAGGATTTTCTCTCCTCTTCCGACCGGGAGAAAAAGGAGATTATCAACCGTTTCTCGAACGGTATCCTCGTGGACGGGGCCATCGCCCGCGTGGAGGAGGACATCGCGCCGCTTGTCACCGAGCAGCAGAAGGTCAACCTCGAACTGGCCGGTATCGACGGCCGTATCGGGATGTTGCAGGAGCAGATAGACCGGGAAACGGCGGCGGGCGAAGAGCGCGGGCGTACCCGGGAGGCACGCGTCGCGGAGCTTGAAGCGGCCATCGCCGCCAAGCGGGAGCAGGCACGCCTGCGGAGAGAATCGGTTGCCGGAACAGATTCCGCGTTGGAGAAAATCCGGCAGGCGGACGGGACGTTGCAGGAGATGGAATCCTCGGACGCCCCGTTGGAGGAGTGCCTGAAAGCCATCGAGGGGTTCCTGCCGCTCTTCCCGGGCGCACGACGCACGGATTGGAACCGGACACTCGAACTCAGGAAAGAGGAGTTGCAGGCTGCCCGTGTCTCGCTTGCCGACCTCGATGCCGTGGTGAAACACGCCGGGGAAACGCTGGCGGAGAAACGCGCGGCGTGGGAGGAGTTCAAGGCGGGGTATGACGGCTTCTGTTCCGGGTACGAGGACAGGAAAGCCGGTTTCCAGACGCGTCTGCAGGATATCGACCGGCAGCTGCGGGACCTTGCCGGACGTCTTGAGGATTTGCGCCGCAAGCGCCGTACCGTGTCGGCGGGCATCGACGAGCTGTCCAACAAACTGGCGGGTTCGATCACCTGTCCTACCTGCGGACACGAATTTTTAGTGGCGCATCCCGGGTTCGACATCGAGGCGGGATACCGGGAACTGCACCTGCGCCAACAGCAGCTCTCCGAGATCAGCGGGCACATAGAGAACGGGGAAAAGCAGTCCGAGGAGGTAGAGACCCGGCAGAACCGTATCCGCGCCGAGCGCCGCACCCTGGAGGATGACCGCCACGGCTGGGAACAGCGGCTTTCCGACCACGAGCGGGCGGTACGCGGTGCTACCGACAATATAGAGAGTGCCGAGCGCAACCGCAAGCGTGTCCACGCGGAGATTGCCGCCCTGCAGGACGAGATCGACGGTATCCGCCGCAAGGTATTCGACGAGGTGTTCGGTTTCATCGACGAGCGTAACGCGGCGCTCGACCGCGAGAGGCGCAAGGCCGAAGAGGATATCCGTGCTGCCGAATGCGCCGTGGAAACCTTGCAGGAAACCATCCGGGAGGTGAACGAGGCCGCGACGACCGATTTGACACAGTCGCTCCGTGCCGCGATGAAACAGGAGAAACAACGTTCGATGGAGACCGCCAAACGGAAGTTCGAGGTGGATGACAAGGTGCGGGCGTTGGAGGTGCAGCGCGAGCGGTTCATGCAGTTCAAGACCTATCTGGCCAACACCAAGATCGAGGCGCTCGGCCGTATCACCAACGAGTTCCTTGCCGGCATCGGCAGCGATATCCGCGTCCGCTTCGACGGTTACACGATGCTCAAGAGCGGCAAGGTGCGCGAGAAGATTTCCGTCTCGCTGCTGCGTGACGGCGTGGACTGCGGCTCTTTCGGCAAGTTCTCCGCCGGGGAGGCGGCACGGGTGAACCTGGCCACCATCCTTGCCATGCAGAAACTCGTCAATGCCAACTGCGACGGGGAGAAAGGGCTGGACCTGCTGGTCCTCGACGAGATACTGGAGGCGGTGGACGAAGCCGGGCTGGCCTCGATGTTCGAGGCGCTGAACGCGCTCGGCGGAACCGTGCTTGTCGTCTCGCACGGCAACGTGGCCGAGGGGTATCCCCACAAACTCGTAATCGTGAAGGAGCATGGAGAGTCGGGAATCGGGGAATGACACCCTCACGAGGGAGCAGGTCGTGGCCTTGGACATCGCCACGCACACGGGATATTTCTCGCTGCACGAGGCCGGGGTATGGAACTTCACCGAGTCGAAACGGCGCAACGGCAACAAGATGCACGGCGCTTTCCGCACGATGCTGCTGGCCTACATGCGCCGCTACGGCATCCGGCAGGTGGTGGCCGAGGACGTGTCGGTGAACCGCCATTTCTATGACATGCGGCGTCTGGCGGAATTGCGGGGGATATTGCTTGAAGTCTGCGACGAGCTGGATATTCCAGAACCGGAGTTCATCAACCCGGCGGCTCTCAAGAAGTGGGCAACCGGAAACGGCCGGGCTACCAAGGAGGATATGATCGCGGCCTGCAAGAGCAGGTACGGCATCGTGCCCGTGGACGACAACGCAGCGGATGCCTGCCACCTCTTTCATTACTATATACGCAGGCACAGACTATAAAATGACACGCGTTTGAGATTCGGGGCGGCGGAAAGGGTTGCCGCCCGCTTTTAATTGACGCTCGCCGAAGCTGACAGATTAGGACATGAGATTGGCTACGAACTTCTTTCTGTCAGTGAAAGTGTGGAAAAGAAAGACATGTTTTTTACGGCGGAGCCGTCCCCGGGGGATGAATCCGCGAAACGGAGGGCGGCGCTTCTTAAGAAGTACATCCTGCCCCATAAAAATCTGATATACAGCATCTGCATCAAGTATACCTTCAACCAGGAGGATGTCGAGGACAATTACATGGAGGCCCTTACCAATTTTTTCAAGTACATGGACTCCTACGACCCGGCACGCCCCGTGAAGACCTGGATATATGCCGTCACCAAGCGGCTTGTCGCGGACCTGAACTCCCGGAACCGCAACCGGGCGCCGGCGGACGACAACGTGGATATCAGCGAGCTGCGCTCCTCGCTGCTTGCCGAGGACGAGCCGTCGGAAAACTGCATGGGCATGGACAACTACCGCGAGTTCTACAACGACGACATCCTCTGGGCGCTGGACCGGCTCAAACCGATTTACCGGGAAGCCTTCCTCCTGCAGCAGGCGGGATACAAGATCGGTGAAATCATGGAGATCACCTACCGGGGCGGGACGCTCCATACCCGGAACATCGAGACGGTCAAGAGCCGCCTGTTCCTGGCCAAGGCACAACTGCGTAACCTTCTGACACGCGATGGAGAGAGACGAGTGGAAAAATAACAGCCGGAGGCTCTTCACACGCCTCGTGCGCGTGACGCTATGGGCCGATTTCGTCTTCCCCGCCGGCGGACGGGCCGGCAAGGTGATGGACGCCTGCTTCGACCGCCTGGCCCCGGTCAGCGCGGAACGGCTGGCGGACTTCTGCGTCTGCCAGGTCCATGCCATGTCCGGATACGGTGCCGCCTACCGCAGGCGGTGGGATGTCTCGCACTCGTTCGGGGAGAAGGCGGTAGGCAGGTACGTGCAGGCGGACCGGAAACGGCGGTATCGCGAGGACCGGTGGCTCGGAAGCTTCTCCCTCTCGCGTGAGGAGCTGGCCGCCTCGGTGGAAGACCGCAGCCGTCACCCGTTCTCGAGGTTCGTCTATCCCGAGTACGAGGAGACGACCAAACGGCGCCTGCTATCCACGGAGGCGGGCTATGCCGTCTGCGGCACGTCCACCTTGCTCTGGACGCCCTTCTCGCCCTCCTGCCGGCGTTGCACCCACGCCGGGCAGTGCCGTCGCAGGACCGAGGCGTTGTATCCTGAACTCTACCGCCTCCGCCGCGAAGCGTGGAGGGAAAGACAGGAGGTGCGGTCATGAGCGCTACCAGCCCGCTGAGCGCGGAGTTCCTCTACGAGCTGTACGCCACGGCACTGAGGCAAGAGGGGCTTTGCGGCATACTCTCCCGCCACATGCGCAAGGAATACCTGCCGGACCGTTCCTTCCAGCGGGTACAGGAGAGCATTGCCTCGCATTACCGCACCTACAAGACCCCGCCCTCGTATGCCGTGCTGGCGCAGACCTTCCACGGGGATTACGACGCCCTGGAACTTATCGACACCTTCCGGGAGTACGACGAGGGTCAGAGCCCGGAGGTGATGACCGACATGCTCGAAACTTATATCAAGGGCGTGAGGCTGCAGGCCGTCTATGCCGAGGTGGGCAAGCTCTACAACGAGAACCGGCAGGACAAGGCGGAGAAGGCGCTGAAAGAGTATGCCGAGTGGCTGGCGGGATTCACGCTCAAGAGCAGCTCGTTCATCGACGTAGCCGAGACCTTCTCGGAGCGTTTCCAGCGCAACCGACGCCGCGAGGAGGAAGAGGAGCGCTCGACGGCGCCTCGCGTGTCGCGTTTCTACATCCCTTATCTGGACGCGCTCAACGCCGGGCGCAACCTGCGGGGGCAGCTGACCTGCTTCCTCGCCTCTACGGGAGTCGGGAAATCCCATATCGCCAAGTGGATAGGTGTACGGGCGGACATAGACGACGGGCTCCACGTGCTGCACTTCCAGCTGGAAGGCTCGGAAGAGGAGGCGCTGAACGCCTACTCGGGAGGACTGGTTTCCAAGAACGCCTACTATTTCGAGCGGGGAAAGATCTCGGACACGAAGATGCGGCATCTGGAAAAGCTGGTGCTCTCGTATGCCGGAAGCATCACCGTGCGCAGCTACCCGCGTTTCAACGCCCAGGTATCGACACTCGACATCAAGAACGGCATCTCGGAGTACCGCAAGCTCAAAGGGCATAACCCGGACATCGTGATCGTGGACTCGATGGACCTCTTGACGGACGCCAACCGCCGCCTGTGGGACGCGGGCCACGAACGGGCCAAGCGAATCGCCGTGGCTAACGACCTGAAAGACCTCGCGGCCGACGAGAAGGTGTGGATGGTCGTTACCTACCAGTCCACCATCGAGGACCGCGAATGGCTCAACGACGAGAGGAACGTGCTCACGGAATACAACTGCTCCGAGGCCAAAGGACTGGCGCGCCCCTGCACGCACCTTATCTCGCTCAACCAGTCATCGGCAGAGAGGAAGGAGAACGTCATGCGCCTGCACGTGGCCAAGAGCCGTTTCTTCAAGAAAGGGGACACCATAAAAATTGCCACGGACTATGACAACGAGGTGTTTTTTGACGCGCAACGGACACTGAACCTGAACAGGGATTAAAACCGAGAGGCTGGTGATATTGCAGGAGAAGCCCGGGATTGCAATTTCGGGAATGCATGGCGGAAAACGGACGGATTGTTTTTTTCTAACAGCCATAATCCCATTCTCACGGCACGCTGCAATATCATGTAGAGCCTCTTCCGGTTATTTGTCCGTCAATTATAGAAATGCCGTGCCATGTCACAAATAATCCTCTCTGTGAGGTGTGAACACATCCACCACCTCGCCGCCTTCCAGCACTTCAAAGGAGTGCGGCATATTGCCCGGTATCGCATAACTGTCGCCAGCATGGAGCAACACGTCGATTTCCCCTTCCGGCGTCTCCACTTTCAGGCGGTATTCACCCGATATGACGTACCCGCATTGTTCGTGCGGATGTTGGTGAGTAGTGGCGAAATTGCCTTTCACATAGTTCATCTTCGTTACCATTGACCTCTCGCCGACAGCAAGCGAATCGAGCGATACGCCTTTGAAAACCTTTTTCAAGGCATTTTCTTTCCGTACCACGATTTTTTTCTTTTCCATCTTTCTTCTTTTTAAATTAGACATTCTTTCATTATTTGTTCTTGACCTGTTTTCCTCCAATGGATTACGGCATAATTCAGCTACCCTCAAAATAAATAATTTGCCAAGCATATCCGTTTATATTGATAACTCCATTTGAATATCTCCTCTCTCATAAGCGGGATGGTATTCGGAAAGTTCTTTAAATCCAAGTTTTCTGTAGATGTGAATGGCCGTTTTCAGCAACGTGTTGCTTTCAAGGAATAATCTTTTTGCACCCAGTTCTTTTGCCTTTCCGATGGCTGTTTCACATAGCAGCAGACCAATCCCTTTCCCTTGCGCATTCGGACTGACGGCAAGTTTTGCCAGCTCATAGTCGTATAGCGGGTCGTCCATCTTGCAGAGGGCGCACACGCCGACGGGCTTCCCTTTATAAGTCGCCACGAAGACGAACCCGCCTTTACCGATGATGTATTCCTGCGGGTGGTCAAGGTAGTCCAGGTCGTGCGGCTCTATCTGCCAGTGCCGTGTAATCCAATCCTCGTTCAGCGATTTAAACAGTTCCTTGTGGCACGGTTCGTAAGGAATGACCGCCATGTCCGCCTTCTCCCGCATTTTCCGCACCTCCTTCACCCGTTGCAGCAGGCTCTTTTCCGTGAGCAGACGTTCCCACTCGTCGATTGCCCGCCAAAGGTCGTGGGCAGCCTCCCGGCATACACCCTCCACGGCACTGTCCACATCGTCGCATGTTTCCCTGATGGATGCCACCATCCCGATACCTTTTTTGGAAAGGCGCACGAGATTGCATCTGCCGTCGGAATGCCCCGTGTTGTCGATGATCAGTCCGTGAGCTTTCATATCCTTCACGATGTTGCTCACCGACGGGTGGGAATGCCCTATCTCGTGGGCAATGGACGTGACGGTCTTTGCCTCGCCGTCTGCCAGCACGAAGAAAACCGGAAACCATTTAGGCTTGAAATCGTTCCCGTACAGGCGGTATATGTCGGCGGCATCCGCCGTGATGCGGTCTGTCAGCAGCCGCAACCTGCTGCCGATAGCCATCTTTCCTGTCTTGTCAAAGAAGTCCATAATTTATATGTGTTATATAAAACGTAATCAGTTACGCAAATCTATAAAAAATCAATTATACCACAATTTTTTTTGCATTTTTTATAATGCCGTGGAAGCCATGACTGCCGTGGATGCTTATCTTCTCAGCGTCGAACATTTCCATTATCTTTGCGACCATGACCACGTTTTCTGCCGGCTGCTTCTCACGGAGGTCTCCCGTCGGACGGCAAATTCCACAGTCCGTACGTCACTTTATGCCCTTTATCCCATTCGATATGCTTTTGAGAAACTTTTTATTCCTTCAACTTCGGTTTGAGGGGTATTGAACGCATATTTCGTCATGCACGGGAAATAATTGGAAAAAAGACGGCGAAAGAGCCGCGTTTATCCAAATAAAACATATAAATTTGCAGCAGCTTTTTGGAGCTAAGAAATTTTATTGATATATTTAAGCGTTTAGCTGATTTCCGTGTTAGAGAAAAGTCGAAAAAGTATCTTATGAACACAGTGAAAGCAGTTACACGCCTTCCGTCATATCTGCGGAGGGCGTTTCCTGTTTGTGTTCAAGGGCTTCGACTCCCTCTCTAACGATAGGAATGCTCTACCGCATTTTTTTGTTGGTTTATGATGGAAAAAGAAAAAGCGAACATCGGACAGAAAGCCGGAACCGTTTGGCATAAACTAAACGAAACCGGCAGTATCACAATCCCGGAACTTGCATTAAAGTTGGATATCAGAGTTGAAGAAGCAACTCTGGCCGTCGGCTGGCTGGCTCGTGAGGATAAGGTCTTCATCGAGCGGAAAAACGGAATTCTATACGTGCATAACTCATAAAAGTCTATATCTATGGATGTACAAAGCATTGGAGAAAATGCCGGTATCATCTGGCGGCTGCTCTACGGAGAACAGAGAAAATGGACTTGCCAGGAAATAAAAAAGGCAACGGGATTGCCAGACCGTGAGATTAATGCGGGCATCGGTTGGCTGGCACGTGAAGGAAAACTCATCATTGAGGAAACGCAGGTGGGGAAAAGAAAGGTACTGTATGTTGAACTGAATAATTTTACAGGTTAATTATGGACAAGGACATAATCGGTAAGAATGCCGGTATCATCTGGAATTTGTTGAATAATGGTGAACGTTGGGAGTATGAGGCTCTCAAGGCCGCATCAGGACTGTCAGACAGGGATCTGGATACCGCTATCGGCTGGCTTGCAAGGGAAGACAAGGTTTTCTTTGAAACGGACACGATACGCCACAAGGAATATCTGTATCTCTCTTTAGGTTTCTATTTCTGATTTGATGTAAGGATTTGTTGTATTTCAGGCAGATACTTGAAAGGGGCCTGTCACCGGAAAACAAACGCTGACAGAAAGATAAATGAGGCAAAGTCTTGTTTTATTCTTTCCAGAAGTGAAGTGCCCCGATGGAGCCTCTTGTAAACGCTGCAGGCAGAACAGTGTCAGTTCCAATGCCGGGAAAAAGAACATTCATTTCATGACCGTAGTCGACAGGCGTTTTTCGCGGATGAACGAAAGGGATGAATTTGGATATCCGTGCACGATGTTCCGTCTGTCGCAGGGTAAATACAGAAAAGACAATCCTGCAATTTGAGGAATCATTCGCTTCCCTCCCGTTTACCAGATAGAAATACGAGCATCATTATTCCATGCCATATATCTTTTTCAGCGTGGGACGGAACATTTTGCCCCAGTCCTCGAGTTGGCCTATAATAGGCAGCAACGTCCTTCCCGTTCCGGTCAGGGAATATTCAGAATGAGGCGGGAGTTCGGCAAAAATCTTCTTCTCGATAATCCCGTGCATCTCCAGCTCTTTCAGCTGTTGATTGATGACCCGCGTATTCGCGTCGGAAAAATGCCTGTGGATTTCGCTTGGACGTTTCGCCCCGTCTTTCAGCGCGTCTATGATACAGCATTTCCATTTTCCCCCGATGACTTCCATGGTTACCTTGATGTCGCAGTCGATATTGAACGGCATTTTCTTTTCGTACATAATTTCGTTTATTATATGGTGCAAAATTAGTCTTTTCCTGCTATAATCTTTTCATGTGTACTGATAAAATTGTCAGTATATGATAAAATTATCAGTATATAAATAATTCAGCAGTAGTTGTATGACTGCAAGCAGTTTGGTAATTTTGCGGCAAAAACAGATACGGTTATTATGATTATGAGAAAATTATTTGTGTTGGGCACGTTATTGGCTATTGGCATGACGGTCCATGCGCAGGAAATTATCAGTAAAAGCAATATGGAAAAACAGTTAAAGACAATCAGACTCGTTTATCCGCAATGGCAGGGCGCGGATATCGCCCGGTGGATAACGGAAGTGAAAGATCCCGAACAGGCATCGAGAGGATATTATTTGGGGGCGCAGTTGTTGAATTTCCTTGCGCCCGACAGCGGGCAGGAGACATACACCGTTCCGGTGGCCACAGACCTCGTGCGGCGGAAAGTGACGGACGGGGTGTTGGATAAGGAGGCCATCATCGCACAGACAAGGGCGGCTCTGGACATCCTGAAGGTGCAGTCACCCGACAGGATTGTTACGTTGGGTGGGGAATGTTCGGTAAGCGTCGTGCCGTTCACCTATCTTTCGGAAAAATACAAGGGTGACGTGGCCATGGTCTGGATCGACGCGCACCCGGACATCACCCTGCCCGGCGACGTGTACCCGGCCTATCATGCCATGGCGGTAACGGCCTGCATGGGTTTGGGCGACAGACAGATCGTTTCGGAACTGCCTGCTAAGATAGACCCGTCGAAAATCCTGTTTGTCGGCTTACGGGATTGGGAACGCGACGAAATCAAGGAAAGACAGAAAGGATACGGTATCAAACATCTGACACCGGAAGACGTGCGAGAGAACAGCGACGCGATACGGGAATGGCTGAAATCGTGCGGCGCGTCGAAAGTGGTCGTCCACTTCGACATGGACGTGCTCGATCCTGCCGAAATAATAGCGGCAGTCGGTGTCGTTCCCGATGGAATGAAGATCGCGGAAGTGGTACGTGTGATAAACGACATCGCACAAGAGAAAGAAATTGTGGGGCTGACCGTTGCCGAACCGATGCCCCGTACCGCTATCCGTATCAAGGAGATGCTGGACCAGCTGCCCCTGCTGAAATGAAAGTGCCTTTGGTAAACGGGAGTTCCTGTCAAAAGGGAGAAACCCGCCGCTACCGTGGCAAGCTGTACGCGTTCCGGTGCGAACAATACGGTTGACCGCATCAACAAGCATTTCCCGCCCGGCGAGACGCCCATAGTCAGCAGCAGTTCTTGGAACATGCTTTTTGACAGCCATTCCCCGATGGAACCGGACGGGAGGGGCATGAGACCATGCAGACGCCGGGGGTAACATGCCGGCCCATGCTTCAAAGTCGGTTTTGACTGTATACCGGTCATCGATTCATATCAAAAGTGGAGAAAAACATCAACGGGATGCCTTTCTCCACTTTTTTATTTTATGTCCGTAAGTTTAATGTGTTTCTTTGTAACGTTCCTTGCAGAAGCGCTCCATTTTCTCCGGGTTGAAGCCGTCGTAAGCGAGCAGGTCGCAAATCGCGCTTCCTTCCGTGTCGTCCTTGCGTAATTCAGCTGCAAGCACGCGGACGGGTTCTTCCGTACCGCCGGGAACCCTGTAGTACAGCCCGATGTTCCGGCCAATATATAACGCGACATTGAACCCTGACCGTTTCATGAACAATGCCAAACGTTTTTCCGTATCCTGCTCCTGTCTCTCCGTGATGACGGGAAGTACCGGCAAGGGGGCATTCCTCCCGTTTTTCATGCAAAGGCAGATATCGGGCTGTAGGGGCTCCCCGTCACCGGGAACCGGTTTGTGTCCGAAGACCATCGTCCCGTTGGTTTTCTTCCAGCCGAGATACCTGAGACAATTTCCTATACCGCGCAGACATTCATTCTCATCCCGCCCCGTCTCAAGATACGGCGACAGGTCCTCCACTATTTCAGGCCAGTTTTCGTTCATGGTTCTTTCTTTTTGGGTTTTGTACTGTTTTCAATTTTTTCGGAAAGGTTGTCCTTGCAGTCCCTGGAATGGCCGGTATTCTCCGGCGGTATGCAAGAAAATCCCACCGGATCGGATTATAGGAGCAAATATACTGATTCCGTTCCGGTCAGCAAATTTTGTACTCCTGTAGTTTTCTAATTTTTCCGGTTTTCCGTTTCCATGGTCAAAGTTCCATTTCCATAAAGCGACGCGGCTTCCCGCATGAACAAAACTCCCATCGTTGGTGCGTCCCGCCCGCTAGGAGTCAGGTGTTGCGGTACATAGTTCGGGATAACGCTCCCGCATGGTAGCAAGCCGGCTTGTATCAGTTTCATGCAGGGGTCCGAAAGTGAAACGTTATCCGGCCTTTGAGTTACGGAAACGCTTTTTCTGCCAGACCTTCAAACCTTGCTACAGGAACCGGTACTATACCTTAGTATGGAACTATCGGTACAGGAACAACAATACCTGGTCAGGGAGATCGCCCGCGAAACTGGTGCGAAACGCGACGGCGGGGGCAAGAACCTGATCGTCCCCCGCTGCCCGTTCTGCGGCAAGACGGGCGGGAAATTCGGCATCTATATAGGTCCCGAGACCACCCGCCGCAAGCCCTTCATGGGACATTGCTTCTCGTGCGGTGCCTCCACGCGCACCCTCGGACAGCTGCTCGAAGCCATCGGCCGCATGGACCTGATGGTCGCGCCGACGGCCGACATCGCCGCTCCGCTGGAAAACCTTCTTCTCCTCCCTCACGAGCCGGAGGAGATCGACGACGGGCTGGTTCCCGTGGCATTGCCGGACTTTTACAGGCGCACCTTCCGGCACCCGTACCTGCAGGCGCGGGGATTCTGTCCCGACGATTACGGGTATTTCCCCGCCGGAACGACCGGCAAACTCAATCCCCGCTATGCCGACTACGTGGTATTCCCCGTCATCGACGGGGAAATGACGGTCGGGTATGTCGCGCGCCACACGTGGCCGAAAGAGGACATCGACGCTTACAACCGCAGGGCGAAACACTCCGGCGGTTACAAGATCCTGCGATACCGGAATTCCACGGAAAACGACTTCTCGAAGCTGCTCTACAATTATGACGCGGTCCGTGCGGGTGAGACCGACACGGTCATCCTCGCGGAAGGAATCTTTGATGTCATAGCCCTGACACGCAAGCTGGAACTCTACGACAACCCGCGCGTGGCCGCTGTCGCCACTTTCGGGAAAAAGATATCCGACGTGCAGGTTTACAAGCTGCAGGCGAAGGGCGTGAGGACCGTGGTCGTGGGGTATGACGGCGACGCGGTGGAAGCGATCAAGCGGACGGCGGAGCGGCTGAGGGCCTATTTCGAGGTCTTCATCGCCGACATCGCCGACGCGGGCAAGGACTGGGACGGGATGGATGACGGGGAAACCTACCGGACGTTCGCGTACCGGTTGCTGGCGCCTATCGAATACAAACTCAAAAAAGTACAGGAAAGATGATGCAGGAACTTCTGACGTGGCTTGACGACCACGGCATAGATTACAACCCGGTGGACGCGGAGGTGGTGGACGTTCCCGGCTTCGGGCGCCTCTTCATGGCGGACCTCTCGGGCGTGGACTCCATCTTCCGGGGCGAGGGCGACAACCTCGCCTTCAACCTGATGGAGCGTCCCGAGGTGCTGATGGAGGAAGGTATCCTCCACGTCGCGTTCCCCTTCGGGCGGAACTGGTATTATTATGACCTTCGGGAGAATTTCCGTTTCAACATCCTCAAATACATCGGGCACCCCAAGCCGCCGGGGCACAATATCCCGTTCGTGAACTTGGGCGTTCACACCCCTTACGAGCTGCTGAACGCCTCGGGAAGTCTGGAAACGTGGTGCCGCAAGGCCAAGTGGCTCGGGCACACGGCCATCGGCATTTGCGACCGCAACACGATGGCTGCAACGCTCAACTTCCAGAAGGAATGCGTCCGGGCAGGACTGAAACACGTTTTCGGTTACTCGCTGGCCATGGAGCACGACGGGGAGCCGGTTGACATCAAGATATACGCCCTGAATGGCGGGGGGCTGCACAACCTCCTGCTTATCCAGCGGGCCGTGATGGTGGACTCCGAACGGTACGTGCTGCCGTATGACCGGTTGCTCGCCCGCGCCGCCGGCTGCGTGCTGGTCCTCGCCACCCGCTCGGCCCGCTGGATAACCTCGCACCCCGGGCAGCTGGAACGCTTGCGAAAAGGGTTCGAGGCCGTCTATTACCAGGTGGACGGCAGCGAGTACAAGGCCGACCGCATCGACCGCGAGCGGCTGCTGGCCCTGAAACACTACTTCGACGAATGCTACGATCCCGTGGCGGACACCTTCACTGTGGAACCCGTCCTGATTGCGGACTGCCATTACCCGGACCGGGACGAGGCGGGCTCGAAAATCGTGCTGAACAAGATAGCCTCGGGCGCGGCGCACGAGCAGAGCGACGACCTTTATTTCAAGAGCGTGGACGAGCATTACGACAGGCTCCGCCCGCTCTTTTCCGAAAAGTGGGATTTCGACGCGCTGTTTCGCCGTATGTGCCGCCACACGGTGGAGATCGCCGGGAAAGCGGACGCCGCCTTCGAGACGGGACGCATGTTCATGCCCGAGTACCGGATGCGGCCGGAAGAGCGGGAACGGTACGGGGACAGGCGGACGATGTTCCTTCGCCTGCTGGACGAGGGTCTCGAGGCGAAGATACCGCCATCCGGGCACGCCCGCTACCGCGAACGGCTGGACGAGGAGGTCTACATCATCGAATCGACCGACAACGTGGACTACTTCCTCGTCCAGTGGGACATGGTGCGCGAGGCGCACCGGCGCGGCATAGCGACGGGTATCGGGCGCGGTTCGGCCGGCGGCTCGCTGGTCGCCTACCTGCTCGGCATCACCTCCATCGACCCGTTGAAATACGGCCTGCTCTTCTCCCGCTTCCTTGTCCCGGAACGTTGCGGCCTCGGCTGGAAGGAGGAGATCACGGTGCTGGCACCGGACGTAGCGTTGCAGCGCGGGGACCGGTACGTGGAAATGACGGTGGACGGCGCGACCTGCCGCCTGTGCGCGGACGCCCGGCTGCGGGTCGTGCGTGAGGGCAAAGAGCTGACGGTATATGCCGATGAATTGAAACGTGGCGATGACATCCTTTTCGACCGCCGAGATTTGTTGTGGAACCTGAAAAGTGTTATGGCTCATGAATCCGAACTGCGAACATCTGCGCCCCTATGAGGGCTGCGACCTCTACCGGGGTGATGCCCTCGAGGTGCTGCCGTGGCTTGCCGGGCAGGGCGTGAGGGCGGACATGGTCCTTGCCGACCCGCCGTACGGCACCACGCACTGCCGCTGGGACGCCGTCATCGACATCCCGGAGATGTGGAAGGTACTGAAAGGGATCATCCTGCCGCAAACGCCGGTGCTGCTGTTCTGCCAGCAGCCCTTTACCAGCGTGCTGGGGGCGTCGAACCTCAAACGGCTGCGTTACGCGTGGGTGTGGGAGAAGACGCAGCCTACGGGATTCCTGAACGCCCGGCGCATGCCGATGAAGGCGCACGAGGATATTCTGGTCTTCTACGACAGACTGCCGAAATACAACCCCGTCAAAACCGGCGGACACCCGCGCAAGATGGTCATGGCAGCCCATCAGGAGAAATGCAACGCGGGCGAGATCTATCACCGGCACGACAACTACCGGGACTATATCTCCACGGAGCGTTACCCGCGCAGCGTGCTCAGGTACAAGACCGACAAGCAGCTCTCCTGCCTGCACGCCGCGCAGAAGCCCGTGGCCCTGCTGGAATACCTCATACGCACCTACACCGACGAGGGCGACACGGTGCTCGACTTCGCCATGGGCAGCGGCAGCACCGCCGTGGCGTGCCGCAACACCGGACGGCGGTTCGTCGGTATTGAGATAGACAAACAGATTTTTCAAACCGCATGTAACAGAATCATCGATGGTTGACACCCCGGAAACGTGGGTGGACATTCAAGGTTATGAAGGGAAATATCAGATCAGTAACCGGGGCCGGGTCAAGAGCCTCGAACGGGAGGTATCGCACGACGGCATCACCTATATGCAGCCCGAGCGCATACTCTCCCCATGGTGCGGCACGACGTCGCTCTACGACCGCGTGAGGCTTTACAGGCACGGCGTTGGGACGAAGTTCTCCGTGCACCGGCTCGTGGCCCGGCACTTCCTGCCGGACTGGGACCCGGCGCTGGAGATCAACCACATCGACGGCGACCGCTACAACAACGCGGCGAACAACCTCGAGATGTGCACGCACCGGCGTAACATGGAGCACGCCATAGCGGGCGGGCTGAAAAACGACCACGGCGAGAAGAGCCGTAACGCCAAGCTGACCAACGCGCAGGCGGAAGAGATACGGATGATATACCACGCCGGCGGAATCTCGCAGGAGACCCTCGCAAGGAAATACGGGGTCAGCCGCCAGACCGTCAGCGCCATTACACGATACAAGAAATATTTTCGATGAAAGTTCAGAACATAAAAATCAGAAGGACGAGGGAGCCCCTTACCGCGGCGGACTCCTTTGTCGGGAAGGGACTGGTGGAGGGAGGCCACGCCTCCCTGCCGGATATCGACGTCGACTACGCCTCCGACCGCCGTCAGGAGATCAAGGAGTACCTCGAACAGCGGTACAACACGGGCGGCCGCCGGCGGGTTTTCTCCGCAGGGACCTTCACCACGATGCAGCTCAAGGCGGCCTTGAAGGATGTCGCCCGCGTACACCGCGTGCCGCACGGCACGGTGAACTACATCACCGCCATGCTCGACGACGGGACGGACTGGACGGGGCTGTTCAGGCAGGCGGCAGGGAACAGGAAACTGAAGGACTTTATCCGGACCTACCCGGAGGTGGTCGAGGAGGTGCGGCTGCTGCTCGGACAGCCCCGGGCGGCATCGGTACACGCCTCGGCCATCATCGTCACGCCCGAGACCCGGGACGGGCGGACGGCGGAATGCTTCGACTTCCTGCCCGTGCGCAAGATGGACGGCATGCTCGTCTCGGAGTTCGACGGCTACTCGGTGGACGAGATCGGGCTGCTGAAGGAAGACGTGCTGGCCACGAAGGAGCTTGCCAAGCTCAGCTCCGTCATCGCATTGGTCAACGGGCATTTCGGGCAGGAACTCTCCATCGAACGTATCACGCAGGAGATGCTGGAGGACGGAAAAACCTACCGGCTGCTCTCGGAGGGCAACACGCAGAACGTTTTCCAGTTCTCCTCGCCGGGGATCACGCGCTTCATTCAGGATGTGCAGCCCGACTGCATCGAGGACCTGATTGCCATCAACGCCCTGTACCGTCCCGCGACACTCGACATCGGGGCCACGGAGGACTACATCCGCTACCGCCGGGGCGAGGTGGCACCGGTTTACGATTACGGCTGCTACGAGGCGACGAAAAACACGTTCGGGATTATGGTCTATCAGGAGCAGTTCATGTCCGTGGCCCACACGCTCGGCGGTTTCGACCTCGGCAAGACCGACCTGCTGCGCAAAGCCATCGGCAAGAAGAAAGCCGACCTGATGGCCACACTCAAGGCCGACTTCATCGCCGGAGCCATACGGAACGGCTGCCCGGACTACGAGGCGGAAACCATCTGGCACAAGATCGAGGTGGCGGGAAGGTACTCGTTCAACCGCTCCCATGCCGCCGCGTACGCCCTGACGGCTTACTGCGGGGCATGGCTCAAGGCCAACTTCCCCTCGGCGTTCTATACCGTCGCCCTGCAATGGGCCGACGACAGGGAGATACCGGCCCTCATGTCGGAGATGGAACGCTGCTCCCCGGCCAAGATCGTGCCGCCGGACATCAACCGCTCGGGCGTAGAGTTCTTCACCGACTACACCACGGACGAGATATTCTGGTCGCTTTCGCGCATTAAGCAGGTCGGCATGAAGACCGTGGAGTACATCGTCTCGGAGCGGGCACGCGGCCCGTTCGGGAGCGTGGAGAACTTCATACACCGCATCTTCCGCTACAAGCTCAAAAAATACAAATACTGGGACGACCCCGACAATCCCGACGAGGCGGTGAAAGTGCCGGTCAACGCGCGGCATGTCAAGAACATGATTCTGGCCGGCTGTTTTGACCGTGTCGAGAAGGTGCGGGCGGTGACGGAACGCTATGCCGTGCTGGAACGTGCCGCCCGCGAGCTGGGATTCACCCTCCCCGAGAAGGATTTTCCGGCCGAAACGCGGGACAGGCATTACTTCTGGTCGCAGCAGCAGATCGCCGTGTCGGGCATCGGCTCCATCGACTACCGCCGCATCTTCGACAACTCGGAGGCGCGGACCGCCGTCAAGGGCAAGGCATCCTACCTCTCGCTGGAAGAGGTGGCGCACGACGAGAACGACGGGCGGCGTGCCGCCGTCTGCGCCACGGTCGCGGAAGTGGCGGAACACGTCTACAAGGACCGAGAGACGGGAGGCAGCAAACGTTTCGCCAAGCTGACGCTCTCGCAGAACAACCGACTTACGGAATGCGTCGTCTGGAACGACTACTACGCGGCGCACCGCGCGGAGATACAGTCGCTCAAGGACAAGGTCGTCATCCTCACGGCCATGGTCCGGTACAGCGATTACAGCGGCTGCAACACCCTGCAGACGACTAAAAACACGCTTTTATTCATTCAACAATAACGCTATGGTACAGAAAACGGAACGGAAGATATACACCGGTATCGGTCTGGATTTCGAGACCGGGGGACTGGACTGCCGCGAATGCGCCTGCACGCAGGTATCCTTGCAGGCGGTGCGCTTCGACACGTGGCAGGTCATGGAGCGCTACGAGGCCTATGTCGCGCCTTACCGCAGGCAGGAGGCGGGGCTACCCAAAAAGAAAGTGCTGCGCACACGACGCGAACAGGCGCTGGCGGAATCCATGCCTATGAAGTACGAGCAGACAGCGCTGGACTACTCGGGCATCACCATGGAGCTCCTGCGCTCGCAAGGCGCGGACATCCGCATGATTGCCGGGAACATCATCGCCTTCGCCGGACGGAATACGCTCTCGAAAGGTAACCAGTGCAAACCCGTGCTTATCGGGCAGAACATCGCTTTCGACATAGGTTTCCTGCAACAGTTGATGAACTACGCGGGGCTTATCGCCGAGTTCGAGAAGACCTTTGCCGGGACGCGGGATTATTACGGCAATTTCCAGCCCCACTATATCGACACGCTGCACCTCGGCCGGCTGGCCTTCGCCGCAGATGCGGAAGTCACCTCCTACAAGCTGGAACTGATCGCCCCGCGGCTGGGCGTGGAGCTGGACGATGCCCACGATGCGGCGGCGGACGTCACGGCGACGCTCGACATACTGGGAGTCTATACCTCGCGGCTGCGCAACGGCGAAGGCAGCGCGGCGGACATGGTACGGAAAAAGGAGAAGACACGCGAACATTTCAAGATATAACCCATGGAACAGGAGAAGCAGGATACCCGGGAGCAGGTTCCCGAAACCGTCACCTTCCGCACGGCAGACCGCATAACTTACGGCGCCCTCGGCTACGACGGGAACGAGCTCATGGCCGTCATATCGGGCTACGACCTCGAAATCAAGTTCAACATGCGCCTGATCAACTCGCTCGCCGACGCCGAGGCGTGTGCCGACGCGCTGGCGCAGGTCTTCTACGACACGCTTATCGAGCAGTTGATTCAGGTAAAAGCCGGTTTCATAAAACCTCCTGCGGACAAAGCGCCTACTCTTTAACAAAAAGAGAAGATGTCCGGAAAAACGAACAACATACCCGAAAACAGGGAGGAGAAGACGCTCTCCGACGAGGAGCTGCAATTCTGCGAGCTCTATGTGAACGGCGGGCTGGAATATGCCGGCCGCCCGAAGAGATGCTATGTCGAGGTGTTCGGCGAGAAGGCGGTGAAGAATCCGCATTCGGCGGCCAACTACCTGATTCATAAACCGCACGTGCTGGCGCATATCAAGGCGCTGCTCTCCTCCGAACGGTTCGAGATGGAGACGATGGCTGTCAAGCTGCAGGTGGCGGAGACGCTGAAAGCCGTGATGGACGAGACCGCCACGACGGACTACACCGACCGGTTCGGGGTCCCGCTCTCGCCGGCACCGCTGCGTGCCGTGTCGGTCAACGCCGCCAAGGCACTCATGGAGATATTCCCCATCAAACACAAGGAGGAGAACCGCCTGCGTATCGAGGGAAGTGACGGGAACGTCATTTTCAATGTCATCGTACCCGCCAACACGCCCAAGGATGAAGAACCGGAAGATTGACCGCAAGGAGATTGCCTGGTGGGTCTATCTGGCAATCATGATCGCCCTTGTCATCTACGGGTTCTGGAACAGCGAGGCGGCGGAAACCCTGCTCCGGGCCATCAGGGAAGCATTCACATTACTAATGGAATAGATATATGGAACAGTTCAAACAGTTTGTAATAAAGCATTTCAGGATGATTACGGTCGTGCTTTCGTTCCTGCTGACGATGTACGTCCAGCACCTGAACAACACGCGGCACATCCAAGAGCTGGAGCACCGCTGCGGCAGGCTGGAAGAAAAGATTCAGGACCAGTACGACCGTATCGACGCCATCAAGCTCGACAAGGCCGTGTTCGAGGCGACGATCATGCGCTTCAACTCCATCCAGAACGACCTGCACGAGATACGCGAGGACATCCGCTCGCTGCTGGAACACAATAGCCACTATAACGGGAGGTAGGATATGGTTAAAAATGCATACGTGACGATCATAGCCTCGGCGGAGCTCTCCGAATTGAGGCTCGGCGAGCTGGCCGGCCGGCGCGGGCTCGTCGTCGAAGACCTCTCTTTCGGCCGGAAGAGGAACAGGGGCGCACTGGTACTGCTGGAAGAGGCGTACATGGACGAGTTTCTTTGGTTCATCCCCGAAAGCGCGATGGCCTATGAATAGGTTACTCATAAAATGCCTGCTGGCGGCTGTCGTGGTGCTCGGCGGCATCGTGTGGCTCCAGCACCGGAACACGGTGAGGCTGAAAGGGGAACGGGACCGTTACCGGTCGAACAGCGCGGCCCTGCTTTCGGAAGTGAGGCGCATACAGGCGGATTCGGCGACGATGGCACTCGATGCCAAGGCGCTGCAACTGACGCTCGACGAGTACAGACGCTTTCGAGCCGAGGATGCCGAGACCATCAGGCGGCTCGGGGTAAAAATCAAAAACCTCGAAGCGGCGGCAAGGCATGAGATTGAAGTGACCGGACCCATCGATGCCGCAGTGCGCGACACGGTCGTCATCCGGGACACCGTGCCGGTACTGAGGCAGAAAGTGGAGATGATAACGCCCCATATCCGGCTGACGGGTATTATCGAGGACAACCGGCTGCGGGGCGAAATCCGTGTGCCGGTAACGCTCCGCCAAGCCGTATGGGTGGAATACAAGGGCTGGTGGTTCTGGAAACGGGTCAAGGCCGTACACCAGACCATATCCAGTGACAATCCGTATGCGGAAATCAGTTATTCCGAATACATCAAAATAAAGTAGACAAAATAGCGGAAGGGTTCCCTTTAGTCTCGAAACAAACAGGGCCCTTCCGCTATTTATATATGAACTCCGGTAGAAAATACCCCCTTGACAGCTTGTCTTATTTTTATCCTTTGCAAGAAATTAATAACAAATATATAGGCAATGGCAACAGTAAAAGTGAAATTTCGCGCCTCTTCTGTTCCGACAAGGGAAGGCGCATTGTTCTACCAAGTGATTCATAACCGCGTGGCGCGGCAGGTCAATACCGGTTACAAGTTATACCCGTACGAGTGGGATGCGGCGGGTGCGGCAGTCGTCTTCCCTCCCGGCATCGAAGATTCCCGCCGGAACTATCTGGTCTCATTGAAAGAGACCTTGCGCGAAGATACCGGGCGTCTTAAAAACGTTATCCTGCGCCTTGAAAAGACCGGGAAAGACTATACTGCCGAAGAGGTGGTGAAATATTACCTCTCGCCTCCGGATACAGGAGGAATCATCTCTTTCGCCCGAGATACCGTCCGGCAACTGAAACAGGTCGGGAAGCCCCGTACCGCCGAACGCTACGCTACGGTCATGAACAGTTTCGGGCGTTTTCTCGGGGAAAGCGACGTGCCTTTGGACGAAGTGGATTCCGACCTGATGATCCGGTACGAGAACTTCCTGAAATCGAGCGGAGTCTGTCCGAATACCTCGTCCTATTACATGCGGGGGTTGCGGGCCGTCTATAACCGTGCCGTGGAAAAGGAATTGACCGTGCAGCGCAGCCCGTTCAAGCACGTCTACACGGGCATCGACAAGACCGTCAAGCGGGCCGTGCCCCTGAAAATCATCCGCCAGATCCGGGATCTGGACCTGACGCTGTTCCCTGCCATGGACTTTTCACGGGATATCTTCATGTTCTCGTTCTACACCAGAGGGATGTCGTTCATCGACATGGCTTACCTGAGAAAGAGGGACCTGCAAAACGGGATACTCTCTTACCGCAGGCAGAAGACGGGGCAGCAGCTTTTCATCAAATGGGAGAAACCCATGCAGGAGATCGTGGACAAGTACGACACGAGCGGGACCCCTTACCTGCTGCCGATAATCAAGGACATGAACGAGGATGACCGGAGGCAGTACAAGAACGCCGCGCATTTAGTCAATGACAAACTCAAAAAACTGGGTCGGGAACTGGGGCTGGATATTCCGCTGACGACCTATGTCGCCCGCCACGGGTGGGCATCCATTGCCAAAAGCCGGAACATTCCGCTTTCGGTCATAAGCGAGGCGATGGGACATGATTCGGAGAAAACCACACGCATCTATCTCGCCTCGCTGGACACCTCTGCCGTCGATAAGGCGAACAGCCAAATATTGAAAGCCTTGTAGGAAAACTTGCCCGTAGAATCACTTCGGTCGGTTAAAACAATACGGGGATTGTTGCGCGATTTGAGAATATCTCTTTTTGAGAGAAATATTACACGAGAACAAAGGTAATGAAAATACGAAATAGAGCAATAAAAGTCAGTCTAAAAATTGATCTCCATCGCAATTTTAGCTGAAAATGTTGTGCTGAAACGGGAAATTGTTGCGCAAAACAAGACTTTTCAAATGGAATTTACTGATAATAAAATCATTCTATTTCGCTATTTCTCTCAAAAAGAGATGTATCGGTTAACGGATGCCGAAACGAAACATACACGCTTCTTCCACAAGGAATAAACGAAGGAGACAAAGAACGGTTTTGTTCTGGGAGTGGTTCCGACAAGAGCACCGGGAAACCGTAAAGCGAGGTGTTTTTACCGGAGATGGAACTTGTTGAGTAACAATTTCATTCTCTCCGCAAGAGAAATATTAACCGGTGCAAAGATACTTAATTTATTGATAAAAACCGCATAGAACGGGGGTAATTTTCAGCAAGATAGTTCATTCGGGGCACTTTCGTTCAACGAAAGTTATGCGAATAGGCATCTATACATGACAGTCTCCCTTTGTTTATCAGGCTGTTAATATCAACATTAAGTATATCTATTTCTCTTGCGGAGAGAAGTATTGAAAGATGAGACCGAACACGGCATGGGAAAGTTTCCCATGTGTGATTACAGAAGCGTTTATGGTAAACATAAACAGATGTATTAATACGGGGGATTATTCCCCAACTTTTGGAACTACTACCCATAACTGCCTGATTTATAATTATATTTACAATCATGCAGGATTAGAAGAATTGCCTTGATTCAAAATATGGCTGATCCGGAGACCGAAAAACGGATATGCTGGTTCGTAATGCGCGACCTGAAACGAACCAATGCCAAGTTGCCCGCATACAAACTGCTGGAAGACGAACATTTCGAGGTGTTCACTCCCATGAAAGAGCGGTTGAGCATTCGTGGAGGCAAGCGGGTTCGGGAAAAGGTTCCCTTTATTCAGGATTTGCTTTTTGTCCATGATACAAAAGAGGCTATCGATCCGATTGTAAATAAGATTCCGACAATCCAGTACCGTTTCCAAAAAGGTGGCGGTTACGGAAAGCCGATGACCGTTCCGAATGAGGATATGGAGCGCTTCATACATGCCGTGAACGTGTCGGAAAATCCGAGATATTATCTTCCATGTGAATTACTCCCCGCCATGTGCGGCCGGAACATCTGTATTGTAGGCGGTCCTTTGGATGGTTATGAAGGGAAATTGCTGACCGTGCGCGGATCGAAAACGAAGCGTCTGTTAGTGGAATTACCTAACTTCTTTTCTGTCGGGGTGGAAGTCTGTCCGGAATATATCAAGCTGTTGTAAATAAAGCATATAAATATGTCTGATTCTATTTTGGATGACATATGGCATAAAGTTCAAGCGGTACGCATAAATCATAAACTGCCGGACAATCGACTGTTCTATTTGAGTAAGATATATCTATCGATCCATGAGCTGAATAGCTATACCCGTCAAGGCGATACTGCTGAGAAACACTTCGTGATATTGGGCCGTATCAATCGGTTGTTCGACGAATGCGCTTCCCGCTGTCGGGACTGTGACGATTCCGCCAGATTGGGATGTTTCGTTCCATTGCTTTATAGTCTGGCGGAGCCCTCTCTGGTACCGATAAAAAAAGAATCGGTGTATATCTGTAATATGTTTGCGGGCCATTTGGTCGATTTATGGATGGCAAGGGAATCCGTTTCATGGAAGGAGGATCTCGGGGCGATGTGGGCTGTAATCGAACTGACAAGCATGTTGGATAAACCGGAAAGGGAATGCGATCCGGCTTTCCAAAGATATTGGAATAAGCTTGTCGCATGGCGCGAATCCTTTTCGGAAGATTACGCATGGAAGTATATATCGGATATTGAAGCGCTCGGCCGTATCGAGATCATGAATCGCAATTCCGACATATTGCTCGACAAAACATTTGATGCTTACATCCCCCAAGCTTACCGGTATTACAAACGAAAAATGAGCAACGGGAATATACCGTTATCGGCATTGCCACTCCTGTTGGATTTGGAAAATAGAAGTGTCAGCCGACAGGAAATCGACATGGACATGATCCGTAGCGTACGGGAAACCTCCTTGAAAAATATGACGGACTGCGCTCCGAGGCAGAATGAATACTGGTTATTGTTATCCGTTTTGACGGAATGTATCTGCAAAGAACAACTCGACGCATATTACGACAGCTTCTTATAAAGTGAACTATGTATGAATTTCTGGATTGTAAATTGCCTCTTGGTGTTTCTGCTTTGTGTCTTCTGTGCGGGCATCGTCATTCCCCAGATTCTGCTGATCGCATTCCGCCGGAGACTCTTCGATGTTCCCGATGAGCGGAAGATTCATCAATGTAGCGTTCCCCGATTGGGAGGTATCGCATTCAAGCCGGTAGTGTTCTTTTCCTTTGCCCTGCTGCTGGGGACCAATATGTTACTGGGACATTCGGAAATGTTGACCGAGCTTGGTAACGACATACGGCCTTTGGTTTTCGCTTTCTGCTCCATCATGGTCCTGTATCTGGTCGGCATGGCCGATGACCTGATCGGCATCCGTTATCGCGCCAAGTTCGTTATCCAGATCCTATGCGGTGTGATGCTTATCGCCGGAGGTGTATATATCGACAACCTGTACGGTATCATGGGTATCCACGCTGTTCCATTATGGCTGGGGTATCCCCTGACCATTTTGATCGTAGTCTTCGTCATCAACGCCATCAACCTGATTGATGGTATCGACGGGCTAGCATCGGGGCTGTGCGGTATTGCCTGCCTGTTTTACGGGCTGACTTTTTTCTGGCTTCACCAATATATTTATGCCATGCTGGCGTTTGCCACATTGGGCGTGCTCGTACCGTTTTTCTATTACAATGTTTTCGGAAACGCTGAACATGGGCGGAAAATCTTCATGGGTGATACAGGTAGCCTGACCATCGGCATGATGCTCTGTTTTCTTGGTCTCAAGCTGACTATGTGCGGACCGAACGATAATACGGGAAACGTACATCCGATGGTGTTGGCCTTCTCGCCTCTGCTGGTTCCATGCTGCGACGTGGTACGGGTTTACCTGCATCGGGTACGTAACGGGAAGAACCCGTTCCTGCCCGACAAGAACCATATTCACCATAAATTACTTGCTATCGGAATGAAGCAGCGAGGTGCCATGATTACCATCATTTCCGTATCGACTGTATTCATACTGTTAAATATTCTTTTGTCCCTCGATCTCGATGTAAACTGGATTATATTGGGCGATATCCTGATATGGACTCTCGCTAACATCCGGCTGACGAAACATATCGGACAGCTTCAGTCGAAACAAGCAACCGACAAATAAAAATTCTTGAAATATGAAAATCAGATACACTTTATTCTTATTGACTGCGGCCTTTCTGTTAGGATCATGTGCTGCGCCGAGGGTCGCCTATTTCACGGACATGAAGCAAGGCACCGCAGAGCAGGTTTTGAATCCGCTGGAAATCCGAGTACGTCCCGAAGATAAAATCTCGATATTGGTCAACAGCAAAGATCCCTTGTTGATGGATCTTTTCAACCTTCCGATTATATCCCGTCAGATAGGTAGTTCATCGGGAACATCCAATAGCCAAGGGGTCTCGGGATATACCATAAACAGGGACGGGGATATCGATTTCCCCGTGCTTGGTAAAATCCATGTGGAAGGAATGACGAGGGAAGAGATTGCCGCGCATATCAAGGACAAGCTGATGACCCAGAATTTGGTCAAAGATCCGGTGGTGACGGTAGAGTTCATGAATTTAACCGTGTCCGTTCTGGGCGAGGTGGCTCATCCCGGACGTTTCAATATCGACAAGGACCGACTGACGCTTTTGGACGCGTTGAGCATGGCCGGAGACCTTACCGTTTACGGGAAACGGGAAAATGTGCTGGTTCAACGCGAGGAGAACGGGAAAAAGGTACTTTATAAAGTCAACCTGAACTCGGGTTATGACCTTTATGCCTCTCCCGTGTATTATTTACAGCAGAACGATATCGTTTATGTGGAACCCAACTCGATGAGAGCAAGACAGGCGACCGTAAACGGCAATAATGTCCGCTCGGCCTCTTTCTGGATGTCGCTGGCTTCGCTGCTGACCACCATTACCGTGTTGATCGTGAAATAACATAGAATCGGATATGATGACCATCAATCAAAAAAATACAAAACCGGGACAGCAGGATGATTTCCTACGGATACAGGACCTGTTTTACCTGTGTCTGGCCAGATGGAAATGGTTTGTCCTTTCGTTGGCCGTAACGCTCGGCATCGCTGTCTTTTATATTTTACGCACGCCACAGGTTTATACCCGTACGGCGTCGGTGTTGATCAAAGAGGATTCGAAAGGGAAATCCGTATCTTCGGAGATGGATGCGTTCTCTGACTTGGGGCTGTTCCAGTCCGGGACGAACGTCAACAACGAACTCATCGCCTTCCAGTCGCCGGCCTTGATGACCGAAGTGGTGAAACGGTTGCGTCTGGACATGAATTACTTCGTTCCGGAAAGATTCCACCGTCGGGTAGCTTACGGACTGACACTGCCTGTGAACGTGACGATGAGTGATTTACTTGAAAATGAATCGGCAAGCTTTACATTGGAAGTACAACCGGACAGCACATTATTCTTATCCGACTTTACACGGAACGGGACGGAGCTCGATGAAACGGGTATAACGGGGCATTTGCTCGATTCCATACCTACCCCGTTAGGCAGGATCATTGTCCACACGACACCCAATTACGTGAATGGCAAGGCATATACACTGTATGTGGACAAATCCAGCCTGTATAGTGCCGTCAATGCCTATTCCGCCAATCTGTCTGTGGCGCTGAACAACGAGAAGGCTTCGGTCATCGACCTGTCATTCAAGGATAACTCCACCCAACGGGCGGAAGATATGTTGAACATGCTGATCTCCGTCTATAACGAGAACTGGGTGAAGGACAAGAACCAGATCGCGGTCAGCACCTCGATGTTCATCAACGAGCGACTGGGCGTAATCGAACAGGAACTGGGTAACGTGGACGAGGACATTTCGTCCTACAAGTCCGAACATCTGCTGCCCGACGTGCAGGCGGCATCGAACATGTACATGGCGCAGAGCAGCCAGACGAACGCCCAGATTCTGGCCCTGAACAACCAGCTTTACATGACCCGCTACATTAGGAACTATTTAGCCAACGATGCCAACCGAACGCAACTGCTCCCGGCCAATTCCGGCATAGAGAGCGCCAATATAGAGTCGCAGATTACCGAATACAACAAACAACTGCTGCAGCGCAACAGCTTGGTTGCCAACAGCAGCACGGAGAATCCGCTGGTTGTGGATATGGATCAGGCTTTGGCATCCATGCGGGGTGCGATAATCAGGTCTATCGACAATCAGATCGTAACGCTGAATGCGCAGATAAAAAGTTTGCAACAGACGGAGCAACAGACGACATCGCGCATAGCAGCCAACCCCACGCAGGCCAAATACCTGCTGTCGGTGGAACGCCAGCAGAAAGTCAAGGAGGCTCTTTACCTGTTCCTGTTGCAGAAGCGCGAAGAGAACGAACTGTCGCAGGCGTTCACCGCCTACAACACCCGCATCGTCACCCCACCGCATGGCAGCATATTGCCGACATCACCGGTACGCAAGAACATTTTACTGGTCGCATTCGCTTTGGGGCTGCTCATTCCGGTAGTCATCATCTTCCTGCGCGAGAACATGAATACCCGCGTACGGGGAAGGAAAGACTTGGACGGTGTCACCGTACCGTTCATCGGTGAGATTCCGCTGTTTACGAAAAAAAAGAAAAGGATATTCGGGAAAAAAACGCAGGAGGTCAAGGCGGTGGTCGTCAAGGAAGGCAGCCGCGACATCATCAACGAGGCTTTCCGCGTGCTACGCACCAATCTGGAATTCATGACCGGCAAGGACAAGTCATCGAATGTCATCATCATAACCTCGTTCAATCCGGGCAGCGGCAAATCGTTCCTGACCATGAATATCGCCGTGAGCCTTGCCATCAAAGAGAAAAAGGTGCTGGTAATCGACGGTGACCTGCGCCACGGCTCCGCTTCGTCCTATATCGACTCTCCGGACAAGGGGTTGAGCGACTATCTGGGCGGCCGCATCGACTCGCTGGACGAAATCATCGTCCCCGACCCGAAACGGAAACATCTGGATATCCTACCCGTCGGAACGATTCCCCCCAACCCCACCGAACTGCTGTTCAACGAGCGGTTGAAGCTGGTGATCGATACCGTACGAGAGCAGTACGACTATGTACTGATCGACTGTCCGCCTATCGAAATAGTGGCAGACACGCAGATTATCGAGAAACTGGCCGACCGTACCATTTTCGTGGTTCGTGTAGGATTACTCGAACGGAGCATGCTCGCCGAGTTGGAAAAGATCTACGGAGAGAAGAAATATAAGAATATGTCCCTGATCCTGAACGGAACCGAGGGAAATGGCGGGCGCTACGGATACCGTTACGGTTATCACTACGGTTACGGTTCGGGATACCATTATGGCTCGGATAAAAAACGGGGGGGGGTAAATGGTTGGTTATCAAATAATTAAAAATACCCTATACAAAAAACATGCATCGTCGTGTGGTGTTTTAGGAAACGTATCCCGCTGAAAGATAGCGGTATATTCGAGGGATTTACCGACTGGCATTCGCACATCCTGCCGGGTGTGGACGATGGGGTGCAGACGATGGACGAGGCGTTGGAAATCCTGCGCATGTATGAAGAGTTTGGCGTAAAATCTGTATGGCTCACGCCGCATATCATGGAGGATATCCCCAACACCACAGCACATTTAAGGGAACGTTTCGCAGAATTGCAGGCGGCCTACACGGGAAACGTGGAGTTGCATCTGGCGGCCGAAAACATGCTCGACAACCTTTTCGAGGAACGGTTGGAAAAGAACGACCTGCTGCCTTTGGGCGGGAACGGCGACCATCTGTTAGTGGAGACCTCTTATTTCAATCCCCCGATGGGATTGAACAATATCCTGCTCCGCATCAAGGCGAAAGGCTACCATCCCGTCCTCGCACACCCGGAACGGTATGTATATATGGGTGAGTCGGAGTATCGACAGCTAAAAGAAATGGGGGTGAAGTTCCAGCTCAATCTTCCGTCATTACTCGGCATATACGGGCGTATCCCAAAGACAAAAGCGGAATGGCTGATAAAAAACTGCATATATCATTTATTCGGAACCGACATCCATGGGGCATCGCAGTTTATGTCAATTGCAACGAGAAGAATATTAAATAATAAAATAATTAATCATATTAGATAAAAGACAAAATGAAAGGAATCGTTTTGGCCGGTGGCTCCGGTACCCGTCTTTACCCCATAACCAAGGGTGTCAGCAAACAGTTGTTGCCGATTTATGACAAACCGATGATTTACTATCCCATTTCCGTGCTGATGCTGGCCGGAATACGGGAGATATTGATTATTTCCACACCGTACGATTTGCCCAGTTTCAAACGCCTGCTGGGTGATGGCTCTGATTATGGAGTCCGTTTTGAATATGCAGAACAACCTTCGCCCGACGGCCTGGCGCAGGCGTTTCTTATAGGCGAACAGTTCATCGGCAACGACTCCGTGTGTCTCGTATTGGGAGACAATATTTTTCATGGAACAGGATTTTCCGAACTGCTTAAAGAAGCCGTAAGAAATGCAGAAGAGGCACAGCACGCGACGGTGTTCGGTTATTGGGTCGATGATCCGGAACGCTATGGAGTAGCGGAATTCGACGCGGATGGAAACTGTCTGTCGATTGAGGAAAAACCCGAGCATCCTAAATCGAACTATGCAGTCGTAGGGCTTTATTTTTATCCCAACAAAGTTGTCGATATCGCCAAGCGTATCAAACCGTCCGCGCGGGGCGAATTGGAAATCACGACTGTCAACCAAGAATTTCTGAAAGAAAGAAAATTGAAAGTGAAGACTTTGGGACGAGGCTTCGCATGGTTGGATACGGGGACGCACGACTCGTTGGCAGAGGCTTCGATTTTCGTGGAAGTTATCGAAAAACGCCAGGGGTTGAAAGTGGCCTGTCTGGAGGGCATTGCTTACCGCAAGGGTTGGATAGACAAGGCAACAATGGCAGAGTTGGCTCTACCGATGCAAAAGAACCAATATGGGCGGTATTTACTGAAAGTTATCGATGAAGTGGAGCACACCGGCAAGGAAAATTTAGACTGACCTATGAATGTTATAAAGACCGATATAGAAGGCGTGGTAATTATAGAACCGCGCCTTTTCAAAGACGATAGAGGTTATTTCTTCGAATCATTCTCGCAACGGGAATTCGAAGAAAAAGTACGCAAAATCAATTTCGTGCAGGATAATGAAAGCATGTCCTCCTACGGCGTGATGCGTGGATTACACTTCCAACGCCCTCCCTTTACGCAAAGTAAATTGGTACGTTGCGTGAAAGGACGTGTATTGGATGTGGCAGTGGATATTCGTAAAGGCAGTCCTACCTATGGACAACATGTAGCTGTGGAACTGACCGAAGATAATCACCGTCAATTTTTCGTGCCAAGAGGCTTTGCGCATGGTTTTGCCGTATTGAGCGAAACAGCTGTATTCCAATACAAGTGCGATAATTTTTATGCACCTGAAGCTGACGGGGGGATCAGTATCAAGGATGAAAGTTTGGGTATTGATTGGCAAATTCCGATGGAGAATGCCATTCTGTCTGAAAAAGATATCAAGCATATATGCCTGGAAGATTTTGATTCTCCTTTCGATTACAACGTCAATCTTTATCCTGAATTTGAACGATGAATATACTTGTAACAGGGGCCAACGGACAACTCGGTAATGAAATGCGATTGGTGGCCCAAAGCAGTAACGACCGGTATTTCTTTACCGATGTTAATCAGGCAGAAGGCGTAGAAACCCTCTATTTGGATATAACGGATCGGGAAGCCATTGGGAAGATGGTGACAGACTACCGGATAGATGCCATTGTGAACTGTGCCGCTTATACCAATGTGGATGCCGCCGAAAGTAATGAGGCATTAGCTGAAAAGCTTAACGCTGAGGCTCCGGAGAACCTTGCCGGAGCAATGAAAAAGGTTAACGGACTGCTGATCCAGATTTCCACCGACTATGTATTCGGCAAGGAACCTTATAATGTTCCCTGCAAGGAGGAGCAACAAGGCACACCGACAGGAGTGTATGGTCTGACAAAACTGCACGGCGAACAGAAAATAATAGCTGTTGGTTGCAAGCACGTCATTATCCGTACGGCATGGCTATACAGCGAGTTCGGCAAGAACTTCTGTAAGACGATGATGAACTTGACGGCGACTAAACCGCAATTGGAGGTTGTGTTCGACCAGACCGGCACACCGACCTATGCACTCGATTTAGCGAAAGCTATTGAGTGCATATTGGCCGATTACGGTAAGGAAAGAAGTGCCGAAAGCTATAGTAAAACAGGCATTTACCATTATTCCAACGAAGGAGTTTGCTCGTGGTACGATTTCACCAAAATGATTGCCGAATATAACGGCACAACGGCTTGCGATATACGCCCCTGTCACAGCAGCGAATTTCCCAGCCCTGTTACACGGCCCTCTTATTCGGTTTTAGACAAGACGAAAATCAAAAATATTTTCGGTATTCGGATTCCTTATTGGAAGGAATCACTGAAGCGGTGTATTAACAATCTGAAAAACAACAAATAATATGACCAAAAGAAATATCGTCATCACCGGAGGTGCAGGGTTTATTGGCAGTCACGTAGTGCGTCTGTTCGTTAATAAATATCCGGAGTATAAAATCATTAACCTGGATAAGCTGACATACGCCGGGAATTTGGCTAATCTGAAGGACATCGAGGACAAGCCCAACTACAAGTTCGTGAAGATGGACATTTGCGACTTCGACGCCTTTTACAAACTGATGCAGGAGGAACACATAGACGGCATTATCCATCTTGCAGCCGAAAGCCACGTAGACCGTAGCATTAAAGACCCGTTTACATTTGCCCGAACCAATGTAATGGGAACCCTCTCTTTGTTGCAGGCTGCCAAATTATACTGGGAGTCCTTACCGGAAAAGTATGAGGGCAAACGGTTCTACCACATCTCAACCGACGAAGTCTACGGCGCACTGGAAATGACAAATCCGGAAGGCATCAAGCCACCGTTCACCACTACCGCCTCCTCATCGGAACACCACCTCGCCTACGGCAAGGATTTCTTTTACGAAGACACGAAATACAACCCACATAGCCCGTATTCAGCTTCAAAGGCATCAAGCGACCACTTTGTGCGTGCCTTTCACGACACTTACGGAATGCCGACCATCGTGACCAACTGTTCGAACAACTACGGGCCTTATCAGTTTCCGGAAAAGCTGATACCGCTTTTCATCAACAATATCCGTCATCATAAGCCTCTGCCAGTGTATGGCAAGGGCGAAAACGTACGCGACTGGCTTTACGTCGAAGATCATGCTCGTGCCATCGACATAATCTTCCATAAAGGAAAGATTGCTGAAACATACAATATCGGCGGCTTCAACGAGTGGAAGAACATCGACATCATCAAGGTTCTGATACGAACTGTCGATCGTCTTTTAGGGCGTAAGGAAGGTGAAGATATGGATTTGATAACCTACGTCACCGACCGTTTGGGGCACGATGCCCGCTACGCTATTGATTCCACAAAACTACAAAAGGAATTGGGTTGGGAGCCGAGCCTACAATTTGAAGAAGGCATCGAGAAGACCATTCGCTGGTATCTCGACAATCAGGAGTGGATAGATAACATCGCTTCCGGTGAATATGAAAAATACTACGAGGAGATGTATAAAAGAAGATAAAGATATACTAAGTTAACAAATTCTTACCAACTCAACATATCACAATCAGATATTCAATAATAAAAATACAATGGATGATGACAAATACCTCAAAATAGCCGTAGCCGGGACAGGCTATGTTGGGATGAGCATTGCTACGCTGCTGGCTCAGCACCATCAAGTGATGGCCGTAGATATTGTTCCCGAAAAAGTAGAGAAAATAAATAGGCGGGTATCGCCTATACAAGATGAATATATCGAGAAATATCTGGCGGAAAAAACATTGAACCTAACGGCTACCCTTGACGGCAAGGCTGCTTATCGGGAGGCAGACTTTGTGGTGATTGCCGCACCTACCAACTACGATCCAGTAAAGAACTATTTCGACACCTCTCATGTGGAAGAGGTCATCGAGTTGGTAAAGAGTGTCAATCCCAATGCTATCATGGTCATCAAAAGCACCATTCCGGTTGGTTATACCGAAAGTGTACGAAAGAAATTTGATACTGAAAACGTCATCTTCTCGCCAGAGTTCCTGCGTGAGAGCAAGGCCTTGTATGACAATCTCTATCCCAGCCGCATCATTGTGGGCAGACCGGAGGGGGATGCCCGTCTGGACGAAGCTGCGCATACTTTCGCCGCCCTATTGCAGGAAGGGGCTATTAAGGAAAATATTGATACCCTTTTCATGGGGCTGACCGAGGCTGAGGCCGTGAAATTGTTCGCCAACACCTACTTGGCTCTGCGGGTGAGCTACTTCAATGAACTGGACACTTACGCTGAAATGAAAGGACTCGACACGCAGGCCATCATCAATGGTGTGAGTCTTGACCCCCGTATCGGCACACACTATAATAATCCCTCATTCGGTTATGGAGGTTACTGCCTTCCCAAAGACACGAAACAACTGCTTGCCAACTATGCGGATGTCCCGGAAAATCTGATACAGGCTATTGTAGAGAGCAACCGTACCCGCAAGGATTTCATTGCCGACCGTGTGCTGAACAAGGCCGGCTACTACGACTATTATAATCGAGGCGATTTCAATCCCAATGAGGAACGGAAATGCGTTGTCGGAGTCTATCGCCTGACCATGAAGTCAAACAGCGACAACTTCCGACAGTCATCCATACAAGGGGTGATGAAACGTATCAAGGCAAAAGGGGCTGAAATAATCATTTATGAACCGACATTGGAGGATGACAGTACCTTCTTCGGTAGCCGTGTGATAAATGACCTGCAGGCATTCAAGGTCCAAAGCCAAGCCATCATCGCCAACCGCTATGATACCTGTCTGGACGATGTGTGGGAAAAGGTATATACCCGTGACATATTCGGAAGGGATTGAAATCACCCTGAACACGGGAACAGACAAAAAAGACAAGAACATGCTCACAAAAAACATAACACTGGAAGGCAGGACCGTACTGATTACGGGCGTGGCCGGCTTTATCGGCGCGAATCTCGCCGGACGGTTGCTGCACGATGTCGCAGGTATCAGGGTGACAGGCATCGACAATATGAACGACTACTACGACATCCGCCTGAAAGAGGAACGTTTGGAAGGGCTATTGTCCCATCCATCGTTTTCATTTGTAAAAGGCGATATAGCGGATAAATCCACAATAGACAGGCTTTTCACAGAGTGCCGTCCGTCTGTGGTAGTCAATCTCGCTGCACAAGCAGGAGTGCGCTACAGCATCATTAATCCAGATGCTTACGTCGCGTCGAATCTAATAGGCTTCTACAATATTCTGGAGGCTTGCCGTCATTCTTACGACAATGGTCGAACGGGAGTGGAACATTTGGTGTATGCCAGTTCCAGCAGCGTATATGGCAGTAACAGGAAAGTGCCTTACTCCACCGACGACAAAGTGGACAACCCCGTAAGCCTTTATGCCGCTACCAAGAAGAGCAACGAACTGATGGCACATGCCTACGGAAAACTCTATAACATCCGTTCTACGGGTTTGCGCTTCTTTACCGTCTATGGTCCGGCAGGGAGACCGGATATGGCCTATTTCGGCTTCACGGACAAATTAGTGAAAGGAGAAGCCATCAAAATATTCAATTACGGCAACTGTCGGCGTGATTTCACCTATATTGACGATATTGTGGAAGGGATTGTGCGTGTGATGCAGCACGCACCCGAACGGAGCAACGGCGAAGATGGTTTGCCTGTCCCGCCTTACAAGGTCTATAATATAGGCAACAATAATCCTGAAAATCTTACAGATTTTGTTGCCATCTTGCAAGAGGAACTAGTACGCGCCGGAGTACTGCCCTCTGATTATGACTTTGAAGCGCACAAAGAGCTTGTGCCTATGCAGCCCGGAGACGTTCCGGTGACATACGCCGATACAACCCCTTTGGAAGAAGATTTCGGCTTCAAGCCTGCAACACCTCTAAGAGCCGGCTTGAAGAAGTTTGCGGAATGGTATGCGGGATTCTATAAAATAGATTGTGAAAATGACGAGAGAGCGGATTATTAAATCGTTATGAATCAATAATACTATTAAGTATATTAAAGGTTAAAGCAATTGGGAAGTAGTCAGAGAATAGTTAAAGGAGTAATTTGGACAACTATTCTAAATATAGTCAATGCAATTTATGGTTTCATATCCATTCCGATATTAATTAATCACTTTGGCAAAGCGGAATATGGTCTCATAGGTTTAGCTATGTCCATTAATATATATCTTCAATTGATGGATATGGGGTTCAATTCCACAAATATCCGATTCTTTTCAACATGGTTGGCTGAGGGCAAATGCGAAAAAGTGCAGAAAGCATTCCAAACAAATATGTCATTTTATAGTATAATAGGTTTGGTAAATGCAATTATACTGATAGTCATATCTCTTTTTGCACAAGATATCTTTAATGTAACGACAGAGCAGAATATAATATTAAAACATCTATTATACATATTGTCTGTTTCTGCTTTTTGCAGTTGGATTTCAGGATGTTTTGACCAAATTATCAGAGCTACAGAAAATGTCGCATGGATTCAAATCAGGACACTCATCACCAAAATGCTAATGATAGTTGTACTCATTGCAACTATAAAACTTCACCTCTCAATAGAATTATACTATGCTTTGACATGTCTTTCAACATTGTCCATTATACCAATGTCAATCAACAAAATACGAAAAGATATATCTTGTATCAATTTCTTGCCCAAAATAGACAAAACAGTATTAAAAGAAATTTTGCCATATAGCTTGAATATTTTTTCATTTAGTTTTTTCCAATTTTCCTTTCACAACCTAAGAACAGTTTTTCTTGGTATAAAGGGAACAATGGAATCAATAACTGATTATCGTATTTTGAACAGCATCATAGGGATAGTGGTTATGCTCGGAGGAGCGTTTATAAGTATATTACTACCATCTACTGCAAAAATCGTTGCACAAAGTAACAGAAATGCCTTTTATCGGGTTGCCTACTCTGGGACCAAATACATATCTATTCTTATCTCGTTTTGTTGTTTTGGTATGATGAGTATAGGTCGAGAGGTCTTGATATTATATGTGGGTGACACTTATTTGTACTTGACAGTGTGGTTCAATATTTGGCTATTGTGTACATTAGGAACTCATAACCAAGCTATATCAAGTCTTATTCTGTCGGGAAAAGATATCCGAGCAATTAGTTATAATTCCATTTTTTCTTCTATTATTGGTCTTTTGATATGTTGGATTCTAATTCCATATTATCAAATTGGAGGGACTGTAATCGCATACATTGTATATACACTATCGCAACTCCTTTTTTTCTATTTATATTATTGGCCTAAAAAGATGAAAATAAATTCATGGAAGGTATTTACAGAAGATTTCATACCATATGTCATATTAGGAACTACAATATATTTATGTTTACAATTTTTACCAAATAGCAGCAAGACAATAGTAACACTACTTGTCAAAGGTGGGCTTTTTTCTATATGTTATCTACTCGGATTGCTTCTATTAACAAATAAAGAGGACAAAACCTTTTTTGTTAGTATTATACATCGTTCAAATAAATCACAGCAATGAGAAACATAAGAATCGGTATTTTTTTCGGAACCATATTGCACCAGAATATGGGCTGTAATGCACTCAACTATAGTTTTATTCAACTTTGCGAAGAGATAGGTAAACAAAAAGATTGGCATTTTCAATACATATTGTATTGGGACATACCTGCGTCTTTCAACAAAAACAATCTGCCTAAAGAATTGAATGGGTATGATATATCTTTCATCAAAGTTCCGGAATCATATCTCAGGCTTTGGCTCAAAGGGATATTGAAGGATAAGATGCATGATTACAATCAGTTTTATCAGTCAGTAAAGAGTTGTGATTTTTTTGTTGATACATGCGGAGGGGACAGCTTTAGCGATATATATGGTTCATATACTTTAAAATATATTGGCAAGAACCATGCTTTGGCAAATAAATTCAAGAAACCCATAATCCTGCTTCCACAGACGATAGGACCGTTCAACACCGCTAAAGGTGAAAAGAAAGCCCAAAGGATGATGGCTCAGGCCGCTATGTGCTATGTCCGCGATGACATCAGTGAAAAGGTCGCCGCTAAATACACACCTATTAATAAGATATTCAAAACCATAGATATGGCTTTCCATATGTCATATCCGACATGCGGTTCTCAAATATCTTCAGATAAAAAAAGAATAGGAATCAGTCCTTCCGCCCTATTATGGAATGGGGGGTATACAGGAACGAATCAGTTTGGATTAAAATCTGATTACAAATCAGTCATTCGAAAAATCATAGAATGTCTTCGGCAAGAAAACTATCAGGTGGTTCTTCTTGCACATGTTCTCTACGGAACCGCATCCCAGCCTCGGGAAGATGATTATTGGTTATGTAAACAACTCCAATATGAATATCCTGAAACAGAACTGGCACCGTTCTTTTATACGCCAATAGAAGCAAAAAGTTTCATATCTTCTCTTGACGGTCTCATGAGTAGCCGTATGCATTGTTGTATAGGAGCTTATTCTTCTGGTGTTCCTGTGTTTACTCTTGGGTATAGTCGTAAGTTCAACGGACTTTTTATTGATACTTTGAAATATCCATATGGTTCGGATTTGAGGGGTGACGAACTAAAAACAGTTATTCAAAAGTTATATGATTTTTTGTCTAATTTATCTGAAATTAAGGAAGAAATGCCTCTAAGATTAAAAAGAATAAAGGATGAACGCGAAAGATTCGTTCAGTCATTAACTCAAACTTTCAGCAGATGCATCATCAAGTAGAAAAGATATGCAGATATAAAGCTTGTTTAGGGTGTGGTCTATGCGTTGATGAAAAGTCAAAGCAAAAAATGGAGCTTTATACAGACGGGTATTATCATCCTTCCGATAAAGCTTTGATTGATCCTGATTTCAAGAAATTTTGTCCAGGGTTTGGTATATACCAAAAACATAAGAAAAAAACGGAACAGGAAATATTATACGGTCCAATTGTTTCACCAGTGGTTTGTGGTCATGCCACCAATAAGACGATAAACTATCAAGCTTCTTCGGGAGGTATCATAACTGCGCTGTGTATTCATTTGCTAAAAAATGGCCTTGTAGATGGCATTTTACAAGTCCGTCAGTCACACAAAGATCCAACACGGACAGAACCCCATCTGTCTTCGACTATAGAAGATGTATTGGAATGTATGGGATCACGTTATGCTCCCTGCAGTCTTTTTGAACATTTGCGTGAATATCTTTCAACAGGAAAGAGGCTGGCCGTAGTTGGGAAACCTTGCGATATTGCCGCCTTAAAACAATACATGGCTGTTTATCCTGAGAAGACATGCAACATCCTATATACATTTTCAATGATGTGCATGGGGCTACCATCGCATAAGGCAACATTGGAAATGACAGAATATCTCGGTGTAGATCCTCAAACCATAAGAAATATACGATACCGAGGATTTGGCTGGCCCGGCAAAGCCGTTGTTGAAAGTCAAGACGGAACAAAAAAGGAATGTACATACATTCAATCATGGGGAGCAATTTTAGGTAGAGATACATTGTTCAGATGTAAATTATGCCCAAATGGTTTCGGGGAATTTGCCGATATTTTCTGTGGAGATGCGTGGTACTGCAAAAATGGCAATCCATCATTCAATAACGATGAAGCCGGACGCAGCTTTATCTTTATAAGGTCTGACAAAGGTAAGGAGCTGGTGGAACAAGCGATAGCAGACGGTGCAATTGTTGTAGAACCGTATGACATGAAAGAGATGCCTTTCATCCAAAAGTCGCAGTATCAACGTAAGGTCAATATTCCTATCAGATATGTTTTATACAAGATTTTAGTTAATCCGCAATTTCGTCTAAAAGGCTTTAGGCTTATCCACCTTTGCAAAATTGCAGGGGTAAGGTCATTAATTAAGGATGGAAGAGGCTTCATTGGACGATGGTGGCGCGGTTATAAGGGACATAAAAAATGTTGAATGCCATTATTTAGAGAATTATTGTTCTAATACCATATAAGGAATTCAAATGTGGAGTGTGTCTGTTTTCTGTCCATGACAATGATTATCAGTATATAAATAATGGTTGTGTGTTTTCATGGTTATTAGCTTTATTCTGGCAGTTGGTATAAGTCTTTCGTAGTTCGTCGCATCTATTGTAAACTTAAATTTTATAATCTGTGAATCCTTTATTTTCAATTCTTCTTATTACATACAACCAGGAAAAGTATGTAAAAGAGGCTTTTGATGCCTGTATAAAACAAACATACAAAAATTACGAAATTGTTATCTGTGATGATAATTCGACTGACAATACATTCTCGGTTCTAAGTATTCTTGTGAAAAACTACAAGGATACAGGAGGAGAGATTCCGATAATACTCCATAAGAGCAAGCAGAATAAAGGTATCGGTGGCAACTTTCAGCAGGCAGCACAACTAAGTCATGGCGACTGGCTTGTCATGGCAGCAGGTGACGATGTTTCGCTTCCTCAACGGTTGGAGACATTACATCAAGTTATTCAGAATAATCCGGATGCTTATGGTATCAATACAGCCAGATATTTTGTAGATGAACATTTGGAAAATCCCAAATATATCTTTCAGCGGGACTATCTTTTAGGGGCAGACTCAGCTTGGCATCGCAGCTTGTTCTCGGACTTTATCCCACTCGATCAAAGGGTGATGAGTGAAGACCATATTCTTAATCTTCGTGCAATGTTGAAGGGTAAGATGATCCAAGTCAATACTCCCACTATCCTGTATCGTATTTCTTCACACAACTATAGTATGCCAAAATCATCAAACATACTTGAAGCAAAGAAAGCCGAATTGAAAAAAATGTCATATCATAGGAATTTGTTATTGTTCCGTTTAGCGGATTTGGAATCTTGGACGATTTCCCATAAAGAACCTTTGATGCCACAGATTAAGCAGAAAACTGTTGCCGAACTGGAGGATATAGACAACAGGATACAATCGTATTCATTGTATATAAAAACTATACAATCAACAATTTTCAACAAGATAAAATACCTGTTTACGCCAACAACAGTCTGGCTACATAACTCATTTATATACCGTTTCTATAATCTTATAAAAATGTTAGGATTGCTCAATGAGAAGTCAAAAAGGCAAGTAAAGCCACAAGAAATAGAAACAAAACAAGACGACAGGATTGAGGTTATCACATTATCGGACTTCATAGACGAAAGGCGAAATTTATTTTAGCAGATTAAAAAGAAGAACATAAATATTGTCAACAAGATATATGATGTATAATTCGGCCTTTTCAACTGTCGCCGTGCTCTTTTTGGGCTGTATGGCTGCAGCCGTCTGGGGTTGAAATTTACTATAAAACATATTTTGAAAACAGTAGGTGTGATGAAATGACAGCACAAAAGCGTGACAATGTTTTCAATATTATGAAAGGCTTGGCCATCATCTCGGTGGTAGCAGGCCATTGCGGTGTGTCTGTTGTAGAGGGGTTTGTCAACCAATACCACCTTGCGACATTCTATTTCGTGGCGGGGTATTTTTTCAGTCCCCGCTACGTTGATGACACGAAATCTTTTGTAGTGAAACGAATAAAACGGCTCTACCTCCCTTTTGTGTATTACGGACTGGCGTTTTTGCTGCTCCACAACGTGTTCTGCTCGCTGGGGCTTTATCGCGCCGATGCTGTCTATTCTGCAGGGGATTTCTTCCGCAACGGGTTGCGTCTGCTTTTTCAACTGGCATCGTTCGAGCCGTTTATGGGTGCCTTGTGGTTTGCGCCCTCGCTGCTGATGGTGTCCGTCATCTACGTTGTGGTGCGGAAAATCTGCGGGTAGCATTGCATAAAAACTGCATGGGGGGGGGTAATTTTATGCACCCTTATAGGTTTTCTATGCATAGAACTGCATGTCAAGAATCCTCTTTGCATATGGAATGCAATGATCGTTGTGATGATCTACCATTTAGGCGCAGTTTTTAAGAAACACGAACTTCTGCAACGCTACGTTAACTCGGGTGTAACGCTCATTTGCGTAGTGCTCACTATTGGCTTCTATATGTTGGGTGGTATTGTGCGCCTACAGCCGTCGGAGATGATTTCGAACAACCCTCTGCTCTTTTTTGTCGTCCCTATTGTAGGGGTCGCTATGGTATACGGCGTGTCGAAGTGGATTAGCCGGATGCGGATTGCCGATACCATCGCCCTGTGCGGCAATTGCTCGTTCGAGATAATGGCACTCCACTTTATCTGTTTCAAGCTCGTGGCCGTAGCCCACGTCTTCATTGAAGGAGGCGGATTTGCCCATCTTTCCGATTTTCCTGTCTATGGTGAGAATCTGGCGTGGTGGACACCGCTGTATGTGCTTGTGGGATGCGCCGTACCGATAGCGGCAAGCCGCCTCATAAAGAACGTAAAATCATCATTTCACTGGACATGATAGGTATCGTAATCGTATCGTATAAGAATCAGGAGAGCACTATCGCGTTTATCAACGAGCAGTTGCCGAAGATTGGCGTTCCGTGGAAAGCCATCGTTGTCGACAACGGCCCGGACGAAAGTGTGGGGAAAGCGATAGCGGAAAGGTGCGGCGGAGTCCTGCTCCGGCATCCCGATGAGGCGATTGAGGAGCAGAGCCGGGTATATGTCGTTTCGCCCCTGGAGAATCTCGGTTTTGCACGTGGCAACAATTTTGGAGCAGATATACTCGCCCGTAATTTTGTCATAGACTACTTTCTGTTCAGCAACGACGACATCATCATTAGCGATGTCCGGGTAATGGAAAAAATGCTCCTGCAGTTTGACAAGCGGCAGGATGTGGCGATTGTGGGGCCTCGCATTATTGGCAAGGACAACCGCGACCAATCGCCGCACTACCGTATTATTACCCCATTACGACAGATTGGCTGGAAATTGTTCCGTCGGTTTCGGCGGAACAGGGCAGCAGCACGCCCGGCAATTGAGCCGCCGCAGTCAAGCTATTGCTATTGGGTGTCCGGCTGCTTCTTTCTGGTCAGGCAGTCTGATTTCAGTGCTGTCGGCGGCTTCGACCCGCGGACATTCCTGTATTCCGAAGAGGTGATATTGTCGGAGCGCATGAAACGCATCGGCAAACGCTCATATTTCATGGCCGACACAAGTGTCGTGCATTTGGGAGGTTGCTCCACCCAACAAGTGAACAACCGGACGCTCCATCGCTATCTGAAACAGAGCAACTGCATCTACTACCGCAATTACCTGCGCAGCAATCCAGTCTTGGTGTGGCTTTACAAAGTGATTTGTTAATGGAATTTCAACACATAAACATAAATTATGGAACTGAAAAATGTGGTGGTAAGGGGTGTTTTCGCAAAAATAATCAAGCATATCAAAGCATGAAAGATTTGACAGTCATTATACCGGTCTACAACGCTGCATTGCTGATTGACCGATGTCTGGATTCCATCTTCTCGCAACGGGGGGAGTATCAGATTGAGGTGATTTGCGTGGACGACGGCAGTACAGACGATTCCGTTGAGCGGATACGGCGTCGTCAGGAGACATCCATCCGTTTGATAACCCAGCAGAACAGCGGCCCGGCCAGCGCCCGCAATAAAGGTATTTTGGCCGCCGAAGGGCGCTGCATCGCGTTTCTTGACGCCGACGACTATTGGATGCCGGATTTTGTGGAACAGACGTTGGGATTCCTCCACGCCCATCGGGAATGCATTGCAGTGAGCGTAGGCCAGCGGCACATTACCATGAGCGGGGAATCTGTCAAGCCCGACGGAATCGAGAACTTTGACGGATCGATGGTGCTCAGCAACTTTTTTGAGTTTTGGGCGAAGTACAACCACATCTGCACGGGTAGCATCGTTATCCGCACGGAAGTGGCCCGCAGGGCGGGTGGACAGCGTGAAGACCTGCGAATATGCGAAGATTTGGAGTATTGGGCACTGCTCGCCACATACGGCACAATGGGGTTTATCCCGGAGGTGTTGTTTGTAAGTGACGGGCTGAAAGTGACCCAAAAAATAGGTTGGGTGGAGAAGAACAAAAAAAGATGGGCATCGGCGCCTACAGTAGAGAGCTGGGAAAAAAGGATAGCGGTCCGAGGTGCTGCTTTGTCGCCTCATTATGTCAAGGCACGCGGGAAAATAGCTCGAAACCTGTGCTATTCTATGATGCTGTCAAAACGCACGGATTTGGCATTCAATCAGATCAGAAAGTATCAGAATGATTTTCCCAAGGGCTTAATGACAACGATTCTCAAAATGGGCACCACCAACCGGATTATGTGGAAGATAGTGTCGGGATGGCTCATATACCGCGAATATCACAGATAAAGATAACGCAATGCTATTCAACAGTTTTGATTTCGTATTTTCCTTTCTCGTAGTAGGAGGTGTACCTGCGACCGACTACTGGCTTCATAAACTGCTCAGGGTGTCGCGATACAATGATGACGGTATAAAAGGTGCGGCGATCAGAGGATGGAGAAAAGACTGGAGCAATCGCAAAAATGGAGTCATTGATATTCCTACCTACAAGAAAAAGCTGCTTAACGGCGATGAACGCCATATAGAAATGGAGCAGAAGCTGATAGACGAGTTTACGGAAACCATCAAAATGCTGACATGCCGGGGAGTCAAGGTAGTTCTCGTAAACACGCCGACCCTGGATCTGCTCAACGAATATGAGCCAGAGAAATACGAGATGGTGATAGACTGGTTCACACGGTTCGCTTCCGACCATGAGAACGTGGAATACTGGGATTTTAACCCGGAGTACTCCTCTCGACATGAGCTGTTTCACGACCGTCTGCACTTGAACGCCATAGGACAGCAGGTGATAACGACGGAAATAATCGACAAATTACAGAGCAAACTTTAAATATGATCAGTCGGGAAAAGATACAGTCCTTATATAAGTTGGCCGCAATGGGCGGAGGCTGCGGACTCCTGTTGCTTGTCAGGCCGTTAATATATACGATTATTGCACGACGCCGTGATCCGAGTGCTTATGCGTCTGTCGATGCGTCGGCCGTCGTATTCATCCTCTATGCCGCTATTTGCTTTTTCTTTGCCGCAAAGGAATTGAACCATAAAGAAAAAACATTTGGACGCGACCTGTTCATTCATACGCCCCTCTTGTGGATCTCATTGTATACTGCACTGGGCGTGGTGAGCATGGTTTGGAGCGTCAACCTGCAATTGACGGGTTTCCGTGCATTTGAATGTATGAGCATGACGATGCTTATGGCGGCTGTTGTCCAGAATCTTTTTTATCATGGCGGCTGTAAGACGGTCCTCCGGTGGACAATGCTGTATGTCACTGTCGACATAATATTCTCAATGGTACGCGCCTTGTCGTATACAACGAATGTTATGACGCTGCTGCAGACCTCGCAGATGATGGCCACTACTTTCTTTTATATGGCGTTGTTTCAAAGTCCGAAGAGATGGTGGAACTATCTTATTATGATTATGTCCATCTTTTCCATGTCAACAGTAGCCTATATCGGTATGGCTTTGGGGAGCGTCAGCACATTTTTTGGACAGAAGAGATACAGGACGGCGGTGATTCTGGCTTTCATGATATTGGGAACAGTCATTGCGGTGATAGGCCCCTACAAATTTATCAAAGATACCGTGTTTTTTGATAAGCAGTCTATCTCCATTCATGAAACCACAGGACGAGACAAAATTATGGAAGTGGCATTGGAAGCATTGAAGGAGAGGCCGGGGGGCGGATATGGATTCTTTTCTGGTGAACCATATCTGCTTTACAGCAAGCATCTTGCAGCTATTAATGGGCATAACTCCCTGTTTAGTGCAGCCATCGGCCTTGGCGTGCCGGGCATCGTACTGATGGTCTTGTTCTTTTTGACAATGATGAAAACCGTGTTCAGCCGATATATCCCGCCGGAGTATCGCGCATCTCTCATCGGGTGTTTCTGCGTGTCGTTTCTCCAGAGTATGGGAAATCCCGGTATCGGGTCGCGCGTGTTCGGAGGGTGGATGCCGACCATGTTCGCAACGGTCCTGATATGCGGCTTCTATGTCTATGGAAAGTATTATGATGAAATAAACGAGACCAATGATGAAGAATAAAAAAGTTTTATGGGTTAATCCGTCTTTTCTTGATTATAGAATACCGCTATACAAGGAACTTAATTCGATTTGCAACGGACGTTTTTACTTGATCTATAGTAGACAGCGGATACCCGCACGCTGTGATGAGGCCATCAAAAAAACGTTGGGCGACAACGTAGTAAGCGTTACCGAGAACAGGCTGTTTCTAAAAAGAAGAACGGACTTTGCAAACTCCGGCATTTCGCTGACCCGGCCCCACGGCCTGTACCGGGCGATAAAAGAGGTGAATCCCGACATCATTATTACGGAAGGTTATTTTCAGTTCTCACCTTGGTCAATACTCTATGCGACAATCCACAGGATTCCTGTTATCATAGCTTATGAGCGTACAAAGCACACGGAACGGAACTGTCCGCTCTGGAGACGGCTATACCGCCGGTTCATAAATATATTCACCAATGGTTACATTGCAAATGGTCAGCTAACGAAAGAGTATCTGATATCGCAAGGAGTGAAGGAGAAGAACATCTTTACCGGTGGAATGTGCGCCGATAGCGAAGGTCTTGCCCGGCAGGTCGCGAGCCTTTCCGAAGATGATCTTTTGGCGTTCCGTAAGCAAATCCTCGGCGTGAATCCCAACGGGGTATCATACGTCCTTGTAGGCCGTATGATACCTCTCAAAGGAGTGTTTCACCTTCTTGGAGGTTTTTTAGAGCACTTGAAAACACACTCCGACGACCGTATCGTACTAGTGGGTGATGGTCCGGAACTGCCAGATTTAAAAGAGAAATATGGCAATAATCCGGCAGTTGTATTTGTGGGAGGTATTGACTATTCTCAAATATACAAGTATTATGCAGCATGCGATGTCTTTGTAATCGCCACACTTGAAGACAACTGGAGCTTGGTAGTTCCCGAAGCGATGGCATGTGGTCTCCCTGTTGCCTGTTCTATTTATAACGGGTGTCATCCCGAGCTTGTGCACAAAGACGAAAACGGTATTACATTCGATCCGCTCGACCAGAAGAGCATTGTGGAAGCCCTTGATTATTTCCATCATGTCGACTTAAAGCGTTTCGGGCAGCGCTCACGGGAAATAGAGCATGATTTCAATCCCGAGAACACCGCCAAAAATGTGATGAAGGCAGTAGACTATTATTTAAGGCAAGACGCAAAAACGACAGACAATGCAGACAGACAGTAAACTGAAAGTACTATTCTACAAGCTGATGCTCCTCTTGCCGGACAAGTGGTACATCATGCTGAAATTCTACAAGAATTTCAGCCGTTTCCCGAATCTCAAGTATCCCGTCACATTCAGTGAAAAAATACAGTGGCTGAAACTTCACGACCGCAATCCGCTATATACGACCATGGTGGACAAGTATGAAGCAAAGAAATATGTGGCCGGCATCATCGGGGAGGAATACATTATTCCCACTCTCGGAGTATGGGACAAGGCGGAGGAGATCGACTTCGATGCTTTGCCCGACCAATTTGTGCTGAAAGCTACCCATGACAGTGGCCGCGTCATCATTTGCAGGGACAAGTCGGCACTGGACCGCAACCGTGCCGTCGAGGAGATGCGTCAATCGCTGAAACGTGACTTCTACTCCGTGACGCGTGAATGGCCTTACAAGAACGTTCCTCGACGGATCATTGCAGAGCAGCTCTTGGTCGATGAAACCGGGACAGAGGACATAAAGGATTACAAGCTGTTTTGCTTTGATGGAAATGTCAAGTTCCTCAAAGTCGATTTCAACAGATTCGTACAGCATCGGGCCAACTATTTCGATAGAGACTGGAACTTGTTGGGTTTTGGAGAAAAGGCTTGTCCGCCTGATCCAACGGTAATAATGCAAAGACCCGATGGACTGGCGGAAATGATCGGATTGGCGGAGGAACTTTCAAAGTCTTTGCGGTTTGCGAGAACTGATTTCTACTATCTCAACAATCATATCTATTTCGGCGAGATTACATTTTATCCCAGTTCGGGTTTTGTTCCGTTTATTCCCGAGGGCTGGGATGAACGTCTGGGTAAGTTAATAAGACTCAATTGAAACGGATATTTAATTTATTATCAATTACATATACTAATTTTCAAAACCCTTCAACCAGATTTGTCGGACTACAAGTTCTTCTGTCTTGATGGGAACCCTGTTTATTATCAAGTGATTCGCGACCGACGCAGCACAAAAACAATCGACTTTATGACATGAATTGGGAGCATCAGGAGTTCTGCGGCCTTAATCCCATGCTTGCCCAGCCATATTGGAAACGATACTCCAAATATGCAGAAGGCCTATTTCCGAAAAGTCATTTTCTACCCCATGAGCGGGATGGGCATGTTTACCCCAAATAAGTGGAACTCGGTTTTAGAAGAATTAATACACCTCCCTAAAGAAGAATCGTAATAGCAGCAAACAACATAAATATTGCCTTTATAGTTTACAATATTACTTGAAATGAGAATTCTTTATATTCACAATGACTATGCCAAGCCGAGCGGCGAAGAGCATGCCTCCGGAGAACTAATCCAATTACTGAGAGAGCATGGACATGTGGTGGAAAAATACTCGCGCAGTTCTGCGGAAATCGCTGACAGTGCTTTTGGAAAAATAAAATCATTTTTCACAGGCATATGGAATCCGCTTGAGGCTAAGCGTCTCCGGGTTTATTTGAAACGCTTCAAACCGGATGTAGCCATTGTCCAAAATCTATATCCGCTATTGTCGCCGAGTATATTCAAGCCACTTAAAGATATCCACGTGCCGGTCGTGATGCGCTGCCCCAATTACCGGCTGTTTTGTCCGGGAGGCCTGTGTCTGGATAATGACGGACACATCTGTGAGAAATGCTTCGGAAGAGGAAAGGAATGGTGGTGTATCCGGAAAAATTGCGAGAAGAGCCTTTTCAAGAGTGTGGGCTATGCTGCGAGAAATGCTGTGGCAAGAAAAAGTAAAGCCATTTTAGACGGTGTGGATGTATTTATCGTGCAATCCGCATTCCAGAAAGAGAAGTTTATTTTACAAGGCATACAGGGTGAACGCATCGGAATATTACCCGGTATAGCTCCGGTGATTACTGAAAGCGAAGAGGAGGTTCAGATAGGCAATTGGTTTACATTCGTGGGTAGAGTAAGTGAGGAAAAAGGCATTTATGAATTTATAGAAGCCGCCAAACATCTCCCGCATCTCACCTTCAAGGTAGCGGGAAACTTGGACGGGAATTTCAAAAAGCCTACCGATATGCCGACGAATGTAGAGTTTACCGGTTTCCTGAAGGGACGTGAACTGGATGACTTGTACCGTAAATCAAGGGCTATTGTAGTGCCGAGCAAATGGTATGAAGGGTTTCCCAACGTCATAGTCAGGGGGATGCTCCTGAAAAGACCCGTCATTACGTCCGACATCGGTGCCATGCAGAGCATCATCGACAACGGAGTGAACGGCATAACTGTTTCTCCCGGAGACACAAGGGCATTGAAAAAAGCTATTGAGGAGTTGTCAAAAGATGAAAATAAGTCTATCGAATATGGATTAAAGGGATATGAAAAGGCAAGTAGTTTATATTCTCGTGAACAGATTTATTTGTCGTTACAATCCATAATAAACCAAGCAGTCAAAATTAGATGATTAAGTCGAGAATCCGGCAATTCAGGACTGCTAATTGAACAAAGTTTCAAAAAATTGAAAGAACAATACAGTTCAGAAGTAATTTATCATCACTGGCAACAGTTGTTTGATGGACTTTTAGCTCGAAGATAAATTACACTCATTCCTATCATTTAAAATCGCAATATTTCAATCGATATTGCTCCTATCTTTTTTATATGACGACATATTTTAATATTCGTTACGAATTCGATCAGGAATCCGTTCATAATCGTATTGCCAGACAATTGCAAACAGGAATAGCGGATTATGTCTGTGTCGCAGATGGTGTAATCTTAAATGAAGCAAACCGAAAGCCTGATTATTTAGAAGTTGTTAACGGGGGTATATTCTCCATTTGTGACAGTAGCTATGTACCTCTATATATCCGTTGGATATATGGAAAGCAATACAAACAGTATTGCGGCAGTCAGATCTTCATGGATATTATCCGTTCCCGGAAATATCGAATGATTTTCATGGGGACATCGCAGGCTACGTTGAGCGGCTTGCGGAATAATCTTTTGAAAGAAAACCCGGACGTCGCTGACATGCAATTTGTCGAATTGCCGTACAAGGCTGTCGATGATTTCGATTATGAAGATATTGCCCGGATGATAGAGAAAGACGGTGCGGATATCATTTGGGTAGCTCTCGGTGCACCGAAGCAGGAAATATTCATGAGTAAACTGAAACCGCATCTCAAACGCGGCGTGATGATCGCTGTTGGCGCAGCCTTCAAATTCTATAGCAGAACAGATGAAAGACGTGCTCCACAATGGATGATAAAGTCCCACATGGAGTTTCTGTTCAGGATAGTATGTGATCCAAAAAAACAATTGAAACGCTGTGGTTGGATTGTGGCTACACTTCCCGGATTACTTTATAAGGAATGGAAAAGAAAACGAAACAACAAATAAATATGTAATCATGAGTTTTATTAAAACTGCATTAATCACAGGTATTACAGGACAAGACGGTTCATTTTTGGCCGAATTCCTTTTGGAGAAAGGCTACGACGTGCATGGCGTCATCCGCCGCTCGTCGGTCGATTTCCGTGAACGCATCGCCCATTTGGAAGGGCACCCTCATTTCCACCTCCATTACGCCGACCTCGGCGATTCGATGAGTATCCTGCAAGTGGTGAAGAAAGTGAAGCCGAATGAGATATACAATCTGGCGGCACAGAGCCATGTGCAGGTGTCGTTCGATTCGCCGGAGTTCACGGCGGACGTAGATGCTACGGGCGTACTCCGCATTCTGGAAGCCGTGCGCCAGTGCGACCTGACCGATACCTGCCGCATCTATCAGGCATCGACCAGTGAGCTTTATGGCAAGGTAGAGGAGGTGCCGCAGAGTGAAACCACGCCTTTCCATCCGTACAGCCCGTATGCCGTGGCTAAACTTTATGGATACTGGATCGTGAAGGAATACCGCGAAGCCTACAATATGTTCTGCTGCTCGGGCATCCTGTTCAATCACGAGTCGGAACGACGCGGAGAAACTTTCGTTACCCGCAAGATCACCCTCGCCGCTGCCCGTATAGCACAAGGCAAGCAGGACAAACTCCTGCTGGGCAACCTTTCGTCGCTGCGCGACTGGGGCTATGCCAAGGATTATGTGGAGTGCATGTGGCTGATATTGCAGAACGACAAGCCGGAGGATTTCGTGATTGCTACGGGTGAACAACATTCCGTGCGCGAGTTCTGCCAATTGGCATTCCGCTATGCAGGTATCGAACTGCATTTCGAAGGCGAGGGAGAAAACGAGAAAGGTATCGATGTAAAGACGGGCAAGGTGCTGGTGGAAGTGTCGCCAGATTTCTACCGTCCGACCGATGTAGTAAATCTGTGGGGAAATCCGGACAAAGCGAAACGAGAATTGGGTTGGAATCCGCAGAAGACCACTTTCGAGCAATTGGTCAAGCTGATGGTGGATGCCGATATGGCGAAGGTGACCATGGAACGAGCAGAAGAGCATGTACGCACTAACTTAGCCGAATATTTGGAGAAAGGGATCGTGAAATGATGGAGAAAGATGCGAAAATTTATGTGGCCGGTCACCGGGGCATGGTGGGTTCGGCCATCGTGCGTGAACTGCAACGGCAGGGATATACGAACCTGCTTACCCGTACCCACCACGAACTCGACCTCACGCGGCAAGCGGACGTAGAACGATTCTTTACCGAAGAGCGTCCGGAGTATGTGTTTCTGGCCGCCGCCAAAGTGGGCGGTATCGTGGCGAACCAGTCTGCGCTGGCAGACTTCATGTACGAGAACATGATACTGGAAATGAACGTGATTCATTCCGCTTGGAAGAACGGTTGCAGGAAACTGGAATTTCTGGGCTCGTCGTGCATATACCCGCGCATGGCTCCGCAGCCGATGAAGGAAAGCTGCCTGCTGACTTCGGAACTGGAAAAGACCAATGAAGCGTATGCTCTGGCAAAGATTTCCGGATTGAAATACTGCGAGTTCCTGAACCGGCAGTACGGTACGGACTTTATCAGTGTGATGCCGACCAACCTATACGGTCCCAACGACAACTACCACCCGGAGCATTCGCACGTACTCCCCGCTCTGATCCGCCGCTTCCACGAAGCGAAGGAACAGAACCTGTCCTCCGTTACCTGCTGGGGAGACGGCAGCCCTTTGAGGGAATTTCTCTATGTGGACGATTTGGCCAACCTGTGCGTGTTCCTGATGAACAACTATTCCGGCAACGAAACGGTGAATGCCGGGACAGGCAAGGAACTGACCATAAAGGAACTTACGGAATTAGTGGCGAAAATTATCGGCTATACAGGCGAGGTCCGCTGGGACACCACACGTCCCAACGGTACGCCTCGCAAACTGCTTGACGTGTCGAAAGCAACCGCGCTGGGCTGGACTTACCGAACGGAATTGGAAGACGGCATACGGCTTGCCTATGAGGATTTTCTGAACAACCCGATGCGGGCGGAAAGATAATCCCGCAAAAATATCATTTATGCAAATCATACTACTATCCGGCGGTTCAGGCAAACGTCTGTGGCCGCTTTCCAATAATACACGTTCCAAACAATTCATCAAGTTATTAACCGCTCCAGACGGTTCGAAAGAATCGATGGTGCAGCGGGTAGTACGGCAATTACGGGAAGCCGGTATCTACGATTCAATAACCGTAGCGACGAGTCAAGCTCAACGTGATGTCATCATCAACCAGCTTGGAGAAGATATTCCTATCGTTACAGAACCGGAGCGCCGTGATACATTCCCGGCTATCGCCCTTGCAAGTTCGCATTTGGCATACGAACGGAAGTGTCCCGCCGATGAAGTTGTAATTGTCATGCCCTGTGACCCTTATACCGAAGCAGGTTATTTTGAAACAATCCGCAGGATGGCGGATGCTGTGAAAAACAATGCGGCTGAACTGCTATTGATGGGGATTAAACCCACATACCCGTCGGCAAAATACGGATATGTCGTGCTAGCCAATGATGTACGGGACGAAGGAATACTTCAAGTATTACGCTTTACGGAAAAACCGGATATGAGGACCGCCGAGAAACTAATCTCGGAAGGCGCTTTTTGGAACGGAGGCGTATTCGCTTTTCGATTGGGGTATATGATGGAGATAGTTGCCCAATACATCGAAGCAGATACGTTTGCGGAAATCCGTTCTCGTTATGGAGAGTTCCCAAAAATCAGCTTCGACTACGAGGTTGCTGAAAAGGCACAGTCGGTAGCTGTTGTTCCTTTTGCAGGTGAATGGAAAGACCTCGGTACTTGGAACACGCTTACGGACGAATTATCGGAACATGCCATTGGCAATGTCGTCATGGACAATGAATCTATAAATACACACATCATCAACGAGCTTGAACACCCAATTATGTGCATCGGCGCACGGAATCTGGTTGTCGCAGCATCGCACGATGGGATACTGATTGCCGACAAGAATAAGAGCGAAAACATCAAAACCTACGCCGACCGCCTGCAACGTCGGCCAATGTTCGAGGAACGCCGCTGGGGTAAATACAAAGTAGTCGATACAGCCGAGTTCCCCGACGGTTACAAGTCTCTTACCAAGCAGTTGAAAATCAAATCCGGCAAGAATATCAGCTATCAGGTACACCGCCATCGCGATGAAGTCTGGACGTTCATCGACGGCGAGGGAGAATTGGTACTCGACGGTATCAGGTCAGTTGTCGGCAGAGGCAATACGGTTATAATCAGGAAAGGAGTCAAACATGCGGTCAAGGCTATCTCCGACTTGACTTTCATCGAGGTGCAGTCCGGTGATTTGCTTGTCGAAGAGGATATCGAACGGTTCGATTGGAAATGGTTGTAGATCCCCCTTTTTGAGTTTTATCATGTTGCACATTTTAGAGAGATGATATAATAGAATGATTTTACAATTTATTATAAACGGACTTATTACAGGACTTTTATACTCCTTGTTTGCGATAGGTTTCTCTTTGGTTTACAATACAACAAGGATATTCCATATTGCGGCAGCAGCATTGTACGTCATTGCTGCGTATGGATTTTATTTTTTCGTCCATGTCATGTCCTTCCCTATCGGTTTGGCTTTCATTTTAGCCGTTTGTTTTACTATATGTTCCAGTCTTTTGTTGGAACTGACGATATATTATCCATTCAAAATCAAGAAAGCGTCGTTAAATGTTGTCATGATTGCATCGATAGGGGTAATGACTATTCTGGTAAATATGATTTCCTTGTGTTTCGGCAACGAGACAATAGTGATAGACAACGCCATTCAAGATGCTTTTACTTTTGGAAAAGTAACAGTAACGACTCCTCAAATGTATCAGGCAGTCGTGGGATTTATTACGCTTGCCGTATTTGTTTTTTTCATTCGAGGAACAAGGCTCGGAATTGAAATCAAAGCCCTGAGTTCCGACGAGGTTTTATTCGGGATTTTGGGATACCGTACAAAACGCATGAGGCAATTCGTGTTTTTGTTAAGCGGGTTGTTCATCGCTTTAGCCAGTTGTCTTACCGTTTATGACACCGGGCTTGACCCGCATATGGGCATGAATGTTTTAGTAAGTGCGATGGTTGCCATGATAATCGGTGGCATAGGTAATTTTAGCGCCTGTATTCTCGGTGGACTATTATTAGGTATATTACAATCCCTATCAGTTTATTTTTTCGCTTCAAACTGGCAGAACGCAATAACATTCATCGTACTGCTTTTATTCCTCTTCATACGTCCTCAAGGGATTGCCGGTTATAAACAACGTACAATATAATGGAATACATTTTACATGTCATCATCATGCTCAATATCTATATTTTGCTGGTTTTGAGCGCAAATCTGCCGATAGGGATGGCCAATCTTCTGACTATGTGCCAAGCTGCCTTTTATGGTATAGGCGCATATATCAGTACCTTTTTTCTGATGCAATTCGAACTCCCTTTCATTGTGGTTACGTTTATAGTCATGATTCTTACTGGGCTGTTCAGCTACACGGTATCTTTCGCGTCTGTCAGGTTAAAGGGTGATTATTTCATTCTCGCCACACTAGGGTTTCAGATGATCGTGTACACAGTATTGTATAACTGGACTGATGTCACCCGTGGCCCTTATGGCATTCCTGGCATTCCCGGAATAAAGTTGCTGGGACTTTGGGATATATCCGGCAATATATGGGCTTATTTTATAGTGACAACAATCATATCTTTTGTTATCATCTGTTTATTCCGGAAGCTGAAAGATTCCCCCTACGGTCGAATATTAAAAGCAATACGGGATGACGAGTTGTCCGTCAAGGCAGTGGGACGGGACACTGCCCAGATCAAATCATGGGCGTTTTTCCTTTCAGCATCATTGACAGGACTTGCTGGGTTAATATATGCCTCCTACGTAAGTTATATTGATCCCACAAGTTTTACTCTGGACGAGAGTATCTTTATTGTCAGTGCTTTGTTTATAGGTGGAACGGGTAACGTGAAAGGACCCGTCACAGGGGCTTTATTTGTAATCCTGTTACCGGAAATCCTACGTTTTATCGGGATGCCGGATACGGTGGCGGCCAATATGCGTCAGATTATTTATGGATTGGCACTGGTGCTGGTCATGTACTTTAGGCCGCAAGGAATATCCGGAGAAAATATAGTAAGATAATGATACTGAAACTTAGAAATATACAACTCAGCTTCACAGATTCACGAGGGGAAACATTTAACTTGTTGAACGGGGTAAATCTTGAAGTCAAACGGGAAACAGTAACGGCTCTTGTTGGAGGAAACGGAACCGGGAAAACGACGTTGTTCAATGTAATATCAGGTTTCACAGATGATTTCAAAGGAGAAATACTGTTTGACAACCTGAGTCTAAAAGACATGGCTCCACACAATATCTCCCGACTTGGAATTGGTCGGTTGTTTCAAGGTAGGCAATTAATAGGCAGCCTGAGTCTGATGGAAAACATGAAAATAGCATCGGTTAACAGAGATGGCGAGAATCCTTTGACCGCTCTTTTCCGACAAAGACAATATCGGAGAACAGAAAGGCAAAAAGAAGAGCAAGCTATTACAATTTTGGAACAGATATTTGGCAAGGATAATAAATATTTGGCGATGCTTGACAAAAAAGCCTCGGAATTATCTTATGGGGAACAACGACTCATTGCCATAGCCCGCCTATTGATGGGGAACAACAAGTTGCTGTTATTGGACGAACCCACTTCCGGGGTCAATCCTGTTTATACAGAAACAATCAAAGGTATTATCCGTAGGATGGTGACGGAAAATGGCCTGACAGTCTTGCTGATAGAACACAACATGCATTTTGTCCGGGATATTGCCGACTTTTGTGCTTACCTAGATAACGGGAAGATAGGAAAAGTCGGTACGGCTGAGGAAGTACTTGATGACAAAGATGTTCGGAGTAGTTATTTAGGATTATGAACTATATACTAGAGATTAGGAGATTATCCGGAGGGTATGCCCCTTTGATTAATATCTTGCAGGATGTCAGTCTGGAACTTGTCAATGGAGAGACAGTCTGTATAATCGGATTGAACGGTTCGGGAAAATCAACTCTTGGTAAAGCCGTCATGAACATGCTGCCATATCGTGATGGGGATATTCTTTTTGAAGGCAGATCTGTTGCAGGGCTTGCTACACCTGATTTAGCGCGTATTGGTATGGCCTTTATGCTACAGGGTGGGCAGGTATTCAAAAACCTTTCAGTACAGGAGAACCTTCAACTGGCATTCCGAAAACAAAACGATAAATCTTATGTAACTCTGCTTAAATCTATCATACCTTTATTTCAGAATTCCGGAAATAATTTGGGTTCAAAGATGGCGGATAAGTTAAGCGGAGGACAACGCCAACAACTTGCCTTGACAATGGCTTTGGCCATCAAACCCAGATTGTTGATACTGGACGAACCAAGTGCAGGACTTTCTCCCGGGGCGGTTGATGATATGTACAGGATATTGGGCTGTGTTCGTGATAAAATGAATATCAGTATATTGCTTATAGAACAAAACATAAATAAAGCAGTTACATTTTCTGACCGGTGCGTACTGTTAGAGCAAGGGCGAATCGCACAAATCATTACGAATCCTAATGTCAATGAAATAGAATGTTTAATGTTTAAAAATAAAAAATCATGAAAAAAGTTTTGTCCATTATTGTATTATGCGCAGTATGTTTGATTGGATTTAATTCTTGTCAATCCAAGCATGAGGTGAAAATTATTAAGGTCGGAGCTGTTTTACCCATGACAGGTTCCTTGTCCGGTTTGGGAACATCTATCAAAGGCGGTCTGGAACTCGCCATTAATGAATTAAATGCAGATTCAGTGAAATATGAATTAGTCGTAGAAGATGTTGCAAGTGAACAAAGAAATGTAATCACAGCTTATAATAAATTAAAAGTTTCAGGTGTGGACATTTTTGTGACTGCGGGAAGTGCATATTCACTGGCTTTAAAACCCAATGCTATCCGTGATAATAAATTATTGTTTTGTATTGCATCTCACCCTGGGATAACAAAAGATGAAAATTGGGAGATGTTTAAAATTGGTAACTCTTCGGTAGAAGAAAGTGAAGCTATTGTCAAGTATTTGAAACAATATACCGGAAAGCTAGCATTATTGTATCCAAATACAGAATATGGAATTCCTTTTGAGGAAACGATTTGTCGAAATCAGAGAGACATCATTCTAAAAAAATACGATGAATCAAAAGATGATTATAAAAATGATATTCAGTCCGTTATCAAAGAAAAACCTGAAAGGATAATTTTGATAGGTTTTTCCTCGTCAATGGGAAAAGTTCTAAAATCAATTAGGGCGTATGGTTTTAAAGGTGATATTATTTGCAATTTAGGATTGACCAATTCTGATGTGATAAAAGCAGCAGGAGATGCGATTGTAGACACCTATTATATAGATTATGACATAAACAAAAATGCAGAAACCACAAAGAGAAACCAATTCCTTTTAGAAAAATATCATACTAACTTTTCTTCTACCAGTTATCTTGCGTATGCAATACCATTTTGTATTGATGCATCATATACCAACTTAAGGACAGACATAAAAAAAGCTTCAGAAAACATAAAAGGACTAAAAGAGTTTTATGTTAATAAAGAATACTTATTTCAGATTGACACAAATGGGGATGTTCGTCCGACTTTGACTATAAAGAAATATGAACTTTGATAAAATAAGAGAAGTTTGGAATAACGTGTATAAAGGAGAAATCAATGATTTGCCATGGGTACACACTAAAATGCCAAGTACAATTTTAGATACGTTTATACGATATTTAGACACTCCTTTTAAACTCTTAGATTTTGGATGCGGAACAGGGCGCTTGGCTAAGTATTTAAGCAATAATAAATTTGTTCATATTGATTTATACGATATTTCTGATATCGCGATGAATTATTGTCGGAATACATTAAAAGACGACAATATCAATTTTATAGATGATTTGTTTCAAATAGAAGATACATACCAAGGAATTCTTTGTTGGGGGGTATTTCATCATTTGCCAATAGAAGCATGGACATATTACATCGATTTCTTTTTAAGCCATCTAAGTGAAAATGGAATCCTACTTTTTAGTGATTTTACCCGCCAAGATAGCTTGTATGAGAAACAGGATTATTTACAATCAGAGATAACAAAGTATGCTACTTATGCGGTAGAATTATCTGCTGTGAAACAACGGTTCTCTCAGGTTATTGAATCGGGTGTCTTTGATTTTATTGAAAATAAAAGAGAAATACATAGGACATTGAATTACATTATATTACAAAAATGAATGAATCACCAGAAGAACGTAAAAAAAAGGAAGTAAGAGAACTTTTGCGTTGCTCTACAATATTTTATCATTTTATAGAATATGATTTTCCGGATACATTAAATAATGCAGTTTTTAATCGTGAAAAATCAGATTGCTACATAGAATCTTCATGTGAAGAGACGGTTCATAACATGTGGATTGAAGGACTGTCTTTAATGGATACGGCTGGTCTTGGTGGAATTAGCTTTAATGAAATGTTATTCACTAAAAGTCCCAAACGTTATTCATTCTATGTTGAGGGACATAGTGTTGATAACTGTTCTCAAATGGAATGCTGCATTGAAATTAAATGCATAGAAGACACATTCGTCGTAAAATACTATGCTCCTCCATTAGAGATAAATGATATTCCACAAATGCCGAAACAGTCTTATTTTTATTTTCAAGACTATCTGAAGCAAATCACAGAAAGAATTATCACAGATCATCCAGCTTTTCATAAGTGCATTGAAAATGTAGAACAACTTACAACTGAATGCATGAATAATTATAGTTTTATCGGAACAATCAGTGAGTTATTTAAAATGCTGTTATTCCTAACATATCCATCTATATGTACCCCTCATAAATATTACTACTCATGCGTTCCTCCAGCATTCGATATAGAACTATCAAACACCAAAAAGGAAATATCAGCCGGGGGAATAGCGGCCTTTCTGAAGCAAGGAATCTCTGATTTAAAAGAATTACATTTAATCCGAGAGTGGGCAAATATTCACACAATAAATGCAATCATAGCTTATAGTAAACGAGAAACCACAAGAGCCGCAAAAGCCGCAATTATGGCTCGTAATGTAAGTCACAATTTAGGAAGTCACGTGTTAGCCTACCTGAAGAATAAGTTGGGGACTGTATCGGATATTGTAAAACAAAGAGCTTTAGCAGACCTGACAACGTCTGATGACCTTGATGAATTAATGGAGAGACTGAAGAAATTGAAGAATTTGCGCGGTGATCATGCTTTCTTCTCAGAAAATGTAGAATTGCCATTTTTAGTTGGCTTAGGACATTTTATATCTTACATTCAAGAAAGAGAGGATTATATTGCGACTGTAGCAACCTCATATATTCCGTATTATATGCCCGTGAACTTCAAGGATTCCATTTACGATGCGCTTAATCCTGATTTGCGATTTTTACGTCATCCAAAGAGAAAGGGTGGTCGTCCAGATAACATTCTCCTTGCGTATATTGCAAAATCAGAGGGATTGGAACGTCCGTCTTACCTCAATTGTACCAACCTTTCAAGTGACATGTACGATGGACAAATGGAACTTGAAATGCTAGACCAAGAAAAACGAATTAATGATATAATTATAAAATTTCGAGACTTTGATGGTATTAATGATCGTGAATATACCTTAGCACAAGGTATTAAAATCCGAGATAGCGGTGAAAATGAATCCTATGGGCATGGAAGTACCAGTTTAGATGAGATGAAAGAATATGATATTGCTCTTCCTGGAGGAATTTCTGGTAGGCAAGCCATATTTTCAATCTTGGAAAACATTATAAGAAATGCGGCAAAACACGGTAATTTTGAAGATTTAGAGACCCCGCAACTTGTTATCAGTTTAGATATTTATGACCCGCAGTCTGATAATTTTACAGATCCAGGATTGAAAGATTTTTTGATTAAAAACAAATATTTCTTATCTGGAACCTCAGAAATGAATGAAAATCATCAATCTGCAGTGGTTTCAGAGATGAATGGTTTATATATCCTGACAATAACTGACAATCTAACAACCCTACCCGACAAATTCGATAAATTAGCGAAAGCCCTTGAATCTCCATATCTTAATGAATATAATCAAATGGATAATCATAACAAAGGACTAAAGGAAATGCGTATTTCTGCATCGTGGATCAGGCGTATCACGGATGAAGAAAGAAATCCACCAGAAGTTCCTATAATTAAAGTTCGCCTGACAGAAAAGAAGCATTTACAATATATTATATGTATACCAAAAGCTTTAAATGCAGCAATAATTTTGCAGGATAAAAATCTTAATTCATTCAGTTCCAATAATCAGATCTCTTTTTTAGATGTTTATGAGTTTCGAAATACTTATAACCGGGGGTACAACGTAATTGCAATAAAAGAAGAAGACTATTCATCTGTATATCCTCAAATATGTCTGCTTGCACCACAACGTATAGTAAAACTTAATAAAAGGGAATTTGAGATTTTATCTTCAGAACATTCTATATTGACTTTATACAAGAAACTCGTATTACAAGAAGAAAAAATTTATATTATAGATAAACATTCCGTGAGTACTTGTGATAAAGTAATTCAAGTTGATGACGAGATAAAACTTCATGATTTCTCGTATTCAAATACCTATATTTACAAGACACATTTGGAGTCTGAAAAGGAATTCTGTTCCTTAATAAAAGAATTATTATTAAGAGAATGCGATAAAAAATCCAGTTATAATCCACGGCCACTTTTTGCAGAAGGAATTTCCGGTAATAATTCTACGGATCGTTTATTGCGAAGTAATCTTGCTGATGACCAGTGGTATTATAGGCATTTGCATGCTATGCAAAACCAGGTGGCAATCTTCGATGAAAGACTATTTTATCATGTCACAAAACTTAACGATCGAGATTTAAGAATAGATCAATCTGTTAACGGAGACTCGCTGGCAGTTATAAATGCGTTCAAAAATATTTACGTGTTTAACGTGATCTATCATAGGGATAATACTTTTGGTATTTATGGTTATGACGATTACATTTTGCAGGATGATACTACGATAAAATCTTGTATAAAACTGGTTGGAACAATAAAGATGAATACTCACGGAAATATTGAATTGAATATTTACGATGAAAGATATAAACATGTTTTTAATAATGTATCCATACATCAAGGATTGTTGGATAAGATATATGAACAATATGAATGTGATGCTACTCAAGAAAATAATGTGGTAGACGAGTTTTATAATCAACTTTTCCCCCAATCAAGAAAAAGACAATTGATTTATGATGAGAAGAAAAATGAGAGAAAGCGGTATTTTTATCCGGGATTCACGATTCATTCCGGACGTTCCAAGCCATATCGCCCAAACGCCTTACAATTGATGCCATTTATACAGTATGCTTCAATTGAAAACGCATTTATGGATTGTAAATATATATTGGTAGAACTCTTAGAATTGACCCAATATGATGGAAACTGAACAAAATAATATTTATATATTTATTACTACGGCAATAGATGAGTTCCCAAATTCTACTGCTATTTTCCATAGAGATCAGCAAACTTTTGATTATCCTATTCCTGATAAAATAAATATCATTCAAAAATATCGGAATTTGTATCCTCCGGATATACAAACGAAAATAGTTGACATAAAGAAAATGAAGGATAATCTTGATAGTTTACCTGTGGATATTCAAAACGTATTATGTGTATCATACATAATTGATTCTATTCAAGGTAAACGGGGTGGAAAAACCAGAAAGTTCTTAGAACAAGAAAGAATCATTTATCCCCGACCTCCCAAAATTGCAAAAGTATTGAATAATAAAGAATTAATGGAGAAGCTCTTCGTCGAGTATATTTCTGAATTTCATAACGACGATATAAAAAGAACAACTAATGAGATTCTTCAAACCATTCTTTCAGATTATAAAAATGATACACCATACAACAAAATATACTGTAGTGATAAATTCCCTTTTTGTTTTGCTGTTGAGGATAATGAAAAGTTGGATGGCGGGATTTCAAAGCATATCAAAGCGATTTGCGCCCAAATTGAAAAAGTAAAAAATAGTAATAATTTAAATTTCTATTGTTTCCTTCATGGATCTAGATATTCTAGTGATGCGAATTATCAATTCAATGATTATTCATTCCGATACTTGGATAATATACAGGTCAAGCTGTTTCATCACATACCCTCTTATATTGAATATAGATTCTTGTGTGGGAAGATTGAAATGAATGACTTTAAAAAAAATGTTGTCATTTTATCAAAGAATATTGATGGGATTTTTGATAAAATTGAAAAAGAAGAAAATATAAATGATAAGGAAAAAGACATTGTCAAATTTTATGTAAAAGAATTATTTGAACAATCTGATGATTTGGAAGAAATCATAAAAGATTTAGACACAAATATCCTTTCTAAGGAGAATCTTATGACAATATTGGAGTTAAAAAGAAGAATTAGGGATAATTATGAACTATAATATACAAATTGAATACTGTTAACGATAATTAGTATGGTTATGCAATTTATCGTGCAAGCTCGTCGGGGCTGACTGTTCAGCCCCTTGCCGCATGGCGTTCCCTCCGCGGATGAGCCTTTAAGGCTTTATAGACTTGAAACCATCGACATAGTTTTTTCCATGCGTGACAACAGCAAAGGCTTGCCTTACGAGCTTGTTGGCGACTGCAATGACCACTACCTTGCCGGGCTTGCCGTTAGACTTGAGACGGTTGAAACATGCTTTGCATCCAGTATTGCATCTGAGTGATGAGAAAGCCGCCGCATACAGCTGGCTTCTGAGGTTTGAATCCCCGTTTCGGTTGTTGTGACCTTTGACATTGACTGACGTACCGGATTGTTGGTAAGTGGGTGAAAAACCCAGATAACGGGTCAGTTGCTTGGCGTTATCAAAGTAAGTGAACCCGCCGGTGGCAACGATGAGCGCAGCTGCCAAAGTGGTGCCAATGCTTTTTACGGAGGTAAGCAAGTCCATCTGTTTCCTGTATTAGCCTTGCGCCAAAGAAACCTGTTCTTCTTCCATCCCCTTGATTTGCTTTTCAAGGAATGCGATTGTCTTTTCAATCGTTTTCTTGCATTTGGGGTCAAAGAACGGCAGGACTTCCATCGGGCCTTTGAGGTTGCGGGTTACCACAAACTGCTTCTTGAGCTGGCGCAGCACTGTCCGCTTCTGCTTGAAGAAAAGAATTGCATCGCTACGGAGCTTGTAAGGTGCAGGTTGCATCCTCTCCCCATAAAGTGCAGTCAGCCTTGCATCAATCTCGTCCGTCTTGGTGACGGTAAGCATGACACGAGCGAAGTTCTTTATCTTTAGAGGATTTTCAAGGCTGACGGTAATGCCCGCCTCTGAAAGCAGGTAAACGAGCAACGCACTGTAATTGCCCGTGGCTTCAAGCACGCAATGGTGTTCGGCTGCTGAAATGGTTTGGATGAACTCGTGAACGCCTTTTACGGTATTCTTGAATGTTTTCGTCCTGCTTGTCTTTGCTGACGAATAAGCGGCAACAAAAGTCGCCTTGCTGACATCGATTCCAACATAGGTCATAGTCTGAATAATTTATTTCAACAATATCCGTACATCGTGAGCCATCATTGCGAATGCGGGGTCTTAAAAGCCCAGTGAACTATCCGGTTTCTGATGTAAAAGTGTGGGGGCTGAACATAATTCACGGTCTTTATGACTAATAAAACAATTGCCTTATTCCACACTTTGATGTTGAAACTTTGTGCAAAAATATAACGCTTAAATAATATACAATGAAAGAAAGTGATTATATCAAGTTGAATATAGATACTGAATCCCGTCGTTTAATCGTTGATCGTGATGTATCTCATCAGCATTATGTAATTTCAAAATTAGCAAAATATGACATTCAAATATACGGCAGCAATATTCCTCTATGCCATAATTTTCAGGTAATTTTTTTATATCATAGGGTTATTTCCTTTAAAAAGCTAAAAAGTCAATTAGAAATAATAAGTACAAACAAGAAATCTGGCGTCGAATTTGGATCGACTAAAAATCTACAAGGTGACATTTTCGCCGTGAATGAGATTTATAAGAAGTACGAAAATATACCGATTGTTCATATAACAGAAACCGATGTTTTTGATGAAGATGAACAATTACACTATGTCCCTAGATTTAAAAAATTTTTAGATAGCAGTATCTGGCACTATTATATCCCAATTTATAAATTTGACAAGAAAAATAATAAATGGCATTATGAAGAATTTAACGTTTCTTTAAAACAAAAAATCAAAGAGATTGTAAGGAACTATAAATTGGGATTATATCGATTAAATATCACTAGAGAATATGTCGAATTGAATAAGCGATTACTTTCTAATTCTTTTTTGATCAAGAAAACTCATGGACAGTATGTAGCCCCCTTTATATTTCATTCGGAGTCAGAGTTCAAAAGAATATTGGATACAGAACAAATACATAGATATAAATATACGGCCAAGAAGTGGCGTATATTATTAGTTGATGATTGTTCAAATATTTGTCTTAGTGAGGATGATCAAACTGAAAGAAACAAAAAGGGAGATGTAGACGACATAATTCAAGCGCATAAATTAGCTGAAACAGGGAAATTAAAAATAATTATTGAAGATATAAAACTGACATCGAAATTGGATATTGCGTGGTGTTGCCCTTCATCCGGAGAATTAAAAGATATTGCCGCATTTAATGACTACAACACACGTGTCAATAAAAATAACAGAATACCTCATCATACAATATCCTTGAAATGGAATTATATCAACGAAAATTCTCGTGATTTCAAAATTTCAATTGTCTGTGCAAAAAGTATTCATGATGCCTTAATTCTGATAAAATATTTAAAGTTTGATTTAATTTTATTGGATTATTTGTTAGGCGATCATCCGAAAGAAACAAGACGGGAATATAGTTACGAGTTGCTTAAAGAAATTGAGCAGAGTCTCAGTCCCAATGAACAGCCATATTGGATTGGCCCTCAAAACAGATTCTATTTCATGCACATTTCTGCATTTGTTCCTGCTATCTCCGAACGATTGCAAGAACAAGGATTAATACGTGATACTCCTTATTGGCATATCGCCCGTGGTGCATGTCCTACAAATACACCGTATCTCTTTTTATATTATTTATATCGTCTAATGGAAAAGCGGTATAATGAAATGAGTCTTGGAAAAGAATCAGGTATGAGCGGGCATACGCTTGTTGATTTTTTAAATAACATATTTGACGACGATTTCAAGAAAGTAAAGTATAGAGCTTCCAAATATTTTAATACCCTCCTGAACCTCCGAAATAAATATGATATCATGAAACATGATGTCTATGACGAGGATTCTGATTTGGATTGGTTACATAAACGGGGGTCTCTATTGGTTTATTCCTTATTCCCTGATATTAAATGTTATAGCAATGCATTTTGGGAACACATGCAACAACTTATTTACCTTATAGCATTTGGTACAGTCCGGCAATGGCCAGAAATGTGGGAAGAATATGTATTTGTCCGTGATCGGCTTAAAGAGGCCGAACAGAAGGTTCAAACTGTTAATAATTGTCCGTTCCGTAAAGTTCGCTTATTGTCGGACAAGATTGAAGATTATATTATACAGTTAAGAAATAGATAATGAATTACGGCCGCTTCTTCGCGTTGGATCTAGATGCTTCTGATATTTCTCATGGTATAGCTGTATTCAATTATCATGAGGTTCAGAATCTGAACAGGAATACTTGGTGTAAGGAGATACATGATACGCCTCAGTATCCAATATACCTCCAATTTACGTCCGAGGGGGTTTCTTTTTACCTTCACTATGTCAAAGAACTAGATGAAAGTCCTGTAGCTCATCAGGATAGCCTCATATTATCCCTGTCACTTTCTTCAGATTTGGATGTCAAGGATAATTTGACGGAAGCGATAAACCGAATATACGATACGGTTTTTCCCTTAAATCTTACGAATAACCCCATTTATGAAGTCATTCAAGAAAGCGTTTCAAAACCAACCGGATTCGTATGTTATTCGTCGTTGAACATATTCAATAAAGGAGAAAAGCGATCGTGCGGAAAAGGCACAGACAAAAAAGAACCGTTCAATCATCATTTTGTAAGAAAATTATTCCTTGATTTTTTGTTTGATCTGGAACATTCCGATGTTTTTGAGAATATAGCCCTTTATGACGATATTTACATCAAATTACATAAAAATTTTTTATTTAATGCGATAGCCAATAAAGCGGAATATTACTATCAAAGATATCAGCAGGTATTATATAAGGGAACTCTTAGAACTCCATGGGACATCCCCCAGAAAAAACTTTTTTATGCCGAATACTATGCCAAGGCGGAACAACGGTGGGTGGAAACGATTACCAACGCCAAGGCAGACCGTTGTTTTAACGACTCGCAATGGTTTTCCGATGTTGAGTCTGAGATGGATTCTGTTTATATATCTAAATCCGAGGTGGCATGCAGGGATTGCGGTAGAGTGGAAAACAACTATATGGAATGTTGTAATGAGTATGTTTCCAAAATCATTTTTCCTCGTCATAAACTGTTATCGAACAAGTATAAATCTACAAAAGATGAAATAACAGGAATTGTAACGACATCGGCAAAAACCGCATCCAACTGGTATCTTAAAAAATACAGTTTCAGCGGAACTTTAAAAATATGGTATGGGCGATGGTATAAATGGATGAATGTTATTATCGTGTCATTTGTACTTTGTCTCTGTTCTATATTCCTTTTGCCGTCTTTCGATAGAAAGATATTTTCGGATCAAGTAACCCCCTCGTTGATTATTGTATCAGGCATCTTATTATTATGGATGTTAGGCTTTATAAATCACAGACGATGGCATATCAGAACTGTCGGTTGTATTAACATCCTTATGCCTCGTTTGTTCGCATCTATTGTTGCTGCCTGGTTCACATTGGCTATTGGAGAAGACATCTTCAAAGGATTCTTTGACATCATACACCAAAAATGGGTGTCATGTATCTTGTTGGTAATACTGGTCGTTTTTGTAAACTATGAAATTGGTAAAATAAATCCGTATATATCTTTCTGCAAGAAAGTATACAGAACGACAGTCCTAATTTCAGTAGCATTCTCCTATGCATTCATTGTCGGAATACTTGTCATAAACTTCTTTGGAGGGAAATACTTGGAGCGAAGTGACTATATCGATGAGTTTTATATAAACAACGTTTTTACCAAAGTGCCAGATTTTAAAATTCCAGAAAACAGGCAACCACAGATTGTCAATGATATATTTTACGGGACACTGAATAAATATAATGATTCGATTGTATCGGTGATTGGCCGGACGTGGGAAACTATAGCAGGTGTAAATACGTTACATACACAAACAGAAAAGGATAGATATCCAATATTTGATGTGATGGATAAAACAAGCGGGACTATATATAAAATTGATTATGGGCTCACCCTTGTTCTGTTAAAAGAATTTGTGCATAACAGTCATATCCCCGATATGGCAAAAATGCAAGAAAAACTGTTTAATGGTTCCACGACCAAGAGCAGGGTTGATTCTGTTTGCGTTTTGTACGATAAATTAAGGAAACAAGACCGTCAATCATACCAGATGGATTCTTCTTTTTGCAGTTCTGCATGCAGTGAGCTTCTTAAGAGTTTAGACAATCATCACGTGTACCAGCAAGTACTTAAGGAGTTGGAACCTACGGATGAAGTCAGGCACGAGATACTCAAAGAAGACAAGTTCAATATCCTCATATTTAGAGATATGCTACTCCAATTTACTTTTTTTGCGATGTTTATCGGAATCTTCATACAGTTGATTGTTGAAGAAAAGTCGATAACTGAACCAGTGTAGTTGAAAATATAATAATATCACCTCAACGAGTGCGTATATACAAGTAAAATCAAATATTTAATTTATGAAGAATTCGAATAACTTTTTTAAGAATGCCATTAAATGGACTTTGGGCGTTTTGCTTTTTTTGGCTGTCTTTAATTTGGGGGCATCTATTTGTAAAGGACCTTTAGTAGAGAAACATATTTCTTATAGAAATAATGTGGAGCAAATTACTGGTATTAATCATCATGGCAATACAATCGAATTAGAATTATCTGATGACCCTACAAAACAAGTAATAAATACGGAGATTATTTATAATTATGATGGAGTTATTTATTTCCTTGGAATGATTATTTGCTTGATCCTGGTATTTCTAATTTTGTATCCTCTTAAATATGAATATCATGAATTTATACATGACGAATGGCGGGAAGGATTTAATAGTGAGCTTGAGGAATGTAACAGAAAAATTGATGAATTAAAAAAACGAACTACCGATGTGACTCAAAAAACAACGAATAAGTAGTCAAGGTTCGCAATAGACTTTCTTATTCAATGGGAAACATATTATAGATATAACTGATCAATATGTTCGTTGATTTTCCAAGAAAGGACCATCCTTGAATATACGACCGATATCTATCTCGATTTAGATATTCTCAAAGATATCCTTCAAGAAAACAAGGTACATCTGAATTTTTTCTCTGAGCAGGAGTCCGTGCAGAAAAAAGGGAGTCAGTTTAGCACTCTACTCCGTTGAGAATCCTTGGAAAATCACAAGACAGCATCTATTGAAAAAAACAGTGTTGTTCTTTAGCAAAAGAAAAATGTCTCTTCTGGTCGTTTCAATAAAAGAGATGATAAAGGACACCATTACGATATATACATCAAGAAATTTCAATTAACACTGAAATACATATATGTGTGGAATAGTAGGTTACATAGGCCATCGGAAAGCCTATGATGTACTGACACAAGGATTGCATCGCCTGGAATACAGAGGGTACGACAGCGCCGGCGTCGCCTTGGTGAAAGACGACGGCACCATGAATGTCTACAAATCGACAGGCAAGGTAAATTGTATGGAATCCGTGGCCGCAGCACAAGACACTGCCGGCGGATTGGGCATAGCGCACACCCGTTGGGCGACGCACGGCCAGCCCAATGATGTGAATGCCCATCCGCATGTCTCCCGAAGCGGCAATCTGGCCATAGTCCATAACGGCACGATCGAAAATTATGCGATATTGAAGAAGGCCCTGACAGAACACGGATACGCCTTCCGCAGCGAGACGGACACCGAAGTGCTCGTGCAGCTTATAGACTATATACAGACGACGAACTCCTGTAAACTATCGGAAGCCGTCGAGGAGGCTTTGAAGCAGGTAGAGGGGGCTTACGCCATAGCCGTCGTGGAGAAAAACGATCCCGACACCCTTATTGCCGTCCGGAAAAGCAGCCCTTTAGTTATCGGCATCGGAGACGGCGAGACGTTCATCGCCTCGGATGCCACCCCTATTGTGGGATATACGGACAAGGTGGTTTATCTGAAAGACAACGAAATGGCCATTGTCCGTAGGAATGAGCCGCTGGAGATATTGTCCTTGATCAACGACCAGCCGTCGCAACTCAACATACAGACCCTGAAGATAAGCGTGAGCCAACTGGAGAAGGGCGGATACGATACGTTCATGCTGAAAGAGATATTCGAGCAGCCCGACACATTGCGGGACTGCATACGCGGACGCATCACGGACGACTGCCGGCGCGTGGTGCTGTCCGGCGTCCTTGAGAATAAGGAAAAATTCATCCATGCCAACCGCATCATTTTCGTGGCTTGCGGCACTTCATGGCACGCGGCACTGATCGGGAAGCGTGTCATTCAGGAGATGTGTCGGATTCCGGTGGAGGTGGAATACGCATCGGAATTCAGGTACGGCTTCCCGTATATTACGGACAAGGACATAGTGATCGCCGTATCGCAGTCCGGAGAAACCGCAGATACATTGGCCGCCATCGAGCTTGCCAGAAGCAAAGGGGCTTTTGTTTATGGTATTTGCAATGTCGTCGGTGCCTCCATCCCCCGGAATACGGATTCGGGGACGTATATCCATGTAGGCCCGGAAATCGGAGTGGCATCCACCAAGGCGTTTACCGGCCAAGTAACCGTGCTCACGTTGCTTGCTCTCTGCATGGGACAGATACGCGGAACAGTCGGCGAGGAAAAGGTAATGGAGATCGCAAGACATCTGAAGGCTCTGCCCGATATTCTTAGAGAAGTGCTGAAATTGAACGCTGCAATCAAGGAAGTGGCCAAGACGTACACTTATGCCCGCAATTTCCTGTATCTGGGGAGAGGATACAATTATCCGACGGCCCTCGAAGGCGCATTGAAACTGAAAGAGATTTCCTATATCCATGCGGAAGGTTACCCGGCAGCGGAGATGAAACACGGGCCGATTGCACTGATCGATTCGGAGATGCCGACCGTGGTTATCGCTCCCAATGATTCCCTGTATGAGAAAATCGTGAGCAATGTACAGCAGGTGAAATCCCGGGGCGGGTCCGTCATAGCCATAGTAAACAAGGGCAATGGAACCATGAAAGAGATGGCGAACGTCTGTCTTGAGATTCCCCAAACCCCGGAATGTCTTTCCCCTATCGTCGCCTCCATACCCCTTCAGCTCTTGGCGTATCATATCGCCATATATAAAGGCAGGAATGTGGACCAGCCACGGAATTTAGCCAAATCCGTTACGGTAGAATAATAACAATCCAGAAACTTACACTAACCACGGGTTCCGGTACGGGTCATAGTCCGTCTGGAAGGTAGCCAGTTGCCAGTCGGCAACTGGCTTTTCCGTCTCGTCGAGCTTGCGGGGTATCTGCGGGTTGAGACGCAGCTTGGCAGCATCGCCCAGCCATTTCATCGAGTCCTCGTAATCGCGCAGGCGGACGACGCTCACGTTGTTCGGGGCGATAAGTTTCGTCAGCTCGTAGAGAGCCAACCGCACCATGTGCTTCTTGAGATTATAGTTACGGGGGTCGTGCGGCGACAGGTTACGCCCGATCAGCGGGATATCGGCGTTGACATCCGTCTCCGGGTAGAACACCCACCCGTCGTACACGACATATTCATGCTCCGACAGTTCATATTCGTTGTATTCCGGGTCATAATCGGCAATCGCTCCCCAGCAGTCCGATGTGAACGGGTCGATGTTGTTGTCGAAGCCGTCGAATGACATCAGCGTGTAGAAAGCGCCCTTATGCTCGACCACGGCCCACAACGGGTACTCTATCGGCTGCCACGGTTCGGTCGCCGTCTCCAACCACCCGCAAACCATCGGGATGCGGATGTCGTCGAACTTGTAGCCGTTCTCTGCGAGGCAGGTGTAGACCACGCCGTTGTAGTTCACCCTGTCTCCCGGGTAGTACGTATCGAACTGCGAATAGCCCGCGACCTGCTTCGCGTCGATACCCGTGTCGGTGCACTCCTCCCAGTAAGCCGTCGTCGCCGGCTTGCGGTAACCGCTCACGGAGCGGATGACCTCGTGTATCTGCCCCTCGAAATAGATATGCACGCCCACGGGATAGGTGATGCGCCGATCGTAATCGGCGATGTATTTCCCCTTGGCGAGTTCCTTTTCCACTTCATAGTTTTCCGAGAGATATTCCACGACCGACATCTCGGCCGCCTCCTCCGCCTGAATGAAGCGGTCGTCGTTGCCCCGTGTAAGCTGCGCGAGAGCCTCCGGCGTGATGATACCCAGATAGTCGTTGTTATTGAGAAAACGTCTGTACATATCCTTGTCGATTTATTGGTTTCAGTATGAGAATCCTTCCCGGATGACGGAGGTAGACACGACATAACCGTTCGCGTCGCCGCTCTTGAACTTGTACCAGCTGTCCCGCAGGTAGTAGCAGAGCAGGTAATCGAGGCAGTCGGACAGGTGCCCGTAACGCTCGTACTTGACACCGGTCTTGGGGTCGGTGGTCTTCTGCTTGGACTTGCTGCCGTCCTCGTTGCGGAGCTGGTAGACCAGATCCTGCGTGAGCTTGCGGCATTTGATGTCTATCCGTATTTCCCAACCGTTGTAACCGTCGAAAACCTCGTTGACGAACTCGCAACGCGTCGCCTGCGGCGGTTGCTTGCGCAGCAGCTTCACCTTCGGGCGGAGCACTCCCTTGCCGAACGTGTCGACGATAATCGTGTAGTTGTTGATACCGTCCTCGCTGGCTGTCGAGCGCTGCAGTCCCGAAGGGTCGCCCGTCACGTCCACGCCGCCGATATGCTTGTCCCTATACAGTTTCATTCTCACTTTGCGGGCAAGAGCAGGCGTGTTGTTCTCCTTGTCTTCCGGCTTACCGAGTATCTCTTCCAGAATGTAGACTCTCTTATTGTCGTAATCAACCTGAGCCGAGAGCACCGACATCTGTGGGGCCACGTTGAAGTCCCAGACGGTAATGAGCGGTCTGGTGGGGTCGTAAACCTTCTCCTTGAGTCCCGTAACGAGGTGTTTCGCGCCGTCGAACCGGTTGTAGATGGCCATGTCGTTCGCCTCCACGAAATCCCAGTTCCCGTACAGTAACCTCTCTTTGGTGGCTTGGTCGCGTATCTTGTTGAGGGCCGCCTCGTACACCTGCCGGAAAGCGATATTCGGGTTGTCGAACACGGAAAAGGGAACATAGGCTTCGCCTTCACGGCACATGACCCGCTCACCGTTCTCGTCCTGCACGAAGCGCGAACGCACCCAGTTGATCGTCGGGTTGGTAGTCAGAAGCATGCGCGGTGCCTTGAAGGTCTCGTGCGTGCGCCAGCGAAGACGCGAGAAGAGCACCTCGACGGCCCGTTCGGAGATTTCCGAGACCTCGTCCACCATGGCGATGGTGTATTCCGAAGAACCGAACCGCTCGAAGTTCGGGTCGCTGGGGATGTCGGCCATCTCCTTCATGATGATGACCGAGTCGTTCCAGAACGTGAGCGTGCCCTCGAGGTTGTTGATCTTGTAATTGATGTCCTCTTTCAGCCCCCAGTCTTTCAGGATCGACTTGATGGTGTTCCACGTCGATTCCTTGAGCGACTTCAAAGTCTTGCGGGCAACCACGGCACGGATGTTCTCGAAGCGTATGCAGGAGGACACGAGCCACACGCTGCCGATATATGATTTACCTCCCGTTCGGGACATGTTCACCGTCATCCGCTACCTGACGGCCGCTTTCGCCGCTGCATGTTTCCATGCAGGTCAGACTATGTCTTCACCCTTTTTCAAGGGGTCTCCCGTTTCCGGCCGCTTGGCCGTACTCCCTTTCGGGATAGTCGTTGAACCTTCCGGTCGCCCGGCTTGGCTGCCGGTTGTCTTCACCCTCGCGTGGTCAGAGTTCCCGGCAATTAAGGAGATTGTTGTCAGCACATTGCTGTGCAGGCTGGCAGAGGTTGTTTACCAGCGGCGCCACCGCCCAGGATCAACTGTGGAAGATTTTGTGAATGACATTTCACACACCGCGGCCGGTATTGCGGGTTCCGTTGCGGGTCATAGCCCACGAGCACCTGCTCGATCTCCCCGCCGCAGTGGGGACAACAGTTCGGCTGCAACAGTTTCCACAGCTCGTACTGCCGTGGCGAGGGCGAGAAGTCGATACGGAGGTTCCTGGGTGCTTTAAGTTTGTTGACCGCCATCCCTTACACGATTTGAATGGTTATCTCTTCCTCCTTTTCGAGCAGGGCGTACAGCCGCCCGAAGGTCGCGCGGGAGTTCAGCACCTTGCCCTTGACCGTGTTCTCGCCGACGATGATGCAACCCGCAGAATCCGTTTCCGTGTTCCCTGTATGAATCAGGATGCCGAGGAAATGCGGCACGTCGTGCAGGTAGGGCATCCGTCGCTTGAATCGCGGGCTGTACTCGAGCGTGATTCTGTACGTCCCGGCGGGAATCGCGGTCTTCTCGCGAACCTTTTCCTTGCAGGTGCAGGAGCGCCCACGAGAGGTATCAGGACAGGTTGCCGGGAGTTCCCTCACGGTGTCCTCGATGGTGTTACAGAAAAATTTGCCGTTCACGGAAAGGTCGCCGACGGTGTAAGTCGGCCCCTTGAATTTTCGTCTGAGTGTTATCTTCATGTTTCGATACTGTTTGTATCGAAAGAGTAGAAGCGCCGGGCCGGGAATGTTTGCATTGAATCACCGGGGTATTCTTTACGCACTTGAAAAACGGATTGCACGGCGTCCGCGATGAACCCGCGAACCGGGGATGGAGGACAGGCAACGGCTAAAAAAAAACGGGGCATGAATTCTCTTTTCATGTCCCGTTTTTATCGGTAATGGAGTTCTTTATATCGTATCACCGGGCAATCTTCCCGACGACACGTTTTCAGGCAGGCATCGGCAGGCCCGTCACTTCTTTTTCAGCTCGAATCCCAGCCTGAGCCCGTCATACGAGTCCGCGATGCTGTTGATCGCGGATGCCGTGGAATTGACGCCCGATACCGCGCTCGTGACCGTTTTCAGCACGGACATCAGCTTGTCGGCCTTGAAGACGAGGCTCATGCTGTCACCGGTGACGGTCACGTATGCCACGGTCTTGATACCGAGCTTGCTTTTCATCGTGACGGTCTTGGCCTCGCTGTCGAAGGTATAAGTCCCGCTGGAGGTCTTGCCCCTGACGGTGCAGGAATAGGAGCCGTCCTCCCCGAAGGTGTACTCGCAACTGTCCATCCCGACCTTCTCGTATACCGCCTGTATCTTTTCCTCCACTTCCTTAGCGGCCACTTCCCCGCCGGCTTTCGCCAGCAGGTTGTCGCTTTCAAACTGGCATTCCGGAGCCGTGTAAGCCCACGTCCCGATAATGGAAGACTCCGTGGTCGTCTTGTCGCCCACCACGCTTTTTACCACACCGCTCAATACCGATTTCAAATCCTGCGCGCGGGCATTCCCGGCAGCCGCCGTCATGGCTACTGCCATGCACAGGCATCTCAACGTAAAATTCATTTTTTTATTCATTTTAGCTTACTCGTTATTATAAAACACTCACTTTCATAAGACCGCGCCCTCATTTTTCCTTGTCCAGCGTGTGCTGTCGCAGGAAGTCCAGGAACTGCTGCTTGTAGCTCTCGCCTATAGGTATCCTTTCCCCGCCGATGACTACGCGCATGCGCTCGATCTCCCTTACCTTCCTTATGTTGACGATATAGGAGCGGTGCACCTGCATGAAACAGGGCGGGAGCTTCTCCTTTACCTGTGCCATCGAGGTGGCGGCAATGACGGGCTTCCTCCCCTCGACGTGTATCCGCACGTAGTCCCTCATGCCCTGCATGTACAGGATATCGGCGGTATGGATGCCGACATGCTTGTACCCGTCCTTGACGAACAGGTAATCCTCCCCGGAAGAGGCCTGCCGTTCCCGCGCCATGCTTGCCCGCTTCAGCAGCCTTCCCGCCGCACGCTGGAAGTCGGCGAAGTCGAAGGGTTTCAGCAGGTAGTCCACGGCGGGGATGCGGTAGCTCTCCACCGCGTATTCCGCGTAGGCGGTGGTGAAGACCACCATCGGCGGGTCGGGCAGCGAGGAGACGAGCTCCATGCCGTTCAGGTCCGGCATGTTGATGTCCACGAACAGGGCGTCCACACGCTGCCCCGCCATCACCTGCACCGCTTCCAGGGGGCTTTCACAGAGCGCCACGAGCTCGAGGAACGGGAGCCTGCGGATATAGTTCTCCAGTTTTTCGAGTGCCATCGGCTCGTCATCAACGGCTATGCATCGTATCTGTTTCATATTCACAAGGGATTGTCAGGTTTACATGGTAGATTTCGTCCTTCTCCGTTATGTCCAGCCTGAAGCCGTTACCGTAGAGCAGCTGCAACCGTTGCCTGAGATTGGCAAGTCCCACGCCTCCCGTGCCGCTTTCCTTCCCTGGACGCCTGTGGATGCTGTTCACGCAGTCGAGACGGAGCGTCTCCTTTTCCATGTACAGCCGTATCTCCACGAAAGAGGGGCTCTGGTAACTTATGCCGTGCTTGAAGGCGTTCTCGATGATGCTGATGAACAGCAGGGGCGGCAGGATCACCCGCTCCCGGTTATCCTCCGGCAGTTCGAGGCTGATACGCACCTTCCGGCTGGAATAGCGCTTGCGCATCAGTTCCACGTAGCTGGCGATGAAATCCGTCTCCTTGTACAGGAGAGTGCGTTGTTGCGCCCCTTCATAGAGCACGTAGCGCATGAGTTTCGACAGCTCCATGATCATCACCTGCGCCTTGGCCGGGTCCATCTCCACCATCCCGTGTATATTGTTGAGCATGTTCATGAAGAAATGCGGGTTGACCTGCGCCTTGAGGTGTTCCAGCTCGTGCCGCAAGTGAGCGGCTTCCAGCCGGCGTGCCTTCTCCTGTTCCTCCTGGTAACGGGAAAAGAGGGAGATGGCAAGGTCGAACCCCAGCATCAGGGTGGCAATCACGAGGTCCAGCAACAGGGGATTGAGCATTCCCCCGGGGGCGGGCCCGTGCCCGGCAGGCCGGGAAGGGCGTGAGGCGGAGAAAACCGGGCCGCCGTCTGCCGTATCCCCCTTGCGCCCCGCGCCGTCCCTGTCCGGAACGGGTTTCCCGTCGTGGGGAAGTCGGTGGGGCGGCAGGCGGTGTTCCTGCACGGGTGACACGCGGGGCGCCTTCACGCCCGAAAAGTAGCGGCAGAGCCCGAAAAGGCAGAGCATGCCCAGCACGGAGAGGACATAGACACGCATACGGTGGCGCATGAACAGGCAGCGCACCGGCAGACGGTGCAGCAGGAAGAGCAGGAAGAAAGGGAGTATGCCCGCCCAGGCGCGCAGGACACTGTCCCATGAAAAGGCCGTGCCCGCCCTCGCGCCCTCTATCAGGGCCGTGAGGGCGGGATATGCCCATACCATTCCCCAGAGGATGGCATAGACGAGCCACGCGTATGAACGGGGGGTGAGTATCTTCATTCCGCCTCCCGTTTCCCGTCCTTCCTGCCTTCCGGCATGGCCGGATGCCGTTCCTCCATCCAACGGGTGTACTGCCCGTCAGTGAGGACTTTCTTCAGTTTCTTCTCGCGTTTTTTGCGCTGTTTTTCCATCTTCACGCGCTGTTCCTCCATGTCCTCCCTGTCACCCGACGGTGTGAAGTCACGGGGCGGACGGCGTCCTTCCATGCCTTCGGGCGGGCGTTGTCCGCGAGGCTCCCGGTCCGGCCTGTCAAAGCCCGGTGCCCCGTCCGGTCTGCCGCCCATGCGGGGTGCCCCCGCTTTGTTCTCCGTGTCTTCCCGTGCCCATTTCAGGTTCAGCTTGTAAAGCTTTTTATACTGCTTCTCCGTGAGGTTGAGCAGCGAGTCCATGCGGTCGGTGGTATGCCGTGCCGATTTCTCGGGCGAGAGGGGCACGGGTTTGTAATGCTTTTCCGGCCGGCCGGGCATTTCCCCGCCCGCCTCCTGTGCCATGGCCGCACCGCCGCAGACGAGGAGCGCGGCACAGACGGCCATCCAAAACTGTCTTCTGATGTCCATATATTATCATGTTTTGATTTTCCGGTTACGAAGGTAGCGTGAAACATCATAAGTTACAAAATTAAATCTGCCAAACGGTGGTTTTTCTCGGCTAAACGGCTTATGTTCCGGGGCGTTTGCCGACAATAAAGTCCCGTTGGCAGAAAATATTTTCTCGTATGGTCCGGGCTGTTTATCTTTGTATTTATTGAAATTAAAATAGTTTCTACTTTAAAATCGGAATATATGGCTATGAAACATTGTATGAAAAGAATGACTGTACTTTTGACGGTTTCCCTCATGCTTGCCCTCGGGACGGTATTCCCGTCCTGCACGGGAGACAATGGCTTTGAGGATTGGGAAACCGTTCCCGGCGAGTTGCCGGGCAGTGGCGGCAGTGGCAGCGACGACGGCGACACGCCGGATTTCGATCCCACCATAACCGGCTGGGACGGGCAAAAAGCCGATGACGCGGCCTTGGATGTCGTGGGTACGGACGAGGACATCTATTGGGAGGCGAACACCTTTGGCGGCAACGGGGGCGTGACCGTAGATGTCGTCTATTCGGGAAGTTCGGCTACCGTGAACACCTCCGACAATTCCGTGATATGCTACACGGACGGGGCGTATGTCACCATCGACATACTGACCAATTCGGTAAAAAACGTGGAAATCGTGGTTTCGGGAAAGAGTGATGACGGGCAGCTGAAAATATACGGCGAGAAGAAGTTCAAGCTCACGCTCTCGGGCGTGGAGCTGACTTCGGGCAAAGGTCCCGCCATCAATGACCAGTGCAAGAAACGCGCTTTCGTGCATCTGACGGCTGGGACGACCAACCGCCTGACCGACGCGGCGTCTTATTCCGAGGAACCCCGCTATCTCAACGGGGGAAGTTCGGCGAGCGAGGACCGCAAGGGATGTTTCTTCAGCGAGGGCAACCTGATTTTCAGCGGTACGGGTGTGCTGGAGGTGGAAGGCAACTACAAGCACGGCATCGTCACCGACGGCTATTTCTACACGCGTCCGGGTGTCACGTTGGCCGTGACGGGAGCGGCGAAGAACGCCATCCATGTCAAGGGCGACGAGGATGACGGCATCGGCGTGTACATGGCGGGAGGTCTGGTTTATGCCAACGTGTCGTCCACGGCCGGCAAGGGTATCAAGACCGATCTCGATGCCGAAATCGCGGGCGGAAAACTGTTGTTGAACACTTCCGGTAACGCTACATACGACAGCGACGAGAAGGACACCTCCTCGTCCGCCGGCATCAAGACGGATGGCAGCGTCATCATCTCCGGGGGTACGCACATCCTGAAGAGTACCGGTACAGGTGGCAAGGGTATCAATGCCGACGGGGAAATCCGCATCTCGGGCGGCGAGACCACCGTGACGACCACGGGCGGCAAGTTCTACTATTCATCGGACCTGACCTCCTCACCCAAGGGCGTGAAGGCCGACGGCGACATCACTATAAGCGGCGGCAAGCTGAACATCTCCGTGACGGGGGTAAGCGACGGTTCCGAGGGGCTGGAAAGCAAGTCGACGCTTGCCATTAGCGATGGTGAGGTTTACGTGTATGCTTATGACGATGCCATCAATGCGGCTTCGGCCATCAATATCAGCGGTGGAAAAGTCTACGCCTACGCGAGCAACAACGACGGGATAGACTCTAACGGTTCGCTGGTCATCTCCGGGGGGCTGGTCATCGGTGTGGGGACATCCGCGCCGGAGAGCGGCATAGACTGCGACAACAGCAACAGTTTCCGGATCGACGGCGGTACGGTAATCGGCATGGGCGGAACCTTGCAGTCCAGTCCCTCCTCGTCCAGCAAACAGCGTTCGGTGGTTTATAACGGTGTGTCGGCCACCAAAAACGCGAAGATTTGTGTGCTGGACAATGAGGGGACGCCCGTCCTGACATTCGCGTTCCCCCGCACGATGAGTGGCGCGAGCTTCTTCTTCAGCACGCCGGACATCGCCTCGGGAGCCTCCTATACCGTTTCCTCGGGCGGAACGCTCGGCGACTATACGGACTCGTGGAACGGATGGTACGGGGGCGGAACATGGTCGGGCGGTTCACAGGTGGGAACCTTCACTTCAAACAGCGTCGTGACTACCATCGGCAGCAACGGCGGCGGTATGCCTGGAGGCGGTGGCCCGGGTGGAAGACCCGGTGGCTGGTAGAGCCATACGATATGATAACGGGTGGCAAAAAGTTTCTCCCGTCACGCTCCGGTGTGGCGGGAGAAACTGTATAAGGATGGATCGGGAAATAAAAACGGGAATATCATCGCAGGATACATGCCTGAATCCCTTAATCCCGCACCTTGAACAGGGATTTCAAACAGCCTTGTCCGCTCTCGAATAGGAAATGCCCGTTGGCCAGCCAGCACTCGTGGACGATGTCGTCATCGGGGTCGGACGCCAACATGGTTCGGGCACGTTCTTTATCGATTACCTGCATCGCGATACCTTGAACGGTTGCCGAGGTGGCATCCGCGGGAATCTTTTGCAGTTCTTCCAGTAGTGATTCTTTCATCGCGTGGATACTTGCCTAAAGCCCCATTAAGCATTTTATTGAAAAAAGAGAGCGTGGGACATCGCTTATTGCCGTAACAGGTACCGCCAAGCACCTTGATGCACGAACAAGTAACGCCCACGCCGTACGCGGACGTTTAACTCTTTTCTCGTGCATCTGTATCTCATTTGGCGGTTTCGTTACAGCACAAAAAGCTAAACGCTATCTATATTTTCTTTCCCTACGACAATACCAGCGTAGGGTGATGACCCGGAAGGGATCTTATTTCTTGGACTCTTCCAATGAGAGTTTGCGGAACTCTTTCATCATCTTCTCTATCGACAACGAAGCCTTGCGGGCACGGGTGCCGGCAGACTTGTTGCCATTTTCACTTTGTAGCGCCGCGTCTTTGGCGAACGCCTCGTAAGTCTCCTGGATTTTTGCTATCAAATCTTTCATGTCTAATTGTTTTTTAAAGTTCTGTTGCAAAGGTAACATAAAATTAGAAAATTTGCTCCATTTGCTTCTTGATTTCATCCCGTTTCGTGTTTTTATAGTAATGTTTGTAAATGGTCAGGGGGCTGTTGCCCGCCATTTCCGCCACGACGTAAGGGTTGTTCCCGGCATCAACCATCTTCGAGATGAAGGAGCCCCGGGCCGAGTACCAGGTGATGTTTTCCTTTACGCGGAGCATCTTGCAAGCCTTGGTCAGTGTTTGAGAGAGGCGTGAGGAGAGCTGTTTCACGCGGGTTGTCTTCTTGGTCGTGGTGGTATGCTTGTGGGTAAAGACGGGAAACACGTAGTCCCCGTATCCCGTGCCTTTGTACTTGTTCATGATGTCCCTGGCTTTCTTCAGCAGGATAGGCTTGGCAGTCTTCGGGAACTTGATGCGCTCGTACACGATACGGTCTTCCTGAACCAGGTCCCAGGTGAGGTTGCAGACATCCACGTTGGCCATGCCGCCCGTGTAATAGCTGAACAGGAACAGGTCGAGGTGCAACTGTTCCTTTCTGGTAAACAAGGTGCGGTCTATGTTGGCGATTTTCTCGATGACCTTGTCCGAGACGGCTCTGGAGGTTGTTTCCGGCCACTTGATGTCATCGCCCAGGCAAAGGAAAGCGTCCATGTTCACACCGTACATTTCCTGTTTCCTTGCATGGTTGCAAACGGCGCGCAGCAGGCGCAACTTGTGCGTCAACCCGGCTTTATTGCCGTTCCTGATACCTTGTTCCTTGATCCAGAACGAGAAATCCAGCAGGAACTGCTCGGTGATGTCGGCGAAGAAATAGGAGGAAAAGGAGCGGTTGTACTTCTCTTTCGTGAACCGTTGCAGGACACGCAACAGGTACACGTAGCGTTTGGCATTGGTGGTGCTGTCGACGATTTGCCCGTTCTTGATTTTCTTTTTCTCCCGGAACTTGGCCGAGAGGAACTCGAACATCTGTTGCACGGATTTCACCTTGACCTCCGGCTGGGAGGCCTTGATCTCGTCAAAGCAGTGCGCCAGCTGCACGGGAGACCAGTTGCGTTCCTCCATCTCCCACGTGTCGGCCACGTGCAGGTACTTGGTTCGCAAGTCAAACAGCAGCTTGTTCTTGGTCGTCGCTTCCGAGCTGCCTGCCCGGAAACTTTGTGATTTCGCGTCCCAATCCTTTAATAATCCGGTAATATTCAATACCTTTGGCACGCGGGCATAACCGGTCTTGAAGAAGATCATTTCCAGCTTGACCATTTTCTGGTCCTTGGGGTTCTGCTTGCCCCGAATGTTAATCGTGTACATAAACTGATAACGTGTTAGTTAATAGGTACTTTTAATTCACATTAGTAAGCATCAAGTCAGCTTGATTAACCTACATAGAAGCCTACATGAAAAGAGTAGGATTCCCAGTGAAAGAAGGTTTGCACGGTTTGATCCGTACTTGCCCATTTTTACTAACACGTTATCAATCAGTACATTTCAAGTTTTCTTGAAATCAGTTGCGAAAAAAGGATGTGCCTGTAAAGGGCTGCCTTTTCTGTTTTATAGTGATTCACTTTAGTCTTATTCCTGAATAGCGGCAATACCCGGAAGAACTTTTCCTTCGATTGCTTCAAGCAGTGCTCCACCGCCGGTAGAAACATAAGATACACCGTTTGCCAGACCGAACTTGTTGACACAAGCTACAGAGTCGCCACCGCCAACGAGTGAGAAAGCCCCGTTCTTAGTAGCCTCTACGATAGCTTCGCCTACCGAGCGTGAACCGTGAGTGAAGTTTTCGAATTCGAATACGCCTGTCGGACCGTTCCAAAGGATAGTCTTGGAATTCTTGATCACTTCGGCAAAGATTTCTTCTGATTTAGGACCGATGTCAAGACCTTCCCATCCGTCAGGAATTTCATTCACAGGACAGAATTTAGTGTTGGCATCGTTAGAGAAAGAGTCGGCGATCTTAGCGTCAACAGCCAATACCAGATTTACACCTTTGTCTTTAGCCTTTTGCATCAGTTCGCGGGCGAGATCCAGTTTGTCATCTTCGCAGATAGACAGACCGATCTGTCCACCCATAGCTTTGGTGAAAGTATATGTCATACCGCCTGTGATGATCAGGTTGTCTACCTTGTTCAGCAGGTTTTCGATGATTTCGATCTTAGAAGACACTTTAGAACCACCCATGATGGCTGTAAACGGACGTTTGATATCGTTCAATATCTTGTCAACGGCCTTCACTTCTTTCTCCATCAAGTAACCGAACATCTTATTGTTCACATCGAAGTATTTGGCGATCAATGCCGTAGAAGCGTGTGCACGGTGAGCCGTACCGAATGCGTCGTTTACGTAGCAGTCAGCGTATGAAGCCAGTTTCTTTGTAAATTCTTTCTGGCTTTCTTTCACGGCTTTCTTGGCAGCGGCTTTTTCTTCGTCGGTTGCGTCTTCAGCCAATCCTCTCGGTTTGCCTTCTTCCTCAGCGTAGAAACGGAGATTTTCGAGCAACAGCACTTCGCCCGGTTGTAAAGCGGCAGCTTTCACGGCAGCTTCTTCGCCCATGCAGTCGTTAGCAAACTGAACTTCAACGCCCAGCAGTTCTGACACGTGCTTAACGATATGTTTCAGAGAGAATTTGTCGGCAACGCCTTTCGGACGGCCCAGGTGAGAGCCGATGATGATGCTGCCACCGTCTGCCAGAATCTTCTTTAGCGTAGGAAGTGCAGCACGGATACGAGTGTCGTCTGTAATGTTGAAGTTTTCGTCCAAGGGTACATTGAAGTCCACGCGAACGAATGCCTTTTTACCGGCAAAATTGAAATTGTCAATTGTCTGCATAATACTTTATTTATTTACTTTAAAAGTGTTAGTTTCTTTTATGATGACCGCAAAGTTAGTATTAATTTCTCTTTTTTGCTATGAAATCGTTATTTATTCTTCCTCTTCGGTGTGTCTTTGCTAACTTTATACTTCTCACAGTAATATTTACACATTAATTGCAAACCACAGGTTTCACATTTGGGTGTACGTGCCTGGCAGACATAACGTCCGTGTAGAATAAGCCAGTGGTGAGCAATGGGAATCAATTCGTTGGGGATGTTTTTCGTCAGTTCTTTTTCTACACTGAAAGGAGTCGTGCAGGCATCACCCACGAGTCCGATGCGGTGGCTCACTCGGAATACATGTGTGTCTACAGCCATGGCCGCCTTGTTGAATACGACAGACTGGATGACGTTGGCTGTTTTGCGTCCCACTCCGGGCAGTTTGATCAGTTCTTCAAGGGTACCGGGCACTTCGCTGTTAAAGTCACTCACCAGCATTCGTGCCATGCCTACCAGGTGTTTTGACTTATTGTTAGGGTAAGAGACACTGCGGATGTACTCGAATATCACTTCCGGAGTAGTAGCGGCCAGTGCTTCCGGGGTGGGGAAGTCTTGATAGATTTTCGGGGTGATCATGTTCACCCGCTTGTCAGTACATTGTGCGGAGAGGATAACAGCAATCAGCAGTTCGTACGGGTTGTTGTAATGCAGTTCCGTTTCGGCTACGGGTACATTCTCCTGAAACCAGGCGATTACTTTTTCATAACGTTCTTTCTTTGTCATCTTAATTTGTTCTTATGATAATGAGGTGCGACTTTCAGGTTAAAATAGAAGGTGGAGATCACTGTCAGGCAGGCTCCGAAGAGATAGGCCATGTCAAACGAGGTAAATTGGGCGATATAGCCGCCCAAAACCAGCCCGATTCCGATGCCTACATCCCACGAGGTGAGATAGGTGGAAGTGGCAGTGCCGCGTTGGCTGTTCGGAGCCAAGTTGACAAACAGCGTGTTGAAGGCTGGAAACATGGTGCCAAACCCGACTCCCAGCAGCAGTGCTACCATGAAGAAAAGCACATCGGTTAGTTCGGGATTTATCTGCATCAGTTTGTCACAGGCAGAAAGAGTGAAGAAACAAATGCACACCAGATAAAGTCCCAGAGTGATAACCTGCGTGATGTGTCCCTTGTCCACCTGCCGTCCGGAGAACATACGTGAGACGGCCATGCCTATTGCCATGAACGTAAAGAACAGACCGGAGCTGAGTGTGATTCCTATTTCTTTGGCATACATGGCTATGTAAGTGCTTGTCATGCCATAGGGGATAGATAGCAAGAGCAGGGCAACGCCGGCCGGTATACCTTTTATTAATACGAAGCGGTCAAGTGAGATTGGCTCCCGCTTGACCGGTTGCTTGACAGGAGTCTTCACCAGACATGCAGCTACAAAACCGGCTGTGCCGGAGAGGAGTGAGCAGAGGAAGATGGTTTCGAATGAACAAGTGTCGTGCATGAAAAGCCCGATCATCGGTCCGAAACTCATGGCGGTGTTGTTCATCAGTCCGTAGTAGCCTACTGCTTCTCCGCGTCGTGAAGAAGGAGTGATGTCGATTACAATGGTGTTTCCTGCTACGGTCACCATACCGAAGGCCAGTCCGTGCACTACACGGAGCATAATGAATAATGACAGTACTCCTGCCAGGATGTATCCCGCGAAGACGGTTATGAACACGAAGTAAGCGATCAGGTAGAGCGGTTTGCGTGCCAGTGTGTCCAGTAGATAGCCCGAAAAGGGGCGAATACAGAGCGAGGCCACAGTGTAGCATGATAAAATAACGCCTACTGCCGCATTTCCGGTTTGGAAAACTTCAGTCAGATAGAAAGGCAGTACAGGCAGAATCAAGTAGAAGGCAAAGTATAAAAGGAAGTTTGCTGCCAGTATCAAGACATAACCGGGAGTGACAAGCCTATCTTTCATTATGGTTTCATAATTAACAGTTGGACGATTTGCGATTGAAGCCACTTCATCCTGTGAAGAACACGAAGTTTGAAGCGAATTAGACGATTTACTCTCTACACATCTTTCTTACCTCCTTCATGTCGGGAAGTAATTTCAATTGTAAATTGTAAATCGCCTAATTGTAAATCAATATGCCGCTTCGAATTCCTTTAGGAAACGGGTATCGTTTTCGGAGAACATCCGGAGGTCCTTCACCTGATATTTCAAGTTTGTGATACGTTCGATACCCATACCTAAGGCATAGCCACTGTAGACTTTGCTGTCAATTCCGTTGGCATCAAGCACATTGGGGTCTACCATGCCGCATCCCAGGATTTCTACCCATCCGGTATGTTTGCAGAAAGGGCAACCTTTTCCGCCGCAGATGTTACAGCTGATGTCCATTTCAGCACTGGGTTCTGTGAACGGGAAGTAGGATGGACGCAGGCGGATTTTCGTATCGGCACCGAACATCTCCTGGGCGAAGAGAAGCAACACCTGTTTCAGGTCGGTGAAGGAAACATCTTTGTCCACATACAGCGCCTCCACCTGGTGGAAGAAGCAGTGTGCGCGATAGCTGATGGCTTCGTTACGGTAAACGCGTCCCGGGCAGATGATGCGGATAGGTGGTTGTGAAACTTCCATTACGCGACTCTGCACCGACGAAGTGTGTGTGCGTAGTAGCACGTCGGGGTGTGATTCGATGAAGAATGTATCCTGCATGTCGCGTGCCGGATGATCTTCGGCAAAGTTAAGTGCCGAGAACACGTGCCAGTCATCTTCGATTTCCGGACCCTCGGCGATGTTGAATCCCAGGCGGGCAAAGATGTCGATGATTTCATTGCGTACAATGGAGAGCGGGTGACGTGTGCCCAGTTCCACAGGGTAAGCCGAACGGGTCAGGTCCAGATCGTCCTGTCCGTTGTCTTGGTTGTCGAACTGTTCTTTCAGTGCGTTGATTTTCTCTTGTGCTTTAGTTTTCAGCTCGTTGAGCCTCATGCCGACTTCTTTTTTCTGTTCGGCAGCCACGTTACGGAAATCTGCCATCAAGTCGTTGATGGCTCCTTTCTTGCTAAGGTATTTGATGCGGAGAGCTTCGAGTTCTTCGGCATTGGCAGCCTTCAAGGCTGCTACCTCTTCAAGAAGTTGATTAATCTTAGCTATCATATCTTGCGATTTATTGTTATTCGGTTTTTCTTTAAATTGCTGCAAAAGTAACAATAATATTGCAATCAAAGGAGATAGAAAGAAATAAAATGTGTCAGTCGGCTGAATTCATCACAGAGTACTTGGGGTACACAAAGGAGAAACAAAGAAGTGAAACTCTATGATAAAGGAAAAAGATGTTTCTTTGGTAATTACTTTATGACTTCTGTGGCTTTTCAGTTTTTCATTGGTGTATAATAATCAGAAGGGTAGAGATATTTTTCTTTCTTTTTTCGGTTTGTTGATACTTCAAGATAAGTTCGGGCAGTGAGTCGGTAACGTGCATGCCTTTCAATGGTTTTCCAACCGCTACCATATTGACATATTAAGAGATAAAATAAAAATAACTTTCTTTTTTTACAAATAATAGGTTGTTCTGTGAAAAATGATTATTTTAGCCGATGCGGGGGAGTGATTGGGCACGATAGCTATTCTTTTCGTCATAAGGTGAATTACGGATGCTTCGGATCTTATGTACAATCTTGCAGACCTTAAATTGTATGGATATGGCCGATTGGATGTCAGTAAAAAGTATATCTGATAAGTATGGGATCAGCGAATCGCGGGTGCTCGGATGGATACGGGAGTGTGAGATAACCTCTTCGACTGTGGGTAGTGTGGTGTTGATTGACGACGAGAGTGTGCAGAGATTGATCGGAAACGAGAAGCGGTTGGCGCGCCTGACCACTAATTACGAACAACTTTGTGGGAAGTTTGAACGGCGCATCGAGGCGGAACTTGAGAAGGACGAAGATGCCGCGCTTAAGATGCGCCTCTTTGATGACTTTGCGCCCATCGTGCGCCGGATATTGTCTATGGTGGTGGGTGGCTTGAGTACCGAAGAGCAAAAACTGTTTAATAGTGCCTTTGCCGCCTCTCCTCTTTCAAAGGTAGCCGCCAGAATGGGATTCGATTCTGTATGCGAATACATCAAGGAATTCAGGAAGACGTTGAGTGATCTGCCCGCAAGTACAAACGAAATCATCAATGGGCTTCAATCAGAACTTTCCAGAAGTCGGAAGAGCGTTGAGTGGTTCAAGAAGCAACAGATGGAAGAGTGGCAAATGATAGAAGCTGCGCGCAGACGTAATACCGATTTGTGGAACAGAAATGAGAGTCTGTCCAAGCAGAATAGATGCTTGGAAAAAGAGAAAGATGAATTGTCGAATCGTCTAAAAACACTGGAAGAGGTACTTGGCGGACGGGAGCGTATAAAAATAGCCGGGCCGGAAAAGGACGAAGATGCCGCAAGCTCCGGAGAAGTGCTTGTAGAGACACCGGAGGTGCCGACAGACCTACGCGGTCAACGTTCTGAAGTGGGGAAATTGCAATATTGCAAATCAAAGCTGTATGACCGGATCATTAGTTTGCGTGAAGAGGTAAGAAAAATCGAGTGGGAGATACAGCTATTGGAAAATCATTTGAAAATTATACGCAGTTGGGATTATGCTGGAATAGTCCTTGAAGTTTGGATTAAAAGGAATTTTGAGAAAAAGGTGAAGGTCTCTATACAAGAAGTGGTAACAGAAGTGGAAGCGGAGACCACGACACATACAGACTCTGAGGTTGCATCGGTGGAAGGAAAAAAGAAAGAAGATGGCTTTTGGCATAAACTTCGTTTCCGGTTCGGTCATTAATTGTGTAGTTGTTCTTTTTTCCCCTTGATCCTCAGTTTCGAATAAAACGAAAACTTTTCGTGTTGTAGAGATAGGGGAGAGGCTATCGAGTGTGGGAGGAACATTGGTCCATGATCTGTGGCAAACTGATGTAGAACCGGATAAAAAACAAAATGGGGAAGTCCTCACGGATTTCCCCATTTTAATGATGAAATATTTACTATTTTTATTAATTGGGTGTGGAGAGTATCGGACTCGAACCGATCACCTTAACACTGCCAGTGTTACGCTCTAGCCAGATGAGCTAACCCCCCGTTGTTTTCATAATAACGTTTGCGAACGTTTATCTGTTTTGATGCGGCAAATATAATGCATTATTCTGAAATAATTGCTATGTTTGCGGAAATAATCATCAAAAGATAAAAAATATGCTGATATACAATACCACTTTTCAGGTGGATGACGAGGTTCATGACAATTTTCTGATCTGGATCAAAGAAAGTTATATCCCTGAAGTAGAGAAACACGGAGCACTCCGTACACCACGTATCTGCCGTGTGTTGAGCCATCGTGACGAGGGCACTTCTTATTCACTCCAATGGGAGGTGGATAATTCCAGCCTTTTGCATCGCTGGCATCAGGAACAAGGTGCACGGCTTAACCAAGAGTTGGTAAAGATATTCAAGGATAAAGTAGTCGGATTTCCGACATTGATGGAGGTATTGGAGTGATTCAGCCGGTTAAAGAGAAGATTATTCTGGGCATCGATCCCGGTACAACGATCATGGGATACGGAGTGCTGCGTGTCCGGGGGACTAAGCCGGAGATGATTGCTATGGGGATTATCGACCTGCGTAAATTCGGCGATCATTACCTTAAACTGCGCCATATACATGAACGGGTACTGAGCATCATTGAAAGCTACTTGCCGGATGAACTGGCGATTGAAGCCCCTTTCTTCGGGAAAAACGTGCAGTCTATGCTGAAACTCGGACGTGCACAAGGAGTGGCAATGGCTGCCGCGCTGAGTCGAGATATTCCTATTACCGAATATGCTCCGCTTAAAATAAAAATGGCTATTACCGGTAACGGGCAGGCTTCAAAAGAGCAAGTGGCCGACATGCTGCAACGCATGCTGCATTTTGCCAAAGAAGACATGCCTGTCTTTATGGATGCTACCGACGGACTGGCAGCTGCCTATTGTCATTTCCTGCAGATGGGGCGTCCTGTGATGGAGAAAGGGTATAGCGGTTGGAAAGATTTTATAGCCAAAAACCCGGAAAGGGTGAAGTAGCCGTGGGCTACTCAATTAATCAGATAATAATTTAATAGAGAGAAAAACCATGAAAATGAACTATCTTGCCTTTATCGGAGTGACTGCGGCCACGGCTGTAGTCAGTTGTACTCCTGCCAAGAAAGAATATGCGTCTTACGAGCTGTATCCGGTGCGTTCGGGCAGTCTCACGGAGATGGAGTATTCACCGGAGGCTACTAAGTTTATCCTTTGGGCACCTACCGCCGATGAAGTTCGTCTGATGTTGTTTGATTCGGGTGAAGGAGGGCATGCTTACGAAACAATTCCTATGGAGCCGGGTGAGGAAGGCACTTGGACAGCAACGGTCAGTAAAGATCTGATGGGGAAATTCTATACATTCAATGTCAAGGTAAACGATAAATGGATGGGAGATACGCCGGGTATCAATGCCAAAGCGGTGGGGGTAAACGGAAAGCGTGCCGCCATTATCGACCTGAAATCCACCGATCCGCAGGGGTGGGAAAACGATCAGCGTCCGCCGTTGAAATCACCTGCGGATGCGGTCATCTACGAGATGCACCATCGTGATTTTTCTGTTGACTCCACGTCGGGCATTCGGAACAAAGGGAAGTTTCTGGCTCTGACCGAACATGGGACACTGAATCCTGCCAAGTTGCTTACCGGTATTGACCATCTGGTGGAACTGGGAGTCACCCATGTACATCTCCTGCCATCTTATGACTATGCCTCAGTGGATGAAACCAAACTGAATGAAAATAAATACAATTGGGGATATGATCCGCAAAATTACAATGTGCCCGATGGTTCGTATTCTACTGATCCTTATGATCCGGCTGTTCGCATCCGTGAATTCAAACAGATGGTGCAGGCGCTCCACAAAGCCGGTATTCGGGTAGTACTCGACGTGGTGTACAATCACACGTACAATACTGACGGAAGCAACTTTGAGCGTACGGTTCCGGGATATTTCTACCGTCAGAAACCCGATGGTTCGCTGGCAAATGGTTCGGCTTGCGGCAACGAAACGGCAAGCAACCGTCCCATGATGCGTAAGTATATGATCGAATCCGTGCTCCACTGGATTAAAGAATATCATATAGACGGTTTCCGCTTCGACCTGATGGGCATTCACGACATCGAGACAATGAATGAAATCCGCAAGGCAGTCAATGCCATTGATCCTTCTATCATTATTTATGGTGAAGGTTGGGCTGCGGAGGCACCACAGTATCCGGGGGATTCGCTGGCTATGAAGGCCAATACTTTCGAGATGCCCGGTATTGCCGCTTTCTCCGACGAACTGCGTGATGCGTTGCGTGGTCCTTTCAATGATAACCATAAAGGAGCTTTCCTCGCCGGAATTCCCGGTGGAGAAGAAAGCATTAAATTCGGAATTGTCGGAGCTATCCAGCATCCTCAAGTCAACAACGACTCTGTGAATTACAGCAAAGCTCCTTGGGCTGCCCAGCCGACTCAAATGATCAGTTACGTATCCTGCCATGATGATATGTGCCTGGTAGATCGTCTGAAGTCAAGTATTCCCGATATTACTCCCGAACAGCTTGCACGGCTCGATAAACTGGCACAAACGGCGGTGTTTACCTCGCAAGGTATTCCGTTCATTTATGCCGGTGAAGAGGTGATGCGCGATAAGAAAGGGGTGCATAATAGTTTTGAAAGCCCCGATTCCATTAATGCCATCGATTGGAACCGCAAAACCCTCCATGAAGATGTATTCACTTACTATAAACGTCTGATCAGTCTTCGTAAGGCACATCCCGCTTTCCGTATGGGCGATGCGGAGATGGTGCGTAAATATCTGGAATTTCTTCCAGTGGAGGGCACTAATCTGATAGCTTTTCGTTTGAAAGATCGTGCGAACGGAGACTCTTGGGACAATATAATCGTAGTGCTCAATGCTCGTTCCGTTCCGGCCAAACTGACAATACCTGAAGGCAAATACACCGTTGTCTGCAAAGATGGGGTAATTGATGAGCGAGGTTTGGGGCTGTTGTACGGTCCGGAGATAACGGTTCCGGCACAGTCGGCACTGATCATTCACCAGTAATATCAGTGATATGGAGAAAGCCCGGAGATAATCCGGGCTTAACTTTGTAAATGCTGATAATAAAAAATTGTAAGGGCATAAAAAACAAATATAAAGTTAACCTAAGTGGATTATCTCTAAAAAAACTGTCCTGATTTGTGGGATATGTGTGCATAGAGCAATCTTAAAATATCTGTATGATGAAATTTATAAGGAAGTCTCCGGCCGATACGGATAATCTGGAAAGTCCTCAAAAGTTTGAGGCTTTTTTTCTGGATTATTACCCCCGAATAAAAGGGTTCATTAATGGCTTGTTGCAGAATGCTGAAGAGGCGGAAGATATCTCTCAGGATATTTTTGCATTATTGTGGCAGAATCGGGGAAACTTGAAATTGATAGACAATCTGGATGCATACCTGTTCCGTATTGCCCGGAATGCGGTTTTCCGGCATATCGAACGCTCCCTGCTATTTCAGAATTATCAATCCTGGCAAACATCGGATGATCATCCGGAACATTGTGAAACAGAGGCGGAACTTGATGCAAAAGAATTGGAACTGATCATAGCCATCGCTGTGGAGAGAATGCCTGCCCAAAGGAAGAAGATCTACCGGATGAGCCGCGAGCAGGGACTGAGTAATGAAAAAATAGCCCATGAATTAAACATTAGTAAGCGTACGGTTGAAAATCATCTGACCCAGGCTCTGGCCGATATACGCAAAATATTGCTCTTGGTTATTATGGCTACCATCGTATAAACTTAGTAGTTTATTTCAAAAAAATCTCTTTCGGACTGTGTGTGTTTGGCGGGTTACGTATCTTATATACATAACCCATAAAATATACTATGTCTGACGCATACAAAATTATACGCAACTTTATGGCTTTTACAGCCGGTCCGGATCTTAAAAGCAAAGTCTGGACATGGCTCCTTGATTCGTCCGGCAAGGAACGGAAAGAAAAAGCACTCCATCAGATATGGGATGATTATCATCCTGCGGCAGATGCCTGTACCCGACATTCTTTACGGAAGTTTCAAAAAAAAGCAGGCTTTCCTTTATGTAAGCCGTCAAACCTTTATCGGTGGGCACGCATAGCAGCTTTTCTACTTATTCCGTTGGTGTCCATTGCTACTGCCTATGTATATGTCAGGCTGCATACGCACGATGTCCGTTTTGTCGAATGTATTGTCCCCAAGGGTGAACAAAAAGAAGTCACACTTCCCGATGGTTCGGTCATCACCCTGAATTCCGGGTCTGTATTTTTATATCCCACACATTTTACAGGCGATACCCGTTCCGTATATCTTTCGGGCGAGGGGCATTTTAAGGTTGCACCAGACAAGAAACTTCCTTTTGTGGTAGAGACTAATCACCTGGATGTCTGTGTGCTGGGTACTCAATTTAATGTGCAGGCGTATCCTTTGGATAAGAGAACGATTACCACATTGGAGACCGGTTCTGTTGCTGTTAGGAAGAAGAATCAGACGGATTGTTTTGTTACTTTAGAACCCAACCAGCAACTGGAGTATGAAAACCGGGATGGAAAGTTTTATAAAAGGAATATAGACGCCTCCGTCTATTCGGGCTGGACCAAAGGTGAAATGAATTTTGTCTCTCAATCATTTAGGGAAATCCTGAAAACGCTGGAAAGAAGATATGCTGTATCCATCCGGTTATCATCCGATCTGACAGAATCGGACCGTATCAACTCGGATCTTTATACAATAAAGTTTAAGTACCGTGATAGTATCTTTCATGTTTTGGACATTGTGACAAAAACTGTAGGAGGTATCACCTATAAAGTGGGGAAGGACGAAACCATATCTATTTGTCCGCTAAAATAAAAGAAAGGAGAGCTGCCATATGAAAAAAAGGGAACCGGAAACAAATTACCACACCCATTTCCGATCCCCGAAATCAATCAAAAACTTTTTAACCTTTAGAGACTTTAAACAGTATTAATTGATTAACTCACAAAATTATGAAATTAAAAATCAATTTAAGGAATATTCTATCCGTAAAAATTCATAAAATAGTCCTTTTACTTCTCGCTTTATGCATTTATAACACTGCTTACGGGCAGAATCAGCGAATAAGTGTATATGGTAACAATCAATCTTTGCAAAAAGTATTCGAACAGATAGAGCAGCAAACCAAGTTAAGTGTGACATACAATCAGACCAAGCTGGATGTAAACAAGAAAATTAAGGAAAACTTTATAGACAAAAAGCTTTCTTTTGTGATGGATGCTCTTTTGAAGAATACCGGGTTTACTTGTAACTATGAACCTGAACATATAGTTATTACTCCTTCTGTGCAGCCAAAAGAGAAAGCTGCTGCCAAACAAACTGTCCAGATGAAAAAAATAACGGGTAAGGTAACCGGCATTACCGGTGAGCCTCTCATAGGGGCCAATGTACTTGCCATAGGCAGTAAGCAGGCTACGATCACGAATCTCAACGGAGAGTTCACGTTAGAAGTTCCTGCGGACGGCAAACTGCAGGTTACGTATATCGGTTATCTGCCACAAGAGGTCAGTACCAATGGAAAAACCCAGCTCGTCATTCAGTTGAAAGAGGATTCAAAGTTGATGGATGAAGTGGTAGTGGTCGGCTTTGGAACACAAAAGAAAGTCAATCTGACGGGAGCCGTTACCTCCGTCAATATACAGGAGACACTGGGTGACCGTCCGATAACGAATGTTACGGCAGCTCTGCAGGGAGTTGTTCCGGGATTAAAAATTGAAGGTACAACCGGTACACCCGGCGACAATTTGTCGTATAACATCCGTGGAACTACTTCTATCAATGGTGGCGGTCCTCTGGTATTGGTTAATAATGTTCCGATGGATATCAATATGATCGATCCGCAGGATATTGAATCGGTCTCTGTCTTGAAGGATGCAGCTTCTGCAGCCATTTACGGGGCGCGTGCAGCGTTTGGAGTGATTCTTATCACCACTAAGCAGGGAAAAAAGGACATGGCGCCTAAGTTTAATTATAATAACAATTTCTCGTTCTCCAAGGCATTGGAATTACCGCAAAAGGCGAACCCGCTGGAGTCCATATTGGCATATAAGGAAATGGGATGGCCTAATGATACGTATGTGGATGGTAAGAATATACCTCAGTGGGAAACGTATATACGTGATTATATGGATAATCCTTCCAAATATCCTCAAGGGTATGTTTTCGACGAAAACGGGAATCTGTTCCTGATGAGAGAAAACGACATGTTTGCGGATATGATGGACAATTATGGCTTTATGCAAAACCATAGTTTCTCGGTTTCGGGAGGAGGTTCCAGAACGAATTACCGCATCGGTTTGGGATATACCAACGAAGACGGAATCCTGATTACCGATAAGGACCGATATGAACGTGCCAATCTGTCGAGCTTCCTTAGTGTGGAGGTCAACAAATGGCTGACGACCCAATTGGATATACGGTATGCCAATTCTACCCAGAACAAAGTGGAGCAAGGCGGAAGGAACGGAATCTGGGGAAGTGCCATGCAACTTCCTTCTTATCAGAATATTTCGCCTTATGAAGAGGATGGGATTACTTATCCCGCTGAAACTTCCGCCACTTACATCCGTTATGGAGAACCGCGCATCGTTAAAAAAACTGACTTCAGGGCTTTGGGACGCATTATTATTTCACCTCTGAAGAACCTGAAGATAACAGGTGAATACACGTATAACAGGGTGACGAATTACAACCGCATGTATGTGAACCAGTATAAATACATCGGGATGAATTTTACCGGTGTCCTGAATAATACGGAGAACACGCGGTATGCACTGACTCAGGGATTTAACAACTACAATGCGATCAACGTTTTTGCAAATTACGACTTTTCAATAGGTAATCATAATATAGGGGTGATGGGTGGATTCAACCAGGAAGAGAATCATGCTGAATCACAGTGGACGGAAAGAAAAGATGTGTTGTTGAGCAACCTGCCGTCCATATCGGGAGCTACCGGAACTACAACGGCTACAGACACATTCAATGAATATGCCCTCAGGGGACTCTTTTACCGCGTTAATTATTCGTACAAGGATCGGTACATGGTCGAAGCTAACGGACGTTATGACGGAACTTCACGTTTCCCTAAAAACAACCGCTTCGGTTTTTTCCCTTCTTTCTCGGGAGGGTGGCGCATTTCGGAAGAGTCTTTTATGGCAGGAACCCGGAGTGTTCTGTCTAATTTAAAGTTTCGTGCGTCCTGGGGATCGATAGGAAATCAGATCATTTTGCTGCCTAACGGTACACCGGACAATTATCCGTATATACCGGAAATGGCTCCGGGACTAACCAATTGGCTGGTAGACGGCAAAAGACCTACGACTCTGTCTACGCCGGCTATGGTCAGCAATGCGTTTACCTGGGAGAAAGTATATACGCTTGACTTCGGTGTCGACTTCGGATTTTTTGATAACAGGCTGAACGGAACTTTCGACTGGTACCGGCGTGATACGAAAGGTATGCTGGCGCCGGGTATGGATTTGCCTTGGGTGGTGGGAGTAGCTGCCGCCAAGCAAAATGCCGCGGATCTGAAGACCTATGGCTGGGAGCTGGAACTCAACTGGAGAGACCGTATCAAAGATTTCAGTTACCGTATCGGATTTAATCTCTATGATTCACAGAGTGAGATTACCAAGTTTAACAATGAAACCAATTTGTTGGGTACTTATCGGAAAGGACAGAAGATTGGTGAGATCTGGGGATATGTAACCGACCGTTTTTATAGAGAAGACGATTTCAATGCCGACGGAACCCTTAAAGAAGGCATTCCTATCCCTAAGGGAGTTGGAAAAGTGTATCCGGGGGATGTGCTTTATAAGAATTTTGATGATGATGCCAGTACCATCTGGACTGGAAAAGGGACAGCAGACGATCCGGGTGACCAACGTATTATCGGTAATTCTACACCGCGTTTCCATTACGGAATCAATGCAGGCTTGAGTTGGAAGGGATTCGATCTTTCCATTTTTCTTCGTGGTGTGGGTAAGCGCGACTTTTGGCGTACTGACCAGATTGCATGGCCTACAGGTACATGGGGAAGTTTGTTTAAAGAAACCCTTAACTTCTGGACACCGGAGCATACAGATGCTTATTTTCCGAGAGTATATGCAAACAATGGTGTGAATACCGGTTCGAATCGCTGGAAGCAAACCAAGTATCTGGCCAATGCGGCTTATGTGAAACTGCAAAATATCACCTTGTCTTATACATTGCCTAAAACGTGGTCTAAACAGGTTTACTTTGACGAAGTCAAGGTCTTCTTCAGTGGGGAGAACCTTCATACATGGGATCATTTACCGGAAGGTCTGGAGTCGGATATGCTTTCAAAAGGAGCATGGGAGTATCCGTTTATGAAGAAATTTTCACTTGGATTTAATGTCACATTCTAAATAACCGAAATAGTATGAAGAAATATACATTTGCCTTGTTTATACTCAGTGCGATCGCTTTTACCGGTTGCCTGAACAATGATTTTATGGAAAGGTATCCGTTGGGCAATCCGACGGAAGAGACGGCCTTTGTGACGTATGATAACTTCAAGGCATATGCCTGGGGATTGTATGAAACACTTCCGACATTAGGATACGGTGATACTTCAACAGACGATATCTCGTATAATCAGACGCGGGGAAGCAGCGAAAGCAACTGGATCAGGGGACTGGTCACTGTGCCTGATAAGAGGAATAATACGACTTGGGATTATTATGGTTTTATCCGTCGTGTCAATCTGATGTTGGGACGGATAGACGGTTCCCAGATGACTGAGACCGAGAAGGCGCATTGGAAAAGTGTCGGATACTTCTTTCGTTCATACCGCTATTTTTCATTACTGTCTGCTTACGGCGGCGTACCTTGGATAGACCGAGTATTAAGTGATAATGATACAGAGTTGATCAACGGTCCCCGTGCTTCCAGAGACGAAATCGCGAAGCATATTCTTGAAGATTTGCAATATGCCGAGCAACATATCAACGTCAATGGTGATGGCAGTAATACGATTAACAGAGCCGTCGTACAGGCATTTATGTCCCGTTTCTGTCTTTTTGAAGGAACATGGAGAAAATATCATGGGTTGAATGATGCCGAAACTTATCTGAAAGAATGTAAACGGGTGTCTGCCGAGGTTATGAGCAGCTATCCTGAAATTTGCAGTAACTACGATGATCTGTTTTGTTCACTCGACCTGAAAGATGTACCGGGAGTCATACTTTATCGGGAGTTCTCGAATGCGGAAAACGTAATACATGCTGTCAGTATCGGAGGAACAACCGGATCGTCCTATTATAACCCGACTCGTGACTTGGTGGACAGCTATCTCTGTTCGGATGGTAAAACCCGCTGGAACAGTCCACTGTTCCAGGGAGATAAGGATATGTACAGTGAGTTCAGTTGCCGGGATCATCGACTCTGGCTGCAAGTGACTCCTCCATACAGAATTGACCGATCGGCTTCTACCGATGCCTGGGGGAATAAGTGGGAGTTTACCGATGTCGCTAAGGACAGGAGCTTTATCGATAGCCTGAATATCCGGTTGGGAATTGGGTATGGAAGCGGCAAAGAGAGACAGAAGACGTTACCTTTCCGCCAGGGTTATGACGGAGGTATTTTGGGGGCAGTTCCGCATTTCGATTTCTATTTGGAAAATCAGCCTTGGTACAAGTCGGCTTTTGGGTATAATAACTGGAAGTATTATTGTACTTATTTGTCGATGGGATCGCAGCGAAATGAAGAGACCGATATGCCCATCTTCCGGGTAGAAGAGGTGATGCTGAATTATGCTGAAGCAACGTGTGAGTTGGGTGAATTCGATCAGTCCGCAGCCGATCAGACAATTAATAAACTGCGTATCCGTGCTAACGTGGCACCTATGAAAGTGGCGGAAATCAATGCCGCTTTCGATCCTAAACGCGATCTGGGCGATCCTGCTTATCCGGGTGACTATGCTGTCAATCCTTTGTTATGGGAGATTCGCCGCGAACGGCGTATCGAGTTATTCTCCGAAGGGTTCAGGTTCGACGATCTGCGGAGATGGAAGAAATGCCATTACGCGTTAAAGAAAAAGTTGGGTATGTATGTCAAGACATCGGACTTTCCCGCCGGAACGAAGGTGACGATTGACGGAGGTGGCGCAGAGGGATATCTTGAATTCCATCCTGTACAAACCCATACTTGGCCCGAATATTATTACTTGAATCCTATTCCACGTAATGAAAGGGTGCTGAATCCTCAGCTTGCTCAAAATCCGGGTTGGGATGACGGAGTAGAGTAGCCCCTTCCTGATTGATAAATGGTTTTAACCGTGTGATAAGAAACTGTCCCGAGAAATTCTTATCTTTGGACAGTTTCTTGTCACACTATAAATACTATGTTTAAATGAAATACCTGATTTTAATACTGCTTTTCCTCGGTTCGCACGCCATCCGTCTGTGCGGACAAACGATCTTACCTACACCTGATTACCTCGAAAAAGCTAATGGACAGTTGCAACTCCAAGGCAAGATACGGATGCATACTCAAGATGCTTCCGCTTCTTTCCTGCATTTGTTTTATGAAAAACTGATACCGAAAAGTGCTGTGGAATGGTGTAGTGAAAAGGGGCACAGCCAAATCTCCTGGGAGAAAGATGCCACACTTCCTGCAGAGGGTTATCGCATTCTTGTTACTCCCGAGAAAATGACTGTTCGTGCGGCAGATAACGCCGGTTTTATTTATGCCGTTCAGAGCCTGAGACAATGGGGTACACGGGAAGGGGACAAACTTATATTTCCTTGTGCGGAAATCACTGACTTTCCGCGAGTGAAATGGCGTAGCTTTATGCTGGATTCGGGACGCCAGTACCAAAAGGTCTCTACCATCAAGAAATATATCGATATGGCTTCGATGCTGAAAATGAATTATTTTCATTGGCATCTGACCGAGGGTCTCGGTTGGCGTATCGAGATAAAACGCTATCCGCTTTTGACACGGATCGGAGCTTTCGTAGGACAGGGGCCGGAGCAACAGGGATTTTATTCCCAGGAAGAGGTAAAGGAGATTGTCAGCTATGCGGCAGACCTCGGTATCACGGTTGTTCCCGAGATCGACATGCCCGGACATGCGGAGGCCGCACTTAATTCGTATCCGCGGTTGGGATGTTTCAACATTCCGGTGAAAGTGCCCCAAAGCGGTTTTACACAGAATATTTTTTGCGCGGGCAAAGACAGTACACTCACCTTCCTGCAGAATGTACTGGACGAAGTGTGCCGGATGTTTCCGTCCGCTTATATCCATCTCGGAGGCGATGAGGCTCCTAAGGGAAACTGGGATAAATGTACGGATTGTCAGGCACGGATTGCGAAAGAAAAACTGAAGGACAGCCATGACCTGCAATTATGGTTTTCGGCCCGAATGGCAAATTACCTGAAACAGAAAGGACGGAAGGCTATCTTTTGGGGCGATGTGATTTATAAGGACGGTTATCCGTTGCCGGATAATGTGGTTATACAGTGGTGGAACTGGAGAGGGCACAAGGATCTGGCTTTGAAGAACGCTGTCAGGCATAATTACCCGGTGATTTGCGGTACGAACTATTACAGCTATCTGAACTTCCCGCTCACTCCTTGGAGGGGATATACCAAAGACCGGACTTTCGATCTGGAAGATGTGTATCTGCATAATTCCTCTTACAGGCCACGGGAAGAAAACCCGCTTATCCTCGGAATGAGTTCTGCACTATGGACAGACGATGGAGTAACGGAAGATAGGATCGACCGTCGTGTCTTTCCGCGTATTCTTGCGCTTGCCGAACAAATGTGGTATTCCGGCAAACCGTTGAGTTTCGATGAGTTTTACGGTAAAGTTCTTCTGAAACAACCATGGTTCGAACAACAGGGGTATTCATTCGGCCCTGCCCTGAAAAAGGAGGTAGACGTAAATTATAAATGGGATTAAAAAAAGAAACTTAGCATGAAAAGAATAGAAATCTATATCGGACTATCCGTATTTGCTTTATCGGCAAAAAGCCAGGTTAAAGAATCTCAACCCAATATCATCTATATTATCATGGACGATTTAGGGTATGGGGATATTGGTTGTTATGGTTCCGGAAAAATAGAAACTCCGAACATAGACCGGCTGTGTAAAGACGGCATCAGTTTCACCCAGCACTATACCGGATCGCCTGTTTCGGCACCGGCACGCTGTGTGCTGATGACAGGTATGCATTCGGGACATGCACAGATACGGGCCAATGATGAAATGGCATACCGGGGAGCCATCATGAATTATGACTCCATGTATGTGCATCCGAATCTGGAGGGACAGTATCCTCTGAAGGCCAATACAATGACTATCGGAAGGATGATGCAGCAGGCGGGATATGTCACCGGATGTTACGGGAAATGGGGGTTGGGTGCTCCGGGATCGGAGGGCACTCCCAATAAACAGGGATTCGACAGTTTTTACGGATATAACTGCCAGCGGCAAGCGCACAGTTACTATCCGGCCTTTCTGTATAAGGATGAAGACCGTGTATATCTGAACAATAAAGTGCTCGACCCTCACACTGCCCGGCTGGATCCCGGAACAGATCCCCGCGATGAAGCCAGTTATGCCAAATTTTCACAGAAGGAGTATGCTAATGATCTTATTTTTGATGAACTGATTTCGTTTGTCGGACAGAACAAGAAGAAGCCTTTCTTTTTGATGTGGACTACTCCGCTTCCGCACGTGTCATTACAGGCACCGGAGAAGTGGGTGAAACACTATGTCGAAAAGTTTGGAGACGAAGCGCCTTACACCGGGAAAGCCGGATATATGCCTTGCCGGTATCCGCATGCGACTTATGCTGCCATGATCAGCTACTTCGACGAACAGATAGGTAGACTGATAGAGAAACTCAAGGCAGATCATTTATATGATAATACCATTATCATGTTCACTTCCGATAACGGTCCAACCTTTAACGGCGGAAGCGATTCACCGTGGTTCGATAGCGGAGGCCCTTTCAAGTCGGAGTATGGCTGGGGAAAATGTTTTGTTCATGAAGGGGGAATACGGATACCTGCCATTGTTACCTGGCCCGGAAAGATCAAACCTTCCACTCAAAGCGATCACATTTGCGGATTTCAGGATGTAATGCCTACTTTGGCGGATATTGCGAAGGTTGATTGTCCGCCGACTGACGGAATCAGTTTCCTGCCCACTTTGCTCGGCAAGACCGGACAGCAGAAAGAACATGCATATCTGTATTGGGAATATCCCGATCCGGTGATCGGTCTGAAAGCCATTCGTATGGGTAAGTGGAAGGGAATTATCGACAATATCCGGAAGGGAAACTCTACAATGAAGTTATATGATCTGGAGAAGGATCTCAGAGAAGAGCACGATGTAGCAGGCGAATATCCGGAAATTGTCCGGAAGCTGACGAAGCTGATGGAAGAGTCGCATACCGAACCGGAAAACCCTAAATTCAGGTTCTGACCGGCTACGATTGTCCAATACTACGATTTTTTTACTCTTATTCTGTCTCTTTGTGCGGATTTTGATATACTTTTGCTCCGCCTAATAATGAAATAGGATAATGGAACAATACACATTCAGTATAGCGGGTGGCGTAGCACGCAACCCGCTTGTACGTTTGGCACAACCTGTCACAGCACAAATCGCTGCCGGCGAACACATCGCTATTGTAGGTCCCAACGGCGGAGGGAAGAGTTTGTTTGTAGATACGCTTCTGGGTAAATATCCCTTGCGTGAAGGTACGGTGAAATACGATTTTTCTCCTTCTTCTACTCAGACAGTATATGATAACGTGAAATACATTGCTTTTCGTGATACATACGGTGCAGCAGATGCTAATTATTATTATCAGCAACGCTGGAATGCCCACGATCAGGAAGATGCCCCCTCCGTGCGGGAGATGCTGGGGGAAATCAAAGATGAACGGCTGAAAGAGGAATTGTTTGAACTCTTCCGCATCGAGCCGTTGTTGGACAAGAAGATCATTCTCCTTTCCAGTGGGGAGTTGCGCAAATTTCAGCTGACTAAAACTTTGCTGACTGCCCCCCGGGTACTGATAATGGACAATCCTTTTATTGGTTTGGATGCACCGACCCGTGAACTGCTTTTCTCCCTGCTCGAACGCCTCACCCGGCTGTCGTCTGTGCAAATCATCCTTGTGCTTTCGATGCTCGATGATATTCCTTCGTTCATTACCCATGTGATTCCGGTAGAAGACTTGACTGTGCTTCCGAAAATGGAACGAGGGGCTTACCTGGCTGCATTTCGTGTGACCGATGTACCCGTGACTCTGGACGCATTGCAACAACGTATAGCCGGATTGCCTTATGACGGAACCAACTATGATTCCGGGGAGGTGGTAAAATTAAATAAGGTCAGCATCCGTTATGATGACCGTACCATCCTGAAAGAACTCGACTGGACTGTCCGTCGGGGCGAGAAGTGGGCATTGAGCGGAGAAAACGGTGCCGGCAAATCTACGTTGCTTAGTTTGGTTTGTGCGGATAATCCTCAGTCGTATGCCTGTGACATCAGCCTTTTCGGACGCAAGCGGGGCACAGGTGAAAGCATTTGGGAGATAAAAAAGCATATCGGTTACGTCAGTCCCGAAATGCACCGTGCTTATCTTAAGAATCTACCGGTCATTGAGATTGTAGCTTCCGGGTTGCATGACAGCATCGGCTTGTATAAGCGTCCACAGGAAAGCCAGATGGCCACCTGCGAGTGGTGGATGGATGTGTTTGGCATTGCCGCTCTGAAAGACAGACCTTTTCTTCAACTCTCGAGTGGTGAACAGCGCTTGGCATTGCTGGCCCGTGCTTTCGTGAAAGATCCGGAATTACTTATTCTGGACGAACCGCTGCACGGACTCGATACGTACAATCGCCGGCGGGTGAAAAAGATCATCGAGGCCTTCTGCTGCCGTGAAGATAAAACGATGATTATGGTAACCCATTATGAGTCGGAACTGCCCTCTGTCATTACCGATCGCCTTTTTCTAAAGAGAAATCGTTGATATTCAAACACAGAGCACATAGAGTTATCTCTTACTTCGAAAGAATGGTCTTTTGCATTCTCTGTGTACTCTGTGGCAAATTTGCAACTCACTTTCATCATTTTTAGGTATTGACTGTTCCTTTTACTTTCGTGAACTTTGTACTCAATACAAATGTTCTATAATAAACACCTAAAGAAAGGAGAGTTGAATGAAAAAGATTGTGTTGCTCCGTCATGGAGAAAGTGCATGGAATAAGGAGAACCGTTTTACCGGCTGGACCGATGTCGATCTGACAGAAAAGGGAATTGCCGAGGCCTGCAAAGCGGGTGAACTACTGAAAGAAAATGGATTTAATTTCGATAAAGCTTATACTTCGTACCTTAAACGAGCGGTGAAAACGCTGAATTGTGTGCTCGACCGGATGGATCAGGACTGGATTCCGGTGGAGAAGAGTTGGCGTCTGAACGAGAAGCATTATGGCGATCTGCAAGGATTGAATAAAAGCGAGACGGCTGCCAAATACGGTGACGAACAGGTACTTATCTGGCGCAGGAGTTATGATATAGCTCCCAATGCCCTATCGGAAGACGATCCGAGAAATCCACGTTTTGAGAACCGCTATCGGGAAGTGCCCGATGCAGAACTTCCCCGGACGGAATCTTTGAAAGATACCATCGACCGCATCATGCCTTATTGGAAATGTATCATTTTCCCGAATCTGAAAACCGCCGATGAAATTCTGGTGGTTGCCCACGGCAACAGTTTGCGGGGCATTATCAAGCACTTGAAGCACATCTCCGACGAAGAGATCGTGAAACTGAATCTGCCAACTGCTGTTCCTTACGTATTTGAATTCAGTGACGAACTGAATCTGGAAAAAGACTATTTCCTGGGTGACCCCGAAGAAATCCGGAAACTGATGGAAGCGGTTGCCAATCAGGGAAAGAAAAAATAAGATAAGAGGAAACCCCTCATTACGGAATAAAAATGAATATTATTCACCACAGAGTACACGGAGGACACAGAGTTTTAATCTCTTGTTTATTAAGATGTTTAAGAGAAAGATATTCTCTGTGTTCTCCGTGGTGAATAAAACTCAAAACCATTACAATTATGAATAAAATTATAGAACTATTGGGTAATCAGGCTGAATACTACCTGAACCACACTTGTAAAACCATTGATAAATCACTGATTCACGTGCCGTCACCGGATACGATCGATAAGATATGGATTGACTCGGACCGTAACATACAGACCTTACGCAGTTTGCAGACTTTGCTGGGACATGGTCGTCTGGCAAATACGGGATATGTATCCATTCTTCCTGTCGACCAGGATATTGAGCATACAGCCGGAGCTTCGTTCGCTCCGAATCCCATCTATTTCGACCCGGAAAATATTGTAAAACTGGCCATTGAAGGCGGATGTAATGCCGTTGCTTCTACTTTCGGAATTCTGGGGGCTGTTGCCCGTAAGTATGCTCACAAAATTCCGTTTGTAGTGAAACTGAACCATAATGAACTGCTGTCTTATCCCAATTCGTATGATCAGGTGTTGTTTGGCACCGTCAAGGAGGCATGGGAGATGGGAGCGGTGGCTGTGGGAGCTACTATCTATTTCGGTTCCGAGCAAAGCCGTCGTCAGTTGGTAGAGATTGCCGAGGCTTTTGACTATGCGCATGAATTGGGCATGGCCACTATCTTGTGGTGTTATCTGCGCAACAACGATTTTAAGAAAGACGGGGTAGACTATCATGCTGCCGCCGACCTAACCGGGCAGGCAGACCGTCTTGGAGTTACCATTAAAGCGGATATTGTGAAGCAGAAGTTGCCTACTAATAACGGTGGTTTCAAAGCAATTCATTTTGGAAAGACAGACGAAAGAATGTATACCGAACTGACTACCGATCATCCGATTGATCTTTGCCGTTATCAGGTAGCCAACGGATATATGGGACGTGTCGGTTTGATTAATTCCGGTGGCGAATCACATGGAGCTTCCGACCTGAAAGACGCTGTTGTTACAGCGGTAGTGAATAAACGTGCCGGTGGTATGGGGTTGATTAGCGGACGTAAAGCTTTCCAGAAACCGATGAAAGAGGGAGTGGAATTGCTCAATGCCATCCAGGATGTATATCTGGATGCATCTGTCACCATTGCTTGATTGAGTTTGATTGTTAGAAAGGAGAATGGGGTATGGCTGTGTCGTACTCCATTTTTTATTCAGTGAAGTTATATTCGGATAAGAAATATGCTGGGTCCGAAAGGGTGTAGCTATCCAATGCATAGGGTGTAGCCATGTACTCCGGATGGTTATACCCTATGCATCGGATGGCTACACCCTATTGCTTTTTCCTTATTTTCTCTTTATACTGAGTCGGTGTCTCTCCTGTATATTGCTTGAATGAAGTACTGAAATAACGTGATGTTGTAAATCCTATTTTTTCCGCTATCTCTGTAAAGGTGAGATCGGTGGTTGAGATCAGTTGGATGGCCTTTTCCATGCGGAATTTATTGATGTAATCGTTGGCACCCATGTTGGTCATGGCCTTTAACTTGTTGTAGAGTGAGGCACGGCTCAATCCCATTTCCGTACAGAGGAAGGTGACGTCCAGTTCGGGACTGTCCAGGTGGTCGGTGATTAGCCGGTTCAGCTTTCGTAGGAAAGTCTCGTCCGGTTGGCTGAGTTCGCTCTTTTCCTCTTTGGGGATATTTTTAATGTCGGTGTCCGTTTTATTTTTCTCTCCGTTACGGAGCCGGTTTCGTATCAGCTCTACGATTTGCAGTTCTCTTTCACCCGTCTCGGTGAACGAGGGGAGGAGTTCGTTGCTGACATTGACCAGGAATCGGATTTTTTCTTCATATTCCTGTAACTCCCGCTCTTTTAGTTCCCATTTCAACCGGTTTTGCCTGCGGCGCAGAATGGTGAGAATGACGGCAGCAATGACACCCGATGCAATAAGCAATACACAGATGATGAACCATCCGCTCCGGTACCAGGGAGGTAGTATGGTGAGTGACAGGATAGGACGGAAGGGAGTCCAGTCGCCATTCTTGGTACTGCATGCGGCCAATATCCGATATTTGCCTGCCGGAAGTGAACGGATAATCAGTTCCGGATCGTACGATTCAATCGGTTCGTCGTTCAATCCTTCTATCTGATAACGGTATCTTTTTTTACGGAAAATATCTTGTTCGTGGGACATTATGCGTAAGGTTATGGTCCGGCTGTCCTGCGGGAGGGTCAGTTTCTCCGGCTGTCCTGTTATCTGGTTAATGGCCGGCTCACCGTTTATGTATACGTCGGTCAGTTCCACTTCCGGATAGTCGGATGGAGCTGTCGAAAAGCGGTTATCGATGCAGAGCAGTCCGTTTGCGCCTCCCATATAAACTTCTCCCTTGCCGGAGACAAGCCGGGGTTTTGCCAGATATTCATTCGGAATAACTCCGTCCGATTCGCCGAAAAGGATGAACTTCCGGGATTGCAGCATCCAGGCAAACAACATGTGGTCTGCCCCGATCCATACTTTTCCCCGATGATCGCAAATAACCGAACTCACTTCACCGAACAGGGAAGTTGGCAACGGATGATACCGGTTGGTCGACGGCGTATACTGTCCCAGTCCGGTGTTGCTGCCAATCCAGAAATCACCTTTCTCGTCCATCGAAACAGAATATAATAATGTATCGCCCGTACAGCTGAAAAGTCTTTTCAGACAGTTGTTTGTCCGGTCCAGTTCGTAGAGGGTACGGCTGTCGTTGAGGTAGGTGAAACGCTCGTTGTGGGCAATGGCATTCATGCTGCCGGCAATTTCCATACCTTCTTCTTCATTCACTACGCGTATTTTCTGCGAGTCGGTGTCGTATCGGTAAATATGTCCTGCCAGCAAGAGGACACTGCCCGGTTCGTCCTGATAGACATTTACCGGCATTCCACTGTAGTAGAGATATTGTTTGAGGCGGGGATGGTCGATGGTCAGTAACTGTTGTTCTCCATTCGCTTTGTTGTAAACAAACAATCCTTTTGAAAAGACAGAGAGTAAGAGCGTTTCCCGGGTGAAACCGGCAATAGATACAACTTTGTCTCTCCAGGTAGACCGGTCGTGACGGAACTCTTCCGTGTCGGGGTCAAGACTGTTGATACCTCCGCCGTCCGTACCGATCCAGATCCGTCCGTCCGATTCGTCCTGATAAAGACTCAGTACGGCGGGATCACTCAGCCCTTTGCTACTTCCGGGAAAGACATCGGTATAGGTCTTCATGGATACTTCACGGATATTGATCAAACCCTTGCGAATGCTTCCGGCCCACATGTTGTTATAGGTATCGTTGTAGAGCGATAGGATAGAGTTGACGGGAAGTGAATAGTTATCTCCGGGGATATGTTCAATAACGGTGATCTGATGGTTGTCCGGACGTATGATATTGATACCTCCTCCGTCCGTTCCTACCCAGATGTGCGAGTCCCGTTCGGCTATGCTAAGCACCACGTTGTTGCTGAGGCGGGAGTTTGCGGTAGTGTACGAGGCTAACAATCTGCCTTCGGGACTGAAGCAGCGTAAGCCTTCATTGTAGGGGGCCACCCAGATGCGGTTGTGCGAGTCGATCAGGAGTGCCATGATCTCTTTCTCACAGTCGAATGGAGGGAGACGGCGTTCTCCCGAACGGAGATTGATCAACCTGAGACCTTGCCACCGGCTGCAACATAGCAGCGTCTCTTCGTCCCATCGGCTGATGGCGGAGATGGCGAAGTAAGGGTCGGAACTGAAGTCCAGCAGAAGTTTTACGGAACGGTTTTCGTAATCGTAACGATAGATGCGGTTGCGGCCGCCGAAGATCACCCCCTGTTCCGTCAGGCAAGCGGAATAGGCGAGGATGGAATGTCCCTGTTCGTCTTGTGGAGTTGTAAAATCGTCGCTTTGCCTGCGATACTGCGCTATTCCGTCATCGGTCAGTACCCAGATGTTGTGTTGATTGTCTTCAATGATCTGATGGATGTAATTGTGTGGCAACGAGTGCGCATCTTCTTTCCGGTGGATATATTTCTTCAGCTTTTCTCCGTCGAACCTTCCCAATCCCGCATTGGTGCCTATCCATACGAAACCTTTGGGTTCGGTATAGACACATCGCACGGTAGAAGGGAGTCCCTCCTTCAGGGAAATCTGTTTATAGTAGTAATGGCCGGCTTTCAGCGGGAGGCAGCAGACTGCCAGAAGTATGGTCAACCAACAGAGAAAGCCGGTATATGGGTTGTTTTTCATGGATGCATATCTATCACGTTAACGGCAAAAGTAACAGTTTGCATAGACGTGACCAAAAAAATGGAAATAAAATCTTATCTTTGCCGAAATGAATAACATTAACCACAGAGTACACAGAGTCCCATAGAGCGTATCTTCTATGCTTCCTTCCTCTATGGAACTCGATGTGACTCTGTGGTGAGCAAATCAAAACACTATGAACAAGAGATTATTATTCCGTTTAGCTCCCGGTTTGTTGGCCGTTGTGCTATTCTGTGCCTGTCGCCCCGCAGTTATTGAAAAGGGGAATCTGGACGTAATTCCTCAGCCGCAAGAGATTGTCCTTGCCCAAGACACTACACCTTTTGTTATCAACCACAGTACTACGATCATCTATCCGGCAGCTAATGAAAAAATGCATCGTACTGCCGATTTTCTGGCTACCTTTATAAAAGAGATGACCGGAACCGAAGTCCGTGTGTCCGATAAAGAGAAGGGCAGTAACGCCATTATCCTTGCTGTAGATACGACAATGACTCACCCGGAAGGTTATAAACTTGAGATCACCCCCGAGAAGGTTCTTCTCACCGGAGGCAGTGAGGCCGGAGTATTCTACGGTACTCAAACTATCCACAAAGCCCTTCCGATTCTGAAGGACGGAAAAGTGGCGGCAGCTCTTCCTGCCGGGACGGTTACCGACTTTCCCCGTTTCCGTTATCGTGGATTCATGATCGACGTAGGTCGCCATTTCTTCCCCGTCAGCTACCTCAAACAGATGATTGACCTGATGGCATTGCATAACATCAACTATTTCCATTGGCACCTGACCGAAGACCAGGGGTGGCGAATTGAAATCAAAAAGTATCCCAAACTAACGGAAATAGGTTCCAGACGAGATTCTACCATTATTGACTGGGAAACCAAGAAGTTCGATGGAAAGCCTCACAGTGGTTTCTATACACAGGATGAAGCCCGTGAGATTGTCCGTTATGCGGCCGATCGCTTCATTACGGTAGTTCCCGAAATAGACCTTCCGGGACATACTACAGCCGCCCTGGCTTCTTATCCGGAACTGGGTTGCACGGGTGGTCCCTATAAGGTGCTTTGTTCATTTGGTGTATTTCCCGATGTGCTTTGTGCCGGTAACGAGCAGACACTTCAGTTTACTAAAGACGTGTTGGACGAGATTATGGATATTTTCCCTTCCGAATACATTCATATCGGTGGAGACGAGTGTCCGAAGAGCCGTTGGGAGAAATGCCCTAAATGTCAGGCTAAAATTAAGGAACTGGGTATCAAAGCGCTGCCTAAACATTCGAAAGAGAATCAGTTGCAGACCTATTTCATGTCTGAGTTGGAGAAAGAGATCAACGCCCACGGACGCCGTATGTTGGGATGGGACGAAGTATTGGAAGGCGGTCTGACCCCGAATTCTACCATCATGTCATGGAGGGGTATTCAAGGAGGCATCGAAGCTGCGCGCCAGCATCACGATGTCATCATGACTCCTATCCAGCGGCTCTATTTCAGCAATCCGCGCATTAATAAGATGACCGGATTCGAATGGATGAATCGTGTATATAACTTCGAACCTGTTCCTGCCGAACTGACCGATGCCGAAAAGAAGTTTGTAATCGGTACTCAAGGTTGTATCTGGACGGAGTGGACTGCCGATTCAACCAAGATGGAGTGGCAGATTTTACCTCGAATGGCTGCTTTGTCCGAAATACAATGGACATTGCCGGAACATAAAAATTTCGACCGTTTCATGGAACGTCTGCCTGAGATGTTGAAGATTTATTCCGACCTGGGGTATGGCTACCGGAAAGATGTCTTTGCGGCAGATACGGTGGCAGTGAAGCAATAACTGCGAGTTATTAATAATTATAGAGGGCACAGAGATTTTCTATTAAAAGAAATTATCTCTGTGCCCTCTGTGTATTCTGTAATGAAGTAAAATGTTTCTTCTTATTTTTCTCCCGGTAACAGTGGGAAATTAGGATTCGGCACATGTGCAGCCTGCATGATGCCTTTCAGTTCGGCCACTTTTTCCGGGAACTGGTTCAGTACATTGTGGCGTTCCGACGGATCGGAATTCAGGTTGTAGAGTTCGAAATACGGGTTTTTGCCGCGAACGTTCATGTGAACTAACTTCCATGGGCCTTTACGTACGGCCTGGCGTCCGTTCATCTCCTGGAACTCAAAATACAGATATTCGTGTTCTTTCTGTCCTTTGCGGTTTTCAAGTAGTGGTAACAGGCTCACACCGTCCATCTGTTGGTTCTTGGCTTTCGGGTTCAATATTTCGCGGAAAGTGGGCATTACATCCCAGAACGAACACATGAAGTCGGTTTGGGTGCTGGGTTGTACACGTTCCGGCCAAGAGATGATCATCGGTACACGGATTCCTCCTTCGTAGAGGTCGCGTTTATATCCGCGCCAGATGCCGTTGCTATTGAAGAAGTCCGGATCGGCTCCGCCTTCCATGTGCGGTCCGTTATCGCTGGCAAAGATGATGATGGTGTTGTCATAGATACCCATATCTTTCAGCTTCTGTACAATCTGGCCTACATATACGTCGAGGCGGTAAACCATGGCTGCAAACGTTGCGTGAGGGTAGAACTGAGAGCAGTATCCGCCTTTACGGAATGCCGGGCTACCCGGTTCGGTGCCATGGAAAGGTTTCTCGGGATACTTGCCGCGGAACTTTTTGATAATGCTGTCTTCCGGCACGATCAGTTCGGCATGAGGGATGATGGTAGGATACCACATGCAGAACGATTCTCCGCTTTTTCCCATCCGGTCAAGGAAGTCGAGTGCCTTTGAGTGGATCAGGTCTTGTGAGTAAGTACCTTTGCCATACTGCACATCCAGTATGTTGTCTTTCAACTCTATCCGTTTGTCATTGTCCCACAAGTGATCGGGATAGTAGCTGTGTGCCAGCAATTGGCAGTTGTAACCGTAGAATTCGTCGATTCCCTGTTTTTTCGGATCGCCTGTAGAGCCGATGAATCCCAGCCCCCATTTACCGAAAGCGCCGGTTTTGTATCCTGCGTTCTGAAAATCGTGGAAGATGGTCTGTGCATCTGCCGGCAGAGGGAATTGTCCTTCCGGATCGAGTTCGACGTTACCACGGATAGCCGTATGTCCGCTATGAGTACCTGTCAGCAGGCAAGAGCGTGAGGGGGCACTTACCGTTGTTCCGGAATAACATTGGGTGAAGCGCATTCCTTCCTGGGCCAGTTTGTCGATGTTGGGAGTTTCGAACTTCTCTTGTCCGTAGCAACTCAGGTCACCGAATCCGAGGTCGTCGGCCAAAATGAAAACTACGTTCGGCTTTTTGGGGTCCTGAACTTTTTTCTTTTGTGCAAACGCTTGTTGTGTTCCGGCCATGCCGACAAGCAGCGCACTGCTGAGCAATAATTTTTGATTCATAAAAAGAGTTTGTTGATTAGGTTTGTATTTAGTTCATTCAGTATTTGTTTTTGAGTTTAATTCACCACGGAGGACACAGAGAACACAGAGAATATCTTTCTCTCAAACATCTTAATCAACAAGAGATCAAAACTCTGTGTCCTCCGTGTCCTCTGTGGTGAATCGTATTCATTTCTAAACAGTTTTGTCAGGCTTCTATGTCTGCAAATATACAAATTTCAGTTAAGACTCGTTCACGACAGGCTTCCGATTTTGTCTATCCGATGTTCAAAAACGTCTATAAATGCCCTTTTTATTCCATTATTAGACGTTTTCAGAAGAATCATAGTTGTTTTTGAACTCTATGGGGTGTTAAAACTCTTTATATTTGTACCACTAATTAATCCCTAATAGAAAAACTACTTTATGATGAACAACCTATCTTCCGGAATTCTCTGCTCGCTGACAGGTGCGGCGGCAGTAGCTTCTTTGGCTTCATGTGCCACAGGCAAACAGAAAGAAGAGCAAAAGCCCCTGAACATTGTTTATATTATGACGGACGACCATACGGCACAAATGATGAGCTGCTACGATACCCGTTATATGGAAACTCCGAATCTCGACCGTATTGCCCGTGACGGCGTGCGTTTTACAAATTCCTTCGTTGCAAACTCTCTGAGCGGTCCCAGCCGTGCTTGTATGATCACAGGCAAGCATAGTTGTGCCAACAAGTTTTATGACAATACTACCTGCGTGTTCGACAGTGCCCAGCAAACTTTCCCGAAACTGCTTCAGAAGGCCGGCTATCAAACTGCACTCGTAGGCAAGTGGCACCTTGAGAGTCTGCCCTCAGGATTCAATTATTGGGAGATTGTGCCCGGACAAGGTGACTATTATAACCCCGACTTTATCACTCAGGACAACGACACCGTTCACAGACATGGGTACATTACCAACCTGATTACCGATGACGCTATCGATTGGATGGAGAACAAACGTGACGAGAGCAAACCGTTCTGTCTGCTGATTCACCATAAAGCTATCCACCGCAACTGGATGGCGGATACCTGTAACCTGGCTTTGTACGAAGACAAAACCTTCCCGCTACCCGACAATTTCTTTGACGATTACGAAGGCCGTCCGGCTGCCGCAGCGCAAGAGATGAGTATTGTGAAGGATATGGATATGATTTATGACCTGAAGATGCTTCGCCCCGATAAAGATTCACGTTTAAAATCGCTCTACCAGAGATTTCTGGGACGTATGGACGAAGGACAACGTGCGGCATGGGATAAATTCTACGGTCCGTTGATCGATGACTTCTACAAGCAGAATCTAAGTGGGAAGGAACTTGCCAACTGGAAGTTCCAGCGTTACATGCGTGACTATATGAAGACAGTGAAGTCGCTGGACGACAATGTGGGACGTGTGCTTGACTATCTTGAAAAGAAAGGATTACTGGATAACACCCTGGTAGTCTACACTTCTGACCAAGGCTTCTATATGGGCGAACACGGCTGGTTCGACAAACGCTTCATGTACGAAGAATCGATGCGTACACCGTTGATCATGCGTATGCCGAAGGGTTTTGACCGTCGTGGCGACATTACCGAAATGGTTCAGAACATCGACTATGCACCTACGTTCCTCGAATTGGCCGGTGCTCCCGTTCCTGCCGATATTCAGGGTGTATCTCTGTTACCGTTGCTGAAGGGTGAACAACCCAAAGACTGGCGGAAGGCGCTGTACTATCATTTCTATGAGTATCCCGCCGAACATATGGTGAAACGCCACTACGGGGTACGTACCGAACGTTATAAACTGATTCATTTCTACAATGACATCAACTGGTGGGAACTTTATGATATGCAGGCTGATCCGACGGAGATGCATAATCTGTACGGGCAGAAAGAATACGAACCTGTAGTGAAAGAACTCAAAGAGCAGATGCTGCAACTTCAGGAACAGTATAATGATCCGGTACGTTTCTCGCCGGAGAGAGATAAAGAATAAGTGGAAATCCCGGATATATGAAACACATTATAATATGCATACTCCTGCTGACGCTCTGCCCCCTTGCGGCGTTGCAGGCTGATGACTTAACACAAACAGTTTCTATAGTCCCCTGCCCGGTACAAATGGTATCGGGCACCGGGCATTTCCGTTTTTCGGGAGGTACTACGCTGGTTGTGGAAAATGCCGAGCAGGCGAAAGTGGTACAGAATTTTATAAACCTCTTCACCAAAGCTGCCGGGTTTACTCCCGTACTGAAAACGGGAAAGATGAAAGGCGATGTACGTTTCGTCACCGACAAGTCATTGAAAAGTGAAGCCTATCGGTTGGATATCATTCCGGAACAGATTACGGTCAGAGCATCGGATGTGAAAGGGTTTTTCTATGCCTTGCAGACCATCCGCCAGTTACTTCCTCCCGATATTGAAAATCATCATACAGTCAATGCACTGTGGACGGTTCCTTGTTTGAGCATTCAGGACGAGCCCCGTTTCGGTTACCGGGGGCTAATGCTTGATGTTTCCCGATTTTTTCTTCCCAAAGAATATGTGTTGAGAATCATCGATTGCATGGCTATGCTGAAGGTGAATAAACTCCATTTCCATCTGGTGGACGATAATGGCTGGCGGCTTGAAATTAAGAAATATCCCCGGCTGACCGAGGTCGGTGCCTGGCGGGTGGATCATACCGATGTGCCATTCCATTCGCGCCGGAATCCGTTGCCCGGAGAACCGACTCCCATCGGTGGCTTTTATACCCAGGAGGATATGAGGGAGATGATAGCTTATGCTGCCGACCGTCAGGTAGAGATCATTCCCGAGATAGAGATGCCGGCACATACCAATTCGTCACTGGCTGCTTATCCGCATTTGGCCTGTCCCGTGGTAGACCGGTTTATCGGTGTATTGCCCGGTCTGGGTGGAGACCATGCAGGAATCATCTACTGTGCCGGAAACGATAGTGTATTCACTTTTCTGCAAGATGTCATTGATGAAGTGGCTGCGCTTTTTCCTTCACATTACATCCATCTGGGTGGCGACGAAGCGCAGAAGACTTATTGGAAAAAGTGTCCTCTTTGCCAGGATCGTATGAAGAAAGAACACATTGCCCATGAAGAGGACCTTCAAGGCTATTTCATGAAGCGGATAGGCGACTATGTGCGCAGTAAAGGTAAAGAGGTGATGGGATGGGACGAGTTGACAAACAGCTTCATCCCCGAGGGAGCCGTTGTCTTCGGTTGGCAAGGGATGGGCAACGCTGCCCTGAAAGCTGCTGCGCAGGGACATCGTTTTGTGATGACTCCGGCCCGTGTGATGTACCTGATCCGTTATCAAGGACCGCAATGGTTTGAACCACTCACTTATTTTGGTAACAATACGCTGAAAGACGTTTATCAATACGAACCTGTGCAGAAGAATTGGAAGCCCGAATATGCTTCGTTACTGATGGGCGTACAGGCATCGTTATGGACGGAGTTCTGTAACCGTCCCGAGGATGTGGACTATCTCGTCTTCCCCCGTCTGGCAGCACTTGCCGAAGTGGGATGGAGTCGCCCGGAGCAGAAAAACTGGGCTTCGTTTCTGAAAGCGATGGATCGTTATAACGAACACCTTGCCGTCAAAGGGGTGGGATACGCCCGTTCTATGTACAACATACAACATACGTCTACTCCGGTTGATGGTACATTGCAAGTGAAACTGGAGTGCATGCGTCCCGATGTGGAAATCCGTTATACAACCGATGGCGCCGAGCCGGGAGCAGCTTCTGCTCTCTATACTCAGTCACTCACGTTCCGTACCGCACAGACCTTGAAGTGTGCCACTTTTGCCGATGGGCGGCAGATGGGAAAGACCCTCGTGTTGCCTTTGTCATACAATAAGGCTACTGCGAAACCGGTATTCACCCGGGGGGCTTCCGGTGTTCCGGTTTTAACCAACGGAGTGCGTGGCAGCTTGAAACAAACCGATTCCGAATGGTGCTCGTGGACAGACAATGATAGTATTTCTTTTACGATAGATTTGCAAAAAGAAGAAAATATCCATACTTTTACGCTGGGTTCTATTACAGTGTACGGAATGGCTGTGCACAAACCGGAGTCCGTCAGTGTTGCGTTGTCTTCGGATAACATTAATTTTACGGAAGTGGGAGAGAAGCGATTTACTCCCGAAGATATTTTCCGTGAAGGAACTTATGTGGATGATTTGAAATTCGATCTGGGAGCGGCAAAGGCCAGATATGTGCACGTTACAGTTCGTGGAGCCGGAAAATGTCCTCCTGATCATGTGCGTCCCGGACAGGAAGCGCGCGTCTTTTTTGACGAAGTTATGATCGAATAGGATCCGTATTTACCTTTAAAAATCAAAGGGGGATGTGTCAAAAGTCTTCTGTGGCGAGTTTTGACACATCCCCGAGAAAGATAATTGAATATTAAATACCTGATAAACAATGAACAAACCTATCAAACTAACCTTTCTACTGCTACTGGCCTGTCTGGTTATGGTACCCGCAAAGGCGCAGAAGACTCCCGAATGGCAGAGCCAATATGCGGTAGGTCTGAACAAGTTGGCCCCTCACACCTATGTGTGGCCTTACGCAGATGCTGCCGATGTGAAAAAAGGGGACTATGAACAGTCTCCCTATTATTTGAGCCTGAACGGCAAATGGAAATTCCATTGGGTGAAGAATCCCGACCTCCGTCCGAAAGACTTTTATAAACCTTCGTTCTATACCGGAGGGTGGGCAGACATTAACGTACCCGGAAACTGGGAGCGTCAGGGATATGGAACTGCTATTTATGTGAACGAGACTTATGAATTCGATGATAAGATGTTCAACTTCAAGAAGAATCCTCCTCTCGTACCGTCTGAAGAAAACGAAGTTGGCTCTTACCGCCGAACTTTCACTGTGCCTGCCGGATGGAAAGACCGCCGGGTGGTTCTCTGTTGTGAAGGTGTCACCTCTTTCTATTATGTATGGGTGAACGGTCATTTCCTCGGTTACAACCAAGGCTCAAAGACGGCAGCCGAGTGGGACATTACTGACAAGCTGGAAGAAGGCGAGAATACCGTCGCACTTGAAGTCTACCGCTGGAGTTCGGGTTCTTACCTGGAATGTCAGGATATGTGGCGTTTGAGCGGCATTGAACGTGATGTATATTTATATAGTACTCCGAAGCAGTACATTGCCGACTATAAAGTAAATGCCACCCTCGAGAAGGAGCGTTACAAAGATGGTATCTTCGGACTCGATGTTACCGTTGAGGGACCTGCCAATGGAGCGGTATCTATAACTTATACCCTGAATGATGCAGCCGGACGTCCCGTACTTTCGGGCGAAATGCCTGTCAAATCACGTGGGTTGAGTAACTTCATCACTTTCGGTGAACAGCGCCTGAAAGGCGTGAAGCCTTGGAGTGCCGAGCACCCCAATCTCTATACGCTCGTGTTGGAACTGAAAAATGCGGGAGGACGGGTGACGGAAGTTACCGGTTGCGAAGTGGGTTTCCGTACTTCGGAGATCAAGGACGGACGTTTCTGCATCAATGGTGTACCTGTGCTGGTGAAGGGAACCAACCGGCATGAACATTCGCAATTGGGACGTACTGTCAGCAAAGAGCTGATGGAGCAGGATATCCGATTGATGAAGCTGCACAATATCAATACCGTGCGTAATTCACATTATCCCACTCATCCGTACTGGTATCAGCTTTGCGATCGTTACGGACTTTATATGATCGACGAGGCCAACATCGAGTCGCACGGTATGGGCTACGGTCCTGCTTCGCTTGCTAAGGACAGCACTTGGCTGACAGCACACATGGATCGTACACACCGTATGTACGAGCGTTCGAAGAACCATCCTGCCATCGTCATTTGGTCGTTGGGTAACGAAGCCGGAAACGGAATTAACTTCGAACGTACCTATGACTGGTTGAAATCGGTAGAAAAGAATCGTCCCGTTCAATACGAACGTGCCGAGCAGAATTATAACACCGATATTTATTGCCGGATGTACCGCAGTGTCGATGAAATCAAAACCTATCTGGCACAGAAAGATATTTACCGTCCGTTCATTCTTTGCGAATACGTGCACGCCATGGGCAACAGCGTAGGTGGCCTGAAGGAGTATTGGGATGTGTTCGAAAATAATCCGATGGCACAAGGTGGTTGCGTGTGGGACTGGGTAGACCAGTCGTTCCGTGAGATAGACGCGAATGGGCGTTGGTATTGGTCGTATGGTGGGGACTACGGTCCCAAAGGAGTTCCGAGTTTCGGTAATTTCTGCTGCAACGGGTTGGTAAGCGCTGACCGTGTCCCGCATCCGCACTTGCTTGAAGTGAAAAAGGTTTATCAGAACATCAAGTGTACCTTGCTCAATAAGAGTAATCTGACCATAAGAGTGAAAAACTGGTTCGACTTCTCCAATCTGAACGAATATATCCTGCATTGGCAGGTGGTGGGCGATAACGGACAAACGGTCACAGAAGGAACAAAAGAAGTGAATTGTGCGCCACATGCTACGGTTGATGTGACATTAGGAAAAGTTGTCTTGCCTGCCAATGTGCGTGAAGGATATCTCAACCTGAGCTGGACTCGTAAAGAAGCTTCACCGATGGTGGGTACTGATTGGGAGGTGGCTTACGACCAGTTTGTATTGCCCGGAACAAAGAACAGTACGGTTCATCTGCCTGCCAAGGCCGGACAGACTGCTTTTACGTTGGATAAGGCGACTGGTGCTTTGAACTCTTTTACACTGGACGGGCAGGAATTGCTGGCAACTCCTGTTACACTGAGCCTTTTCCGTCCCGCTACGGACAATGATAACCGCGATCGCAACGGTGCTTATCTTTGGCGTAAATCCGGACTCGATCAGCTGAGCCAGAAAGTGGTGTCACTGAAGGAGAGCAAGAGTACCGCTACTGCACGCGTAGAAGTCCTGAATGCGAAGGGAACTAAAGTGGGGGATGCCGATTTCATTTACTCACTGAATGCTGCCGGGGCTTTGAAGGTGAAAGTGACTTTCCGTCCCGATACGGCTGTGGTGAAATCAATGGCACGCCTGGGGCTGACCTTCGAGATGAACTATACGTTTGGCAATGTGGCTTATCTGGGACGCGGTGATAACGAGACTTACGCTGACCGTATGCAGTCGGGCAAGATAGGGCTGTATCGGACTACTGCCGAAAGGATGTTCCACTATTACGTGACTCCGCAATCTACCGGAAATCGTACGGATGTCCGCTGGATGAAATTGGAGGATGAAGCCGGACAAGGAATCTTTGTCGATTCGAACCGTCCGTTCCAGTTCAGTGTCGCTCCGTTTACTGACGATGTGCTGGAGAAAGCTCGCCATATTAACGATCTGGAACGTAACGGCCGTATCACTGTTCATCTGGATGCCGAACAGGCAGGTGTAGGGACAGCAACCTGTGGTCCCGGTGTACAACCGCAATACCGCGTGCCGCTGACGGAGCAGAGTTTTGAGTTCACGCTGAGAGGGGTGAAATAGACAGAATATTTAACGTGGAATAGAAAAGGATACGGTTTACCACAGAGTTTCAGAGAGTTTTTAAGTTCTTGTTAATAGGATATTAAAGAGAGGAAAATCCTTTGTGAGAGACTCTGTGTTACTCTGTGGTGAATCAAACTTAAAACAATATATTTATGAAGAAACTTATTTTATCGACGGTTCTGCTTGCAGCTATCTGTACAGCCGGACAGGCCCAAAAAAAAGACGACTACTATGTGAAGCACGTGGAATTTCCGCAAGGTGCTACCCTTGAGCAGAAAGTCGATATGGCAGCACGTCTTGTACCTACTCCGCAACAGCTGGCGTGGCAACAGATGGAACTGACTGCTTTCCTCCATTTTGGTATCAATACTTTTACCGGGCGTGAGTGGGGAGACGGAAAAGAGGATCCCGCACTCTTCAATCCCTCCGAACTTGATGCGGAACAATGGGTTCGTTCACTCAAAGAGGCGGGTTTCAAGATGGCTATCCTGACCGCCAAGCATCATGATGGATTTTGCCTGTGGCCTACCAGGACTACTAACCACTCCGTGGCCTCTTCTCCTTGGAAAGGCGGAAAGGGTGATGTGGTGCGTGAACTCCGTGATGCCTGTGATAAATACGGTATCAAGTTCGGTGTTTACCTCTCTCCCTGGGATCGGAATGCATCTTGTTATGGGGATTCTCCGAAATACAACGAATTCTTTATCGAACAGCTGACTGAACTGCTTACCAATTATGGTGAAGTACACGAAGTCTGGTTCGACGGAGCCAATGGTGAAGGTCCCAACGGAAAGAAACAGGAATATGACTGGACCGCCATCCTTTCTACCATCCGTCGTCTTCAACCCCATGCAGTGACTGCCATTATGGGTGACGATGTACGATGGGTAGGCAACGAACGCGGACTGGGACGTGAAACGGAGTGGAGTGCCACCGTATTGACTCCGGGCACTTATGCCCGTTGTGAAGAGCAGAACAAAGCGTTAGGTGTAAAAGCGACTTCCAAAGATTTGGGCGGACGCGACATGTTGGTTAATGCCAGGGAACTCTTCTGGTATCCTTCCGAGGTGGATGTATCGATCCGTCCGGGATGGTTTTATCATCAGCAGGAGGACGGTAAGGTGAAGAGCCTCAAGCATCTGACCGATATTTATTTCAAATCTGTGGGTTACAACTCAGTGTTGCTGCTCAATATCCCTCCCGATCGGCGCGGACGCATCAGCGATGCCGACGTTAACCGTCTGAAAGAGTTTGCCGACTATCGCAAAGAAATTTTTGCCGATAACCGTGTGAAAGGCGGATTGAAACCATGGGCTGCCAAACCGGGTGATACCCATACCTATCAGCTGAAACCGAAATCGGAAATCAACGTGGTGATGCTACGTGAGGATATCTCGAAAGGACAGCGTACAGAAGCTTTTACTGTCGAGGCACTGACTGCCGGAGGATGGAAGGAGATAGCCAAAGGTACTACCGTGGGTTATAAACGTCTGATACGTATTCCGGCTATCGAGGCCACTCAACTGAGAGTGAAGATTGACGCTTGCCGTCTGACAGCTAATATCAGCGAAGTGGCTGCCTACTATGCCCGTCCGTTGGAAGAGGCGTCTGCGAAAGAAAATTGGAACGATCTGCCTCGTGCTGCATGGAAACAAGTGACTGCCTCTCCGTTGGTGATTGATCTTGGAAAAGCCGTAGAGATGGCAGGTTTCGTATATGCTCCTGCCAATGCGGAAGCAAAGCCGACAATGGCTTTCCGTTATAAATTCTATGTAAGTATCAATGGTGAAGACTGGAAAGAAGTGCCGACTACCGGGGAGTTCAGCAACATTATGCACAACCCTGTTCCGCAGACCGTTTCGTTCGGCAACAAGGTCAGTGCCCGCTACATCAAACTCGATGCCACTACACCGGACGCTACTCCGGCAAAGGTCGCTTTGAACGAAATCGGTATCCGTTTGCAGAAGTAAGTCGTTCCATTGAACAACTGCTCCGGGTTATCTGTTTGAATATAAGATATTAAACACTATTAGGTATGAAATTCTTTATTGATACGGCTAACTTGGAGCAAATCCGGGAAGCACACGATTTGGGAGTCTTGGACGGAGTAACGACTAATCCTTCTCTGATGGCTAAAGAGGGGATAAAAGGAGTCGGGAACCAACGGAAGCATTACGTGGAGATATGTAACATCGTGCAAGGTGATGTCAGTGCCGAAGTGATCGCTACTGATTACGAAGGAATGATTCGGGAAGGAAAAGAGTTGGCAGCCCTCAATCCCCACATTGTGGTGAAGGTGCCCTGCATTGCCGACGGCATCAAAGCCATCAAGCACTTTTCCGAACAGGGCATTCGCACCAACTGTACGTTGGTCTTTTCTGCCGGTCAGGCTTTGCTGGCTGCCAAAGCGGGAGCTACGTATGTTTCTCCTTTCGTAGGACGCCTGGATGACATTTGTGAAGATGGTGTCGGACTGGTTGCCGATATTGTGCGGATGTACCGTTTCTACAATTATCCTACTCAGGTGTTGGCGGCCTCCATCCGTAGCACCAAGCATATTATGGAATGTGTGGAAGCCGGTGCCGATGTGGCGACTTGCCCGTTGAGTGCCATTAAGGGGCTGCTGAATCATCCGCTGACAGATGCCGGGCTGAAGAAATTTCTGGAAGATTATAAAAAGGTAAATGGATAAGGATTTCTGGTAACAGATGAAGCTGGCTGTATTGAAAATACCGTTTTTCAATACAGCCTTTTTTATTTGGGCTAAACCTAAAGCCCATTCAGGTGTTATTTTGATAAAATGAACATGTTAAAATAAAGACGATAGTTATGATAGATTTAGGAAGTTGGATGAATAAAATCCTTATAGGTTGGGGAGTGGACCCGAAAATAGCGAATACCTTTGATGAAACGATTATTGCCATCCTGATGATTTTTATTGCGGTCGGACTGGATTATCTTTGCCAGGCCATTTTTGTGGGTGGAATAAAGCGTCTGGCACGGCGGACTCCTTATAAATGGGATACATTGATGGTCAAACATAAAGTGATTCACCACCTGATCCATATTCTGCCAGGTATTCTGATGTATATGCTTTTGCCTATGGCATTTGTACACGGAAAGACTTTGTTGCTGGTTTCGCAGAAAATTTGTGTTATCTATATGATCTTTGCCTTGTTACTGGCTCTCAACAGCAGTCTGCTGATGTTGCTGGATATACTCAATGGAAAAGAAAAGCTGAAAAATCGTCCGATGAAAGGCTTTATTCAGGTATTACAGGTTCTTGTTTTCTTTATTGGCGGCATTGTGATTGTCTCCATAATTGTCGATAAATCTCCTGCTACGCTGTTCGCCGGGTTGGGGGCTTCTGCCGCTATTCTGATGTTGGTCTTTAAAGATAGCATTCTGGGGTTTGTGGCAGGTATTCAGTTGTCTGCCAACGATATGATACGTCCCGGTGACTGGGTGACCATCCCTTCAACCAATGCAAACGGCATTGTGGAAGAGATTACATTGAATACCGTTAAGATTCAGAATTTCGATAATACTATTTCTACCGTTCCTCCCTATTCTTTGGTAAACGGTTCGTTCCAGAACTGGCGGGGAATGACGGAATCCGGGGGACGGCGGGTGATGAAGAGCATTTTTCTTGATCTGACAACTTTGAAGTTCTGCACCCCCGAAATGCTTGATACCTTTCGCAAAGAGATACCTCTGTTGGCAGATTATCAGCCGGAGGAAGGAGTGGTGCCTACAAATTCGCAAGTATTCAGGGTATACGTAGAACGTTATCTTTGCAGTTTGCCTGTGGTAAATCAGGATCTCGACCTGATTATCAGCCAGAAGGAAGCTACTGAATACGGGGTACCTATCCAGATTTATTTCTTTTCCCGTAACAAGGTCTGGAAAGAATATGAACGTATCCAATCCGATATTTTCGATCATTTTTTTGCTATGGTACCCAAGTTTGAACTGAAGGTATATCAATATTCGGATTGATTGGTTTCGAAATCGGTATATACAGGTAAGTGATCACTGTATCCTCCCTGGTATTTCATTCCGATGTAGGTGCGGAAAGGCTGCATGCCTCCGTATTTTTCATCTTTTATCAGAAGGAAAGGCAAACGCAGCACGCTTGCCTTTTTTTCTTCGGTAAAAAGTGTACCGGAAGTATCAAGCAGTGTACCGGATACAATCAGGTGATCCAGCAATCCCCATTCACCCTGATATTTATAGGAACCGAAGTTACGGTTCTTGGCTTTTCGCGCCAGTAAGTGGTACAGTTGTTTATGGTCAGGATTCTCTTCGGGAGAAAGGGCTTTCAGGACTTGTTTTACAGATTTGTCAGTGGGATAATCATTAAAATCTCCCATAATAATCAATTTGGCAGAACGGCGGATACACATTAGGCTGTCTGCCGCATTTTTCAGTTTTTGTGCCGCAAAAAGGCGATAAGGTTCTGATTGACGTGCTCCGCCCGAGCGGGAGGGTAGATGTACCACCAATACATCCAGTGTATCACCTGTCAGCAATAATCCGCTGACGTGCAGGATATCCCTTGTCGGACGATGATTCTCAAAATTGCCGACAGGGATGGAAGAACAGGTAAGGAGTTTGAATCGGTCGCGTTGGTAAAGCAGTGCTACGTCGATACCGCGCTGGTCAGGAGAGTGTGTCATCACATAACGATAATCTGCCTCCTTAAGCGGAGAATAAAGCGTGAGATCGCGCATAACCGTATCATTTTCCACTTCACACAATCCTATCAATACCGGAAAGTTCCATTCTCCGACTGCTGCAAGAGTGCGGGCCACATTATCTATCTTCTTTTTATATCGGCTATAGCCCCAATGCCGGAGCGAATGGGGCAGAAACTCCCTGTCATTTTTGAGTGAATCGTGCCGGGTATCGAAGAAGTTTTCGGTATTCCAAAAGACGACACGAAAAGGAGGCTGATTTTGTGCAGAAAGAAAAAGGGAAGTGGAGGAAATCAGCAATAAAAAGAAGAGACGGAGCATAGATTTTAGTTCTCGTTTTGATTCACCACAGAGTACACAGATTTTTAATTTTAGAATTATCAAGTGAATTCTTCTTTGTGTCCTCTGTGGTGAAATTGATTTAGTTCTTTGCCGGAATATGTGCCAATACATCCAACAGATGCTTCCAGAATTTATCTACTGAAGGAATATGCATCCGTTCGTCCGGAGAGTGGACTCCTGTCAATGTAGGACCGAAGGAAATCATGTCCAATGCAGGATATTTATCAAGGAATAAACCACATTCCAGTCCGGCGTGAATTGCTTTCACTTTGGCATCTACACCGAACAGACGTTTATATGACTCTTCAGCTACTTTCAGGATTTCCGAGTCCGGATTGGGTTTCCATCCGGGATATCCGTCACCCCAAGTCACTTGCGCGCCTGCCAAAGTAAATACTGCACGTACAGTGTTGGCTACATCGTCGCGTGAAGAAAGAATGGAACTGCGCTGGCTGGTTTCGATACGGATAGTATTTTCCGGTTTCATCTTGACAGATGCCAGATTGGTCGATGTTTCCACCAGACCCGGGATGTCATGGCTCATGGCATAAACTCCGTGCGGGCAGGCATACAACGAAGTGATCAGGCGATAGGCTGTACTTGGGTCGATAGCCCAGTCACGACGAGGTTCCGTTTCAAGAAGAATACTCAGATCCGGTTCTATCTTATGAAGTTCGTCTTCTATTTCTGCAATAAAGACATTCAAGGCTGTGCGCACATCGTGCTTATAATGTTCCGGTACGGAGAATACAGCTGAAGCTTCACGCGGAATGGCATTTCGCAGGTTACCTCCGTTGAATTCGAAGAGGAAGAAGTCTTCCTGATAAGTATTCTGCATCAGGTACAGGAAGCGATTCAGAATCTTGTTGGCATTGCCGCGTCCCAGATGGATATCTCCACCGGAATGCCCGCCTTTCAGACCTTTCACGGTGATATGGAAGCAAAGGTGGCTGATGGGTGTCATCACCGTTTCGTATTTGAATTGGGCAACCGAGTCGATACCACCTGCACAACCGATGAAAAGTTCACCTTCATCTTCCGAGTCGAGGTTTAATAGGATTTCCCCGTTCATGAACCCCTCTTTCAGGGCAAAAGCACCGGTCAGACCTGTCTCTTCATCTACAGTGAACAGGCATTCGAGAGGACCGTGCTCAATGCTGTCGTCGGCCAGAATGGCCAACTCAGTAGCTACACCGATACCGTTGTCAGCCCCCAGAGTTGTTCCTTTTGCCTTCATCCATTCCCCGTCAATCTCCGTTTCGATAGGGTCGGTCAGGAAGTCATGCTCCGTATCGTTATTCTTTTCGCACACCATGTCTACGTGTGATTGCAAGATCACTGTCTTTAGGTTTTCTTTACCCGGAGTAGCCGGCTTCTTGATAAGTACATTACCGGCTTCGTCCACTTTTGTCTCTAAATTATATTTTTCTCCGAACGCTTTTAAATAAGCGATTATCTTTTCTTCCTTCTTTGAAGGACGGGGCACCTGGCAGATTTCGTTGAAGAAGTGAAATACGCCGGCCGGTTTCAGTTCTGATTTTTCCATTCTCTTTTCTTTTTATGGAATTAAAAATTCAATTTTAACCCCTTATTGCTAAATATGGTTAATTTGCTTGCGAATTTTGAACCCGTTTCTCTTTTTTTATGGTAAAAAAGGAGGCTTAGTCAGTACAAAAGTCTATATTTGCACCCACAAAATTAATAGAAATGCTCTATACAATACTGATAACTCTGTTAATAGTTGCTATTTGCCTTGGTTTATTAGGCATAAAAGTCTTCTTTACAAAAGGCGGAAAATTTCCCAACGGGCACGTCAGCGGCAATAAAGCGTTAAGGGAGAGAGGCATAAGTTGTGCACAGTCTCAAGATCGGGAAGCACAAAAGAAACGGCGCTTTTCTATTGATGAAATAGAGAAAACCTTAAACGATAGTATGAACTAATTAATTAAAAAACTATATTTTACAAGTATGAAGAGAATGAATTACCTCATTAACGGATTTGCTGCTCTTGCATTCCTCTTTCTTTTTTCACAATGCGCTGGTAAAGCCGACAATGCTGCTCCCGCTGCTTCCGGAAATGCAAATGGCACTTCTGGTCTGAAAATCGCTTATGTAGAAGTAGATACATTGTTGTCTCAATATAATTTCTGCAAAGATCTGAATGCTGATATGATCAGTAAGGAAGAGAACAGCCGTATGGTATTAAATCAAAAAGCTAACGAACTGCGTAAATCACAGCAGGAATTCCAGAAAAAATATGAAAGCAATGCTTTTATTTCTCAGGAAAGAGCACAACAGGAATATGCACGCTTAGGTAAATTGGAGCAGGATTTGCAGGCATTGCAAAACAAACTGGCTACCGAAATGGCATCTGAAAATGCTAAAAACAGCCAGATTCTGCGTGACTCTATCAATGCTTTCCTGAAAGAATACAATAAGACTAAAGGTTATAACCTGATTATCAGCAATACCAGTTTTGATAATCTGTTGTATGCCGACAGCACACTGAACATCACAAAAGAAATTGTAGACGGACTTAACGCAAGATATGCTCCTGTGGGTAAGAAGTAAAATCCGGTTTATCATATTATGAAATAGGAGAGGCAATTCTGAAGAGGATTGCCTCTTTTTGTCTTTAAGATTATCTCTCGATTTATAGCTGTCCGTTCGATATTTTATATTACTTTGCAACAAGAGTGAAAAACAGAATACAAATGGGAAATCATTGGAGTGAAAAAATACGAAGATACCTGCAAAGTCCTTATCCAGTTGTGTATCAAAGATGGAAGGTGGTATTGATTTCTTCGTTGGTCGTATTCCTTATATTACTGGTTTTGCAGCCTTTCGGAATATCGGGCATTGAGGGGTATAAGTTTTGGATACTTTTGGGCTTTATGGGTGTGACAGCAGTATTTCTGAGCATCCCCGTGTATCTTTTTGCCTGTCTGTTTCCGGAGTTTTACAAAGAAGAGGGGTGGACTGTATGGAAACAGATAGTCAATCTGTTGATGGTAATCTTATTTATTGCTGTCGGTAACTGGCTTTATTCAACATTTGTTTTTGGCTGGGGGCTGCGTTGGGATGTCTTTTGTGTTTTTGCATTGTTCACTTTGGTTATCGGACTTTTCCCTACAGTACTTTTCATTTTATTGAATCAAAACAGGTTGTTGGCTATCCATTTAGAGGAAGCGACGGAGATGAATCTCCATTTACAGCGGCCGGTATCTGCGACGGAATCTATAGAGACAACTGAAATAGTTTCTTTGTTTTCGTTCCAGGGCGGTACCAGGGAATCTTTGGAATTGGACTCTAAGGACTTGTTGTATATAGAGTCCGATGGAAACTATATCCGGGTGAATTATCAGAAAGGAGGCAGAAATATGCAGTGTCTGTTGCGGACGACCATGAAGCAGGCGGAGGAAGTAACCGGTGGGGCTCCGTTGGTGGTGAAGTGTCACCGTGCTTTTCTGGTCAATCTCCGTAAGGTGGTAAAGGTTAGTGGAAACTCACAGGGCTACCGTTTGCTTTTGGAAGGTTATCCGGAAGAGATACCCGTATCACGGGCCTATTCCAAACAGGTTAAAGGGCTGATAGAAACTATAGTCGGCAAATAACCGTTGGTCACAAAAAGATGCAGTTCGTCACATAGGACGAGCTGCTTGTCACATATCCGGGCTGTCTGTCCCGGATATTTTTTTGCTTGGAACCGATCCTTTATGTTTGCCGGTGAAAATGTTAGTAAACAGACCACAATGAAGAGATTCTATGTAACAGTGATTGGAAGCTTGATGCTTTTTCCGGTTTCACTCGTAGCCCAAAACGTAACTACGGATACCATTTTTTTCAAGACTTTCGGTGATAGTATATTGTTGGACGAGGTAGTCGTCAAAGCACATAAAACTCCCAGAGCCAACAGCCGCTGGAGCGATTTGCGACCGGTCGATCTGGTAACGGTAGGAGGAGCTAACGGGGATTTATACCGGGCTTTGCAAACCCTTCCGGGGGCTCAAATTCAGGGTGAAAGCGGTCGTCTGCTGGTGCGTGGAGGGAGCAGTAACGAAACACAGACCTATATAGACGGCATGCATGTGTTGAATCCTTATACTACAACCGGAGCGGATACTCCTGCACGAGGACGCTATTCCACTTTTATGTTCAGTGGTGTCAATCTGGCTTCCGGCGGACAGTCACAGGAGTATGGAGAGGCCTTGTCTGCTGTACTTCCTCTGGAAACCAAGGACCATAGTACGGTCAATAAACTGGGAATGAATGTTTCTACCATCGGGTTGGGAGGAGGTGGTACGCGGGCTTTCGGGCACTCTTCACTTTCGCTGAATCTCGATTATCAGAATCTGTCACCTTATTATCGGGTTTATCCTTCCCGGACTGATTTCAAGCAGCCATACGGTATGTTTTCCGGTGCTGCCCAATATCGGTACACGCCGGATGAAAGGACTGTATTCAAATTATATGCAGGGTATGACCGTACTTCCTTTTCGAATTATGCAGATGCAGACCGTCATCTCTTCGGTTTGGGTGAAAACAATGTTTATCTGAACACTACCTTCCGCAAACGTGCCGCTTCCGGTTGGAATTGGTTTTTCGGGGCTGCGTATTCTTTTTATGACCGGCGAGTGGGAGGTGCAGTGACAGGCGGGGATGCATGGAGTGAGCGGCAGCAGGAACTTCATTTGAAAGTCAGGTCTTTCCGGCAATTTACTCCTTGGCTACGTCTGGACGCGGGAGTTGAAACTTTTATCCGGTCATATCGGGATTATTATCGGTTTGAGTTGCTCTATGATGAAAACCGTATGTACCCCACGATCTGTGCAGGATTTCTTTCGTCCATTTTTTATCTGTCGGAACACTTCAAAACAGAATTGTCTTTCCGTCCGGAGTATGTTTCATTGAACCGGCGGATGAACTGGTCTCCCAGAGCTGCTGTCAGTTATGCGTGGAATCGTTTGTCAATCTCGGTTGTGGCAGGACAATACACTCAATTACCGGAAAATAAATACCTGATAAAAAACACTGCTTTGCCCTCTAATATCTGTAGGCAGACTCTCTTCAGTCTCCAATACGAACAGAGCGGGCGATTTTACAAAGCGGAGTTTTATTACAAAAATTATAAAAGGCTGGAATTGTCTGTTCCCCAAGGTATGGTTCCTGATGGATACGGATATAGTAAAGGCATTGACCTATATTTTTGTGACAATGCCCTATGGAAGAATTTTGAATACCGTTTGTCCTATTCTTATAATCTTTCAAAACGGAAATACCGGGAATATACTGAACTGACCGTTCCGCAATACGCTACCCGTCATAATGTGTCATTGGTACTGAAATACAGTGTTCCCCGTCTGCGAACCATCTTCAGCGTGACCGACCGGTTGGCAAGTGGGCGTCCTTATCATAATCCGGAGCTGCCGGGGTTGATGAATGATGAAGTAAAACCCTGCCATTCTCTCGATTTGGGTATCACTGTGCTGGCGAGTAAGAAGGTTATCGTACATGCCTCTGCCACTAATCTGACGGGGCGTAAAAACGAATATGGACAGATTAACGGACAGGCCGTCCGTGCTTCCAGTGACCGTTTCTTCTATCTGGGAGTTTATATCACTTTAGGTAAGAAAGTAGCTTATGATGTTTCTAATTTTTAAATATTTACCATTATGAAGACAATGATTATTTTGCTGTTTGCAGTATTAACGAGTGTGTCCGTAACGGGTCAGAATCTGACATTGATTGTCAAAGACGTGGAGCATGTGGACGGATCTGTTTACGTGGCTATCTATTCTTCCAAACCGACCTTTATGAAGAAGCCTGTTTTCGGTTTTCGAGTAGGAGTGAAGGACCGGACGATAGAGATACCCTGTAAGGGAATTCCTGCCGGTACTTATGCGATTTCCCTATTTCAGGATGAAAATGAAAACGGGAAGTTGGATACCGGTGCATTCGGGCGTCCTTTGGAAAAGTTCGGGTTCAGCAATGATGCCGAAGGAGTCTTGGGAGCTCCTTCGTTTGAAAAATGCTGTTTTGAACTCAAACGGGACACTACGATGGTTATTCATTTAAAGTAGTGTATCATTCGGTTTCAATTGCTGATGCAAGTGAAAGGTAGAGAGGAAACTTTGAAAAAGGGGAGCTCTTTTTTATTTAGAGAGCTCTTTCTCCTCTTCCTGCGGAATGCGAAAAGCTGTATAAAGTTCCAATATAGCTGCTATGGTGAGGCAGGCAATCCATTCGTTGCCGCGTGTGGTGAACATGAATGCACCTGTCAGTATCAATGCCAATGCGCCGAATATCTGTTGAATGCGCAGGCGGCGGAGTGTTTTGCTTTTTGCCCGGAGCGGAGTGTTGACCTGAGCCAATGCCACAAAGCCTGCCCCGATGGTATATATATAAGGTGCATACACCCATCCGGTGATAAAGACGGCAGCTCCTACGAGAGCCATCACGGCGCCTACGGCGAAAAGTGCGGGTATCAGTTGTTTCATTCGTTCTCGTCAAATACGTAAATGTCTTCGTTGGGCTTTTTCATCAGATATTTTTCGCGCGCTATCTGTTCGATGGCTTCAGGATTGGTGCTCAATTCGTTGAGGCGCTCCGTGTTTTCTTCATACTCTGCGCGGTATTTATCAATCTCTCCCTGCAAGCGGCTGATTTCGCGTGCATAGCCGATGCGGCGGATCATACTGTTTTCGTCCAGAAAGCCGATGATGACTCCGAATGCCAAGACGGTGATCCAGTATTTATGTCTGCCTATAAACTCCCAGATTGTGATTAATTTGCCCATGATTTTCTCATTAATTCCAGATGCAAAGATAAAACTAATAACTTAAAACGTAGCATTTCCGCTCTAAAACTTATTCCGCTTCCTTTTTTCTCCTTGCACTTTTTTGCGTACATTTGCACAAACTCAAAAAACAGAGATCATCCGGAATATGGAAAACTATATCGTATCCGCCCGTAAGTATCGTCCTTCCACCTTTGAGTCGGTCGTGGGGCAACGGGCACTGACCACTACACTGAAAAATGCTATCGCCACCCAGAAACTGGCGCATGCTTATCTGTTCTGCGGACCGCGCGGAGTGGGTAAAACTACTTGTGCACGTATTTTTGCCAAGACCATCAACTGTATGAATCTTACGGCAGATGGCGAAGCCTGCAACGAATGTGAGTCGTGTGTCGCTTTCAACGAGCAACGCTCGTACAACATTCATGAACTGGATGCGGCGTCCAACAACTCGGTAGACGATATCCGCCAACTGGTGGAACAGGTGCGTATTCCACCACAGATAGGTAAGTATAAAGTGTATATCATTGACGAGGTACACATGCTGTCGGCCTCGGCTTTCAACGCCTTCCTGAAGACATTGGAAGAACCTCCCCGCCATGCCATTTTCATTTTGGCTACAACGGAGAAGCATAAAATCCTTCCCACCATTTTGTCGCGTTGTCAGATTTACGATTTTAACCGTATCAGTGTGGATGATACCGTGAATCATCTGTCTTATGTGGCATCGAAAGAAGGAATCACGGCCGAACCTGAAGCCTTGAACGTGATTGCGCTCAAAGCCGATGGAGGTATGCGTGATGCACTTTCCATTTTCGACCAGGTAGTAAGTTTCACCGGAGGTAATATCACCTACAAGAGTGTGATTGAGAATCTTAATGTGCTGGATTATGAATACTATTTCCGCCTGACAGACTGCTTCCTTGAAAATAAGGTAAGTGATGCTTTACTATTGTTCAACGATGTACTGAACAAAGGATTCGACGGTAGCCATTTCATCACCGGACTTTCATCACACTTCCGTGATTTGTTGGTGAGCAAAGATGTTGCTACACTCCAGTTGCTTGAGGTAGGTGCCAGTATCCGCCAACGTTATCAGGAGCAGGCACAGAAGTGCACATTGCCGTTCCTGTACCGGGCCATGAAACTTTGCAATGATTGTGATATGAACTATCGTGCCAGCAAAAATAAACGTCTGTTGGTGGAACTGACCTTGATACAGGTTGCTCAGCTTACCGTTGAGGGGGATGACGGCAGTGGTGGGCGTGGCCCTAAACAAGCCATAAAACCCGTCTTCACGCAACCCGCCGCTGCACAGCAGCCTCAGGTAGCACCTGCCGCTTCGCAATCTCAGAGTACGAATGTCGCTGCACCTGCTGCTCCGCAGGTTGCGCCCCAGCAAGCTACTGCCTCTCCGGCTGTCAACATACGTCCGGGCGGAGCGGTTTCTCCACCGGGAGCTATGCCCGATGCGGTACGGATGGCGCAGTTTAAAGAAGAAAAGAAGATTCCTGTGATGAAGAAATCCAGTCTCGGACTTTCCATCAAGCATCCTCAGAAGGAGGAAGAGCAGCAGGGATCGGGAGCGGTCCATACTGTCCAGGCGCAGACACAGCAGATTGAAGAAGATTTCATCTTCAATGAGCGCGATTTGAATTATTACTGGCAGGAATACGCCGGACGTATGCCGATAGAACAGAAAGCGATTGCCATGCGTATGCAAAACATGCGTCTGTCATTGCTCAATGATACGACTTTTGAGGTGGTGGTAGACAATGAAATCATTGCGAAAGATTTCACGGCACTGATTCCCAACATACAAGCATATTTGCGTGGTTCATTAAAGAACCGCAAAGTGACAATGACCGTTCGTGTCAGCGAAGCGACGGAGAATGTACGTGCCGTCAGCCGTGTGGAAAAGTTCCAGATGATGGCACAAAAGAACAGCGCATTGTTGCAACTGAAGGAAGAGTTCGGTTTGGAACTGTATTAAGGAAAGCAACCATCCGTTTTTTTGCAAGAAATACAGGTTTCTGTGCAACGTTCCGGATACTTGTTACGTCTAATAGCTATAATCAAAAAATAGAATGAATATGAAAACAATTCGTAAGAGAGGGATCAGTGCATTTCTTTTTCTGTCTTTGTTGATGTCGGCAACGTTGGTAAGTGCCCAAGGAGCGATTGTGGCAAGTGGTAAATACATAACGAAGAACGTTAAAGTGTCGGGATTCGATCGGATTCAGCTGAAAGGAAGTCCGACCATTGAATACACACAGTCGTCGGGAGGAACCAAGGTTCAGGTTACAGGATCGGACAATCTGGTCGATTTGATAGAATGCCGGGTAGAAGGAAGTACGCTGATAGTGAATATGAAGCCACATACTAATATTTCTTATGGTAAAGCGGGACGGCTGAAAGTCCTGGTTTCCAGTCCGTCTTTAAGAAGTGCTTTCCTTCAGGGGTCGGGCGATATCTATTTAGGTAATCTGAAGGCAGAAGAACTTGAGGTATCATTGGCCGGTTCGGGAGACATCGTTGCGGGAGATGTAACATGCAATGGTGATTTTTCTGCTTTGTTGAAAGGTTCCGGAGATATTGATGTGAAAGGACAGATTCGTGCTAAAAGTGTGAGTCTGACTTTGCAGGGTTCGGGTGACTTGAATGTTGTCGGTGTTACCGGGAGCGAAATCAGTGCAATGCTTCAGGGATCAGGTGATCTGAAAGTAAGAAGTGCTTATACCACATCGACCGTAACGGCAAAATTGAGCGGATCGGGTGATATGGATGTATTGGGTATCCGTGCCAATAATGTGGCGGCACAATTGGCCGGTTCGGGTGATATGACTCTGTCCGGTTCTACCCGCGATGCCACATTGGTGCTGAGCAGGTCGGGAGAACTTAATGCGCGTAAGTTGGATGCAGAGAATGTAACAGCCCGTGTCAACGGTTCCGGAGATATTACCTGTGTAGCTACAAAGACACTTGTGACTAATATTCAAGGAAGTGGTGAAGTTTCATACAAAGGAAATCCGAGTGTGCGGTCGACAGGTAAGAATCACCTGAACAGACTTTAAACACTTTGTATCCTACCTGTCGGGTAGAATACACGAAACGCCCCTTAACAATATATGTTATTCCGATTACATATATTGTTAAGGGGCGTTTCATATATTGTTATTTCATAGGGGTATATATTGGATCAAGCTTCCTGTGAGGTAAGCCGAAATAGGAACGTCCCGTATTTGACCGGATGTTATCTATATATAAAGGTGCTTGGAGGAAGATAAGGACAGTAAATAAAAAAGAGTCATAGCTAATGCCAGAATGGTAATCCTATAATAGAAAGATTTCATCAAAGGTGATTTTACATTGATAAAGATTAGGTAAAACAACTAAATGTAGGTATTGTGTTTGCATATAGATACAATATTATACCTAAATTTTGGTATTGTCCCCGCTGTGGGTATATTGTACTTTTGCGAGCTAATAGAAGGTGAGATGATTCGTAAAATTGCATATATACTTTTTTTATTTATAATTTGCTGTAATGTGTCTCGTGCGTGGGGGCAGACGTTTGTATTCCGGGGTACTGTATTGGATGAACAAACTCATAAAGCATTGGATTATGCCACCATTCAGTTGTTTGTGGAGAAACAGTTTGCTTATGGCGGAATAACAGATGCAAACGGACATTTTGAACTTCTTCATATCAAGCCCGGGACCTATCGGATCGTCGTATCTTATTTAGGGTATGATTCTACCGAAAAAGAGATTAAAGTGCTTGGAAATACTTCAGAAATCTTTCATTTAAAGCCCTCAAACATGGCGTTGAACGAAGTGGTAGTGACTGCTTCCGAATCAAAGCGTGCTACCAGTGCTTCCATAGTCGACCGTACTGCCATGAAACATCTTCAACCCAGCAGTTTCAGTGATTTGATGGAACTGATACCCGGAGGAAAATCGGCTGATCCTCAGATGGGACAGGCCAATCTGATTCGTATACGTGAAACGGGTAAGACGGAAGATATCTCTTCATTGGGAGTTGGATTTTACATTGATGGTATTTTTCAGAATACGGATGCCAATCTGCAATATATGCCGAGTAGCACTTCTGCTGTAAATGCGACGAGTACGATGTCAAAGGGACTGGATATGCGTACCATTCCGACTGATAATATTGAAAAGGTGGAGATCATTCGTGGTATTCCCTCTGTAGCTTATGGTAACGTGGCAAACGGCGCTGTGATTATCCAGCGTAAAACCAGCGAAAGTCCGTTATCTGCACGCTTCAAGGCTGATAAGACCAGCAAACTGTTTTCAGTGGGCAAAGGATTCCGGTTGGACGGGAACGGACGTTATGTTTTGAATGCCGATTTGAGTTATCTGGATTCAAAAATAGATCCGCGCAACAGCGTGAAAAACTATACCCGTCTCACAGCCTCCACCCGTCTGGATGGAAAATGGTTATGGAATGAACGTAATATTCATTGGAATATCAGTACCGACTATACCGGATCGTTTGATGATGCGAAACGGGATAAAGATGCAACCGTAAAGGAGGACTCTTATAAATCAGACTTCAGTAGTTTGAAGATGGCAGGAAAATGGAACCTGAAATTCCCTAACCATTCGTGGATTCGTGAGATTAGCGCGGCAACTTCTGTCAGTTGGCAGTGGGAGAAGATGCGTGAAACGAAATCTGTGTCTCTGAATCGTCCGGCGGCTATTGCTACTCAGACAGAGACCGGAGAATCTGATGGCATCTATCTGCCTTATAATTATGTGGCGCAGATGGAGATTGACGGTAAACCTTTATATGTTACGGCTTCTGCCCGTACGCAATTGGCTTTTCCACTGGGGATGCTGCAAAATGCAATGAATATAGGGGTGGAATGGAATTATCAGAAGAATTTGGGAGAAGGCCAGGTATTCGATGTGACACG